>Ga0076291_106_pt1 | contig 66683 bp, 67 predicted proteins | sample RifGroA2_FD_67978 | JGI IMG/M metagenome (GOLD analysis project Ga0076291, IMG submission 67978) | Candidatus Saccharibacteria bacterium GW2011_GWA2_46_10 | reverse complement strand
TCGCGTCCCGGCGGACGGCGCAGCAGCAGAGCCATCTGTCGATAAGCCACGGCGTGCTTAGATAAATCATCATACACAATCAGGGCGTGCCGCTTGTTATCGCGGAACCATTCGCCAATAGCGCAGCCGCTGTAAGGGGCCAGATATTGCAAGGGTGCCGGATCGGTCGGCGAGGTGGCCACAATGATGGTGTTGTCCATCGCTCCTTCGTGTTTGAGCCGGTCGATCAGCCGGGCAATCTTAGCCTTTTTCTGGCTAATGGCTACATAAATGCTAACGATGCCGGTCTTTTGGCGAGCTTGGTTGATGATGGCCTCCATGGCGATAACCGATTTGCCGGTTTGCCGGTCGCCGTAGATTAGCTCGCGTTGACCCCGTCCGATTGGAATCATGGCATCAATCGCCACAATTCCGGTAGGCACTGGTTCGGAGACTTTTTTACGATCCAGCACGGTTGGCGCCAGCCGCTCGACTTCAGAAGTAGCCTTAGTCTTAATTGGTCCTTTGCCATCCAGCGGTAACCCGAGTGGATCAATCACCCGGCCAATGAGTTCCGGCCCGACCGGCACGGATAGAATCCGACCAGTCAAGCGAACTCGCGCACCAGCCTTAACAGCCTGGTCCTCGGCTAGCAGTACGGCGCCAATTTCATCCTCCATCAGATTAAGCGCAAAGGCTGAAACTTTGCGGCCAGCCAGTCCATCAATTTCGATAAGTTCGCCAAAACCACAGTCGCGCAAGCCGTAAATCCAAGCCACGCCATCGCCAACCCTCAGCACGACACCTGAAGATTTTTCGTCCCCAATATCTTTGAGATCGGCAATCGACCGGCGAACTTCACCGGCTAACTGTTTTATATTGTTATTAAATTCAGCCACGAACACCTTCCTTAATATCGGCTAGCCGGCGGGCAATGGTCTTATCCCAAGTGTGATTGGCAGTTTCGATCCGAACACCGCCGATAACGGCCTTGTCGATTTCTTCTTCTAGAATAACATTCTTAACGCCCACTGCTTTTTTCAGCTGAGTCTTAAGCTGCTGGCGAAGTTGGTTTGTCAACGATGTAGCGGTAGTGACTTTGGCGTGAGCCAGCAGGCCGCGATTTTCTAACTCGTGAGCAACATCTTCCATCAATAAATCGGTTTCCTTTTTATTTTTGGTGGCAATCAAAGCCGCTGCCACGTTCTTTGATAGTTCAGTCCTTGATTTTCGGCCAATCAGATGGTCAATAATGTAGTCAGCCAATTGGCGCCGAGAAAAGGTCAAAGTCATCCCATTAGCCTCCAGGCTATCAAAGTTTGTATGACTGACGAAAACTCATCTGATCGGCATTGTCGTCGGCTAACGGGATAGACCCCGTTAGAAATCTGATTTGCTAGCAAATCAGAAGATGTCTTTGACATGCTATTTCTAAGCGGGGTCATGCCAACTCCTTAATGCTTTGCTCAATTAACCGTCTGTCATCGGAAGCCGTTAGTTTGGTACGCAGAACTTTCTCGGTGGCTTCGGTGACTAGACCGGCCAGTTCTTCTTTAAGTTCATCGCGCAGCTTAGCTCGTTCCTGGGCCAGTTGAGCTTCAGCTTCTTTAATTATTCGCAGCGATTGGACGTGAGCATCACCTTCGGCTGCAGATACTACCTCTCGAGCCTGAGTTTTGGCTTCCAGTATGGCCGTGTCCGCCTGCTCGCGGGTTTTATGCAAAATCTGACCGGCTTGTTCTTCGGCCCGAGCTAGTGTCTCTTCTGTTTCCTTGGCTTGGACTAAACTTTTTTCTAGCGTCTGACGACGGTCTTCAAGCGTTTTGGTTAGGGGCGGTAACACCCAGCGCTTAATGATCAGCAGCACAATTACGAAGGTGATTAGCTGGAAAATAAAAGATTTGAGATTGATGTTAAAAGCGCTAATGCCACCTTGCGGGCTGTCAGCTTCAGCAAATTTGATTATCAAAATCTCTCCCAAGACCATCTTCCCCTATTTAGCTGGTAGTAAAGAGTATTAGAAGGACGAAGGCCAAAACGGCGTCAACCAGACCAATCATGATGAAGGCCGTGGCTAAAATTTTACCTTGCATTTCCGGATTACGACCAACCGCTGCAACTACGGCGGCGCCGACTAGGCCGATGCCGACGGCCGGGCCAATTGCACCTAGGCCAATGGTCAAACCTTTAATTAATGCTGGATCAACATTTTCCATATGTTCTCCCTATTTACTTGAACTTATTAATAATTTAATCAACACCTTATGTTTAAGCAGTCGCTGGAGCTTCAGGCGACTTACTTCCTCCTTCATGCGAGACGGCCGTCACTAAATAAGTGGCTGTTAACATCATAAACAAATAAGCCTGGACAAGCGAGAAGAAAATTTCTAAAAACATGATTGGTAAGGATGCTGCCCAGGCAAAATTACCAGCCAGAGCCGAGATGGCATGAAGCAGGGCTTCGCCGCCATAAATTACACCAAAAAGTCGCAGACTAAGCGTCACCAAGCGCAGAACTTCACCAAACAATTCATTCAAACCAATAAAGATGTTCATCGGGTTAAATAGATTGCCGGAAAAGTAGTAGCGGAACCGGCCGACAAGGCCAAGTTCGCGCAGAGCATAAATATGGACGACTAAAAGAGACAGTACAGCCATCGCCAGGGTGGAGTTGAGGTCGGTCGTAAAAGCCCGTAGCAGCGAAGTTTGCTCGCCATTAACATTAACCGAAATACTACCAACTCCCGGCAGTAAACCACTAAGGTTACCAGCCAGAATAAAGACAAACAGGGTTAGCAGCAGTGGGAAAAAGCGCATGGCGCGCCGGCGGTCGCCAAAGGCATCGGCCATCAGATCAAATACTAAATCCACCAAAGATTCTATGTAAAAAGCCAGCCGACTTTTGGGCCAAGCCTGAGAGGCTCGAGCGGCCAGTCCAAAAAGCCCTAACACAAAGAGGGCGGTGAGAAGACCAAACAGCATACTGTTGGTAAAAACAAAGGGGCCAATATTAAACAGTTTTTCGGCCGACAAAGGGACGTTTTCGGCAGTTTGGGCAGCCAAAACCGGCACTAACATTTGGAACCCCCGTCATCAGCAAAGGCGGCGGCTATCATCTTATCGATGGTCGCTAGACACTTCTGAATCATTCCCTATAAGTTTAACGGCTAAAAGGTTAAGTTTCAAATTTTTTTATCTGTTAGTTTAATTTTAGCCTTATACTTAATTCATATGGGAGAGCTACCGCCGACGATTTTGGTAATTTTTGGGATAACCGGCGACTTATCGCACCGCAAGCTGCTGCCGGCACTGGCCGAGATAAAAAAGGCGGGGCAGCTGCCCGTCAAATTTAAACTTCTTGGTATCAGCCGGCGCGCAATTACTAAGAGCCAAGTTCTAACTAAAGACTGTGCTGATCTTGCTAATTTGCTGGAAGTTCATACCATGGACGTCAGCCAACCAGCCGAATATCAAAAACTTAAGCAGAAGCTCGACTCATACGGCCATGGCTGGCAAATCATTTTCTATTTTGCCGTACCGCCAAAAGCCGTTCTGCCGATTGTCCGCCATTTAAGCCAGGCAGGCTTGAACCTGCCTCACACCAAACTGCTTTTAGAAAAGCCCTTTGGCGTCGATTACCATTCTGCCAAAGAGTTAATTTCAGAGATGGAAGCTCATTTCAAAGAGCAGCAAGTGTTTCGGATCGATCATTATTTGGCCAAAGAAATGGCCCAGAATATTACTGTTTTTTTGGGTAGCAACACCATTTTTCGCGATCTTTGGAGCAATGAATTTATTGAGTCAATCGAAATTACGGCCTTGGAGAAAATTGGTATCGAGGGCCGAATTGAACTGTGGGAATCCACTGGCACGTTGCGCGATTTTGTCCAAAGCCACTTGCTGCAGATGACGGCTTTGATTTTGATGAAACCTTGCTCGGACATTTTTGATTTTGACGAAATACCGCGCCGCCGTCTGGCGGCGCTCGAAGCCATAAAGCCAGCGATTCCCTCCAAGGCTGTTCGTGCCCAGTATCAAGGCTACCGCACAGAAGTTGGTAACCCAGGTTCATTTGTTGAAAGCTTCGTCCATTTAACAGTTGAATCAAATGATCCGCGTTGGCGCGGTGTGCCAATTTATCTGATGACCGGTAAAAAGCTGGATGAAAAATTTACTTCCATTCGTGTACGCTTTAAGCAAACTGATGCTTCGGCTACCAATTTGTTGATTTTTCGCATCCAGCCAAACGAAGGCATTGAAATCGATCTTTGGGTTAAAAAACCCGGCCTTAAGCGCGAGCTGCAAAAATTAAAATTGGATTTTAGCTACGACCAATCGTCACGGCTGCCGGATGCCTATGAAATGGTAATAGTCGATGCCGTCCGCTCCAATCACAGCCTATTTGCTTCCAGCGCCGAAGTTTTAGCCAGCTGGAAAATTCTGCAGCCGTTGCTGGAGTCCTGGCTCAAAGGCGGGGAAGGCCTGAAATTTTATAAGCCCGGCAGCACTTACGAAGAAGTTCTCAAAGCTTAATCAAAACTAAAATAGTTCTTCGTAATATCTCTAAGATATCCCCTAAGCACTTCATTGAAATATTTAAATATTTAGATATTTCTATATCCAGAATGTGATTGATTTGTTGAATCGTTAGTTTTGGAATTTCTAGTTCGGTATAATAAATGTCTATGTCAGCTCCTATAATTGAGGTGCGCGATGTGGTCAAAACGTTTGGCAAAATTAAAGCTGTTGACCGGGTCAGCTTCGCAATCAAACGTGGTGAAATATTTGCCTTTTTAGGCCCCAATGGCGCCGGCAAAAGTACCACCATCAAGATGCTGACAACCATGCTACGGCCAACTGCTGGCGAACTCTATCTGGATGGTCACGATGTAACTCGTGAGCAAGCCAAGGCCCGCAAATCTTTTGGCATAGTTTTTCAAGACCCGGCCGTGGAAGAAGAATTGACGGCTTACGAGAACATGCTGTTTCATGCCGTACTTTACGGTGTACCAAAAGCCGAACAGCAACCACGCATTCGCAAATTGATGGCACTAGTTGACCTTTGGGAACGCAAAGATTCACTAGTGCGAACATTTTCGGGCGGCATGCGCCGCCGGCTGGAAGTGGCCCGCGGTCTGCTGCATCATCCCAAAATCTTGTTTCTCGATGAGCCAACACTCGGCCTTGATACCCAAACCCGCAACATTTTGTGGAATTATGTGCGCAAACTTAGCCAAAACGAGGGGATGACCATTTTCTTTACCACCCACTATCTTGATGAGGCCGAAGACGTAGCCCAGCGGATCGCCATCATTGATCATGGCAAAATTGTGGCCACCGGCACCGCCGCCCAGCTAGCTAAACAGACCAAGACCAAAAATCTTGAAGAGGCCTATTTAAAACTGACTGGTGAAGGCATACGCGATGAAGTTTCCGAAGATTTTAATGGGCTCAATGTCCGAAGCGTAATGCGAGGCAGATAATGGCTGAAGTCTACATTTTGTGGTGGCGCCACATGAAGCGCTATCTGCGGACTCGGTCGCGGATTATCGGCGCCGTTGGCCAGCCGCTGCTTTTCCTACTGGCACTGGGCTATGGTCTCGGCTCGGTTTATAAGCAGGCCGGGCAGGGCAACTACCTGCATTTTTTGGTGGCCGGTGTCATTTTGCAGACTATTTTATTCTCCGGCGTTTTTTGGGGCATGCAGATACTCTTCGACAAGCGCTTTGGGTTTTTAAAAGAAATGATGGTGGCACCCATCTCGCGCCTTAGGATACTTCTAGGCAACGCTCTGGGCGGGGCAACTATCTCACTATTTCAGGGTGCCTTGGTATTTATAATCGCCCTGGCTATCGGTTTTAGGCCGGACAATTGGGCGCTTTTTCCACTGGCAGCCCTGATTATGCTGATACTGTCTTTGGCTTTGACTAGCTTCGGGGCGGGCCTGGCCAGCATGGTTGACGACTTTCAGGGCTTTCAAGCCATCAACAACTTTTTGGTCTTTCCGTTATTTTTTCTGTCCAGTGCGCTCTATCCGCTAACCAATGCCCCGGAATTGTTACGGATTCTCGGTACTATTAATCCCTTAAGTTACGGCGTTGATGCTCTGCGTTACAGCTTGATAGGCGAGACCCATTTTGGACTCGCCAAGGACATGCTCATCATTGGCCTCACATTAGTCGTTTGTGTTTGGTTTGCGGTTAATCGCTTCAACCGCCTCCAGGTGTAACCTCTTTACCCTAGCCCCTACACCCTATAACCTATGATTATGGAACAACCATTGGCCGATAGGATGCGGCCGCAGAAGTTGGAACAGGTAGTTGGCCAAGCCCATATTCTGGGTGAAGGCAAATTATTGCAAAAACTTGTCAAAGCCGGCAAGCCATTTAGTTTGATTTTCTGGGGGCCACCAGGTAGCGGCAAAACAACTCTAGCGCGCATCATTGCCAGTGAAATGAAAGCCGATTTTGTGGAAATTTCTGCTGTTATGGCCGGTAAAGCCGATGTCACCAAAGTTGTTGAGCGAGCCAGGAGAAATGAGCAGGGAGATACTACAAAAAGCCCGGCTAGAACCGTGCTTTTTGTGGATGAGATACATAGATTTAATAAAGCTCAGCAGGACGCCTTTTTGCCGCATGTTGAATCCGGTTTAATTACGTTAATTGGCGCAACCACCGAGAATCCGAGCTTTGAGGTTATCTCGCCATTGCTTTCCCGCAGCCGGGTAATTGTGCTCGAACCACTAGCTAAGAAAGACGTTATAAGCATTATCAAAAGGGCTGCTAAAACAGAAAAGATTCCTGCTAAACGATTACCGGATGAAAGCATTGATTTAATAGCCGAGTTGTCTGGCGGTGACGGCCGGATTGCTTTGAATACACTGGAAATGGCCATGCAATTAACTCGTGGCAAAATAGCACCGGCTATGGTGGAGGCTGCTGCCCAGGCCAGGATTCCGGGTTATGACAAACTGGGCGAATATCATTACAACCTCATCAGCGCCTTTATCAAAAGCTTACGCGGCAGCCAACCGACGGCCGCACTGTACTACATGGCCCGCATGCTGCAGGCTGGCGAAGATCCAAAGTTTATTGCCCGCCGGATGGTGATTTTTGCATCCGAAGATATTGGCTTGGCCGCACCGGCGGCGCTTAATCTAGCGGTTTCAACTTTCTTAGCGGTTGAACGGATTGGCATGCCGGAGTGCCAATTCAACCTATTCCAATGTGCCACTGTAATGGCCAAAGCACCCAAGTCCCGTGAAATTACCGGTGCTATGCTCAAAGCTTTAGCAGCCGGACGGGATTACCCGGATTTGCCGGTACCGCTGCACCTGCGTAATGCACCCACAAAGCTCATGCAAGATCTTGGATACCAAAAAGGCTACAAATGGCAATCCGGCTTCAAGCACAAGGAGGGCTTTCTGCCGCCAGAACTTGCTGGCAGCAGTTTTTTCGATTAGACTAAGCTGTATTAACAATTTAAATATCAAGAGAGCAGGGAGGGAACGAGCCCAGTGATCTGCCGACAACCCTTCGACAAGCTCAGGGTCGACCCGCTTATCGAAAAGGTGTCAAGTCTCGCCCGTTTGAGCGGGAAAGATATGAAAAGAATTTTCTTAATCCTTTCCCGTATAGAGAGGATTTTTTAATGTCAAAAAACAGTCGGGATCCAGTGACGTCCTTTTTGATGAAGGGCTTGTCCCATTTTGCTTCGGAGTCGGTTTGCGCCGGCCACCCCGACAAAATCTGCGACCAAATTAGTGACGCTATTTTGGATGAAGTGCTGAAGAAGGATCTTGATTGTCATGTCCAAGTTGAGACCATGGCCGGCAAAGACATGCTAGTTCTGTCCGGTGAAATTAAAACCAGCGCTCAAAAAATTGACTTTGAAAAAATTGCTCGAGCGCAAATTAAACGACTTGGCTATACCGAGCCAGCTTGGGGTTTCTCCGATCAATCACCGATAAAAATTAATATCCATGAACAATCACCGGAGATAGCCGTCGCGGTTGACCACAAAGGTGCTGGTGATCAGGGAATGATGTTTGGTTTTGCTTGCCTAGAGACGCCGGAACTAATGCCACTACCAATCATGCTGGCTCACCTGTTGGTGCGTAATATTGATATGGCTCGCCAAAGCGGCCGGCTAAATTATTTACGGCCCGACGGCAAGTCTCAAGTGGTGGTTCGCTATAAAGATGGTAAGCCGGTTGGTGTTGAGCATGTAACTTTGGCCGTGCCTCACGACGAATCGGTTGATAACGAACAGCTGCGCAATGATTGTTATAACAAAGTTATAACACCGGCCTTGGAAAGTTATGGCTTGGTAGTTGCAAAATCGTCGGTCGTGGTTAATGGCACGGGCGTCTGGCATCATCCTGGACCGGCTCAAGATACCGGCCTGACTGGACGCAAGATCAATGTCGATAGCTATGGTGGCTACGCCCGAGTTGGCGGCGGCAGCTTTTCCGGCAAAGATGCTACCAAGGTTGATCGTTCCGGTGCCTACGCGGCTCGCTTTATTGCTAAAAACATCGTAGCTGCCGGCTTAGCAAAAAAATGCGAAGTCGGCTTGGCCTATTATATCGGCGGCCGTCAGCCGGTAATGATGGAAATTGATACTTTTGAAACCAGGAAATATTCCCAAAAGGCCCTGCACGATTTTGCCGATAAAATAATCGACACCTCGGTTCAGGGCATTATTGAAGGTCTTGACTTACGTCGGCCAATTTATCTACCAACAGCCGTCTACGGACATTTCGGCAAGCCGGATTTGCCCTGGGAACAAATCGTAGAATTACTTTGACTGGCCAAAGTAACCAAAGCCACCGGGCGCGCCATAAAGTAGATTGAATCTAAGGCTGGCTCGAACCGCACCAAAAGGACGCAAGCGGCCCCTCACTTTTTCTAGCGGAGGTTCGGGACTGGCTTTTGGCTTTACTCGATTCTCGCTCAGCCTAGCTTCATCTGTTTCTGGCTTATGCCCGGACTCGAATAATTTCAATCTATAAAGCTCTCACCACTACATCTTTTAAATACTGGTTTTTGAAGTTGGTTTTTTGTCCGACTTTGGCTTTTCCATCAGAAACAAAACGGACCGAAAGCGACTTTCTATATTTGTTGGAAATTCCTTGGACTAGTCGCAGTACTTCGACTGCTCTTTGCGGATGTTCATCAATGCCAATCGGGTAGGTATCTATCCCTAAGCCGGAGTGCAGCGCCAAAAACATATTTCTTTCTATCGAAAAATTGCCTTTTTCGTACTCGTCAGCCAGTTCAAAATCTTCCAAGCAAGGGAACATCAAACCACATAAACCAATGGGCTGAGGGCTCTTATTTTTTATAAAATCTGTAATTCTCAAATACGTGTCTGTTGTTACCGAACTGCTGAAATCCATGCCCAAGCGTTTAATGAAGTTAACTAGACTGCCACTTCCATCAAAGATTGGCGCGATTGAAGTGTCAATTCCTAAAAAATCTGGCTCGATCGAAGAAATATCGGTAATTTCATTCCAGACCAGGCTCATTTCCTCAAACCATTGTTCAAGCGTTTCACAATTTTCGGAAAGATTCGTCGGTTGTAAGCCAATGGTAAAACCGTTCTTAACATAAACTGCCGACGGGAAATAGGGGCTGGAGGGAGAGTTATTAAATGTGTAGGTAAAGTTGAAAGTCTGTCGAGGCGCTCTTTTTATAATTTCAGTTATTAAATCTGTGTGCTTAACACTTATGTCGCTAGATGTTAGATTAACGTTAAATGAAACATTATTTGTCTTTAGCAACTTGTCCAAGTCTTTTCGAGCTACTCCATAATCAAGTTCACCTAAACTATATAAAGTCCCGTCATTTGATCTATCTAGGTCGTAAATTATCTTGGCATTAGAAGAACAAATTCTTTTTGTCTGAATCTCAAAGCCGATATTCTTAAATTTGTCCGCCAGCTCGGATAGCCTCGATAAATCATTCGTGGTTGGCCGATCGTTGAATAAACAAATCGATCTAATAACTTTCATTCCTAAATCATACCAGCTTCAGAGATGTTTACAGGCTAGGTGGCTAGGGTTTTCGTCTGGGGAGGGGTAGTTTTGGCAGGCTGAGAAATCGTTTGCGGCGTTTGTGGTCTGATTCGTCTTCGATCTCGTGACCGATAATTTCTTCAATCAAGTCTTCGATAGTTACAATGCCAACGATTTTGTCATCGCGCTCGACCGGCAAAAGGTGGGTACGGGCGACAATGAACTTGCGGAATAGCGTGTCAAGCGCCGTCATAGCACCAATCATCCGAGTCGGATGAAGCGTCATATCGTCAACTCGGAACTCATTTTCATCAAAATCAATATCGACCAGTTCCTTGACCAACAAAATGCCATGACATTTGGTTTTAGGCTGATTGAAAATCGGTATGCGACTATAGCCGGCGTCTTTAATTTCGTCAATCTTTTGGCCAGTTAAATTATCATCCGGTGTCAGCCAGTAAACCTTGCTGGTTGGCGTCATGATATCGCGGACCCTTTTTTCGCTTAAAACAATGGCGCCCTTCATGATTTCTAGCTCGTCCGGATCCAGATCGCTGGCCTCATGGCCGGCATGTTCGGCGATGATAATGCCCAGCTCGCGACGGCTTGTTAAACGAGCCTGTTCGTCACCTAACATAGCGTCCAACAGAAGCTGCAGTGGCTTTGACACCGGGTAGGTGACAATTATGACTAGGCGCAAGAAAGGTGCAAAAAAGGCCGTAAAAGTTAAGGCGTAGCGAGCAAAGATGGCTTGCGGTATGATTTCGCCAAAAAGCACGATCAAAATGGTGGTAATCGCCCCGGCAGCCACGGCATTGAGATGGCTATTGAGCACCAACGAGGTGGTGGCCGCCACTGCCACGCCCATCAACAGAATGCTAGCCAAACTTAGATGAGTGTTTTTTCTAAGCGGCATAACCAACTTGGCGCGGGTATCGCCTAGCTTAACTTTGCGCTCCAGATCAGACCGATCAAGGGCTAGCAAGGCCACGTTCAAACCAGAAGCAACGGCCGCTAAACAGACTAATAAAAAGACCTCCAAAATAATCAGAAAATTCATCTTAGGACTAGTGGAAAACCATTATAGCATTATTAGCTTTTTGCCGGCTGTCGATTACTAAGCTTTAGACGGTAGATATCAAACACCACCACTGCCAGTATTAGACCGTAGGCTAACCAGACAATTCTAAACCAGCCGGCTTGGAGATTGGTGCCTAGACGCAAGCTATGGAAAAAGATACCGATCATGGCCACATCACCGGCGATTTCCATGTATTTCCACCACGGCCGGTCTCGATAAATCCGCCTTAGCTCGTAGGCTAGAAAAATAAACCAGGCAACGGAAGAAACAATCACCGCCCAGACGGCAGCCGAACCGACATAGGTTTTGTAGCTATTTGGCGGCAGACCAAAGCCATCGCGCCACAGCTGCCATATCAGCAATCCAGGATGAGCCAATATCAGCACTAGTGCAACCAACGATAAATATTTGTAATAGCTTGCCAGTTTGTTGGCTGTCGGCTTAAGGTATCGGCGGGCCAGACCAACAACGTACATTGACCAAATTAGGCTAAAAGCCAGAAGACCAAACAGCGGGAACAGCCGATATGCTGATAAATTCGACAATTGCCAGCGCAGTCCTTGACCCCAAGTTACTATTGCCAAAACTGCTACAAGCCCGCTTAAAGCCCAGGCTAGTAGATTGAGGTTATGTCTTAAGAATTTCATCATCTAATGCTTGGCACAAATGGGGCAGGTTTCTTCACTTTGATTGGCTGCCAACCAATGCTCACTAGCCCGCCACCAGGGCTCATAATCACGGTAGCCGGCAAAGTCGGCGGCCTTTCGCAGCAGCCAGCCAACGAAGCCATAGATTTGTGACTTACCCCATAGCACAGCTGCCCAGTGCGGCCCGACCGGTGTCACATAAATCGGCTGTTTCGGCTTGTAAGATTGCGGAAGTCCGCCATCTGCCAGCCGCTTGAGGTTGCTAGCCACAAACACCGCATCATAAAGGGCTGTTTGCGCCAAGCCCGAATAAGGAGTTTGGGCATTGTCGCCAATCACATAAATATTTGACTCGGACATTAAATTGGCGTCAACCATAACTTTGCCCTGCGGGCTTAGGGCAAAATCATTATTTTTAAAAAATGGATGATTGGTCACACCGGCCGTCCAAACCACGGTGTGGCTTTTAATATCGTGACCGCTGACGGTCAGGCTATCGGTGTTCTCGGCTTGGACCTTGTGATCAAGGTAAAGTTTAATGCCGAGTTGGCGCAGCTGTTTGGTTACCGCCTTGGAATAGGCAGCCGGCATGGCCGGCAGCAGGCGAGGCATGGCCTCAATTAAATCGATATGGAACTTTTTAGGCGCTAGACCATGACTGGCCATAACATGTCGTAGGTAGGCTGGCAGAGCGCCGGCCAGTTCCACACCGGTTGGGCCGCCGCCAATAATAATGTAATTAAGATCCGGTTTGCCCTCGTCGGCGATTAGTTTGTGCAGATGATCGCGCAGCCTTTGAGCCTCTTCTAATGTCTTGATGCCGTAGGAATATTCGGCCAAGCCTTTGATGCCGTAGTAGTTGGTGACTACGCCCAGGGCAATTATCAGCGTGTCATAGTAAAAGCCTTTGCCGGAGTGGCAACGGACTAGCTTTTGGTCTTTATCAATCTTTTGAGCCTCGTCGATAACTAGTTTGACGTTTTTGCCGTCAAAAATTTCGGCCAGTGGTATTGACGAAGCAGCTGACCGGCCACCAGTGGCCGCTCGGTAAAGGGCAGGGTAGTAGCGGAAATAATCATGGTCAGATAGCAATGTGATATCAGAATTCTCGTCGCTCTCCAACTCCAGTGCCGCTTTAATGCCACCAAAACCGCCGCCGGCAATTAAAATTTTTCTTTTGTTAACCACAAGCCTAGTCTAGCTTATAGGCCATTTTTTGAAAATTGGATCAGCCGTGACTAAATGATTGGAAATTCTTCAAAAGCAGGAAAGCTTAGGTTGTTGCGACAGGTCTGTTTTTAGCGGCAATTTGGGCAGTGGCCATAGATTTCGAGCTGATGGCCGCGCGGTGAGAAGCCTTCTTTGGCGGCCACACTATCGACCATCGTCTCTAGCATTGGATTAGCCGGTAAATCATAGCTTTTGCCGCAGTTTGAGCAATAAAAATGATGATGGTGTTCCAAAAAGATATCTGATAGTTCGTATTTATACTTCCAGCCAATATTTAAACGGTTGACAATACCAAGTCGTTCAAACAGTTCCAGCGTGCGGTAAACCGTGGCCCGGTCCACCTTTCCCTCGGCTCTTTTGACAAGCACTTGCATGGTCTGAGGGCTTTGCCCCATTAGCAGATCAAAAACTTTTTGGCGCGGTTTGGTTAGACTAGCTCGGTTTTTGGTAAGTAAGGCTTTGAGGTCTTTATAGGGGTCCATATAGCAAAATTATACCAAATTGCGACAAATTTGCAAAACAAAATAGCTGCACCTAGACTGGTTAATATGGACGTTTTTCTGTTTAGCGTGGCTGCCTCAATCGCCGCCTTGATTGGCGGTTATGTGGCTTTTTGCAGCCGGCAGAAATTAAACCTGGCGCTAGGTTTTACGGCTGGTTTGATTTTGGGCCTGGTGGCTTTTGATCTCTTGCCGGAAATTTTCGAGATCAGTGCCAGTCAAAACTTGGATATTATGTGGCCGATGATAGGCCTGGTCAGCGGCTTTCTGCTATTCCATATAGTCGAAAAGCTTATTCTGATTCACCATGGCAGCGAGTCTCAATACGGTCCGCATCAACACCCGTATGTTGGTGTAGCAGGGGCGGTAGCGCTTTCGGGTCATAGCTTTTTGGATGGACTGAGCATCGGCATTGCTTTTCAGATAAACACGGCTGTTGGTGTGGCGGTGGCGATCGCCGTCATTGGACACCGTTTTGCCGATGGCTTTAATACCACCAACGTTATGCTTTACCACCAAAATGCTCCCAGTCGGGCCAAGCTGATGTTGATGATTGCCGCAGCCATGCCGATAATCGGCGGTCTCACCTCACTGCTATTTTCATTATCGGAGAGTATTTTAGGTATCTACCTGGGTTTTTTTGCCGGTTTTTTGCTCTACATTGGCGCGGCCGATATTTTGCCCCAAGCTCATAGCAAAGGTTCGTCCCGCTGGACGATTTTACTGACAGTTGGAGGAGCAATCTTCATGTTCCTCATCACTCGACTAGCCTAATTTTGATATAATAACAGCGCACATATGATGTGTGGGTTCTTGGAAAAAGTGTCTGACTGAGAAGTGCTTATAGTGACGAGTCACTATAAGCTATCAATAAAGGTCACGCCCTCCAAAAACAAAGACACGGTTGATTGCCGCGCCTTTGTCCTGCGTAATAAAAGAAAGGAATACACCAGATGTTGGTGGTGGTGATTATTTTGGCTGTTCTAGCCCTGGCCTTAGCGGCTTTTATTCTATGGCAGAATAGGCGACCAAAGGTAGATGAAGGAGCCGCGCTGCTTCTGAAGGCTGATATGGTGGAATTAACCAAGTCAATGGGCCAGCTCAAAGAAGGCTTACAGAAGCAGTTAACTGAGCAACTGGGTACCAGCAACAAGCAAATGGCGGCTCAATATGCCGAAAGTGCTAAGATCATCCGTGAAGTCACCAAGAAACTGACCGAACTGGATAGTACTAATAAAAACGTTGGTGACATTGCTTCTGAGCTAAAGACGCTGCAGAACGTGCTGCAGAACCCAAAACAGCGCGGCGTGCTGGGAGAGTATTACCTTGATCAAATTCTAAAAAATATTTTGCCGCCGGGCACTTTCCAGCTGCAATACAAACTTGGCGAAGGAATTACCGTCGATGCTGTCATCAAGCTCGATGATAAACTGCTGCCAATTGACAGTAAGTTTTCTTTAGAGAATTACAACCGGCTGATGGATTGCAAGGATGAAGAGCGTCCGGCCTTGGAGCGAGCTTTTAAGGAGGACCTAAAGCGCCGTATCGATGAGACGGCCAAATACATCAAGCCCGGCAAAGGCACGCTAGATCAAGCCCTAATGTTCATACCCTCGGAAGCCATTTATTATGATTTGCTAGCCAATAAAGTCGGCTTGGCCGGTGTCAGCGGCCGCAACTTAATGCAATATGCGGCGATTGATAAGAGGGTGACGATTGTCGGGCCAAGTACCTTGAGTGCTATGCTGCAGGTGATTGTCCAAGGTTTGCGCTCGATTGAAATTCACAAAGATACTGAGCGGATTCGCAAAAATATCGAGCAGCTCAGCAAACACTTAATTGCCCACAACGGTTACATGCAACGGCTTGGCGGTTCACTCGGCACGACCGTCAACCATTTCAACACAACATATAAAGAGCTGGGCAAAATCGACAAAGACATTGTTAAAATTGCCGATACCAGCCCCTCCGTCGAGCCGCAACTGCTCGATCGTCCCTCCTTGGACGAGTAAGAACCACCTCGCCCAAAATACAGAAAAAGTACATATGTCAAAATTGTGCATATTTGGGTTGGGTTGTGAAAATTAGGAGCTAAGTTTTTAGAAGGTCGATGGTTAGGGCGGCGGTCCAGCTAAATGTTGGAGCTCCGACGGCTTGGCCGGTTAACGGATTAAAGTATTCGTTCATGCCGCCACGGGCAACCAGTTCGAGGGTTTGGCGACGCAGCTTAGCTGCATCGCCACTAAAACCATAATTTTCTAAACCTTTGATAATCAGCCAATTTATGTTAACCCACGTTGGACCTTGCCAATATTTGACCGGATCAAAAAATGCGGAATTTAGAGGCACGCTCGGTACCGGCCAAGTTGTGGCAAAAGCATTTCTATCTTTAAGTAGATCAATTAGCAGTTTGGCTTTGGCTTTGGGAATCGCGCCTGAGTAAAGCGCCAACAATGTGGCAATTGTCGGCTCCTCAATTAGTTTATGACTGACGAAACTGCGGCTAAAATACTGGCCGCTGGAATTATCCCAAAGTTCTTCTAGGGCTTGCTCGGTTTTGTCCATGGCGGCCAGTAGATTGTCTGGCAATGTGCGGCCGAGGCTGGCCGCGATTTTTTTAAGCTGTTGGTTAGCCCGAATCAGGATGCAATTAAATACCAGGTCCTCTACCAAAAATAATGACCGGCTTAAAATAGCCTCTGAATTGTAGGCTTTACGCCGCAGGCGACGAACGGCCGCCCAATAAGCCATGGCTTCGATATTGCTCATCCGTTGGCCAGGCGGAATATGCCGGGTATCACGGCGGACTAAATTGACCAGTCCATCAAGATGTAACTGCTCAATCGCCAGTATCCACCAGGGCATGCTGTGTTTACGTAGCTCACTAATCCAAGTTGGCGAATTATCAAGCCCGCACTCATACGGATGAAGTAGAACGATTAAGCCTTCCTGGTGCGGATTGCGTTCGACATATAGCCACTCGTGGTAGCGCAGCAGGTGTGGGTAGATATCCTCATACCACTGGTGGCGTTTGGCCTCGCTTAATTTTTCACCGACTGCCACGACGGCTTCGGCTAACATTGGCGGCTGGGTTATACCAGATGTAGTAACGTCTTTTGGGGCATACGGACTAACCCAACTTCGCCAGAGGTTGCGATGACCTTTATATTCTTTGTCATCCAAAAAAATAATATTTGGCAGCATTCCATTCGACCACTGCCCGCGCAGTAAGCTAAGCAGTTCGGTTTTGGCTCGCTCGACGTTAAAGTGGCGCAGACCGATGGCAATAAAACAGCTGTCCCATAACCACTGATGGGGATAGAGCTGTCCAGCCGGAACAGTCCAACCCCCACGATCGTTATGCTTTAAAACTTCCTTAGCCGTTTCCAGCAACTTGTCTTGATCCATCCACATAAAGTATAGACGAAGCAGGTTAGAGGTTACAGGTTGTAGGTTAGAGAGGTGGCAATTATACTAATATGGACATGGAGTACAAAGATACAGAGGTTGCTAACGCTGCCAAATACCTAAAAGCAAAGTTTGTTGGAATGGAGGATAAAAAAGCCATCCTACGAGATCCGAAGTTGTTAGCGTTATACCAGCGTATTAAAATCGTGAATCCAAATGAAAGAGCTGCTTTTGGTCGGGAGTTAAATTATCTAAGATCTGAACTTGAAACCCTAGTTCGCGAATCTGTAACCAGTAACCTGTCACCTGTAACTTCAATTGATGTCACAGCCCCATTTGATGTAAATGTTCCATATCAAAACCGCCCTAAGTTAATGCCAGCCGAAAGTGGTAGCCGTCATCCTCTAATGACGGAACTTGAGTTAATCTTGGATATCTTTGGGCGGATGGGCTTTACGGCAGTAGAATCTCGAGAGCTGGATGATGATTGGCACATGTTTGGCTCGCTGAATTTTCCGGCCGAGCATCCGGCGCGAGACGATTATGACACCTTTGTGACGGACGAAGACTTGGTGGCGCCAGCCCATACCTCAACCATGCAAAACCGCGTGCTTAGAAATCATAAAGCCGATTTAAAAAATGGCCAGCCAATTGCCGTGGTTATACCCGGTCGGACTTTCCGCAACGAAGATGTTGATGCTAGCCACGAACACACCTTTTACCAGCTGGAGGGAGTCTATGTTGGTAGGGGCATCCACGGGGGCCATTTGGTGGCCACACTCAAAGCCTTTCTAGAAACATATTTTCAGCAAAAACTGGATGTTAAAATTCAGCCCTTTTATTTTCCTTTCACCGAGCCCAGTTTTGAATTTGCCATGTCTTGTCCCTTTTGTAAGAAAGCTGGTTGCGCTATCTGTAAATATACGGGCTGGATCGAAATTTTAGGTTGCGGACTGATTCATCCCAACGTTTTAAAAATGGGCGGCATTGATCCGCAAGCTTACACCGGCTTCGCCTGGGGCGGCGGTATCGACCGGCTGGTGATGATGAAGTATGGCATTGAAGATATCCGCCATTTTCATTCCGGCAATTTAAAATTCCTTCGTCAATTCGCATAGGACGTATGTATATGGCGCATAACTTTGTCAAAACCTCCGCTTCGCACTCAACGTACATTCCTGTACGCCTCATTTGCGATGCTCGGCTTTTCCTCGTTCTTCACTCATATACAAACGTCCTGGGAGATAAAGCATGAAGCAGGAAGTAATAAGCAAGAAGTTATATCGGTGTCCGGAGTGTGGGCTGCACTATGAAAATCGGGCGCTCGCTGCCGCATGTGAAGAATTCTGTAGCCAGCATCATGCTTGTAATATGGAAATCGCCAAACAGGCCATAGAAAATCAGCCCAAGGCATAGCGATGAAAGTTAGCATTAATTGGATTAGGGATATAAATAGCCGGTATCAATGCGCGGCTGATCCAATGCCGCACGGAATTGACGCGTTAGTTGAGAAAATAGGCGCTCAGCTTGGTGCGGTAGAGGAAGTGGTTGATCTTGGCAAAAGGTATGAAGGGATCGTAGTAGCCAAGGTTGTCTCTTGTGAAAAACATCCGAATGCCGACAAATTAAGCATCTGCCTAATCGATGACGGCAAGAAATTCAAAGCTGTAAAACGCAACAAGCAGGGTCTTATCCAAATTGTCCATGGTGCCAAAAATGTTGAAGCCGGTCAGCTGGTAGCCTGGATGCCGCCGGGCGTAACCGTACCATCAACAATCGACAAAGATCCGCTGACGCTCGAAGCCCGTAAGATCCGCGGCGTCACTTCCAATGGTATGGTGGCCAGCGCCAAAGAACTTGGACTCGGCGACGATCACACCGGCATATTAATAATTGATGAACCGGCTAAGCCGGGACAATCTTTTGCTAAGGTTTACGGACTGGATGATTACATTGTTGATATCGAAAACAAGATGTTTACCCATCGCCCCGACTTATTTGGGCAACTTGGTATTGCTCGTGAACTGGCTGGCATCCAGCAACATGTCTTCAAAAGCCCTGTTTGGTATCAGGAAAATCCAACGCTGCCCAAACCAAATGGCCCGGTAACCCATAAATTATCGCTAAAAAATCAAATACCGAAATTGGTGCCACGCTTTTGCGTCGTAGCTATAAAGGACATCAAAGTCAGCCCCAGCCCATCATGGCTTAAAGCGCACCTAAGCGCTGCAAGTGTAAAATCTGTTAATAACATAGTCGACATCACCAACTGGCTAATGCTGGAAACAGCCCAGCCTATACATGCCTATGATTATGACCAACTATCTGACGGCAACTTGGGAGCAAGCTTAGCTAAAGCCGGCGAAGAGCTGACGGTTTTAGGTGGAAAAAAAGTAAAGCTTACCAAGGAGGATATAGTCATAACCTCTGGCGATAAAGTAATCGGTTTGGGCGGCGTAATGGGCGGAGTCGATACGGAAGTTGGGGAAAATACTACTAATATCGCCCTAGAAGTAGCTAACTTTAATATGAATAGTGTCCGTAAATCAGCTATGCATCATGGTCTGTTTACAGAAGCGGCTACCCGTTTTACCAAAAATCAAAGTCCACGCCAGAACCTGGCAGTGCTGGTAAGGGCAGTGGATGAGATCAAAAAAATAGCCGGCGGGCGTCAGGCCAGCCAAATTATTGATAAAAAAGCCTCCAATTATGATGAACGAGTAGTCCACTTGAACAGTGAATTTGTGAATTTACGGCTTGGCCTTGAACTAAGCCCGGCTACTATCAAAAGCCTTTTAGAAAATGTTGAATTTAGCGTAGGAATATCTGATGGTAACCTAAGTGTCAAAGTGCCGTTTTGGCGAATGGACGTCGAAATTGCCGAAGATATAGTCGAGGAAGTTGGACGACTTTATGGTTATGACCATTTACCGCTAGTGTTAGCAAGTAGAGACCTATCACCTACTGAAGTCAATCAGAACTTGGACTTCAAAAATCGGCTGCGCCAGATCATGCAGCAGGCTGGGGGTAATGAGCTGCTGACATATAGCTTTATCGACAGCCGGCTGCTCGATACGGCTGGGCAGAAAGCGGCTGAAGCCTTTCATGTCCGTAATGCTCTAAGCCCGGATTTGCAATATTATCGTTTAAGTCTGACGCCAAGTCTACAGGCAAAAGTTCATGCCAATATTAAGGCCGGTTACAAAAGATTTCTTTTATTCGAGGTAGGGCAGGCGCATGTCCGAGGCGTGAATGACAAAGAGAGGCTGCCGGCCGAACTGCAAAGATTAGCAGTTGTAACTTCTGCCAAATCCTTACCACCGCAGGCTGGCGCGGCTTACTTTCAAGCCAAACACATAATGGCCAATTTACTTAACAAGTTAAGTATTTATGGAGTTGAGTATCTGCCGCTCAAGAATATTAAAGTTTTACCCAAACAATGGCAGGTAGCTGCCTCGGCTTATGAGCCGCGGCGCTCAGCCTTAGTCAAATATGACCAAATCATTATTGGTCTAGTTGGTGAACCGCATAGCCGTCTAAGCTCAGTCCTGAAGTTGCTACCATATACGACTCAACTTGAGCTGGATATTGAGATCCTGCAAAATCTGGCCGGTCCGGTGTTGTATCAACCGCTGAATCGTTTTCCTAGCTTAGAGCAGGATTTCTGTTTGCGATCGGAGACTGAATATAGCTACGGCTTGTTGGATGTTTTTATGCGCCAGCAGCTTAATGAGGCCGCTGGGCAACACGGTATCAGCTATGCCATTTCAACCATCGACATATTCCAAAAACCAAATGACAAGCGGCATAAGCAGACAACCTGGCGTATCAATCTCTGGCATCCGGACCGGACCCTGACAACCGAGGAAGTCAACAAATTGCTTGGTATAATTGCTGACAGCGCCAAGAAAAAATTAAAGGCCGAGAGAATTTAAAAAGTGATAATACCTAAACCTAAATTGACACGAAAAAACTTAGCCCGAGCCGGCTGGCTGTTTATGGCGCTTTTATTTATCGTTACTGGACTGGGTGTTGGTGTGGTTAGTTTTTTTCAGTCAACCGGTCAACAGGACACCAATTCAACTACAAATCAAACCACGTCACCCAAACTTAGAGGTACCAAACTAACCGGCGACCGGTACTATTTTTGAATCTTCCATTGATAGCGGGCAGCCAATAACAGACTATCCACTAAGCAACCTTATTGAGGGTTGGCAGCAGGGGCTGGTAGGCATGAAGGTAAATGGACAAAGACGGCTGCTGATCCCGGCGGCCCAAGCCTACGGCACCAACTCGCCCAGTCCTGATATTCCCCCAAACTCCGATTTAGTCTTTGACGTCATCCTTCTGGATACAAAATAGTGGAAAAACGCTGCCAAAACCACAATATATAGTGCTATTGCAATTTAGCTGTCCACCATTTAATATCAATTGGCAGAGTCATCAATTTAACAAAAAGGACCTAAGCCAATGCCAAAAAATATAACTATCTATACTACTAACACCTGCTCTTACTGCGGCATGGTAGAGCGATATTTGGACTCCAAGTCGCTAAGCTATGAAGTCGTTAATTTAGAGCAACATCCCGAACGTCAAGCCGAGGCATTGCAAATTAGCGGTTCTTTGACTGTGCCTATCACGGTGGTGACTCAACAAGACGATAGCCGGCAAGTGGTGGTCGGCTATAACCTGACCCAGTTGGCACCGGCCGTAGCCTGATTTTTAAAGTGATATAGTATTAGAACAATGAGCGAGGCAGGTGAGGCGGCAAACCGCGGCACTAAGGATTTGCCGCATGATTTAGTTATAGTTGGAGCAGGACCGGCAGCGCTTTCGGCGGCGCTTTATACATCGCGTGAGGACATTGATACAGTCTTGTTTGAGAAAGGCGCCATTGGCGGCTTGGCGGCCGTGACTGAGTGGGTTGATAATTATCCGGGTTTTGCCAAAGGCGTGGCTGGCCTGGAACTGGCCGATCAAATGCGCCTGCAGGCCGAACGATTTGGAGCTCACATAGAACTTGGCGAAGTTTTATCAATCCATGATGAAGACGAGCTTAAAAAGCTAGTTACAACTAGTGGCGACATTTACGCCAAGACGGTCTTAATTACCACCGGCAGCGATTATAAAAAAGTTAATGTGCCCGGCGAACAGGAATATTACGCTCGCGGCGTCCACTATTGTGCTACCTGCGACGGTGCGTTTTATCGCGACAAAAAACTGGTGGTAGTTGGCGGTGGCAACTCGGCCGCCCAGGAATCGCTGTTTTTGATGCGATTTGCCAGTCATATCGATATGTTGGTGCGCAGTACGCTCAAAGCCAGTGACGTGCTAATAAAAGAACTTGAAAAACATAAGGATAAAATCACTATTCGTTTAGGCGTAACCACCGATGAAATTGTTGGCCAGGACGGCAAAGTTACCAAAGTAATTGGCACGGATAGCAAAAGCGGTCAAAAAGTTGAGTTTCCGACTGACGGGGTATTCGTTTTTGTAGGGTTGAAACCTAACACAGACTTTCTCAAAGACACCGATATTGAACTTGATGAGCGCGGCTTTATCAAAACTGACGAGCATTTGATGACTAAAATGCGAGGTGTATTTGCGGCCGGCGATGTCCGCTCCGGTGCAACCTTACAAATTGCTAGTGCTTCCGGCGAGGGCGCTACTGCCGCTTTGATGATTCGTGAGTATTTGGACGGGCTGAAGCGTGGGCCAATGCCGGAAGTCGTTGGCCACCCCACGCTCTATTAGAAGAACTTATTTTTTAGCGAAGCCATTTTATCCGGCCGGTCAGTAACAATTGTTAGCGATGGATAAACTGCTAACAGAAGCTTGACAAGCCAAGGCCAGGTTAATAAGAAAGAAGCATAGTTCTGGTAAGTCCAGACTCTAAGATTTTGCTTGCGTGCCCGCCAATAAGTTAATGGGTTCAATAAATACAAAACCAATGTTACAGACGAAGCGCCTATTTTCTTGGCGGTCTTAATAGTTCGGAAAGGATGTTTGTAGGTTTGTAACGACATTTCCAGCTGTGGATATAGCTGCTTAAGACGTTTCAACTCTTCAGGGAATAGAGAATTTACCAGCCAGTGATTTTGCTGTTTGTCACCCAATTCGTTATACAAAAGATCAGCAGTGCCCTCTCGTTTGATGTCTAAAATCAGAGGCTTATCAAACTTTTGAGACATCACTTGTTGGAGAGTCAGTATCGGATCGCCACTAGGAGTTCTTATTTTTTGGATCTCATCTAGCGTTAAATCACTAATATTTTTATCTAGGCCATACACGTCTTTAAGACTTTCATTATGGCAAATAACAAGATGCCTATCCTTGGTAACTCTAATGTCGAGCTCGATTGCGTCTATATTTAGTTTTGAAGCTGTCAATAATGAGGCAAGAGTGTTCTCAGTTTTAAGGCCGCGGGCGCCGCGATGGCCAATAATTTTCATCCCGTTAGACCTCACCCTCCAACTTGCAACCCAAGTCTTGCGTTGGATGATAAGCGCACCTTGCCACGTGCTGTAATAGATTGAAAATGAGGGGCTGACGTCTAACGGGATTCATCGCTCTTAGTGTACAATTAAAATCAAAGCAAAAGGAGAATTGATGCCTGATTTTAATAAAGTCTTACAACCTGGTGATTACCAAAATGGCACGGTCAATACTGTGGTTGAGATCCCAATGGGCTCGACTATGAAAATTGAATGGGACCGTAACCACGCAGCCTTTGTGCTGGATCGCGTTGAGCCGCAGATCTTCCCCAAGCCGACCAATTACGGCTTTATTCCCCAAACCTTGGATGAGGATGGCGATGAGCTCGATACTTTGATCATCACGGAATCACCGCTAACTACTGGCGTATGGCTTGAGGCCCACATCATTGGCATCCTGAACTTTCAAGACGAAAAAGGCATGGATCACAAAGTAATTTGTGTGCCAGCCGATGAAAGAAATACTGGCGATGCCATCAAAAGCTTGGACGATCTAAGTCCGCGCCTTAAAGAAAAAATTGAATACCACTTTGCCCACTACAAAGACCTTTATCAACCCGGTGCTACCAAAGTTCTTGGCTGGGGAGACACCGAAGCGGCTAAGCAAACCATCGCCGAGTGCATAGAGCGTTTCAAGAAAGGCTAATATGAAAAAAGTCGTGCCAAAAGACGCTGTGCTAATTCCACAGCAGGCTAAGAGGGTATTTGCTGGCCAAATTTTTGATGTCTATCAATGGCCGCAAAAAATGTTTGACGGCAGTACCGCGACATTTGAGATGTTGAAACGGCCGGATACAGTCATTGCTATTTGTATCATCGATGATCAAATTTTAGTAATTGATTACGAGCAGCCAAATGTTGGCGAACGGATAGCCTTTCCGGCTGGCAGGGTAGATGAATCTGATAGCTCGACATTAACAGCTATTCAGCGTGAAGTTGAAGAAGAAACCGGTCATCAATTTAATAATTGGAGACTGGTCTACGTTTATCAGCCGTACGTTAAGCTGGAATGGTTCGTTTATTTTTATTTAGCACTAGATGGGCAAAAAACCACTGAACCGCGGCTAGATTCGGGCGAGAGAATCACAGTTCGACTAGTTGATTTTGATAAGGTCAAAGGACTAGTTTATAGCGGAGCAGGCTTTTTGAAGCAGTCTAAAGAAGTTTTTGAGAACGTTAATTCTTTGGCCGAACTAAAAAATCTGCCAGAATTTGATGGTCAAGAAGTTGATCGCTAACAAAAATCTTGGCAGGCGTAACTTAAGCAGTATATAATCAAGCCACATGATAATCGGTGGGCTTTAGATGAAGACCAAAATTGGTATTAATGGCTTTGGCCGAGTCGGGCGCTGCGCCTTTAAAATAGCCTTTGAGCGAGATGATGTTGAGGTTGTGGCTATCAACGATATTACTGACACTAAAACCCTAGCTCACCTGCTTAAACACGACAGCAACTATGGCGAATATCAACACGACGTTAGCTTTAATGATCAAAACCTTATTGTTGACGGCCAAAAAATCAGAGTGCTGGCCGAAAAGGAGCCGGCCAAACTGCCCTGGAAAGATCTGAATGTTGCGGTTGTTATTGAATCAACCGGCCTATTTGTTGATCCCGAGAAGGCTAGAGCCCACATTGAGGCCGGTGCCAAAAAAGTTATAATTTCGGCGCCAGCCAAAGGCGAAGGGGCCGAAACCATCGTGCTCGGTGTTAATGAAGACAAATTGGAATCAGCCGGTGAGATTATCAGCAACGCGTCTTGTACAACTAATTGTATTACGCCGGTGATGGCGGTGATTGAAGAGGCTTTTGGCATAGAAAAGGCCATGATGACAACCATTCACAGCTACACCGCCAGCCAACGTCTGCTTGATGCGCCAGCCAAAGATTTGCGCGAAGCCCGCAATGCCGCTACCAACATTGTGCCGACAACTACTGGTGCCTCAATTGCCGCGGCCAAGGCCATGCCAACTTTGGAAGGCTTGTTCGGTGGCATGAGTATCCGAGTGCCGACCCCAGTCGTTTCACTAAGTGATTTCGTAATTATCACTAAACGCGACGTAACTAAAGAAGAAGTCAACGGGGCATTTAAAAAAGCGGCCGACGACCCATATTATCAAGGCATTTTAGCGGTCACTGAAGAACCGTTAGTAAGCAGTGATTTTATCGGCAGCAGTTATTCAGCCATAGTCGATCTTGCACTAACTGACGTTGTTGGCGGTAATTTATTAAAAGTGGTGGCTTGGTATGACAATGAGTGGGGCTATTCCAATCGATTGGTTGAATTGACAGCCGATGCGGCCAAAACACTTGGCGGAGATTCAGCTGAAGACTCGTCCGAAGAAAATCAGCAACCAGAGGCGAAGAAAGAAAAATCAGAATTTAAGACAGCCGATCAAGCGCTAGACGAAACTAGCGAACAACCTGAAAAGGCCGACGAAGAACCATTGCTTGAGGCTCCAGAAACTGAGGACTTTTTGCCAGCGCCAGAGCAGACAGAAGCTAAATCAGACATAGAAGTTAAGGAAGAACCATTGGCCGAAGATAAGCCGTTGCCATCTAATCCACCGGAATCTAAATCAAAAGATGAATTTGAAGATCCGGGAGCACGACCGAGCAACATTGATGGTTTTCACAAATTTTAAGCGTGCCATAATAGAAACATGAGAATTGCCTTAGCGACTGACCACGCTGGTTTTAACCAGCTCAAAGAACTGAAGCAATATCTTGAATCGCTTGGACATGAGTGTGTCGATTTTGGACCAACGCAGTATAATCCCGACGATGATTATCCAGATTTTATTTTTCCGGCCGCCAAGGCCGTAGCTAACAGTCAGTGCCAATTCGGAATTATTCTCGGCAGAAGCGGACAGGCTGAGGCCATGGCTGCTAATCGTATAAAAGGTGTCCGCTGCGGTCTATATTATGGTCCGGCCGTACCCATTGAAGCGGTTGATGCCAGTGGCGAGACTAGCACCGATCCCTACGAAGTGATACGCAAAAACCGGCATCATAATGATGCCAACATGCTCGCTTTAGCTGCCAGTTATGTCAGTGTTGAGGAAATGAAAAAAGTTATTAAAGCCTGGCTCCAAACACCGTTTTCAAACGAACCGCGCCACATCCGACGTCACCAAAAACTAGACGAGGCTTAGCCATGCCGATCATCTGCCCGACGATTTTAGCAGACAATGTCGAAGACTATGAGTGGCAGATAAAAAAAATTGCTCATGTGGCTCACCGGTTACAGATTGACTTAACCGATGGCGATCTCGCCAAGACTAAGACCATCAGTCCGACGAAAGCCTGGTGGCCGGCCGGTATGAAGGCCGACATTCATCTTATGTACCGTTACCCGCTTAAGGCGGCTACTGCCGTGATTAAACATCGGCCAAATCTGATTATTGTTCATGCTGAAGCCGAGGGGATGTTCGAAGATATTGCCAAACTTTGTGGCAAACATCAGACCAAAATCGGTGTGGCGCTGCTGGCGCCAACACCGCCGACGGTAATTGAGAACGTTCTACCGAGGCTGGACCACGTTCTTATTTTTAGCGGCGTTTTTGGCGGTTTCGGTGGTCGAGCTGATTTCCAATTATTGGATAAAGTAAAATATCTAAAAAGTCTCAAGCCGGATGTGGAAGTCGGCTGGGATGGCGGGGTGAATGATCAGACCGTGGCCGAATTAGTTTATGGTGGCGTTGATATCCTTAACGTTGGTGGCTATATCCAAAACAGCGATAATCCGGCCAAAGCCTTCAAGAACCTCCAGCGTATCGCCGACGAAACCGGCACAACCTAGTGCAGGCCTGCTTGGACTAGAAATCTTACCGCACCTGATCTTTCCCTAACTCCTTGGATATCTTCAAGCGTGTGTTCCCAATCATCAGGCGGCATGACTTCAACAGACCTAACTCTTTTTACTCCATCTCGGAAATCACCGAACCAATCTTCGTAATAATAATGGCTTCGGAAAGATTGACCTATTCGAAATGTATCAGGGAAACAAGAAATTATTGCCAGCATTCTTGGGATTTTGCAGATGGCCGAAAGTTGTTCTTGGTCCAAAACCGGAATTGATAAGTAATGAGCATAGGCATTGCCTCCTCTTGTGGGCACGGCTAATTCCATCCAGGCGTAACGCCAATAGTAGAACCTATCTCTGCCAATTCTTCCAGATGTATAAATTTGACCTGGCTGTAGGACCGGACCCTTTTTTGGCTGTGGTCCATTTGCTCTATAGTCGATTAATTCTCGAGCCGAAAGTCCAAACTGATAGTCAAGGCCTGATTGCCTAAATGGAGTTGGTCCTCCGTCCCTATAAGCCATACAAGGATCTCGAAGAGCTAATGGTCCAGGTACAAGCTTCTCCATGTCGTAAAGCACAACCGTTCCAGGGTTAACTAACTCCTGGCTAAACACCTGACCATTTGGGATGTTAAGGCTCTCAATTTGATTGGCTACGGCTAACGGGGCGGCTCTGAGCATGGTCAGTCGAGCTGCACGATCGGTTATTAAATATGAAGGATTATTCTCGTAAGGCTCAGGAGAGATTGACGGTAATGTTGTGCGATCAAGTCGCCAATACTCCGGGTAAAAAACTTCTTCAATTGATGGCTTAGTTTCTAGGGCATCAATCATAAATAATAATTATACAATCTTTGCATAGTAACACAATGACTTATGAGTAGGTCTAGATTGCTTTATAATCATAAGCAAGATGGCAGGGCCGAAGGATTATTCAATTGAAGAGCTTAGTGGCATTGCAGCCCAGATCCGAGTAGACATAATTAAAATGCTGGAGGAGGCCGGCAGTGGCCACTCGGCCGGTCCGCTGGGCTTGGCTGATATCTTTACGGCGCTGTATTTTAATATTCTTAAGCATGATCCTAAAAACCCGGATTGGCCCCAGCGGGACATTTTAATCTTAAGTAACGGCCACTGCGTACCGGTGCGTTATGCCACTATGGCGCATGTGGGCTATTTTCCGATTTCTGAACTTAAGACCCTGCGCAAATTTGGCTCGCGTTTGCAAGGACACCCGGAACGACTGCGCCTGCCCGGTATGGAAACCACTAGTGGTCCGCTGGGGTCCGGTCTCTCCCAAGCCTGCGGCATGGCTTTGGCACTTCGGATGGACAGCGCCGATCATCGCTGGGTCTACGTGGTTATGAGCGACGGCGAACAGGATGAAGGTAACACTTGGGAAGCAGCCATGCTGGCCAGTAAATATAAGTTAAGTAACCTTATTGCTATCACTGATCGTAACAACATCCAAATTGATGGCCCCACCGAAACAGTTATGCCGCTGGAGGACCTGCACGCTAAATGGGAAGCCTTTGGCTGGTACGTCATGGAAATTGACGGCAATGATATTGAGGCAGTTATTGAAGCCTACCATATGGCCAAAGCAATTGTGAATCAGCCGGTGATGATTTTGGCCCGGACCATACCTGGTAAGGGTGTAGATTTCATGGAATACGATTTTCATTGGCATGGCAAACCACCATCTCATGCTGAAGCCAAAATCGCCCTCCACGAAATCAGGACCTTGGGCGGCAAAATTAAGGGCGAACACCAGTGATGCAGACCATCCATTCACCATTTACCATTTACCATTTACCATTCATTTTCCATTTTCCATTTACCAAATTAGCTGCAGTCTGGATTGCTGAAAACTGTAAATTGATAATTGGTAATTCATTGACCCATTCAATTCCTTATCAGTCACTCAGGGTCAATCCTGAGCGATTCGCCAAAGGCGGAGAGTCGAACGGATTGAAAATTGATAACTGTGAATTGAAAATTGAGGGTTTGCTTGATGACTGATATTTATTTAGCGCATGGCAAATCCGTACTGGAACCGATTCGCAAAGGCTTTGGTCGCGGTCTGCTAGAGGCCGGCCAGAGATATGACAACGTGGTAGCGGCCTGTGCCGATCTGACCGAGTCGACCCAGATGCATATGTTTGCCGAAGCCTTTCCGGACCGTTTTGTTGAAGTTGGCGTGGCCGAGCAAAACCTAGTTACCGTTGGTGCCGGGCTGGCGGCGATGGGCAAAATTCCGTTTGTCTCAAGCTACGCAGCCTTTAGTCCTGGCCGCAATTGGGAACAAATTAGGACCACTATTTGCCTAAATGACCAGCCAGTTAAAGTAATCGGCTCGCATGCCGGCATTAGTGTTGGCCCAGACGGCGCGACCCATCAGATGCTGGAAGATATTGCTCTAATGCGGTCTTTACCAAACATGGTTGTTTTAGCACCCTGTGACAGCATTGAGGCGGCCAAGGCAACACTGGCCATGGCTAAAGACAAACGACCCAATTACATGCGACTGGCCCGCGAAGCCACGCCAATTATTACCACGGCTCAAACGCCATTTGAAATCGGTAAGGCTTATGTTTTTCGGCCAGGCGAGGAAGTCACGATTGTAGCCACCGGTACTATGACTTATCAAGCCTTGGAGGCGGCCAAAATTTTAGCCAAAGACAGAATCGAAGTCGAGGTTATTCATGCCCCGACTATCAAACCCTTGGATGAAAGTTTAATAATTAAAAGCGCTAAAAAAACCGGTTTGGTTTTAACGGCCGAGGAAGGCCAAATTGCCGGCGGGCTAGGTGGCGCGGTGGCCGAACTACTTAGCGAGCACCAGCCGACCCGGCTATTTAGAATTGGTATGAAGGATCGGTTTGGTGAATCTGGCGAACCGGACGAACTGCTGAAGCATTTTGGTCTAGATGCCGACCATATTGCTATGTCAGTTCATCATTTATTGATGACGCATCGGAAAGCAGATCGAGGTGAGTAACTTACAAAAGATCAAGCACGACTGCCGGGCTGCTAGGGAGGCCTTTGCCAGAGCCCACCGTGAGCATTTTGCGCTCGGCGCCTTTAATCTCGATAACCAGGAAACCCTAATAGCTGTTGTTCGGGCAGCCCTCGCCAAAAAAGCGCCAGTGCTGGTGGAAGTCAGCCAAGGCGAGGTTGAGGCTATGGGCTTAGATAATATCCGCGACATGGTCGATAACTACAAAACCCAATATGGCATCGAAATGTACATCAACCTGGACCATAGCCCGAGCGTTGAAAATGCTATTGCCGGCATTGAGGCTGGTTTTGAATGTATCCACATTGATATCTCTCAAGCCAACCATAATGCCCCGCGCGAGGAAATTATCCGCGGCACACGTAAAATAGTAGAAGCGGCTAGAAAGACTGGTGCTTTGGTAGAGGGTGAGGAACACTACTTTATGGGCTCGTCGAATTTGCATACCGAAAAAATCGACTACGCAGAAGTAAAAAAGCTCGAAACCAACCCCGCCAGCGCGGCTGATTTTGTTAAGCGTACAGGCATAGATACTTTTGCCGCCCAGGTCGGTAATTTACATGGAGCCTATCCGGTTCCTAAGCACCTTGATTTGGATTTACTACGCCAAATCCGCTCAGCTATCGACTGCAATATTAGTTTGCATGGTGGCAGTGACACCCCACCGCACTATTTTATTGAGGCTGTTAAAATCGGCGCGACTAAGATCAATATTAATAGCGATATGCGTGTTGCTTACCGCCAAACCCTAGAAAAAGTGCTGGACGAAAATAAGACCGAATATGCCGTAGTCAAGCTGATGGGGCAGGTGATTGAAGCGGTCCAGAGAGTGGTTGAGACTAAAATAGATATGTTCAACGCTGCTGGTAAGGTACGCCCATAACTTGATAGAATAACCGTAAGTATTATGGCTCAGCAACAGCTTGATGTTTTATCGGTGGGCGATGTGGTAATCGATGCCTTTATCAGACTTTTGCCCGATCAGGAAAAAATTGAATACGGCAAAGACGGGCAGCCAGATTTATCTATACCTTTTGGAACAAAGATCCCTTACGATTTTGCCGAAATCATTCCGGCTGTTGGCAACGCTGGCAATGCCTCAGTGGCTTTCGCCAAACTCGGCCTTAAATCCGGCTTGGTCAGCAATATCGGCAACGATGATTGGGGCAAAGACATCCTAAAAGCCCTGGATAAGGCCAAGGTCGACAGCCGCTTTGTTCATATTAATCCAGGCCAGAAAAGCAACTACCATTATGTACTTTGGTATAAAGACGATCGGACGATTTTAATTAAGCACGAGGAGTATGACTATCACTGGCCGCGTTTCCGGATAATCGATATACCAAAATGGATTTACTTTAGTTCGGTCAGCCAACATGCCATGGAATATCATGATGCTCTGTCAGAGTGGTTGGATGGTCATCAGCCAGTAAAGCTGGCCTTCCAGCCCGGTACTTTCCAAATTGAAGCCGGCGTCCGCCGACTGCGACGGATCTATATCAGAACCGAGGTTTTGGCTGTCAATCGTGAGGAGGCGACTACCATTTCGGGTGGCCGGCATGATGATATTCACGACCTGTTTGACAGACTTCATCAGCTAGGCCCGAAAATAGTTGTTATCAGTGATGGTCACGCCGGGGCCTACGCCAGTGATGGCACCAATCGCTTCAAAATGCCCATCTATCCTGATCCGAAACCACCTTATGATCGGACTGGTGCAGGCGATGCCTTCACTTCAACATTTGTGGCCGCCATTATGCGCGGGGCCGATATTGAAGGGTCTTTGCTCTGGGCTCCGGTAAACTCCATGAGCGTTGTCCAAAAAGTTGGCGCCCAAGCCGGCCTTTTGAATGTGCCCGAAATTGAGCAATACTTAAGAGTGGCGCCGAAGTCATATCATCCGGAGAGGTTAAGTTAATGCGTCATAAAATAGCTCGCCTGCTTGGCGATTTAGAACACTTGGCGGCTGTCGAAATTGAACGACTAGAGGCGGCCCTTGGCTATCCAAGCGAAGACGTTCGTCTGATGGCCGATAACCATACAGCTGTTCGTCGAAAGCTGGCTGAGCTCAAACTTGACCCTGATGACACAACCTCTCAAGAGCTCTATCATGCGCTGTCCGCTCGCTACCGACAAGATTGTTTAGGCTTCGAACAAAAGCTGGGCATCAGCGACGTCACGCCTCTACAGAGAGCCCACATCGCCATAGAGATGGCCAAGCTTTGCCTAAGCGGTCAAAGCGCCTGGGCGCTCAAATGCAGCGTGGCTAAACAACTTTTAGCGACCTTACCACCAAATCGAACCAAGAAACTGCTGGGCTTTAGATCGCTTGATTCAATGCTGAAACGTACGCATGCAGGCCTGATTTTACTGCTGGCTAACCATGTTGAATCGCCAAGCTGGCAAAAAAGGTTCCATAGTCGGCTAGCGAACTCCGACCCGAGCAACTGGGAACTTAAGGATCTGAATATCGTCAAGCTTCCAAAAGTCATTTCCCAAAACGCAGTCGTTTTTGAACAATCAGCCGGCACTATTGGTGTTGGTCATGCCGATCTGCCGATCTTAAGCTGGCTTGCGCAAATATTACAGGCGGCTTCGCTTGCGTGCAGCAGCGATATGACGAGACAGCTTTTGGCTATTGAGCCGGCACTCAGGTGGTGGCTAGATAATAATCATCGAGTGGCGTGGTTAGATAAAGAGCCGGTTTCCCTGAACTTGACGGATGTGGCCATCAATCATCACAGCGACTCCTTTGAACAACGTTCGTTGATTCATGGTGGCCGCAGTCTTTGGCAAAAACTGCTCAGCCGGTACGAGGATCTGCCACAGGAATTAGCTGATTTGCCAAAGGTAGGCCCCGAACTGGCTGACACCAAAAAATTTGCGCCGGAGTTGGTAGCGGTGGAGGAAATTAGTGTTTAGATCTCATCTCATCACCTCCTTTCAGCCTCATCGACAGTCTCGGGCCTGCAAGCGGTATAACGCTCGTCAACGTATCAATCCAGATACGCTTCCTCGCCTAATACCACTTTCGGCTATCAAGACTACCGATTCGCTTAACAAAAGTAGGTTATGAAATGAGCTCTAGTAGCTATCAGTTTTGTATATCAGGCGCGGCTAAGGGCGAAAGCTATGAGGAAGGTAAGCAATTAGCAATGGCGGCCGGCCGATCTGTCGCCAAGGCTGGACATACTCTGTTTACGGGTGCTACTACCGGTCTGCCGGAAGTTGCCGCCGTGGCCTATAAAAAAGCCGGCGGGCAGATGAGCTTGGGCCTTTCACCGGCCGCTACCAAAATTGAGCACGTTGTCAAATACCGTCTGCCGACAAAACCATTCGACGCGATTTTATATACCGGCCTGCATTACGTTGGCCGTGATTCACTACTCATAAATTCGGCTGATGCGGTAATTAGTATCGGTGGCCGGATGGGCACACTGCATGAATTAACTATTGCCCTGGAAACCAAAACGCCAATTGGCTTTTTGCAGGGTGCTGGCGGCGTTAGTACCCAGATTGAGCAGTTGCTCGAGACGCTGCCTAATTTAGATCGAGATTTGATAATTTTTGAGACTGATGCTGATAAGCTGGTGGCCAAACTGACTGCCCTTTTAGATAAAGAACATAAACCGTACCACAAATTGTTTAGCATCTGACTGCTACAATTTATAGATGGCCCCGCTTAGAAATAACTTTCTGACGGAAATTTTTGATTCGCTAACGACGAATCAGATTTCTAACGGGGTCTATCCCGTTAGACCTAAGATTTTTGTTGAAAACAAAATCTGCCGCGGAGCGGAGGTCTAATCGGGATGGCCAAGTTCCATCTGAAGAGTGACTATAAGCCGACCGGTGATCAGCCGTCGGCAATTGCCAAATTGGTTAAAGCTGTCCAAGCAGGCGCCAAAAACCAGGTTCTACTGGGCGTGACTGGTTCGGGCAAGACCTTCACTATGGCCAATGTTATAGCCAATGTCCAAAAACCAACTTTAGTGCTTAGCCATAATAAAACCTTAGCCGCCCAGCTATATAACGAATTCCGGCAATTTTTTCCGGACAACGGCGTCCATTATTTTGTCAGCTATTTTGATTATTACCAACCCGAGGCCTACATGCCCAGGACCGATACCTACATAGAAAAAGACAGTGATATTAACGAGGAAATCGACCGGCTACGTCACGCTGCGACTAATGCCTTACTATCTCGACGCGATGTAATTATAGTGGCCAGTGTTTCCTGCATTTATGGCATTGGTTCGGTTGAAGATTACGCGGCCATGACCATCCGGCTCAAAAAGGGCGAACGCCGGCTGCGCGATAAATTGCTTAGACAACTGACTGATATTCAATACCATCGCAATGATATGGCTTTTGAGCGCGGTAACTTCCGGGTTCGGGGTGATGTGATCTTCCCCAGTTCACACTATGTCACGCCGCACGAGAAACTCAAAGGTGCGCTCAGCAAGATTCGCGCCGAGGCCAACGCTCGCACAGTATGGTTTAAAAAGCAGGGCAAACTTTTAGAAGCCCAGCGGTTAGAACAACGGATTAAATTCGATCTAGAGATGCTAGAACAAACCGGCTTTGTCAAAGGCATCGAAAATTACAGTCGCTATCTGACTAACCGTGAACCTGGCGAACAGCCAGCCACCTTACTCGATTATTATCCAGATGACTTTTTAATGTTCATCGATGAGTCGCATATGACTATTCCTCAGGTTCGTGGCATGTATCATGGCGACCGTTCTCGCAAAGAAGTTTTGGTCGAACATGGCTTTCGTCTGCCGAGCGCGCTGGATAACCGGCCGCTGACTTTTTCTGAATTTATTCGACATCTCAATCAAACAGTTTATGTATCAGCCACGCCGGCTGAATATGAAATTTCTCGAAGCCCTAAGCCGGTCCAGCAAATTATCCGACCGACCGGTTTACTCGATCCCAAAATTGAGGTTCGTCCGCCGAGGGGCCAAATCGATGATATGATAACTGAGATTAATAAAACTGTCGGACAAGGCCAGCGGGTCTTAATAACTACTTTAACCAAGCACATGGCCGAAGACCTGGCCGAGTATCTGCAGGAAATTGATATTAAAGTCATGTACCTGCATAGCGAGATTGATACGCTGGAACGAACTGATATTCTGCGTGATCTGCGCCTAGGTGTTTACGATGTCCTGGTTGGAATAAATCTACTTAGAGAGGGGATTGATTTACCGGAAGTTAGTCTGGTAGCTATTTTAGATGCCGACAAAGAAGGCTTCTTGCGTTCCGAACAATCACTGGTTCAGACAGTCGGTCGAGCAGCCCGACATGTGGAGGGGCGGGTGATAATGTACGCCGATCACGTTACCGGTAGCATGCAACGGGCTATTTCCGAAACTAACCGCCGGCGCAAACTCCAGGAAGATTACAATCGCCAGCATAGGATTACACCTAAGAGCATCAAGCGTGCGGTGACCGAAATGCTACCCCGCATGGCAAAAGAAGAGAAACCAAAACTCGATCTCAAAAAAATCCCTAAAGAAGAATATAGTTGGCTTATCCGCGACTTAACCGCCCAAATGAACCTGGCGGCCGCCAATCTCGAATTCGAAAAAGCAGCCGAACTACGTGATCTAATAGAGGAAGTCAAGTCTAAGCTGTAGTTTTGCTATACTTATCAAATAGATGAGTAAACTGACTCGGGATGCAGTGCTCAAATTGGCTCACCTGTCGCGCTTGAAGCTGACTGATGAGGAAGTTGAGCGCTTCCGTCAGGAATTGTCAGAGATTTTGGCCTATGTCGAACAACTCGATAAAGTCGACACTAAGGACCTGGAGCCAACATATCAAGTGACAGGGCTTAAGAACGTCATGCGTGACGACCAACCGATTGATTATCAAGCCCAACCTAAGGATCTACTTAAAAACGCTCCGGCCAGCGAAAAGGGCCAATTCAAGGTTAAACGGGTCTTGGGCTAGTATGGACGATTGGCCAGCTATTGCCGATATCGCCGGTAGAGTCCAAAAGGGCGAACTTAAGGCTGTTGATCTTATGAAGCATTCATTCGACATGATTGCCCGCACCAAAGAATTTGAGGCCATAATTTCGGTACCTGAAGCCAGGGCGATGGCGCGGGCTAAAGAGATTGATGCCAAGGTTGCCAAGGGGGGTAAGGTCGGCCGTTTGGCTGGTGTGCCATTTGTAGCCAAAGATAACTTCTTAACATTTGGCGGCAAAACCACTGCCGCCAGCCATATGCTGGAAAATTTTGAGGCACCATATCAGGCGACAGCCGTTAATAAACTGGAGATCGAAGGGGCAATTTGCGTGGCTAAAGCCAATCTTGATGCTTGGGCCCATGGTAGCTCAACCGAGAACAGTGATTTCTTTGTGACCAAGAACCCATATGATAAAACACGTGTACCAGGTGGCAGTTCCGGCGGCTCAGCTACGTCCGTGGCCTTGAAAATCGCACCCTTTGCCACCGGCACGGATACTGGTAGCTCTGTTCGCCTACCAGCTGCCTTTTGTAATGTGGTTGGCCTGAAACCGACTTACGGCGCTGTCAGCCGCAGCGGGGTGGTGGCCATGGCTTCCAGTTTGGATGTTATTGGCTCCTTAGCTGGGACAGTTGAGGATGCTGCGCTCGTTTTTGATGTCATGGCTGGAACGGATGAGCTAGATAGTACGACAATTGAGCGTGATCCCAAAGGTTATGATATTCAATCGGCGACCTTCGATCTTCGAGGTTCAAAAATAGGCGTCATCAAAGAATATATGGGGCCTGAAGTCGAAGAGACTGTTAAGAAGCAGATAAATGGGGCGATCAAACAGCTAGCCGAGGCTGGTGCTCAGATTAGCGAGGTCAGCATACCCTCCTTACCATTTTCTCTGGCCGTTTACTACATCATTTGTCCGGCCGAAGTCAGCAGTAACTTGGCCCGCTACGACGGTCAGCGTTATGGTCTATCAGCTAGTGATGCTAAGGAACTCGAAGACAGCTACAACTTAAGCCGCGAGCGTGGTTTTGGCGCTGAAGCCAAACGCCGCATCATGATTGGCTCACATGTGCTATCCAGTGGCTACTACGACGCTTACTATAAAAAAGCTCAGACCGTCCGCACTAAATTAATCAACGAATACGAAGCTGTCTTCAAAAACGTTGATTTTTTGGTGGGACCGGTTTCGCCCACGCCACCGTTTAAAATTGGCGCCAGAGCCAAAGACCCCCTGCAGATGTATTTATCGGATCTTTTGATGGTTGGTTCAAATATAACGGGCGTACCTTCAATTAGCGTACCGGCTGGATTTAGCAATGATTTACCAGTCGGCTTGCAAATAATTGCGCCGATGCGAGCTGATCGCCAACTTTTGAGTTTCGCCAAGGCCTTTGAGGGACTATCCAAATGACCCCGATTAGAAGTAGCATGTCATATACATCTAATGATTTGTTTAAATCAAATCAGACTTCTAACGGGGTCTATCCCGTTAGACTCCCACAATGTAGTCGTGATCGGGCTTCTACAAAACAATCAGCTGCGGTAGTTAGGAGTCTAATGGGATGAGTATTTTTAGGTTGCACCGGCGGATAAGTAAGAAATATTTCCAGGCTAAATGGCTGGAACTTTTAGTGAGAGTTAAGACTTATGAGGGCATGATGCTGGCGGTTATTGACGCCGATAGATTGCTAGACGAAGTGTTGGCTCGCAAAGGTTTCAAGGGTAAGACGGCCGGTGAACGCCTAGTTGCTGCCCAAAAGGTTTTGAGTAATAACGACGGGGTCTGGTATGCCCATAAACTGTGTAACCGTCTGGTTCATGAACCGCAAATCAGGCTCAAGAAGGAAGAAGCCAAGAATGCTCTAAGTGGTTTTAAACAAGCCTTAATCGATTTAGGAGCCTTGTAATGGCAGATTACATTCCGACAATTGGAGTTGAGACTCATGTACAGCTTAAGACTAAAACTAAGTTGTTTGCGGCCGTTGGTAATGATGCCAGGCTAGCTCCACCAAATACTTTAATTAGTCACATTTGTGTTGGTATGCCCGGCGCTTTGCCAGTGCTGAACCGCGGCGCCGTTGAACTTGCTAGTCGAGCAGCCTTTGCGCTTAATACCAAACCACAAAAGTTCAGCCGCTTTGAGCGTAAGCATTATTTTTATCCCGATTTGCCGAAGGGATATCAAATCACCCAGCTGGAAGATTCGATTATCAAAGGCGGGTGGGTCGAAATTACGCTCGATGGCAAAGCTAAGCGCATCAATATTGAGCGGGCCAATTTAGAAGAAGACGCTGGTAAAAATATCCACCCAGAGGGCGCTGATTATACATTAGTTGATCTTAACCGAGCCGGAACACCGCTGTTAGAAATTGTCAGCCGACCGGATATTAATAGCGCGGTTGAAGCTAAAACTTACGCTCGTGAGCTGTGGCTGCTGATGAAGTATGCCGATGTGACTGACGGCGATCTGTATCATGGCCATGTCCGCTTTGATGTTAACGTCAGTGTTAGTAAAGAAGTCGGGAAGCTCGGCACCCGGACGGAAACTAAAAATTTAAATAGTTTCCGCTCGGTTGAAGCAGCTATTGATTATGAAATTAAGCGACAGACTGAACTGCTAGAGCGTGGCGGAAAAGTTATTTTAGAAACCCGCGGCTGGGACGAAGCCAAACAAAAAACCACTAGCCAGCGAGGCAAGGAAGAAGCCGAAGATTACCGCTATATGCCCGAGCCGGATGTACCACCACTCGAGCTGGACGAAGACTTTGATAAGGAAATAGAAAAACAAATGCCAGTTCTACCGATCGAAATCCGGGCACAGCTACTAGGCATAGGATTTATCAAAGGAGAAATAGAGACACTGCTCGATGACCCAGATCTGGCAAAAAGCTATATATCTGAGACCTTGGGTATTGGCCCCCCGGCGGCAGTAAAGTTGTTCGGTTCGACATTAATACATGATGCTAAAATCCGCGAAGCCTTTAGAGCAATGAATAAGCAGATGAAAAAAGACATGGTCAGAAATTCAATGGTTGCGGCAAATGCTAGTGTTGCTAATCAAATTAATAGCTCACAATACACGAACTATATTCATCAGATTGCATTTTCGAACAAAAAAGCAAAGGACCTTTTGATGGATCAAATTTCGGACGAAGCGGAAATCGAAAAAATTGTTGCTAAAGTACTGTCCGACAATCCAAAAGCAGCTGAAGATGTTAAAAAAGGGGAAATGAAGGCTATCGGTTTTTTGGTCGGACAAGTAATGGTCAAATCTAAAGGCCAAGCCAATCCGCAAATGGCTCAGCAGTTGATTAAAAAACAACTTGGTCTGGTGGGGTAAAATATAGCTATGGCTCAAAAGATTCGAAAAGCGGTGATTGCGGCGGCTGGTTTTGGTACGCGTTTTTTGCCTCAGACTAAAGCTATGCCCAAAGAAATGCTGCCGATTGTTGACAAACCAATCATCCAAATTGTGGTTGAGGAATTAGTTGACGCTGGCATTGAAGACATAATTATCGTCAGCGGCTATGGCAAACGGGCCATTGAAGACCATTTTGACCGACCTAGCCACGACCTAATCAATAATCTTAAATTTGGCGGTAAAGAAAATCAGATTGCCGAAATCGAAAAAATTGCCAATCTGGCCAAGTTCATTTACATCCGCCAAAAAGGCCCATTGGGCAATGGTACGCCGCTTCTGAACGCCGAGGATTTGATTAACAACGAACCATTTGTTTACGCCTTTGCTGATGATTTTGTTAAAGCCGAGCCCAGCCGGTTCAAACAAATGCTGGCTGTTTACGAAAGCCGTGGCGGCAGTATCCTAACTTGTGTGCGAGTAACCAAAGACGATGATTACAGGCGCTATGGTTTTGTCGGCGGCAAAGAGATTTCTGCAGGCCTAATTCAAGTTGAGAAAATTGTTGAAAAGCCGGGTACTAAACAAGCGGCCCCATCGGACATTGCAACTGTTAGCGGTTACGTGCTGGAACCGACCATTTTTGAATATTTGCATAAGCAGATGGAAACCAGGCGCGAGGATGAAGAGTTTATTCAGCAAATTTCCATGCAAAATATGATTAAAGACGGACATAAATTCTACGGACTAGTAATAAAAAATGGCCGCTATTACGATAGCGGCAACAAGTTAGAGTATCTCAAAACCGTGGTTGATTTTGCCCTTGAACACCCCGAAGTCAAAGACGATTTTGCCAAATATTTGCGAAGCCTACAATTATAACAGGACATACGCACCGCGCCATCCCAAGCCAAGCCAAGTGCGGCCTGTCCTGGCGCTCTTGGCACTGGGCACGATTTTTGCCTGCGGTGCTCACTCAACGTACCATCTGTACGCCTCCTTTATGCTTCTCGGCAAGAAATCATCCCCAGCACTCAAGTGCGTAACTTCTGTATATGTGGTATAGTAATCATAGTATGGACACAGCTGCTGAAGTTCTATTGATTATAGTTAGTTCGGTTTTAGCGGTATTTTTAATAATCGCGGCTTTTGCACTCATTTATGCAATTAGATTAATGAGACGAGCCGACCAAGTAGCTGACAGTGTAGAATCGGCAGCTTCAGCCGTTAGAAAAGGTGCCGCGGCAATGCCGTTTATTAGGCTTATTTCTGCTATTGTAAATAGACGAGGAAGGGGAAAAGTACGAGATGAGAAATAATCACACAGGTCGAAAATTGGCTATTGGGACGCTGATTGCCGGTGCAGCCGGTTACATTAGTGGTCTATTAACTGCCCCAAAAAGTGGTAAAGAAACCAGAAAAGATCTGGCTGACAAAGCTGATGAGCTAAAGGATCAAGCTGCAGAGGAACTCAAGAAGGCGTCGGACGAACTGTCCGATCTGATTAAGGCGGCCAAGGACAAATCCTTGGCGCTTGGGGCTCAAGCCCGAGGCGAGTTCAACGAGGCTGTTATCCGGGCCAAAGATGCTCGTAATAAAGCCGGGCACGTCATAAAGGCTGTCAAAAACGGCGTTTCTGACGAGCCACAACTTAACGCCGCCATGAAGCAGGTCAAACAAGCTCGCAAGAATCTGGCTAGATACCTCAGAAATTAGAAACTAGCAATTAGCAATTAGTAACTAGCAATTAGTAAATAGCAATCGGTAACTAGGATTGAGTCATTTTAACTATTTTCTAATTCCTATTTCCTAATTTCTATAACCTAATTTCGTATAATAGAGACAATGGCAATAACAAGGCTAGATTTAAAGCCGGCTGATTTTGTGCACCTGCACACCCATACCCAGTATTCGCTGCTGGATGGTTTAACTAAGGTGCCGGCTTTAGTTGAACGAGTTAAAGAACTCGGCATGGACTCAGTTGCTATAACCGACCATGGCACACTTTCCGGTGCGGTCGAATTTTTCAAACAGGCTAAAAATAACGGAGTTAAGCCAATAATCGGAATGGAGGCCTACGTTGCACCCCGGGCCTATAGCGACAAAGATCCGACTCGTGACCGGCAATACTTTCACCTAACAATGTTGGCCATGAATGATGTCGGCTATCAGAACCTGATGCATCTGTCATCAATTGCTAACCTAGAAGGTTATTACTACCGGCCTCGGATCGATCGTGATCTGATCGAAAAATACAACCAGGGAATAATTGTGCTCAGTGGCTGTATGGGCAGCGAGTTGAGTGACACGCTCCGTCAAGGCTCATATGAAAAAGCCAAAGACATTGCCGCTTGGTACAAGCAGATTTTTGGAGATCGTTACTATATTGAGATTTTGGATCATGGGCACATCAGCCACCCATCAGCTTGGGCCGAGCAACAAAAAGTCAATGACCAACTTCTTAAACTGGCTCAGCAGTTAAAAATTCCAGCAGTTGTGACCTGCGACGCCCATTATCTAACAAACGAGGATCAAGAAGCCCACGAAATTTTGCTATGTATCCAGACCGGCGCTTACTTGGACGATCAAGATCGCTTCTCGCTTGCCGATTTCGAGCTGTTTGTGACTGACCCCAAGGAAATAATTGGGCGCTGGCAAGCTAAGCATCCCGAGCTGATTAGTAGCAGCCGAGTGATTGCCGACCGCTGCAATCTGGATATCAAGCTTGGTGAGATTCTGATCCCCAAGTTTCCAACTCCGGAAGGCGAAACTGAAAAAAGCCTGCTGGAAAAACAGGTTTGGCAAGGTCTGGCCTGGCGCTACGGCGGTGTTAGCCGTGATAAGGCCTCCAAGTTGTCCGTGGCGAAGGCCAAGAAATTACTCAAAAGAGAGGTTATTAAACGAGCTGAGTTTGAACTAGGGGTAGTTAATAAGATGGAATTTAATGGCTATTTTTTGATTGTGGCTGACTTTATTAATTGGGGCAAAGACCGTCAGATAGTTTTTGGACCCGGTCGGGGCAGTGCAGCCAGCTCGATCATGGCCTACTCACTTAGGATCACTGAAATAGACCCACTAGAATATGATCTGTTGTTTGAGCGATTTTTGAATCCTGACCGAATCAGCATGCCGGATATGGACATTGATATCCAAGATAACCGTCGTGACGAAGTCATTGATTACTGTATTGACAAGTATGGTCGAGACCGGGTTGCTAATATTGTGACCTTTGGACGGATGGCTGCCCGCAACTCGGTTCGGGATGTAGCCCGGGTCTTGCAAGTACCATATGCCGAAGCCGATCGACTGGCCAAAATGATACCACCGCCCATTCAAGGCCGGCATACGCCTTTGAGCCAGCATCTGCAGAAAGTTCCGGAACTGACGGCCGAGTATGCTTCAAACCCTCAAGCGGCTCGGGTTTTCGATCTGGCCATGAAGCTAGAGGGGACGATTCGCAGTCACGGTGTCCATGCAGCCGGCGTGGTTATCGCGCCTGATAACATTGTTAAATTTGTACCTTTGGAAATGGCCCAAAAGGGAGTCATTGCCACCCAGTATTCAATGTATCCGGTCGAAGATTTAGGTCTACTTAAGATCGATTTTTTGGGTTTGTCCAACCTAACAATTATTAAAAATACATTGCGAATCGTTAAAAAAGTCTATGGTCAGGATATTGATATTACCCAAATACCGCTGGATGATAAAAAAACTTATAAACTTTTGCAGGCCGGCGAAACAACTGGCGTTTTTCAGCTGGAGTCCGATGGCATGCGTCGCTACCTCAAACAACTTAAACCGACAGTCTTTGAAGACATTATTGCCATGGTCGCCCTTTATCGACCTGGACCAATGCAATGGATAGATGATTTTATCGCGCGTAAGCATGGCCAGCGCAAGATTGAATATTTGCACCCCGTCATGCGCCAAGCTTTAGAGAATACTTACGGCGTGATTGTTTATCAAGAACAAGTTATGCAGATATCTAAAGAACTCAGCGGCTTTAGCGGTGGGCAGGCCGACACCCTGCGCAAGGCGATTGGTAAAAAGAACCCTGAAGTCATGGCCAAATTAAAAGCCGATTTTATTGAAGGCGCTATTAAGACATCAGGTGCTGGTCGGCGAATTATGGAAAAGTTTTGGAAACAGCTGGAGGATTTTGCGGCTTACTGCTTCAACAAAGTGCACTCGGCCTGCTATGGCCTCATTGCCTATCAAACGGCTTACCTTAAAGCCAATTGGCCAGCCGCTTTTATGGCAGCCTTAATGACTAGCGATTATGACAATACCGACCGTCTGGCGATTGAGATTACCGAATGTCGCCACCACGACATCGAAGTTTTGCCGCCCGATGTTAATGAGTCTTTTCATGAGTTCGCTATTGTCCCCGGCAAACAGCAGATACGCTTTGGTCTTGATGCCATCAAGAATGTTGGTCATGGGGCAGTGGAGGAGGTATTGCGGGCTCGGCAGACCTTAGGCGGTCATTTTGACTCAATTGAAGATTTTTGCCGCAGCGTTGATCCGCACATTGTTAACCGCAAAGCCGCGATGCCGCCAGCGGTCAAGTTGATCTGTTCAGCGGCGGCGAGGCTGAAGGTCTAGCGCCGTCTGTCAGCTGGCAAGCCGATGCACCTCAGCTAAAACCTCGCGATCAACTGAACTGGGAAAGGGAACTACTGGGCATTTACCTAAGCAGCCATCCGTTGAAAGATTTTGAGCTTTATCTGGCTGAAAAAAGTGTGCCTATTGGCAATCTGGAGTCGGGCATGGAGGGTTCAACCGTTACGCTGGGCGGTATAGTTAACGGCTTTCGCGAGATTGTAACTCGCAATGGTTCAAAGATGGCTTTTGTTCGTATTGCCGATACATCTGGTGAAGTGGAATTGATAATTTTCCCTAAGCTCTTAAAAGAACTGGCAGTCAGTCTCAGACTTGACCAAGTAATTTTGGTCAAAGGTCGCTTGGATAGTAGTTCCAGGCTTGGCTCTGGCGCCATTAAACTGATCGCCGAAGAGATAGTCGAAATTTCGCCAGAAGTAGTCCAAGACTATAAACCTACTGGCAAGCCAGCCAAATCGTCTCAAACTGCAGCTGACAAAGCAAAGGTCAAACTTTACATAAGAGTTTTGGATAGTGAAGATCATAATCGCCTGACAGCCTTAAAAGACAAATTAGATGCTCATGGCGGCGACACTGAAGTCATAATTGTGACCGGCCCCAGCGACAAAAAACAGGCTATCAGGTTGCCCCAAGCCATCGCCGTTAATGAGCAAAGCCTCAGAGATTTGGCTGCCATTTTTGGCCCCACTAATGTGGTAGTTAGATAAAAAAGAGAAAAGAGAAGCCCGAGCGACGGATTCATTCCGCGCCTGGTGCTAAGCGTAAGCGCCTTAGTGTATTAGTCCAGCGGTTTGAGTCAAAAGATACCCAACGGTAGCGATTATCAAAAGTCCAATATCAAATAGCGGATGCGAAAAAACAAAATTCTCGCCTTTTTTAACAGCTCGCCTAAACGAGCGGACGTGGCGCCACAGCCAGGCAGCGATGGCTCCCAGTAGAATTAAAACCGCTAGATTAGTAGCAATAGTGGCAAATGGTAGTGAGGCTAAGGCTAGGTTGGCAACCGTTGTCTTTGAAGGACTCTGGGCGCCTTTGACCAAGCCAATTGTTGGAGCGGTTGAAGTTGAAGGATCGCCATAGAATGCAACTACCACCGTCATTGGACCGCTGCCAGCTGCAGAATAGTTCGGACTTTGGGCTACTCCGAAGCCGACCTCGCTATAGGCAAGGTCTAGTATGTTTTGGCGATGGCTGGAACTGGCCATCCAACCAGCTAGGATGGAGCTTTCGTTCCTAAAGCCAGCCGCTAGATTCTCGCCGAGTTTGTCATAAGAATATAACTGATTGGTGGCAAAGACCCATGGCGGGCTGCCATCTGGTGTGTCATGACTCCAATAATTACGGCTAACCATATCTTCGGCCTTAGCTTGAGCAGCAGCTGCTAACTTGGTATTGAGTGCCAGATTTGGTAATTTAGTTCGGCTACGTTCGTCATTTGTATCATTAAGTAGTTCATCAGTTTGCATACTGTCGGCATAAGACAGCACAGATGAGCTGGGATGGCTAATAGCCTGCTCAAGAGCAGAATTACGTCCGCCGAGGCTAAGTAGTAGGCCAATTATCAAAAGTAGTGGCAAATAGGGCCAATAAACTTTATGAAAAGCTCTTTGCGAAACACCCTTTGGTCGATAAGGATGATGGTGTGAATAGGATCGGTTAAAACTCTTTATTTTAGCTGGCATCTTGCTTATGATTATAAACAATAAACAAAAAACAAAAAACATTTATCTACAAAAGGCAAAAATCAAAGATCCAGTTTATTATTTTTATTGCTGATTGTTGATTGCTATTTGTAACGCAGGTGATACAGGGCAATGGCAGCCGCCACCGCTACATTAAAAGATTCTTTTTGGCCGAGCATTGGAATTTCCAGTTGCCAATCAGTCATAGCCACAATCTCTGGCTCTAGGCCACTAATCTCTTCGCCGACAATCAGTGCGGTATCATTATTTAACTTGAAGTCGATGATATTTTTAGCTTGGGCGGTTTGTTCGAGGGCGACAACCTGAAAGCCTGATTTTTGAAGTTTAGAGATTAAGATTTTGATATCGGGTTGATGTTCGCAAACGACTGTATCTTCTGCCCCGAGGGCTGTCTTGTGTATCCGGCGGCTAATTGACTGCTGGAGGTGCGGTAAGCGGCGATCGTTTTTAACCTGCGGGTAGGGCGTGTAGCCGGTCATATAGACTTTTTCAACTCCCAGTCCGTCAGAAGTTCGCAGTAATGAGCCAACATTATAAGTTGAGCGGACATTATGAATAATCAGACGCAGTTTTTTCACCAGCCTATTGTACAGCAGGCTAAGCCTTAAAAATGCCAATAATATGACGCTAATGTTTATAATAAGTCTATGCCTGTAGATCAGCGTACCAAAGACGAGCAACTGACTCAGAAGCGGGCTCATGTCCTGGGCCTAAACTATGCCGACAGTCGTCAGCTAACTAAACAGCTATATAAAGACATCTTGAGCGTTAAGGAAATGTATGAGCTTAAGGTTATTCCGCTGTATGTTGACGAACATCATATTCGCTTTGGTATCACCACCTTGAGCGCTCAACAGACCATTAATCAATTAACAGAGCGGTTTTCAGATTACCGGACGGCTTTCTTCATTATCTCGGAAGCTGGTTTCCGTGAGTATATGTTGCTTTACGACCCGCCAAAAAAAGTCGAATATCAGGACATTTCCATAAGTCCGGTTGATGCCGGCGACATCATTACCGAAGTCAGCGCCACTTTAGAAAAAGTCCGGCCGGACGACATGTTGGCCTATATCGTTCAGCAGGCTTTTCGTTTGAAGGCCAGCGATATCCACCTTGAATGTCAGCGCGACGAAGTAAGAATTCGCTTTAGGATTGACGGTGTCCTGCACCCGGTAGCCTATCTGGCCTACGAAAAATACCGCCACTTGTTATCAGTTTTGGCTAGTGCGGCGGATATTTCCACCGAAGCGGCCGAGTCCCAAACTGGCCATATCAGCCGGGTCTACCAGCTGGCAACAGGCGACGAAGTAACACTCAACCTGAGAGTCGAAACCGTACCAACTGTTTATGGTATGGACGTTGTGATGAGACTGTTTAATCTCAAATTGGAATTCTTCGTCTTGCAGAACTTGGGCTTGAGTGAGCAGGAATCCGTCGTGGTTAATGATATTATCCAGCACCCAACCGGATTAGTATTGGTAGTTGGACCAACTGGCTCGGGTAAAACCACGACTCTTTATTCGCTAATTAATACTTTAAACCTGCCGGAGCGCAAAATTATCACTTTGGAAGATCCGGTGGAATACAACATGCCGGGTGTTGTCCAGATTCCAGTTCACGGTGAACTTGAAGGCCAGAGTTTTGCTGAAAAGCTCCGGGCTGTTCTTCGGCTCGACCCTGACGTAGTAATGGTTGGCGAGATTCGCGACCAAGATACTGCTAAAACAGCTTTGCAAGGCGCACTGACAGGTCATTTAGTTTTGAGTACTTTCCACGGTGCTTCCGCCGCCGCGGCCTTAACAAGGATGCTCGATATGATTGGTATTAATCCGCTGTTTGCCTCGGCTATGCGCCTAATTATGGCTCAGCGTTTGGTCAGACGGTTGGACGACAATACTAAGCAACCCTATAAACCAGATAACGCTCTAAAAGCCCAACTCAAAACAGTTATAGATAGTTTCCCGCCCGATATTCCAAGACCTGACATTAATCAAATAACACTGTATAGACCGGGCAAGTCGCCGGAAAATCCCTTCGGCTACAGTGGACAATTAGCCCTGCGCGAGCAGCTGCTGATGACACCCGGGGTGCGAGATATGCTGAAACTGGCGCCCAACCAAATTACCACCGAAGCCCTGGAAGCTAAAGCAGTCGAAGAAGGAATGCGCACCATGCTCCAAGATGGCCTGCTGAAAGCCTTCGCCGGCCTAACCACCTTAGAAGAGGTTTACCGCGTGGTGGGCTAGTCGCTTGCCTTAGCTGCGGCTTTAGATTACTATTTATATCTTATGAGTCGTGAAATTCAGGCTTTGGAGCAATCGTTCAAAAAGAAGGCCGTGGTTGATGTTCAATCCGGCGACAGCGTTCGCGTTCACCAAAAAGTTCTGGAAGCCGGTAAAACCCGGGTTCAGATTTTTGAGGGCATGGTTATTCGGACTAAGCGAGCCGGCAGTTTAACGGCTAGCTTTACGGTCCGACGGGTGGCTAGTGGTGTTGGCGTGGAGAAAACATATCTTATTCATTCACCTTCTGTAACCAAAGTTGAAGTCATCAAGCGCTCCAAGGTTCGCCGTAACTATCTAAGCTACATGCGTGGTCTGCGCGGTAAAGGGGCTCGTTTGAGCGGCGTGGAGTTTGACCGCGAAGCCGTCAATGTGATCGAGGATGAAACTGCCGAATCAGAAGAAGCCAAGATTAAAGCCCAGCAAGCTAAGGCCCACGAAGAAGCCGAAGCGGCCAAAGCCGAAGAAGAAGCCAAACGTGAAGCTAAAGTTGAAGAATTGCTGTCCAAGCACGAACCAGCTTCTACCACCGAAGAGTCACTTGAATCCTTAAAAGACGAAGCCGACCCCACACCAAAAACTTGAAGTTCCGTAATCTGATTGCAGACTACTCCACTTAGGTTTTGGTATGGGGCAAGCAAAATCGAAGAGCAGCCTAAAGAAAAAGGCTGATGCCAAAGGTCCAGCCGAACACCAAACAAAGAATCAAAATAGCAATTTCTACAACCCTGTAACCCTATAACCCTGTGCTACTATTTTTGTATGATTGGCGTTGACGAGGTGGGCAGAGGGTCATTAGCAGGGCCGCTTTTGGTGGTGGCTGCCCGCCAAGTTGCCGATTTTCCTGATGGCGTCGCCGATTCCAAACTGCTCAAACGGCATAAACGCGAGATGTTATTCGATCTGCTGCGCCAAAGCTGCCAATTTGGTGAAGGCTGGGTCAGGCCAGTTGAAATAGACAGACTGGGTCTAACTGGCGCTCAAAAACTTGGTCTCAAACGGGCTTTGCGGGCCTTAAAGGTTAACTACTACGAAGAAATTATTATGGACGGGCCGATTAATTACTTTTCCCGCAGGTACAGAAAAGTTCAATGTCTGATAGACGCTGATGCACTTGTACCGATTGTGTCGGCTGCTTCCATCTACGCCAAGGTCCTACGTGATCGTTTTATGATTGAGCTAGGCAGCCGTCACCCTCGCTATGGTTTTGAATCGCACGTTGGCTACGCCACGCCAGAACATCTGCATGCCTTAGATCGGTTTGGTGCCCTCAAACGAATTCATCGTCAATTCTTTGAACCGATTTATCGTCTCCACGAAATGCAGCTATGGCCAGAGTGACCAGCGGGGCCAGAGCCGAAGCAACCGTTGCCGAATTTCTGAAAAAACATGGGTTGAAAATTCTTGATCGAAATTGGAAAACCAAAGTCTGCGAGCTAGACATTGTTGCTCGTAAAAAAGATGTAATTTATTTTATCGAAGTAAAGTACCGACAGTCTGCCGATCAAGGCGGTGGATTAGACCATATTACTAGCCAAAAACACAACCAAATTAAATTTGCCGCCCGCATTTGGAACCAGCAGCATGAATATGAGGGTGATTATCGAACGATTGGCGCTGAGGTTTCTGGGCCTAATTTTGAAAACATTAGTTTAGTAGAAATTGACTAAGGCTAACGGTCCTTAGCCCAATTGGCCAGCCATGTTTTGGTGGTTGTTTCATTCTTTTGGCGCCAGGCCACTTGGCTGTCAATTTCCTCAATTCCCAGTCTGATGGCTAGCTCCAGGGCTAGCTCACGCAGTTTGGGCGTAAAGAATTTTTTATATTCGGCTAGCTCTTCAGGGCGTGAAAAAACAGCCGCCGAGTATTTAGCAAAATCATCGTAACTTTTATCGGAAGCAAAGTTCTTTTCAATCCAAGCCCAGTTTTTAACTAACCAATGCCATGTCTCATCACGAGCGTAGTGGCTACGCAGCAACCAGATAAACCAATTAGCGGTGTCTTGGCGGCGGACATCATCGCCAGTTAACATGGCAACAAGTGTGCTGATCTGGCTATTGTTACGAGTGGCTGTTAGGGCTACAGCCAGCTCATTGCGTTCATCAGCATTCTCCAACTCTTTATAGGTTTTTAGCAATTTATTGAAATCGGTTGGCGTGCCAAAACGGGCTGCCACATAATAAATCACATCTCTAATATCGGCTGCTAAATCTGACGGTTTTTTGAACCGAGCAAAGCGTTTTTTAGCCTCGGCCAAAACCGTCGGCATCTCGGCGGCGGCGCCCAGCGATAGAACTAGATTACGCAGCCGCTGAGTCTGGACACTGTCGGTCCGGCGGCCGTCCCAACCCAGCTGCTTAATCAGTTTTTCGACTAAGGCGGCAGTAAATTGATTAAGATGCTGCTCATGTGGCTTTTGGCCGATAACCAATCTTTTGGCGTCGCCGATTACACCGGCCATGGCGTTCCAAACAGGCTCCTCAACTTCATTCTTATATGCTCTCAGGAGCTGCAGGTTATCAGAGTTTTGGACTAGCAAGGCCTTCTCCATTAGGCTATAGCCATTGATCAACTGCAAGCGGTTGACAATGCTCAAGCTCTGTTCGCCAGTAGCCTCGATGATGGAGTCAAGATGTTGCCGATTGCGATACCAAGGCTGATAGTAACTTTGGGCTTCGTCATTAAAAATTAGTGGCGCTAGATTTTGGCTTAGTTTAAATTCAGCCCGCTTGTCTTTCAGGATTAGCCGTTCGCCTGAGGCTGGAACCAGCGGAATCTGCCAGATAGTATCTGAGGCTTTGGTCTGCTTACTAGCCACCAGTCTTTGTTGGGTGGCCGAGAACTTATTTGCTCCTGGTTGATAATTGATTTCAACCACCGGAAAACCGGGACGATTCAGCCAATTATCCACAAAATTGTTGATGTCCATCTTGGCTGTTTGGCTCAGAGCTTGCCATAGATTGTTGGCTTCGGTGCTGCCATAGTGATGCTTTTGAAAATAGATCTTAAGCCCGCGCCGGAAAGACTCATCACCAATCAAATTGCGGGTCATATATAACACCGCCATTTCGCCGCCGACAAAATGTTCGAAGATACGCCACTTGGGGAATAAGCCGTCAACGGCTATATATTCCATCAAATTGGCAAAGCTTTCATTGAGCCAAAGGTCATCCCACCAGCGCATTGTCACCAGATTGCCAAACCATTGGTGAGCAATTTCGTGGGCAATTACCAGTGCGGCTGTCTGTTTAGTCTCAATGGCAGTAGTTTTAGGATCGACTAAAAAAATACTTTCTCGGAAGGTAATCAACCCCCAGTTTTCCATGGCCCCGGACGAAAAATCAGGCAGGCCAACAAGATCAAGTTTGGCTAGAGGGTAAGACGTTTGAAAATAGTCCTCAAAGAAATCTACGCAACGGGTGGCAGTATCAAGCGCAAAATCCAGCAACTGGTGATTACCTGGCGTGGCATAGGTACGGACTGTAATGCCGTTTTTGGTCTTAGCCTCTTTATACTTTAGTTCACCAAAAGCAAATGCTAGCAAATATGAACTCATTTTCGGGCTCGCCTCAAATTCCGTCTTCTGTCTTCCGTCTTCTGTCCTCTGTTTTCTGACCGGTGTATTGCCGATAACTGCCGCTTTTGGTGTTTCAAGCGTCAATTCAAAGACCGCTTTAGCTTCCGGTTCATCAATGCAGGGGAAGGCTTCTCGGGCATGATGACTTTCAAACTGAGTAGCAATCAGAATCTTGCGCCGTTTGTCAAAGTAGCAGGGGTAAATGCCGTGCATGGCATCAGTTATACGGCCGGAAAAAGCCATCTCGACCTGGTAGTGGCCAGGATACACGACCTCATTTGTATGCAAGCGAACCTCCGTATAGCTTTTATGTAAGTTAATGCGGCTAAGAGAAATCTCACGTTTGCCCGATTTATCTAGTCGGCTGATTTTGGCATTTTTTATTTTTAGGTTTTTTTGGTGAAAAACCAAACGTTTAGACGGCGGTCCGGTTTTGACTCCATCGACAATCACTGAACCCGTAAAAGTCATAGCTTTAGGATCAATCGATAAAATGAGCTGGTATTTGGCTGGTTGAAACTGCCGATACAGTCGCACAACTTTTTTAGGCATATCTTCTGATTCTACCAGGCATCTTTAAACGGCACATTTTATTATGTTGCGCATCAAAGTTAGCCCAATGTCGAGCTCGACGAAAATCACGTTCGAATACCAAACTTAAATCATCAGTCAACCTATCAATCGCCTCTCTCTTTCTAAGATCGGGGTTATGACGAAGCGGTCGAGAGGCAATGACCCGGATTATTTCCTGTCTTTGGAATCCTGAATGACATATAGGTTGAGAGGCGATTACTATTGGCTGTAATGGTACATTCTCGAGATACGACAGCAACGCAGCACCCTTATAAAGAGAATTAAAGTTGTAGTTACGCGTGCCCTGGGCGAACATGCCGACTGCCTTACCCTCCCGAAGATGTCTTTGCGGAATGCGCAAGCTACTATGTCCCGGGCTCTCTCGACGGACCGGAAAGGCATCTACCAGCTCGATTATATCGCCAAGCTGGATACCCAGTTTTTTATAGCGCGGATCTTCAAATAACTCGATTTTGGCCATAGTCGGTAAAGCCCTCTCTTCTTCTGCAATGGCGGCAACAGCTGGCTCGATGGCTCTTGTATGAGTAATCGCGTCTACTCGCGGTCCGTTGTCCTTTAGAAACCTACTTCCGGCAACCGCTGTGTCATATTCGATGACCAAATATTGGCCTACCATAAAATGAGCCAAACCATACAATATCTGGTGAGAAGCATCCTTGTAAGGTAGTCTCTCGAACTTATTTGCCATATTAGAAGATAAATTATAAAACATTATTATGTGGATCAATAATTTAAGTTTGTTTTAAAACGCAGCTGTGGTAATATTAGTTTAGTTAAGTCCGGCCGGCAGGTCGGATTTTTCAGTTTCGTGGATTGATAAATTGATAATTGATCATTCATTGAAAATTGTAAATTGTGAATTGTAAATTGGAGTGAAACGTCATGGAAATGGATTTTAAACAACTAGCCCAAGCAATCAGAGTTATTTCCGAAGAAAAAAATCTGCCCGAAGATCAGGTTACCGATATTGTTCAGCAGGCTCTGGCGGCAGCTTGGCGTCGGGATTATGGTGATCGCGAACAGGAAGTACGAGTCACAATGAACCTCAATACTGGTGAGGTTAAGGCCTATGTTACCAAAGAAATCGTTGACGAAGTTGAAGATGAGCGCACCCAAATAAGTTTGGCTAAAGCTCAAGTTATGAAAAAAAATGCCAAAACCGGCGATTCAATTGAACAAACCCAAAAAGTTGAAGATTTTGGACGGGTGGCAGCTCAGACTGCCAAACAGGTTATCCTGCAGCGTCTGAGGGAGGCGGAGCGCGAGATAGTGATGACTGAATTTGAAGATAAAGTCAGCACGATTGTGCCCGGTACAGTCAGCCGCGTCGAGGGCCGGTTGGTTCGAGTCGAGCTCGGTCGAGCCCAAGGCATCATGCCAATCAGCGAGCAAATTCACGCTGAACGTTATTACCCGGGCCAGCGACTCAAGTTCTACCTAAAGGAAGTTGAAAAAGGTAATCGTGGCCCGCAGCTTATAGTTAGCCGTGGCTCTAAAGAATTTATTGCTCAACTTTTTTTGAATGAAGTACCGGAAATGGCCAACAATGCAGTCGAAATTAAAGATATTGCTCGTGAAGCCGGCGTGCGCTCCAAAATAGCCGTGGCTAGCAATGTTCCGGGTGTTGATCCAGTTGGTACATTTGTTGGCGGCCATGGCACGCGTATCAACTCGGTGCGTGACGAGATTGGTTCGTTCGAAATGATTGACATTATTGTTTGGGACGAAGACTTGTTAGCCTACATTGCTAATGCCATGAAGCCGGCCAATGTCACATCGGTTAATCTTGATGAAAAAAATAAGAAGGCGACCGTGATTGTGCCGGAAGATCAACTTAGCATTGCCATTGGTAAAAACGGCCAAAACGTTCGACTGGCTGGTAAACTGACCGGTTTTGAGCTTGATATTGAGGCCGAAAAGACAGCCGAGGAAAAGAAAGCGGAGAAAACACCTGCCAAAGAGGCCGAGCCAGAAAAAGTCGAATCCAAAACCGTCAAGCAGAAAATCAAGAAAAAAACTGAGCTGGAAGATTCGCTGCTTAAGGCCATTGAGGAACACGGGGAAGAAACTGGAAGACAGAATACCAAGGACAGAAAACAGAAAAAAGAAGAAACTACGGAGGAGAAAAAAGAAACACCGAACGAAAAAGAGGAAGATAAAATGACGGATAGCGAACAAAAAACCGGGGAAGACAAATAATAAAAAAGGCGGCCAATTCGGCCGCCTTTTTTTAGCTAGTTTTTATTTTAGTTATATTTGGGTTTTAGCTGGAACAAGAAGTATAGTCCAATGACTGAGCCTATTACGTAGCCCAAAAAGTTGCCAATCCCGCCGTAGTCAGTAAACAAAACAACCACGCCGTAGACTATATTAACCAATAAGGCATAGAACAACAGATTCCAACCTGACTTTTTGCGATCGCGGGTTCCGGAAAATGCTCCAAGATACAAGATGGCTTCTACTACCAATACGGCAATGGCTATCCAGACGCCAACCGTAAAACGATCTACAGATACTCCGGTGCCGCCCAAAGCTCGAGACAGCTCATTAGCGTAATTTACCAAATTGTTGGCGACATCCGCCCAGCGCCAAAGTGAGTAAGCCGCCCATAGGCTAAGCACACCCAGTATCAGATTTATCCATGGTAGCCACTGAACAATAGCGTCTTTGGCTTTCTCGGGTAGTTTGGGCGCGCCTTTGAATAATCCTTCAAGGCTGGCCTCCAGCTGATTTAACATTTTAGTTCAACCTCCTCTAGTTAATACCTATTATGATACTGCTCGCCGGGCCTCAGAACAAATTCTTTTATGGGAGACTACCAATCAAAGCTAAATTGGCACTCTGGGTTGACGAGTGCCAGTTTGTGATATAATGAAAACAAGCTGAAGGCTAAAAGCCGAAAGCTGGAAGTAAAGTAAACTAAAGATATTTAAAGCTTTGAGCTTTAAGCTAGGGACTTTAAGCTAATTTATGATTCCAAACTCACCAGATTTCCAAGAATTTTTAAGTCATTTAACCAACAACTCACTGCAGAGCCTGCGGCACGCTGACGCCATTGCCAGAGCATCCGGCAGTGCCTACATTGGCACCGAACACTTGCTGCTAGGGCTGCTGGCCCAAAATGGCTCCATGGCTTCCAAAATTTTGGAAGAATCAGGCATTACGCTTGATCGGGCCCGGCTAGCGCTTAATCTGACGCCCAAGACTTTAGTTATTAGCATGGGCGGCAAGGGTCTTTCTGAAACCGCCAAATTGACACTCAAAATGGCCTGGGAGATTGCCCAGGAGTTTAATCAGGATTTTTGCGGCACGGAGCACATTTTATATAGCATCTTAAGCCAAAAAAATGCCCGGGCCACCACATTGCTACGCGACATGGGTGTTGATCTTGACCGTCTCAGCGGTGAAGTCGAACAATTTCTTAACCGTCAACAATACGAAGAAGGCCGCGGCAGCACAACTAATGGCCGGCGCGGTAAGCGTGGCAAAAAGACAGCTTTAGAATTTTTTGGCACCGATATGACGCAACTAGCCCGCGACGATAAATTGGATCCGGTGGTTGGCCGTGAAGCCCAGATTAAACGGGTCATTACTATCCTGAACCGCCGGACTAAAAACAACCCAGTTCTAATCGGTGAGCCGGGGGTTGGCAAAACCGCCATAGTTGAGGGCATTGCTCAGCGAATTGTCAAAGAAGAGGTACCCGATAGTCTGCTTGATAAACGGATTATTATGCTGGATCTGGCTGGCATGATTGCTGGTACCAAATACCGTGGTGAGTTTGAAGACCGCCTAAAGAAGGTCATTATCGAGCTGGAGAATGACAAGAACATCATTATCTTTATTGACGAGCTGCATTTAATTGTTGGTGCCGGCGCGGCCGAAGGTTCGATGGACGCCGGCAACATTCTTAAACCATCACTGGCCCGCGGTAAAATCCATATGATTGGTGCTACCACCACCGATGACTATACCCGTTATGTCGAAAAGGATGCCGCTTTAGAGCGCCGCTTCCAACCAATCCAGGTTCCAGAAGCTACCCCAGCCGAGACACTGGCAATTTTGAAAGGTTTAAGCTCGTACTATGAAGAATTCCATGGCGTTAAATTCAATGATGAGGTTCTATCTGACACAGTTGGGTTTGCCCGTCGTTATATGACTGAGCGGTTTATGCCCGACAAAGCCATCGATCTTTTAGACGAAACAGCCGCCTACCTACGGGTCAATAAGGGTAAAACCCCGCCGGAGATGCGCTCGCTCCAAAAAGAGCTGAAACTGGTTAACGGCCGGATTGATGATGCTGTCGATGCCGAAGATTACGAAAAGGCCGCGCGCGAGAAGCAACTGGCCAGCCAGATTAATGAACAGATGAAACAGTTAGAAGCGACCCACAAAACCGGCAAGCCGATTCCCATCACCAGCGATGACGTCGCCCAAACCGTGGCTAGGATTACCGGCATACCGGTCGCCAAGGTTATTCGCTCCGAGGCCAAATATTTAGTTAATCTTGAAAAAAATCTGGGGCGCTATATTATTGGCCAAACTGAAGCCGTCAAAACAGTCGCCAGTGCAGTACGGCGCAGCCGCTCCGGCATTTCCAGTGAGAGACGGCCCATCGGATCATTTGTCTTCCTAGGCCCTACCGGTGTTGGCAAAACTGAACTAGCTCGAGTTTTAGCCCGCGAATTTTTCGGCTCCAATGAAGCATTGGTTAAAATCGACATGTCCGAGTTTGGCGAACACCACACCACCGCTCGCTTAGTTGGCGCCCCGGCCGGTTATGTTGGCTATGATGATGGCGGACAACTAACCGATAAGATTCGCCGCCAGCCATACTCGGTAGTTTTATTCGACGAAATCGAGAAGGCCCACCCCGATGTCTTTAACATGCTGCTGCAAATCTTGGAAGACGGCGTTTTATCCGATGCCAAAGGCCGAAAGATTGATTTTACCAACTCCATTGTGATTATGACTTCCAACATCGGTGCCGAGAAACTGCAAAAAGAAGGCAGCTTTGGCTTTAGTTCTAGCCATGTGTTTGACCCTAATGACTTGGATGAACTGCACAAATCTAATAAGAACAAAGTGCTCGATGAACTTAAAAAAATTATGCGACCGGAGCTGCTTAACCGGATTGATAAAATTGTGGTCTTCCGGGCTCTGACCAAAAAAGATGCCCTCCAAATTTTGGATCTCCAGCTTGATGATCTACGGGCCCGTCTGGTTAAAAAAGGCCTTGGCCTGCAGGTCAGCAAAACGGCTAAGGAATACCTGCTAGAGAATGGTTATGATGCTAAAAATGGCGCCCGGCCAATGCGCCGGCTGTTGCAGGAGACACTGGAAGATTCGATTGCCGCCGGCATGTTGGACGAAAGCTACCAAAAGGGTGATATTGTCACCGTTAATGCCAAACAAACTGCTAAAGAAAAAGAACTAACTTACGCATCCACAAACGAGTAGATTGTTTACTTTTGACGCGTCTCCTCGGGGTTCGTCAGAAGCCCAACTGGGGATCCTTATTGCCATTTAGCTTAATATATTGTACAATATCCTCATGACCTCTGGTGAAGATTTAACTCCATCTATAAGGGCTATAGAGAGATATGGTGGCTTTGAAGCCGTGGGCTCAACTTTATGGCTGGAGCACGTTGAAGGTATTCGTTATAGAGACAATGATGGTACTGAAATATTAATAAAGTCGGAGGACCTTGCTGCCGATCAAACTGCACACCCTAGACCCAACCGTTTAAGAATGTTACAACGTTCACTGGTAGAGGAGCTTAGCATTACAGATAAAAAAGATTGGCTTAGATCTATAGCCTTACACATATTGCCGCTGAGAATAGCCGGTAATCCCGAGCTGCCCCCAGTTTTATTCGACGCTGAGTTTAGGATATTTAAAACGCCTAAGGATTTAGCCCGAAGCCCTACGGTCGTAGACGATGCGAGTGGAAAAGGATTAAAAAGCTTTGCCGAACTGTTCGGTATAGAAGTTGATGAAGACGTTGATGAAACTGACGAAGAAACTAGACCATCGACTCAACCTGCTGATTTCTCCATCACAATGTCGCTCAGGTTAGTCCCCCAGCGGGGAGAAGTAAGCGAAATTGGTTACTATCCGGCCTCCGACGGCATACATTACGGTATGTATGCAATGGAAATGGATGACGAGCTAATAAAAATGCAGCTTCACCACCGGATATACGTTGAGCTTTATCGTAAACCTCCAACTACTCCGCTAGAACCACTAATTGCTCCGCATCAGTTCTAGACCGCTCAGTTTTGGCAACATCAAATCAGGCCTCAGCCGATGCCCGGACCCACTGTCTAACTCAATAGCGTTCGTAGACTATCGGAAAATGTGTCTAGGAATGTATCCACTAATTTCTCATTTTTTGGCGAAGCAATACGAGAGAGACCCGCCGCGATCGAGTAACTTAAGAAATCAATTGCATTTGTCAGCTCTTTGTTCTCAGATACTTCTGAAAAAACTACTTGGTAGAAAGGATGATCAGTGTTATAGGTCACAGTAATCTTTCTACCTACATTCTCAAACTCGAACATCGCACCCAGCCTACCCATACTTTTTTTCTTCCATGTGCCTTCGGCTTCACGTTCCTGCCTCCAGGCCTTATCTGGTTGCACTCCTTCGGGAATCGTGTCTGGTAGCAATTTTGATTTAAGCCTGAAAGCTCTTTCAGAGCTTTCATGGTCAACAGTATTTTCTGTCTCCTTGGTAATATCTCTGGCACTTTGGTGCTTTATAGCTAGCAGCTGCGGTTGTACCAGATGGTCGATCCAATTCTTCAGCGTGTCGTCCAATGTTTTAATAGAGACACCGTTTTTAGTAAAAGTCACGCCCATTAACTTGTCTAAACTAGCGGGGAAGTATATTTCTGCCCTAAAGCGGTTATAGTCGTTGTGTTTCAAAGGGCTTACTCCAAGCGATTCAGCTCGAGATATCTGCCGATTGTTTCGCATCAAGTAAAAACCTTGGTTGGGAATATTTATCCCTACGGCTACTGACTCGGCTCGGGACATTCTGGGCAAAGCAACTATTTTTAGACGGACGATGTCGTTACCAAACTCCTTTTCTTCGTCGATCAGAGGAGTTGTGCCATCTACATTTAGCATCAACGGATCTGATGCCTGCACCTCAGTACTCCCCACGTAGATTTTTTTCCCGGCATTAATGAACTCTCGGTATATTTCACCAAGGTTTCTGATTAACACCCTTTTGAAAACAGTAAGGTTTTTATTTTGTAACAGATCAATATTGCTTATCGCAACAACCGTGCCGGAACGACCGCCGCCAACTCGCTGAACAAACATATTTTTTTCTAACTCATTCGATGGACGGATCGAAGCAACAAAATCACCATTACTTTTAATTTGCTCAATGTCATGAACCGCCGTCATATATTGGTTAGACTGCTTTGTGACAACTAACAGTCTTTTACCGATAGATATACTGGCGGTGACTAGCCCCATGCCATATTTACCCAAATCGGATTTTTCGTTTTTCTCGATGTTTGAACCCAGTCGAATAGCTTCAGTTAAAGTTTCTCGATCCATCCCTTGGCCGTTATCAGACACTGTTAGGAGGTGATCATCGTCGCGCTGCTTCCCGATATCGACTTTAACCAAATTAGCATATGCATCTAGCGAGTTGTCGACTAAATCGGCCACGGCAGTGTAGTTGTCATATCCGACCTGCCGCAAAGCATCTATTAGTTTTGAAGCGTTTGGTTTATTATCTTGCATTTTTAAATATCCTTGTTAAATTAATGAAAAAACCGCACAGATATGCGGTTATGTAGAATCAAATAAAACCATTTTGCTCTCCTTTCGTCCCAACGTGCTATACGCGAGAACTAGGTTAATTGTGATTACTATTATAACATAGGCAGTCAACAACGAGTGGACAGTTCTGCGGTAATATTAAGATATGAAAGTGGATTTTAGCGAAGTCAAAAAGGTATTTCTCACTGATCACGACATTAATCATGGCAGTAACAAATATGCCATGAAATGTCTCATTGATGCGAACGAACAGTGTAATGGAAGGTGGATTCGTCGAGAATTAAACTCAATCGAAGTTCAAAGGATTGTTCTTCCCAATCACCGCAGCCATAATCGAAAAATTAGCAACCTTCCACTTGTTCCAGAAACAGGCTTGACTGTAGAGGATACACTAAAAAGACTGAATTTATTAGCTGATTATGCGACCAAGAATCCTTGTTGCTGGAACATTATCCAGCGGTCAAGAACCTCTAAATCTCCAGTTTTCCTCATAACTCAACCGTTAGAACGGAACAGGGACCACAGCAAACTCGCCAATTTTACTGGTCACCGCCTTTACCATTTAGATGGACTGCATAGACTCGTAGCTTGGGGCTTAAATGGTAGATATGTCGACCGTAAGTACGAGCCCATAACCGCATTCATCGTGGGAAGATAAAAAACGGGTGGGGAGGGCCCAGTGGAATGTTCTAGCGAATTCCACCCTATAGGAATATTTATTAATTCCACAGGGCAGGCGGGTTAAAAGGCCACAGCACCATCACTTTAGTGCTGGTGGATAGAGCCCAGGTGTTTAAGCTGACTCTAGGGCTTTGACTCTTTTCTGGAGGTCAGTCACATCTTCCTGAAGGGCCTCAAGCTTCTCGGTCCTGATTTTTACAAGGCTTACACCATCGCGGGTAAATGAAGTATCTAATCGTATAGCATTGATTTCGTATTCAATTTTTTCAATTTGCTCGGCCATCTTCGGGATCTTCTTAACTTGGTCTTGCATGCCGCCGACGGCTTCGAGAATTAGTTTGAACTTACTGTTCATATCCTCAAGCAAAACTTCCGAGTAGTCCTTTTTGTTGGTCATGATTCAATTGTAAACCTCTGACTGAGCAAATTCTATTGTAAAAATTTACGTGGGGGGCGGAGCGAATAGAGCCCGCCGGGTTTGATATGATATGCACGTGTATTCATCTCAGATCCGCAAGCGCGCTATTGCAATCGCATCTATTGCGACCTTAATACTTCTTCCGTTTGTCGGCTTGTTTTATTTTATCCTTGGAATTGGGGTAGGATTTTCAGAAGGTGGTACCCTTGGCGGCTACGGCGCCTCAGCGTCGTCGGATTTGCAGCCCACGACCCGAGGCACAATAACTATGATTCTAGGTGCTACGGCTTGTCTCGCCTTATTAGTTCTTTGCTGGGTACATTTCTATAAGCGAACGCTAAAAAAATCGCTAAACAAATAGGGGAAAGGGAACAGACTTTGTCCGCAAAGCCTTGGCGAAGGCGGGAGCCCGCCGGATTAGGTAGCTTGTGGCTGCTCTTCGGGAAGACTATGGAGCCTGTCAATATGCGCTAGTCCTTCAACTTCAAGTCTAGCTATTGTTTCTTCCCAGTCTTGTATAATCTTTCCACCTAGTTCTCTGGCTAATTCATCGTCGGTAAATTCACCTTGGGATCCGGGGTTCCAGTGCTCCAGGCCAACCACTACAACTTCTCCCACTGCGCCCTCGACCGCAACCCGTTCGGCAGTTTGTACTATCTCAAGCTCATGTCGGCCCAATACTATTGATGCTACTCCCGCTAGAATGGTCGGAAAAGCTCCCTCAATGGGCATATGAGAAGCCGCATCTTCTTCTTGATATCTTATTTCGCGCAAAAAAGCCGGTCTCATTTAAGTCCTTATTTGATGATACTTTATTGCTATATCGGATCAAGTGCAAGCATAAGCGTGGTGAAAGGGAATAGACTTTGTCCGCCCAATTGGCGGAGCCCGCCGGGGTTTGACTTTTTAAGGTATTTCTCGCATAGTTCTGGCTATGACTGAGATAGAGGTGGATACGGCTGAACTGATCGTAGCAACCGGTGTCATTATTGATGCGGCACCTGACAATTGCCGTACCTGTGATTTAATGTTGCTGGCTGCAAATAAGCTTGCCTATATGGCGCTCCGGCAAGCTATCCCGGTTGATACCGCAGCTGAAAAATTCGGTTCTGCGCTGCGCGATAATTGTCACGGCCGAGAAACTCCAGATCTCAGTCGTTCTGCTCATCTTCCTAACCCGCCGACCTATATGTTCTGTGGCTATCCAGGCGGAGTAGAGAAGATAGTTGATGAAGCTAGCTACCTTTTAGACGTCGAACAGTAAACTGCGGGAGCCCGCCGGCTTCAAGCCGCTCGTGCTTGCATTTTCTTACGCAAAGACTACTCTAGTAGCGTAAATAAGGAGTTAAAAATGGCAGGCGGAAGATGCCTTGCTGAAGCTTTAAGTTCTGCTACAGGTTTAAAGCATCACGAAATTCCACGAGATGACCTAATAACAATCGAGGGAGCCACAGTGGGAGCTACTGAAGAGGGTGACATAGTGAGCTGCCAAGTTCCAGGCTGTACAGAGGAAACGATTGTCTATACTCAAATGAACGTCTTGTACGCTGTTAAGGGACGAGAGTCAGGCGAATGTGCACAAAGTCATCTCGGAAGATTTGCTATTCAAGGCTAAATAGGGGTAAGCGAACAGAGCCCGCCGGCCTTTCTCTTCTGAAAACAATAAAAAGGCCGCCATATAGCTCTTTAAGCTAATTGGGCTAATATCCGGTCATCAAGTTCTTGAAGCTTAGCTATAAACTTTCGGCGCATTCCAGCCGCAAACGGATTATGCCGCTGTATCGTATAAAACAGCTCCAGACTATGATGCCGTTCAACCTCCACTAAATCCAACAACTCGCTGTAGTAGGGGGTGTTTAATGGCGATGGCTCAATACCCATTTCAAGTAAGGTCCGCCCGACAAAGAAGGTAAGTACATGCACTTTAGCCATTTCAAGATCGTGCTTAGTCGCACACATTTCAACGATATTGACACCTTTTTGTTGCCAGACCTCAAGTAACTGTTCTGCTAATCTCCCGGCTTGGTAAGTAACTGCGAGATTTTTGCCCTCTATGCCGCTACCAGCTGTCTGAGGTCCGAATAACGGATGAGTCATCAGAAAATTGCCTCGTGTTATTAAGCCATGTGCATTAAAGGAAGCCGTTGGTTTCATCTTTACTGAGCAAACATCTACGATTAATGAGTCAGGGTGAGATTGAGCAGCTAGTTGGGGTAGAAGCGATTCGTAAGAATCGTAAGGGACGGCTAAAACAATAACATTCGCACCAGTAACAGCTGTAAAACCGGCTTTTTTGGCGCCCGGTGGCGTAGGCGCATCGGGATTCTTATCAAATACAAATACCTCAGCGCCTGTAGGTGCTAGATGTTGAGCGACTACTGGACCGAACTCCCCGGAGCCTATCACACCAAATGTTTTTATCTGAGACATTAGGATACTATAACATAACTCCTAATTTTTGTCTATGAAAACGTGGATAGAGCCCGTCGGCCAGGGCGCATAGGGTTACACCCTATGCGTTTAGCGGTCAGCTGGCGGGGAGCCCGGCGCTTGTTATACTTAATAAAGTCGTGAGGATTTTTAGAAAATTAGCCAAGAATCTGGTGGTGCTGGCGATTCTCGCCCTACCGCTAGTTGGGTTTTGGCAACGCCAGGCGATTTTTGATTGGTGGCGCCTACGGAGCTATCAGCCGACGCCGGCTATCGCGGCTTTGGCGACCGATACCCAGATGACGGACCAGGCCAGGCACATGTTTTATGTCAATCATCCGTTGCTACTCGATCAGGTAGAAACTTTCCGAAGTAGTTGTACTATCAGCGAACAAACTATCGTTCTGGGCTGTTATCAGCCCAACCAGCAAGGCATATACGTTTACGTTGTTAAAGATCAGCGCTTGTCCGGCATTGCTCAAGTTACCGCTGCCCACGAGATGTTGCATGCTGCCTACGACAGACTAAGTAGTAAAGACAAAGAATATATCAACCAGCAGCTGGAAGATTATTACAAAAATCAACTTGGCGATGAGCGGATCAAAGAAACAATTAAGTCGTATAAAAAGACCGAACCGGATGATCTGATTAACGAAATGCACTCCATTTTTGCAACTGAAATTGCCAGCTTACCGCCGGCGATGGAGACTTATTATCAGCGCTACTTTAAATCCCGCCAAGCGGTTGTTGAGTTCTCATCCCGCTACGAAGCCGAATTCACCAGCCGCACCACTAGCGCCAAAGCCTTGGAGGCTCAACTGAATGCCTTAAGAGATAAGATCAATAGCCAGGAGCAAGCCCTTAAGGCCGAGATTTCGGCCATTAACGCTGAACGTGCCAAACTGGACAACCTGCGTAGTTCCGGCCGGACGCAGGAGTATAACGCCGCGGTTGATAGTTTCAACGCCAAGGTTGAAGCCTTTAACCAACAAGTCGCGGCTTACAGGCGCGATGTTAACAGCTATAACGCCATTTTGGAACAATATAACTCGATTGCCGGCGAGTTGCGTAGTTTGTACGGCGCGATTGACACCAGAGTCGAAGCCACCACAACGCAGTAAGAATACTTGACTAGTCAAGTATTTAAATTGACCTAATTGACCTAATTTCTAATTGACCTAAATAATGACCAAATAACTTAATATCCAAACTTTGGGATTTAGAATTTAGGATTTGTTTAGAATAATTAGAGCAATTAGGAATTAGAAATTTAATAGCGCTTTACGACGTTTTATCAACGGAGTACGCTATTTTGTATGGCTAAAAAATTGGGGGTTAGATACGTTTGCAGTGTCTGCGGCAATGTTACCTCATCGTGGACCGGTCGCTGCTCTAATTGTGGCGAGTGGAATAGTCTGGAAGAACAAGTGGCCGTTGGCGGGAGCGAAGCTAAAGCCGGTGGCGATATACTCAAAGCCGTATCCGTGGCCGAAGCCTCAGCCACCAAGTTGCCAAGGCTGAGCAGCGGTATAGCTGATATTGACGGAGTCTTGGGTGGCGGCTTGGTAGCCGGCAGCGTCGTGTTATTAGCCGGTCCGCCGGGAGTCGGCAAGAGCACGCTGCTTTTGCAAGTCGCTCATCAGGTGGCCGCCAGGAGCAAAGTCTTATATGTTAGCGGCGAAGAATCGGCCCGCCAAGTCGCCATGCGGGCCGAACGCTTGGGAGCAGCTGCCAAAAATTTGCAGCTGGCTATCTCGACGGTCGCCAACGACGTCGCCGCTACCATCAGTCAGGGCAGCTTTAACGTAGTCGTTATTGATTCGATTCAGACCATGGCAGTTAACGAAATTAGCAGCTCGGCCGGTACGGTCAGCCAGATAACCAATGCTACGCGGCTGATCGGGGCGGCCGCCAAAACCGCCAACACGGCCTTGATTTTAGTAGGACACGTTACCAAAGAAGGTTCGATCGCCGGCCCAAAGGTGCTTGAACACATGGTTGACACCGTCCTACAGCTGGAAGGCGAGACTTACGGTGGTTTTAAGTTGCTACGAGCGACCAAAAATCGTTACGGGGCAACCACCGAGACGGCCATTTTAGAGATGGCCGAAAAAGGCCTGATGCCGGTAGCTAATCCATCAGCCGCCCTATTAGCCGAAAGGCAGGTGACTGACGGTTCGGTAGTCCACGCTGCTATGGAAGGCAGCCGCCCACTGCTAGTTGAAATCCAAGCTTTGGTTAACCCCACTAGCTACGGCTACCCTAAACGCACAGCCAGCGGCATAGATCTTAATCGCGTTAATCTACTGATTGCTATGTTGGAACGACGTACCAAGCTCAAACTGGCTGACAAAGATGTTTATATTAATGTGGTTGGTGGTATTAGATTGAATGAGCCGGCGGCTGATCTGGCCATTTGTATGGCCATCGGCAGTGCCGCTAAGGGTTTGCAGCTTAAGAAAAATGCGGTCGTTTTTGGCGAAGTGGGACTATCCGGCGAAATCCGCCACGTCAGCTACTTGGAAAAAAGGCTGGCTGAGGCCAAAAAGTTGGGTTTTAAAGCGGCTATTGGTCCACAAGTTCTGTCTGGCAAAAAACCGCCACTGCTGCTGTCAGTCACAGATGTGCGTTCGGCCCTAAATACTTTTTTGGAAAAAGATTAGCTGACAGTAGTATCGGTTGAGCTACCGTTGGCGTCTGTCACTCTAACCGGTGTGCCGGCTGGCGCTGCAGCAACCAAAACTTCACAATCGTTGCCATTGGTTGAACATAACTCTGTACTGGTGTCCGTTCTGGTAACTGTGTAAGGTGCTGTGCCGCCAGACCATTTGAATTTGGTTTGACCACCGTCGGCCTTAGCCGAATCAAAAGTCAGGCCTTGGCTGGCGTTGAGCGTACCGCTATCTAAAGCTTCATAAAGCACGCTGTCGATAACCTGTACAGTTACACTGTGCGCGCCGGCGGCGCCAGTCCATTCATGGGACCTGGTGACCGGTGAATCTGTTAAATCGCTGTAGGTCTTAACTACCACACCGTCAACAATGAAATTAT
>Ga0076291_104_pt1 | contig 79219 bp, 55 predicted proteins | sample RifGroA2_FD_67978 | JGI IMG/M metagenome (GOLD analysis project Ga0076291, IMG submission 67978) | Candidatus Saccharibacteria bacterium GW2011_GWA2_46_10 | reverse complement strand
CCAAAGATCGGATATAGTTCCGTCATTCGGCATACCGGGTGATTTTGATTTGATTCCGGATTACAAAGAAGAATCAGAGGAAAATGCTGGCCCGCCTTAAAATTGGTTTGTCTATCACCAAATGAGAAGAAAATTTATTTTTGTCGGCCTTCTTGCTCCCGCAGGTTATGCGGCAAGCGCTCTGCTGATATTTACCACCGTATGGATCGCAGAACATGATTCCGAATCCGTTGCCCGAGCGGAGGAGGCGCCGGCGCAAGAATCTGAGGTAAACATAGATTCCTGCCGCAGCGCCATCGACAAAAATCTTGCGAAAGAATGGCGCGTTTACCGCAGCGTTCTGTTTGGAAGAAAACCGGCTTCTTTGGCGGGGCTCAATGAAGTGCGTTATGACAGAGAGGACAAAGCATGGCTCAAGATCGACAAATTTACATGGGAAAGGCTTGGAGAAAATAATGATGAAAACATCACGGCGTCAAACAGCCTGATGGACGCGCTTTCGGAAATTGACAGCATTCCGGCGGAAGATGGCGGCATTGATCTCCTATCCGATTCTTTCCGCGGAATATTCGACACCAAACGAAAGTTGACATCGGAAATAGTCCCCAACCTTGCGCAGGCATTACGGTCTTTCTCATGCAGAGTAGACATGGTTTGCGAGCTTGCGAACAAATCAACCGGATTCATCCCGGGCGATGACAATCCGGAAAATTCAGTCAAAATAGAAATACCGGGGTGCATGCCCGTAAACTGGACTGCAATACCTCAATGCCTTTTCGCTAAAGAAGACAAGGGACAGGCTTCTTATGCCGATATCAACCAATATTGTCCGAGAGTTGCGGCAGGCCTTCTTGGCCGGGAAGCTGAAATACTCAAAATGCTGGTTGAATACGACAGCGCGTACCGGTCGATACTGCAGTTTGCCGGAGTTTTCGACGACTTCCTGCTGGAATTCAAGTGGATGATGAATTTAAGCCTCAGGCAAGCCGCTTCGGTAATAGGAAACCTCGGGAAGCTTCCGTGTTTTATCGCAACTTGCGACACATTCCCCATGGATCTTGATCCAAACGCTTACGGCGAAGCCCATCCAGCAACCTACAACTACGATTCCAGCACATTCACTCCAGCACCCCTGCCCGCCGAAGCCCCGCTCGGCGGGGCGCAGGTGGGCGCTCCCGCTCCTGCCCCCTAATTCCTAATTCCTAATCCCTAATTCCTATCCCCATCCTTCCCTTGCCTCCTCTCAAACAAGCCAACGGCAGAATGAGCCCGCTAGGTGCTCGGGTGCGGGTGCGCCTGCCGGCCGACTTGTCCCTCGTAGCCCGAAGGGCGAAGTGGGAAGCCCATTCGCCGCGGCGGATGGCGAAGGCTGGGGTGCGGATGGCAATAGTTTCTGGAGTGTGTTTGTTTTCTTTACTGATAAACAGCCAAACTGCCTATGCCGCTTTCGGGAATACTCCTTTCCGGTACCCGGTTCTCCCTGCGTGCACCAGATACGAATACAACCTGTTTGAAGAAGTTGATTTCAGCAAACTTGGCAATTGGGATGCCGTAAGAAGCGCAGGCGACGTGGGCGCGTGGATCAATCAGTACCACAGCACTGTGGGGGCGGTAATTGACGAGCATTTTTCAGCTTCATCTCCCTCTTGCACAGGGGACAGTTACTCGTCCGCGCTCGCTCCAAAACCGGCTCTCTCTGCTCTCGCTCAGTCGCTTCCTTCCTGGAACCGATACACATGGCAATACCCGCTTAAGGATACGGACGGCGACGGAAACCCCGGGCCGGCTGACGATAACGGAATTTTAAACGAGAATTCTGTAAGCCAGCTTGACGCGGGATCCGTGCTGATGGAATACCTGCAAATGTACGAATGCGCCCTTATAGAACGCAGTTTGTTCCTGCCTAAAGATACGCAATTCCAGGAAGAGAGGCGCCTCGACAGGCTGATTGCCATTATGCCCCCCTACATCAAAGTTTTCCTTTCAATATTTTCCGCGTTCACAAATGCGATGGCAGACCGGAAGAATATTCTCGATGAACTTAAGTTCGCCAGAAAGGCGCTTAATCGCGCCTTGTATCTAAACAGCGGATTTGTGGCGATGATGCCAATGGAAACGGAAATAGGCTGTTTCCAGCAGGCCTCTATGGATGTGAGAAACGCCTTCGGACTCGCGGCGGACACGGCATCTTGCCTTCCGAGGATATGGTATTCGAAGGACCCGCTAAGGGACTACAAAGCTCTTAAACCAGACGAAGAAGAATGAATAAAAAACTTCTTTTATTTGCAGGCGCACTGGTACTTTCTGCCGCAAGCCGTGGAATAGCCTTTGCGGACGGAATCTATGATTTTGCAAGAGGAATAGAAATCAATTCTCAAATGACATCGGGCTCGGACGGCCTTGGAGATTTCTTTACGCATCCTAGGGTATTTAATGACCCGCCAATATCCGAACAGGATATTACCGATTCTATGGCCAACCGCCCCGACCTCGTATGCGGGAGAAGGGATAAGGGAATAATGTGCGGAATAGACAAGCCGATAAGAGACTTGGCTTCCAGAGAAGCATTCGTAAATGCGGTCCACAAGGAACTCAATCTGATTGCGGCAGGATACGAGGTTGCGCTTACCGATCACGTAACGGGGCCGATGTACATTTCCGCGCGCCTCCCAAGCCTTACTGGAATCTGGCAGTCAAGCAACGACTGGATTATGACCCCGGTGACGGAACGCAGGGTGCGTTCTGTCCCGTGGTTTAACACGGATGAGGAAGAACAAAAAATAAAGGATTACGAACAATACTTCTCCTGCGCTCTCTCACAAAGCGCGGCTTTGAAATGGTTCCGCAGATATAGGTGGGGGGTGAAAGAGATTAGAAAAGAAAATCCTGAATCGGAAGATTGTTATACGGATTGGACAAAGGAATGGGAAGAAAATGACGATGATACGGAACTGAGGAAAGAAAAAGAGCGCGCGTGTATTCTTGAACAGGTTTTGGTACGCGACTCTTATGATAATGAATGTAAACTGCCTGATGACAAACCTCCTCTGCTTGAATATTTGCGAAGCATCGTTAAATTTGATCCGCCTCTGCAAAAAGGCGAGATAGTCCTTTTGCCCACTCTGCCTCTTAAAGACATAGACCCGAATCTTTTCGTATGGGCAAGGCTCGGATACGACGACAGCGGCAAAGATGATGAAATAGGACTCGGATATAAAATCCCATATAAAGCGCCTATGCTTTCAAGGCTTTGCAAATGGAATGAAAATAATCTGGATCCCGCAAAGGCGCATCCAGCCTGCAAAAATGCAGAAAACAGAGAATGGGGCGCTATATTGGGAGGAGTATATCTGCCTCCTCCTGAGGAGCCGGAACCCTCAAAAAAACTTTGCAGTATGCAGTTTTCTTCCAAGGGTTATCTATGCAGACCCCAGCAAGCGCCGTATTGCCCGAGAGTGGAGGAATCCTCCCCCTCCACCCAGGAGCACCCGTCCTCGGGTGCGGCGTCCTCGGGTGCGGCGTCCTCGGGTGAGGATGAGGACGCGGCTGGAAATAATATTCTTCTCACCGGTTGCAGTCCCGAGCATCTCCAAGGGGTCGTGCGCCACACGATTTCCGGGCCGGATGTTTGCGAAGTAGGAGGATGGAGAACGAATAAAATCGGATTCGAAAAAGACGGCGCGTTCGTCCCTATAAAAGATGACGGCTCAGTGAACGGTAACGACATCGGTGGCCCATACAAATGCAGTAATTGCTCCGCTGACATTTACTGCGCAAGCAATGGCGGGGAGGAGGGGTATCCTGCATGCGATGAACATACGGCGCTCACCGCCCCCAAGCTTACAAACGGGGTAATACCCGTATGCCTGCCTGATGATTCTCCATATAATTCCTATTCATTGCTGCATGAACTGGTGCATGTACAGCAGTTATGCAATTACCCACCTGAAACCGCCGAATATACCTCCGCCTCCGCCTGCTGTGCGGATGAAGTCCCGGCATACTACGCGTTTTGTTCCGCGGCGGCGGAAGACCGTAATTTTGAAGGCACCGATATAACCATAGACATCTGTATTTCCGTTCTATCCAACGCGAGCTGTATGCAATTTGCGGACAGAGCTGATCCGGAGTCACTGCCATGTTCCAGCAAAGAATACTCAAAGGAAGAAGTGGAAGAGTGGAGCAAAAAAATATTCGAGGTTCTCGCCGAAAACAAGGCCGGTAACCCCGCAAGCTGTGAAAGCGTTATCGCGGAAACCTATGAAGGCCTGTCAAACGATTCGAAAAAGGCGTCGCGATCTTCAATGGCATTAAGATCTTTGCCGCGAGTGTGTTCGGACGAATGCATTGCGCAGTACTCGAACACCATAGGAAATAACGCGTGCTATATCGCGCAATGCGTGGAAGAATCTATAGAAGGCGAACGGATTCTCCCGGGCAGGCTCACATTTAACAGCGCGGACGAATCTTTCCCATGGGACTCGGACGTAAAACCGGATCCGCAAACAAGCGATATACTTTCTTCTCCTGCTTCCCCATACACGAAATTCCCGGCATATAAGCCTGCGCTTCTGGCGAAAGAGCTCGACCTCGCGCTGTGCCAGATAAACGGCCAGCCGATCAAAAACCCTCCTTTCGAATGCGATTTCAAGGTGTTGAGACAGCTTGCGTTAAGCCCCGCAAACCCTTACGCGGTAGGCGTCGGGCTCAAGGGGCAATCGGCCGAATCCGAAGACGAGACTTACGGTCTGCAAACAATGGCGCCCGCGATAGGCACCCGGATAGGCGCAAGCCTTTACAAAAATTACTTTGAAAACTCAGTCCGCATGTTTTCCGACATCGTTTCAAACCTGAATAAACTGCTCACCGAGATTTCCTCGGTGGAATACCCGATTGAATCATGCTCGAGATGGAAATAGCTAAGCCACTCTGCGGCAAAAAAAAATCGGCGCGGACGGCCGGAGCTTTCCCGAACATCGCGCAAATCTCCGCAATACTGCTGATAACTCTTATACCGGCATACGCAAACGCAGAAAAGGTGAATGTGGGCGGCCTGCCAGGATGCGATATAGACCTAATGGAAAATATACTTGAATCCATCCCGCCGATTTCGGATCATTACACGAAACGGGTGCTTGACAGGGCGCAAGCGCAAATTGATTTCAGCAAAGACGCGCAAAACTCAAACACGTTTGATGAAAAAGGATTCTTTAGCTGGCTTGAATACGGGTTCGAAGCGTTTAGGGTCATAACTGACACGAACCTAAGAATAATCCAGAAGGAACGCGATCTCGCGGAAAACAGCACATGCCTGCATATCGACTTGTTTCTGATTGAGACAATGATGGAAAAGGCCAGGTGCGAGCTTATGTCAGCGTTTGACGCCAAACGGTTCGAATCAATAATGATCTTGAAAGATTCCATACAATTCCTAAACGAGAGATACGCTCATCTTATAAAGGGCGCGCGGGATAACACATTCGAAGATGAAACATGGTGGAGAAAGCGCATGTCCGATCCCGACGGATCCATTTTCGATCCAATAAAGACAGAGTGTTCCTCGACTTCCGACTGCGAAGAAGGAATGGAGTGCATCATGGGTTTTTGCTCGGAGTGCGTTAATAACGGGAACTGCGGGGAAAACCAGATTTGCGAAAACGGGCGGTGCAAACCGGCAAAGGTCTGCGCGGATAATGAAAATTGCCCGGAAGGGTATGAGTGCGTCAAATCGGAAAAAGAGTTATCCGGCAAGTGCGAGAAGGAAAAACTATGCCCGTTCCACTCGGACTATCTCTCCCCTTCGGAAACCGGCATGGAACTGGAACAAGGAGCAGTGACTCAGCCGAAAGTCATGACTTACGGATGCACTCTTGGAGCGCTTGAACCATACTCTTCCATAGACATTGAAAACGTCCCGATAGGAGGCGTGATAGGCAAAGAATACGAGAAATTCAAGGAGCTCATGGACGACAGGAACGCGTTTATCGCGGATTCCAATTCAATAATAGAACAGGCGAGGAATTTGCAGAGATGGACCGGGGGAACCTTCACTGCGGAAGAAGAGGAAAGGCTTAAATATTTCGGGCTGAACGCTTCGGGCGAAGCTGGGCATCTTGAACGTATCGGATGCACAAATGAAGACGGCCAAAAAGGCACGCGGCCTCCTGATCTGCCGCAGCCTCAGTACCGCACGGAAGAGGAAGAATGGGACGATCCGGAAGAATTCGAGGGATTCTGGCCTCCCAAATGGCCGGATGGAGCCCTTAGATGGGAGACATACGGCCCGTTCTCAATAGATAAAAACGAGCTGAAACTCATGCGTGAATATATGTTGCTCAGGGAATCTTGGGGTAAAAACAGGCCTCTTTTCCACACGCTTCCGAAACAATACGGGCTCCTGTATTTCTTCCAGATGTGGATACGCAGCCAGTTCAAACTGCAGGACATAAGGCAAGAGCGTCTTGCAAGCACTATGGAAGCCCGCGCGCACGACATGCAGAAACAAATATCCGACTCGCTCAAAAATCTGCGTGGAAACGCCGTATCCGCCGATTCAATAAAAGGCTTCGCGATTAATCTCGCATATTTCCTGCGCCGCTCCTGCATCACGCGCCCATGCAATGAGCGTCTCGAACGCATGCTGAAAGTCGGATACGCCGGCAAATGCTTCCCATATACTTCCGGAGGATACAAAGGAGAAGGAAAATTATGGGAGGAATGCAAAAAGCAGGCGAAGATTGACGAGTTTGAAGAAGAAGAAGAAAACTGAACGAAGTTTTCAGGTTATCAGGTTTTCAGGTTATCAGGTTTAAATATCGAAACGTGATAACGTGATAACTTGAAAACCTGCAAACTTGCAAACTGTTTCTGCTAAAATCGAACCCCAATGAAGCCCTCCGACTTCGTCCACCTCCACTGCCACTCCACCTACTCCCTCCTCGAGGCGCTCCCGAGCCCCGAAGAAATAGTCCTGAGAGCCAAGGAGCTGGGACAAAACGCCGTTGGAATCGCCGACAAGGGATACACATACGGGCTGATTGAATTTTACAAGGCCGCAAAAGATCATGGAATAAAACCTATTTTAGGCATGGAGGTTTATTTGTCCGCGCGCACGCGGCATGACAAGGAAAGCGGCATAGACACGAGGCGTTTTCCCTTGGCGCTTATCGCGGAAACTCAGGAAGGATACGAAAACCTTCTCAAGCTAGCGACTTATTCGGCCCTGGAAGGGATGTACTACAAACCGCGCGTGGATGATGAACTGCTGAAAAAATACGGAAATGGCCTTATAGCTTTTTCCGGACCAATAAGCGGAGCAATCCCCAAAGCCGCATTAAACGAGGACGGAGAGGAAATCGCAAAACTCACGGAAAAATACCGTTCATTCTTCGGAAAAAACAATCTTTACTTCGAATTGATGGACCTGCCGAACGTAGCGGGGCAGGCAGAAGTGAACCAACAACTTATAAAATGGGGCAAGGAGCTCGCTGTGCCCGTCGTGGCTACCTGCAACAGCCATTATTGCCGGGCAGGGGATAGCGAGGCGCACGATGTGCTCCTGTGCATACAGAAAAACGCGAACATAAACGATACCGGCAGATTTTCCATGCGCGACAGTGATTTCTCCATGAAGCCTTTCGATGAGATGGAGAAAGCGTTCTCCCATGTCCCGGAGGCTCTTGAAAACACGCGCGCCATAGCCGACCGGTGCTCCGTCGAATTCGAGTTCGGCAAATACAGGATCCCGCGCTTCCCGGTTGAAAAAGGATCAACTGAATCGGGCGAGCTGAAGCGCATGGCTGAAGAAGGCCTGAAAAAACGCTACGGAAAGCCTCAAAAACAGCACAAAGAAAGAATGGAATATGAACTTAAAATCATAGAGGACATGGGATTCGCGAGTTACTTCCTTATCGTCGCGGATTTCATAAACGAAGCAAAACAGCGCGGCATAACTGTAGGCCCCGGCAGAGGATCCGCCGCAGGATCAATCGTCTCATACTGCCTGAACATAACCGCTCTCGACCCCATGGAACATGGCCTCATCTTCGAAAGGTTTTTAAACCCCGAACGCATATCCATGCCGGACATAGACATAGATTTCGCAGATAACCGAAGAGACGAGGTTTTGGAGTATGTCCGCCAAAAATACGGAGCCGACCATGTCGTTCAAATCTGCACGTTCGGAACTCTCGCGGCGCGCGCGGCGGTAAAAGATGTCGGCCGCGCGTACGGAGTTCCGTTCATGGAAATGAATACGCTCGCGAAACTGATTCCGGAACGCCCCGGCACCAAACTTATCGATGCCCTGGAAACAACCGAACTCAAAGCGGCTTACAACAGCAATGAAACATACAAGCAAATCATTGATACATCCCTTAAACTGGAAGGAAAGGCCAGGCACGTTTCCATACACGCCTGCGGGGTGATAATCACGGAAGAACCGACTGTTGAGTACACCGCGCTCCAGCGGGCTCCAAAAGACGAGAATATAATTATTACTCAAACGTCCGCAAAGCCGCTCGAGTCTCTCGGCCTGCTTAAAATGGATTTTTTGGGATTGATGAATCTTACCGTGATTCAAACGTCGCTTGAGATAATCAAACGCACGGCCGGGAAAGAGATAAATATCACGAGCATCCCTCCGGCGGACAAAAAAACATTTGCCCTTCTCCAAAGAGCGGACACAACCGGCGTGTTCCAGCTTGAATCCGGCGGAATGAGGCGTTACTTGAAACAGCTCAAGCCGACCGAATTCGAGGACATCGCGGCGATGATATCGCTGTTCCGTCCGGGCCCTATGGAATGGATCCCCAGCTACATAAAACGGAAACACGGGCAGGAAGAAACCAAGTTCATACACAAGGACTTGAAGCCGATCCTGGAACCCACGTACGGCATCGGAATTTATCAGGAGCAAATTTTGGAAATAGCGCGCGTTTTCGCTGGCTTCACCCTGGGCGAGGCGGATATCCTCAGGCGGGCGATAGGCAAAAAAATAAAGAAGGAGCTCAATGCTCAGAGGGAAAAATTCATAAGAGGGGCCAAAAAACAGGGATACGACGAAAAGCTCGCAACCACTGTTTTCGACGACGTCATACTGCCGTTCGCAGGCTACGGATTCAATAAATCTCACGCGGCCGGCTACGCGAGGATTTCGTTCGAAACAGCTTATCTTAAGGCAAATTATCCGGCCGAATTTATGGCGGCGCTTTTGAGCTGTGATTCGCAAAGGACGGACCGCATCATGATAGAAATCGAGGAATGCAGAGCCATGGGAATAGAGGTTTTGCCTCCCGACATCAACGAATCATTGCGCAATTTTACAGTTGTCCCTGCGGCGACAAGCGAAACCAAAAACCAAAAACCAAAAACCAAAAACCAAAATATCCGCTTCGGATTAACCGCGATAAAAGGCATTGGCGATTCAACGGTAAAAAGCATAATCGCGATCCGCGAAGAGGGCGGGCCGTTCAAATCAATCGAGGATTTCGCCAGGCGGGTTCCGGTAAAAATTCTGAATAAGAAACTTCTTGAGTCCCTTGCCAAATCCGGAGCGCTTGATTCGCTTTGCCAGCGGCACATTCTGGTGGAGCACTACGAATCGGTCGTAAATTACGCGAAAGAATGCGGAGGAATTTCTGCGGCGCAGAAAAATATTTTTGATGAAATCGGCGGGAATATCTCTGACGCAAAGATCGAGTTTCCTCAAACCCCGGAAGTCACCCTCCAAAAAAAACTCCAGTGGGAAAAAGAAACAATGGGGCTTTATGTTTCCAGCCACCCGCTTGCGGGACTTAAAAAGTACATCGGTAAAAAGGCTCAGCTTGTGGGAAATCTGTCCATGAAAGACTCCGGTACGAAAATCACTCTTGCAGGAATCGCCGAGGGGGTTAAAAAAATAACCACCAAGAAGGGAGAAACAATGGCAATAGTTTTTCTCGAGGACCCGACGGGGAAAATTGAAATCACCCTTTTCCCAAGAGTTTACGCCGAGTGCGCGCAATGGCTTGAAGAACCCGACGTTGTGCTTGTTTCCGGAGGCACGCTGGATATCCGGGGCGGGCAATTGCAGCTGAGGGCAAGCGCGGTAAAACGGGCATCTCTTTCGACAATGATTAACAGAGCGAAAGAAGAAGGATTTTTTGATGAAGAAGAGGCCAAGCGCGGAATTTCCATAACTAAACGAATTATCGAAGAAGATGAAAACGTTGAGGTTTTGGATGAGGAAGGCAATGTCATCGCCGGAGAAACGGTATCCATCAAAGATGAAGAAGGAGACGAATTCTTAGGCCCGATTGGGAAGTGGATTGTGGATGGAATGGAAATGGATAAGGCGTTGGAAGCCATAGGAATGAACGTGAGTCACTGGTCGCTGGTCTCTGGTCACGAGTCAAAAGCCGAAAAGCCGAAAAGTCAGAAATCTGAAGCCCAGAATCTTGGCACAAAGACCAGAGACCAGCGACCAGTGACCAGTGACCCCCAAAACCAATCACTGACACAGATAAACATTCATACAATCGATCTCCCCCCGCGGGCACCGAAGAAAATGCTGATTGACCTTAAGCGCATACTGGAAACATTCCCGGGGAAGGAAAAAGTACAGCTTAGAATAGGAGAACAGTTAATACCGCTTCCGATGACGATCAATATGTCGACGGTGCTGGAAAAAAAGATAGATGAGATAAAAGAGAAATATGCAGTGATGGGATAACTACGTTACTACGTTACTAAGTTACTACGTTATTAAACTGATAATATGCGAAAAGAAAACGTAGTTACGTAGTAACGTAGTAACGATTATTATGCAAATTTTTCCCGCCTCTCCGCAGGCTATTACCTACGCAATAGCAATTTTGAAGCTCGGTGGAGTCGTTGCCCACGCCACCGAGACTTGCTACGGCCTAGCCTGCGACATGACAAACCCGCAGGCGGTTGAAAAACTCTTCAGAATCAAACAGCGCAAGCCTTCCCAGCCCGTAAGCGCGCTTTTCCCGTCAATCGTAGCCTCAAGGGAATGGGTTGAATGGTGCGAAGAAGCCCTGACTCTGGCCAAGAAAGAACTGCCCGGGCCACTAACAATTGTCTTGCCTGCTAAAAAAGAGAAACTCAATATGATTTACACGGCGCCAAAGTGGAAAGTGGAACAGCCTTCGCCAAGGCTACGGCCGTCAAGAAGTGGAAAGTGGAAAATGATTGGGATTCGCGTTTCTTCGCATCCGGTTGCAATGGAACTTGCAAAGTTTTTTGGGAAACCGATTTCAACAACCTCGGCGAATGTTTCTGGCAACCAGCCGACATATTCCGTTCAAAACATAATTGATCAGTTCCAACAACCAAACGTGAAAACATGCAAACGTGAAAACTTGAAAACGTGTTGTCAAGAGGTTCACGCATTTCCGCTAATATCGGAACCAGATTTAATTATCGATTCCGGCGAACTGGAAAAAAGGCCTCCTTCGAGAGTAATTATATTTGAAAATGGCAAAGTTAAAACATTGCGGGCTGCTTGACAATAGAATATATGGTCAGATCTCATAAGTCTGTTCCGCATGAAGGAGGGCGGTTCTGACTACTTCACAAACAGCTTCCCCAGTTCTTCTTTAAACTCCTCAACATCCTTAAATTCCCTGTGCACCGAGGCGAAGCGGATGTAGGCGACCTTGTCTATTCTCTTCAGGGCTTTCATAACGTCCATTCCAATGGTGGAGGAACTGACTTCTTTTTTATTGGCCCCCCACTTCTCCTCTAGCCTCCCGAGCATCTTGTCAATTTGTTCCTGCGTGATCGGGCGCTTGGTGCACGCAATCCAGACTCCCCTCTCAAGCTTACTGCGGCTGTAAGGCTCGCGCGTACCATCCCTTTTAATGACGATAATAGAACTCAACTCCTGCCTCTCAAAAGTCGTAAACCTGTGCGAGCATTACAAGTTTACAGGTTTGCAAGTTTAATATATTTTATAAATATCTACACCATTAAACCTGATAACTTGAAAACGTGAAAACCTGAAAACTTGCAAACTGCTTGTTCAGGCATCAATAATAACCCGATTATTTATGTTAAGGTCTCACACCTGCGGCGAACTCAACCTAAAACACGCCAAAAAAGAAGTGACGCTTTGCGGCTGGGTGCACCGCAGGAGAGACCATGGCGGGCTCATATTCATAGATTTGCGTGACCGCTACGGTTTTACGCAGATTGTTTTTGACCCATCCAATAAAGAAGCGTTTACAGCTGCGGAAAAAGTGCGGCCGGAATGGGTGATAAAAACCGAAGGAACGGTCAGAAAAAGAATTGAAGGAGCTCTGCGGGAAGATAACCCGACCGGAGCAATCGAAGTTTTAGCAAAAAGCATCACTGTTTTTTCACAAGCCGAAACGCCGCCATTCGAAATAGACCGGCCTCCGCTGTCCGCCTCGGCGGACAGGCTACGGCCGGCAAGCCAGGAAAAAGAAGTAAGCGAGGATGTGCGGCTTAAGTACAGGTTCCTTGATCTTCGTCGGCCGAAAATGCAGGAAATGATGCAAAAACGAGATAAATTCATAATGCACATACGCGATTACATGCACAAACGGGGATTCACGGAAGTGCAGACCCCAATACTTGCGAACTCCTCTCCGGAAGGCGCGCGCGACTACCTTGTCCCAAGCAGGCTCTTTAAAGGTATGTTTTACGCCCTTCCGCAGGCTCCACAGCAATTCAAACAGCTTCTTATGGTTGCTGGCCTCGACCGCTATTTTCAAATCGCTCCGTGCTTCCGAGATGAGGACCCGCGCGCAGACAGGCATCCGGGAGAGTTCTACCAGCTTGATCTTGAGATGAGTTTCGTAACGCAGGAGGATATTTTTGAAACGGTTGAGCCGCTAATGAAAGAACTCACGAAGGAATTCAGCGACAAAAAACTGGTTTTTGACAAATTCCCCCGCCTCACATGGAAAGAGTCAATGACGAAATATGGAACGGACAAGCCGGACTTGAGATTTGATCTTGAAATAAAAGATGTCTCCGAATTTTGCAAGGGTTGCGGGTTTAAAGTGTTTTCCGACGCGGTGGAAAAAGGCTCTGTCGTACACGCGCTTAATGTCCGCTCCGCCGGATTCTCGCGGAAAGACATAGACGACCTCACGGAAACCGCGAAAATATTCGGCGCGCGCGGACTTGCGTGGATAAAAGTATCCGCAGACTCATTTGAAGGGGTCCCTGTGGAAAAACTTGGAAAAGACTTAACCAAAAAAATCGCCGACTTTCTTGATGCGAAAAACGGCGACGTGATCTTCTTCGGCGCGGACAAGTGGCTTGAAACCTGCAAGTTCATGGGTGCGGTAAGGAATGCCATAGGTGGAAAGAAAGGGCTCAAAGACTCGTCAAAAGCCGCATGGGGCTGGATAGTGGACTTCCCGATGTATGAGTGGAACGAGAACGAAAAGAAAATTGATTTCTCGCACAACCCGTTCTCTATGCCGCAAGGAGGAATGGATACCCTAATTAGCAAAGACCCTCTCGATATTCTCGGATACCAATATGATCTTTTCTGCAACGGGTTCGAAATAAGCTCCGGAGCAATTAGAAATTACAGTCCCGAAATAATGTACAAGGCATTTGAAATCGCCGGGTACTCCAAAAAAGAAGTTGACGAGAAATTCGGCGGAATGATACGCGCGTTTAAGTTCGGCGCTCCCCCTCACGGAGGCTTCGCCCCGGGAATAGACCGCCTGATGATGGTGCTGTGGGAATGCCCAAGCATACGCGACATCTACGCGTTCCCAAAGAACGGCAGGGCGCAGGACGCGATGATGGGGGCGCCGGCGCCGGTGACGGAAAAGCAATTGAGGGAATTAGGTATAAAAGTAGTTGATTAAACGAATCATTCAGCCATTTCATAATCATCCAGCCATTCAACCATTCAGCCATTCATGATATAATATCAAGAATGGAAGAAAACCACCCAAGAAACTACAAAAAGGCAAAAAAGGGCGAACGCGGATATATGCGCGCGCAGTTTGAAAAGTCGCAAGAGCTTGTCATGCGCGAAAGGAAGAAAATAGAAGAAAAAAAGGCTAAGCATGAAGTTCAAAAACAGGAAGAGATGAAGACCCGCGAACAAGCCCTGATTCAAGATGAGGCCGCAAAGGCGGCGGTTGAAGCCGAAAAAAAGGAATACAGGAAAAAAGAAGCCCAAAGAAAGGAAGAAATAATTAAAATGAAAAAACAGCGGGATGAGGACGCAAAAAAACGCGCCCAGATAAACGAAAGCCTGAAGAAGGAAGACGAGAAAAATAAAAAACTAATGGAAGATACTCACAGAATCAACAAGATAAAAGACAGGATAGAGAGGCGCAAAACCGAGGCAAAAATTTTCGGGCACGAAGCGGAGGCCTCTATAAAGTCGGAAAGGGACAGAAGGAAACTTCTCGAGGACTCCGCGTTCATTCAAAAATCAAGGGAAATCAAAACAGGCTTCCAGAAAAAACGCGGGGATATCGATAATGAGGAAAAAGCCCAGCTACAGGAATTGGCCGAGCTTTCCAGATCGGAAAAATTGAAGTTAACTGCACTGGAACAGCAAAAAAAATCGGACATGCAGTACGACTTTCGCAGAAGGAGGCTCTTGGCCGGAAGTATCCCCGACGCCTACGCGCAAAGAAAGGAAACCATGGAAATCGATGCCCAGGAACGCAGTGAAACATCGAAAATCGAGGCTCAGATGCGCAAAGCTGTTTCCGATCTCGAAGCGAATCTAACGAAACGCAGGTTCGAAATAGAGACTTTTTCGCGCCGCAAGCGGGACAAGCTCGCGCAAGACGAGCGACAGACGCTTATTGATCTCGAGAACCAAAAACTCGCAGGCAAGAAATCGGCGGAAGAAGAGGCGGGCAGGAAAATAAGGGAAATACCGAAGAAGCAGAAGGAAATAATCGAAGGGAGCGGCGAAGAAAAATCCGGAGGAGTGTTTGGATGGACGGTGGATGTGTAGAGAGGTAGCGCAGTAGCGCAGTAGCGCAGTAGAATGATTGCATTGCCATGGTGGCGAAACTGGCAGACGCACCAGCTTTAGGAGCTGGCGGGGACCATCCCCTTGAGAGTTCGAATCTCTCCCATGGCACCACGTAAAGACGCGCTAGCGGCTTTACGTGCCATGTGAGATTTGCGCTAGCAAATCTTTTACGTGGCTCGCGTTCACGTGGCGCAGCCAATGCGCCGCACCGATTATTTACTCTTCTAAACTCTCTTGCATATAATTGGCAACAACTTTAATTATTCGCCGGATGCATGGAATACGGTTTTTGCAAAAAACGCTTTAGAAGGGAGCAATTATCGTTAAATCGGCTATTTAGTGCATATTGCCATTTTTATATAATATACCATATTACGCACTCTATTCCAGCACACAATTAAACATGCCAACCGGCAGATGCAGGCGCGCCAGCGACTTTGCACGGCTAAGTTTAAGCTTATTCTCTGATGATGTTGTCAATGACAGTAATAGGCGTTCCTATTTTTCAAGCCACAGTCGACAGGTCGTTTAGGAAATTGTCGACTTCATCAAAAGCCAAATACTTAACCTTATCAGAGGCGTAATCATGATATTGATTCCTATAATCAAACTTATTTATGATTGAAAAATAGTCAGTACCTTTCAAATTTTGCCTAGCCGTATTTATGTTAATCGCCACTTCGATATTTTTTCCATTTTCGCTGTATTGTCTGATTGTTACACCTCTATCTGCCGCCTCTTTGCCAAGAATTTCATACATCTTTCCTTGAATTTTTGCTTTGCCTTGGCGATAGGCCTCCTGTTTTTCTATCAACATCGCATCATATTCATCTTCTGTCATACGCTCTGTTTTTCTCTTGTCCCCAGCCGGCTCTTCCGGCTTTTGTTCCGCCTGTTCCGTCTCCGCCTGCACTGGTGCATCCGTGGGAGCCGGAGCAACACTTTCGGGTGCAGATGTCGGTACGGCTTCTGCGACAGGCTGTACCGTTGCTTCCGCGCCTGCGGGTGGTTGCGCCTCCGCTACTGCTGGCGAAGCTTGTTCTGCGGGACTGGAGGGAACTGCCTGTTGTTCAGCTGACGCAGGCGCAGGCGCGGACTCCGCCAAACTTGCGGCTGTGTCTTCTGTTTGTGGCGAAGCTGGAGCGGAAACCGCATCAGCATCTGTTTGTTTTTTGCCATTCGCAATCTCTGTAATAGCTTCTTCAAATTTCTGTTCGTTGTTCACTTTCCCGTCCGCCTCCACCAAAGCGTCATATCTCTCTTGCCCCATTTCTTGTTTTAACTGTGCGGCCGCAGATGGATCAACCCTCCACTCAAGTGATATCCCATCTTGCGCGACAGAAACTCTTACACCTTCAAGGTAATTTAACTGACTTACCTTTGATATTTTCTCAAGTCCTTCGTTGAGCGTTTTTTCAGATTTTTCCACTTCCTGTTTCCATTCTTTAAGTTCTTTTATTTCGCTTTCTAGCTGTCCTTTTTCTTTTAAAGTGTTTTCATTCGCCTGCGATACGCGGGCTTTTTCTTTTTCAAGGTTCTGTTTTGCGCTTTCCATCGCAGTATTCGCGTTTTTCTTTGCATCATCACTAAAATTGGATTTAACAGCTTCATTATATGTTTTTTCGGCTTCATCAAATTTCGCTTGCGCCTCATTAAGCGCCGTATCCGGCGCGCTAAGCTTTGAATTCGCCTGCTTTATCTGGTCTTCTTTTTTCGCGAGAAGAGAATCGAGTGATCCTTCCGGGTTTTTCGCCGAGTTTTTTATTTCATTTTTAAGGCTTTCTCTTCTTTCCTTTCTTGTTACCAGTTCCGGCGTCTTCCCGACATCCGGATGCGGCGTACCAAGCATCATCCCCCTGTACATGCTTATCATTGCACCAAGATATTTCATTCCCGCCATCAGTTTTCCAAGTATTCCGCTTGCGTTATTGAAGTCTTCCCCGGCGCGCGCGATATCTCTTTGGTATGCCTCCTCATCGGTCTTTGGAGGATGCTCCATATCTTCAATCTTTCTGCCATCATCGGTTTGAGCCTGCTTAAGCCCGTTTAACTCGCCTGATAAGTCTTCGAGTTTTTTCTTTGCCGCATTGTATTTTTCAATAAGTCCTTTCTTTTGTCCTTGCTCTTCTTCACTCAAGTCTTTCTTATTAAAAGGCTTCAACGCTTCCCATGTTTCCTGAACATCTTTTTGGGCTTTGGTAATCTGCCCGCTAAGTTCCTGCAGTCTGGGCGCCCTTTCCGCAATTTGTTTCTTAATGAATCCTGCATCCGTGTTATCAATGGTTCCGCCGACGCTCTGCGTCATAGATTCAAGCTCTTTCGCAAGTCTTGCGTTTCTCTCAAGCATTGCACTGTCACTCTCAGCTTCGCTTGCCAATTGCTGTCCGGCTTGCACAGCATCCGTATCATCAGCCACATCTGCGGCTTCGGTGCTTTCTGCGCTTGCCGTTTGTTCAGCGGCAGCCTCGACCGCAGGCGCTGTCTCAGGATTTAGTGCCACGTTATCAAATAAAAGTCTTCTTTCATAAGAATGTAAACTGCCAAGGTTTGGGAAACATTTGTTTTCCATTTATGATCCTAAAATTAGCGATTCCAGATTATTCATCTCTACTGTTTCTTTCTGTCCGCTTTGCGATTCCAAGAATTTAACAGCTTGTTTTTTATATGCCTGAACTTCTCTATGAAGCGTCTCCATGAAAGCCTTGTACTGCTTTTTGTATTCCTTAAACGCGCGCGAGTACCTTTTCATTCTTTCTTTCTTTGCCTCCGGAATTTCATTCTCATGCGCCTTGGCTAAATTGCCCAAATTCTCGTAAACAAGATCAGGTTCTATTTCGCGCATTATGCCGTCATAAATCTCCTTTCCGGAGGGGATTTTTGGCTTTGCAGGCATGAAAGGTGTGTTTGTCATGTTTATTTTTGTTTATTATATTATAGCATAAATCAGCCCATTGCCGCAACCTCCTTCGCAAGCTCTCCGACCCATTCCACAGTCTTCTCCCCGCTCCTCCTTACGATCTCGCCGCAGTCTATCCTCAAGCTGTTACCGCTCACCCTCCAAAAATGATTCACTTTGAGAAGCTTCATTATTTCTTTCGCGGTAACGCTGTCGGACAGGGTAAGCACTATTTCCGTCGAGTCTTTTTTGTTTCCAGATTCTTCCTTGACTCTTATCACCCCCGCCTTCCTGCACGCCATTTTGAGCCTCAAGACCGCGAAAAGATTTTCAACTTGTGACGGGGGTTTCCCGTATTCCTCATGAAGATCGTCCTCGAACTCCTTTAAGATAGCTTCGTCCTCGCTCCCCGCGAGTTTCTGGTAAACGGAAATTTTTTCCTGCTCGTCCGGGACAAAGAAGGAGGGAATCATCGCTTCCACAGGCAAGAGAATCTCAACTGAAATGTCTTCCCTTGCCTTGCCCTTCCCTCCGGTTTTGATCTCTTCCATCGCGGCCTTGAGCATTCTCATGTAATGGCTGACACCCACCGTCACCATAGTGCCGGATTGGTTGGCACCGAGGATTTCCCCCGCGCCGCGAATTTCAAGGTCCCTCATGGCGACCTGGAAGCCGCTACCAAGCTCGCACGCCTCCACTATCGCCCTTAATCTCTTTTTCGCGTCATCTTTGAGCCTCTGCCCATGGTAAAGGAAATACGCGTAAGCCTGCACCTTGCTCCTCCCGACTCTCCCGCGAAGCTGGTAAAGCTGTGAAAGCCCGAAGTTCTCCGCCCCGTTTACAACCAGAGTGTTGGCGCGGGGAAGGTCTATCCCGTTCTCGATAATCGTTGAGCTTACCAGCACGTCGTATTTGCCTTCTTTGAAATCAATGATTCTCTTCTCAAGTTCCGATGAATTGAGCTGTCCGTGCCCCACTATGAATTTCGCCTCCGGAATCATCTCTCTTAATTTGTCCGCGAACGCATCTATGGTCTCCACCCTGTTGTGGAGCATGTAAACCTGTCCTTTGCGCGCAATCTCATCAAGTATCGCCTTTCTGACGAGCTCATCGGAATATTTCCTGACCTCAGTGATGATCGGGAGCCTGCCCGGCGGAGGGGTGGTGATCGTCGTTATGTCCCGCAGTTTGTTAAGGCCCAAATTGAGCGTCCGCGGTATGGGCGTGGCGGTAAGCGTCAGCACGTCCACATTGGAGCGGAGTTCCTTGAATTTTTCCTTTTGTTTCACCCCGAACCTCTGTTCCTCATCGACAATCACAAGGCCCAAGTTATGGAATTTGACGTCCGGCTGAAGCAATCTGTGCGTGCCGACTATTATATTTATATCCCCCTTCCTAAGCCTCTCAATCGTGCGTTTCTGCTCTCCTAAAGTCCTGAATCTGCTTAACATCTCTATCACAACCGGGAAATTAGCCATTCTCGATTTGAGCGTGCGGAAATGCTGGTCGGCGAGAATCGTGATCGGTGCGAGAAATGCGGCCTGTTTACCGCCCTGCACCGCCTTGAACGCCGCTCTCATGGCAACCTCGGTTTTGCCGAAACCGACGTCTCCGCATATCAGCCTGTCCATGGGGAAGTCGGCTTCCATGTCTTTTTTGAAATCCTCTATCGCCTTTATCTGCCCCGGTGTTTCCTGGTACGAAAATTCCTCCTCGAACTTTTTTTGGGCTTCCGTGTCGTCGCTGAAAGCGAATCCCTTTGATTTCGCCCTCTTGGCATAAAGTCCGAGCAGTTCCTTCGCGATTTTTTGCGTTTCTTTTTTCATTTTTTCCGTGACTTTCTTCCATTCCAGCGTCCCCAGCCGCGTGAGTTTCGGCTCGCCTCCCTCCTCGTAAACGAATTTGCTGAGCTTGTCCGCCTGGTCAACAGGTATGAAAAGCTTGTCCCCTTCCGCATAAGTGAGTTCCAGATATTCCCTCATTGTCCCTTCAAATTCCTTCAGCGTCATTCCCTCAAAAAGGCCGATCCCGTGTTCCATGTGTACAACGTAGTCTCCCGGCACAAGAGAAGTGATGAAATCCAACGCGAGTTTTTGCACGCTCCTCTGCTTGGCGGCCTTTTTAAGGGAAAAAATCTCCCTGTCCGTGAGCAAGGCGAATTTAAGGTCCGGGTTTTGGAGCGAATGAGGAAGCAAGTCGTCCTCCCCGGCCCCGATGAGCGTAAGCCCGCCCGAGATCCGCTCAAGTTTTGAAGTGTGTTTGATATGTTCCTCCACACAAATGTTTTCCAGTTCCTTTTTCCTTTTCGTTACTATGAAAATAGCCCAGTCCTGCGATAATTTGTCCTTTATGTCATTTAGAAAATCCGGGAGCGTATAGAACTTAAGAACGGAAAGATACCTGACATGCACGTGGTTTTTCGCGGATTCTGGGAATGGCGTAAACTTTATAAAGCGAGTCTTGAGCTGAGGTTCAATATCATCCTGATCGTCAAGGACAAGCTTGGTTCCGGTTGGAAATTGGTTTATGATCCGCGAAGTTTTTTCGTACACGATGGGGAAAACAACCGCGCGATCGCCTGCCGGCGAGGTTTTTGCCAGGTCATCCTTGTCAACGGCAATGATTTTTTCCACCTTATCGAATTCCATGGAAATCCTGAGCGGATGATTTTCCTGTATCGGAAAAATGTCGAATACGTCTCCGGCTCTCCTGTATTCTCCGGGGGATAAATAAAGGTCTTCCCCGTGCGAGTAGCCCGCCGCGACAAGAGACTCGACTGTTTTCGTGAAATTTATTGTTTTTCCTTTTTCAAACACGATTCTTCTTTCGAGCAATTCCTCGTGCGACGGGAATTCTGTTTCCCACGTTTCCCTCGCGCACAGGAAAATGCCATTCTGCCCTCCCATAAAAAGCAAAAATTTTTGAAGAGCGTCGGGCGCTATTTCTCCGTTCCCGTTTTCCACGGGAATGATCGTATGCGTATCCTGCCCGAAGAATTTAAGCCAGTGTTCCCATGTCTCGCAGTGTTCGGCGGATTCTGTAACAACCAAAACAGGCGATTTATCAAATGAAAGCAAATGGCTTAGGAGCAGTGTTTTGGCCGTTTCATTGGCCGCACCGGAAATAACAAGGCTGTTTTTCGCCTTCAAAAGATCGCTGAGTTCCCTGTGAGTGGAGCCCCCCAAAAGGAGTGATGTGTCCATGAAAAAACTTCTTGCATCTAAACAATAATCCGCGCGGATACAAAAAATCCGCGTCTGCTCATTCTTCTGATCAAGCGCTATAACAATAGCAAAACCACAGTAGCTGTGCAAGGTTTTTAACCTGTAAACCTGCAAACGTGAAAACGTGAAAACTTCGTTACTCCTCCTGCAATCTAAGCGGCATTATCAGGTGCAATGAATTTTTTTGCGACGGCACATGGAAAACGGCGGGGTGCATGCTGTCTGTCACCTGGATCTCTATTTCAGGGTCGTCCACATGCGACAGGTAATCCAGAAGATACGAAGAGCTAAGCGCTATCTTATTGCTTTCGCCGTCCAATGATACGTCAACCATAGCCTCGTCTTTGCCCATTTGCGTTTGAGGCGTGAAAATAAGAACTTTGTTTTTTTCAAAAGAGAAGGTGAGATTGTTATTAATTTCTTTCGCGAAATAATGCATTCTTTTAACGGCGGTTGTGAGTTCCTTGGATTGTATCAGGACTTTCGTCTTGCTTTCCTTCGGCACGATTTGCTTGTAATCCGGGAATTTGCCGTCAATAAGCCTGGATAGGAGTTTGGTTTCCCCTACGGAAATTTCCACCTGCTGGGCGCTCATTGTTATGCCTACGGAATCAAATTTTTGGTCTTGCGATTTTTCCTCTTTATTTTCTTTTTCCGGACTCGGTTTTTTTTCTGAGCCTATTTTCGCTCCTAAAATGCTCTTAAGCTCATCTAAAACTTTAACCGGTATGATGCATGAAATTTCTGAGGGTGTTTTTTCTAATGGAATGACGTGCTCGGAAAGCCTGTAGCTGTCCGTTGAAACAAATACTAAATTTGATTTTTCCGTCCTGATATATACTCCCGACAAAACAGGCCTGAGTGTGGATTTTGCGGCAGAAAACGTGACCATGTAAAGAGCGTCCAGAAGGGGTTTTGCGTCTATCGAAAAAGCTTCTTCTTTTTCTATTGGGGAAATGGTTGGGTACTCGGAAGAGGCTTCTCCGGCAATTATTGTTTTTGCGTGTTTAGATGTGCATTTGAGTTGGGTTCCTTCTGTGGTCTCAAGAAGAACTTCGCTGTCTGTGTTGTATTGCGCGAAGTTTATTATTGCCTTGGAAGGAATTGTTATTGTTCCTTCGTTTTCTATACTTGCTTCGAAACTGGTTATTATGCTCAGCTCAAGATCGGTGGCGCTTACTTTGCACCTTTTTCCTTCAGCCTCAATAAGTATGTTCCCAAGTATCGGAAGAGCCTGTTGTCCGCTTATCGCCCTACTCACAAGATGAAGGGCGTTGAGAAGCTCCTGTGTTTTGCACGAAAATTTCATATGCCTATATTAAAAGAAAAGAAATGTAATACAAATAAAAATAGTAGTATAAGTAAGGTATTTCCAAGTATTCATGTTATGTGTTGGGATATGTGGAAAATATGGTGGAATATTGGAATACTGGAGTATTGGTACAGAAGCAACTTAGGGTCTCTTTAGCACAGTCGCATATGTGCAATGTACTTTAGACCAGTATTCCAGTATTCCGGTAACCTATTATTCAGTGTGTATGTTCAATTTATTTATGTGATGCCGATGTGGAAAACCCGTGGAAAACGGCAGGTAAGAGATAACCCAAGTAAATTGCCGGAATTTCGCTTGTTTAAAAGGAAATTTTAAGATTTTTCCTATGTTTAGGAAGGTATCCAATCCCCACTTAATCCACATGGGGTGTGGATAACTTTTGTGATCAAAATACACATAGTTTCAGCAGATGATGCAGGAAAAGTGACTGCATAGGTGTTAAAAAATCAAGGTAATTAATGAAGAATGAAGAATGAATAATTACTAAAGAGACTCACGATTGTTGCTTTGCAAATTATTCATTCTTCATTCTTCATTTCTATCTAAACAGCTTTCTTTAAATATGCACTCCTTTGTTCAATCTCAGGCACTCCAGTATTGTTCTTTTCAACATTAAGCGCCCCGTTTTTCATGCTGGCGAAACTATTATCCGGAATATCACTGCTCACTAAAACATGACTGCTTATAAAACTTCCTTTTCCTATTTTAATGCCGGGGTTGATTCCTGAATGGATTCCAAGGCGGCAATCCGAACCTATTGCAGTTCCAAATTTTTTCAGCGCCGTGTTTATTCTTTTGCCTTCCACATCGGAAAATATTTCAGTTTCATCAAGCCTTAAATTTCCTATTGCACTGCCGGCTCCAAATGAAACGTTTTGGCCTATCACGCTGTCGCCGATGTAAGTCGAATGAGTCCATACGTTGCGCGCGAGCACGCTTGATTTGATTTCGCTTGAGTAACCAATAACGCATCCATTCCCGATACTCGAAGATCGCACAAGAGAATTGTTTCCGATAATGCTTCTGGCCCCGATAAAACAAGGGCCTTTTATCGAAGAGTGAGCCATTATCTTTACTTCTTCATTTATGCAGACATTCCCTTCTATTACGGCGGAAGGATGGATTTGCACTGAAGGATGTATGTATCTTTCTTTTATTTTTCCAAGCAGTGTCTCAAGTATGCCAAGCACATGCCATGGGTATTTTACCGCCTGCCAAATTCCAGAGTATGGCACCGCTTCATATACGCTGTTCGTGAACAAATTATCGAGAGCCTTCTCATATCCGTCATCCTCTTTTGGGGCATTTCTAAGAGCCTCCAGCAGGGCAGGGATGGAATTATGCACATGCACGGCTATATTTACAAGATCGCTCGGCTCGCTCCCCTCGGCGGGCTTTTCGGTAATGGAACTTACGCGGTTTCCATCGAGCTTCAAGTATCCGCCCGGGAAATACCGGCTGACTTTTTGCGCGAGGATTGCGCCGGACAATCCGGTTTTCCGGGAGGCCTCGGCAAGTTCCATATAACCCTTTGGCTCGATGATGTCATTTACGCAAACAACCATTACAGGATTATCGGCGCACAAGGGCAAGGCTTCCAATAATGCTCCGCGCATCCCGAGTGAAAGGTCTTTTTGTTCGATTGCGGGGAATTCAGGGTAAAGCGCGCGGATCTCCTTTAAGTTGTGCTCGCCGCCGACTATGGTTATATCTCCCAAGCCTGCCTTTTTAAGATTGTCGGCCGTAACTTCCAGCAGATTCGTTCCGCAAACGGGGAACAGCGTTTTTTCGCTTAATGGCCAGAACCGTCTGGAGCGGCCGGCAATGAGGAGAAGGACTTTCATTCAAGTACTGATTCTATTGGTTTTTGATCGCGATTGGCAATTAGCTTGTTAGCTTTTTGGCTGTTTAGCTGTTTAGCTTCTGATACGGCTTTGCGATTAAAACATCATTATTGGCCAGAGTTGTTTAACATGCAGATAGCGGCGAAGTAATCGCTACGTCGCTATTGGCGTAAGCAGAACATGCCTGATTAGTGATATTCATATTGCGAAGCCGTATGATTGATATCAGCAAGTTCTTCAACCTAAAAACCTAAACAGCTAAACAGCCAAAAAGCTTCATCGCATTTCAACTTCAACGTTCCCGCCCCCCGTTTGTTTTATTGGGATTTCAAGCCTGTCGAGCCGTTCAATTACTTCTGTGTTAGGAAAACCGTAAGAGTTATTTATTTCTGCGGTAATTACAGCCAGGCTGGGACTTACTGCATCCAGAAAATTTTCAGATGACGACGTTTTCGATCCGTGGTGAGCAACTTTAAGTATGTCCGCAGAAATGTCTGCACCGCTATTTAAAATGTAATTTTCCGCCTTAGTTTCAATATCCCCGGTAAACAGCATTGATTTTCCGCGTGATGAAATTTTAAATACCAAAGACCGGTTATTCATATCTGTTATGCCAAGCATCTCCGGAGGATAGATCACATCCAAGACGGTTTCGTCGGAGAAATATATGTGCTTGTCCGGGTCAGGAAGTAAGAAAGGGATTGATTGCGTTTTGATTTCATTCAAAAATGATAAGTATCTGCCCAGATCGGCTTCGGCCGAGGAGGCCAGTATTCCTTTGACTTCATACCGCCTTAGGACTTCCGTTAGCGAAACCAAATGATCCTTGTTGGGATGTGAAAGCACTATGAGATCTATAGACCGGTCAAAAAACGGCATGTACTTCCCCAAATGTTCCAGAACAGACATGTCGTTTCCGCCGTCGATGAGTATTTGTTTTCCCGATGGCGTCACAACCAAAGCCGAATCCCCCTGTCCGGCATCGAAAAAATACGCGTGCAGTTTACCGTCAGGAAGACGGGTCAATTCGTGAGCGATTAGGAGAACACCAATTATTAATGAAGGGAGAATGAGCCGACGGATGAAAAGTGGAAAGTGGAAAGTGGAAAGTGGAAAATTAGGGCAATCATTAAACTAGTAAACTAGCAACTAGTAAACTAGAAACTAGTAAACAATAGCCGCCGTTTTCAATGCCTAATCGGCAACCCGCCTTCTTCTATTCGCGTGCCACCCCGCCGCCCCTCCGAATATCGCGCTAAGCAAAGCCGCTTCCAGACCGAAGCCGGACTTATTCAGCCTGCTTGAACCCGAAGCCGGAGATTTTTCGATCTGAGTGGAAGGCTGGTAAGCGGTTCTTCTTGCGGATTGCCCTGCTATATTCGCAGGCAAAGCAGGAAGATTGGGCGGAACTGACTGGCCTAAGCTCGAAGACGGCTGTCCTTGCGACTGGACGGAGCTTCCGGCGATATTTATCTTGTCTTGCGCGGCCATGAATGATGTGCCGTCCGCTTTAACGATTGCCATCGCGACAATAAGCTCGCCCGGCTGGTTATCCGGGATTTCGGCTTTGCTTATCGCGCCGTCCGCCAGTTGCGGGTCGGAAAACGTCGCGCCTCCGTCGCGCGACTGGTAAAAAGCGTATTTGGCGATCTCGCTCCTGTCGCCATCAACGTTCCACGTTATTTGGAGATTATAAAGTCCGTTTGTTTGTTTAGGCGCGTTCAGTTTGAAATTCTTGACTCCTTTAAGGGAAGAGCTGGAATCGGTCTGAGGAGCGGCGATTGGCTTCTCTTCCAACGACGGATCAGCGCCTTCTTCGTGTCCCGTAAAGAATATGCTTACCGCATTCGCGTCTATCGGAAGCCCCTTCGGGCTGAATGCAGGTTCAGAGAAAGAAAACGCGTAAACCTTTCCGCGCGTTTGCGTTTGGGTGGTCACTTTTGCGTAGGCTCCTTCTATGTACATGTTCAGGATTGGCAGAGGCGCACCACCCGCGTCGGTGATTTTGAAGGCCTGAGGAGCTTTGCTCGAGTCGACGGATATATCGCTCGTGAACTCGGCTTGCAGTTCAGTCGGAGATACGGCTTGCGCTTTAACAAGCCCAAGCGAAACCGCCTGCGGAGTTTCAATCACAGGAGCTTCCGGCAGGGCGGTCGGCTGTGGACCCGAGGCAGGCTCTTCGGACGGAGTTCTGGTTTCGTAGGCAGGGGGTTCTTTCTCTGGCAAAAACGGCAGGTCCTCATTTGGAGTGGGGACGCTCGACCCCGTGTCCTCAGGAATTTGTGCTCCGGGGATTTGCACGGAAACCTCTTCCACAAGGAGTCCTCCTTCCTCCCCCATGCTGTTCACTGCGGCAACTGCCATGAAAAGCGCCGTGTATCCGGCGGGAGCGGGAAAAGTAAAAGTGTTTACGGGTCCGGTTGTTTGGACTGTTTCGTCGAAGAGCCCGTCGTTTCCGAGGATTGATTCGAAACTGTAGTATATAAGGTAATAAGCAATGTCGGTTTCCGCCGGCGCATTCCAACCCAGAATCACATTGCCGTTTTCATATTGCGCGCTCAGCCCCGTTACGTATGTAGGAGGGACTGCGAGCGCGGCAAGAGGTACGCTCAGAAACGCCGCAAGCGCGCAAATGTTCAACTTGAGTTTCATATGTTTGTTTCGGTAGTATTTTATCATAAATAAGACCCAAAGCCAAGGCGAACCCCCGCTTTCTTTTGTACCGCCAAAAGAAAGCGGGGCAAAGAAAAGCTCGCGTCGCGGGATGCATGACGGAACTTTTGGTAGTGGCGGCATTCCAGCAAAGATTATATTCATATTTCAACAGCCATTTTCGCGTTGATCCATAAATACATTTGTCAAAAAAACCGCCGCGCAAAGCGCGGCGGCTAGCCGTGAGCAAAATCACTTTCGAACGAGAACAACTTTCCATGCGGGGTCGATAATGAAACCGGGCCCCAACTGCATATCCTGGATTACCACTGTGGTAGGGATTTTCGCGCCCTTTCGGACAGCGTAAATCTCCACCGAGTTCGCGTTGAGATCCAAGTGGGTCTCAAACTCCTCCACCTCCATATGGTGGAGATGGCGCCCCTCAACCTCGAAGTCGAGGCTTGGGGGCAGGATGATCGAAACGCCCCCGCTCTTGTAGTAGGTCACTACTATGATGACCTGCTTAGGCGGGCTTTGGACTCTTTCGACTGCAGCCGAAGCCGCAGTCGTTACGAGCAACGCGAACGCAAACAAAGTAGAGCGGAACATCTCTTGTCCTCCCGAAAAGTTTTTTTGCCCTCACGACATTCCCCTTCCACATTGCCTCAAAATGCGGAAACTTTTGGGGGTCGCCGCATGGGCTTTTGTTGGAAGAGGCATGAGTAAGGGCACAGTGATGTGACAGATCCAATTACTATTATAATAAATAATAGAAAATTGTCAATAGCCGGTGAGGAAACATCACATAACCAATTTCCTCAACCCCGCGAACTCTGCGATAACGATTGCAAACACTCCCGCGGCGGCAATTCCCGCAATGGTTGAGATTCCGTCCGACAGGTATGGCCTGATGACTATAAGAACGATTGCGAGGAAAATGGTGAATAGCGCCCAGCGGATAGTGAAAGTATTTTGCAAAGTAAACGGCATCGCCTTTCTGGCTCCAAAAAACAGGAGCGGCGCAAGCACGGCATGGACGGCGGCGGAGGTTAAGGCGGCCCCCGCGAATCCGTATTGATGATCTTAAGCGCCGTATCCGATCCGTAGTACGATGGGGTGCTCAAATATGCGTCCGTCGTCAGCAGTTTGATGAGGGGGCGCGGCCAGAGCATGGAAAACAAAAGCATTATCGATCCAAAAATAAGAATGATAAGCAGGATTTTTCCCAGAAGTTTTTTTGTGTCTTCTACTTTCTCGCCCCTCTCGCTTAAGATCGGCAGGGTGGAATTGAGCAAAAATGTCGGTATCAGGAAACCCATATCCGCCATTCTCAACACGAATCCGTAATACGCGTTTTGGATTTCAAAATCCGGCCTAAGGAGCGCGATGAGCGTCATGTCAAACTGCCTGTAAAGAGCCATTAAAAAGTACGCGGCGCCGAACGGCATTGCGCTTAGCGCAAGTTTTTTTAAAAGCGCCCTGTCCCAACGGGGATGGATTTCCATTATGCGGTTTCCGCTTGCGAGCGAGATAAGAAACAGGAGAAAAGCCCCAATTCCACCGATAAACAGAAACAAATGAAGATGCTGGAGATCCGTGCTCCCGCGCACCCCGAAAAATATAAAGAGGCCGATGAGCGAAGCTGTGAGAATCCTTTGCGATACTTCCGCTATGAATACGAAATGCATTTTGTAATTCACCTGGAAAACGGTTCTTATTATTCCCGCAAGCAGCGTGAAAAACGGCACCAGCGATGAGATTGTTACGCTTAACGGAAGAGGAGTTCCTTTCCATGCCGGGATTATCCATACCAGCAAAAGCGCCGTGCCAAGCGCAAAAACAAGGGTAATACAGCGCAGGATTATGATCGCTCCGAGCACTTCGTTACGATTCTCTGCTCGGGATACTTCCCTTACGGCAACCGCGTACAGCCCGAAGTCGGCGAGTATCCCAAAGAGCTGGAGGAAGCCATAGGCGGAGTTGTAATTTCCGGCAAGTTCCTTGGAGAGCCCCATTGCGACGAACTTGACCGTCAATATGCTCAGCGCGGCCATGGTCAGCTGGCTTGCCAATTGCCACATGGCGGAGACGGCGATTTTGTTGCGGGGCATCGAAGGTATGTTACAGATTGGGAGAATGGAGAAAATGGAAAATGGAAAGTGGAAAATTACACAAGCGAGAACTGACTCCGAGCAACTTTAGCATTTTCCACTTTCCACTTTCCACTTTCCATTAATCTAAAAACCCTCCTGAAGGAGGATGAGCAGTAAACACGGAGGTGGTACTGTTCTTCTACTCGACTTCAGGAGGGGGCAAAACCCGTCGGCTATTAAGGGGCAGAACGCCCCCGCGATCCTTTTCGCCAGAGGCCGCCGGGTACAAAAACCTGCCAAAAAGCAAGCGGGGTGATTCTATTGGTGCTTTAGGAGAAAACAACAAAAAACCTGAGTTTTTAGTGATAGACATAGAAGGCAGGATAATCTAATATTCATCCGCAAAATGCCGCTTCCGTTCAAACATCTCACGTCGACAATACAGCTTTCGAGGAAAGATACGGACTCGATTTTAGGCGCGGCGGGAAAAATGGAAAAGGTTCTTGAAAAGGGCGGGAATGATCTTCTTAAAGGCAAAATTCTTGCGGCTCTTTTTTACGAGCCGAGCACGCGCACGCGCTTGAGTTTTGAAGCTGCTATGCACCGTCTCGGAGGCAGTGTTATTTCCGCGGTCGGGATGCAATTCAGTTCCATGTACAAAGGCGAAACCATCGAAGACACGATGCAGGTCATCGGGCGGTACGCGGACATAATTGCCATGCGCCACCCCGAGAAAGGAAGCGCGGACAAAGCCGCCGCCGCTTGCCCTGTTCCTTTTATAAACGCGGGCGACGGCCCGAGCCAGCATCCGACGCAGGGGCTTCTTGATCTTTTTACGATTAAGAAAGAAAGAGGGAAACTGGATGGTATTCACATAGCAATGGCCGGAGATTTGAAGTTCGGCCGCACGGTGCATTCCTTGAGCTTTCTTCTTGGTTTGTATGATGGTGTAAGATTTACGCTTGTGTCACCGGAAGAGCTCAAAATGCCGGAAAAAGTAACTAAATTTTTTGATGAGAAAGGAATCAAATACGTTCAGACCGAGAGGCTCGAGGAAGGCTTAGGCGCCGATGTCTTGTACATTACCCGCGTGCAAGGCGAAAGATTCGAGGATAAAGCGGAATTTGAACGGCTGAAGTTGAAATATATTCTAAAAAAGGAACATGTTGAAAACCGCGACATTACGGTAATGCATCCTCTCCCAAGAGTCGGGGAAATCGATACCGGGGTCGACTCTCTTCCAAACGCCGCATATTTCAGACAAGTTAGAAACGGCATACCGCTCAGGATGGCGTTGCTTGCGATGCTGTTGGAGAAGGCATAGGAATGGAAAGTGGAAAGTGGAAAGTGGAAAATGCTAAAGAGACACGAAGCTCGTTTTCGCTTGCGTAACTTTCCATTTTCCACTTTCCATTTTCCATTTGTTATGTGTAGCATCACTAATGCACATGCCTAACATTATCGAGTTGCCGGGTTTAATCGATTGCCACGTCCATTTGCGCGAGCCGGGGTTTCCAGAAAAAGGCGATATGGAATCGGAGTATCGGGCGGCAATGGCAGGCGGGATCTCTACAGTCTGCGACATGCCTAACACTGTTCCGCCGACCGTTTCAGCAAGAGCCTTCGCCGATAAAGTTACGCGCGCTGAAAAAATAAAAGGCGCTGACATCAGGTTTTTCTTTGGCGTAATGCAGATACAGCATTTGGAGGAATTAAAGAAAATTGTTAATAATCAAAAATTAAAAGAGCGCTTGTGCGGCGTTAAAGTTTTTTTTGACCATTCGACTGGCGATATGGGGGCGGACAAAGAAGTCTTGGAAGAGACATTCAAAACATGCGGCGAACTTGATCTGACGATAAGCGCGCACTGCGAGGACTCGGAAATAAACGCCGAGGCAAAGAAAATCGTAATGAGTGATCCCGAATACAATGAAGCAGATATATCTCTTCATTCACTGATGCGTCCTTGCGCGAGCGAAGAAAAAGCGATTTCCGATGCCATTGCATTGGCGGAAAAGTTCGCGACGCGTTTGCATATCGCACATATTTCGACCTCGCGGGGATTAAATCTGGTGCGTGAGGCAAAACGGAAGAATGTTAAAGTTACTTGCGAGGTCGCGCCTCATCACCTTTTTATGACGGTTGAGGATTATGAAAGACTCGGAACATTTGCGAAAGTTAACCCGCCTCTTAGGACTTCTTCGGAACAAGAAGCCCTCTGGGAAGGAATCGCCGACGGGACGATAGACTGCATTGCAAGCGACCATGCTCCGCATACTATTACCGAGAAGAATTGTAAAAATCCCATCGATGCCCCAAGCGGAGTCCCCGGAACAGAAACTCTGCTTCCTTTGCTTTTGACAGTCGCTTCCGGGCGTTGGCCTCATCCAAGTTTGCACGTTTGTAGGCCTGCCCCGCACCGGAGCCCCGCATCCGCGGGGCAACTGGTGCCGGGGTTTGCACGTTTACAGGTTTCAGATATTTTGAGATTATGTTTCACCAATCCGAATCGTATTTTCAAATTAAACAAAAGTCCGGATCCGAAAATAAAAATCGATTTGAGAAAAGAATGGGTCATAAAAGGCAAAGAACTCCATTACAAATGCGGATGGACGCCGTATGAGGGGTGGAGAGTTGTAGGGAAATTAAGAATGAAGAATGAAGAATGAAACAAATTTTGTTGACATAATTTTGGCTTAACTAAGCCGAAAGCACAAAACAAGTACAAAAAATACTTGCATATTTATCTACTATGGAATATAGTGTCCGCGAATAACCATTCATTATTCATTTTTCATTCTTAATTATTAATTTCTATGAAACCTTTGAACGAGTGGCTGCATAAGGATGCGGCCGGTGACGGGAACACAACACCTCAGAAACAAATCCCACGCGGCCAGTCCGCTTTTATTCCGCAAAAACCTCTTGTTTCCGGCGGTCCGCATGCCCAGTCTGCCGAAAATGCGGGCAAGGGATTCCCGCTTAGAATGTATCCGCTTGGCGGGTTCGAACAGATCGGAAGAAATTCGTTTGTCGTGGAAGTCGATGGAGACATTTACATCATTGACCTCGGGCTTCAGTTCCCGGACGAGGAAATGCTTGGCATAGACTATCTGGTTCCTGACATTACTCCACTTCGAGGGAGGGAAAACAGGATAAAGGCCGTGCTTTTCACGCACGGGCATCTTGACCACATCGGCGCGAGCCGGCATCTGCTGCCCAAACTGCATTTCCCGCCCTGTTTCGGAACAAGGCTCACCATGGCTTTCGTAAAAAAACAGCTTGAAGAAGATAAGCTTGTTTCCAAAGCGAATTTGAATACCGTGTCTTACGGCCAGAGAATTCGGCTTGGAAAAGTCGAAGTGGATTTTCTCAAGGTTTCGCACAGCATCCCGGACTCCGCCGCGATAGCTTTGCATACGCCTTACGGGACGATAGTGCATACGGGCGATTTCAAGTTTGATCTCACTCCTATGAACGAGCCTCCGGCGGATTTCCAGAGGCTTTCTGAGCAGAGCAAAAAAGGCGTGCTCGCGATAATCGCGGATTCGACAAATGCCGTGAAACCCGGGCACAGCAAAAGCGAGGCGGACATTTCGCAAACGCTGTATGACCTGATGCGCGATGCCAAAGGCAGGCTTATTATCTCGACTTTCAGCTCCCTTATAAACCGCCTTCAGCAAGTTATCGATCACGCTAGGAAATTTAACCGCAAGGTTTTCATTTCCGGGAGAAGCATGGAGGAAAATGTCGAAATTGCGCAAAATCTTGGATATATCAAAGCTCCGCGCGGGCTCATCAGAAAAGTCAGTCCCGGAATGGACAAATTGCCTGACAAAGAAATCGTGATAATCACGACCGGCAGCCAAGGCGAGGAAACCGCGGGCCTCGCGCGAATAGGGCTCGGCACGCACAGGCATATAACCGTCAAACACGGAGACACGGTGATCTTGAGCTCAAATCCGATAATCGGAAACGAGCGCGCCATTTCCAAGGTAATCAATAATCTCCATTTGCAAGGGGCCACGGTAAAAACAAATGCCGAACTGGCATTGCACACGACCGGACACGGGCACCAAAACGACATTCTTCTGATGCACAGGCTTGTAAGGGCGAAGCACGTCATTCCGGAGCATGGGGAGCCTTACATGAGATCGGCCCACGCCGAGTTGGCGCGAAAAATCGGCTATCCGGAGAATCAGATACATCTTTTGACCAACGGCGAGATTCTCGAATTCGACACAAAAGGAAATGCCAGAAGATCAAAGCAGAAATTCACCACCCAGGATGTCGTAATTGACGGATATGGAAGCGCAGGAGAAGGCCAGAGGGTCATGGATGACCGAAAAATAATGAGCGAGAACGGCGTGATTGTAATTGCTTTGAGGGCGTACGCAGACAGCAAGCGCCTCATAGGAGACCCGGACATTTTGTCGCGCGGGCTCATTTACGGCTCCGAGCAGTCGACCATCGCGAATGAAACGGTTCGGATCGCAAAGAAAGCATATGAGGAATCGTTAAGCCGCGGCGAAACCGAGCGAAAAGAACTCAAGCGGGCAATCAGCGGCGCGCTATTCCGTTACTTCGACAGGAAACTCAACAGGAAGCCGATGATTATTCCTATTGTTGTTGAAGTGTAATCATGAATCATGAAGCATGAAACATAAAACATGAAACATTTTTCAGCCCCACGCTTTGTGTTCCATGTTTCATGCTTCAGGCTCTTGCCCTTGCCTGCATAAGAAGGTAGCCTTACTCCCCGTATGGGCGTTACGGTTCAGACCGGGCATACGAAGTCTGCAAGCGGGCTGAGTCTCGTTTCATTAAAAATGAAATCGAATCTCAAAGAGGACGTTGTTGTTTTGCTTCATATACAAGCGGAAACAGCCGAGGCCAAGACTCTTGAAAAAGAATGCACAGCCGTGATAAAAAATTCGCTTTTGGAAACGGAGGGCGATGCCGGTGAAAGGCTTGACGGGACGCTTAAAGAAATAAACGGGCTCATCAAAGGATTCGTTGCCGCGAAAAAAATCGAGGACGTCCACGCGATTATCGCCGTCGCGGGAGCAGACGGCATGTTGAACGTATCGCATGCGGGGCGCGCGGAGGCGTACATAGTGCGCGGCGGAACAGCAAGCCAGATAACAGAGTACACCCGCGGAAAACCCCTGCCGGCTTTCGTCCACATCGCAAGCGGGGAAATAGAGCCCAGGGATACCGCGGTTTTCAGCACGCAAAGATTGCTTAGAACCATGACTCCGGCACAGCTTGCGAAGCTCGCGCACCGCGGCGACCAGCTTATGGATGAAATCATTTTCGAGCTGGAAGCCGAAAAAGAAAAGGCGGCTCTCGCGGCCATGCGCCGCGATGACAAAGGCAAGAAAGAAAACATCGCCCCGTCTCTTCCGCTTGAACGCGGGAGGAACGGCAGGCGCGGCAAATTTAAATCGGGCGGCGCCATGGAAGCGGTATCCGGTTTTGCGGGCAAAGGAGCAGACGTTGTGAAATCGCTGAAGATCCCCGAGCGTTTTATCGCGTTATCCGGAAAAGTTCTAAGCGTGCTCAAACAGCCCAAAAAGAACAAAAAAACGCATTTGCTGATTCTTGCCGGACTGGTTGCGGTTTTTCTTGCGGTCTGGGCGGGGATAAAGCTTGCCACATCCGCCAAGAACAGCCAAAGCCGCGCCGAGCTGGAACAAATCATAGTGCAAATCGGCGAAGATATAAGAACGGCGGAAAACAGGTTCCTTGTCGGAGACACTGATTCTGCGAATGCCGTTCTGGAACGCGCGAGAGAACGCGCAAAACAAGTTATGGATAACGAAAGCGGGCGGTTTAGGATGGAAGCGCTGGATCTTCTGGACAAAATCAGGCTCAAAGATGAGGAAATCAATAACATTGTCCGGCTCTCGCCCCGGGTTGTCGTGAATCTTTCATCAAAAAATCCCGATGTTTCCGCAGTCGGCTTGGTAGGAATAAAGGACGGCGAACTGGCAGCATTCGACAAGCAGGATGTTTACAGAGTTCTCCTTAACGCCGTTGAAAACCCCGACCGCGTTTCTGAAACAGATCTCATATCCGGCGGTTCATATTTCGAAAGGATGCAGACAATTCTCTTCCAGACTTCATCCAACTCTATTCTGGAAATAATTGAAGGCCAAGTAACGCCTATGAAAACGGAAGATCAGGCCGGGTGGAAAGCCGGAAATGCCGTCAACACATATCTGAGGTTCCTTTACATTCTCTCTGCCGAGAGCAATCAGATTTATAAATATGAAAGGCTTTCGAACCGCTATTCTCCGCCTGCGGAATACAATATAAATGGCGATCTCTCCTCTGCGCTTGATTTCGCAATCGACGGTAATGTGTTTGTCCTCAAAGAAGGAGGCGAAGTTGTTAAATTGTTCAGAGGCGAAACCCGCCCGTTTTCGGTAAGGAATCTTCCGTCCGGCGCGCTCAAGGATGCAAATAAAGTCTTCAAGGCTCCGGAGGAAGGGAATATTTACTTCTTGGATCCGGCAGGTTCAAGAGTGATAGTTGTGACGGACGGCGGGCCTACGGGAGAGTCCGCCTATGTGCGCCAATATATTCTTGTCGGAGAACAAATCGGCGAGCTTAAAGATTTGTATGTGGATCCGGAACAACTGCATTTGTATGTTTTGGATTCGAAGAGGATTTATGCGATTGATTTGGGGGCGAGATGAAAGTTTTCAGGTTTTCACGTTATCAGGTTTTCAAGTTTAAACCTGATAACGTGAAAACGTGAAAACTTGAAAACAGTCGTTTGGTTTATAATTACCTTCGGTTATGCGAGTTTTAGTTTTTGGCACTTTCGACCGTCTGCACCCCGGCCACAAGTATTTCCTTTCCGAGGCAGAGAAGCGCGGGAAGCTTTTTGTAAGCGTTGCGCTGGATAAGACCGTGGAAAAAATAAAAGGGAAGAAACCTCGGCAAAATCAGGAAGTTCGCGTACGGGCAATACGCGAAGCGTCCCCTTCCGCGGAAGTTTCTCTTGGCAGTGAATCTGATTACCTTAAACCGGTGCGGGACATTTCCCCGGATTTGATATTGCTTGGTTATGACCAGAACCTTCCGCCGGGGATTTCAATGGAAGATTTGAACTGCGAAATTGAGCGTTTGGGCGCGTTTGAGCCTGAAAAGTACAAAAGCAGTTTAATAGATGGTTAAATGGCTGGATGGTTGGATGGTTCGCAAGCGAGTATTTAGGTTGATGCCTCTTTAGCACTGTCGCACATGTGCGATGTGTTTAAGAACCATCCAGCCATCCAGCTATTTCGGATATGGCTTCAACAGCCTTTTTCTGCTATAATGTTAAGAAACATAAATATGAACATTCTAAAAATGCAAATCATTAAACAGCTCCTTGGGGCCGCGGCAGGCGCGCTGATCGCATACGCGGTTTATGCGGGATACACGGCGGCCGAACCAAAGCTGACGGCGTTCACGCAGACTTTCTGGACAGGTTCGGATAAAGGAGTCGAAGCGCGCTTTTCGGAAGCAGGCCTGGATATAGACGACAGGCAGATGGAAAGGCAGGTCTCCAGAAACAGGGAAATCGCAAAGCACTTCGCGTCCAATGCCCAGCCGGGAACGAACGGCCAAGTTCCTTTCAGCAATATTGCGGAGAAGGCAAATGAATTCACAAACAATCTTACTCCGGAAAGGGAAAGTGAAATAATCGAGGAAAGCGAACAGGTTCCGTTTATGGACCCGGCCGAAACCGAGGTTCCCGACGAAGCCCCTGTGCAGGAAAACACCGCAAATCTGGTTCCTGTTAATCCGGAATGGGAACAGGATTGGAATGAAATGGAAAAAGAACCGGTTGTAACCGGCGAGGATCTGCCGGATTCGGGAATTGGATTAGGTCTTGTGATTATGGGAGCGGCGGCCGGGGCGGCGGGATTGAGGAAGAGGAAATTAGCTTATTAGCTGTTTAGCTGTTTAGCTGTTTAGGTTTGGCTGGTTTGTTTAACTGCAAATAAAAACCAGAAGCTAAACACCTAAACAGCTAAACAGCTAATTTCCTACTAAGCTAAATAGCCAATTCATTCCACATACATTAAGCTTAAAGGTAATGAGCATCACCTCCCCTCTCACAATCCTCTTTTTCGTGATTGGAGCAGTGATGGGGAGTTTCGCAAATGTTCTCATTTACAGATTGCCGCGCAATGAGAAGGTTTCCGGCCGATCAAAATGTCCTCATTGCAAAAACGTATTGCGCGCCGGAGAGCTGGTTCCTGTTTTAAGTTTCATATTTTTAAAGGGCAAATGCGCCCATTGCGGCGGGAAAATATCAATTCTTTATCCGCTGGTTGAAATCGCGTCCGGGATTTTATTCGTATTCGCGTTATTTCATGCTTCCGGCGGGATTCTGATTGCCGCGGTTCTGGCGGCCGCCCTGTGGACATTGCTTGCCATTGCCGTTACTGATTCTTTGACCAAAACAATTCCTGATATTTTGAACATTCCTTTTGTGTTAATGGCCATTATTTATGCGTGGCTCACAGGATTTCTGCCGATTATCGCGCCTTTGGCCGCCGGAGGATTTTTCGCACTCCAGTGGATAATTAGCCGAGGCAGATGGGTCGGGAGCGGAGACATAATACTTGCCGCAGGCATCGGTTTCTTGCTTGGCGAATGGCAAATGGTGGTAATCGCAATCGCCGCCGCTTACATTGCCGGAGGGGTCTTCGCGGCGGGAGTTTTGATTTCAGGGAAAAAAGGCAGAGGCAGTCAGATGCCCTTCGGGCCGTTCCTCGCAATAGCAGCGGTAATAGTTCTTGCATGGGGAGAGAAACTGCTGGGTATGTTATATCGTTACTAAGTTACTAAGTTACTAGGTTACTAAGTTCGTAAGCGCAATCCAACCTAGTAACTTAGTAACCTAGTAACTTAGTAACAAATTGCAATAGCCCCACTGCTCAACAGTGTTGAAAAATCTTCACATTATCAATCAGGGCTCCGCCCATAAAAATAAAGGGATGAGCCCTTGATTGCGCGCTTTGCCGTGTTTTCGCGATTACGCGCGCCCGCCCCTTGCGGGAGGGCTTAACGGCTCAGCTTGGGTATCATACCTGTTTCAAGGCATTTGTCAATATGGCGTATTGGCTTATTTAAGGCAAAATACCTGTATGAAAATTGTGTCTAAAAACCGGCGGGCAAGATTCGATTATGAGGTTACAGATACTCTGGAAGCAGGGATAATCCTTACCGGCCAGGAGGTGAAGTCCTGCAGAGCCGGGCATTGCGATCTTTCCGGATCATATGTTTCTTTCATTTCAGGCAAACCCGTTTTGAAAGCGATGAAAATTTCTCCTTATAAATTCGCGTCGGGTTTGGAAGGTTACGACCCCGGGCATGACAGGGTATTGCTTCTCAAAAAAACAGAATTTAACAAAATCAAATCGTCATTGGATGAAAAAGGCTCGTCCTTGATCCCGCTCGAGGTGCGCGCCGGGAAATACATCAAAGTACTGCTTGGGTTTGGCAGGGGCAGAAAAAGATATGACAAAAGGCAGAGGATACGGGAAAGGGAAACGGAAAGAAAACTAAGGGAAGGATATGATGCATGATCATACCAAAAATCCATTGCGCAAGTCCGCGGGGCTTTTGCTATCGTCGAAAATCAGAAAAATCAGCCCAAGATGCCCGGAATCCGCCAGCAATGGATCAAGTTTTTCAAAGTACTGGCGGACAACCTCCAGGATGCGCCTGTTATAAAATTCTTTTTGATTCTGTTTTATTGCGGTATAAACGATATGTTCAAGCGCAGGGCGCCGGCGAAGCAGTTTCGCGCGTGAGTCATCACTTAGTTTTTCTGGTTTGAGCTGGGTTTCGAAGCAATGTTCCAAAACAACTTGCAGATTGCCTTCTTCAAGAATATCCGAGACGACGGTTTCCTCTTCGACTTCGGCTTCAATGTCGGATAGTAATTGCATTTTATCCCGCTTCGAATACTCGTTTACCCAGTCCTCAAAAATTACATCGAGAATTTCAAGTTTTAATCTTTCATCTTTGGTTTCAAACTGCTCCAGTATCAGACGAATTTGCCGTCTCAATTCCAAAAGCGGAGAAATGATATGTGTATCATCGATTTGCGTTAAAAATGGCTGCGCCTTTTCAAATACATCGAGTAAATGCCGCCCCCGGTTTGTATTGGCATTCGGCCCCGCCAGAAAACGCGCCAAACTTCTGTCATCTTCACTAGTCGGTAAAGCGTACTCGATTCTGTCAGCGCCGCTTACAGGCTTTGCCTTGTAATGTTTAGAAAGCGGACTGTCATTTGTTACGAATAGCATTTTTGTTCGAATCAATCTTGTTAAATTATCATGCATGATTGACGCCGCGTCTTGCGATGTCCTTCCAAACGTGTGGACGCCGATTCCCCAGAGAGTGACAAATTCATTTGCGAGATGGTCCATAATGATGCGGCGTTCGCAGTAGTCCTGCCGCGCGATTCCGGTTTCCATGCCCCCGTCTTGGACTGCTTTTAAACAATCGGCCAATCTTCTGCGCGCGTCATGCACAAAATGCTCATAGCCGATTGGCAAATTATCTGCCGATGAGTGTGTCCATAGGCTGGCATTCTCAAATAGTTTCACCAGCGCCCCGTCATACTTCGCGTGGTCATTCGCAACTTCACTGTCAAAGGCGCTCATATCCGGTGTTTCAAATTTTGCCATAGTGTATGAATATATGTGTTGAGGTTGCGGGGTTCAAGAAGAATGTATAGAAATGAGCCATCCACCATTTATGTATTTCTGATACCATCCATATCCGATGCCCCTTCTCCCTCCGCAAATCACGCAGGCCATCGAAGAATTCTCCAAGCTCCCCGGAATCGGTCCCAAATCCGCCGAGAGGCTAACTTTCCATCTTCTTAGGAGCTCAAAAGCTTCCCCGGAGGCGCTTGGGAATGCCCTGAATAATCTTAAAACAGAGCTTAAATACTGCAAAACGTGCCAGATGGTGAGCCTGCGTGATGAATGCGCGATTTGTTCCGATTTATCGCGCGACCATTCTCAAATTCTTGTTGTTGAAAATCCTCTTGATGTGGTTGCTCTTGAAAAAACCTCATACAAAGGCGTTTATCATGTTCTTCACGGAGTTTTATCCCCTATCGACGGCATGGGGCCTGAACAACTCCGGCTCAAAGAGCTTATTGACCGGTGTGAAAACGGAGTAAAAGAAGTAATCATTGCCACGAATCCGGACATAGAAGGCGAAGCGACGGCCAGTTATATTCATGGCAAGCTTAAAAGCAAAGTCGCGTCCATTTCGCGCATCGCCCACGGGCTCCCCATGGGCGCGGACATTGAATTCGCGGATCAGGTGACGTTACGAGAAGCGTTGAGCGGGAGGAGGAGTTTATAAGGTCACAGGTCACAGGTCGCAAGATTTGTCACAAGTCACAGGTCACAAGTCCTGTGACCTGTGACTTGTGACTTGTGACCCCCAACATTCCAAATATTCTACTGGAAACGCCCGTTTCAATGCGGTATTCTTCTCCACATGCTTCTTCTCGTCCGAATCCAGCAATGGGAAAACCAGTCCTCCAGACAGGAGGTTAAATTCTCACAGCTTCTTACAAACCTTCACGAACAGCTCAAGGGCGAAAAGGTGAGTTTTGAGCTTGCTTCCATAAACCAGCATATATATTTCTTCGTTAAAATCCCCGGTCGGATAAGAGAACTGATGATCGGGCAAATTTATGCCATATACCCCGACGCCGTCGTGGAGGAATTATGCCGAGGAGGAGTCAATCAAAGGGAAAATAATGATCTCTGCCCAGATGGCGGCCCGGCGCACCGATATTTATCCGTGGAAGATTTTCTCCGAGTTCGACGGGGACAGCCTTTCCGGCCTTTTCACCGTAATGAGCAAATCAAACGAAGGCCAGCAATTATGGACGCAGGTTGTAATCAAGCCGATTCCGGATGATTTCGGGTTCAATCTCCGCCGCACAATCAAATTATTTACAAACCGGTTCAAAAAACTCGTCAGATTCCGCGATTTCATAAAAGCCCGCGGCCAGAGGGGATTCAGAAAAAATGAAAAAGAAGCCCTTAATAAGAAATCAGAGGAGCGCCATTATCAGGTTGCCGTGCGCTGTGCGGCTATAGCCGATAAACAGGAGCAAGCGCAGGGACAACTCTCCGCTCTCACGCAGGCTTACGCGCAGTTTAATACGCTGGATTACAACGGGTTTAAAGTGTCAAAGAAATCTAAAGACATTTCTGCTCTCAAGCGATGGCAGGCGCGGAGTCTTCAAGACTGCGCATGGATGGGGATTTCGGAACTGGCCGGAATCTTCCACTTCCCGGACCCCGATATCGTGCCTCACATCGTGCATGTTATGGCTCGGCGCTCCGAACCGCCTTTGGATTTGCCGAAAGCCGGGAACAAAGATGTGCTTCCTTTCGGCTTTTCCAATTATCACAACCAGCAGATTCCGTTCGGGCTTTACCGCGCCGACCGCTCGCGCCATTTATATGTCGTAGGCAAATCCGGAACGGGGAAAAGCAAACTTCTAGAGCTTCTCATAGCGACTGACATCAAAGAAGGAAAGGGCGTTTGCGTAATGGATCCTCACGGTGATCTCGTTGATGCGGTTATCAAGCATGTCCCGAAGGAACGCATAAAAGACGTTGTTTACTTCAATCCGATGGACACGGAGTTTCCGATCGCGTTCAACCCGATGGAAGCGGTGACACCGGAATTGAAATTGAGAGTCACGATCGGATTCATCGAAATTTTTAAAAAGCTTTTCGGAGCGAACTGGACTCCGCGCCTGGAGCATGTTTTGAGACAGACGACCCTTGCGCTTTTGGACAGCAAAGGAACGACGGTGTTTTCGATACTAAAAATGCTTTCGGATAAAAACTACCGCCAGAAAATCGTTGCAAAAATAGAAGATGCGGTGGTGAAAAACTTCTGGGTGAACGAGTTTGCCGCGTGGAGCGAAAAATTCGACAACGAAGCCATCACTCCCCTCCTAAACAAAGTAGGACAGCTTGTATCAACGAATCTCATAAGAAACATAATCGGACAGCCGTTCAATACCTTCAATATCCGCCAGGTGATGGATAATCAGAAGATAATGCTCGTGAAGCTCAATAAAGGGCTTCTTGGAGAGGAAAACGCGGCATTGCTTGGCGCAATGATGATAACAAAAATAGAGCAGGCCGCTCTTGAAAGAGCAGACACAGCGGAAGAAGACCGAAAAACTTTTTACCTGTACTGCGACGAGTTCCAGTACTTCGCGACAGACACGTTCGCGGAAATCCTATCCGAAGCGCGCAAGTACCGCCTTTCTCTCACGGTTGCGCACCAGTACATGGGACAGCTCATTGATAAAGTCCGAACGACCATCTTCGGAAACATAGGAACCATCATAAGTTTCCGCGTCGGCGCTGAAGATGCGGGAGTTCTGGAGCAGGAATTCACTCCGGTTTTCAAAGTTCGAGATATCATTAACCTTGCAGTCCGCGAGTTCTACATAAAAATGAGCGTGAAGGGCGAGACGCGGGATGCCTTCTCTGGCACGACAATGGATTGCAGAACTCCGAAAGATTCCGAGAGTTTCAAAAAAGAGATAATTGGATTCTCGCGAAAAACATTCTCGAAACCTAAAGCCGAGGTAGAGGAGCTTCTAAGGAAATGGGACGAAAGCGGAGGAGACATTTCAGGCGAGGCGTGGTACAGCGGCGCCTTAGATGAGGAATTCGCGCCGCCTATTGTCTGAACCGCACCGCAGATTACGCTGATTATCGCTGATTATCGCTGATTACGCAGATGCGTTGCACAAAATTTATTTCTGGTTATCAGCGACATCTGCGGTCATCTGCGTAATCAGCGGTTCAGATTGTTAGTGGTAGATATCGTGATCCCCTACGGTAAGCAGTGCAACGGTCATTTTAGAATCGTATTCATATATAACCCGATATCGATAATTCACGCTAAAACTAAAGTAACCCTTTAATTTTCCTTTCAACTTATGCGCCTTGAGCATTGGGGCATGAGGATCTTTTCTGAATAGTTCGATCTTTTCTTTTACCTCTTCTCGCAGATCATTCTCGAGCTTGTTGTATTGGCGGAAAAACCCGGTTGTAAATACAACTTCAATCATTTATTGAGAGTTTAGCTGCCAATTTGTCTATATTGCCCTTCAGCCTCGGTTCTCTGCTCGCGCGCAGTACGTCTTCCACAGCCTGATCTTCAAGATATTTCTGTACGGCCTTTCGCACGGCATCCGCTTTGTTGGATGCGATTCCTCTTGCGATCAGCGATTCAATTTGGCGCAGAAACTCATCCGGCAGGGGCACTGATATCGTAGTCATAATATGATATTATCATATGATAATATCATATACAAGAGAAAATGCTATCTTATGGATATTAAACACGGCGCCGTTTGATATTGAACATGCTTTGGCTTCTACAAGCCAATGGTTAAGGAATTATGTTCGCTGACAAACGATGCCGTGTTTAAGATGCGGATAGCCTGAAATCGGCGGATGCAGATGGTTCGCGTTCGCAGCCTGGTGAACAGCCGTCGCCGGATTCAGTGTTACCATCGTCGCAGCCCTCATATCCGAATTTTACGAATCCGTCTCCGCAGTATGGCTTTCGGCAATCCACGCAATAATCCGTGTTTATCTGGTTTCCATCATCACATTCTTCGCCGGATTCAATATTGGCGTTCCCGCAAATGATAATATCGCACGAACCCGATCCGCAATCCGGAGCATTTCCTTCTGAAAGTTTTTTTATCGTATCATCGTTGAGGACGCGATTGTAAATTCTGACATCATCAATTTGCAATGGGTCATCGGTGCTCGAATCACCGAATCGGATATCTTTATATACAGAACCTGGATTAGGTATGTTGGAAAGATTTAAATCTTTTTCTTGCCCGTCTATGTATATTCCGGCAGGACCCCAAAATTTCTGTTTCCAAGGCACTCCTTTGCGGCCAACTACAACGGCTATATGATGCCATTCGTCGCTTGTGACCAGCCCCGACTCTTTTGTTGTACCAACGAATCCTGATTTCGGGGATGCGTCTGAAAATGCCGCCTTTCCGTCCTTGAAAAGTTGAATTGTCAACATTTTCTCATAGTTGCCTAAATATCCTATTTCTATCGGCACATACGCACCTAAATCTTGTGGATCGGAAGACGTTTTTACCCAAAGCGAGACGGTTAATTCTTCTTTATCGATGGCAAATCTTTTTTCAGTTGTGACCATTGGTTTCTTCCCTTTGGCAGTAGTCAGAGAATTTACATTGCTGAACATCGTCGGAGCATGGTCGCCGCTATTTCGCAAACTGGTATCCGTTAAATTTTTTCCGCCTGCAAGATTATCGAGGAGGTGGTTGTTTGTATTAAAATTCCAATAACCTATAAGACTTTTGTCCATTCTGCCGTCTTCAAATGTGCAATTTTCCGAGCACGCATCGCCGCCGTCGCAAGGTTCACTTGGATCCTCAACCCCGTTGCCGCATGCCGCCGCCGCACGTTCTTTGTTGATCGTGCAGTCGGAATTGCAGATGCCTTGTTCTGAAAAATTATTTCCATCATCGCATTCTTCTGCTTCGTCAACGCGCCCGTTTCCGCAAATCTCTTTATAACACTTATCATTGCACCCGTCGCCGTTATTTTTATTCCCGTCATCGCATTGTTCTGCAAAGTGGAAATTGTATCCTTTGTCTCTGCGCTCGTCCAAAACGCCGTTTCCGCATTCAATTACATATGTGTTGCAAATATTATCCGGCTTGCATTCCCCATAGGCGCTGGGATAATTATGTTTCATGAAACAGTAGCCTTGTTTACTGCATTTCTCAGGGTTGGAAGTGTCAGGACATGCCGAACACAGCTCTGAATTTCCTGTTGGTATTTCCTCATTTTTGCATGAGGGGGAACAGCCGTCTTTGTCGGAAATATTCCCATCGTCGCATTCCTCTCCAAGCTCTATCACATTATTCCCGCACCCTTCTATCAAGCATCTGATATTGCACCCATCCCTATTTACGCGGTTGCCGTCATCGCACTGCTCCCCCGGGCTCTTGTATCCGTCTCCGCAAGAAGCCGTGCCCCAAGTACAATCGTTTTTGCATGCATCCGCGTCATCCTTATCGCCGTCGTCGCAGTCTTCTGCCTCTGTCTTGCCGTTTCCGCAATATTCCTTCAAACATTGCTCTGTACAGCCATCGTTTTCACTGATGTTCCCATCGTCGCATTCTTCGCCCGGATCGATTCTGGTATTGCCGCAGAGCTCACGCAAGCATTTCGATGAACAGCCGTCTTGGTCCGTGGTATTTCCATCATCGCATTCTTCCAAACCTTCTATGCGGCTATTTCCGCATATTTCCTTCTTTCCGTGGTAATCGCATCCGTCACCATTAACAGTATTTCCATCATCACATTCCTCTCCCGTGTCAATTACGCCGTCGCCCGGATGCGCTTTACGGCAGTTGGTTCTGCACGAATCTGGCTCGGTATCTGAATTTAACGTCCCATTATCGCATTCTTCACGCGGGTCAAGAGTGCCGTTCCCGCATATAAAGCCCAGAGAATTACACTCGCCGCCGCAGTCCAATGTAAGATTTAAATCAATCGCGTAAAGCCTCAAATCGCCAGAAAAACCGAATTTTGCGAGAATATTTGTCCAATCGGATGCATTCTTATGTTCTGGCAACACGGGAAGGATAAGTGTTGTTTCTGGTGCATCTTGTCCTATTCTTACTGTCCCCAAATTCTTTATGTATGCTGGGCTCGTTAGATCTACGTCGTTTTTTGTTGGATCCGTGGGTCTGCTCACGATTTTAACAGAGATTGATCCAGCTGATATTTCTCCTCGGATTTTCAAGCTTGCCAGAAGCACGGATTTCGCATTTGACGGCAATGGAGTGAAAGAGATGTTGTTCCATCCTGTATTCGCATATATCCAGTCTGCGTTGCCGTTTTTAATGTCTGAATCCGTGCCTCCGTCGATAAGCGAAGCAGAAGGCACGGATGGGTTTTGAGATATCCACCCCTTGCTGGTCTCTATAGGCGGCAGAGATACCACTTTAGCTGTGACTTTTTTGCAATTCGTCGAACAACCGTCCGCGTCTGTAGTGTTCCCGTCGTCACATTCCTCTCCCGAATCAACTCTCCTGTTCCCGCAAAAAGGAATAATTGGCTTTTCCTTCCGGCAACTGCCGCTACATCCGTCCCCCCCAATTTTATTCCTATCATCACACTCCTCCCCCTCATCTACCTTCCCGTTTCCGCAAACAGGAATTGTCGACGCTATTTTTTTGCATTTCGAAGAGCATCCGTCCCCATCAGTTTTATTCCCGTCGTCGCATTCCTCGCCTTGTTCAACCTTCCCGTTCCCGCATCTGTCTTCTATAGTGCATGTAAAACTGCATCCATCATCGTTTCTTTTATTCCCGTCATCACACTTTTCCCCCATATCAATCTTTCCGTTCCCGCATCCGTAAGGTGACTCTTCTATTAGGCATGCCAGATTACATCCATCCCCGTATCTTCTATTTCCATCGTCGCATTGTTCTCTATTATCCATGCGCCCGTTTCCGCAATCAGATTTACATTGCGAATCGCAACCATCGTTATTGTAAGTATTCCAGTCATCGCACTCCTCTCCCTCATCTATTTTCCCGTTCCCGCAGGCAGGTTCTGCAGAGACCGTGCACGGATCAATGGCATAATTGACAGGGTTTCCATTGGTATCGCACTTCGGGTATTCCTTTCCGCTTGCGCATTTAATTGGTTTGCAGGATTGCGGACCGGTTAATATTAACGGCTTGCAATTCGCGTTCTCTTTGCACTCTTCAGATGAGCACAGAAGCACAAGAGAAGGAGTTAAGCACTGCTGTCCCTGCGGGCACATGCCCAGCATGCAATATTCTTCCTGTTTATTTGAAGATGTCCCAGCTTGCCCCTGCGCCTGAACTTGTATTTGAGGCGGAAGATCAATCGCTGGGTAAGGTACCTCTAAACATTCAATCCCCCCGCATCCTGTAATACAGCCATTGGCATCTTTCGCGGGCGGTTTGAGAGTACAGCCTGGAGCCAATTCAGGTTCCGCGCAGGACGGAGGAGGCGGGCACTCAACAATTTTGGTTTCTTTTTTGCACTGCGAATCACACCCGTCACCGCTTTGCGTATTCCCGTCATCGCATTGCTCCTTGTTCCATGAAGATACTGCGCCATCCCCGCATTTCCATGTCGGCCTGCAGAGGTCCATTTTCGCTTCACAGCTGTTTATGGAGGCCGACCGCATATCAGCCTGGCGTTGTGTAAATTCGCATTGCTGACCCGCGCTCTCGCAAGTTTTTTTTCTGCACAGCGCTTGTACGAGGGTTGAATTGTAGTAATTGGTTTCTTTGGGTGACAGGCCGCAGTGTTTGCACTTTTGGCATGATTCTATCGTATATGGCCACGTTTCCCATTTGCAGTCTTTTGAGCACCCGTCTTTGCTGTCGTAGTTACCGTCATCGCACTGCTCCGTCGGCTCTATTTTTCCGTTTCCGCATTCCATTCTGCATTGCGAGTCGCATCCGTCCAAATTGTCAGTGTCCCCGTCATCGCACTGTTCACCAAGCTCTGCGATACCGTTACCGCATGCCGTTTTGGCGCATACACTGGGATCTTTTCCTTTACAGTCATATCCCGGCTCTATTCGGCAGTCGGAACCGCAGCCGTCATTGGCGGCTGTATTGCCGTCATCGCAGTATTCTTTGTATTCTTCCAAGGTTTGCACAAATCCGTCCCCGCACGCAGCTTTCCTGCATGAGTTGGTGCACTCATCGAAATTGAAAGGATTTCCATCCTCGCATTCTTCATCGGGGCTCGTAATTCCGTCTCCGCACGAAGCGGTTCCCCATGTACAGCCATTTTTGCATGCGTCCGAATCAGAGGTATTTCCGTCATCGCATTCTTCGCCGATCTGGTCAACTCGCCCGTTTTGGCAAAAAGGATATGGCCGTTCCAGATTTTTTGCTTCAATGCTCAATTCTGACTGCTTGTAATCGCTTATGTAAAAATGATTTGAAACGCTTTTATAGCTTGATCCGTCTTCGGATATCCAGTATTTGGACGTGTACCCTTTTTCAAGGCATGGGAGATAAATTGTTTTTTTCTGATTCTGTTCATTTGCGATAGTCAGGTCTATCACTCCCGATTTGCTGTTTTTCTCGTCCATCCCATACACGGTTGCCATTAAAAATCCCGCAGGACGGTTCCCGTACGCAAACATCTCCCATTTTCCGGAAAGCTGGTCATACTTGGCCGCCAAAGCGCGGTTCCATTGCTCAAGAGCAGGCACCGTGTTGATTTGTTCTGCTGTCCATTCGCTTATAATGGATAATTCAAGTTTGTGGGCGCACCCGCGCTGCGGATAAATAGGTATTGGTGATTTCATTTCCTCGATGCGTTTTATATTTTTTATTGCCATCGGTTTCAGGCTCAATGTATTCAGGCTGGCTATTTGACTACTGTCTTTTATTGCTGTTTCTTCAGTTTTTACTTCATCAACTTCAATTTGTTGTTTCTCCCGTTCTTCTTCGATCTTCTTTTCCAATTCAAAAACTCCCGTTGAACAATCAAAAACAAGGTCTTTGTCCGTTCTTATGTAATAGACATTTCCTTTTAAGACCTTTTCCAAAGTATTCTTTTTTGAAAGACCCGGCGTCCTCTCAATCATGGAAGACGCAAACCTGAATTTACCCTTAAAAGGAGGCTCCTCCCCCGTGTACTCGTAAACAAAGTAATTAACATCCTTCACCCCTTTCAACCCCGGTCCTTCGGAAAGAGTTTTCTCCGCAGAGCATTCTATCTGGTTATGGTCCATTTTCTTAAACAATACCGCTTCCTCTGATTCCTCCAGCATGAATCTCTTTGAGGCGGCGAGAATTGAGTCCTTGTCAATTGAATTAACAAAAACTGCGGCAACGATTGCGGCAGTAACAGCACCGGCAAGAACCATGTATTTGGACATTGTATATTTTCAATGATATTATACGCCAAAATTGTTGATTTGGCAAAGCTCAATCATTCATTGCAAAGCTCCCATTGATTTCGGCTTACTTGCATCCAGCCTTCCCTGCATTCGTTCATTGGCGCAACTAAAACATATTCGCACTCGGCTCTTGATTGGTTATAGTCATAGGTCGAGTCGTTGATGGTATTCAAATCTCTCTCATCGGAACTTACCAAAACGGCCGACGCGACATTTTGTCTGCACTCGATAGGCTTGACTACGAGATAAGATATTTCGAACTTTTCTTCCTGTCCCTTTTCCATGCGTTGCACTTTGCACACTACGGGCGGATCGCCTTTTTTGTCTTGATTCGAATATTCGCATCTGTTATCTGATCTGTCCAAAAGCACAAGCGCCATCGGAAGACCCGGATACCCGCCAGGGCTGTGTTTGAGGATTACGTTATCCGCTGCATCTCCAAGGTTTTTGACTCCGACTTCGTAAGTGACTATGTCTCCAAACTTAACATTTTGATTTACAGATGGAAGAAGGTACTGCTTTGCCTCCAGATCGGTGGTTTTAAATCTTGTTAATGCCTCTCCTCTTGCGAGTTTCTGTATTTCGGCTTCCGTAAGCGCGAGGTGGTACATTCTGACCTCGTCAATCTTGCCGTGGAAAATAAAATTGGTATAGCCTTCGCGGCCGATGGAGGCTTCACTGTTTATCCACTCGCTTTGTGAGGAAGTCATCGGTTGTTTGATGCCGTTAATGTAAACTGAGTTGCCTGTGCCATCCCAAACGGCGGCAACGTGGTTCCATGCGTTTAGTGTAATGCTATTATCTGGAGTCATGTATCTTTCAGTTGACCTTGATCTGTTTCGCCAGTTATAGAACGCAATGGAAGAGTTAAGGTTTTTCACGACAAAATCACCCGGTTCCTTCTCGTTGTTTCTTGTGATTTGGATAATGACTCCGGCATTGGTTCTGTTTGGCTTGAACCATGCCGAAACCGTGAATGGTTTATTTCCCGGGTGAATGTATGATTGGGTGATCGGCATACGCAATTTTTTAAAAGCAGGGTTATTGATGTAATATTGCTCAAAATCAAGCGAAGTTGTGTTCAAATAGAGGGTAGGCGCAGTGTCCGCGCGGTCGAAGAACGGGTCTCCGCTTTCATCAGTATCGCCTGTGCTGACCATTGTTCTTCCCTTATTTTCATAATCATTATTATTCTGGTTCATATTCCAGTACTTAACCTGCCCCTGAACGCTTGCCCCGTCCCCGTAAGAGATGGAGCAGGTATTAGAACAGCCGTTTGCGTTATCGTCGTCCCCGTCGTCACATTCTTCAACCCCTTCCTTTATGCCGTTTCCACACTCTTTTTTGCACTGCGAATCGCACCCATCGCCGCTGATGGTGTTCCCATCATCACACTCCTCTTCCGGGCTCTTGTATCCGTCTCCGCAAGAAGCCGTGCCCCATGTGCAGTCGTTTTTGCACGCGTCTGAGTCCTCGTTATCGCCGTCATCGCATTCTTCCCCGGCATCGGTTCTACCGTTGCCGCAAGACTCGGTTAAGCACTGTCCTGAACAGCCATCTCCGTTGTTTTTGTTTCCATCATCGCATTCTTCACCGGGATCGATTCTTTTATTACTGCATATTTCTTTCAGGCATTGCGAAGAACAGCCGTCCATGTCCGAAATATTCCCGTCATCGCATTCCTCCGGAGGAAGCAGTCTTTTGTCTCCGCATATCTCTTTCCTCCCAAAGTAATCGCATCCGTCTCCGCTTTCGATATTCCCATCATCGCATTCTTCGCCTGCGTCGATTGCGCCATCGCCCTTTCGCGCTTTTCGGCAGTCGGTTCTGCATGAATCGGATTCTGTATCTGAATTTCCTGCCCCATTATCGCATTCTTCACGCGGGTCAAGAACGCCGTTCCCGCATACAAAACCCAGAGAATTGCACTCGCCGCCGCAATCCAATGAAAGATTCAAATCAACGGCGTAAATGGTCAATCTTCCGTTTAGATTATTACCGGAGAAATTAAATCTGACCTTGGCGTTTGTCCAATCCGATGCTTTCGCGCGTGCTGACATTACGGGAAGGACCAGAGTTTCCTCCGGCGCCATCTGGCCGGTGTTTACAATTTTCAGGCCTGTGATTTCCGCAGATCTTGTTAATTCCTCACCAGTGATATTTACGATATCAACTGTGATTTTTCCTCTGCTTGATTCTGATGCAAAAATATCTCCGCGGATTTTCACGCTTACTCCAAGCACAGAACTTGCATTTGACGGCAGAGGCGAGAAGGAGATGTATTGCGTATTAGCGCGGTAATTGAGCTTGCGCCCTCCATACTCATACCAAATCCAATCCGTGCCGGTCTTGATTTCCGAATCAGCTCCCTCATCGATCATTGAAGCGGGAGGCATTGATGGATTTTGCGCTTTCCATTGGCCTTGTACGGCTATTGGCGGCAAGGACACAGTTTGAGTTGCGGCGGGCTGTCCGGTTTGCTTCACGCATCCCGAGGAGCATCCGTCCCAATCCGCAGTATTCCCGTCGTCGCATTCTTCGCCCATGATTGATTGGATTATTCCGTCTCCGCATCGGGCGCTTATGCACGCATTCGAACATAAATCCTCATCGTTTTTATTCCCGTCATCGCACGTCTCTCCCGATGCATTCACTTTCCCGTCCCCGCACATTGGCGTTAAGCATGAATTCGGGCATGAGTCGGAATCATTCGTGTTCGCGTCGTCGCACGTTTCGCCGCCTTCCGTTTTTCCATTTCCGCAGCCGGGGACAGCTTTCCTGTAATCCGCGCTTTCAAGCAGGCTCGGCGCACAGCATAATATCCCGGCCGTTCCGGAATAATTTGTTTTGTTGAAGACGGCGGCAGTAAGCCACGCGAACATTCTTTTGAAAATTGATTTCTTTTCGGCCATAAACTGCTTGTCTATCGGAAAACAAGTTGGTTTAAACGCCTTGCCTGTAATTTTGACTTGCGCCTCTCCGTCAAGTTTATCAAGGTCGATCAATGCCTTTCCTCCGCCGCATGTCAGGTTTCCGGAGCGGCTGTGATTGGCACAGCAGAAATACTGCACCCTGTTACAGCTTCCGAGAGGCTGGCAAGAAGGATCATCTGCCGCCCAGTGCTCCGTAAGAATAGGCCTGTCAGGCGAGCATGGGGAAGCAAACGACTGTTTCATCTGCGTTATTTCGCCGCAAACATCGGGGAGGAGAGCCGAACCCAGAAAGCCCGGTGGTTGAGGCTGGGGTTGGGGATTAGGTTGAGGATGAGCGCATTCGACAGTCGGGCATCCGATTTCACAGCCATTCGCGTCTTTTGCGGGAGGTTTTACCGTACAGCCCGGTCCTATCTCCGGCATTGGGCATGGCGGAGGCGGCGGGCACTCGATTACAGGCACTTCCTTAGTGCTTTCAAAAACTCCAGTGGAACAATCAAAAACAAGGTCACTATCTGTCCTTATATAATAAACATTTCCTTTAACGATTTTATCCAAAGTATTCTTCCTTGCAAGATTGGGCGTCCTCTCGATCATAGAGGACGCAAACCTGAACTTTCCCCTAAAAGGAGGCTCTTCCCCTGTGTATTCATAAACAAAGTAATTAATATCCTTAACCTCCTTAAGCCTTAATCCTTCAGAGATAGCGATATCTTGAGGGCACTCAATCTGATTATGATCCATACTCTTGAACATCATCGGGCTTGCAGATTCTTCTGCAGTGAATCTTTTGAACGCGGCAGTTATTGAATTCCCGCTTACAACATACCCGGCAACTGCGGCAATTACTGCTGCTGCGACTGAACCGGTAATAATTCTTAACTTTGGCATTGCTGGTAATTTTCGCAAGTATTATGACGCATTTTCATCCGGCACAAGCATTTTGCATTTGCTTGGGGAACCTTCGCATTTCCACCCCATTTCCACTTTGCAAGTCTTGGAACACCCATCATAAGAAATTTCATTCTGGTCGTCGCATTTTTCCTGCAGTTGGATTTTCCCGTCTCCGCAAATGGGCGTGGCCGAGGTCAAGCAAGGATCGGCGAAATAATTGATTGGATTTCCATTGGCATCGCAAGTTGGAAATGTTTTGCCGTCACTAGGCGGGCACATATCAATATAGCAAATATTACCTGTGGTTGGCGTTGGATTCGGAACAGGAGTAGGAGTAGGTGTTGGAGAGGGAGAGGGAGAGGGGGCAGGGACCGGTACTGCACATTTAATCGGGTCAGGCTCGCAAAAGCCCCCGAATGAGGCGATACCTGTAAACTCACACGGTCCCAATCCAAGACATTCTTCTTCTTTGCACTTCTCAAACTCTCCTCCTCCGCATTGCTCGCATTTATCGCAGTTACTTGGTACTGTAACTGGAGGCTCGCATTCAACCTTTTCGCATCCGGTAACGCATCCGTTCGCGTCCTTCGTAGGAGGCTTTAGCGTACAGCCCGGTCCTATTTCCGGCATTGGGCATGGCGGAGGAGGCGGGCACCCATTTGACAGAGGAGATGGCGAGGGTAGTTCAAACATATCCTCAATATCTTCAGCAGAAGGTTCGAATTCGATTATTTCTTCCGGCGGTATGGTTATCTCCCCGCATTCCGCCGGGTCCGGATCACAAATGCCGCCGAATGGGGCGATGCTTGTAAAGGCGCATGGTCCAAGCCCAAGACATTCCTCCTCAGAACAGTTCTCGAGTGTTTCCCCGCCGCATTGCTCGCATTTATCGCAGTTGTCTGCCGCCGGCGGCTGTTGGTTATCAAAAAAATCATCAAAAAAATCTTCATCGAATTCAGGTTCGGATACGGTTGCTTCTTCCAATGTCCCTGTATTGCAGTCAAATACAAGTTCCTTGTCCGAACGTATGTAATATACTTTTTCTTTTGTTATTGTTCTTAACGTGTCTCTAAGCGAGAGATACGGGTTTTTTTCGAGCATCGAACTCGAAAAAGTAAAATCCCCATTAAAAGGAGGCTCGTCTCCCATGTACTCGTAAACGAAAAAGTGCACATCTTTGTCATTTTTCAATATGTCACCTTCCTTAAATGGCTTCGAGGAGGCGCACCTTATTTGGTTATGGTCGAATTTTTTGAAGACGATCGGCTGTGCGGATTCCTCAAGTGAAAATCTTTTTCTTTCTCCTTCGGGAATGCTTCTTGCTTTAGGACTTATTGCTTCAGGGCTTCTTGCGGTGAATACGTTTCCTGTTACATACGAAACCGCCATGAGTGCAATGATAAACAAAGGAACGGAAACTGGATATCTGTATAAGAGAGGAGTCTTCATTTGCGCAATTCTCCCATAGTATCAGCCTCAAATACAACAATCTTTACAGCGCTATGCTCTAATGCAGTTGAAAGACATGCTTAGTTGTAGTATAATTGCATAGAAAATAATACAAATAACGATTATGAATATGTTTTTAAAGAGACGCCTTAATTCCATGAAGGCATATATCCCCGCTTTGATTGTTGCGGCCATGAGCGCGGGGACGCTTATTATCTTGCAGTCAAACGTCATTTCTTCATGCGGAAACGGTGTAATTGATGCAGGTGAAAGATGCGATGACGGCAATACAAAGTCAGATGACGGGTGCGACAGATTGTGCATTAAGGAAATGGGATTTGAGTGCTCCGGCCAGCCGTCAAAATGCGAAATGCTTATACCAATGCCGGGAACGAGAAACGAAAATACGGTTCCGGAGCCTGAAATCGAACCGCCGTTCCCTCTGTCAGATTCCGAACCAGAACCAGTGCCAGTTCCTGCACTTGATTTGGAACCTGCTCCCGTGATGACCAGAGTAAATCCGTCGCTTGAGAACAGCACATGCAGTGAGTGTGCGAATTGCGGAGGCGGAATGCCGGAGAATTGTTCTGAATCCGAATGTGAATCGCTTGGAGATTGTCTTTTTCTTGAGATATTTCCGGGTATGGCGCTTTGCGAACCAGACCTCCACGCCTGTTCGTTTCGGGGAGTTACTAATGGAGGAGGCACAGGAAGCGTGCAAACCGATCCTTCAGTTTTTATCCAAGGACGCAGTCAGCCGCGCAACATTCCTGCACCCGAACCCGTCCAAAATTTCCCACAGCAATACTACGGGAAGATGGTACCGACTCCGGCTCAAATGGGTCCCGCTTGCGGGAACGGCAGGCGCGACGCGGGCGAACAGTGCGAGGATGGGAACGTAATCAGCGGGGACGGATGCTCCGCAGTCTGTACCATGGAAACAAGTACGATTATTTCTTGCGGGGACGGGGTCATCGCGGGGACGGAACAATGCGACGACGGAAATCTTAAAAATGGGGACGGATGCAGTAAGAAATGTTTGCTGGAATCGGCAAATGAGCCCGCGCCGTCTTACCCGTCAGCTCCTGTTTTTAACCAGCCGCCTCCGCTGGTGTATCCTTCGTTTCCGGGTTTTGAGAATCCTGCTAATCCAGTCGGAGTGACTCCGAAAAAGAGGAGCTTGTTCCAGAATTTGGCGGGGTGGCTTTTCGGATTCTAGGAAATTAGCTTATTAGCTGTTTAGCTGTTTAGCTTCTGGTTTTTGCTGAAGTTGATAGATCATTTTGTTAAGCATACGCATAACTTGATTCAATAAGTCATCCACTTTCGTAAAGTTTAGGTGTTCACCAAAAGGCAAGCGTTTTACAAGTTCAATTTGAGATTCAAGTTCGCCTCCGGAGCCAAACGCATACGTTAGAAAATGGCAATAATCCTTTCTGGTATTTCTTCTTCTGCCCTCAGCAATATTAGAAGGTATTGATACAGCGGATCTTTTTATCTGCGCTGTTAGTGCGTACAATTCGGATTTCGGAAAATTTTCAACAAGCAGATACGTTTCTTTTGCAAGCTCTGTCGCCTTTTGCCAGACAATAAGATCATGATATGAATGAATAGTCATGTATTAACCATATCCGATGAAAAGTTTGATATAAATATCATCGATAAATTATCATTTATAATGAACTCGAATTTTTGGCTTTTTCAAGCCATACAATTAAGCTCCCCCCATGAGGGGGGGGATACAAACCTAAAAAGCTAAACAGCTAAACAGCTAATCCCCTAATAAGCTAATGCCTAAACCCCCTCACGCCAGTAAACACCATCGGTATCTTAAGTTCATTCGCCTTCGCGATAACCTCCTCATCCCTTATCGACCCCCCCGGCTGGATTATGGCGGAAATGCCGTGTTTCGCGGCCTCTTCCACCGAGTCGGGAAACGGGAAAAACGCGTCGCTTGCCATTACCGCGCCCTTTGCTTTTTCTCCGGCCCGCCTTGCCGCGATCACCGTCGAATCCACCCTGCTGGTCTGGCCGCACCCGATCCCGACCGTAACAAGGCCTTTTGCAAAAACTATCGCGTTGGATTTCGCGTGCTTGGCGACTTTCCACGCGAACAAAAGATCTTCAATCTGCTTTTTAGTCGGTTTTGCCTTGGTTGCGACTTTCAAATCTTTTTTTGAAACGATTTTCGCATCCTGATTTTGCACAAGCATTCCGCCCAGAGCCGATCTAAACGCGGTACTTTCGCCCGGCGGGCAATTATCTTCTATCACGCGTATGTTGGGGCGCCTTACCGCAAGATATTCCAAAGCCTCCTTGGAAAAGCTTGGAGCAATTATCACTTCTGTGAATATTTTCTGGTCGGCTATTTTTTCGATTATTTTTTTCGGGCATTCCCTGTTGAGGGCGACTATCACTCCGAATGCGGAAATCCTGTCGGCGTCGTAGCTTTTCTGGAATGCTCGTGAAATGTCTTCGTCAACGGCGACCCCGGACGGGCTCGCGTGTTTTATGCAGGCGCATGCCGGCTCTTTGAATTCCCAAACCAGATTCTTTGCTCCGTCCGCGTCGAGAATATTCAAGTAGCTTATTTCTTTGCCCTGATGGATTTTCCAGCGGCACCCGGAGGATCCATATAAGTCATAATATGACCCCCATTGGTGCGGGTTTTCCCCGTACCTCAATACGGTTTTATTCGTAAGCAGTATCCCCGTATTTTTCCCCTCAGAAAGAGTTCGCGTGATCGCAAGGTCGTAGGCCGCGGTCCGGAGAAATACTTTTTTGGCAAGCTCGCTCCTAAGCTCAATGGAAGTATCGCCTTTGCTTTTTATCTCCCTGACAACCCTTTCGTAATCGCCGGGGTCGCAAATCGCGGTTACATGATCGGCGTTTTTGGCGGCCGCCCTCAGGAGGCTCGGGCCTCCTATGTCTATTTGTTCGATCAATTCTCCGACCGAAACCCTTTTCTTTTTTGCCGTTTCCTCGAACGGGTAAAAATTCACGGCAACGATGTCAATCGGGTATATTTTCAGTTTCTTCGCCGTCGATGAGTGGCCGATATCGTCTCTTTTGAAAAGCAGTCCGCCGAATATTGCCGGGTGGAGAGTTTTTATCCTGCCCGAGAAACACTCCGGAAATCCTGTGGCATCCTCCACCCGTATTACCGGTATTTTGGCTTTTTCTAGGGCTCTTCTGGTGCCTCCTGTTGAGATAATTTCAAAATTAAGCTTATTAAGCGAGCGCGCGAAATCAATAAGTCCGCGTTTGTCGGAAACGGAAATCAATGCTCGTCTTTTCATGGGCAGAAGGGAGTGTAGCGCATACCATTTGGAAATGCTTGGCTTTTTTATTAATGACCAAACCCCAATGACCAATGACCGAATTTTTTGGGCATTGGGAATTGGTGACTGGTCATTAATTAGATTTTGGGTCGTGAAATTTATGCACTAGTAGTGTTGTCTAAAGATCAATTTTCCGCTATAATAAAAGGATTTAATGGGTTTATTGCGCCCTCAAACAAAACAGCGAAATGCCAGATAAAAACACCAACAAAAATCAGGCGCCCGCTCAGAAAAAAGAAGCAGACAAGCTTCAGCCGAAGACTTCCGGCAAGAGGATAATGATAGCCGAAGACGAGCATGCCCTTGCGCATGCTCTGGAACTCAAGCTTACGCATGAAGGATATGGAACGAAAATAGTCGAAGACGGAGCCAGGGCTCTCGAATCGGTTGAAGAGTTCAAACCGCACCTCATTCTGCTCGATTTGATAATGCCGAAAATGGACGGGTTTAAGTTTCTCGAGGAGATCAAGAATTCCAAAAATGTGGCTCCGGTCATAGTCCTTTCCAATTTGGGGCAGGATGAAGACAAAAAGCGCGCTGAAAGTTTCGGCGTGCAGGGGTATTTCGTTAAAGCGAACACTCCGATTGCCGAGATCGTTAAAAAGATCAAATCCCTGATATAACATGCCGCTTACCGACAAACAAATCGGCGAAATACTCCTCAAGCAAAGCTATATTTCCAAGGAAGAGCTTGCGAAGGCCGAGGAAAGATCGGAAAAGCTCAAAGCTCCTCTGGTTGGCGTTCTGATGGACCAAGGCATACTCACCCAACAGCTTTTTGACGAGGCTTTGGCGGAGCACTTCGAACTGGAATTTTACGATGTGAGGCAGAATCCGCCGCCGGCTCAAACAATCATGCTTTTGCCGGAAGAGGTGGCCCGCGCATACAGCGCGGTTGTTGTTAAGAAAGAGGGAAATACCGTCACGGTTGCCACTTCCGAACCGGGCAGTGAAACGCTTGAGGAGGCGGTAAGGCTGAATTTGGAGAGGGCGGAGGGGGTGATGCCGGAAGCGAAAGAATCATCCTCCTTCGCTAAAGCTTCCCCCTTCGCTAAAGCTACGGGGGACAAGTCGGAGGACAAGAAAGAAGCAAAAGAATTATCCCAGCAGCACCCGTCCTCGGGTGCGGAGTACCCGCCAGCCCGTCCGAAGTCCGCCGCGGCGGACGTAGGAGGGTCCTCACCTGCGGCGAAGAAAAAAACCAAATCAAACAAATTCACGTTTAGTTTTGGAAAAAAGAAAAAAGAAGAAAAACCGGAACATGTTAAGTTCGCGGGCGAAGTAAAATTCGTTTACGCGCCAAGGGCAAGCATCGAATCTGTTTTCAAACATTACCAGAAACCTCTCGCGACGAGATTCCAGCAGATAATAAGCGAGGAGGGGAAAGTTGCTCCGGAAATACTCGTGGAGATTCTCAATGACGCGATAGGGCTGAGGGCGTCCGACATACACTTCGAGCCGCAGGAAAAAACAGTCGTAGTGCGGTTCCGGGTGGACGGAGTGATGCATGAGGCCGGCCGCATCCCAAAAGAACATTATGAAGGGGTTTTAAACCGCATAAAGATCGATGGGAATATGAGAATAGACGAGCATTATGCCGCGCAGGACGGCGCGATCAGGCACCGGCCTTCGCTCTTCGAGCTACGGCCGGCAAGCCAGACTTCGCTCTCCGAGCTACGGCCGGCAAGCCAGACTTCGCCCTCCGAGCTACGGCTGGCAAGCCAGACTTCGCTCTCCGAGCTACGGCCGGCAAGTCAAACCCCATCTGATCAGATAGACATACGCGTTTCGATAGTTCCCATCGTGGACGGGGAAAAAGTTGTGATGAGGATTCTCGCCGAATACGTCAGGAATCTGACTCTCAGCGACCTCGGGTTCACGCAGAAGAACCAGGAAATACTCATCAAAGCCGCAAACAAGCCTTTCGGAATGATACTGACAACCGGCCCGACAGGGTCGGGAAAATCCACCACGCTCTATGCCTTGGTAAAAATGCGCAATGCGCCCGATGTGAACATTTCAACAATCGAAGATCCCGTTGAGTACAAAATCGCTGGAATAAATCATATCCAGGTGAACACCAAAACGAATCTTACTTTCGCAAGCGGGCTGAGGGCGCTTGTCAGGCAGGACCCGAATATAATCCTCGTCGGGGAAATCAGGGACGGGGAAACGGCCGATATTGCGGTTAACGCGGCTCTGACCGGCCATTTGCTTTTTTCGACTCTTCATGCGAACGATGCTGCGACCGCCGTCCCCAGGCTTCTGGATATGGGAGTGGAGCCGTTCCTTCTCGCCTCCACGCTGGAAGTCGTGATAGGCCAGAGGCTCGTGCGCAGGATATGTCCGCAGTGCAGGTACAGTTTCACGGTTGTAAAAAGCGAAGCCGATAAGATGTTCCCCGGCGCGGAAAAATTCTTTTCCGAGGGGGATGCCACTTTATACAAGGGCAAAGGATGCGAATCGTGCGGAGGTACGGGCTACAGGGGGCGCATAGGGATTTATGAATTGTTGGAAATCACGAGGGAAATCGAAGATCTGATCATCAAACGCGCTTCCAGCAGTGAGATAAATGCGTGCGCGAGGAAGAATGGAATGAAGCTCATGTTCGAGGATGGATTTGAAAAGGTTTTAACCGGAATGACGACTATCGAAGAGCTGATACGGGTTGCCGCGCCACCGGAAGTGGTTTTATCCGAATCCAAAGAAAAATGAAAGAAAAGAATAGCCAGGCATCGGCGAAGGAAGCGAAAGAAGCATCCTCCTCCGCCCTTCGGGCTACGGAGGACAAGAAGGAAGCAAAGGAATCTGCAATTGAAACTTCGGATGAATCATCCGCCAAATCCTTTGCTTCTTTTGTTTCTTTTGCTTCCTTTGTTTCTTTCCCATGGGGGCACCTCTTCAAAAAGAAAAGTCCAAACGACACATCAGTTCGCAGAAAGACGGAGTCAAAGTTGCTGGTTGTAATGGCATCCATCAACAACATCGGCATGGGCAAGCAGGTTCATTTGTTCATTCAAAGTGCTTCCACAATGCTTGTCGCCGGTCTGCCTCTGATGGACGTTCTTAAAACCTTTCTCGCGGAAACAAGGAGCAAACCCATGAGAAAAATGGTGAACGGCATCATCGCCGACGTGGAAAACGGGTCGCCGCTATGGCGCGCCATGGAAAGCAGGCATCTTTTTTCGCCTTATGACATAGCAATGGTGCGCATCGGGGAGGAGTCGGGCGCTTTGGCAAGAAATATGGAGTATTTGTCCGAGCAAAGGGAAAAAGACAGGGCACTGCGCCAGCAGGTTAAAATGGCAATGATATATCCGACTATAGTCCTTGTAATGATGTTCGTGATCGTAATGGGGCTCGGGCTTTTCGTGCTTCCGAATCTTGTAACGGTTCTTTATGCGCTTAAAGTGGAACTGCCTCTTGCGACGAGAATCATTATTTACATTACGAACATATTCGAGCGTTACGGGATGATATTCGTGCCTGCGCTATTCGCCCTCATGTTTCTTTTTATTTTGCTCGCCAAATTCACGAGGTTCAAAGCAGTTTCGCAGTGGATAGTATTCCGCTTGCCCGGCATAGGAAGGCTGGCGAGCGAAGCCTCCATTGCGCGCTTCGGCGTGGTTTTGGGCGGGCTTCTAAAAGCGGGTGTCCCGGTCGTGGAAGCCCTTGAATCGCTAAGGGACGTGACTCAAGTTGTTTCCCACAAGAAACTTTATTCTAAGATTCTTGAACATATAAGAATAGGAGACTCCTTCCATACCGCATTTGAAAAATGCCATGAAAGCGAAAAAATTCTTTCCGTTTCCGTACAACAGCTGATAATCGCAGGAGAGCGTTCCGGCTCCCTTGCGGAGAGCTTGCTTCAAATATCCAACATTTATGAAAAAAAAGCTTCCGAGACGGCAAAGGTACTGCCTGTCATTCTTGAGCCGGTTTTACTGCTTATCATAGGGGCGCTGGTCGCCGGTATCGCTTTTGCTATCATTGTTCCGATATACTCCGTTGTTGGGAACATAAGCGGATCATAAATTTATGCGAATCATAATAAGACAAGCTTTCACGGCGATAGAAACCGCGATCACAATAGCGATCGTCGGGATCACCGCAGGGATATCTGTGCCGATGTACAGGAATTTCCTGATAAAAAACGAGCTGGATCTTGCGTCAGGGCAGATGGTGCAGGCCATGAGAAGCGCGCAGATAAGATCGCAGTCCGGGACAGAGGACTCAAAATGGGGCGTTTTTGCGCCTGATGGAACGGTATTCCGCGGGGAATCTTACGAAACAAGGGACAGCGCTTACGATGATGCTTATCCATTGCCGCCTTCCATAACCGTATCCGGCCTTATGGAGGTGACATTCGATCGCTTGGACGGGGTTCCGGAACAAACCGGCACTGTCACTCTTACGGCTGTTAACGGCGAAAGCAGGAGCATCGCGGTTAATTCCAACGGGATGATGTTTGAGGTGTTGCTAGAGGAACCACCCTCCTCCGCCAAGGCTTCCCCCTTCGCTAAAGCTACGGGGGACAAGTCGGAGGGCAAGGAAGAATCAGAAGAATCAGAGGAACTAGAGGAATCAGAGGAACCAGAAGAATCAATCCAGGAGCACCCGTCCTCGGGTGCGGAGTCTTCGGATGCGGGTGAAGATACAGATGAGGAAAGCAACAATGAGCCATCAGGCGCGCTTACACCCGCACCCGCACCCGCATCCGAGTCCTGCTCCGCGGAATATTCCTCTGCCGGCGGGAGCATAGTTTTAAAAGAAAAAGCAAATGTAACGTTCAAAGTTCTCGGGTCGCATGCAAGATACGGGGACAACGGCCCGCAAATCCAGGTGAGGCTTACGGTAAGCCTGGATGGCGGCAGGACATGGCGGGCGCTTTATGATTTCCGTGGAATAAACGGAGGCGAATCCCAATCATTTGAAAATGTTCCCGCCGGAAGCGATCTGCTTATCAAAGCGGAAGGTAGATACGGCTGGATGTTCAAGCGCTCTGCCCAGATGAAAGACGGTTCGAATAACATGAGAATATTTGAGAACGGCGCGGCGGTTCCTCAAAATCCTAATTTCTCAAATCCTCAAAAGCTTCAACAGTTCCTTCGCGAAAAGATCAAAGGCGGGGCGTTCAGCATGGGGGGCCGCAAGGTTCTTGTTCTTGCTGAGCTTAGAGATTCGGATCTTGAGTCCGATTACCAGGATGCCGCGATAGAAGTGATCATGGAAAAGCCCGCATGCGAGGCGCCCAAGAAAACCGAGGAGGAAAGTTTGGTCGAAAGGACACAGGAAAATTCCATTACAATCTGCCACTTCCCACCGGGCAGTAGGGATAAGCCGAATACGATTTCAATAGACTCATCGGCATGGCCCGCGCACAAGCTCAAAGGAGACAGGATCGGTCCCTGCGCTGAAGACAGGGACTTGGACGGAGTGCCGAACTTTTTGGATCTTTGCCCGGACACGCATGTGCCGGAATCCGTGCCAAGCGAATATCTTTTGTTCGGGCGTTTTGCTCTCACTTCAAAGTCTCAAATTTTCATGCACGGGCCGAGGAAAAAAATCGGCGAATATACCCTGAATGATACGAACGGATGCAGCTGCGAGCAGATAATCGACGCCGCAGAAAACAAAAAGCAATATTACTTCAATGAGCATCCGTTCCTTTACAGGAACTTGCGCGGGCTTTTCCCGTCATTCACTTCAGACGCGCGCAAACATGGCTGTATAAAGCAATTGATTGAGATGGTTAAGAATGATTAGCTACTTAGCTTATTAGCTGTTTAGCTGTTTAGGTTTTGTTTCGCCTAAAAACCTAAACAGCTAAACAGCTAAACAGCTATAATAATGTGCGATTGCTACCCTAAGTAAGGTTATGAAATTTAAAAACCGCCCGGCGTTTTTCCTGCTTGATATTCTGCTCGGGGTCAGCGTATTTGCGATATTTATAGGCATAGCCGGATATTCGCTGGTTTCCGTTCAGAATTTAGCGCAGATAAGCGGCGACCGCGCGAGGGGAGCATTCCTTTCGCAAGAGGCGATAGAGGCGGTTAGGAGCATACGTGACGGCGATTTTTCCGATTTAATCGGCGGAACTTTCGGCGTCGGGATCAGTTCCGGCGGGAAATGGGAATTGGTCCAATCCCCCGCAGTCAGCGCAGATGGATTTGAAACAAGCGTCCAGATAACGCAAGGAGACGGAAACAGTTTCCTTGTTACGGCGGATACCAATTGGGAATTCGGCCCGAGGCGAAAAGGAACGTCTTCGATTGCTGTGCAGCTTAGTAACTGGAGGCAGGAAAAAGAAACAGGCGACTGGTCGAACGTATCGCAGTCCTCGGTTTTAATCGAAGATCCCCCTCCTCTTTTCAACGATATTGCCGTCTCCGGAAATTACGTTTTTGCCTCCGGGGACGCGGATTCCGGCGGAGCGGGGCTTTATATTTACGACGCGAGCAATGTTTTTAATCCATCGAGGATCGCCGAAGGATTTTTTCTCGGTTCGTCCGCTTTTGAGCTTGCAATCGGGAACAAGAAGCTTTTTGTATTGGCTGATTCACCTTCCGCCGAATTGAAAGTTTATGATATTTCAGATCCGCAGTCTTTTTCCGAGGAAGACTTGCTAGGAACATACAATTTGCAGGGCTCTGGACGGGGAAGATCGCTCAAATTATTCGGGAGCACTCTGTTTGTCGGGGCAGAAAACGGCGAAGGCAAAAAAGAGTTATATGCGCTTGATGTTTCCAATCCGGCGAGCATTTCTGAGGTTGGATCGCTGGAGAGCGAAGGAGATTTGCTGGATATGCACATTCATAACGGGTTCGCGTACATAGGCAGCTCCGATGATGTTTCCGAGCTAAAGGTCATAGATATTTTCGATCCAGCCGACCTTAAATTCGCTCCGGGCGCGGGATATAACCTTACGGACGTTCTTGACGGGAAAACCGTCGCGGCATTCTCTGACTCGGTTCTTCTCGGGCGCGCTTACGGTGATGCCATACAGGAGCTCGTGTTGTTCGATACGGCAAGCGGCCCCGTCCCCGATCCCCCTCCCGGTCCGTGGTTTCATGGAGTCGGGGCGGATGTGAATTCCATGGACATAGACCCTGCGGGAAAGTACGCGTTTCTCGCGGACGCGCACGATTCCGCGGAATTCCAAGTGATAGATACTGAGCTTTTTAAGGCAGGTGAACTGCCGCGCATCGCGTTTTTCGATGCCGATTCGGGCATAGGAAGAGGTATAAAATACGACGCGAGGCGCGATATTGTATTTTTCGCGACTACGTCCGCGCTTTATATTCTTTCACCCGGATGATGGATTATTGCCGCTCGAGAAAAGGCTATACATTCCTTCTGAGCACCCTGTTCGTCGGAGCCGTGGCGCTCGCGGTGACGGGGACTATGCTCATGCTTGGATGGATGGCTCTTAGGAACGGCGTGATTATCGAAGATTCCGGGAAAGCATACGAGCTTGCGATGACGTGCGCGGAGCGCGGGCTCGTGGAATTGTTTAATGATGAAAATTATTACGGGGATGAAAATATTTCTTTAGGGGAAGACTCCTGCTCGATACTTGCGATTGGAGGGTCCGGCAATGAAAACAGGACTCTCTGCGCGGAAGGAAAAAGCGGCAGTTCAGTCCGCAGGATGGAAATAATTATCGAAAGGATCCTCCCCGCTATAAAGACATCCTCTTGGCAGGAAGTTGATGTATTTTCTTCATGTCCAAGCTGATGATCCGCAATCACCCAATGCCCGGCACGACCCTCGTAGAGCTACTTATGTTTATGGGTTTTTTCGCTTTGGTCAGCGGTGTCCTCATAGGAGTTCTGGTCATGTCCAACGAACAGCGGGTTCGCCAAGAGTCCATGACTGCGGTCGAGCAGGAGGGCGTGCAGATACTGCAGATATTAAGCAGGCGCGTGCGGTCTGCGGAAAAAATATTGTTTCCCCCGGCCGGGCAAACGGGTTCCGTTCTGGTTATTCAAACGGCAGTGCCGTCGTATGATCCTACTGTTATCGCTGTCCAGACGGGCGCGCTAAAGATCGCTGAGGCAAATGAAATAAGCACGCTGAGCTCGAGCGGGATATCTGTTTCGGATTTAATGTTCACAAATACTTCCGTCAAGGCGGATATTCAAAGCGCGGAAATTAAATTTAAAATTTCACAATCGGTTCCCCTGCCGACTGGCGGAACATATTCGCGCAAATTCGGGACGCTAATCAATCTTTTTTCCGACAGCGAACTCATCGGGAACCAATGCGGCTGTGCGCCTCCGGTTTGTTCAGGCGGGTTTTTGGGATGGGGGTATTGCGAGGAGGGGGTGTGCAGGGATTCGGATGGGGTTTTTTCGTGCAATTAGGTTTTTCGCTGTCTCGTCAAAAGTATACCTCAATCCATTAACACAAGGCGTCAATTCAAAGAAATATGGAAAGTTGTAAATTTGATATAATCCGAAAAACCTCGGTTATTCCTATTTATTTTATTCCCCAAAAGCTTATGAAAATACGTTTCCACAGGGGGTTCACGCTCATCGAACTCCTGCTTGTGATCGGCATAATCGCCATTCTGGCGTCCATCGTCATAGTGGCCATCAATCCGACCAAACAGCTGGGTGACGCGCGCAACGCCCAGCGCCGATCAGATGTAAATACGGTACTCAATGCCGTATACCAATATGCCATCGATAACAACGGCACTCTCCCCGGGACGATTCCTTCGGGAACAGCCAAGCTGATTTGCGAGTCGGATACGACAGGCGATCCCTGCACCGTTACTGCGGGAGGAGTCGATCTCTCCTCGATCGTCGGCACGTACATAGTTGACATTCCAGAGGACCCGCAGGATGCGGCAACCGGAACAGTCGGCTACACGATCGTTCAGGATGCCAACGGGCGCGTAACCGTCGCGGCTCCGTCTGCCGAGCAGAGCGCTGTTATAAGCGTGACGAGGTAGTTTTTATCGAACATAATGTTCAAAGAACCCGTGCATGCGCGGGTTCTTTGTTTCACATTATCAAAATCAGTGTCGTTCCCGACTTTCCGTACTGCCTCTCTGAACGATTGATTCGTAGCTTTAGAAAGCCATCGATTTTTTTGAAATGGTACGGAAAACAATGGATTTCTATGAGTTTATTTAATCATACCCGGCAATTTATTGCCGGGGTAACGCTTGAATTACGCATTGAATAAATTGCCGGGGTAACATCCGGTTATCAAACCCTAAGGTGTCCCAATGCGGAAGTCAGGAGTGTCGTTGAGTCTGCCGAGTTTGGAAAATACTCTCCGATAATTATTTTCTTTATAATTTTAACCTTAATCTCAAAATCAAAACGACTATACATGCCGCCAATTGCAGATTTATCACTAAGCTAAAAACCAAGTCTTTAACAACAAATATCGCGTATAGAGAAGTAAAAAATGTTGTTGTCGTCCAAATAATATATGTGCAGATATTTGCGCTTGGGTTTCCTTTCCAGAGGTCTTTCATTGTCGGGAAGAACCCCGCGAAAGTAACAAGTCCGCCGATACTGTATAAAAATGTGATTGTGTAAATGAAATATGATTCCATGTTTGATTTTGGGATTAATAAATGCTTGCAATTCTGTCTTACCACATTCTATGCGAAATGCCTTTGTATAACACGCCGAAAACAGCATCTTAGACGCAATCCCCGCCCGGCATTCAAACTGGCAAAAGACCTAAAATTATGCTATAATACTAACAACACAAAATGCCTTCAAAAAGCGCAAAAGTGAGGCTAAAAGCTCCGCGAATTTCCATAAGAACGCGCGCGATGCGGCAAAATGTATTATTTGCCGCTTTCATCGTATTTTCCCTTTCCATAAGTTCTTTCTATATCGCTCGCGGGTTCCTGGAGCAAAGGGTTTTGTCCCAGCTTTCTTCCATTGTCGCCGCGAAGGAAGACCTTGCCGAACAGGTTTTGAATAACGACCGCGTAAGGACGGTTTTGATTGCGACTCGCTCCGACATCAGGAATATCGCAAACGGCGGCGCCGGCGGGAAAATCATCAGTGATATTTTCGACAGGATGCGCGAAGAGCATGTGCCGGTCATAGGCATTTCCCTGTTCTCAAAATCCGGAAATCTGATCGATTCCTCGGGGCTTAAAATGAAAACCCAGCCTCCTTCGGCGCAAAGCAATACCTTGCTTTACGCGGTGATCGATGATTATGGCTGGCAGGAGTACGAAGTATTCTCTCCTGTTTACTCGGATAAGGGAAATTACATCGGATCGGTCGGGTTGAGGTACGATTCGCGCCCCCTGCTTGATATTTTGCTTTCCGTTTCATCGGTGGGAAAAACAGGTGAGGTTTTGCTCGGCGCGGAGCAGGACGGAAAACTTGTCCTTTTGCATCACAGGTTCCAGCCGCAAGGAACCCGCACGCTTATCATGGGTTCGATTGATGATGAATACACGGCAGGTTCTTCTCTTGCGAAAGCGGTCAGAGGAGAGGAAAGCCTCGGCCGCGCCCGGGATTATGCGGGTCAGGACGTGTACGCGGCCTTTAGGACGCTCCCGAGCCTTGGGTGGGGTCTTGTCGTGAAAATCGCGCGCAGTGAAGCGCTGGAAGGAACGGTGCGGCTTGCGATTTTCATGGGGCTCATTGGCGCTGCTTTGATCTTGGGGTCCGGATTCATCGCGGTCATTCTCGCGAGGAAGCTCACCGATCCGATACTTAAACTGAGCGACAAGATGAAAATTCTGGGACCAAATAATTGGAACTTCAAGAGATCGGTTTACACAGGCGACGAAGTTGAGATTTTGGACAGCTCCGCCGCGGATTTGGCTTGGCGCCTTAAAGACATTTACGAGCATCTGGAGGAAAAAGTCGAGGAACGTGCGCAGGAAATTCATGAGCAGTCGGCGAAAGACCATGAGGTCATGGAAAGCATCCAGTACGGCATCATCACGATAGGCAAAACCGGAGTCATACTTACCGCGAACCGCGCGGCGGGGACGCTTCTTGGGAGCGACATATCCGACATAATAGGCACGAAGATAGATGAAACAGTGGTCTTATGCGTAAAGAACCAGATATTGAGCGGGAAAAACCATCCCGCGATAAAGTCTTTGAATGAGAAAAAACCTGCCAGGATAATGAGCAGCCAGCATGCGAGCATTGCGCGGAAAGACGGCACAATGCTGCCTGTGACGGCGATGTCGGCTCCGCTTGCGGAGGGCGAAAATATTTTCGGATCGGTTTTGGTTCTGCAGGACGTCACCGAGGAAAGAAAAGTCGATTACATAAAATCCGAATTTATCTCCTTGGCTTCCCACCAGCTCCGCACTCCCCTTTCAACGATACAGTGGTATCTGGAATTATTCGCGGAAGGAAACAGAAAAGATGTTTCTCTAAAAAAAGAGTCGTTAGCAGAAATGCAGAAAGCCGCGCAAAAAATGTCGGGGCTTTTGGAAACGCTTCTCCATGCCGCCCGTCTGGAAGGCGGCAATATCAATCCGGATTTCAAGGAAGTGGATATGCCCGCGTTTTTGAAGGATGTCGCTGGGGAATTCAAAACCAGGCTGAATGGAAAAAGCTTTTCATTCAAGGCCGACATACCTCAAAAAAATCTTACGGTTTCCACGGATCCGGTTCTTCTACATGTGATTCTGCAGAATCTTCTGGACAACGCGGTTAAGTATTCTCAAGGGGGAAGCGAAGTAGGGATCTCACTTAAGAGAAGCGGAAAATTTGCTGAGATCAGAGTAAAAGACAACGGGGCTGGGATACCGAAGGAAGAGCAATACAGGGTCTTCGAAAGGCTCTTCCGCGCGAGCAACGCGAAAAACATGGATACCACGGGGAGCGGGCTGGGGCTTTACATTTCAAAGATGATCGCCGGAATCATAGGCGCCGATCTGGACTTCGAGAGCGCGGAAGGAAGGGGGACGATGTTTAAGCTTAAACTGCCGGTAAAATGAGTATCGATATCGGCGAGGCGAAACCGGACAGAGCAGAGTGATGCACACTCAAACCCTGCGAATCTTAATAAGCTATTCTTGTCTTACAGGGAATGGCAATACTGACGGGATTACCCCGTCATCCAAAAAGGATTAAGAGATAATAATCCAATTTGTCCACATAATAAATATTTATATACTTTCAGTATACAAAGGACTATACTAAAGCCTCTGGTTGCCTCTTTTGCGCCGAGCCATATGATAATCAACGCGGATTCCATTCTGCCGCATCTTAAAGAGAGAGTGCGTCCATCGCAGAGCGACGCCGCCAGACACCTGATTTGTCCGTCCTGCAAAATAAGAACAAGGCTAAATACTCTGGGGGACGGCCGCAGAAAATGCACCGCATGCGGAAAGAAATTCCGCATTCACAAGGTGACGGAAATAAACAAAATACAACAGTGCGCCGAGATTCTTCTGTGTTTCTGTCTTGATTTTTCCGCTCACAGAACGGCCAAAATTACACATTACCGTTACCGGCTGGTTTCCGCCTTCTATGACCACTTCCGCAGGATTATTGCAGAAAATACTCTGCCAAAGGAAAAGCTTCCGCTCCTCTCCAATCATGTACATAACGGCGGTAAGATGCAAAACAAATCCAGATGTCGATGGTGCAATAGCAAGCTTCGCTTGGTTGAGTTGGAGAAAACGACGCCCGTGTTCGGCATTCAATTGCGCGATAGCGGAGAGGTCTATATTGACCCGCTCAAAGATGAAGAAGCAGTGCTCCATTTCCAAACATTTGGTTCCAAGGAGGAATCCGCCGATCGCCGTGAGGGTTACGCCGGTTTCATCTGTTGCGGCAAGTTCCATCGTTTCACAAAAGTTGCGCCCTCCAAGGATAGTACGGATAAATTGTGGACATGGATTCGGGAGCGTATACGCACTCACCATGGCATCTGGAAGCGGAATACAGGCTTTTATCTGAAGGAGCTTGAATGGAAGTACAACAACAGACATATGGATCCAGATTTACAGGCGCTTAAAATCATCGAGCTTATGCCGATTGATTTCCTAACCAGCTGGCCACTAAATACGTATAGCAAAGCCTTAGTCCAAATAGGTGCATAGATGGCCAAATTCCGGCGACTTCGTGTGCTCACACTCACTTGCGCAATAAGTTGAGTGCGGACATTATCGAATTTCTTCAATTCATTTCATTCCCCAATTCATTCATATGCGTTTCTATCGTTCCTGCCATACTCCCCATCAGCTTGCGCGGAGATTATCGAGTGTTTCTAAATCATGGCTAGCTATGATTCACAAGGACACTCCCCCGGCAAATCCGGGAACCCGTGCCATGCTATCTGCGATGAGACGAACGATGGATCGCACATAAATTTATATTTCTTCCACGTTTTTACCATGCAGAGCCGCGCACGAAGTTCATATGTGCGAGGCAGCTTTTCCTCCCTCTAAAAAGTGTCTTGAGTGATGTCCACCTGAGCCGGAATCACTCAAGACACCAAGTCTTCCATTTAGTTACTACTTCATCATAACATCATTATGAATAATCGTACCACCATTATCGGCATGTCAATCGCCTTCCTTAGTGCAATAGCCTCGTCTGCATTTGCTCAAACTGTCCAGACGAACGATGGCTTTCTTGACCAGGAAAAACCTGACTGGATAGAAGCTCTTCCCATTCCTGCAGAGCTTTATCCAACTCTTGCAGAAACAATCAGGGCGGCAAACCTGATTACTCATGAAAAAAGTTTGCTTAAAATCAGCTCGCCGACATACGAGCAGGCACATCGTCTTCTCCTCCAGAATTTACTTATGATGCAGAGGCAATTGCATTTAAGTCCTGCTGATCTGGCAAGATTCCAGAGCACTGCGCACCCCGCAAGATCCACAGTTGATCCGAGAATATATTCTCCAAATCCTCTGGGGATAGCATTGCCAGCATCCTTACCCAAAACCCTCGTTGTTACTGGCAATTCAGTTGGTTTTAATACATATTCTGGAGACAGGCCGAGCCGCCGGTCAATAGTTCTGGCATCCGAAGCTTTAAATACCATGCGTTTATCTGTAAGATAACAATTGGCTTCGCGTTGATTGCTACTCCTACACTAATCTGGAGTAGCAATGCAATTCGTTCACTAACTATACCCAAATTTATGACAGATGACATTGTTCCACTGCAGTCGCGAATTACCGCGATCGTTGATGAGGAGAATCGCCTCAATCGAAACCGGAAGAACGCGATTGGTATAAAACAGACGCGCCGGGATGCCGAAAAGCGTTCTGAATCCGCAAAACTGCTGACTCTGGAAAAGGAGAAACAGCATCAGGTGATAATCAACGCAGACAATGAGCGGGAGTTCCAGAAAGAGCTCAGTCGGGAGGGCGTAGACCTCGTCAATCTCTCTAAAGAAATCCGCGATGATTACATCGCGGAGTCCCGGCACAGGGAAGTGGCTAGAGAAAATTTACAGGCAAAAATCACCGCACTTGAAGCAAAAATGCAGAGTATCAAAACAGCAAGAGGTTCGTGAATCTCCGTAACCTGTCTTGCCCGCCGAAGACAGAAAAGCGCCCAAAATGAAACGCTTACTCTTCGAAGAAGAACCGGACGAAGCCGGATGGCTTGCCGGCCGAAGCGAAGTAGCCTGCGTAAAAGTAAAATGTCCGCCTTCGCTAAAGCTACGGCGGACAGCCTACGCTTCGCGTAGGCTGGAGCCGCCTCGGGGACTTGAACCCCGGACCTACTCATTACAAGTGAGTTGCTCTGCCACTGAGCTAAGGCGGCAAGGAAGTGAAAAGTGAAAAGTGAACGGATGTCAGGGAATTAGCGATTTGTCCACAAGATACATTACCTCGCGCCAAGCAACAAAAGAATTTAACATGATAGATATTACCAATTTTTTATCTATGAAAACATTTGCAAAATTATCAACGGTACTGGCGCTTGCATTTTCAATTGTCCAGCCGGCGTTTGCTGCCGTATGCACTCTCAACGGGGAAGAAATCCCTTGCGACCAAATGCCCAAATGGTTTTGGGCTTTCCCTGTTGTCATGTAAATAGGTGGACTGTTTTTCTTTATATTCTGGCTGCGAATGCTTTTGGATGCTATTCATAATCAAACAGATGACAGAATCATGTGGGTTTTTCTGATAGTTTTGCTCAATGTTCTTGGAGCGATCATTTATTATTTCACTGCAAGAAAGAAGAGAAATAAAATGTAGTCTTAATTTCCAATGAAAGCGGAAATCATGACAAGATGTTTGTGTTGTGCGTGCCTGTTTTGGGCTATAATGATAGTCTGCTCTTTCAGGTGATCGCTCCGGCTCCGTCCCCGGCTTCGCTTTCGGCTAAGCCACGGAGACTTCGCCGTGAGAGGAACATCCGGGCATCACGCCACGCCTCACATGTGAGGCGTGGCACGGAACGCTTAGCGGGTAATACCCGTCTGCCTGTCATATATCAGGTAAAGGCAGGTACGGAATAGTGCCACAGAGACGATCCCCTTTAATGGGGTATGAAACGCCCCGGAGTACCGGGGACCCCGCACCCTTTGGGACGAAGAGAATGCAATGTTGTTGAAATAAATTGCCTTTCCTTTGCTTTCGGCCCAAAGGGTGCGGGGTGGGCAAACTCTAGGTGATGCAAGGAGGATTTGGGTTGGCGGATAAAGCGATGGTTCCGTCGCCCCGCGAACCCCTCCGCAAAGTTTATGTTCTTGAATAAAGAGCTCCAAACTTAAGGACATCGGGCAACCGTGTCCGCAGATAGATGATCACCCACCCCGCAGTGATCCGTAAGGATCTACTGCCGGGGGGACAGAACCCGGAGTACAGAAAGGGCAGATTAAAAAACCGGAGAAATGTTCTTCCGGTTTTTTGGTAAACACCATTTTGGTATTATCTTGCGCCCGCAAAGCAGGCTCCCGTTTCTTCTGCTGTTTTTTCAGCAATTCCGTCTATTCTCCTGCTTGCATTATTGTCCCTGCCGTTCATTATTTTGTTGATTCGGCTTACACGTTTTCGGTCATCAGCTGATAATCTTTTGTCCGCATTATCCGGATTATCCATGGCTGGCAGCAATTCGCGTTCGAGCGCATGCAGTTCATCAAGCACAAGAGGGTCAAGGTCGAATCTTTTTTGCGCAAACGCGCCATTGATCAGTGTCTTGTTGTAATACTCTTCAAGATCGCCGTAAGTTTCCGGAACTGTCAGGCGTTCAGATCCGCCGCCGCCTCTGAAAAAATTGATCATAGTATATTTGGTGAAGTGGATAATGGAGGCATGTTGAAGAAAAAAATTCATGCGTCAACAGAAGCGATTATGTTCTTCAAATCTGTTTATATTATTAACAGCTCATCTTAAGCTTATAAAAACCCGTTCACGTTGAATTTATGTGTTAATTAACTGTTTTGTTACGAATTATTACAGGTTGACGAAGATTTAAATGTTGGTTATCTGATATAGGTGCAGAGCTGATTACGAGTCATAGGTCGCTGGTCGCTGGTCTCTAGTCACTAGTCTCAAGACAAGCAATCAGTGACCAGTGACTGGTGACCAGTGACCAGCGACCCTTACGTTTTTCTTTTGCCTGCATATCGCCATGCCATTTCAAATATTTGTCTTTGAGTATCGGCAACCTCTTTGCTTTCTATGATTATTCCGAAAACGTCGTCCGGTTTTTCGCAAAAAGATACGATCGCGACTTTGTTGTCGTAGATATTTATCTCGTTGTTGAAATTGAATTCCTTATCCTTCACGAGCCGTATCTCGCGGAAGCATTCCTCATCTTTCATATGCACTCTCTTGCCCTCCGGATCGTCGGGAGCTATTCCGCGCAAAAATATTTTTTTCTTCGCCCTCACGGATACGTATTCTTCGTCATAGTTTTTCCAAAATCTGCGCACTATTTCCGAATTCGCGAAATTCAATATCTCGCTTCCCGCAGTCAGCGTGTCATCGTAAACATGCCGCACGCCTTCCCATCCTGCGAAAAATCTTACAATCGGCCTTTTGTGGCTTGTTCCCTGCATTGATTTGAGTTCAGTAAGAACCCTGTCAAGCGCGTGCGCGCTCTTTCTTGTTTCGAGAGCGAGGAGTTCCGGAGCCACGGGCGCGTAGCGCTTCCCGCGCTCGTGGCGGATGCTGGTGAATATTCCTTTTTCGACCAGTTTTTCAAGCGCGTTAAAACAGGTAATGCGGTTTAATTCCGTCTTTTTCGCGTAAGCCGAAGCCGCATCATTTCCTATTTCCAATCCGGTCAGATAAAGCGCGGCATCTCTTTGGCTTAAGCCGACAGATTCCAATATTTTCTGGAGGTCTTTATGGAGCATGGAGTTAGATTATATGTGTTGTTAATAATTACAACAAACAATTCAGTAAATTTGCACAGATATAATAGTTACTAGGTTACTAAGTTACTAGGTTACTAAGTTCGCAAGCGAAACCCAACCTAGTAACTTAGTAACCTAGTAACTTAGTAACCTAGTAACCTTTAATCTACTGCACTAATTTCTCGTTCGCTATTTTCAACTGCCTCAAAGCATGTTCGTGATGCGGATTGATTTTGAGCGCCGCCTTGTATTTCCCGATGGCTTTTTCAAATTCATTGCGCATGAAATAGACTCCACCAAGGTTGAAATGCGCGTCGGCGAGATTTGGGTTAGATTCAATTGCTTTGAGAATATATTCCTCCGCCATGTCATATTTGCCTGCTTTGCCGTAAACCGCGCCAAGGCTGTTTAGGGCATCTGCAAAATCCGGTTTAAGCGATATTGCTTTCTCAAAAAGTATTCTGGCGTCGTCCAAATCCCCTTTCCTAAGGTACTCGTTTCCGATGTTGTTATAGGCGACATAAGAAGAAGGATTTTTTTGCAGGACGTCTGTAAACAAAGCTTCGGAATTCGCCCATACTTTTGACCTCGAGAATGCCGCAAACGAGAGGAGGATAACGATTGCCCCAATAAAGGCTGATGAATATTTGCGATTTTTTAGAATGGCGCTGGCAATCACGACAAAAAACAATGTGAGCCCGATCGAAGGCATGTATGCGTATCTGTCCGCCGCCATGGAAATGCCATTACTGCGCATGTAAGCGAGGAAGCTCGGCGAAAGCGTAATAACAAACCAGCATGCGCCTAGTATGGCAAATCTGTTCTTTCTGAATACGAATGCAAGAAGCGAAAGCGTTGTGATTGTAATTATGGAAAATACGATTGCGGGATTGCCGATAGATATCGGGTCAGGCGCCGGATATATTGCGGAAAAATTTAAAGGAACGAAGAATTTTTGCAGGTAAAAGGCGGCGCTTCTGGCGGCCAAAAGAAGGACTTGGATTATTGTCAGCTCTGCGACCGCCTGAGATTTGCCCACAAACGCGATAACTGCAAAAATTACCGCAGGAATCAAAAATAGAGCAATCCTGCGCATAAAAGAGATTATTTTTGCCTTGCTGTTCGCATTGAAATTGCCGTTCGTATAATCGTGAACGGCCAGTACGGCCGGCAATACTATTGCCGTTACCTTGGACATCATTGCGAGGATGAAAAAGATCACACTTAGCGAATAAATTTTTCTGATTCCGTTCCCGGCTTTTACGTAACAAATGAATGAACCTAAGAAAAAGAATGCGCTGAGCAGTTCTTTCCTTGCGCTTACCCAGGCGACAGCTTCGGTATTGATCGGATGAGCGGCGAATATCAATGCCGTGAAGAATGCTGTGAACTTATTTTTAAGGATCAGCGTTATTAGAATATAAACCAGCAGAGCATTGCCGGCATGAAGGACAACATTGGTAATGTGAAACCAGAACGGGTTTGCTCCCGAAAACGCGTAATTTATCTGGAAACTCAGAAGGGTCATCGGAATATAAAGTTCCGGATCGTATGTCCAGAATACCGAAGGGGAAAAATTCAAGACGGAATAATTTTCTCCTATCAAAAGATTGTCGTCCCAGCTTAAAAAGCCGTAGCTCGCAGTTCGCGCATAAATCAACACGGGGAGAAGAATTACAGGCAGGATGATGAGGAAGGTTTTTCTGGTCACTTTAGAAGAATACACAATATAACTTGAAACATGAAACTTGAAACTTGAAACATGAAACATGAAACTTGAAACATGAAACGCTCCGAGATTATTTTCGGCCTTCTTAGAATCCCGATGGATGCGTTTGCCGCCTTGGCCGCGCTCCTGCTCAGTTACCGCCTTCGCTTAGCGAACATAGATTTGATCCCGGGAGTTAAGCTTCTGGATTCCTCTCCTACGCTCCCAGGGATGGAGTATTACATGAACAGGTTTGTTTTGCCGTGGGTTTTGGTTTTCATTCTGGCCGCGGCGGCCATGAAACTGTATTCCCTCGTCACGACCGCGAGCAGTTGGAACGAAATCGGCAGGATTTTTCTTGTTTCGCTGTTGTGGGTGGTCGCGGTGATGGCGTGGTATTTCCTCATAGCTAAACAGCTGTTCTTTTCCCGCGTCCTTCTGGTTCATAGCGTATTTTTCCTCGTTTTATTCGTTTCCATGGGCCGCACGGCGGTTGTGATCCTTCAGCGCGCCTTTTTGAGCATTGGAATAGGCGTCAGGCTTGTAGCATCAGTAGGAAGGCATCCTGTCGCTTTAAGCGTGCGCGACGTCCTGTCGCGCGATATGCACTACGAGTACCTCGGGCATTTTCCGGATTTCCATTCCATTAAAATGCTTTCGGAAAAATGCAGTTTGGATCTTGTCCTGCAGACCGATCCGGATGCGGGGAACAAGGAAACAATATCTCTCATTGATTTTTGCCGCAGCAGCCACATCGGCTACGCTTTCCTTCCGCCGGTATTCGCGGACGTTCCCCATCAACTTAAGATAAGCCGCTTGGGGCTGGTTCCTGTTCTTGCGTTCCAGCCTACTCCTCTGGACGGATGGGGAAGGGTTTTCAAGAGGTCTTTCGACATATCCGTGAGCGCTGCCCTTTTGGTGTTATTGTCTCCGGCGCTGGTTTTAATCGCCGCCGCCGTCTTTGCGGAGTCCGGAAGGCCGGTTTTGTATGTTTCGCGCAGGATAGGGGAGCGCGGCAAGGGGAATATTCCCGTTCTCAAGTTCAGGTCCATGGTTAAGGACGCGGATTCGGTAAAAAGAGAATTGCTGGACGGCAACCAGAGGCGCGACGGGCCTCTTTTCAAAATGAAGGACGATCCGCGCGTGACGCGCACAGGAAAGTTCCTTCGCAGGTTCGATCTTGACGAACTTCCGCAGATTATCAACGTTCTCATCGGGCACATGTCGCTTGTCGGCCCCCGTCCGCACCTGCCGGAGGAAGTCAGCAAATATACTTCATACCAGCGAAGAGTTTTTACAGTGAAGCCGGGGATTACCGGCCTTGCGCAAGTTTCCGGCAGGAGCAATTTAAGATTCGAAGAAGAAGTGAAGCTTGACCTTCAGTACATAGAAGAATGGTCGATGAAAATGGATTTGTGGATTTTGTGGAGGACAATGTTTGCGGTCGTTGGTAAGAAAACAGATTAGCAACGTTTAGAAAAGCGCCATCTGATCCTCCGGGACAACCGCCGTACCTCTGGTTTTTTTACGCGCGGATGGTTTCTTTTGGCCGAGATCTTCTTCCATTGCGAATTGTTCCAGATATTTCTTTATCCTTTCTCCGTATTTTTTCTCCGTGAGTCTTTTGTCCAGAATCGCTATCCGGCCGTCTGAGGTCTTGTGCCTGCAGAACGTTCTTATAAGCCTGAAGAGCCGGTGCTCGAGGCGCGGGAGGGAATAATCGGAGAAGCTGTCTCTGTAATGAAGCGATCTCTTCGAAAAAAGGAAATTGCCGGGGTGGTCGAACGGCAAACTGCTTATCGCAAGGAGCCCGGCGGTTTCCGGCGGAAGCGTCACCAATTCGTATGTCCATGGAGTAAGCATCCAGATGCACGGAGAAGGGGCGGCGGTGAATTCCGCCTGCATTCTCTCCAATCCTCCGCTTAGGTTCTGGCATATCAGAGTGATCCCCTTCTCTTCCAGCTGTTCCGTGTATTTGACAAAAGCTTCCTCAATAAGCCTTCTGCTTGGCAGAAGCATGATTATTTTTTTTGCTTGCGGATTTTTGAGGATCGATTCCGGATTTCTGTCTTCGAAATCAATAGGCACAAGGTCAAAAACAGACCTCTCGCAATCTTCAAAGCGCACATTCTGCCCCTTCGGGATTATCTCGGTAAGACTTTCCGCGCTTTTCGGAGGTATTAGAAGCGTCGTCGGAAAATTATCGAAAAGTTTTTCTTTGAGCGCACGGGAAGGGAATTCAGGAACAGACTGCAGGAATTGGGTTCCGTCCTGCCTTTCCTCGATCCATGCCGCTCTCCCGTTCATTTGGCTTGAGTCCAGAATGTTTTTAAGCTGATTGAGAAGCGATTTTACCGGAGGCGAGAACACAGTCTTTTCCAACATCACTGACAAGCGTTCCCTTAGTCCGCCAGCGTCAGGAGACTGCAAGTCGGATGATTTCAGCTCATGCACGTCTTGCTTTGCGCGGATTTTTTCTATCCATATTTGAATTTTTTCGGTAAAACTTGTAAGTTCAGCGTTCC
>Ga0076291_107_pt1 | contig 110845 bp, 124 predicted proteins | sample RifGroA2_FD_67978 | JGI IMG/M metagenome (GOLD analysis project Ga0076291, IMG submission 67978) | Candidatus Saccharibacteria bacterium GW2011_GWA2_46_10 | reverse complement strand
ACGGCACCAATAGGCGTTTGCAGAGAGTATCATTGGTCTGAAGCGCATATTCCGGTGCCAGATTGCTGGAGGGATCAATGTTGAAATCACCACCGCCAGCGGCGGTGCTGGAATCCATTCTGGCCTGCAGGCGTTTGGTGGCATTGCCGGATTTGGCGGTAACGTCAATAACCGACTGGACATTAACGAATTTGATCGGTTGTGAGGCACTATCATTGGCCTTAATTTTGACTACTGCTTTGTCGTAATAGGGCGAGAAACGGGCGTAGAAATAGGCAGCCGTGGCGCCACTGGGCAGATTATTAATAACTACATTGCAATCATAATCGGCGCTGCCGGAAAAGGCGCCGAGATTCTTAGACGCGCAATTAACCGATTGCAGGCCACTGGCCGAGTTGTATGAAACGCTGTTGCTGCCGCCACCGGTCTGCGGATATAAATAGAAAGTCTTAGACGCAGCCTGGACACCGGAAATATCGGCGTTGGCCGGGATTGGATAGAGCGTAAGCCTCAAAACCGGAGAGTATTTATTGAGGCTCCAGACCGTTTCATCAAACAAGGTTTGGCCGTCGGCATTGGGTACAAACTGGTTATGTTCAGCATTGGTTGATTGCCAGGAGAACAGCAAGCTGGACAGCGGCGCCGAGGTAGTGACTTTGGCAATCTGCGACTTATAAGGCGGCAAGTCCTGATAAAAAAGGCTGGTCGGTGTGGGATCGATCAGTAGGCAAGTGTAGTTGGTGGCATCGTCAAGTTTTGAGGCACTGGCCAGTGGCGCACCTTGTTTGAGCAGATCGTCGCATTTGGTGGCCGAAACATTGGCACTGGGATCGACTTGAAGGGTCTTTTTGATATAAGAAATGGCATCGTTAACGCCCGATTGAGCAGCATAGCCTGCGGCAGTGGACTGCTGGTTGGACGAAGTTGATTGCAGTGAGCGGTTCATGACTTTGGTGAAGCCGATGGAGAGCAATGTCAGCAAAAGCACCAGCACAAAGACTACGACTACGGATGTGAGACCGCGTTCCGTCTTCCGTTCCCTGTTTTCCGTCCTCCGGACGTTTAACATAAGCATAATTATAACCTATAGACCTCGGCTAACGGTTGTGGTCTGTGAATTTACCGAACAGATGCGAAATGTACATAAAAAATCATGCTCCTTGATTAAGGGCAGTTAAAGCTGCATCTAACCGCTTCAGACTTTCGTTCCTACCGAGCACTTCTATGGTACCGAAGATTTCCGGCGATACACTGGAGCCGGTCAAGGCAATTCGGATAACCGGAAACAAGATGGCTGGCTTAGTACCAAGCTTTTTGAGCAACTTATTTAGTCTATTTTGGATGTCAGCGTGGCTAAAATCACTATCCTTTAGCTGTTCAACGGTGGCGCTTAAAAAATGTCGTAGGTCTGGCGTATTTTTTATAAGCTGCTTATCAACTGGATTTTTGTAGAAATTTCTGACGGTAGCGGCTGAGGGTGCTTCGAAGAAAAAAATGGTCAAGGTTGCCAACTCGGCCAAAAATTTCAGCCGTTCTTGGACTAAACTGAGCACCCGTTTTTTATAACTGTCAGTCGCAGTCTCGGCTTTAGCCGTCCAGAAATCAGCGGCTCGTTTGTAGAGCTCTTCAACACTCAAGCTGCGAATATAGTATCCGTTCATCCAATCTAAGCGCTTAGGGTCAAAAACAGCCGGGCTGGTATTAATTTGATCAAGCTTAAATTTTTGAACAAGCTCATCGTGCTTAAATATTTCCTGCTCGGTCCCATCGTTCCAGCCTAGCAATGCCAGGAAGTTAACCAGGGCCTCTGGTAAGTAGCCCTTTTCTTTGTAATCAAGGACATCAGTATCGCCGGTTCTTTTTGATAATTTTTTGCCATCCAAGCCATTAATAACTGGTAAATGGACGAATTTAGGACTCTGCCAGCCGAAGATCTCATACAGCAGAGCGTGTTTGCCGGTAGAGCTGATGAACTCATCGCCCCGTATGATGTGACTGATTTTCATAAAATGATCATCGATGACGTTGGCGAAATTATAAGTCGGAAAACCGTCGCTTTTGATGATAATAAAGTCTTCCATGAGGGATAGATCGTCGCTGAAGGCTCCCCTGACCTCGTCGTCCCAGTCAACTCGTTCGTGCAAAAACGGGTGTTTTTTTTCCGAGAAGTATCCTTTAACAGCTTCTATGTCCAGCCTGATGGGCCAATCACCATAAAGTGTTTGTCGCGGCTTGTGATGATATTCGGCCTCGTATGTTTTACGGTAAATGAAGGGCACACCCTTCTTAATAGAGCGGTCTTTGTATTTCTCATAACCATCAGCGGAAATATAAGAGCGGTAGGCCAAGCCTTTCTCAATGAGCTGATCGGCATATTTTTGATAAATTCCACTTTTGTGACGTTCGGATTGTATGTAGTCGATGCTATGGGGCTTGCCTTCTGTAATCCAAAAGCCTTCATCAGGTCTTAAGCCAACCCAATCTAGACCAGCAACTATTTGATCGACACCTTCGGCGACAAAACGTTCCCTATCCGTATCTTCCAATCTTAAAATAAATGAACCCTGATTTTGTTTGGCGAATAAGTAGTTAAAAAGTGCGGTTCTGACTCCGCCAATATGCAAAAGCCCGGTTGGGCTCGGCGCAAACCGTGTACGTACCATCAACTTAAGTATAAAGCTAGCATGGGTCTACTGGCCAGAAAAAAGGCTGCTGGCACTGCCAGTAATAGACTGATCGCCGTTGGCTTGAATCTCGGTCATAACGCCGCCCACGACCCCAACTGCCTTGTTGGTCTGGCCACAGATAAAGCTAGTCGCTCCGTCTTGGGAAAAAGTTTGAATCTGATTGTCATTGGGGCAGCTTTTTTCGCTCAAGTTGGTTGATTCGGCAGTGCTAATCGCTTTTTTAGTAACAGTTACAGTATTGGCAGGATCGGCTATGGCTTTGAGTTCAATTGTAACTATTCCATCTTTTTCTTGGGCTGGAGCAGCTACGGTATAACCTGGTAGATTCGGTATCGCTGAATCAACATGGGCTTTGCTGGCAGCTACTTTCATCGATATGGCCGGAATCTTTTGCCAAGCCACAAAGCCAGCGAGACTACCTAAGGTCAGAACAATCAATAAAACAGTTAGCCATTTAGGCAGGATGTGTAATAGTTTAGCCGGACCACGACTGCGCTTCCGGCGCGACTGCTTATGGGCATCAGCTCGAGCCAAAGCGTAGTCCAGCAAGCGCTCTAAGCGTTGATGAGATGGCGAGGCTGCCACGCTTGGTATGGGACTAGCCAAAGCTAAGGCCTTAGAACGTTTTGAAGCTGACGATGTGATCTCAGTATCCTTAATTCGGCCACTGCGAGTCGTCAAAATACCAAAGTGTTTGACTCTATGGTGTTGTGGAGTTAGTTTAGCGTGGGCTTCACGCACAGGGTTGCGGCCAACCAAAGCTTTTTTGATTGGGTTTTTGCCAACTTTAACTTTACTGTGCGCCTTGTTGACAATTCGACGCATCAGGGTTTTGGAACGTTGGGTCTGACGATGCACATTATGAACGACCCGCCTCGGGTGTCTGTTGCGTGAAGCGGGTCTAACTTTTGCCATAACGGGCAGACGGACAATGCCATCCATACTAATAAAAGGTGTTTTAGCCTTGAGGCGATTGGCTCTATTTTTAACCGCGCCGATTATTTTACCTGTGGCCATGTCGTATTTTTGGCCGTTGATTTCGACAACGCTTGTATTTTTATGCACTTGGGATGATTGCCCTCATAACGATAAAGAATATGGTACACCGAATACATATATTATGCAATAAGCCTATGTGAGCTGAAGTCAAACCGATCGTCTATAATCTAAACTAGATGATCGGTCTATTGTTTACAATTCACCGTTTACCGTTAACCATGCGTTATCCGTTTTCTGTTCTCTACACTCAATCGTTAATTGTTAATAGTAAACGTATGAAAAATGGTAAATGGAAAATGGTTAATGCCTCCACAGGGGGCGCTTGATGGATTTTTTGGATCCCAGAAAAAGACGGGCCCACCATATCCGATTAATGATCGGCTACGGACTGATGGCGGTAGCTATTGTCTTGACAGCCACCATTTTGGTCTATTGGGCTTACGGTTACGGTTTTAATACCAAGACTGGCGGTGTGGTCGAAAATGGTCTGCTGTTTGTTGATTCCAAACCTGGTGGTGCCACAATTTATCTCAACGGCCAAAACCAAAACGAGACTACTTCTGCTCGAATGGTTCTAACCGGTGGAGCCTATGATCTGAGCCTGAAGAAGGATGGCTACATCGATTGGCAGCGTCGAACAACTGTATCCGAACACAGCGTTTTGCGCATGGTCTACCCTTTTCTCTTTCCTAAAGAACCCAAGACTGAGGCCTTAAAAAGCTACAGTCTTTCGCCAGCTATAATGACCGCCAGTCCGGATCGCCGCTGGCTGTTGTTACTACCACAAAATGGCCAAGTTTCACCAACCTTTGAGATGTTTGATACAGACAAACCTAACCAATCACCCCAGGCGGTTAGCATACCGACCCAGCTCTTGAATGGTGCCGGTCGTCCCGGCAGTTCGCTGAGCGTCATCGGCTGGGCAAATGATAACGACCGTCTTTTACTTAAGCATGCCTATGATGGGGGCTTAGAATTTATCATTTTTAACAGAGCCAATCCGGCAGCGTCGGTGAATCTAAACAGATTGTTTAACTTTAATCCAACGGACATAGCTTTGGTTAATAAAAAAATTGACCAAGTATATCTATATGGTGAGGCTGATAATGCTTTACTGCTAGGTGATATCAACCGGGCCAACTTGCAGCCACTGCTTAAGCGTGTTCTGAACTTTAAATCACTCGATAACAATCTGCTCCTCTATGTCACTGATCAAGAGGCTGCGGCCGGTCAAGTCCTGGTCAAAATCTGGGACAATGGTAAAAGTTACCAACTAACTACTTTGCCAGCTGGCAGTAAATATCTAATTCAAGCTGCCCAGTTTCAATCCCATTGGTACTATGTAGCTTCCAGCGATCAATCCAAACGAATTAATATTTACAAAGATCCACTTGACGGCCTCAAAGATCCTGCTCGAGCAGTCGCCAGTCCTTTTATTGCCCTGATCAACTCAAGTGCCGAAAATGTGGCAGTATCTAACAACTCACGTTTTATAGCCGCCCAAAGGGGCCAGCGGTTTGCTGTTTATGATATTGAGAGCCAGACACGCTATCAGGTTAGCTTGCCATTAACAACTCAAAAGCCGCTCAAATGGATGGACGGGCACCGCTGGATTGGTAACGTTGAAGGCTCAGTATTTATCATGGATTTTGATGGTCAAAATCAGCGCAAATTAGTGCCGTCATTGACAGACGATATTTTGTTTGATGGTGACTTTAATCGTATGTTTAATTTGGTCACTGCTACTGATGGCAAATCAACTATTCTACAATTGACCGATCTGCGTGCTGGCGTCGACTTACCTAAACCCTGAACCTATTATTCTGCAAGCCAGTTCCAGAAACGGGACCATAAACTCGGCGCATTACTGGGAATAGTTTTTGTCTGAGTGGTCAGTTGTGTAGTAGCCGGCGCGGCGGAATTTGCCGTTGGATTCGGGCTTATCTGCTCGCCAACAACTACCAAACGATTGAGGCTGGTGCCCGGCGGATCACAGGTGATTAAACTGGCTGTGGCCGGCTTGTCCCGCGGGCCGAGTACTGACACATCATCGGATTTGACAATTTTTTTCTCATAAACTTGGTAAGTATAGCGTTGACCATCTTTCTGGAGATAGAATGTATCGCCTAGTTCCAGCCGACTAAGTAATACAAAAACAAACTTGTACTTGCCCTTGTTGAAGATATTGTTCGATGAATGTCCGACGATCACCACGTTGCCGTTCTGTCCTGGCCGGGCGCTATCACCAAAGTTGACCACGCCTTCTTCAAGGGCATTGAGGACAGCATTTTCGTCAACCGTCGTGACGCTGTAAATTGCCGGCGCCTCGACATTAATTTTGGGAATAATAATCTTCGGTTCGATGCTTACGGTTTGACTTTGACCTATCAACTGAGTAGTTGAAATAGCTCGGCTGGGCTGGATAAATGGCGCAATAAAGCGTTCATTAAAAAGGCCAAATGACACAATTAATACGGCGATAAGGCCGGCGCCTAGACCAACTACCAGCGAATGTAATTTTTGTTTTGGCCGCTGACCGGCCGCTTGCAATTGTCGTCTAACCGTTGTACTAATGCTTCTTGGACGATAAGCGCCTCTTGGCGCTTGCCGTGATCTTGAACTGGCCTCAGCGTAGGCTTGATAATGTTCACCCTGCCCGTGGGATTGATAAAATTCTTGCCAAACTTCGTGTTTCTCTTCATCGGAGAGTTCGCTGTAGTATTTATGCCAGTTGGCGTGCATTTCGCGTAGGGGCAGCCCGGAATTAATCAGCTGCTGGGCATAGTGCTGATGAGCAGATAGTTTCGGCGGCTGACTACCGATTTTTGGCGTTATCGCTTCAGCTTCCAGTAGCGGTTCGTGCCCGTAGGCGGCCTCAACCTTTTGGCGGATTAGCTCAATCGCCGCCTGTTTGGATTTATCAGCCGGTCGGGCGCTCTGACTCTGCTTCTTTGTATCGTCGTCCATACTAAAAATGCTTAACTTTATTGTACAATGAACACCATATTCTCTGTTAAAATATTAAAGCCCAAGGGCGGATGGCGGAATTGGTAGACGCGCCAGACTCAAAATCTGGTGGCCGCAAGGCCGTGGAGGTTCAAGTCCTCTTCTGCCCACCAAGTGATTTTTGTTACCAACTTCTATGAGGTTGTTCCGCTCGGTGCTGTTGACAGAACAGCAAAATACGACGCTAGATATAGATTTCGGAACGAAGGCGGCTCACCTTGAGCTGTTTTTGGTTTGAGTCCAGTCTCAGTCTATTGTTGCTTGACTTCCCACTGATGGTCCTGTGAATCATAGAAGTCGCAATAGCGAGATGCCGGTGTGGCTGGACCGGCTCCGGCGATCAGCGTAAAATTGAAAATCGAGGGCTCTTCTCACAACTTAACCGAGACAATGTAAGGACAAATGCAGCGACCGACCCTATTTCTGACAATTGGATTGCCCGGCACCGGCAAGACCGCTGCCGCGCGCCTCATCGAAGCGGAACACAATGCCCTTCGGCTGACCAAAGACGAGTGGATGAAAGCGCTCTTCGGCCCGGAGAATCCACCCTCAGCTTCAGACGTGGTCGAGGGTCACCTTATCCGGCTGGGTATGCGTGCTCTGGAGCTCGGGACTAACGTCGTGCTTGATTTCGGTCTATGGAGCCGCGACGAACGATCGGCCCTCAGGCAGGCGGCTGCCGACGTTGGGGCCTCGGTCGTGATGCGCTACTTCGAACTCGCCTCCGACGAACAGCGGAAACGTCTCGATCAGCGCTTGGCCGAGGCACCTCACGTGACCTGGCCGATATCCGACGAAGAGCTCGCTGAGTGGGCCGCGAAGTTCGACATCCCTACTGCGGCTGAGCTCGACGGAAGTGAGCCCATTGGCCAACCGCCTGACGGCTTCGCGAGCTGGGACGAATGGAGTCGACATCGATGGCCGCCATCAGTTTATTGACTCTGTTGTCGACGACACTCCTCCATCAGGTCAGCCACTGACCGGATTGGAGTGAAACCTGACTTTGAAGTAAGATTAATAAGGTTTCTAGAGGGGTTTGATAGATGCCCTCTTAGGACCACCAGTTTGTTTTTCCTGATTGACAATTCTGAAAGGCTTATGTTTACTGATTAGCAGATAATAACTGCCATAAGGAAGCTAAAATAAAAACCAACCTAATTTTGTTTTTGAGCGGTGCCATTTCAGCCATTTTGCTTTATGCGGCTTATGCCACTCACCGCCGGCATAAAAAAGGCAAATCACGCCGTTACTTCTCGGGATTGGTGATCGGCGGCGGTTTTGCGCTTACTCTAACGGTCTTTACTGATGCCCTGCTCTACCGGCTAACTGGCGAGTCTTTTTATTCGCTTTTACAGAACGGCAGCTACATACCAACGGCCGTTTTTCTGGCCGGCGCCTTGCAAGGTGTTGTTTACGAATATGTCGGCTCCTTTAGCCTTAACCTTTGGTATTACCCGACTGTTAGGCACAAGCACTTGCTTTTCTTATTACTACCTCTGTTTTGGGCGATTTTTATGATAATCATGCAAAATACCTTCGCCATCTTTAGGGCTGTCGGATTATCATCTAGCGGCGCTTTTGTCCTAACCGCCTTAATTCCGTTTTTGCTGATTGAGGGGATAAATATTTATACCAAAACTTGGGTATATAGGGGCATGTTAAAAGCGCCGCTGATTCTGGCACTAGGCTGGTTTGTTTTGGCTTACACTTTTGCACTGGGCTTTAATAAATTCATCCTTAACCCCTTCGGTTTATAGGCATGGATCAAATTTTGTCTAACGGACTGTTCATTCAGTCGTTAGGATTAGTTGGACTTGGGTTGTCCTTTGTTATCTACCAGCTTAACCACCGGCAACGAATGCTGCTTGTGGGAAGCCTGTCTTCAGTCTTTTGGACAATCCACTATCTATTACTCGGTGCTCCAACGGGGTCGGCCATTAATTTTTTGATATCAGTCCGAAATCTTGTCTTTTACAAAGCCGGCAAAAACCGAAGCGTCCTCATTCCCATGGCCTTAGCTTCCCTCTTTACTTTAGCTGTTGTTATGACCTGGCAGGGACCACGTAGTCTTCTGCCGCTGGGGGGTTCACTTACGGGCACCTTAGCCTTCTGGCAGGTTCACCCACGGCATATTCGGATGATAGTCTTATCGTCAACCTGTCTTTGGTTAACCTATAATATATTGTCTAAGTCCTATGCTGGTATAGCAGCTGACGCTATAGTGTTGTTGTCTATCGTTATCGGCATCTACCGCTTCGATATCAGGCCATCGATGAAGCACTTCCTGAAGCTCGCCTATCAAAAACTGAAGTAGGTAAGCTCTCCAAGCATCTATAAAAGTCGGCTTCAGGCCTGTCTTTAATAAATTTATTCTCAACTCATTCGGTCTCGAGAAGTGTATTGACTTCAGTCGCTAAATATGATATAGTAACGCTCCATGTGGAGTCCTTATTTAACATGGCTGGTTATCTTTATGGTCATACCCACAATAGTTCTGATTTTGTTGCGCTTCAAACAACTATGGCCATATCGGAGCGTAATTTTAGTCACAGTCATAGCAGCTTTACTGGTCGGATTACCCTGGGACTACTTTGCCGCCAAAACCAAGATATGGGGATGGAATGAACAGTGTTGCAGTCTGCCAACAATATCAGGCTTGCCTCTCGAGGAGTTTCTGTTCATCACTCTAGCTGGCATCTTTATTTCTGCCCTTACAATCACCATCAAGCAAGTCTTAAATAAGAAAGGTGGTTAGGAGATGAACTTATTCCAACTGGCGTATCTAATAACAATTCTGGTCTTCATTGGTATCCCATTTGTGATTCTTTGGCGAAAAAATATGGTTTCGTTGAGAGCTAACCGAAAAATTATTCTGCTAGTAAGCTTAAGCAGCATACCTTTTGTAGCTTTTGAATTCTTTGCACTAAAGTGGGGTGCCTGGTTTTACTACTCAGAGCGAACCTTAAACTTTAGTTTTTTGGCCCAGGTCGAGACCTATATTTTAGGACCAATCATTATGGCTTTTGGAGCCAGCCTAACTATTGCTTGCACCGAGAAACTGGAAAAAGAAGGCGAGCTTTTTAGACTGCCTATTTTGAAGTTGAGAAATCGTAGACTGCCGTGGAAAGCGCTTCGAAGAGCTTTTGTGGTTGTTGCAGCCACCAAACGCTAGCATAGGCTGCTAAATCGGTTAAATTAGCTTCCTTGACAGGGCTGGTACTTATTTGGCCATTGACAGCCACAACGATATTGGCGGCATGTTCGGTCACGATGAAGGCTTCAATCTCAGAAGTCCATTCATGGAGTAATTGGACCAACTGCAGTAGATCCATCGAACTTTTGATAGACTTTTTCAAACCATAGTTCGTTCCTATTTTCTGCAGTCTAGCCAAACCAGTTGTTATAACGGTGTTATAACGTCTTAAAATCGCCGGGTTATTAATAAGTGAGTCAAAACTATCACCAGTCAAAGTAAGTTGGCCTTGGTATTTGCTAATAAATTTTTCCAGTAAGATAGCCGTTTCGGAGCTGGCGCCAAAATCGCCGGCCAGCAACACTCCGTCGCTCCACTCGGCTAGTTCCAACAGCTGAGCCAAGGCTTGCTGGCCAAAGCTACCACTCGGCGTACTGGCACCAAATTCGGCCTCGGCAAAGCTGGTTCCGACTACTCGTCTCAGCGCATCGGGCAGAAAAACTCTGGCTGAACCAACACCGGCTTTAACAGCTGCATTAAAAGCCAGCGTTGGCGCCGCGAAACCGTGCTTGTTACCGCCGACAATTAAAAGCTTGCCAGCGATCCGCTTATTTTCCGGTCTGGCCCATAGCAGATTTGCAAATAATGGCTTATCCGCCGTCTGTTTATGCCAGAATATATCTTCCATCTTCTGCTTTTAGCTCATAAATCATATTCTTGCGCTCAACAACCACTTTCCAACCTTTGTTTTGAGCGTGCTCAAATAGTTTCCTCTCAGGATTAAAGGCTATTGGTATTTCGACTGCCTCGAGTATTGTAATATCGCTGGAACTATCACCAACCGCCAGACTTTGGCTATAACCAAGACCATGCTTTTTCACCAGTTCGGCCAGCACTAAGTGTTTGGCTCCTAGCGGGATAGTGGCTGCGCCCGTAAAGCGTCCACCTTCATGGTGATAGTATGTCCCAATGCAATCATCAAAACCATAATAGTCGGCAATACGACTAACAATCTCAATCTGAGAATTGGAAATGGCAAACAGCACATAGCCATCTTTTTTTAACTTCCAAATAAGCTCCCGTGTATATGTATAAACTTGGTCTTTGTATTTTTTAAAAACATTTTCGGCAGCCTCCTGAAACTGGTTGAATGTTAATTTGAGCAACATTTTCTCATACGCCCAAACTAGTTTTCGTTCGTAAACTTGAAAGGCCTCTGGGCCAGAGCGCTTCTTCCATTGCATACGAGCGTCCTTAACAGACTGAAAGGCTCGACTATTGATATAGCCAAGTTTGACTAACTCGTCGGCGATGGCGTGGTAGAGCTGCCATCTAACCAAAGTCCCATCTATATCAAAAACAGCAAACGGCCTTTGCGCCGTGCTGGCCTGCTGACGAGCGGAGCTCGCCACTCCGCCAGCACTCTTAGCGCTCTGTTGCGTTGCCGGCTGCGATACTCGCTCTCCGTATTTCTTCATACGGCTTGCTCCGTTTCTCGCCGGCGCCTTGCATAGCATCTAAGCGCAAAGGCCTTAATTGTGCCTGGCGTTTCATCCAAGCACGTAATTCGCTCCGATCCCTTTGTCATATTCTAATTTTACTCTGCTTTTAGAAATCGAGAATCAAGCTGACCGGGCAATGGTCGGAACCCATGACTTCAGGATGAATGTCGGCGGCTTTAATTTTAGGCTTTAGCGATTCGCTAGCTAGAAAATAGTCGATGCGCCAGCCAACGTTCCGAGCCCTGGCATTGGCCCAATGCGTCCACCAGGTGTAGTAGCCATTACCTTGCTTAAACAGGCGAAAACTATCCAAAAAGCCGGCGTCAATGTATTTTTGGAAGCCTTCACGCTCCTGCCGGGTAAAGCCTTTTTTGCCTTCGTTCTCTTTGGGACGTGCTAGATCATCTTCGGTATGAGCCACGTTTAAGTCGCCACAAAAAATAACTGGTTTGGTTTTTTGTTGCTGATTCATGTAAGTCAAAAAAGCCGGATCCCAGTGCTTATGACGAAGTGGGATGCGCGAAAGGTCGTCTTTAGCATTAGGAGTGTAAACTGTTACCAGCCAGAATTTATCAAACTCGGCAGCAATCACTCGACCTTCATTGGCCGAATCCCGAGCTTCATCATCTATAAAATGGTATTTTTTGGTAAAATCTTCCGGAAAACCATCGATCACCTTTAAGGGTTTTATTTTGCTAAAAATAGCTGTGCCAGAGTAACCTTTTTTGTGAGCCGAATTCCAATATTCCTGGTAATCTGGCAGGTCAATTTCGGCCTGCCCTTGCTCGGCCTTAGTCTCCTGCAGACATAAAATGTCAGGCTGATGTTTGGTGATAAATTTACCAAAATCACCTTTTTTGATCACGGCTCTAATGCCGTTGACGTTCCAAGAATATAACTTTATCACAAACAAATTCTAGCACCTTAGAAAGAGCTACTGCCAGAATATTACATCTCCGGAAAATAGCCCGAGTGTCGGATTCACTCCGCACCCGGCGCGATAAGAAACCGCGAAGGGGTTTCTTATAAGGCGTTAGCCGATCTTATGGCTCTAGCAGCCTCGCGCTCTTGCTGGCGGCGTTTAATAGTTTCGCGTTTATCATAACGTTTCTTGCCTTTGCCTATACTAAGTCGCAGTTTGATGTAGCGACCTTTGGTTAAAAGTTCTAGCGGAATAGCTGACAGGCCAGCCCGTCGGGCGGCGATGATTTTATCAATCTCGGCCCTTTTGGCCAGTAATTTACGACTTCTGATTTGCTCTTGTTCGTTTATCGGCAGTGTTGGACTGCTCATAATTTGGGCGCCGATCAACCAAAGTTCACCGTCTTTATCTGTCACATAAGCACCACTCAGCTGGCCATGGCCTAACCTTAGGGCTTTTGTCTCAGGACCTGTTAACGCTAGGCCCATGACGAACTCATCGCCTAGGTCGTAATCGTACCTGGCGCGTCTGTTAATAATCCGGCCAACAGACCGTTTTTTCTTCTTCATATAGCCATTATATCTCTCTGTTGGCTATTTAACATTTTACATTTGACATCTGACATTAATTTTTCATTGATCAATGATCATCGCTAATTCATTGAGAATTGCTAATTGTAAATCGAAAATTACGCGACCTAGTCGCGGTCGGCTAGCTTCTGGTTGTCTATTTCCGCCTTAGCCACCGCTTCTTTGACGATGTTCCAAAACCTGGGATCGTCGTTCTTAGTCTTCATCCAATACCACCATTCGGCGCCCCAAAGGTCGATGGTGCGCATACCAGTGGCGATACCAAAATCTATACGGTCTTTTAGTCTTTTGGGGTCCAAGGACTTGAATTGTTCGTTTAACGGTGTCTCTCGGAGGCTTTTTGGCGGTGGTGGCCAGGGTTCGGCCTGTAGCTCGTGGATAATCATGTCTTTGCCGCTTAGTAGCTCCTCATAGCCAGCCAATGACGCATAAAACCAGGGCGGCATCGGGTATTCAACATAACGGTGAGTATAGGCATAATCCCAAACCCTTTTATAGACCGAGATGGCGAATTGATCCGGTGTTGGTTGTCGAAGCGGTATGCCGACCCAGTTGTTGCTGCGGCTGATAATTAGTTTGGTTTTAGGATCCAACCGCTTGACGAGATTATATTCTTCAATTAGGCGCTGCCGGTCAAAATCAGTGCACTTGCCAAAGGCTTTCAACAAAAACTCATTCTCCAGCTCATAATCGGCTGTCGCCGGATTGTCTTTGTAGCGGTTAACTACAGCGGTGATAAAGTCGTAAAGCCGCGGCTGCCACTGCTCTTTGGGCATGTTAGCTGTCCAGACTGGTTGTCGGCACTCCGGCCAACGTGGTTGACGCAGTCCAATGGACAAGCTGACTTTGGCGTCGTAGCGATTAGCTAAGTCATATTGCCAATCGAGCTCCGTAAAATCGTATTGGCCCGGCTGGGGTTCCATTTTATTCCAGTAGCTGACTAACCTGACTTGCCTTATCTGTAAGTCTTTAAAAATGGCCTCCAGGGTAGCATAAGGATCGAGGCCGAAACTAGTGGCATAATCAGCAATAAAACTGGCGCCTAGGGTCAGCGGTTCTTTGGCATGCTTACTGATGTACCACTGAGCCACGCCGTAACTGGCGCTCGTAAATAAAAAAACCGCGGCCAGGGCGCCGACTGTCAATTTACGCCAAATTGAACCACGCCAGGCAAAGCGCCAAAAACGCCTAACTTGCCTTTTTAGTACGCTAAAAAGACCTATCATAGCTTTATGTAATCGAGGCATTAGTTGTATCCTATTAGCTAACGTCTTTTATTTATGTCTAAAACGCTTTCGCTTAGTATAGTTATACCAGCTTGCAACGAGGAAGGCTACCTCAAAGCCTGCCTGGAATCGATTGCCGCCCAAAAGGTTGCACCATCCCAAGTAATTGTGGTTGATAACAATAGTAGTGATAAAACTTCCCAAATTGCCCTGTCCTACCCTTTCGTTAAACTAATTCGAGAGCCTAAACAAGGCATAGTCTATGCACGCAACCGCGGCTTTAATGCTGCAACCACTGATTTGATTGGCCGGATTGATGCCGACACCCGTCTATCGGCCAATTGGGTAGAGCAAGCGCTGAACTTTTTTACCGACCACAGTGAGGTGGCGGCCTGCGGTGGAGATTTATATTTTTACGATTTTCCTCTTAAGCGAGTGGGTCACTTTTTCTTCAACTTAATCTATTACGATATCCAGTCACTGTTGGCCGGTACTAATATTATGCTAGGGGCCAATATGGTCATCCGTCGGCGAGCTTGGCTGCAGGTAGCGGGGCTTTGCCATGAAGATAGCGACATTGCCGAAGATATTGACCTATCTTTAAATTTAGGCCGGGCTGGCCTGCGGGTCGGCCGTCCGATCAAGCTTATGGTAGAAGCCTCAATGCTCCGGCACCAATTTAGCCCGCTGAATATTATTAAATATTTATCCCGATGGCCTAAAACCTATGCTCGTAATCAAAAGCCAATGGCTGCGGCCCTATGCTACCTAATAAAAATTGTAATTGCCGCCGCCGCCTTTGTGCTCTACCCCGTTTTTTTAGCCGCCGTCCGCAAAAGAGCTTATTGAACGGGGTTGGTTTGCCCAGTAGTAGACTTTCGAGTCGAGTCTACCTTAGGTGGACTTAAATATCCCGACTATGTCGGGATAATCTCGAAAGCTCACTACTGGGTTTAAACGGGAAGAAAGTGTAAGCGAAGCCGTAACCTTCAGCAATTAGCTTTTCTTCAATTAGAGTTTCATCTGGCAGATAAATGTAGCGCAACAGCCGGTCATACCGATCTCGATTCGTCTCCAGTGGATCAGCTTCCAGTCGAACCTTCTGGCGACCGATCAGCTGTTTTGTATAGGCTGTCGCTTCTGGCCCGTAGCACTGCACTGGTGTATCTGGTTTATGTGTTTCCGGAGTATCTACGCCAATCATTCGAACAGTTTCTATGCGGCCATTCATATCGACGTCTATGGTGTCGCCATCGGCAACCCGCACAACACTGTATAGACCTGGTTGATTTCTGACTAAGGTTTGCTCGTTTCCTGTTAACTTTAAAGCTACCCAGACTGCTAAAAGAATCAACGCGGCAAATACCAGCCACCAAAACCACAATCTCTTATTCGGCTGGTTTTTCACTGTAAGTTTGCAAAATTTGTGTTTTCAAAAACCAAGACTGGTCCGTGGCGCTCAATTAGCTTATGGCCGGTTCGATGGGCAGCTTCAGACACTGCTTTGGTAGCACCTTTAACGTATCTGTCCCGAGGCCGGACATAAAAATACCTGGTGCTCTCTAGCAGTAAATCAGCTTCACCATGGCCTGTTTTGCTATCATCAAAAACTTCTTTTTCGGCCCCACCTATATCAACATGTAGAATTCCGATTCGACTCCGGGTCTGATTAAGAATGGCGGTTGGTGTCATGACCAAAGCTGTATTTAGCGGGCCTTGCTCTGTATCCCAGCGTTCGTACCTGTAGCTGGCATGCCGGCCGCTGTCACCTGCCTCTGGATTGGCTAATCTTTGAAAGCCTGGACGTGTGCCGAATGCCCTAACAAAAACCTCAATCTGATCGCCGTAAGAATCCGTATTTCGGCGAAGCTTTCCTAGATTGCGTCTATTTGGTTCAATAGCGGTAAATCGTGATAAATCTAACTTAGAAGCCAAGTATACTGCCGCGGCGCCAATATTGGCGCCAACGATCACTACACTTTCGCCGTTTAGTTCTCCTGCCTCAATATTCTGTGGAAGACGCCAGAGCTCGGCGGCCAACGTCTGACGAGCTACTCCGAAATCGCCCCTAGAAGCAGTAAGCGTGAAGGGATATTTAAGATGACGGCTTTCGATAGTAAATTCTTTGTCCGAAACACCGGCGCTAGTTACCCTTTCATATATAAGTTGGGCGGCCTGTTTAATACCAATACTGCCGGCGAATAACGGTAGTGACCAAAGCTTATCTAATTTGGCTTCTGAGTCATAGATAGGAAGGCGAAGAACGCCACTAGCAATTTCTGCCATTTTCTATATTAAAGTATATTTTAGTAAATATTACAATCAACTATCAGTAACCCTAGCTGCGTTGTAGCTACCAGCCACCTCCGCCACCGCCGCCGCCACCTCCGCCACCGCCGCCGGAAAAGCCACTACCGCCGGAGCTCGATGGCGCACTAAAGTTGATTTTGGCAGAAGCACTAAAGTCGCCAAGCGAACCGGCGATAATACCTGTTTGAAATGCCGAAGGATTCCCCTGGTACCAATCAGGCGGCTTGCCGTAGAGGTTTTCGAATTGCTTAGCCCAAGTTTTTTCTAGTCCAAAAAGCATGGCGTAGGGCAAAAGTGATTCGAACAGCTTAATTTTAGTGGCATCGGTCTTGGGGTTAAAGCCAACCGGATCAGCAATTTTCTCGGCCCCTTCGGCGCTTTGTAGGAATTTGAGGCGGTCGGCTTCGGCCAGCTTTATATAGTCTTTAAGTCCCAACATGTAGTCGTGGACTGTCACGCCCTTTTGCGAGCGAGCCGGCATGATAAAAGCAAAAAGAAACATTGTCAGAGCTGCCAACATCAAGCCAACAGCTAAGAATATTAATGGGTAAAAATCGCCTCGCGGGACAAACATCAGAGCGACGCCAGCCAAAAAAGGCACCACCGACCAGGCTTGGTAGCTGCTGCGAATTTTGCTTGGATTTTTTGCGTAGTAACCTTCTCTATATAAATTTTCGGCTAGTTGAGCGCCTGTTTCTTGTAAGGTTTTATAAAGATCAGATTTGGCAGCCCGCTGCTTAAAATCAGATATTTTGATTTTTTTACCGGGCGTTAGTTCGCCGAAGACAGCCTGTAGCACATCTTTGGTTTCGGTCCTGAGATTTGGTGCAACCGAATTAAGCTGCAACTGGTAATCTTTTTTGCCAAACAATCCGCGTTTGGGAATTTCATAAATGTTTAAATGTTTGCCTGTGGCCTGCTCAATTAAGGCGGCACTAATGGCTTGCGCTCGAAGTTCACCCTTGAACAAAAAATCTGCGGCTAATACGTCAAGACCCTCGGGTGGCTGATACTCCGGAATGATGACGCCCCTGCCTTTTGGGTCGTCGCCAAACTTGCGCCAACGGTTTAGCATGACGGCGAAAGCAGCTAAGGGCGGCGATAATAGGAATAGGCCGCTTAAAGCATCTTTAAGTTTTTTAATCAGCTGTTCATGGGCAACTTCTGGGCCTAGACTAAAACTCCCCGCCTTAAAACCCAGCGCAAAGGTCAATGTTTGATATGGTGCCAAAGACTGGGTGGTCTTGACGGTTACCAAGGTCTCGTTAGGTTCCTCGATGCGGGTAATCTCACAGGTTTGATTCGTGTCGCCAAAGTAGCCGGAGTAGCAGATTTGTTCCTCTTGCAGACTGTTTTTAAGCTCGCTTGGTATATGAATCCGTGCCGCGGCGCTGGTTACGGTCTGAAGCCATTGGTCACCATTGACATCCCAATACAGCTCTTGATGATCGCTTACATTGTTGATGACATTGCGCAGCGAGTAGGTAATCAGATATACCTGTGTGCCATGTACAAAACGATCGGCGTCGCCAACTTTGAGCACCAAGTTGTCGTTTTCCTTATAGCTAGAAAAGTTCCACTGGCTGCCGTCGACTTTTTTAACACTTTCAATGCTCAAGCTGAGGGTATGATCTTGGTATTTAAGTGGCAGAGCGCGTAGGATGCCGTGGTTTTGGTCAATGTCCGGAAACTCGGCAACAATCTTTTCCTTGACTTTGAGCAAACTAGTATTTTGCTGATTACGGCTCAAGTAATAATCGGCTTCAAACTTGCTGATTGTAAAATTTTGGGGGTCTTGCCCGGCTGCCGTAGGCACAAATATCAGAAACATCAACAGCGCCAAAGCCAGAGCCCAAAGCCTCCTCATACTGCCATCATTATAGCTTGACGACTAGAAATCGATGCCTTTGTTGGCTAGGAACTTTTGGTCAAAGTGATGTTTGATTTTGGTCATGTTGGTGGCAATGTCTACTTTCGGTAATAAATCTTGCGGGAAATCTCGGCCTGTCAAACATAAGCTGGTTTTAGGCGAGCGTTTTTTAATTAGTTCCGCTAACTGCTTTTTGGTGATCAATTTATGATGAACTGTGTTATTTATCTCATCGCAGATGACCAAGTCAAATTTGCCTGACGTGACGCTTTTTAAAGCTTGGGAGTAAGTTACTTGGGCTGCCTTTTTATGTTCGGCTTCGGTGACATCTTTGGCGGAAAGTTCACCTGCTTTGTAAAAGCCCTTGCCGCCTTTGTAGAATAAAAGGCTTTTGCCGAATAGTGGCTCAATTTGATGAATAAAGGCATGTTCGCCGACATCCCAGTGCTTAATGAATTGGATAAAAGCTACCTTCCAACCACTACCAAGTGCCCGGGCCATTAATCCAACCGATGCGCTGGTTTTGCCCTTGCCCTCGCCGGTGTAAACCACTACTACAGACTGCTTTGTCTTATAGTCCTCGAAAGCCATAGTTTGATATTGTAGCTTGATTCTTCTTCGGAAAATAGCCAGAGTGTCGGATTTATTCCGCACCCGGTGCGATAAGAAACCGACGATGCGGGGTTTCTTATATAAATTTGTTATGACGAAGCGACTCGTCAATTCTGGGACGGTCAAAACCTAAGATCACATCGTCGCCGATTTCTAAGACCGGGATGCCGGCCTGGCCGGTTTTGCTCATGATGTAGTGGGCCGCGTTGCGATCCTGGTCAATATCAACGTCTTTAAAGGCGACGTTTTTGCCCTTTAGGTATTCCTTAGCCATGCGGCAAAAAACACACCACGGCGCCGAATAAATTGTCACATTAATATTATTTTGATCCATAGTTTCATTATCACACATTTCGCACTTGGATGCAGTGCAAGGAAGCGCGAGGAGCGAGCGAAGCGTATGAAGCGATACGTTGAGCAAACCCCACAGGTTAGCTGACACAGCAATGCGCCAAGAGCCTGCCGGCGCTGCCGGCTTCGCCGGTAGGCAGGACGGGCGGTGCGGATGTGTGAGCTTGTCGGAGGCCTAATATGGTTGTATAGTGGCGTTAGTTAGTCTAAGGAGGGATATTCATGTTAACGCTTCGAACGCTTGCGGCTTGGCCAAATAACGTGGCGGCCCCAATCGCTGAATTTTTAGGCACGGCTATTTTGACCATGACTTTTCTGATCATGGCCGGCTATGCCGCCTTCCCGTTCTATATCGGCCTTAGTGCCGCCATTGCTCTGATGGTGGTTTATGTAATGTTTGGCAAGGTTTCTGGTGCTCATGCTAACCCGGCATTGACGTTTGGTTTATGGACAGCTCGCAAAGTCCCGACTCTTAGAGCCATTGTTTACATTGCCTCACAAATGCTTGGTGGCCTGGCAGCTTGGCAACTGTTTCAGTACATAGCCAGTCGGCCACTGCCAGCAGCTTCCGTTGAATTTAGTGGCCCGGTCTGGATAGCTGAAGCCGTCGGTACAGCCGTTTTGGCTGGCGGCCTATGCGCTGCCCTCAGCCGTGGTTATGATGCTTTTCAGACTGCAATGACTTATGGTGCAGCCCTCTTTATTGGCCTAATCATAGCTGCCCTAGCGCTGACTTCCTCTCAAGGTTTTATTGGCTACATTAACCCGGCTGTAGCACTGGGACTACGACATTGGGGAACGGCCTACGTCTTTGGCCCACTGCTGGGCGCCTTGGTTGGCGTCAATCTCTACTACTGGCTATTTGCGGATAGTAAAAATAAAAAATAGTTCTAGCTAGTTAGATCTCGTTCGAATTGCTTAATACCCTTCAGCGATCAAGGGTATTTGCTTATATCGGGCAAATCGAGGTTTTGTACTTTTTCCCAAATCGCCTGGATCAGTTTCTTAAAATCCTCAAACTCTTTAGCGTCAAATTGCATTGGTAGGGTGATTATTTTACCCTCGCCATTCGGCTCGGCGAATTCAATCACACCCCGCTCTACGTTATAACTGCCAAAACTCGAGCTGTTTTCTACGAGCAGCTTATAGAACATCAACTGCTGGCGGAACTTGTGAGTTTTGACATCGCTTTTCCAGCCGCTGTATGACTTGCCGGTTTTTATATCTACAACCGTTATCTTGCGTGCCTTAGAGTCAATTACCAATCTATCTATTTTGCCTGTCAGCCTGGCTTCACCAACTACCACGCCTTCGTTGCCGAAGTTTTTCTCGTACTTATCACTGTCACTCAAATTTTTTCCAGCATCTCTCAACCACACTGGAATAGCGTCGGCGCCGCGTTGTCTCAGATTCTGTCGCTCTTCGTCACGTAGCCAACCGCCGTCGAGTTTTGCCCAAAAACGTTCAACCACTTTTTTAGCCGCGGGTAGTTTTGCGTCTTTCGTCTTCTGCGTTCCCGCATATGCTAGAGCGTGATGCATGGCTGTACCAAAAGCGCTAGTTTCACTTGGCGCCTGCGGCAACCCCAGAAAGTTATATATGAAGAAATCTTTGGGACCGTGGTTAGCCAAGTCAATAAAATTATTTAGATGCGTGGCGCTAAGTTTATAGCTCTCAAGTTTCGGCACCAAAATGTCAGCCAGCTTCGACTCAAACCCGGGCAGGTGTCGCCCGGCCCAGTAGTCAACGGCGCTCTCAGCTGGCAGGTGAGCTAGATCATCCTTTTTAATTGCGCTGTATTTGTCGGGCAGAACCGAACTGCGCAGGTTGTCTTGGCTGTCGCGGCTGATACCCATAAACTCCAGATGCCGCTGGTTCTGGCCGTCGAGGGTTTCTTCGTAGCTGGTCAAATACAGATGAGTTTTGGCGCGGGTAATTGCTACATAAAATAACCTCAGACGTTCGTCGTCGCTCATGCCTTGGTATCTGATGTGGCTTAAATTGGCTGGCAGTTTTAGATAGTTCGAACTGTTGCGGCTGGCGCGTCCCCAGACCTCGCTGAGTATGCCCAGTACGAATACGGCCTTGAACTCCCTTCCCTTGGCGCCGTAAGCGGTTACCAGGTTCACAGCCTCACGGCTTTCCTGGTATGGACTGGTGTTGAGTATCGGGTACTTGGCGGCGCGGGACTCGTCGATAAATTCAACAAAGTTCTTCAGGTGGGTAGTCGTTGTCTGTCGGCGCTGGCGGTTTCGAAGTCGGGTGCGTAGCAGGCTGAGGTTAGACATAAGATCGCTAAAGTCTTCGGGGTCAGAGCCGTCAAAGTAAGAAGTAAAATACGGGCTGGGCATGGGCAGCTTTAATTTTTTATGTAAGTCGCCGATGCCAATCATGGCGTCAAGCATCTCTTCCAGGCTAGCCAGCGGAGCTAGCTTTGTCAGTGCCATAATAAACTTGCCCACCGAAGCGGTAGTCTTGTTCTTTAGTACCAGGGGGGTCAGTGGCTTGCCTTTGCGTGTGCCTCCTTTGGCCTGCCAGGTAATACGCCAAATCTCCTCAGTTGGAACGCCCCACATGTTATAGCTAAGGACCTCAGCCCACAGGTTGTCGGCCAGCTCCTCGTTGCCCTCGGCTAGTGCCAGGACCAACCGCGACATCTTCTCCAGCATCAATATCTGCGGTTCGTCCAGCACGTCCTCGCGTTTTTCATAGGCTACGGCTAGATTGTGTCGCCTAACGTGAGGCAAGACAGCCTGCAGATATTTGTGCTTTGGGGATATTACTGCAATGTCGCTCGGCTTGGTGCCGGATTTGATAAGTCTGGCTATTTCATCGGCTACCCAGGTGTATTGGGCAGCGTCGGATTTAAATTCGCGGGCGTCAATTTTCGGCGCCAGCTTGTTAGCCTCGCCGGCGGCCACCAGCTTTTTTTCGATGCCCTTCAGGCTGTGGTGCAGTCTGGTTTCAATCTGATCGGCAATAGCTTGGGCGGCATCAACTAGGTCCTGATGCGAGCGGAAGTTCTCCCTTAGAGGAATCAGCCCTACGTCTCTATAGTGATTACAAAAGCTCAGCATGTTAGAGTAGTCGGCACCCTGGAAGGCATAGATGGCTTGGTCGTCGTCGCCGACGGCTAGGACATTTGGCCGACCCTCATGGACTGGATGGTCGGTCATCAGTTGGACTAGCCTGAACTGCGCGGGGTTGGTGTCTTGGAATTCGTCGAGCATCAGGTAATGGTAGTGCTCGGCTTGGCTGAATTTAAAATCTGGGTTAGCTTCCAGAACTTCAACGCAGCGCATAATCATGTCGTCGTAGTCATAAGCATGCTCGCGCTCAAGTTCCTGCTGGTATTGACAGTAAATATCTACGAAGGCTTTTAGTTTATCGTTAGCGTTCTTGCCGTCGAAGATGTATTGCCCGGTGGAGTCCTTGGCCAGCCAGTCATTTTTCCAACCAGTCAGTGTCGAGGTCGACTTCCCGTCATACTCATTGAGGGCGTTCTCAAGACTCTCCGCCATATAGCCTTCAAGCGGTTTAAGTGAATTGGGCAGATTAGTTTTGGCAACTGGCCGCCGCCTTAGTTTTTTCAAAATGCTCTCAAATATCGGCATCGATTGTTTACTGATGCGGGCTTGTCGGCTCAGTTTGCCGAGCTCAACTTTTAAAGTTTTTGTGGTGCTGTCTATTGTATTTTGGTTGGCACTAGCAACTGCTTCAATATTATCTGGTTCCAGCAGTGAGCGTTTGGCGTCGCTGATTAGACTCAGCAGATCGCGCTTATAGTACTTGCCAGATTTCAAAGGGTTAGAGTACGGCAGACGGTCCAGAATTTGGCTAAGGATGACGGCCCCGGCCAGCTCGTCAATCGGCTCATTCTCTAGGCCATCAAAATATTCCAGGTTGTTTCTTATCAGGTCGTTGGCGAAGCCGTGGTAAGTATAAATGTGTACTTTGCTGGCCTGAGCCGGAATCAGGTACTCCAGGCGCTTTCGCATTTCGGCAACAGCCGCGTCTGTAAAAGTCAGTAACAAGATATTGCTGGGCTCAACATCCTGATTTTTTAAGATGTAGCCAACGCGCGTGCCGATAAGCTGGGTTTTGCCGGTGCCGGGGCCCGCGATAACTAGCACCGGACCCTCAATTGCCTCAACTGCCTCACGTTGTTTACGGTTAAGCGCCTTAAAGGCCTTTTCAATCTCATTCATTAAGAGACATTATCGCATGCCCAGGTTGTGATATTAGTCAAGAAAAGGTATATAATGACAAATATAAATAAGGGAGGATCTATGCAAGACCTATTAAAGAATAAGTTGGTCTGGCTGGTTGCGGCTGTAGTTGTGGTGGGCGGCGGCATTCTACTAGCCACTAAAGACGGCGGTGAGACAAAACTAAATATCAACAAAGAACTCCAATCAAAATGTATGACCCAAGTCAATGACGAGCTATTTTGTAAATTCGCCGGAGTTTTTGGTAACGTTAGCACCTTCAAGGTCACGGCGACCTCAACTTCTGAGCAAGGCACATCAAGCTTCGAAATATCTACTGACGCCAAAGACAACAATCAAATGGTCGTTAAACAAAATAACCAAGAACAGGCCAACATTGTGGTCTACAACGGCGTTACTTACCTAAAAGATTACACTGACGGCCAATGGTTCAAATACGCCGCTGATGATCCAAGCAGACCAGAGGTGAGTGATCTCAAGAAAGAATTTGCTAAAGGCGACTTTAAATCTGACAGTGGCCAAAAAATCGAATACGTCAAGATGGGAACTGAGGCTTGCGGTAACCTTCAGTGCTACAAATACCAAGTCAAAGACCCGGATACGCCTGGCGATAATTTCCTGTGGTTCGATACCAAAGACTATCTGTTACGTCGCATAACCCTCAAAGACCAAAGCTCTAGCACCGATATGAACGTCAACTACGGGGCCGTCAACATCAGTCAGCCATCACCAACCAAAGACGTACCGTCTTTGGACACAGACACCATCCAGTAGCAACAGAAACAGATATTTGCTTATTCGATAGATCGGTATCCTTACCGGTCAGTTCCGAATTTGTTGAGGTCTACTGAAATCGGGTCTAGGAACTAGATATTATCAAGGTGTAGTATAAGCATATGCATAATGACCAACGAGGCTTGGGCCATTTAATACTGATTTTGTTGCTACTCCTACTGGCGGCGGTTGGTTTTATAGGCTGGTACGTTTATGACAAAAGTTCTTCAAAAGAATCTAAGCCGGCTAGCCAATCGGCCAGTTCCAATCAAAGCGCTAAATGGCAGTCTGCTGGCGTGGCAATTGCCGGCAATTATGCTGATGCCGATGTGGTTGACTTGGGCAATGGCAAGTATCGGCTCTATTATTCGTTGGAGCCGGAAGTAACCGGTTTCAATGGGCAGGTTTATTCCGCCCTTTCTTCGGATGGTGAGAACTGGGCTAAAGAAGAAGGCACCAGAATTGAGCAAGCGACCTTTCCGTCCGTGCTTAGACTATCTGATGGTAAGTTTCGAACGTCGGTGCTCCTACAGTGGCTAAAATTGGCGATAAATACGTAATGGTATATTTCGGCGCAATAGGCGAGAAATACACCGCCGCGGGCCTGGTTCCCAATAACGAGACTCATCCACTGTTGTGGGCGACCTCTGATGATGGCCTGACTTTTGCAAAGCAAGGCATAGCTCTAGACAGTAGGAATAGTATGTTTAAGGGCTGGATGGATGGACCGGAACTAGTGGCCTGGGAGGGTGGCGAAAATCGGCTCTACCTTTGGGGGTATAAAGGAATTTATTACTCTGTCTTTACCGACAATAAGTTTTCTGAACCTCAGCTGACCTTTAGCACAGCTACCGGCAATCAAGAGTTTCCTCAAGATCCGCCCGGCGATCCAACACTAGCTCAGATAAATGGTGCCTGGAACATGTACTACGGCCAGCACCAAAAAGGCATCTACCGAGCGGTTTATAAATAAGCGACAAGTTATTTATGACGGCCGGCGAGCGAAGTTCGAGCGCCACGGTGCGATGCTAAAGTGGTGCCTTTAGTCTGACCTTTTGGTGGCGTCACTGCCTCTTTAGAATGACCGGTTTGACGAACAACACCATCACCGGAAGTAGTTTGGCTTGGCGCTTGCCAAATCGGTACGTGTTTTTTATGTTTACGTGATTTTTTCCGCGACATATACAAGCTTAGCTGGCGGTCAAAAGTTCGTCGCCCACGCGGACTTTTTTATCGACCTTCATGCCAAAATCATCGCCAGCTTTGACGGACTCGATATCGCTATGCTCTACCTGCAATGAACCAACGGTTTGGCTAAAATCGGTGGTGTGTCCTTTGACTTGAATTTTGTCGCCCTTTTTTAGGCTTGCGCCTTTGCCTAACTTAATCACGGCCACGCCTAGATGATCGTAGTAATGAGTAACTTTACCAATCGCCTTTTGAGCCATAATGCCTCCAATCCGCTTCCATTATAGCTCGTTTATATTAATTGGTGGATAATGAATTAGGAAGGGAGATTTATGGAAGGCGCAAAAATGTTCTCAAAGAAATACAAACGAGGCGGCGTGAAGTACGGTGGCGGTGCCGGTGGTCAGATTTACGGCATGGGAGTTGTCGGTGCAATGGTCTTTTATATTCAGCAAGCCGACGGTTTCTGGCCAGTTGTTTGGGCGATTATCAAAGCTTTTGTTTGGCCAGCCTTTGTCGTTTACGACCTGCTTAAGCACATTGTCTAAATCAACTTGCGTCCAAGATTGCCAACCATAAAAAACCTAAAACCAAAACAGCCTAGCAATTTGGCTTAATGTTACTACGGCCGTTAAAAATATTGCTGACCCTCCAAGCGTGCAGCACAAGATCGCCGAGACGGAAACGCTCATCTGGTAATCTTTCCAAAACTACTGTATGAACGCGGTTGACCTCTTCGTATAAAGGCCTCGTTCTAGTATCATTTTTGACTTGCCAGTCTTCGCGGGTAACTAGGACAGCCTTACCGCACTCAAGTAAAGCCTCGGCATCAATTATGTCAATGTTAGGTCCGTTAATCTTGTTAGTTCCGCGCGGCCAACTGGCTACTTTTGCCATGCGGTTGATTTTTTGGCGAGCGGTTGGTAAATAACGTTCCTTGAAACGGTTCTTTAGGCCGGATAGATAGGAGTCACTCTTCACATATTTGTAGTATGGCTGGAGAGCCCAGTGAGCATCATTGAAGATATAGGCGGCGCAAGCCTCGAAAACATGATCTTCGAGTTTCCCGCATTCCTCAAGGGTTTTCTGAACTGGCCCGAGACCTTGTGGCTGGGCTTCAACTAGAGCCGTAGCTAGTTCTAGGGCTTTAGGTTGCGTTTCTGCTCCATCAGCAGTCGGTGCAAACAGGGCAGCGGCGCAAACAATCGGTGCGCCAATTGTGGCTGCCCGTCCCCAAAAACCTTGCTCTGGGCTTATTCTCATACTTATATTTTCTAACTTTTTAGAATAACTGCAAGCATTAGCGATTACGTTGATAGACTATGAATTCAAAAGAATATTTGTTTTCGTCGTCGGCCTCGTGTCTTTCTGACCAAATTAACTGCCAATCCTTAGGACTGAAATGAAAAAACTTATCGCCTTTGACCTTTGCGTGGACTCGCGTTAAATAAAGTTTATCGGCCAGCGGCAAGGCTTGGTCATTGACCGATTGGCCGCCAACCACAAAAACTTCGTCAGCATTTCTGACTTCTGGTAAAGCCAGTGCTGCCTCGAAGGAATTAACCACAATACAGCCTTTGGTCTTGTATTTTTTGTCGCTGGTTATGACCACATTGAGACGGTCTGGTAAGGCTTGACCGATGTCTTCATGCGTTTTGCGACCCATTATTATTGGATGTCCGACCGTAGTTTGCCGAAAATAAGCCATCTCTTTTGGCAGTCGCCATGGCGTGCTGCCTTCGCGGCCGATAACATCATTCTCGGCGACGGCAACGATTATTGATAAATTCACTACTGCTGCTCCCTACACTGCTATCGGCGCCCAAATCGCTGGATGCGGATCGTAACCAACCAGTTCAAAATCATCAATTTTAAAGTCGAAAATGGATCTTACTTTAGGATTAATCTTCATCTTCGGCAGTGAACGTGGCTGGCGTGACAACTGTTCATTGACTTGATCTAAGTGGTTCAAATAAATATGCGTATCGCCAAAAGTATGGACAAAATCCCCAAATTTTAGGCTGGTGGCTTGAGCCATCATCATCGTCAGTAAAGCATAAGACGCAATGTTGAAGGGCACGCCCAAAAAAGTGTCAGCACTGCGTTGATACATCTGACAAGAGAGTTTGCCTTCAGATACATAAAACTGAAACAGCAGGTGGCACGGCGGCAGCCCGGCCTTATTCATCTCTTCAATGTCGGCTACATTCCAGGCCGAAACGACCATCCGGCGCGAATCGGGATTATTTTTAATGGTTTCGATAACTTTGGTAATCTGATCAATGTGACCGCCGTCTGGTGTTGGCCAGTTGCGCCACTGGTAACCATAGACCGGACCAAGCTCGCCCCATTTTTTCGCAAAAGCCACATCGGCCTTGATACGCTCGATAAATTTCTTGATCCCAGTTTTCCATTCTTCGCTGCTAGCGTCAGGTACTTTTTCCCCTTGCTGCTGCAGGTAGTGCTTGTATGGCCACTCATCCCAAATGTGAACATCATTATCAACCAAATATTTGATGTTGCTGGAGCCTTGCAAGAACCAAATTAATTCATGAATAATGCCGCGCAGAAACATTTTTTTGGTGGTTAAAAGCGGAAAGCCTTCCGACAAATCAAACCGCAGTTGCCGGCCAAAGACGCTAATAGTGCCTGTGCCAGTGCGGTCATTTTTTTTAACCCCATTCGTTTTTATATCTTCCAACAGCTCCAAGTACCGTTTCATGGCAATTCAATTTTACACTAATCGTAGTTGCCGCGATGTTGTGTTTTAGATTAAGCCCAGTAGTGAGCTTTCGAGATTATTCGACTTAGTCTTAAAGTTTCAACTTGCTAACATAGCTTTCAATAACTGAATGACTGACTGCAACGAAGCATCTTTATGTCGAATAATAAATTCTCATGAGAAAGCGAGTTGACTCGAAAGTCTACTGCTGGGTAAGCTTAAGTCATACATGGATCCCGTTAGACCTCAGCCTGCAACTATCAAGCTAATTTTGCATGGGAGCTGCTCTGGACTTCCAACGATAGACAATACGCATAAGCCAAGGGTGAGGTTCTAACGGGATGGAAGAATGGGTGGCTCTACTAAAACAAAGAGGTTTTTCCGGCGACATCGATTTTTCAGATTCGACGAGGCGGGCCTACAGCCACGATGCATCATTATTTGAGCTCATTCCGCAAGTTGTAGTCTTCCCTAAAAATGTAAATGACCTACAGCAACTAGTAGTCTGCAGCCATCTTTTAAAAAATAAAATTCCCAAGCTTTCCTTAACGGCTCGGAGTGCGGGCACTTGTATGTCCGGTGGCGCCGTTAATGAGTCGGTGATTATTGATTTTAGGCGTTATTTTACGGCCATTGAGGAGGTTGGGCCTCAGGCTGCCCAAACGCAACCGGGAGTCCTTTATCGAGATTTCGAGAAAGCCACGTTGGCACAGGGAGCCATTATGCCCAGCTTTCCGGCCAGCCGCGATCTGGCCTCCGTTGGCGGCATGGTATCCAATAATGCCGGCGGCGAGAAATCGCTGGAATTTGGCAAGACCGAAAACTTTGTGCAGGAATTGCAAGTTGTTTTGTCCGACGGTCAAACTTATATTCTAAAGCCCCTGAACCGACAAGAGCTAGAGGCTAAGCGATCCCAGAATAATTTTGAAGGCCAAATTTACCGACAGATGTTTGCCCTACTGGAATCGCATTACGATGCCATAAAAGCCGCCAAACCGCACGTTACCAAAAATTCAACCGGTTACAATTTGTGGGATGTATGGGATCGAGATACCGGTATTTTTGACCTAACCAAATTATTTGTTGGCTCGCAAGGCACCTTAGGTTTAATTGCCGATATCAAATTTCGACTGGTGCCTAACCCACCGCACTCCGGTGTTTTAGTCTGCTTTATGAAAAAAATTGATAATCTGCCAGCGCTCATTAACGCTGTGTTGGCTCGTAAGCCGGCCAGTTTTGAGGCTTTTGATAATCATACTTTGATGCTGGCTATTAAATTCTTCCCCTATTTCAGAAAAGCACTGGGCTGGGGCGGTCTTATAAAACTTGGTTTTCAGTTGATACCAGACGCCTTCCTGCTCTTCCGAGGCATACCCAAAATGGTGCTATTGATTGAATTTACCGGCCAGACGCCTAAGGAAGTTGCTAGCAAAGTCCATGACATGAAGCTAGCCTTAAAAGATTTCAAGTTGGAAGCCACCGAAGAAGACTCTACCGAAGCCAAAGCTTGGAAGTTTAGAATCATGCGTCGTGAGAGTTTCAACCTACTGCGTAATAAAGTCAAAGACAAGCACACGGCGCCGTTCATTGATGATTTTGTGGTGCCGCCCCAGCATCTGGTTGAATTTTTCCCGAAGCTTCAGGCCATTATCAAAAAATACAACCTATTAGCTACCATCGCCGGTCATATGGGTGATGGCAATTTTCACGTTATTCCATTGATGAAAATCGAAGATCCGAAAGAACGCGCCAAACTAGCACCTGCTATGCGCGAGGTTAACGAATTAGTTCTAGGTTATGGTGGCAGTATTTCCGGCGAACATAACGATGGTATGATTCGCGGTCCATGGCTGGAAGAAATGTACGGCAAAGAAGTTACTGACTTTTTCTGCCAGACCAAAGCAATCTTTGATCCGGAAAACATCTTCAACCCACACAAAAAAACCGACGCCGATTGGGACTTCTCAATGTCCCACATCCGCCAAAGTTTTTAGTGCCTAAGAATATTAACCAAAAATAACCCGCGACTTTATGTCGAAAGGAGTTTCCGAAAGCTTTCTCTGTAAACCCGGCACTCGGTAGGGCGCGAGGTCTTCAAAATCCAGCGTCAGATAGCCTATCTCATGGAATATCTCGACTTTATAAGGCGAGCCGAGCTCAGCGCCGACCAGATTTCCTCCCAAACGGCTCACTATTCGAGTGGCGGCTGCGACTGCTCCGGCCATATTTTTATGTATCCACGCCAATCTTAGAAAGTCAGGATCCATTGGGCCTGGGTCCTTTTTCATATTTTCAGAAAAATTAACTACTTCTTCAGAGTTAGCCGTCTGAAGAAAATCAATAATTTGACCGGCTACACCTCGGCCAATACCATCCTGCGTTTCGACACTGGAAGCAGCGATGTGTGAAGTCGCCGCAACATTCGGCAATCGAGCTAATCGATGATGGAATTTGGCTCTTGAAGATTTAGGCTCATCTTTACCCCAAACGTCGATAACCGCTCCGCCCAAATAACCCTTTTTCAGCACTTTGTATAACGCCTCGTAATCGACTAGGCTCGCTCGGCCGGCATTGATTAAATAGCTACCTCCCTTCATGACAAATAGAGCCGCTTCATCCAGTATTGGCGGATCACCTTTATTACTGGAGGCATGAAGGCTTACATAGTCAGATTTAACCAGTAACTCATCCAAATCAACTCTCTTAATCCGGCCTTTAATTTCGACATCAGGGTTTACGTCATAAGCTAATACTTTCATTCCGTTGGCCAGAGCTTTCCTAGCTGTTTTTTTACCGATTCGTCCAAAGCCAACGATGCCAAGGATTTTACCTTCAACCTGACGGCTGCCTTCATGGCCTTTATTCCAGTTGCCGCGTTTCATCTCATGTGTGTTTTGAAAAAGACCCCTTGATATACCATAAATTGTGCCCGTCACATACTCGGCTACGGCCAGTGCGCTTTCGTCCTTCACCGCCAGAACCGCAACTCCTTTTCTTAATGCTTTTGTTGTATCAACGGCATCCAAGCCGGTGGCAAACACACCAACTGCCTCCAGCGTTGGCGAGCCGATTATGCCATCTGTAAGTCTTGGTCCAGAGCGAACTCCGACAACTCGAGCACCTGTCTGTTTAACTGCTCTGCCAAGAGATCGTATTGCAATATCCTTTGGAAAAGTATCGACAGCAAAGCCGGCCTCAGTAAATGCCTCGCCGGCGGCAGGACTAATATCTTTAAGCAATAAGACTCTCTCAGCCATAGATACTTACAGTCTAGAAAGCTTTACTTGCAACGGCAAGCATAAGCGGGATGCAAGATTTAAATAAGTTCTATCTCAAAAATGGGAATTTTTTGGCTAGAGCCATGGCTTGCCACCAGCCCTGCAGGCTCCATCTGGCTTGATCGGCTGTACCAAAAATACCAAACAAGGCAACTATGTAGATAATATGATCATCAAGCACAGGATTGTTAGCTGGCCACAATAGAGCGCTCCACATTAAAGCTAGCATTATGATGGCAATTGCGGCAGCTGCTCGTATCCAGATGCCCAACGTCAGACCAATCCCAACCACTAACAGGCCGGCCATAAACGCCCAGTCAACAAGTGCGTTGCCGGCTAGGTTATGGTAAAAATCGGCAAATGGACCTTTGACTGCCTTGCCCAAAAAGCCGGTTGTCGGCGAGCCGCCATCCAACCACGACGAGGAGCATAGCGTATGTATCTCGCCGGCTTTATCGCGGCAAGTCGCAAAACCAAGTCCGAAAAGTTTATCCAAAAATGCCCAAAGGAAAATTAGGCCCAGCCCAATCCGGAGCAATGCCCAGACGAGCAGGCTGTGATCATTTTTAGTGATTGACATGTAAACCCCACTTTTTACGCTTACGCTTTTAAGATAATCCTATTGCCAGCGTTTTGCAAGCTCGGCGATTAAAACCGATAAGCTACAATAGTCCTAATGCCTTTCAATACGAAAATCCCAATTACTACCACGCTTGGAATAATTGGAGTAGTAGTCTTGACCACTCTGTTTATCATGAGCCCTAGCTTTCCGACGCCGGATAAACTGCTAATATTCTCAATTTTCTTATTCATGATCTTTCACCAGACAATTGATTTGGTCAAACACCTGCTGCCTTTTACGGCCGTAATTTTAGTGTACGAATCGTTCCGCGGAGTAGCCGACAATCTCAATTCTCAAGTTAATTACACCTTAGCGCCGAACATCGACAAATTTTTGTTTGGAGATTTACCGACGAACTATCTTCAAAATTGGCTATGGAGCGGGCACACCCAATGGTACGACATCATTTTGTACATTCCTTACCTGCTCTTTTTTATAATGCCATTTGCTCTTGCCATCCTGATATGGAAGACTCGCGAACATTATTATTGGCGAGCAGTCATCATGTATTCGTTAGTCTTTTTTGCGGCTTTTTTGACATTTTTACTATTTCCGGCGGCCCCGCCCTGGCTAGCTGCCCAAGACCAAGTTATAGAGCCAATTACCCGCATTTCAAGCTATGTTTGGTCTGCGCTTGGCATTCATGATTTTCCGTCGGTATATAACGCCATATCACCAAACACCGTGGCGGCTATTCCTTCATTACACGCCGCGGCTTCAACCTTGTTTGCAATTTTGATATTCAAACTTTATGGGCGCAGATGGGGTGCCTTAGCGTCGGTTTATCCTTTATTGATATATCTTGGAACAGTTTACGAAGGCGAGCATTATGTATTTGATTTGATTGTCGGCGCTGCCTACGCAGTGTCTGCCTATTTAATCACGCCGCGTCTAATGGAATGGTCAAAGTCGGTATGGTTTAAAGTAAGGAGCTCCAGTAATACCAAAAACGCTTCAAGATCAGGCCGATAATAATTAGAAACCAAACTACCAAAATTTCGCTGTGATGACGCTGAGCGAAGGCTGCGGCTGATTTCAATCGGGGCGGCGTTTTAATATGTCCTTCGCGAAGATTATAAAGTGTGGTGTACCAAAAAAGTGGACCGGTGGTTGCCCAGACTATCGTGCAAAACAAACACAGCGCGCCGATCCGATAAAGCGATTGAAATTGCAGCCAGGTTATAAATCCGAAAGCAAATGTCATGCTAGCCTGAACGGCTTGCCAAAACCAGCGTTTGAATTTAGCGCCAGCTAACATGGCTACGCCAATAGTAATCACAGCCCCATAGGCGGCTATACCAAGAAAGTAGTTAGGAAAGCCAAAAATATGGGATTGTGGACTATCAGCTACATCTGTGCAGCTCAATATTGGGCTTAGGTTGCAAGGCGGCATGTAACCCGGATTTTTAAGCCGATTGAAGACCTCAACACTAAGTAAAATAGAAGCGATTAGGGCAATTGAGCCTAAGATAATAAAAAGCCACGGCAGGATGGTCGAAAGACTAAGGTTATTTTGTTTAGTTTTGGCCACTGGCTTGATTCTAGCACGAGCCTATGAGCTAAAATAAGGGGCATGTACATTAATCGTTTCAGTCGGACTAGAGCTTCTAGAAAAAATGACAAAATAATTCTTCTGCTGATTGCACTAATATTATTATCGGCACTGCTAGTCTGGTGGTGGCGCGATAACAGCCAATCAAATTCAATTCAGTCTACTCCGACCCAATCAGGCCAAAAAAAGGCGGTCGACAAAACTAAAGAAAATCTTTTCAATAAGAACTTATATTCAGTTAACGATCCCTCAAGTCTTTGGGCGGTGATTAATAAAGGCCGCATATTGCCAAGCGATTATGTGCCAGCCAATCTGCGCCAGCCAAGCGGTGCTAATTCAAACCAGACCCTTCGCGATGATGCGGCCACGGCTTTAGAAAGGCTGTTCTCCGACGCACTCATTTCCGGCTACGACCTTGTGTTATATAGCGGTTACCGTTCTTATTCCTATCAGACCACTATCTATAATAACTTTGTCAAAAGCCAAGGTAAGCAAACAGCCGAGCAATTTAGCGCTCGACCAGGACATAGCGAACATCAGTCCGGACTAGCAGCCGATGTTTCATCAACCAGTGGTAAATGCACCTTAGAGCAGTGTTTTACTTATACGGCCGAAGGTAAATGGCTGGCTGCTAACTCTTACAAGTATGGCTTTATCATCCGCTATCCGAGCGGTAAAAAAAATATAACCGGATACGAATATGAGCCGTGGCACCTTCGTTTTGTCGGTACTGACCTAGCCGCCGAAATTAATAAAACCGGTCAAACACTTGAACAATTTTTTGGACTGCCAGTATACGAAACTTATCCATCTGAAATATATCAGCTCAAAACCGGCCAGTAACTATTTATTGGGGTTGAGGTCGTGTCCGCCGAATTTATTACGCATCGCAGCCAGTAGTTTAGTGGCAAAGTTGACCTCACCTTTCTGACTTTTTAAGCGGATATCGAAGGCGGTTTGAATAGCCGGCATTGGCAGTTCCATATCCTTGGCAGTTTCCAGTGTCCAGCGAGCTTCGCCGGACTCAGCAACTACGCCGTCAATGCCCTCAAGTTGCGGATTCTCTGATAAGGCTTGACGAGTTAGCTCGTTAAGCCAAGAATTAACTACACTGCCCTTTTGCCAAACACCACCGGCAGCTGCTAAATCAAGTTCCCTGTAAGGTCCCTCTTTAAGCATGCGGTAGCCTTCGGCCAAGCTTTCCATCATGCCATACTCAATGGCATTATGGACCATCTTGACAAAATGACCTGCCCCACTCGGTCCAAAATAAGCGTAGGCACCAGCTGGCCCGGATAAAGTCGAAAGTACCGGCTCGATTTTTTTAAAGGCCTGCTTGCCTCCACCAACCATCATTGAGAAGCCATTTTTCAGACCCCAAACCCCGCCACTAGTGCCTACATCTAAAAGCATAGAACCTTTGGCACTAACTTTCTTGGAACGTTCTTTGGTGAGACGGTAGTCTGAATTGCCGCCATCAATAATTATCGAACCTTTAGGAATGATAGCCAGCCACTCAGTCAATTGTTCATCAACAACCTCAGCCGGTATCATAACCCAGAGAATTAGCTGTTCGTTTTCAAAAGCCTGAACTACATCGGTCTTTTCATAAGCCGCCATAGCACCATATTTCACAGCCTCATGAATTGGTTCGCGGCTGCGATTGTGTGCGATCACTTTATGTCCAGCCTCTGCTAATTTCTGGGCGATCTGTCCGCCCATGCGACCGAGCCCAGCGATAGCTATCTTCATACTGCCTCCCCTTTGTAATCATTATATACGGTTACTTTTTTTACTGTCTTAATAGCTTGTCCCGGTTGTTGGATGGGTTCTACATCTTCTTCGGCGATTTGTCGAATCAGTTCGTGCTTGTCATCACCAACCATATAAACAACTGCTTCATTCAAAAGTTTTAGCGCTGCCAAAGTCATGGTAATGCGCTCAAAATCTTCCGCTCTGTAGCTAATCGCAACCTCTGGTGAGTTAACCCCGGCGCTTTCAGCTTTGACGCCTAAGACGTGACCATCAGTACCAATACCGATGCAGGCGATTTTATAATCTGAATTTGCAAATTCGCTCTTAAGGTAAGCCGTAAAATCGCCAGTAGTTTGTACAAGATCCTTATTTTCTAAAACCGGTCGCAACTGGGCTCCGCTTAAACTAAAACCGGCATTGAGCAGTTTCTGCCAATTAGAATCTGGATGCCCAACGGGGCCGTAGCGTTCGTCAGTCAAAGTAACTGTTAAACCTGATAAATTAGTTCCATTTAGCTGCTTGGCCACTTCAACCTGAACGGGGATAAATGAACCACCAGACAGCAGCCACAGGACCTCGCCGCCTTTTTCTAGATGCTTGCTTATACTTTGGGCTAAATGATCAACAACCGGTTCAACCGAGGAAATTTTCCTAAAAATCACTAGCCTCGATTATACAAAAGTCACGTATTTCATGCTTGCCCACACGCTTGCATTTGAGTAGAGCTCATAAGATGTAAGTCAAAGAAAATGAAAAGGCGCCCTTGTTTAAGGGGCGTCTTTTCTACAGTTTGGTCACCGAAGTGATTACGCTGTAGCCACCTCACGATGGCAAGTACCTAATTTACGCTTCGATAATTAGGCCGTCAACTAAAGTGCTGTGTATAAATGTTGTAGTTTATGCCTGATTGTCGGCAAGGTATTTTTTGACTTCATCAAATACTTTTCGGGTGATAATTTGTTCAGCCAGTAGGATGTTAAGGACATCACTTAAAGTAAAGGCCGCCTGCAGACTGTAGCCTTTATCAGACAGAATTTTTTTAGCTCCCTGTTCCCGATCCAGTAAGACTACTATATTGTTGACTTTCAATCCTTCTGATTCGAAAGGTCTGATAACTTCGAATTTAGAAGCACCAGTAGTTACCATATCGTCTATCAATACTATGGTCTCCCCAGATCGATACTCACCTTCGATCGGCTTTTTAATGCCGTGGTTTTTGGCTTCTTTACGAGTGTATATCCATGGTCGATTGTTTAGCACCGAGATTGCTGCCACAATCGGCAAAGCGGCATACGGCACAGCTGCCACTCGATCAAATTTTAGCTGTTCTAATATTTGGCCGTAGGCTGCGGCCACTTTTTGCATAGTTGCCGGGTATGAAACTAGGACACGCAAGTCAATATAGATTGGTGAAACCATCCCGCTCTTAAGCGTAAACTTGCCGAACTTTATGGCGCCGATGGAATGAAGTTCAACAATTAAATCTTTATAATTCATTTACTGCTTCCTTGATGTCATTGACAATTTTAGCAAAAGCTACAGCCGGATCTTTGGCATGTGTGATCTCACGGCCTATAACCAGCAAATCGGCACCGGCGGTGATAGTTTGGGAGGGAGTTGCGACTCTGGCCTGGTCGGCCGCCTGTGCCTCGGTTGAACGAGAACCAGGAATCATAGTCAGCAAGCTTTTTGTTACCTCATTTTGTTTAATCATGCCGACTTCTTTTGGTGAAGCGACGATACCGGCGATTCCCGCCGCCGCGGCTGACTGAGCCAGTTCCATCACTTTATCTTTTGCCGACGAACCGTAAATCCGGTGACACTCTTCATCGCTAAGCGAGGTTAATATGGTGACGCCAAATATCAGGACTTGTCCGGCACTAGCTTGGGCTTTAACCATGGCTTGATGGCCAGCTGTGGCGTGAATGGTAATGGCGTATGGCGAATACCCCAGTTCAACTAAACTGGCCACACTAGCCTCAATAGTATTAGGGATATCAGCCAATTTGGCATCGGCTACCCACTCCAGGCCGTATTTTTTGGACAGTTCGGCGCACCATTGCCAGCTCTTGGCTGTGGCTATCTGTAAACCAAATTTGATAAAGCGAGCGCCGGCGGACTTGGCGAGTTGCGCTAAATTTTCAGCTTCATCGGCATTTGAGGTGTCAATCGCCAAGATAATTCGTTGGGCTATCCCAAGCTTACTTCCAAAAGTCGGCATCGTAACTTAGTATAGTAATAAGTAATGGGAAAAACCACCTCGGCGCTCAAAGCGTTCTATGATCCGACTAAACCTTATGACGATAATTTTGATGACGGACCAACGTTAGTATCACCCACCGACAAGCCATACAAAAATAGCGGTCAACCAAAATTCAAATTTTTAGGCAAAAAACTATACTCACCTTTTGGTATTCCGGCCGGCCCGATCCTGAACAGTAAATATGTGAAGTATGCCTTTGAGCGTGGTTTTGACGTTGTGGTTTACAAGACCCAACGAAGCATGGAGTTTAAAGTCAACAGATTTCCAAATGTACTCTATCTTGATATAGATGGTGACCTAACGCTCGCCAAAACGTCAAAGCCATTGCTGGGTAAGACTGATACAGACCAGCCAATCCAGCAGCTTTCGATCACCAACTCTTTTGGTAATCCTTCGCGGGGCCCAGTCTTTTGGGTGGCCGATACTAAAAAAGCTCATAGCTATCAAGACAAAGGTCAGCTGTTGATTTCAAGTGCGGTTGGCACCATTAAAGAAGGCTTCTCCAATGAAGATTATTATGAGGATTTTGCCAAAGCCGCCGGCTTGGCTAAATCTAGTGATGTAGAAGCAATCGAGATAAACCTGTCCTGCCCTAACGTGGCCAACGAAGGCATTCTTTGCTATACATTAGAGCCGGTGATTGATATCACGCGGAGAGTTAAAGAGCGAATTGGCAACATTCCGTTGATTGTTAAAGTCGGTTATTACTCAGCCGAGCAGCAATTACTACTGGAAAAAGTAATTAAGGAAATATCACCCTATATTGCCGCTATTTCGGCTATCAATACCATCCCGGCGCCGGTGGTTGACAAAAACGGCAACCAAGCATTGCCCGGACCAAACCGCCTAGTTAGCGGTATTTGCGGGGCGGCTATTAAATGGGCTGGTCTTGATATGGTCAAACGTTTGAATCAATTGCGCCGTAAAACAAAAGCAGAATTTGAGATCGTCGGAGTTGGAGGAGTCATGACGCCGGCCGACTTTCATCACTATCGCCAAGCTGGCGCCGACGTCGTGCAATCAGCTACCGGCGCGATGTGGAATCCGCAACTGGCAGCTCAAATCAAAAAGACTATTTGAATTTAGTTTGCATCAAAATGATATCTTGTTACACTACAGCTAAAGAGGCTAAGTGATGGTGATAACAAATCATAAGAAACAGTTGCAAATTTTAAGCGGTTCACATCATCCAAAACTGGCCGCCGATGTGGCCAAGCGACTCGGTACACATGTCAGATCAATTGAACTTAAGCGCTTCGCTAACGGCGAAATTAAATGTCAGTTAGAAGAGTCGGTCCGCGGGGCCGACGTTTTTATTTTTCAGAGCCATAACAACCCGGTAAATGATGCCATTATCGAGCAAGCTATAATTATCGATGCCGCTAAACGGGCTTCCGCCAAACACATAACCGCCGTTTGTCCGTTGTTTGGGTACGCCCGGCAGGATCGGAAATCCTCCGGCCGCGAACCAATTGCCGCCAAACTGATAGTGGATATTTTGGCGACGGCTGGGGCTAATCGTATAGTTAGCCTTAATCTGCACAGCGGCCAGATTCAGGGTTTTTTTGACGGGCCATTTGATCATTTGACTGCCCTGCCGGCCTTAGCTGACCATCTCAAGGCCAAGTTTGGCAATGATTTTGTGATTGTTTCGCCGGATGCGGGACGAGTTAAGTTGGCCGAGCGCTATGCCAGTTATCTGGGTACTGATTTGGCGATTGTTCACAAACGCCGCATGGGCCCTAATGTTGCCGAAGCACTAGATGTTATAGGTGAAGTTGATGGTAAAAACTGCGTAATTATTGATGACATGATTGATACAGCCGGCACCATGTGCGCGGCAGCCGAACAGCTCAAAAAACACGGTGCCGAAAAAATATCGGCCATGTCCAGTCACGGTATATTTTCGCCGCCGGCTCAAAAACGTTTAGCCAAATCACCAATCAATTTTCTAATAGTTACCGATACCGCCCCGCAAAACATAAAATTCAGAACGCCAAAACTGGAAGTGGTTTCAGTGGCCGGGTTGTTGGCGGCAGCCATCAAAGCGATTTTCGAAGAAAGTTCGGTTTCGGCCATTTTTGGCGGTCAAAATCAGATATAGATGGAACTGCCTGTCAAAATCGGCGGTATGACCAGTCGCTTTGATGGTATGGGACGTATGCTAGGCTACCCTACGGCCAACCTTAAAAAATCTGATATCAAAATTGATGACGGAGTCTATTTTGGTCATGCCACGCTCGGACAATATAAACATAAACCGGCACTAATTTTTGTGGGCGCACCCGAAACTGTCGGTAAAAAAGATCGCCGGGTTGAGGCTTATCTTTTAGATATTCCTGATCGCGACTACTATGGTCAGAAGCTAATGCTAAGTTTGGAAAAATTTCACCGACCAAACCAGAAATTTGCCTCGAAAAATGAATTGAAACACGCCATGCGCGACGACGAACTGGCCGCCCGGCAGTGGTTCACCAGTCGAGATACTCCTTAACCGGTCGTGCGCTTGAACTTACCCAACGTAAACGGCCTGGATTAACCGGGGCTGGCACTAATACTTCAGGATAAATAAATGTGTACGGCAGCTGCTCAGAAACATTTGGTTTACGAACGCAACGCAAACCACTCTTATTTACCTCTAATGAGTAAGAACATCTAAAGTCTTTGAGGCTAAGCGAGGCCTGCCAATATCGTTGCGCATATTCAACTGATGTTTTCGAGAAGCGAGCTTTGCGCCTGCCTCTAATCCCGCCCACAATAAATGAAATATTGGCCGCATCGCAAACAATCACATTCTCCGGATCAACTTCTATCTCAAGCGTCACAAGAAAATCCTTTCCGTTCTTCAGAGGAGCTGTATTCTTGGCGTAAATGGCTTCTACAGAAGAGTCAGGAAGGGCATAGATGGAACTTACTCGAGAGATACCCATGCAAGCAATACAGTCTGGCCGGACTAAATCCATCAGATTTTCCATTCTCTGCCAATCCTGACTACCTCTGGACTGGTTTGAAGCAAGACCGGAGACAATATCACCCAATCGGCTTCTTAGAGTTACATGGTAAACAAAATCTCTTTCATCAGTGTGAGGCTTAGTCGGGAGTCGTGCCAATGTCTCTAAGCTAACCATTTAATTTTTATTATAACATTAAATATTATAAAAATCAATGGCTGGGGAGGAGGGATTCGAACCCCCGAATGCATGGACCAAAACCATGTGCCTTACCACTTGGCTACTCCCCAACGGAGCTCTGATATTGTAACACCTTTAACGGTTAAGTTTTACAGATGAGTCTAAAGCAACTATAATCTTGTGCTAGGTATGGCAAAAACCGGTAAAAAACCGGCTGATTATATTCAGCCGCTCTATATAAATGGGCTTCATGGTCGTCTGTTACGGCTGCCACCACCAAAAGGAAAGAAGCGCGAAATTATGTATATTTACGGTCACCACTCCAGCATTGAACGTAACTTTGGTCTGGCTTTGTATTTGAACCGCTATGGTGGCGTGACAGCGCCGGATCTACCCGGTTTTGGCGGCATGGACCCCTTTTATAAGATTGGCGAAAAGCCAACACTGGATAACCTGGCCGACTATCTAGCAACTGTTATTAAGCTGCGTTACCGTGGCCGACGCTTTAGCCTAACGGGCTTGAGTCTCGGCTTTACTATCATTACCAGAATGCTGCAAAAATATCCCCAAATTGCCAAACAAATAGATTACTTGGTTAGTTTTGCTGGCTTTGCTCACAAGGACGATTTCAAGTACAAACCCCGCACTTATTGGTTCTTCCGCGGTCTAACTTGGCTGTGCTCGCATCGCCTGACCGGAACTTTTGTAAAATATTTTCTCTTCCGTGGTCCGCAAATTAGGCTGGCATATGCGATGCTTGAACCGCTACTTATTAAGGAGGCCAATACCAAAATACGCGGTGTTGACGAGGGGGAGCGGAAAAAACGGATTGACTTTGAGGTTTATCTTTGGAAGTGCAATGATCCGCGGACTTATGTGTCTGTGGCCCACGCCATGCTTAGACTCAACCTTAGCGGTCAGCATATCGACAAAAAGGTGCCGGCTCATGCGCCGTCGATAATCGCTACCGCCGAAGAGGCAGCACCATTCGTTCCATCACATATAAGACGGTTGTTAAGCAAGGATTAAAGTATACTTAAGTAATGAAAATTGGGTTGGTCTGTCCTTATAACATGTTTGAGCGGGCCGGTGGAGTCCAGCAAGTCGTTCAGCACCTGCATGACGGACTGACTAAAAAAGGCCATACGGTAAAGATCATCACCCAGCGGCCATCTGGCTTTAAGGGCAGTGTGCCTGATGATTACATCCTACTTGGCATAACTCGTGATTTCAAAGGCGGTTTTGGCGTAGCTGGCAACTGGGGCATGCCAGTTAATGGTGAAGAAATAGAACAAGCCCTGGATCGGGAAAAATTTGATGTCATTAATTTTCACGAACCATGGGTGCCAATTCTGGCCTGGTCAATGCTACCTTACTCGGCGGCCGCGCACGTTGGCACCTTCCATGCCAATTTAATAGATAATATCGCTGCTAAATCGTGGCCGCGTATTTTTACACCGTATGCCCGTGGCATTGGTGCTAAAATGCACTTGCTAACAGCTGTCTCACCAGCCCCTGCCAGTCTATTAATCTCTAAGGCCTCCAAAAAATGGGAAGATGACCTGATTCGTAACATACGCTACATTCCCAACGGCGTTGATCTCAAACTATACAAACCATTTAAAAAACGCCAGCCACTATCCGGGCCAAATACCAAAACGGTAGTCTATGTCGGCCGCCTAGACCGACGTAAAGGCATTCACTGGCTACTTAGAGCTTTTGCTCAGCTGCAAGCGGATATGCCAAACCTCCATTTAATTGTGGCTGGTGAGGGCAGTTACCGAACACGTCTACTGGAGATAGTTAAAACCGAAAAAATTCATAATGCTCAGTTTGTTGGCTATGTGACTGATGAAGAAAAACGACGACTGTTGGGCAATGCCGATGTGGTTTGCGCGCCAGCGCTGTATGGTGAGAGTTTCGGCATAGTCTTGCTTGAAGCTATGGCTATGGGTGCGCCACTACTGGCTGGCAACAACCTTGGTTATATTAATATTATGACCGGACACGGTCGGATTGGGTTGATTGATCCCAAAGCAACGGTCGATTTTGCTAACCGGTTGAATGTTTTTTTGACTGACGAAGGCTTACGCAAATTTTTACGCCAATGGAACCTTACGGAAGTTAAAAAATATGATTATCCCAAAATTGTCGATCAGTACGAAGCTGCTTATGGCGAAGCTTTGGTCAAGTGGCGGCTGGAGCGGCACCTAAATGGAGGCAATGGTAAACATGTCCGCTTCTGGCAAATTAGACGTCGCCTTGCTCTACGACGACAGTCTTGATACCACTGACGGTGTGGCTCAGTACGTTAAGACAATTGGCACCTGGCTATCTCAAAACGGTCACCGGGTCACATACCTGGTTGGTGAGTCGAACCTGAATTCATGGTCCGGCGGTAAGGTCTACTCCCTTTCCAAAAATCTAAAAGTCAGATGGAGCGGCAATCGCTTGTCCATGGCCTTGCTGCCAAGGCTCAAAACCATAAAACGGCTTTTTAAAGAACAAAATTTTGATGTCGTACATGTCCAATTTCCTTATTCACCTTTTATGGCGCAACTGGTAATTAGTGCCATTGGGCCACAGACAGCCCTTGTTGGCACAGTTCATGTCTATCCAGCGCATCGGCTGGCAAGTGCCGGATCAAAATTGCTCAAAACTATTTATGGCAAAAGTTTACATCGGCTTGATGATCTGTTGAGTGTCAGTTCGGCTGCCCAGGCTTACGCTCAAAGCGCTTTTAAAAAACAATCCAAGATTTTACCAAACACTATTGATCTAGCTAGCTACAAAAAGGCTACTTCAAAATTGGGCAATAAGACCAAGCATATCGTCTTCCTCGGCCGTCTAGTAAGACGCAAAGGTCCGCTACAATTATTAAAGGCTTTTGCCCTATTAAGCCAGGATGATTCGCGAGTCCATTTAACTATAGCCGGCGATGGACCACTTAGATCCAAGCTAGAGAAGTTCGTCAAAGCCCACGGGCTTGAAAACAAGGTTTCTTTCTTAGGCTTTATTAATGAGGCTGACAAACCAAGACTGTTAGCCGAAGCGCAAGTAGCTTGCTTTCCATCTTTATACGGAGAAAGTTTTGGCATCGTCCTAATCGAGGCCATGGCTGCTGGTAGTGGCGTAGTCCTGGGTGGCTATAACCAAGGTTACAGAAGTGTGCTTGGAGCTCGGTCAGAGCTGCTTATTAATCCGAAAGATACCAAAAATTTTGCTAAACGCCTGCAGCTACTTCTTGAAGATGAAGATTTAGCAAAGCAGTTGCACGAGTGGCAAAGTCAGGAAATAGCCAAATATGATGTATCAACGGTTGGACCTCGATTGTTAGATATCTACCGTCAGGCAATTGCCAAGCGAACCAAGAAAAGGCATAATTAAGCCAATGGAAGGGCCGAGAAAAATAACGGTTGTAGTCACCAACCGTACTATTATTCGGGCGATTCTTTGGATAGCCGCTGCCGTTTTGGCTTATCAATTTATCGGACAAATCAGCCACGTCTTAACCTTAATAGCAGCGGCCATTTTTTTGGCGCTAGCCCTCAACCCAGTCGTCAGCTACATCCGCCGACGCCTGCATGTTAAGAGCCGAGTCCGAGCTACGGCCATAGCCTATCTTTTGGTGGTGGCCTTTTTGGTGGCCTTTTTTACACTAGTGATTCCACCATTAGTTTCACAGACGCGCGATTTTATTAGAGATGTGCCTCAAAAAGTTGAGAACTTTCAAAGCCAAGACAGCAGCCTGGCTCGGACTATTAAACGCTATGACCTAGACGAAAAACTTAGTGAGGCCTCGAAAGATTTTGCCAAAAGTTACAGCGGCTTTGGCACCAAAATTCTGGATACCGGTAAACGGGTAGTAGTAGCCATAGTCTCATTTTTGGCGGTCTTAGTGCTGACTTTTATGATGTTGGTGGAAGGTCCGGCTTGGGTAGAGGCATACTTCAAAGCTTTGCCAGAAAGAAAACGCCTACATCAGCATAACCTAGCACTAAGAATGTACCGATCAGTTACCGGGTTTGTTAATGGCCAGGTCATTTTAGCGGCCGTGGCTGGTGCATTTGCCTTTTTGGCGCTGGGCATTACCGGCCAGGTTTTGGATGTACCAAGTAATGCTGTGGCGTTAGCAGGTATCGTGGCGGTTTTTGGTATCATCCCACTGTTTGGTAATCCGCTAGCGGCAGCCATAGTAGTTTTAGTTAGTCTACTCAATTCATTTACTTTGGCGATCGTTATGGCGGTCTACTTTATGATTTATTTCTTTATCGAAAATCACACTTTCCAACCATACATTCAATCGCGGCTGAACGAACTGACGCCATTGACAGTCTTTATCGCTGCTCTTATAGGTGTTGGTTTTGGCGGAATTTTAGGTGCCATTGTGGCCATCCCGGCTGCCAGCGCGGTTAAGATTTTAATTGAAGATTACCTCAGGCGGCGGCGTCAGGTAGTTGGCAGTTAAGCTCGGTACCAAATCGGTCCGAGATCAGTATCGTTTAGCTCTATCCCCTGCTTTTTCAACTGATGTCGCATCTGATCAGCTTTAGACCAGTCCTTTGAAGTTCTAGCCTCTTCTCGTTGCAAAATAAGTTGTTTTTGCTCTGGTGTGATATCTTTTCGTTTTGAAAGATCAAGGCCAATAAGATCGTCGATTTCAGCAAGCAAGGGTTTTAACTTCTTAACATCTACGCCATAAGCTTCTGCATCAATGGTTAAAAGAGATAACATAGATAATGCTTTAGGGGTGTTTAAGTCCTCACTTAGAGAATGCTTAATAACTTTTAAGGCGCTCTGATAATTTATGCTTGCGGTTCTTTTATGGCCAAGCTTTGGCTGTAGAACTAAATCTGCCCATGAACGCAGTCGTTGCAGGAATGCTTGGGCTGCCGATAACGACTCCCATGCAAAATTCAGTTGGCTACGGTAGTGGGCTTGCAGAAACAATAAGCGCAAGGCCATTGGCTCAAACTTTTTAGCTTCAATGTTCTCAAGTGTCAAAAAGTTACCGAAGCTTTTGCTCATCTTGCGTCCGTCAACTAAGAGGTGTTCAGCGTGGACGAAAAAATTAGCCAACTTCTTGCCAGTGGCCGCCCGGCTTTGGGCGATTTCATTTTCGTGATGCGGAAACATTAAATCGACTCCGCCGGTATGGATATCGAATGGTTGACCTAGATACTTAACCGACATGGCCGAACACTCAATGTGCCAGCCCGGCCGGCCCTCGATATTCCTGCCATCGATCTTGAAGTCCCAGCTGGGTTCGCTTGGCTTTTTAGCTTTCCAGAGGGCAAAGTCAGCCACTTGCTCTTTATCATACTCATCGTTGTTAATTCGGTGGTGCTCGTGACGGCGGTCAAGTGTCACAAACCGTCCATAATCTTTATCGTTACCAATGTCAAAATAGATGCCATCATCCACAATATACTTATTGGGAATCTGACGTATCAGTTCCTGCATATCGGTAATCGCTTCACTGGCCCGAATCAGTTTAGATTCGTGCAGATCTATACCTGTCTTGGCGATGTCTTCGAAGAATATTTTTTCGTATTTAGCGGTCAAAGTCTTGAAGTCTTGATTGGTTTCATTGGCTCGAGCGAAGATTTTGTCTTCAATATCGGTGATGTTCATGACGTGATTAACTTGATAGCCGCCGGCTTTTAGAACTCGTCGCAGCGTATCTTCAAAAACATATGTTCGCAAGTTGCCAATATGGACATGATCATAGACTGTTGGACCGCAGGTATAAATAGATGTCTTCCCAGACTTGATTGGCTTATAATCTTCTACTTTTCTGGTCAGGCTGTTAAATAGTCTCACCGGCTTTTTCTTTCTCAACTTTATCTAATAACACACTGGCGACCGAGATTGCCTCCTTTTTAATATCTTCATATGACCGTCCGTCGGTGACTTTAAAACCGCTGGCTAACGGGTGCCCACCGCCGCCGAAATGCTCAGCTAATTTATCAGCCACCCCATAGCCATAATTGCTACGGATTTTGGCCGTTACTTTACCATCCTTGTAAAGCTTAAAACAAATAGCCACCTCGGTGTTTTTGGCCAGGCGCATATCATCTAATACCAGCATTGGCGGGTTATAAAGTGGACTGTATTTTTCGATTTCTTCCCACGGGATAGTAACGGTCGCGATCCGCTCGTTGTCATGGAACTCAACTCGCTTCAATAGCTCCCCCTTATAGTGAATTAGTTCGGCCTCGCGGCGCAACGTTTCACGCCTAGCACTTTCCAACTCAGGCAAGTTGACACCCTGCTCGACCAGTTCGGCGATAATTTGGATTGAGCGGGCGGAAGTGGCGGCGCTCATTAGCCCTAAGCTGTCGCTTAAAATAGCCACCGCGATCAAATCCATAGCTTCTTTACTAAGTTGCCAGCCAAAGCTCTGAGCCAGTTCATAAATAATCTCACCGGTTGCGACTGCCGGTGGCCGGTAAATGATTTTGGCAAAGTTGATATCAGGTTCAGTTGAATGATGATCCAGCACCACTACCGGTCGGCTAGCCAACCAGCCTTTGGCGCCTTGCCTGTCAAGTTGTTCCAGCAGTTTTTGGCTGGCGGTATCGACAATAATCCCTGCGTCGAATTGTTTTGGCAGTTTACTGACAACTCTCCCCCAACCTGGTAGATAATGTAGATAGGTTGGTAGATCGACGCCGCAATAAAGGCTTACTTGCTTGCCTTGATCTGTCAATATGTCCTCTAGCGCCAAAGAACTGGCCAGACTGTCAGCATCAGGGTTATCGGCTTGAATAATCACGATGTGGTCTGCTGGATCGATAATTTTGCGAATCTGATCTACTTCTTTAGACATACATTAGAAGTATAAGCTCTGAGCTCTAATATCTAAACTTGAAACTTCCAACCTTCTTGTTCCTAGACAATTTGGCGGCCTTCCAAAGCTCTAGTTAGAGTTATTTGATCGGCGTATTCTAAATCTAAACCAACCGGTAGCCCGCGGGCCAAACGGGTAATTTTAAGTTTGCGCTTACCAACTTCTTGAGTAATCAGTAAAGCCGTGCTTTCACCTTCTACACTGGCATTAGTAGCCAAAATTAGTTCCTTGACCTTGTCTTCATCTAGTCGAACAAGCAGTTCTTTAATCCGAAGTTGGTCTGGGCCAATGCCTTCAATCGGTGAGACTAGACCGCCGAGCACATGGTAGGTACCAAAAAAAGTGCCGGTTTTTTCAAGGGCTACGATGTCGAAAGGATCAGCTACAACGGCCACAACTTGCTTATCACGTTTGGGGTCGGTATAAAGTGGACTTATTTTTTGGCCAGCCTCGATTAAGGCAAAGGTTTTCGGACAGTAACTAACCGAGGTGTGGAGATCTTTGATTGTCTTAGCCAGCAAGGTCGATCTAGACGGATCGGCTCGTAGCAGCCAGTAGGCATAACGCTCGGCCGTGCGGGGCCCGACGCCTGGCAGCTGGCCAATAGCCTCGATTAGATTGGCTAGCGGCTGAGGAATTACCCTCTTCATGGCCTTAATTTAGAGTCCAAGGTTACTTAGCGCTCCCATCATGGGCTTCATTTTTTCGGCTGCCAGTTGCTGGCTCCTAGAAATAGCCTCTTTAACAGCTTCCTCCAACCACATCTCCAGCTGGCTAATATCATCCAAATCAACAACCTGCGGATCGATGCGAATTTTCTTTATTTTTTGCTCACCACTAATTTCGACGCGGACCGCTCCATCACCCTTTTCAATCGTAATAATTTCCTTTTGCAACTCCTTCTGAAGTTTACGGGCCTTCATAAGTAACTTGGCCTGATCAAATCTAGTCACAATAACTCCTCTGTCTTTATCAATTTAAAGTTTAGCACACGATTTGCACTTGGATGCAGTGCTAGGAAGCAACGAGGATGAGCGAACCGTATACAGACATAGATTGAGCGAATACCGCAGGCAGCTGACGCCACAATGTGCCAAGAGCGCTTTATGCAAGGCGAGCTTTGCTCGGCTTGATGAAGCACGGTGCAAATGGTGTGTTATTTTATCATGTAAACCGATCGAGTTTCAGGTGTATTTGGCCATGCCGCCAAGCCGTAGCTAGCACCGTAAATAATGTGAATCAGAGCCAGCGACAATATTAACAGATAAGCAAAATTCTTGGGGATCGGATTGCGGGGAAAAATACTCTGCCACTCCAGAAATAAAAAACGCAGTCCGGCAGCTGCGATAACAACCAGTGCTGGCAAGGCCAATGTCAGATAAATTAAGCTATCGTTTAGTCCAGCCGTAACTATGCTAAATGCAGCTAGGCTAGCCATCAGAAGCAGCTTCTGGCGAGCCGAAACATTCATAGCATAGACACCGAATAGAACCATAACCGATATCAATACACTCAGGATGGGTATTGTACCAATTAGATATTGAAAGTGTTCACGGGCTCGTAAAAAAAAGGCCGCCAAGGACCAACCAGTGTTTTTGACAAAATCTAATAGCGAGGGCCAGTCATTAGGGATTAGAGCGATCTGTTTTAGTAAATCGGGGTTATACCAGATGCCGTAAGCTAGCGGCGTTCCTACTAGAAGAAATAATAAAATACTTAAGGTTAAAACAAATTTGTTGATGCGTTTGAGATTAAACCAAATAAGCTTACGACCTACTAAGGAGGCCACCAATATAATCCAAAGCATACCTGGTATATACAGGCTCAGGCCGACAACTACAGACAGTAACAACCAGGCCAAAGTAATTCGCTTCGAAGTTCTAGCTAACCAATAATAACTGCCGAAAACAGCAATCGGCGCCAGCAGGAGGACTGATGGAGTAGCGTCGCGCGCTATAATAATTGTCCAAGGCAGTGAGGCCAGTAAAACCGTGGCAGTCAGGCCAATTAATTTACCGAACCACTTAATGACCAAGAGATAGAAGTAGACAATAAATATAACGATAAATATTGCGGAGGCTAGGCGCAGACTTAATGGAGAGATACCAAGCACAGATTGCAAGCCAAATTGGACAATCTTATGTGGCGCGTAAAGAGGGTTATCTACAATTTGATCTATTGTGGTACTGTCAGCTGCCGCGGCAGCCTCAACTGGGCTTAAGCCTGGCGTCAGAGAACCAAGTCGCCATATATATAAAAGATAGTAAAGGCCAATTCCAATGATCGAAAACAGAATAACTTTAAAATTAAGTCTCGCCGTTAGCCACCTTAAGCGATTAAGCATGATATTACTATATCAAAGGATATCTATTGTATTGCACACGTTCAGACTTGGATGCAGCACAAGGAAGCAACGAGAAACGGACTGAACTGTATAGTGACATACAGAGAAGGAGTACTGCAGTTACTGACGCAGCGATGAGCCAAGTGTGGATGTGTTATGTTTCGAAGGGTTCTTCGTGTCTTGTATCAAGATCGCGAATCTGTTGCCTAACTCGGTCGAAGTAAACTTCCAGATTATCAACCGGGCCATTGCGGTGTTTTTTGACCATTAGATCCATAATGTTTTGACGTTCAGTGTCCGGATTGTAGTACTCTTCACGATACAAAAAGATGACTATATCAGCATCTTGTTCAATTGAGCCGGATTCACGCAGGTCAGCCAACTGTGGTATTTGGGGAGAGCGACTTTCGACCGACCGGCTGAGCTGGCTGGCAGCTACCACCGGCAGGTTAAGCTCACGAGCCAGGATTTTCAGGCTGCGGCTGATCTCAGAAATCTCCTGAACGCGGTTGGCGACTGTTGCAAAGCGTGAGCCGCCGCTCATCAGCTGAAGGTAATCAACCATAATTACAGCCAGCGGGTGCTGATGATGTAGGCGTCGAGCCTTAGTTCGAAGATCGGTAACGGTAATACCTGAAGTATCATCAATAAAGATCGGCGCTTCGGCCAAGGCGCCCATAGCTGAACTTAGCTTCTCAAAATCTGCATCTGTTAAACCATCGCCGGTCCGTAGTTTCCAGGCATCAACACCAGCTTCAGCTGCCAGTAGTCTATCTACCAGTTGCTCCTTACTCATCTCTAAAGAGAAGTACAACACGGTTCCCTGCTCGGTTTTGGTGGCAATATTGAGTGCTATATTAAGCATCAGTGCAGTTTTACCCATTGAAGGACGGGCGGCGATAACATCCAAGTCAGACCGTTGCAAGCCGGCTAGTAATTTATCCAGATCACGCAGACCAGTTGGCAGGCCTCTGATCCGTCCTTTGTGGCGATGCAAGTCATCTAGGCGATCAAAGCTCTCGCCTAAAATCGATTCTAAAGAGGTTATATCCTGTTTAACGCTACGCTGGCTGACTTCAAACAGCCGAGCTTCAGCCTCTTCAATTAGTTCTTGTAAACCTTTACCTTCTTGCTGACCAATTTCTGCAATTTTCTCTGAAGCCTCGATCAAGCGGCGGCGAATTGACTTTTCGGCTATGATTTCAGCGTAGTGTTCAACATGCGAAGCGGTTGGCACAAAATTGGTTAACTCCGTCAAATAGCCAGCCCCACCAACGTCTTCAAGTTCACCGCTACTTTTTAACTGTTCAGATAGAGTGAGGATATCTATTGGTCGGTGTTTATCAAATAATTTTCGCATCGAACTAAAAATCCGTCTATGCTGCTCGTTAAAAAAATCCTCGTCTTTAAGCGAGTCGGCAATTTTAATAAAGGCATCACTATCAATTATCAAACCGCCAAGCAAGCTAGCTTCAGCATCAGAGCTTTGTGGTTCGCTAATCTGCGTCTTACCCATTTTTATGATTCTAGCATTTCGGACGGGCCGAAAATATTGCTTATGGTTTGAAGCTCATTAGCAGGTGGCGGATGTCTACTGCCATCAGCTAAGGTAATTTTGAGCGGTTTATTTTTATCAACTACGCAATCGATCATAACGTTCTCGCCGCTAAGACGGCGAATAATTTGACCAAGCAGTTGGAGATTTTCGGCCTTTTTGGCTTTATTGCGGTGCAACGGAAAGCTAAAGCCTAGTTTCAATACACCATCTTCATAATCTGGTGCTGCCAAACGGAGTGCTGAATGTAACGGGCCAGCTTGGTCTTTGACGGCAGCTAGGACATTAGGCCAAAGCTCTAGCGAGAAATGACCCTTTAAGTTTCGGTGGCCGTTTGCTTTTGCTGTTGATTTTTTTGGATGTGTGGGTTCAGAGCGCGCTTCTGCTGTATTTGCATTGTCGATTGTTTGAGCTACGTGCTGCCCTGATTGTTTATAGGCCGGAGATTTGACTGTAGCCTCTAGCAAAACTATTTCTAATTTTTCGGCTGGTTGCTTAAAGGCCGAAACCTCGCTCAACTGTTTCAAAAATTCTGTTAGCCAAAGGGCATAATCTGGCTTGGCGTCTATCAAATCATCGCGGAGCGATCTGGCTAGTTGTTTAGCAATGTAAACCGGATTGACAGCTTGATCGCGAAAGTCGCCTGCTAGTTTTAAAATCTCGCTCAAATTACCGCCGGCAGTTGCTTTTTTAAACTGCTCTACTAGCTGCCGAGTTGGCAAACCGAGCAGGTCACGTAGCCTATCAGCTGTTATTTTGCCGCTAAGGCCGCTGACTTGATCAAGTAGGCTGATACTATCGCGGAAACTACCTTCACCAAATTCGGCCAATAACTCTAACGCTTCTGGCTCGACATCAATTTTTTCGGTTTTGGCAATGTGATTAATATGATCGGTCGCTACCACCACGCCAACCGGTTTAAAGCTAAATTGCTGGGTGCGACTGACAATTGTTTCGGGTAATTTATGCGGCTCAGTTGTGGCCAGGATAAAGATGCAATGGGTTGGCGGTTCCTCCAGGGTCTTTAAAAGAGCGTTAAAGGCTTCTTTAGTTAACATGTGAACTTCATCGATGATATAAACCTTAAACTTGGCGGCCGTTGGGACGATATGAATCTTATCGCGTAAATTCCTGACTTCATCTATGCGGCGGTTGCTAGCAGCATCAATTTCAATGATGTCTAAATGTATAGCCTCATCGGTATAAGGTAATTTATTAACCTCGTGGGCTAGAATTCGGGCTACACTAGTCTTGCCGACGCCTCTCGGACCACTAAATAAATAAGCATGGCTAATACGACCAGATTTAATTGCCTTGATTAGCGTGTCAACAATTGCATCTTGGCCGACAATTTGTGAGAATTTAAGCGGCCCATTCGACGTTGACACTGTCATCAGCCGGTACATTAACACTCACCTGATCGCTTGGTTTGGCCTTAAAGTAAGTCACGCTGGCCAGAAGCACTCGATACTGTTTTTTGCCAACATCGACAAAGTAATGCCCATCTTTTTGAGACAAGATACCAACCAACTGTTTACGAGGAATCGGACCAATTTGCTTATACATAAAAGACCCATCATCGCCGATGGTAAGTTTAAGAATGTCGCCTTGGACTAACTTAGACTTACTAGCATAGTTGGCAGGCACTGGATAAGTTTTACCATCAGAACCGACCATGGTTTGACCATCAAAAACGCCCTCAATGACTTTACCAAGCGCCGCGTCTTTGACTTTTTCAGTCAATACCTTATCATCGCCAACCAGACTCACTAACAGCTCTTTGGCGGCTGCTAGAGAGGTTTCGGCCTCGACGATTAAAGCTTTTAGGCGTTTTACTTGTTTTTCTGGTATGTCTGCCATTTTGTTTATCCTACCCAAGTCTTGTATTCAGGTATTTGTTTGAACTTAAGACTTCTCCGAGCAATCGTACCATAGGTGTTTAGATGCGTCAAAGTGTCAAGTCGCATATTGTGGATAATTTTTTTACTCGTGCCCCCAATCGGTTAGATGAATTTTGAATATTGGACATAAAAAATATCCGAAGCTATATAAACCTCCGGATATTTTTGGCCAGCAAGCTGATAGTTAGGCTAGTTCGACTGTTGCGCCGGCCTCTTCCAAAGTTTTCTTAGCCTCCTCGGCTTCATCCTTCTTAACTTTTTCTTTAACGGCCTTTGGTGCACCATCAACGATGGCTTTGGCTTCGCCTAAACCGAGGCCAGTTACGTCCTTAACGGCTTTGATGACGGCTACTTTCTGGGCGCCGGGATCTTTGAGTATTACATCATACTCACTTTTTTCTTCAGAGACTGGCGCCGCACCTTCAGCGCCGGCTGCTGGACCAGCCACCGCCACTGCTGGTGCGGCTGCACTAACACCCCAATGCTCTTCCAAGACTTTAACAAACTTACTTACCTCTAAAGCAGTCATCTTATCGAGTTCTTTGATAAGCGATTCAAACTCTTTAGGAATTTGGGCTTTTGGCTTTGCCGGTTTACTTTCAGGCTCAGCCTTCGGCTCAGATTTAGTCTCTTCTTTTGAGACTTCGGTTGGGGCTTCGGCCGCCTTTTCCGCCGGTTCGGGGTTTTGTTCTGTCTTATCCTTTTCATGAGTCTGCGCTTTTGCATCTTCTTTTTGTTCGTTATCATTTTCGCTATTTACCATATTATTCTCCTTCTCCTTTAGTTAATTTAACTTGCTTGTTGCACTCTAGCGTTGAGTAAATACAATATCCGACGATTGCTGGCGACCAAGGCACTGATGAAATTGTTGAAAGGTGCGCCAAGTGTGCCAGTCAGTTGAGCGTGCAGTTGCTCCTTGGTTGGCAAACTGGCCAAGGCAGTTAAGTCGCTGGACTCTAAAATTTGTCCATCACCGTTTAAGCCACTGACCAGTTCGATTTGCGGATTAGTCTTCGCAAAATTGGCCAGCACTTGGGCTGGCGCGACTTCATCAGCATCGCTAAAGGCATATATCAGCTGTCCGGTCAACGGCATGTTTGCGGCAGCCTCATTAAATCCAATGTCTGTAAGCGCTTTTTTGAAAAGCCGGTTTTTGACAACCATAATCTTAGTACCGCCAGCGCTGGCTTCACGCCGAAGAATTTGCATGTCTTTGACAGCTGTGCCGCTGTATCGGGCCGCCACCGTCAACTTTGACGATCCCAGATGCGCTTTAACCTCATCAACTACTTGATTTTTCGATTCCTTAGTTCGAGCCACAGTGTCCTCTCATTCAGCTAAAATTAAAAAAACTTTGGTTTTAAACCAAAGACTAGTCCAGTAAAAAATTTCTTTACCTCGGTAGCAGATTAATCCCGTTCTTTTACCATTGATTGTCACTTAAAAGGGCGGGAAGCTACTGTCTTCGGTCAATAGATGAAATCTTAACACAGGCGCGACTGTTTCTCAACATCTTTATTTTTTCTTTGACCGACGACGGTTTTTTGTCCGATTTTTGGGATCGCCTCTTTGGGTAGTATGTTCTGATACCAGTTTGACAGTCAGTGATCTGGATTTATTCGGCGGATTAGGTGGCAAAAGAGGTTTTATAACTTGCCATAACTTATCGCTGACTTCCTTCACGGCCAGTTGCCGGCCAGCTGCGCTACAGTTTATCCTAATAAAATCTTTGGGGAACAACTTGCAAAGCAGCTCATATGTCTCAACCGTATTTTTCAGATGGGTGTGATCTTTTTCATGTTCGTCGGTCGATAAAGAAGCTTCTTTGGCGCGAGAATTAATCCGTTGCACAGATATGTCTGTAGGCAGATGAAGATAAATATTAATGTCCGGCCGAGGAATGCCGAGTAATTCAAATTCCAAACTTTCTGCCCATATAAAAAAACCGCGTTTTTCGCCGTGCGAGGCAAATTTCGAGCCTTGATGCGCCATATTGGAGCCGACATAACGATCAGCCAGCACTATTTTTGCCTCGCTTAAAGCATTTCTGATTTTGGCGGCTGCCTCGTATCTATCGACGGCATAGAAAAGCGAAGCCGTGTAGGGACTGATTTCTGAGGCCGGGCCGTAGGCGCCGGCTAAATACTGCCTGATAAAATAGCTTGATTTGGCTCGGTAGCGCGGAAAGCTAACAGTGGCAACTTCATAACCAAGAGCCAGCAGACGGCCTTCGGTCAATTTAAGTTGAGTGGACTTGCCAGCGCCATCGGAACCTTCGATTACGATAAATAACCCCGGGTGATTCATAGTTAGCTTAAAGGGCTTTTAAGCCTTCAATTTTTGGTGGTTTAGTGCGTGAGTCTTTGTAAGCTTTAGGCAGCATTTGGTCTGGCGACCACTGCTTTATAATTTTGTCGAGATTACTACCAGACTGATATTTGCCAGAAAAACCTTGGCCACGACCAATACCATAACTGCCTTCCACCGGTCCGGTTTCGTGGAAAACCGCTTGGGCTATTCTCTCACCAACTGGTAATAGGATGATGTCCTTTTGGTTGAGGTTATAAATTTCAAGCGTTAGACGATTAATATAACCAGGATCCACCCAGCCGGCGTCAAAACAAACAGCAATGCCATTTCGTCCCCAGCTGGAACGTGATTTAAGCTCAAAAGCACCTGGCGGTTTTATGCCGAAAAATTCATGAGTGTGGCCTAAAAGGCGCTCGCCAGGTTTAAGCGGGATAACAAGGTGATTGGCTGGGATGCCAGCCAGTAACTGAACACCATTAAGCTGGCACCAATCCTTGTGTCTTACGGCTTGATAAGGTCCTTCAAAATAGCGAAGTACGTCACTTTTATCGAATGGATTATAGACCCTTTTGTCGCCAACTTTTTCGGTTCGATAGTAGTAGTGGCCGAGCGTGACGTCCAAGCTAGCATAGGATACATGCTTTGGATTAAAAGGTCGGCAAACAATGTGACCTTCGGCCACGGCTTGCCTGATTTGTAGGTTGCTGTAGACTCCCACTTTCACTCCTGGTTTATTAGTAACTAAAAGTCTAACTTATGGTGATTAAAGTCGGCAAGCATAAGCAAGATTGACTAAACGGCCGTCCGGATTGACGGTCCCATGCTAGTTGATAGGTAAACCGAATCTATGTAAGCACCTTTGACAGAAGCCGGCTTGGCAGTCTTGACACTAGCAACTACTGCCTCGGCATTGGCCACAAGCTTGTCTTTACCAAAACTAACCTTACCAATCGCTAGATGGACAATACCGGCCTGATCAACTCGATATTCAACCTTGCCGGTTTTGGCCGCCTTAACAGCGCCGGCAATATCAGCCGTGATGGTACCGCTTTTAGGATTAGGCATCAACCCTTTCGGTCCGAGGATTTTGGCATATTTACCAAGTCTTGGCATGAGTGATGAAGTTGTGATTAAAATATCAAAATCTAGCTCACCGTGGTCAAGTTTGGCCAATAAAGCATCACTGCCGGTAATGACAGCACCAGCCTCTTTGGCTATTTTAGCTTCTTCCTCTTCAGCAAAAACAGCCACTCTGACGGTTTTACCTGTTCCAGACGGCAAATTAACGATGTCCCTAACATTTTGATCAGCCATTTTGGGGTCAACATTGAGGTTAAAATGTATCTCCACCGAAGCGTCGAATTTGACCAGACTGGTTTTAATGGCTAGCTCGATGGCTTCAGCCAGTTCATAGACTTTATCTTTTTCAATCAATTTCGCTACTTGGCGGTATTTCTTGCCGGCACGTTCTAGCTTGGAGCGCGGCGGTTTTTGTTTAGGCTTGGGCTTGGCTTCGGCTTCACCGGCAACCACTTTGGCTTTTCGTTCTTCTTTGGCCTGTTTTTCCTGCTCTTCCTTTAGGGCTTTAGGGCTTCTTTTGCCGGCTTTCGTAGTTGGTTTAGCCTCAACCTCATTTTCTTCAATAGCAGCTGTGGCTGTCTCTGGGTCGGCTTTAACCTCTGCCTTTTTCTCAACAGCTGGTTTTTCCTGGCTTTTCGCTTTTGGCTTTTCGCTTTTTGCTTGCTTAGGTTTTACGCCCGTTTTCTTATCTACCATCGTTACTCCTTTGTGGTTCAAGCCCCCGCCCTTTCTCAGAAAGGGCGGGGTCCCACTTCATTAATTTAGTTACATTTCTATCTCTACCCCCATACTCCGAGCCGTACCGGCTACCATTTTTCTAACAGCCTCAACATCTTTAGTATTCATATCTGCAGCTTTGGCTTGGGCAATTTCAGTCAGCTGCGTCTGGCTAAGTTTCTTTTCCAGCTTGGCCTTATTTGGTTCGCCAGAGCCTTTGTCCTCTTTTAAAGCTGCCAGTATCAGTTCATCAGTGGGTGTGCCGACAATCCGCCAATCCATAGTTCGGTCTTCATAAATTTTGATATGAACCGTTAGATTTTGGCCCATCCGGTCCTTGGTTTGTTCGTTAAACGGATTTACGAAATCCATCATATTAACGCCGTATTGCCCAAGCGTGCTACCAACCGGCGGTCCGGCGTTAGCTTGACCGCCCCGGATTTTTATCTTTAAACTTGCGCTAACTATCTTAGCCATAAATTACTCCTAAACTCGCTTGACCTGTAGACCGTCGAGTTCGACTGGTGTTTCGCGGCCGAACATATTAACCAGTACTTTTAGTTTACCCTTTTGGGCGTCAATTTCATTAATAGCGCCGTCAAAGCCCTTGAACGGACCATCGATAATATTGACGACCTCGCCGACCCGATAATCGAACTTGTGCTTTGGTTCCTCGCGACCCATGCGCTTCATGATTTTTTCGATCTCGTCTTCTTCGAGTGGTGTCGGTTCGGTACCGGTGCCCACAAAACCAGTAACGTTGGGTGTGTTGCGGACAATATACCAAGCATCTTCAGATAATTTCATCTCGACTAAAACGTAGCCTTGGAAGATTCGTTTTTCAACAACCTTGCGCTTGCCGTTTTTAATCTCAATCATCTTTTCTTTTGGAACCAGCACCAGGAAGATCTTGTCACCCATATCAAGCGATTCGGCCCTCTGGCGAATACTCTCGGCTACCTTTTCTTCATAACCAGAATAAGTGTGAATGGCATACCATTGCTTGCTTGAATCGTAACGCTTATTCATAACCTTCCTTATTTACTTTAAAATTACTTTCTTAAAGAACTCATCAAGCACTTTATCGACCCCTGCGATTAGCGAACCAAATATCAGGGCAAACAAAAAAACTGCAAAAGTCAGCCGCCAAGTCTCTCGCCTAGTTGTCCAAGTGACTTGTTTGACCTCATGCCAGGCATTGACGAAATAACGTGGCACCAGCCAACCCAAAATCTTTTTGATAGGGAGAAGAATTACTCCAAGAGCTCTGAATACAGGCTTCAAGAAGGTCAGGCCACTGGCGGCTTTAGATAAAATTTTAAATCTCGGCGCTTTCGGAACTCGATCTTGACCCGACTTTGTCTCAACGGTTTCGCGGACCGTGGGCGCCTTGCGAATTCTCGGCTTTATATCAGCCATTTATCCGGCTAAACTTTCTGTGCTCATTGTAACTTTTTTCTCGCCCGACAACTTACCCTATCCTTCAGGTAAAGTTTGGCGGACAAGCCTCTCCTATCAAAAAACCTACCTTAAATGGTAGGTGTCCAAAGTCAATACTATCAAAATCGGGTATTTTTTTCAATATCTGTTTACCGGCCGCAGAGCTGGGCCGATCCGCCGTAGACGCTTACGTAAAGTCTTAGTGTTCGGTGACAACTTTTGCATTAGTCCCCAAAACGCTCGGCCGTGGTTTAAATGTTTAGTGTGAACAAGTTCATGCATAATCACATAGTCCATCAATTCATCAGGCAGCTGTATTAAAAATAGGCTAAGCGAAATATTAGCTTTGGCCGAGCAACTGCCCCAACGCGAGGTCATTTTGCGAATTCGCAGTTCATTAAACTTGAGTCCGGATCTCTTACTTAGAACCTCGGTACGGGCCGGAAGTATTACTTTGGCTTGCATCTTTAGACTTCGTTCAGCAGCCTGATGTAGCGTCTTTTGAACTTGCGGTGAGCTCCAGGCAAAGGGTGATCGAACAAGGATAGTTTCGGCCGAAATTTTGGCGGTAGTTCGCTTAGCGGCTTTTTGTTCGAACTTAACAATTGCCAAACGGCCAATTTTATCGCCCGGCCGGATAACCAAAACTTCTACTTTGCTTTTTTGGCGGACGATCCAATCGCTATGTTTCTTCACAAAACGCTCGGCTGTCCAAAATGAAGCCCATTTTGGCAGATTTACTCTCACCACTCCGTTAGCCATAACAGCAATCCTAATGTTTCTCATGCCCCGGCGTTTGTTCATTACAACCGGACCTAAGCCCGCAATGTTCACTATCTTTTTAGACATTTCGTGCTAGATGATCGAGATATTTCGACGACTTAGATCTACCCGGCCGCCAGTTGGATTAGGAACGAGGTTAACCAGTTCCGGTTTGGCGACATTTTTTTGAACAGTCTCTGATGAAATAAGACCCATCTGATAAAGCCGGTTCATTAAGGCGCTTTTTTGGGTAACAAAGGCATGCTTACCGGAAACAACCAAATATTGCTCATCTCCGGGGTTCTGCATGTTTGATAGCTGACGAGTAAACGATTCTTTTACGTGCGGTTGAGCGAATTTGTCATCATAGGTACGTCGATCGCGTCGCTGGGTTCGCACGTAAGCGCTGTCGGTGTCGATTTGCAGCCAAACTAATAAATAGTCTGCCCGGTGGTGGGCGGCTAATTGACGCAGGCGGTGTCTCTGGCCAATCCTCAGCGCATTAGCGTCATAAATTACACTTACTCCAGCGCTAAGTAGAGTTTCCGCCAGATAGTTCATCAAATGAAAAATAACGGCATTCTCTTGGGCGTCAAACCGTGGAGTTTTGAATAATTCTCCTCGGATTCGATCAGCGTCAAGGTGGGCTATCTGAACGTAATTCGCCAGATTCCGAGCAAAAAAGGATTTGCCAGAACCCGGAAAGCCATACAAACATATCAAAATCGGCTTATTCAGCTGGATCTTGGTCATCCCGATTAGACCTCAGCCTTAAATTTTAAAGTTAGTTTATTGTTAAAACCATCGGTGTTTTCCAACGCCCCTAAATAACCAATAGATAGTAGGTGAGGTCTAACGGGATAGACCCCGTTAGAAGTCTGATTTGTTTTAAACAAATCAGAAGATGTCTTTGACATACTACTTCTAATCGTGGTCATCTACTTGATACTAACAAAATTGTTCGAATATAACATCATAATTGACTTATATATTCCATGGCGGCTTTGGGTGTATTAGCAAAATAAATCAAATCCTCTAGTTTTTTGACTATGAAACCTTCTCTCCTCATTCTTTGAAGCTGATTATAAAGTCCGTCATAAAAGCCACCGCTGTTAATAATTATTACTGGTTTGTTGTGGTGGTCCTGTTTCCTGAGTTCTAAGACATGCATGATTTCATCAAGCGTACCGATGCCGCCCGCCAAGGCGATAAGAACATCTGATTTTTCTAGCATCGCCGCTTTGCGTTCACCGAGATCTTTGGCAACGATCATTTCATCAGCGGTTTTGTGGGCTTTGTCCTTGTAGGTCATAAGTGATACTCCGTAGATTTTTCCACCGTACTGTCTGACAGTATCGGCCACTGCCTTCATAGTCCCAACATGGCTACCGCCCCAAACCAAATGATGACCGGCTTTGGCAATTAGGGATGCAACTTCTTCGGCCGGCTTAATATATTTTTCGTCTAAAATGACAGCCGAGCAAAAAATGCAAATATTCATAAAACTCATTGGCAGGGGTGGAGGGACTTGAACCCCCTACCTTCGGTTTTGGAGACCGACGCTCTAGCCAGATGAGCTACACCCCTTCGTCGAAGCTTTCGCAAAAGTCTCGTTTCGCATGACTGCAAAAGCTTCAACCTAATGCTATGCTTCTCCTCTCAATTTTGCAAAAACCTGCTCTGGTGCGTGTTTTTACAAAATTGTAATAGCTACATTATATCTTATAACCGTTGTCCTAACGGCGGACTGGAACAACGTTGCGGCCGAGATTCTTCTTTGTTTCAGTCTGCTTGGTCCTAACGCGCTTAACCGGACAGTACTTTAGTAGCTCAATTTTATCTGGCACATTCATAGTGTTCTTGGTTGTGTAGTAGTGTCGGCCGCCACAAGCCTTGCAAACCAAACCAATAATTTTCCGTTTATCGCTTTTCTTAGCCATATCCAGGAGATTTTAACAGATTACAAAGACTTATTCAATTGGAGCCGTCCACGGGATTTGAACCCGTGACCCCCTCCTTACCATGGAGGTGCTCTACCCCTGAGCTAGGACGGCGATGGCTGTGTGTATTTTACTAAAGTTAATACTACGCTGCCAGCGATTCGGCTATTGCTTTCTTGATAATTTCTATGGCGCCAGAGATATCATTAGCTTGAATGTTCTTGGCGCCGGCAGCTTCTTTGTGTCCACCACCACCGAGTCTAGCAGCAATTGCTGCCACATCAACTCCGCCGCTCACCGCTCTAAAAGACACTGAGTATGAAATTGCTTCTGCTAAAAGCTCTGGATAAATTACAAATCCCCAGAAGTTACTATTTAGATTCCGAAGGTATTGATTGCTAAAAATATCACAGCCGGTTTTTAGAGCTGTATCCGGTCGGCCCGCTGTTTTCCAGTCTGACGCAAACTGATCATCTATAAAGCTATAGGTGTAACCTTGCTTGCTATCAGTAACATTCCCCAATAGATGGGCCAAAACCATTAGCTCTTCTTTATTAAATCGGGACAATCTATATTCGAGCTGCTCTATACTGGCACCGGCATCAAGAAGCTCGCTGGCAATTCGGAAGGTATTTTTATGATCTGAATTATCGTATTTAAAGCGGCTGGTGTCGCGCAGAATGCCAAGCAGTGCGGTTTCGGCGTAACCATCAGGCTTTGCCAGATTTAACTGCTCAAAGCAAAGTTCATAAATTTGCTGCGCCGTGGCTGGCTTGTCCTCAATGATGTTAACGTCGATCCTGCCATCAATCTTGAAATTATCGTCAGCCTGGTGATGGTCAACAACTGCAATTTTAGCCTTAAGCTCGTCATGGATCAGTCTCTCGAGCTCTTGATTTTGATTTCTAGATAGTCGCGAGATGTCTGCTGCATCGACAATTACAATTAGATCTGGTTTAAGCTCAGAGGCTGTCTTCAACAGGGGCCCGAATTTAATTTCGCTATAACCTTTTAGGAAACTTAGGTCTTGGGGGATATTTTCCTCAAGGGCCATCTGAATTTGCTTGTTTGGAAAATTCTTTCTCAAAGTCTGGCCTAGAAGCATAACCGAACAGACGGCGTCCGGATCCGGCGAAATATGCGAAGTTATAAGAGTTCGCTCTGAACTCTCAATTAATGATTTAAATTTCTCAGCTTCAGTCATAGATATGGTGCTGAGGGAGGGATTCGAACCCCCGAAGGCATAAAGCCGTCTGATTTACAGTCAGATGCGTTTGGCCACTTCGCTACCCCAGCTCGTAAAAGCAATTGTAACACTTCCCAAAACTGAACCTGGAGCCACCTGTCGGATTCGAACCGACGACCTTCACTTTACAAAAGTGTTGCTCTAGCCGCTGAGCTAAGGTGGCAAAAAGACATAAGTGAGTTTATCAAAACAGGGGTCAAATAACAACTCGGCGAGGACGAACCAATCTCTTGGGCTGCCCTGTCGAGTCTGCTATGCGGTTTATTCTTTTTCGCACCTTGGTAGCCTCATCATTCATACCGCGTGATTCATAGGCGCTCAATAGTAAATTGTAGGACTCTGGCGTCGGTTCTATTTTAGCGGCGGTTTCTAATTCATGTAGCATCAGCTTATCATTACCTAATTTTTCCTGGACCTTAGCGTAAGCAATATGTCTGGCCGCTAGATTGTCCTCCAATCTTAAGGCTTGCTCAAAGGCAGTGGCGGCCTTTGGATAGTTTTCGGTCTCGTAATAGATAAGGCCGAGATTATGTAGGCTAGATGCGCTGGGCTCGATACTGCTGGCGATCTCAAAACAATCAATGGCATCACGGTACTCGCGTTGCTTAGCATACAAAATACCGAGACGGTTATAGGCGGCTGCATTTTTTTCGTCGATTTTCAAAATTGTAAGTAGGGCCTTCTCGGCTCGCAGCAGACGGTTTTCGCGCATACCATGGTGGGCTATTTCCCAAAGTTTGCCCAAACGATCGCCTATTAAGCGAGGAACATCAACTAAATAGCTGGCCGACTTACCACCGTGATAAAAAACAATGTAGGCAAAAATACAAAATAAAAGAACAGAATACATCTGCCGCTATTATAACAGATTAGAGGTGCCTAAAGTTCGAGATCAAGACACAGTGTTAGATAAATTAGCCGGCTGTTAGCATTAGCATCTAAAGACATTTTCAGTTTTTGAATAAGTTGTAGTGATTTGATAAATTTAGTCGGGTTGACTTTTTTGCGCTTCTGAACCGTTAGTTTTTGGAGTGCTTGTATCACGATTTGTAAAGCGTCCAAAAGAAGTCCCAGCTTTTCTCTATTTTGCGCCAACGTAGATTTATCTAGCAACCTTTCGTATTTTGCTTGCGCTAAAAACAATTTAGCGTGGTCAATAGCTTGCTTGAGTTCATGTTGCTGTCCATCGTCCAATAAAGCGTGCATTAGCCCTACCCTTCCTCTACTGAGCTGCCAAGCGTTATCGATTTTCCTAGAATCAAATTTGGTATTAAAAAAATTTTCAGCTGCTTCTGGATTAGTTGGTTGGACATCGATAATTCGAGCCCGGGAAACAATGGTTGGCAGAAGATTAGATAAGCTATCAACCGTGAAAATAAATATGCTGTCAGCCGGTGGTTCCTCGAGCGTTTTTAGAAGAGCATTTTGGGCTTCCTCGCTTAAATGTTGGGCATTCTCTATTAGGATGATACGTCTGACAGGACTACGGCCGGTTGTGCGCAATCTCAATTTAGCGGTTAAATCTCTGACTGCGTCAATAGAAATCTCTTTTTTGTCATGAGGACGAACAATATGATCGAAAAAAGGGTACTTATGTATATCTTGATAGCTGCCGAAATTGAGCAATTTAGAACCGACTAAAAGACCGATGGTCAGTTTGCCCGAACCGGTTGGACCGGCCAGTAGTAAAAAATGATGCGGTTTTTTTAAAAATAGCTCTATCTGCTGAGATGTCTGCATGTGCATTAACAATCTTTCAAACTCAGTCACTTCACGAACTCCGTAAATCGAGTTGGAACTTCGGCCACGAATCTTTTAGATTCGCCATTTGGCAATTTAATCTCTAGAGTTTTGGCATGTAGCAACAGTTGGCCGTCGGCTTTGCCGTAAACTGGATCACCAACTATCGAATGGCCGATATAAGTGGCATGAACCCTTATTTGATGAGTCCGCCCAGTCTCAGGTTCAAATTCGACAAGCGAGTAGATTTTATCGTCCTTCTGTAATGTTTTTAGTACTCGATAACTAGTTCTGGCTGGCCGACCACGGGCGGAGACTTTAAAAGTCTGAGGCCGGCGGGGATTGCGCGCTATCGGGGCGTCGATTATAGCCGCTTGCTCTTTTGGTTTACCTTCAACAATGGCAATGTAATACTTTTTTACCTTTCTGGCTGAAAATTGCTTTTGCAGGAAGCGCTGTTTTTTTTGGTTTTTAGCGGTAATAATCACGCCACTCGTGCCTCTATCTAGTCTGTGGACGATGCCGGCTCGATTACCCCTAAAAGTTCTATCATTAAGTTTTGGCTTTATGAAGCTGGCTACGGTAGCTTCAATGTTCAATACACCTTTGGAGTGGGTCAAAATACCGCTGGGTTTGTCAATAACAAGGACATCACCATCTTCGTAAATGATTGGCAATTTCATTGACGGTGGTTTTTTTGTCAGTTGCGTCGTGTCAATCTCGATATTATCGCCGGTCTTTAATTTGTAGCTTGATCTTATTTGATGGCCATTTATTTGCACCAGGCCGCGGTCAAATAATTTTTTTAGAGAAGCGCGTGAAAATCTCGATTTTTGCTTAGTTACAAAAATATCGGCCCTCAGGCCGGACTCTTTATTTGATACAGTCAACTTTTGCATTGAGCGCAAATTTTTAAGCAGCCGGTCTTAGGCCAACTGCTTTTTGAACTTTGGCTAGTGTCGCACCGGCAACTTGGCGCATGGCTGCTTCGTCGGCTTCCAGTTTCTGAATCAATTTTTTTTCATCGACAGCCGTTAGTTTGGTCTGGAGATTAGCTAGAAACTGACTGACGTTTTTGGCTACTAGCTCTTTAAGGTCTTTGTAGTTCATATCGGCAACATTGGCTTCCCCGCCAAGCAGTCTCAGAATTTGAACAAGGTTTGCTACACCTGGCCTGGATTCAAAATCAGGATTGCCCACCCTTTCTTGATTATCGGTGGTGGCTGCCAATATTTTTTTGGCAGCTGCCTCTGGTTTATCACTTAGCATGATAGTTCCAGCTGGGTCATCAATGCTTTTACTCATTTTTTTGGCGGGATTGCGTAAGCTGCGGATGCGTACTGGTGTTTGCCGGCCGGCGAATTTCAGCTGTTCTTTATTGTCTGCTGGTACAACCAAGAGATCACCAAATTTGTTGTTCAGACGTATTGCTAAATCACGAGCAAATTCCACATGCTGTCTTTGGTCCTCGCCAACTGGTACGTACTTGGCACCGTAAATTAAGATGTCCGCCGCCATCAACACTGGATAGTTAAATAACCCAACCGAAATCCTGTCGCTGCTTCCGGCGACATCTTCTTCCTTCCAGACCTCCTCGATCATCTGTGATCCGCGAAGCTTAGCAGCTTTATCTTTAAATTCGGTCATTCGGCTCATTTCGCCAAAGCCAGTAAAACAATCCAGAATCCAAGTCAGTTCAGAGTGCGCCGGTATGTAGCTTTGGCGGTATATAAACGTATCTGGCTGATCAATATCTAGGCCGGCAGCGACGAAAACCTTCAGATTTTGGTGAGTTTGATCATAGAGACTGGCGTGGTCAATTGGCGTCGTAAAACTATGTAGATCAGGAATGAACATGTTTAGCTGATACTCACCCGCATGCTTTCTTTGTAGCTCGACCATAAGTAAGATGGCTCCCAGATAGTTACCTATATGGAATTCGTCATTGGACCTAAGCCCGGTTAGGATTACATCCTTAGCCATTCGACTCACTCTGTTCGCTCATGGTAAACCATCATTAATTATATTTTAGCAACCTTGACACATATTCCTTCATTATCTCTATTCTACACGTGTGAGCACTCTTCTCGTGTGCTCTTCCGGGTCTACGATATGGCCGTTGGCTTCTAGCTGACTAATTTCCTTTTCAATCCTCGCTACCGCACGAACTGAACTCACGCCCATAGCTAGAGCGGCCTCTTCAACCGTTAGTTTTTTTCTATCTTCTGGTCCGTTTTTCCGTTCCATAATATCTCCTTTGAAATTTAAAAAACCGCCGTGGCGGCGGTTGTCTGTTTGATGATTAAAAGTAATTTCAGCAGTACCGCCATGTCATGGTGTATTTCCAGTAGAAAAACTTTCTTAGGTTCTTTTTCATACTTAAATCCTTAGGCATCAGGTACGAAAGTTGGTTCCAAATTGGCTAAGACAAGCGTGCCCTCACCCACGGATCTCAGTCTTGACCCATCGATTCGACGTCTTCGAAATTCCTTGGCATGTAAGATTACACCCGGCTGTCTTAGCGGATCGGGTCCAGGCCATGCCAGTCTTCTATCACTTAGACCTTTTAAAACGTCACTTTCCTCGATTCTATCAAAACTCATATATACTCCGTAAACTAAAAAACCGCCTTGTTGGCGGTTCGTCCTTTATTTATTTAATTTGTTTAAGCACACACAGAACTAGCCGCCAGCGGTCTGGGAATAAACCAGAGGTAGCTAATCATGTAGGTAACCATGAACTTAACTTAGCAATGTTTCAATACTATTGCAATGGGGAACTTTATCGCTTGGAGTATTGTTGTTTTTTGCGAGCACCACGCAGACCGAACTTTTTACGTTCTTTCTCACGCGGGTCGCGGCTTAATAGAGCGGCCTTTTTAAGGGTACTGTGGAAGTCAGGATTCATTTCGATTAAGGCTTTGGCAATACCGAGGCTGGTAGCGCCAGTTTGGCTAGGGTGTCCGCCGCCTTGAACTTTGACGCTAACATCGTATTTTTCAGGATCTAGCTCCAAGACATTAAATGGTTTGAGTAAATGGTACTGTAAGTATTTATTGTCAGCAAAATAGTCCTTCCAGGACTTGCCATTGATCAAAAATACACCTTTTCCATTTGACAATCTGACGCGGGCCGTTGAACTTTTGCGCCTGCCAAGACCATAGAAGTAACTAGCGGCCATTGTATTTAGTCTCCCGGGGGTTTGAGTATTCGATCGGTTTTTGGCCAACATGCTCATGATTAGTACCGGCGTAGACTTTTAATCTTTTAAGACGAGCTGGACGAAGTTTGTTAACTGGTAACATGCCGCGAACTGACTTGATAACTACTTTAAGCGGATCACGCGTCATTTGTTCCGTCAAGGTACGCTTATAAAGTCCGCCGGGAAAGCCGCTATGACGCCAGTAATCTTTGCCAGTTTTTTTATTACCAGTAACAGTTAGTTTGACGGCATTGGTTACGATCACGTAATCACCAACGTCAATATGAGGTGTAAATTGCGGCTTGCCTTTGCCAATTAATAGACTAGCAGCAACAGTTGATAATCTTGCGTTGAGAACTAAAAGGTTCGCCAACGTCTGACAATAATCATTAGCTAGGGGTGAGTTTCTGACGGGATAGACCCCGTTAGAAGTCTGATTTGTCTTCAAATCAGAAGATGTCTTTGACATACTACTTCTAATCGGGGTCATTTGAGAGCCTTTGTTTTTAGTTTAGTCTTCGCAGCTGGCTTTTTAACAACTTTAGCGACGGTCTTTTTGGACGCCACTTTGGCAGCAGTTGCCTTTTTTTCGGCTTTAGGCGCTTTGATTTCAGTTAAATTATCAACAAAACTGACTTTTGCCAATTGAGCTAAATCACCGCGGCGAGTCTCGGCCTTGATGATTCTAAAGTAACCACTAGAACGTCCGCCCAATTTAGGCGAAATCTCATCAACTAGTTTATGGGCGGCATCTTTGGTAGCCAAGGATCGAATGATCAACCTTCGACTATGCAAATCGCCTTTCTTGGCCCGAGTAATCAGGCGCTCGGTGTAGCTTACCAGTTGTTTGGCCTTTGGCAGAGTCGTCTGTACGGATTCATTAATGATTAAGGAGTCAGCCAACAATTTGATTAAGGCTCGTCGCCCATCGCGTTCTCGTCCGAATTTAGCTTTTGCCCGCATGTGCTCTCCTAGATTTCTAGGCTGGATAGTTTTTCTTTAACTTCATCAAGGGCCTTATTGCCAAAACCTTTTAAGTCTCGTAGTTCGGCCTCAGACAGTGAAATAAGGTCCTTAATAGTGTGAATTTCGTTATTGATCAGGGCATTGGTTGTCCTGGCGCTTAGGTTAAGATCTTCAATTGTAGTCATTAACTCGGCTGGCTCTTCGCCTTCGCTAGCAGTTTCCTCGCCAGCTTCTTCAGCTAATATGGAGCCGGCCTCAACCGTAGTCTGTCCAGCTAAAGCCGTATACTGATTGACTAAAATAGCGGCTGCTTCTTCAAAGGCTTCCCTGGGCGTCAGGCTGCCATCGGTATTAATCGTGATCAGTAGTTTATCGAGATCAGTCATTTGACCCACTCGGGTATTTTCAACTTTGTAGCGGACTCGGAGAACAGGTGAGAAAAGAGCATCCATCATAATGAAGTCAGTTGATTTCTTATTGCCACCCTGCTCATCAAGCACGCGGTATCCACGGCCGGTCTCCACCACGATCTCAGCGTTGAAAGAGGCCTTAACATCGTCAATTGTGCAGATGACGTGACTGGGATTAACTACTTCGACGTCGGCATTCAGCTGAATATCTTTAGCGGTAACTTTTCCTTTGCCTTTTTTAAAAATTTTCAAAGTTTGTGGTTCGTTGCTAAAGACTTTGAATCTAATACCTTTGAGGTTGAGCATGATGGCCACTACATCTTCTTTAATTCCAGAAATAGTTGTAAATTCGTGGCTGACATCGTCAATCCGAAAACCGGTTACAGCGGCACCGGAAATGCTCGACAGTAAGACTCGTCGTAAGCTATTGCCCAAAGTCATGCCATAACCAGTGTGCAATGGCTCGATGACAAATGTGGCGCTGTTAGGACCATGATCGTCAATCTTGGATAGTGTAGGGCTGTGAATATATTTACTCATTATCTTAAAACCTCCTTATCTTGAATAAAATTCAACTATTAGTTGCTCTTTGATATCAGGTTCAGTGTCGTCGCGAGTCGGCTTGCCACTAACTTCGATTTTCAGATTCCGGCGGTCGACTTTTAGCCAGGTTGGAACAAGGGCTGGCGGGGGCGAAAGATCGTCGATACTTTTAAAATAGTCAGATTTCTTAGCAGCCTCACGAAGAACTATTTGGTCACCGGTCTTCAATCTGATTGACGGAGTGTCAGTTCGTTTTTCATTTAGCATAAAATGGCCGTGGGTTACCAATTGCCGAGCTGCCCGTCGGCTGATGGCAAAACCAGCACGATAAACAACATTATCCAAACGTCTTTCCAGGTATTCTAGTAGAGTGATGCCGGATTCGCCGCGAGTTCGGGCCGCTTCCTTCATCAACTTGGTGAATTGTCTTTCCAGCAGACCATACAAGCGCTTAACCTTTTGCTTTTCGCGAAGCTGTAGAGCATATTGGCTAGGCTTGGCTCTCCGGGTTGATCCTGGGGTTGTGCCTGGAGCGTTCGTCCGCTTGACTAGCACTTTGTGAGCTTTAGGATGAAGGGCGTAGCCTTCGCGCCTAGAACGTTTAACAATAGAAGTTAAGTCGCGCGCCATATCAGTTCCTCTTCGGCTTTCTTGGCCGAGCACCGCCGTGAGGAATGCCGGTTTTATCCCTTATACTTTCGATAGCTATTTTTTGGCCAGACAGTGTGCGAATGGCTGATTCACGCCCCAAGCCGATGCCTTGAACGATCACATCGACTTTAGAAATACCAAAGGTTTTAGCAGCCTCTAGGGCTTTTTCAGCCGCTACTTGAGCGGCGTAAGCAGTGCCTTTTTTGGAACCTCTAAAGCCGCAGCTGCCAGCGCTTGAGGCTGCTAAAACATGACCATTCTCGTCGGTGATCGAGACGATTGTGTTATTGAAGCTGGCTAAAATATGAACTTGGCCGTGGCTAACTTGACGCTTAATTTTTTTCCTTCTGGGAGCGGCTTTCGGTTTCTCCGGAGTTGCGACAGTAGTATCAATGGCGACTGCTTCTTCTTTATTATTATCTTCTTCTTTAGCCATAGGAGTTCCTCTTAAGTCTTGGATGGTGCTTTTCTAGCTGTACCACTAACCGTTACACGCTTGCCTCTACGGGTGCGAGCATTAGTCTTAGTCCGTTGTCCACGCGTCGGTAAATTCAGACTGTGGCGTAGCCCGCGATAAGCATTAATATCTTTTAGGCGTTTAATATTGGCAGTGACGCTCTTGTGCAGTTCGCCCTCAATCGTATAGTCGGAAGTTATAATATCCTGAAGCCTCGAAACCTCACTATCATTTAACTTTTTAACTCTCAGCGTCGGATCAATATTGGCTTTAGCAATTATTTCTTGACTAAGCCTAGGTCCTATTCCGTAGATGTAGGTCAGAGCAATCTGAAGCTGTTTTTCGTCTGGAATATTAACACCAGCGATTCGAGCCATATTTAACCCTGCCTCTGTTTATTGCGGGGTTTAGTTTTATTAATAACATAGACTCTGCCCTTACGACGAACGATGATATCGCTGGGGCTAATTTTTTTAACACTAGCACGTACTTTCATCCTGTTAGAAATCCTTTCTGTGGGTATCCCGCTTCCATTTCTCGTTTGTCTAGTAATATAGAGAAATTTCTAACGGGATTCATGCCGATTATTACTCCTTAGCGTGCTGATTGAGGCACTACTTAGTTAGTTTTCGCGGTAGGTTATCCGACCCTTCGTCAGATCGTAAGGTGTCAATTCAACCTTAACGCGGTCGCCGGGCACCAGACGGATATAGTGTTTCCGCATCCGCCCTGCGATGTGAGCTATAATTACATGGCCGTTTTCGAGTTCAACTTTAAATTGAGTGCCCGGTAAAGCTTCTACAATCGTCCCGGCTAACTCAATTACCTCTTTTTCACGGACCATAAATATAACCTGAAGATTGTATCAAAAACGGTAGCTGTTTGTAAAGTGATTTAAAAAGGTTCCACTCAAGCTTCATTTTCGACGCCATCTCGGCCGTGGAATAAACCGTAGACGTCTGGCAGCGGTCCCTGGCGGCGCATCTTCATAAAAGTAATCAGGCTGCTCGTATTGGTCGTAAGTTATCATTAAAGCTCTAGATTCAACCTGTCGCAATGTTTCCAGCGATACTGATACCAAAATCAGAATGCTTGTTCCACCGATGGCTATACTTTGGCTCAAATAGATTTGGCCGATAATCGGCATTACCGCTAAAAGACCTAAGGCGATAGCCCCAAAAAGCGTTAGGCGGTTAACAATTTTGCTCAAGTATTTTTCGGTCTGCTTACCAGAGCGAACATTAGCGATAAAGCCGCCTTGTTTTTGCAGGTTTTCGGCTATGTCTTTGGAGTTGAAAGTAACACTGGTATAAAAATAAGTAAAAACAAACACCAACATGAAATAGGTGAATGGATAGACCCAAGGTTTCCAACCGCCGGCGGCAAATGTGGCTGCGGTTGGATTTTGAAATAGCTCAGATAGTTGTACTCCCAGGCGCTCCCAAACATTCTGAGCAGCAAACGCCACCCCTTGACCTTGGGTCAGTAGCTGCCCCGCAAAGCTAGGCACCGATAAAAAGGCCACAGCGAAGATGATTGGTATAACACCGGCGGTAATCAACTTGACTGGTAGGGTAGTAGTGACGCCGCCATAGGTTCGGCTACCTTGAACTCGTTTGGCATAATTGACGGTTAGGCGCCTAGAGGCCTCGTTGAGTTTGACGACAGCCCAAATAACAAAAACTGTCGCCAGGGCAATGACTGCGACGATAATCAGTCCATGGCGGCTAAAATTGTGGTTCAACACTGTCAGCTTGTCGGTCGCTACATTATTTGTCCAAGTTGTGGATCGGGCTAGTTCGACGATCAAATCTGGCAGGCGACTTACAATACCTACCGTAATCAGTAGTGAAATACCATTACCAACCGAGCGTTCAGTTATTAATTCACCCAACCACATCAAGACCATCGAACCACCAGTTAGAGCGGTAATCATTAATACCCATTCGCCGCTGCTAGAATTAGCCGTAATATCACCTAGACCGCCGATCGATGAAGCGGCTTGCCTAATAAGGTAGATCAAACCGATTGACTGCACGATGGCCAGCGGGAAGGTTAGCATGCGGGTATATTGGTTAATTTTCTTGCGGCCGAACTCACCTTCTTTGTTCATGGCTTCCAGTTTGGGAATAGCTCGAGTCAGCAGCTGCATGATAATGGAAGCATTAATATATGGTGCCAGGCCGACAAGCAAAATGGAGAAATTCGCCAAGGCGCCGCCTGAGAGGACATCCAGAAAGCCGAGCAGCTGATTGGCGTTAGTTTGGGTGTAAAGGTTCTCTAAAACTTGTTTAAGGGTCTGCGGATCAGATAGTGGTACCGGTACGTGCGCCAAAATGCGAAACACTAACAACATACCCAGCACGGCTAAAATACGTTTGCGCATTTCGCTGTGACCGAGTGATTTGAAAATTAATTTCCAGTTCAAGGCTTAAGTAATTACCCTCTTTATGGCACTAAGTATAACAAACCATCAGATAAGCTTAAGCTACTTTTTATCACTTTTGGGAGATTGTTTGGAACGGGCCAGACGATCGACGGCCGTAAAGCTACCGCCGGCTTTTTTTAAGGCCTTTTGAGCAGCTTGGCTAGCGGCTTGAAGTTTGACTTCTTTTTTGCCGGCAACTTCACCGCCTAAAATCAGCTTCACGTTGTTAAAAGGGCTGCTAACTAGTCCAGCCTCATGTAAAGATGTACTATCGATGGTTGTTTTCTTGACGAGCGACAACTGGCCGGTATATACAACTTCAGCCTTTGGTCGGTGGCTTTTGAAACCCCCTAAGTGTGGTAAACGCATATAAATTGGCATCTGCCCACCTTCAAAACCAGGACGCACACCACCACTTTTACGAGCTCCCTGACCTTTAGTGCCCCGACCAGCGGTTTTACCACGTCCGGCCGATATTCCACGTCTCTTGCGTTGAGAACTAAAAGGTTCGCCAACGTCTGACAATAATCATTAGCTAGGGGTGAGTTTCTGACGGGATAGACCCCGTTAGAAGTCTGATTTGTGAACAAATCAGAAGATGTTTTTGACATACTACTTCTAATCGGGGTCATTTGACAACTTTTTTCTTGGGCTTAGTTTTGGGTTGCTGGTTCTTACGGGTAACCCACTTGTCGGGTGTTGTCATTCTAGTCAAAGCCAGTAAAGTAGCATAAGCGGTATTGACTTTATTGTTTGATCCTAGCGACTTGCTCAAAACATTCTCATAGCCAGCCACTTCAAGTACCGTTCTAACCACCCCGCCGGCAATCAAGCCAGTACCTGGAGCAGCCGGTTTAAGTAAAATGTTAGAGCCGCTGACTTTGGCCTCAACCTCATGTGTCAAAGTGCCGCCTCTGATAGGCACTTTTAGTAGATTCTTCTTGGCTGTGTTAGTGGCTTTGGTGATGGCAGCCATCACGTCAGCACCTTTACTAACGCCCATACCAACTTGGCCGGCATGGTCACCTGCTACTACCAAGGCCTGAAAGCGAAAACGACGACCACCTTTGACGACCCGCGCCACACGATTGACGAATAATACTCTTTCATCGAATGATTTATCATCTGACGGCAAAGTCGTGGGACCAACTCTTTTATCTACCATTTAAAACTCCATTCCTTGGGCCCTGGCGGCATCAGCCAGAGCTTTTAGACGACCATGATACTTCTTGTCACCGCGGTCAAAAACTACTTGACCGATCTTAGCTTTTTTGGCCGAGGCCGCTATTTGCTCACCCACCCAAGTAGCTTTTGTGGTCAAGTTACCTTTTGGAGCATCTTTAGCGGCCGATGTTATATAAATCAATGTCTTACCAGATTGATCGTTAATTATTTGGGCCAAGACATTTCGGTTACTGATGTGGATACTCAGCCGCGGCCGCTCAGCCGATTTTTTAATAGTTGTTCGGACTCTGCCCGCTACCGCTTTTGCGGATAATTCGCTCATCGACAAACTTAATACCTTTACCTTTGTAGGGCTCGGGCTTCTTTAAAGATCTTATTTCAGCTGCCACTTGACCGATCTGCTGTTTGTCAGGACTACTTAGGGTTATGAAGTTTTGCTCAAGCGTGACATTGACGCCCTCTGGGATTTTGTATGTGACTTCATGCGAAAAGCCAAGCGCAAATTTTAGTTCACTGCCTACCTGTTGAACTCGATAACCAACGCCACTTATCTCCAGTTTCTTTTCATAGCCCTGGCTGACCCCTAGAACCATATTGTTAATTAAGGCTCGCATAAGGCCGTGTTTAGCGCGGGTTGACGGTTCATCACTGTCTCTAGTCACCAATACTTGGTCTGCCTGCGAGGCTATTTTAATGCCCGGCAAGCTAGACTGAGTCAGGTTGCCTTTTGGCCCGCTAACACTAACCATCTGATTATCTGCCGTGACTGATACGCCAGCAGGTAAAGCTATTGGTTGTTTGCCAATGCGACTCATGCTCAATAGACCTCACAAATTAATTCACCGCCAATGCCTTTTTGCTTGGCTTGAGGGCCACTCATTATGCCTTTGGAAGTTGACAGCACGACAATACCACGTCCGCTTTTAACCTTTGGTATCTTGCCGACCGATACATATTGACGTCTACCGGGCCGGCTGAGGCGATTTATCTGCGTAATGACCGGAGGATTATCTTTGTCATTGATGACAATTTGCATTTCTTTGCGACTATTGGCCCGAGTAGTCTTGATGGAAGTTAAGAAGCCACTATCGGCTAGGATTTTAGCGACCTGTTCTTTTAACTTAGAGTGTGGCAAGCTAACCTCGCTTTGGCCAATAGCAATAGCGTTGCGAATTCTGGTTAACATGTCGGCGATTGGATCAGTTGTGTTCATAGTCTTTCTCCTACCAGCTGCTCTTTGTTACACCCGGAATCTCGCCTTTGGAGGCGTGTTCGCGAAAGGCAATGCGTGACAAGCCAAACAGGCGTATATAACCGCGTGGCCGACCAGTTTCCACACAGCGGTTTTTTCGACGTGTCGGTGAGGAATTCCGAGGCAGTTTAGCCAAAGCTTCGAAATCGCCAACTGCTTTAAGTTGGGCCCGTTTGGTGGCATATTTGTCAATCATCTTCAGGCGTTTCAAGTCACGAGCTAAGTTAGATTTTTGAGCCATTAGCTGCTCCTTTCAGTCAACCTAGAAACTAGGAAATAGAAACTAGGAAATAGATTCGCTGCTAATTTCTGATTGCTAATTACTAATTGCTTAATGTGTAACATCATTCATTCTCCTTCTCAAAGGGTGCCCCCAATTTCTCAAGCAGAGCTTTGGAGTGCTGGGCGGAGCGGGACTTAATATGAAAAACTACCTGCAGACCGTGGGCCGTGGCCGTATCCTCGTAAGATAATTCTGGAAAAGCCGATTGGTCTTGCAGGCCAAGACTATAATTGCCTTCACGGTCAAATGATTTATTGCTCAGACCGTGAAAATCGCGCAGCCGAGGCAACACTAAGTTTATCAGACGATCAGCGAATTCATACATCCGCTCACCCCTGAGTGTAACTTTCAGGCCGATAACCGCTCCTTCGCGTAGTTTAAAGCTGGCAATCGCCTTTTTGGCGACAGTTTGTAGTGGCATCTGCCCGCTTATTTTTTTGAGTGTATTGGTGGCGACTTCGATTAGTCGTTTATCATCTTGAGCTTTGCCTAGTCCAACGCCCACGACTATTTTCTCCAATCTAGGAACCTGGTGCAGATTTTTAAGACCAAGTTGGTTTTTGAGCTCGTTGGCATACTGTTGATGGAATGCAATCATTAGTCTGGCCCGTTCAGCCGGCTTAGTCTGTGATTTGGTCTTGGTAACCGCCTCGGTCATGACTTGATTTCCTTGCCGGAAGTTTTGTAAATTCGGACTTTGCTGCCGTCTTTGTTTAGCTTATAGCCAACTCTAGCTGCCTTTTTTGCAGCTGAGTCATAGGCGCCTACTTTTGAAGTCCAAATTGGTTTAGTCAATTCAACCACTCCGCCTTGGGGATTAGATCGAGACGGTTTAAAGTGCCGCTTAACAACATTAACGCCTTCAACGGTGACTTTATTGAGCTTTGGGTGAACCTCGATGATTTTGCCACTAATACCCTTATATTTGCCACTTCTGATGATCACTGTATCGCCTTTTTTTAATCGCATCTTATAAGTCATTACAGAACCTCCGGAGCCAGTGATGCAATTTTAGTAAAGCCTTTACGCCGAAGCTCTCTGGGTACTGGCCCAAAAATTCGAGTGCCACGTGGAGACTTGTCATCTTCGGCCAAAAGAACCGCTGCGTTATCGTCAAATCGAATGCTTGAACCATCTTTGCGTTTGATTGGTGAGCGGGTCCGCACCACCACAGCTCGGACAACACTTTTACGCTTGACACCACCGGTTGGATTAGCTGTTTTAACACTCGCCACAATAACATCACCGACCCGGCCATAGCGGCGACCACTACCGCCGAGTACGCGGATGCACAGAAGTTGGCGAGCACCGCTATTGTCGGCGGCAATCAAACGTGATTGTTGTTGAATCATTTGTTTTCCTTTTTAGTTTGAACTTTGACCTCTGTCTTAGAAACCTTGTTGGGCTGGGGCTTTTCATCTATCACCTTCTGGGTACTCTTTTTCGTGCCCACAGCTTTTTGATCTTCGGCTTTTTCATCCGTCTTCTGTCTACTGTCTTCAGTCTTCTGTTCCTCCGGTACATCAGCTGTGGCATCAGCTTCTTCAAAGCCGCGGTGTGCTTTCTCGACAATTTTATCTAGAACAAACCGTTTACGGGCACTTAGAGGACGACTTTCCCTAATCATAACTTTATCGCCAACCTTAGCTTCGTTTTTTTCATCATGGGCCATGATTTTTCTACTGACGCCGTATTGCTTTTTATAGATCGGATGAGTTTTGCGCCGGGACAGAGTCACAACAATGGTTTTATCGGACTTGTCGCTTGAGACGATTCCTAAAATCAGACGAGCCATTAGATTCTCTCCTTAGATAACTGTTCACTCATAACTGTCATCATTCTGGCTAGGTCACGACGTTTTCCCCGGATAAGCCGCACATTCATCAGTTCGCCGGCGTAGAGCTTGAGTCTTAGCTGAGCAATTTCTTCACGAAGTTTGGTGCTTTCTTTGGCTAGCTCCCCGGTGTCTAGTTTGCGAATATCAGCAATTTTCATCCCATTAGACCTCAGCCTGCATCTTAAAGTTTAATTTTGAATTTACATCCAATAGAGAGACCACCGCCCAAGAATTATCACTGGTTAGGGGTGAGGTTCTAACGGGATAGACCCCGTTAGAAGTCTGATTTGTCTTAAACAAATCAGAAGATGTCTTTGACATGCTACTTCTAAGCGGGGTCATCATTGAACTTCTTTCATCAGAAATTCAGTCTTAACCGGTAGCTTGTGGCCGGCCAAACGCATGGCTTCCCGAGCGTTTTCCTGCGTTACGCCGTCCATCTCAAACAAAACAGTGCCTGGTTTAACTTTAGCCACAAAAAATTCCGGATTTCCTTTGCCGCTACCCATTTTGACGTCTTGTGGTTTGCGAGTCACAGGCGTATGCGGAAAGATACGAATCCAAATTGAGCCACCGCGCTTAATGTATCGGGTCATGGCCTGCCTGGCTGACTCAATCTGACGCGAGCTAATCCGATCCGAATCAAGACTGATCAAGCCGTAGCGCCCGTAAGCCAATTCGTTAATAGTGGTTGCCCGGCCGCCATGAATTCGACCTTTTCGGACTTTACGGTATTTGGACCGAGACGGCATTAGCATTACTGCAACTCCCCTCGATATATCCAAACTTTGACACCGATAATGCCGGCGCCCGGATATAAGGCTCTGGCTTTGGCAAAATCAACATCAGCTCTAATGGTATGCAGGGGTACACTGCCTTGAACTTCTTTTTCCCGGCGACTCATCTCTGTCCCACCCAGCCGGCCAGCAACCTCGATTCTTACGCCCTTGGCGCCAGCTCGCATCGATGCTGCCGCCGCAGACTTGATCGCCCGACGGAACATTATTCGCTTCTCGAGCTGATGAGCAATATTTTCAGCCACTAGCTTAGCCTGCAGCTCAGGCCGCTTAATCTCTTCTATGTTAACTCTGACTGGTGTCTTAAAGATTTTTTCAATTTCGGTTTTAAGCTCAGTCGCCCCAGTCCCACCTCGTCCGATTACCACACCGGCCTTGGCTGTCTGCAAAGTAACAGTTACTAGATTAGGAGAGCGTTCAATATCTACTTTACTGATGGCTGCTCGAGAGCCAAGCTTTGATTCGATTAGTTTGCGAGCCTTCAGGTCTTGGCGTAAAAATTCGGCATAGTCGCGCTTGGTGGCAAACCATTTACTACGCCAGTCTTTAGTAACAGACAGTCTCATATTGATTGGATTAACTTTCTGACCCATCAGTCTGTCTCCTTCTTGGCTGCCGCTTTGGCTCTATCAGTTTTGGCTTGGCGCTTCTCACCGTCTACCAAGACTTTAATATGGCTGGTTTTATGCTGGTAGGGTAAGGCTCGGCCGCGGGCAGCTGGCCGGTAACGTTTTAAGCGAATACCAGCCCCAACAGAAATTTCACTTATAAATAGACTATCCGGTTTATAGCTATGATTATGAACAGCATTAGCTTTGGCACTTACTATAACCTTCTTAATGGTGCTGGCCGCTCGCCGTGGCGTATGATCAAGTATGGTCAGCGCATCATTAACCGAACGGCCGCGAACTAAAGCGGCCACATCAGAAGCTTTGCGTGGACTAACTCTAGCACTTCGGTATTCGGCCTTAACTGACATTTTGTTGACCTTCCTCTGACTTGGCTTCTTCTGGTGTAACAGCTCCTGGTTTGGTGGCTTCTGGTTTGCCTGCTTCGGTCTTAGAACCTGCTGTCTTGGCAGCCTCGGCAGTCTCTAAGCTTTTAGCCAACTTGCCACCGTGGCCTTTGAACCTCCGAGTTGGAGCGAATTCACCTAACTTGTGACCGACCATATTTTCGGTGATAAAGACGGGTACGTGAATTTTGCCATTATGCACAGCAATGGTTCGGCCCACAAATTCCGGTGGGATCGAAGAAGCCCTAGCCCAGGTTTTAACGACCGTCCGGTCACCAGACGACATAGCAGCTATCTTTTTGGCCAGTTTAAAATCAACAAACGGTCCTTTCTTTAAACTGCGGCTCATGCTACTACCTCATCTGGGATCTTCATAATGCTATGCCCTCTTTCCTTGATGACGGTTGCGGATAATAAATTTGTCAGTAGCCTTGCGACGCCTAGTTTTATATCCAAGTGTTTTCTGGCCCCATGGAGTCGTAGGCGGTCGGGCCATTTTGTGCCTGCCGCCGTCGCCACCGCCGTGCGGATGATCGGCAGCCGCCATGACTACACCTCTAACTGTTGGTCTAATACCCATCCAGCGCTTTCGTCCGGCCTTGCCTATCTGGATATTCTGATGCTGTTCATTGCCCACCGGACCAATTGAGGCCATGGCTTCCCCGTTAACAGCCCGAATCTCACCACTTGGCAGGCGAACTTGTACGAATTTATCTTCTTTGGCAACCAATTGAGCAGAGGAGCCGGCGCCGCGAACCAGTTGAGCTCCACGACCCGGTTGTAGCTCAATGGCATGAATAGTTGTACCGGTTGGAATACTCTTGAGGGGTAAACGGTTGCCGCGGGTTATCGGCACTTCCTCGCCGACCTTAATTTGTTTACCTACACGCATACCTTTGACTGCCAAAACGTAGTGACGCTTACCATTTTGGTCGCGGATCAGAGCTATTCGCGCACTGCGGTTCGGATCATATTCGATTTGTTCAACAGTAGCGATTGTATCCGGTGCTAGCTTCAAGTTTATTAGCCTGGCAAACCGGCGTTGGCCACCGCCGCGATGTCGAGTAGTGATACGACCCATGTTATTGCGGCCGGTTGCTGCCCGCTTGACAGCCAGCAAACGCCTGTATGGTTTCTTTGAGGTTAAGCTTGAAAAGTCCTGCGAAGTCATTCCCCGGCGGCTGGCAGTAGTTGGTTTATAGTTTTTAATAACCGCCATTATTTGGTCTCCTTGCTCTTTAGGTCAGATTGTTTTTCCTCAGCAAATAGCGGTAATTTATGGCCAGCTTTTAGGGTCACATAGGCTTTCTTTAAACCTTGGCGTTTAGCGGTTAGGTAGCGACCGCGTTTGCGGTACTGCCGAAGCGGCTTGGCAGCGGTTGAGGCCAGCCGTACAGCCGACACGCTAACGCTGTAGTGCTTAGTCACCGCCTGGGCGATTTGATCGGCATTGGACTTGGCAGGCACAACAAACACATAGGTGTTAAGTTCCTCGCTTTGACGGTAGGCCTTCTCGCTCATTTGCGGTTTAAATACAATTTCAGTTATCATTTGATGCTCTCTTTGATGGCTGCTTGTTCGCCCAACCACTGATCAATAATTTCTAGAGCCTTCTTACTTATTACCAAACTATCGGCATTCAAAACGTCAAAAACTGTTAAATACTTGGCTTCAACGGCTTTGACAGTCGCAATGTTGCGAGTGGCCCGATCAACCAAATCGTCCTTTTGGCTAACAACGATTAAGGCAGAACCTTTAGCGCCTATCTTTTTTAGAAGGTCAAGTGTCTGGTTAATCCTGCCCTCTGGACAGACGAAAGTTTCAATCACTATTAATTTATCCGACTTGGCCGCTAGCGATAGCGCTTGGCGTAGTGCTTTGCGTTTGGCGCTCAGGTTGAGTTTACGACGAAAGTTTTCATGGCCAGTTGGACCAAAGGCCACCCCGCCACCCCGCCAAATTGGGTTACGCCGGGAACCAAAACGCGCCCGACCGGTACCTTTTTGTCGCCACGGTTTCGCGCCACCGCCGCGGACCATACCTCGACTTTTAGTGACTGCCAAGTTTATCCGACCATTAGCCAAATAAGCTAGGTAAGCGTCGTTGAGAAGCTGATGATTTTTAACCTCCAGGCCAAAGATAGATTGATTGAGTTGAGCCGGTGTGGTAACTTTATCGCCACTTTTAGTATAGGTTGCCACAGCCATTATTTAGTCCCTTTCAATAAAACCAGACCCTTGTTAGGGCCTGGAATTGCGCCTTCAATGGCAATGATATTGTTTTCGGCGTCAACTATTGCGACCTTGAGGTTTTTTATCGTCACTTGATTGCCGCCCATTCGGCCAGCCATCTTCTTACCGGGGAAAATGCGCTGCGGAAACATTGAGCCAATTGAACCGGGACGACGATAACTGCGGCCACCATGAGTCTTGCGCCCAAGGGCAAAGCCGTGACGCTTGATCGTCCCAGCAAAGCCTTTACCTTTGCTGACACCAGTGGCATCAACTACATCACCAACCGAAAAAATGTCGGCGGCCATTTGGTCGCCGACAGTTAGTTCAAGTTCATCTCCGTCATAAATGCGAAACTCACGGAGAATTTTAGATTGGGCCTTAGCCGGCTTTAGATGTCCGGTTTGCGGTTTGGGCATTTTCTTGGATTGTTCGAAACCTAGCTGAATGGCCTTGTAGCCGTCAGTTTCAGTAGTCTTGATTTGGCTTATAGTGTTGGGAGAGGCGGTTAGCAAAGTCACTGCGGTAGCTACGCCCTTGTCGGAGAGCGTTGTCGCCATGCCCAATTTTCGGGTTAGCAGTGCCTTCATTAACAGCGTCCTTTGCGCGTTTTAAAGTTATTAAATCCTTCAGGTAAATTTGAAGCATATTAAAAAACTCTTAGCCTCAGTAGTATCCACCACATTTAATGAAGCGGACTGGCTAAGACCAAGATTGCAAAACTGCAATAGTTACAGATTAACATAATTAAACAACCTCTGTCAATCTGTAGTAAAAATTACAGTCGGCCTCAGGTGAGGCCGGAGGTCTGTCCTTGAACAAGGTAAGTAAATAGTCGTTTTTACCAAAAAACACATTGCCTTTTTTCAAGGACAGACCTCATCGCAAGGTCGGACCTCTTATATTGTAGTTACAATCAACTTGCGCTGTCGTGGGCCATCAAGCTCGACCAAAATAACTCTTTGCCAAGTTCCCGCAACCAGTTTGCCATCACGAACCGGTAAGCTAACAGAAGGTCCAATTATCGAACTTGCTAAATGGGCCGGTACGTGTAATGGATCATGAGGGTGACGATATTTGAGTTTCGGTATCATCTCCCAGACCGCGTCAAGCAGGTCAAGATCAGTTCCCGGATCTAAATCGGCAGTCGTCACGGCGCAAGTCGTATGGGCTACAAAAACATTGCATAGCCTATCGCTAGGTTCAATCAGGCTATTTATTTGGTCGGTAATGTCAATTACCTGACGGTTTTGGCTGGTTTTAATTGTCAGCTTACTAGCTTTAGCCATGCATCTATAATAACTAACTTTTGATTGGCAGACTTAGTTGAGGCATTATATAAGCATATGAAGTTTTATAAAGACGGCGATTCATATGTCGTTATTCTGAAATTGGGCGAAGAGCTGTTTGGATCCCTGGCTAATTTCGCCACGCAAAACAATCTAAAAACTGCTTGGTTTGAGGCTTTTGGCGCCACCAAGGAAGTGGAGCTTGGCTATTACAATTTAGAGGCGCAAAAATACGTTTGGCGTGTCTTTAGTGGACCGCTGGAAATTACCGGACTGCAGGGCAATATTGCCCAAAAAGACGGTCAGCCGGTATTTCATGCCCATGGATCGTTTGCGGATGAATCTTATAATGTGGTTGGCGGTCACATAAAAAAATTAGTTGTGGCCGGAACTTGTGAATTGTTCATAACACCATTGAATCTGAAGCTAACACGTCAGCTAGACGATGAAGTCGGCCTAGAACTACTTCAAGCCGAATAGAAGGCTACTACATCTTATTTTTGGCGCTTGCCTCGCACTAAAACCTGAGCGGAGTAATCCCTCACCTGCTTGCAAGTGAGGGATTATGAAGCTTCAAGTTTTTAGTGCTGAGGTCGCAGCAATCACATCTTGATCTCAGCATCACATCCGGCTGGCAGGCTGAGGTTCATCAAAGAGTCAACGGTTTTAGGCGTGGGATCAGTAATGTCAATTAAGCGTTTATGAACCCGCATCTCGTATTGTTCGCGGCCTTTTTTGTAAACATGCGGACTTTTAACAACGGTGAAGGTACTTCTGCGGGTGGGTAGAGGAATTGGTCCGGCAATGTTGGCGCCAGTCCTCAAAGCCGTCTCCACGATTTGTTTGGCTGATTGATCTATAACTTTGTGATCATAGGCCTTCAAGCGGATCCTAATCCGCTGCTTAATCTCTGGTTCCTTTTTTGCTGAATCTACCATATTAATATCGGTAGAGTTTCGGTGTTATGTATCGTTCGGTTTCCAAAATAAGACTTATGGCTATGACTATATCGATCGAACTACTGACGGTAATACTGCGCACATTATTAACAAGACGCATATTGAACGGAGAAAGAATTGTCATACTGTGATGATTAAAGACTGGGTATTCTTTTTTTGAATCAGCCATTATTTTACGATTTTTGTAACCACGCCAGCGCCAACGGTGCGACCACCTTCACGAATGGCGAAGCGCAAGCCCTGCTCCATGGCAATCGGTGCTTGCAATTTGACTTTGAAGGTAACCGTATCGCCGGGCATAACCATCTCTTTATCGGCTGGTAGTTCAACTTCGCCGGTTACATCAGTGGTACGGAAGTAAAATTGCGGCTTGTAGCCTTTGAAAAATGGCGTGTGTCGACCACCTTCCTCTTTAGTCAAAATGTAAACCTCAGAGTCAAACTCGGTGTGCGGCGTAATCGTACCCGGCTTGGCCAAGACCTGGCCACGTTCAATGTCATCGCGCTCAATACCGCGTAGTAGCACACCCACATTGTCTCCAGCTTGGCCTTGGTCGAGATTCTTCTTGAACATTTCTACACCAGTTACAACCACTTTCTTGGTTGGGCGAATACCAACGATTTCAACTTCTTCGTTGACTTTAACAACACCGGTTTCCACCCTGCCGGTGGCGACTGTACCGCGGCCTTTGATGGAGAAAACGTCTTCCACAGCTAACATGAATGGTTTTTCCAGATCGCGCTTGGGCTCTGGGATGTAATCATCCATCGCCTTAACCAATTCCATGACAGCATCTTCGTTGGCCGCGTCGCCTTCCAGAGCTTTAGTCGCCGAACCTTTGATAATTGGACAGTCGTGATCAAACTCGTATTTAGCCAACAGATCTCTGACGTCCTCTTCGACTAGATCAACCAGCTCAGGATCAGCCAGGTCCATTTTATTGAGAAAGACAAGGATACTTGGTACACCAACTTGCTTAGCTAATAGTACGTGTTCACGGGTTTGGGGCATCGGTCCGTCAGCTGCCGATACAACTAAAATGGCACCGTCAATCTGAGCGGCACCGGTAATCATGTTCTTGATGTAGTCAGCGTGGCCTGGCATATCGACATGAGCATAGTGGCGCTTTTCGGTCTCGTATTCCTGATGGCTAGTTGCGATGGTTATACCGCGGGCTTTTTCTTCGGGAGCATTATCTATCTGGTCATAGGTGACGGGCTTGTTAATGTCACTGGGTAGTTTTTTGGCCAGCACAGCCGTAATAGCTGCAGTTAGAGTAGTTTTACCGTGATCAACATGACCCATGGTACCTACGTTAATATGCGTTTTACTTCGATCAAAATCTGCCATTTATTTCTCCTAACTAATTAGCTTGATAACTTTTGCATGCGAATAGTAATCACCCCCATGCGGTTATCAGAAAATTATAGGTAAACCTAACCAGTTTGTAAAGGGACTCTCTCTTTAAAAGTTCTCTTCATGGAAAATGGTATCACTCCATGATTTTCGACCATTTGACGAAGCAATCTTTCTTTTTCGTCCGGTCCCATTTCATAAGCTCCGTTTATTCCATCGTTCGCCATCGTTTCAAGCACTGCATCAAAATCAGCATGCTCGGTAATTTGTCGTATTAAATGCTTTTTAGCAACTACGGGTGATGTTATATAAAAGCCTGTATTCGAAACTACTGCAATTCTCGGTTCATTGAATTTAAAGTTGTCTAGAACCTCTTCATATGGTTCTACGACAGGTTTTAGCAATTCTGAGTGATATGGGCCATCAACTTCTATATCTTCAGTTCGCCGTGCTCCATCTTCTATGGAGTCTACCTTGGACTGTTCAACCTCTTCGTGACCGCCTGTGATAATAAAATGTTTTCTTGCTCTGTCCCTCATGACAGCAAATGTTGCACCTGTTTTTTTCAAAATTGGCTCAAGTCTATCTTCTGCTAACCCAAAGATCAGTGCCATTTTGCCGGCCTTACCATACTCGCTTATCATCCTGGCGCGTTCAGCTGCAGCTAAAACCGCGTGAGGATAAGATTCAAATATTCCGGAAGCCCCGTAAGCAGCAAAAATGCCTAAACTTAAGGCTCCCACAACTGCCGCTTCCTGCTCCTTAATCTCTCTGTATGCTGCATATTCGGCCAAATCAGTTGTTATTATTGCGGGTTGAACAATCTCAGGATATCTTTGCAGGTGTGTTAGGCTTCCAAAGCAGACTTTTGCCATATCAATCCCGACGAAGTCACTGACCTCTTGGTATACAATTTTGGCAGCCCCAAACCGATTGCGGACTTTTTTGCCCATACCAGGGCCGAAAATGCCTTGCCCATCAAACAGTACAGCATCATCATTTGGTCCAAATCTCGTCTCAGTCATTCTAAAGTCCTGGGTCAAGCTGTAAATAAGCGTCACGTCTTGCGCTCTTCGCAGCACCGTTCATTCTCCGCGCGACCCTCAAACCAAAAAAAGGTAATTTTGTGCCTACAAAACCAACAGTAGTCGAAGCTTCAAATAACTCCTTAATTATTCGTGCTTGGGAACCGTCCATAACTGAGCGGGCTTTTCCGACCGAAACATCAGGACGAAATGGATACAATATAGTAATTGCTTCTGGCAGTGGTTTCATTTAACAAGATTATACAATTATTTGCCGGTTTTAGCAATAATACCGGCCGCCACGTTACTGGGCACATCGGCATAGTGGTCCAGTTCCATCGATGACGAAGCCCTGCCCTGAGTCATGCTCCTAAGATTGGTGACATATCCAAACATTTCGCCAAGTGGCGCAAAAGCCGTGATTTCCTTGATTCCGGGCGATAAATCTATCATTGATTCGATGCGGCCGCGTTTGGAATTAAGATCGCCAATCACATCACCCATAAACCCCTCAGGTGTGACAACCACAATTTTCATAATTGGTTCCAGCAGTACCGGTGCAGCTTTCTTGACAGCATCCTGGAGGGCGGCCGAGCCGGCTATTTTGAAGGCTACCTCAGATGAATCAACATCGTGGTAAGAGCCATCATACAACTCAACCTTAACGTCGACTACCGGATAACCGGCTATCACGCCATTAGCCATAGCTTCCTCGATACCAGATTTTATGGCCGGGATGAACTCGCTGGGAATGGCGCCGCCTTTAATACTGTTAATAAATTCAAAACCTTTGCCGGCTTCGTTTTGGAAGATTCGGAGCCAACAGTGTCCGTACTGACCGCGGCCGCCAGTTTGACGAATGTATTTACCTTCAGCCTCAACGCCGTCTTTACGAATGGTTTCGCGGTAAGCAACCTGCGGCTCACCAACATTGGCATCAACCGTAAACTCTCTTTTCATACGATCAGCAATTATCTCAAGATGTAATTCACCCATTCCAGAGATGATCGTCTGGCCGGTCTCGTGATTGATCTTCATTCTAAAAGTTGGATCTTCTTCGGCTAGCCGCTGCAAGGCTTGACTCATTTTTTCCTGATCGGCCTTAGTTTTAGGTTCAATAGCAATACTGACTGGTGGATCGGGAAAAGTGATACTTTCTAAAACAATCGGATGCATCGGATCGCATAGAGTATTACCGGTGGTGGTACCTTTAAGGCCTACAATAGCGGCAATGTCGCCAGCTTCTATTTCGCTAACATCCTCGCGTTTATCGGCATGCAGACGGACAACCCGGCCAACTCTCTCTTTTTCGCCGGTCGAACTATTAAGAATATAGCTGCCAGCTACGATTTTACCTGAGTAAACTCTAAAGAAGGCCAGTTTGCCAACAAAAGGGTCGGTGGCAATCTTGAAGGCTAAAGCGGCAAATGGTTCGGAGGCGTCTGGCTTACGTTCAACTTCATCACCGTTTTTAGGATTTGTGCCCCAAGTCGAACCACGGTCTAGCGGTGAGGGCAGAAAATCGGTAACAGCGTCAAGCAGCCTCTCGACGATGACGCCCCGACCATCCCCGCCAGTAACGGCAAAAAACTTACCGGTCAACACCGCCGTGCGAATAGCCTTACGAATTTCGTCTTCTGATAGTCCCTCTTCGCCAACCTCCAGATACTTTTCAAGCATTTGCTCATCTTCAGCCACAGCATTCTCAACCAAAAGCGAACGGTATTTTTTGACTTGATCGGTCATATCGGCTGGTATTTCGCCTTCGATCAAGTTTTTGTCATGGTACTCCTTATATGTGTAAGCCTTCATGCTAATCAGATCAACCACGCCTTTGACGTTTTGTTCAAAGCCAATTGGTAGATGAATTGGAAAAGCCCGTTTGGACAGCCGGTGATGGATGCTTTCTAGACTCTTATAAAAATCGCCGCCGGTTTGGTTAATTTTATTAATAAAGCAAAACCTCGGCACGTTGTATCTATCAGCTTGGCGCCAAACGGTTTCGGATTGTGACTCAACACCCATCTTGCCATCAAAGACCACCACCGCTCCATCAAGTACTCGCAAGCTACGTTCGACCTCAACCGTAAAGTCAATATGGCCAGGCGTATCAATGATGTTAATTTTTTTGTCGCCCCATATGCAAGTTACAGCCGCGGCTGTAATGGTAATACCGCGTTCTTTTTCCTGAGCCATCCAGTCGGTTGTAGTATCGCCAGCATGAACTTCGCCGATTTTATGCTTTAAGCCAGTTCGATAAAGAATCGCTTCGGTGGTGGTCGTCTTCCCGGCATCAATATGGGCAATGATGCCGATGTTCCTTAAATCTGTAAGTGGATATTTTTTGTCAGCCATAATTATATTTGCACGGTCCTATCTAATATCTTTCGGCTCATTCTAGATGCTACCTGTTGGGCTGTTTTGTCATGCTTAGTTGTTGGTAATTCTTCCTCGACTGCTAGTTCTTCTTGAAGCCCTTTATTATCAAGTAGCTTTTTCACTGCCAGACAGGTTTTAGGTTTCTCGCCAAGAACTGGCATCGGACAGCCCTGCATGATTTCAGCAACTTCTTCTGGAGTTGCATCTTTAGAAGATAATCCTAGATCTATTCGAGATATAAGTCTTCGCGAGCTCAGAGCGACTATCGCTAATCGTTCTGTGTTTGATGTAAAACCTTGGGCTATACTCTGCCACGAACCGGATTGCTTCATATACTTATCGATTTCATAGCCTAGCGGAGAATTTCCCAGTCTCCTTCTGAAGACACATCGGGCACAAGGCTCCACCATAACTCTTTCGGCGCCTATCATAATTTAGGACCTCGCAAAATGGGCGAAGGCGCGGTTGGCCTCGGCCATTTTATGAACATCTTCTTTTTTCTTAACCGCTGCACCAGCACTGTTATAAGCATCAACCAGTTCGACGGCAATCCGATCTTCCATCGGCAGGCCTTTGCGCTCCCGAGCGGCTGTCACAAACCACATAATCGTCAAATGCTGCTGACGTTGACCCTTAACCTCAAACGGAATTTGGTAATTGGCGCCACCCACCCGACGAGCCCTTGTTTCTAGATGAGGCTGGATGTTCTTGAAAGATTTTTCTAAAACTTCCAGGGGGTTATCAACTTTTAGTTTGTTGGCCGCTTTTTGCATGCCAGAGTAGACCATTCGTTCGGCTAGCTGCTTTTTGCCGTTGAGCATAACGCGGTTAATCAGTTTGGCGACTTGCTTGCTGTTATATAGGCGGTCAGGCTCCACATCCCGCATTAGTGACTTAGTGGTCTTCCTTGGCATTATTTGCCCTTCTTAACACCATACTTAGAACGGCCTTTTTTACGATCTTGCACACCTTGCAGATCCAGGTGTCCACGGACAATGTGGTAACGAACGCCCGGCAAATCTTTCACCCGGCCGCCGCGGACTAAGACCACGGCGTGTTCTTGCAAGTTATGCCCTTCACCGCCAATGTAGGCCCAGACCTCATGGCCGTTGGTCAGACGGACGCGAGCAACCTTACGCAGAGCTGAATTAGGTTTTTTTGGCGTCTTGGTTGTTACTCGAATACAAACACCGCGCTTAAAAGGCGAAGGCTTCTCATAGCTTTTGGTTTTAAGATTATTGACCACGCGGTCAAGCGCCGGCGAACCCGGCTTCTTTAAAACCTTCTTTCTTGATTTTCGGACTAGTTGGTTAATGGTTGGCACTAGACGACACCTCCTGCGTCTTCGTTTTCAATTTTCCGTTTTCCGTTTGCTATGCCAAGGTTAACAGTAAACTGATAACGCATTGTGAACGTTTTCCTTCAAGCCATAAAGGTGGTCTACCTTACCAGAAGTCGCCGCCGCAATCAGAACCCGCGTTGTATCTTGGAATGAGGCAGCCGACAAGAAAGAATCGGTCGACAGCGATGCCTTAGTAATACCAAGCAACAGCTGGTTATACAGAGCTGGCTTCTTTTTTTCTTTGGTCAGACGCTCGTTGGCTTCAACAACCGCCAATTTGCTGACAATGTCACCGGTGATGAACTGCGAATCGCCAGAATCTTCAATCTGCACCCTACTAAACATCTGCCTAATGATGACCTCTAGATGTTTATCGGAAATGGTTTGGCCCTGAGAGGCGAAAATATATAGGACTTCGTTCATGATGTAACGCTGGGTCGTCTCAATGCCAGACAGGCGCATCAGATCATGCAAGTTGATAGAACCGTTGGTTAAACGCTGGCCGGGCTCGACTACATCACCAGTTTTAACAAGTAGTTGTCTAAAGCCTGGAATCTCGTAGCGGATAACACTCTTAGCGGTTGGTGTAATGGTGATCAGTGAACGGTTAACCTTAACTTTGCCAACCATAGTAGCAGTTAACGGTTCGCTGCCATCTTCGAGAGCCGCAATTACATCACCGATATTGACTTCATCGCCGTCTTGGACTTTAGCAATTCTTTCACCACTAATTGGAACTTCCACCGGTTTACGTTTCTTGGCTGTTATTTGAACAATGTACTGATCATCTTCCTCCCAAGTGTTTACAGTGCCGGCAATATCAGATAAGTAGGCTTGGCCCTTTGGTGTTCGGACCTCCAAAATTTCTTCAACACGGGTTAGACCCTGGGTGACGTCATCACCGGCCGTCACAGCACCGGCGCGATGCTTGGAGTCCAGCGACAGCTGAGTGCCTGGCTCACCAATGCTTTGGGCGGCAATCACGCCAATTGGATAATCTGTAGCCACCAGCCGGCCAGTGGCTAAATCGAGACCGTATGATTTTTGGCTGACACCGCGGACTGAAGTGCAGGATAAAACGCTCATGATCCGGACTGCCTCAACTGAACTATCTTCGCCAATTGCTTTGGCCGCCTCGGTTGTAATTAACTGGCCGCTCTTGACGTAACGTTTAACATTTTCAGCCGCGAAGCGACCAATAAGTCGTCCGCCAAAGTTAACGTTGATGGCCTCAGAATCACTACGGTAAATTAGGAAGCCACCGTCTTCGGCCTCATATGCAACTGTGAAAACATCTTGAGCTACATCCACCAGTCGCCGGGTCAAATAGCCGGAGTCGGCCGTCCGCAGGGCAATATCAATCAAGGATTTGCGCGTACCACGGGTGGCTGTAAAGTACTCCAGTGGTGTCAGTCCGTATTTGTAGTTGGAGCGAACCGGCAACTCAATCGCCCGGCCAGTGGCATCGGCGAACATACCAAGCATGCCAACCGATTTTTTCATCTGGGAAATGTTGCCGCGGGCGCCAGAAGCAACCGCAATCGACATGGTATTGTCTTCGGTAGCAAACTGCTCTGCCAGCGCCTGCTCAACGCGTGTATCAACATCAGTCCAGGTCTCAACCGTCAATCGATAACGCTCATCATCAGTAATAAAACCAGAAGCATATTGTTTGGAAATTTCAGTGGCCTTGGCTTCGCCGCCATTAACTATTTCCGCAAGTCCTTTAAGATCCGAAAAGTCATCCATACCAATCGACAACCCAGAATAAGTTGCGTAGTAGAAACCGAGGTCTTTAAGATCGTCGGCAATTAAGGCCGTTTTCTCTTGGCCATAGCGTTGATAAGTATAAGACATGACTTTATCTAGTTTTTTAGAAGTCATGGCCTCATTCTGAAACGGAAAATCTTCTGGGAAAATCTCGTTAAAGATCAACCGGCCAACTGTCGTGTCTTGTAACTGGTCCCTGTAAGGAACCTTGACTCGGCTCTGAAGCGTCAATTTACGCTCATCAAGGGCCTTTAAGACTTCCTCATAGCTGCTGTAGGCCAACGCCTGTTGGGCATGGCCACCGTGGCGTTCATAGGTCAGATAGTAGCAACCGAGCACGATGTCTTGTTCAACGTGTAAGATTGGCGAGCCATCGGCCGGTTTCAGCAAGTTGCGGTTAGAAGCCATTATCTCGTGAGCTTCTTTTTGCGAAGCTTCACCCAGTGGCAAGTGGACGGCCATCTGGTCGCCATCAAAGTCGGCATTAAAGCCCTTACAGACTAAGGGGTGCAGCTGGATAGCCTTACCTTCAATCAGTACTGGCTGGAAGGCCTGAATACTCAATCGGTGCAAGCTCGGTGCCCGGTTAAGTAAGACATATTTATCTTTAATTACCTCGTCCAGCGCATCCCAGACAGCTGACTCGCTAGTCTCAATCATTCGAGTAGCGCTGCGAATATTGTGAGCCATCTCTTTATCAATCAGATAGCCAATCACAAACGGCTTAAACAGCTCCAGAGCCATGGTTTTGGGCAGTCCACATTGGTACATCTTAAGTTCTGGTCCTGAAACAATGACGCTTCGGCCAGAATAATCAACGCGTTTACCCAGCAAGTTCTGGCGGAAGCGGCCCTGCTTGCCGCGCAGCATATCGGATAACGACTTTAGGCGGCGGCGCTGGCCGGTGGCCGCCACAGCTCGCCCGGAGCGAGCGTTATTATTATCGATCAGGGCATCAACTGCCTCTTGGAGCATGCGCATTTCATTGCGCCGAATAACCTCTGGCGCTTTAAGTTCGATTAATTTTTTAAGACGATTGTTACGATTGATTACCCTCCGATAAAGGTCGTTGAGGTCGGACGTAGCAAATCGGCCGCCGGTTAGTTGAACCATTGGTCGCAGATCCGGTGGGATAACCGGCAAGACCGTCACACACATGCTGCTTGGCTTAATGTTGGCTCTTTGCATACCTTCCAGCAGGCGCAAACGCTTCATTATTTTCTTTTTGCGCTGGCCACGGGCCTCTTCGGCTTCTTTATCTAAGTCTTCTATTAATTGGGAGATATCAATTTCGTCCAACAGTTGCTTCAGGGCTTCACCGCCCATACCAACTTTGATCAAAGACTGTAGTTCATCGGGTAGAGCCCGATAGTCGCTCTCAGTCAGCAGGTTTAATTTTACGAGTGAGTCAATCTGGCTTCGGAAATTTTCGGTATTGGCCGTAAGCTCCTCTAGCTCTTTATTGCGAGCGGCTGATAGCTGTTTCATATCAGCGTCTTTTTTGGCAGCTTCCTTGTCATAACGGACTTTAATTGCGGCTTCAGCGGCTTTATATTCAGCTTCCTTATCATCGGCAATCTTTTGTTTGCGGTCGCTATCAAGGGCCGTAATTATATAGCTGGCAAAATAGGCAATTTTCTCTAGGCTTTTAACGGTTAGTCCCAGCAGCAGGCCAATGGCACTAGGTGTGCCGCGTAAAAACCAAATATGAGCCACCGGGCTGGCCAAGCTAATATGTCCCATGCGCTCGCGGCGCACAATACTACGAGTCACAATCTCGCCCTTTTTATCAACTGCCATATCACGGCTGCGCATACCCTTGTATTTGGCATCATGGGGGTTAATATCTTTAACCGGACCAAAGATCCGCTCGTCGAAAAGGCCGTCGCGCTCCGGTTTTTGGGTACGGTAATTGATGGTTTCTGGCTTGGTAATCTCGCCGTAGCTCCACTCCAAAATGTCATCAGCACTGGCGATCGCTAATCGCACAGCGTTAAAATCGGCAATGTTGTTGCCTGGACTATAGTAACGCATTAACTCTTTCCCTCGTCGCTAGTGGTATCGTCGCTGCCCGGCATCAGCAGACCATCATCATTAATGGCCACCATCGAAGTGTCGTCTAGGTGGGCAGCGGCAAAGTTGTCGGTCACCGCCGCTTCAGTGACATCAACATCATCAACGCTAGAGGTAGGCGGTGAAATCTTTGGCGCATGTCTAGCTTCGTCTTTAATATTTTGGGCCAGCACATGTTCGGCATCGATGACTTTATTATCAGCCGTCAAAAGATCAACTTTAAGTCCCAGTCCTTGCAGCTCCTTAACCAGCACATTGAAGCTTTCAGGTACTTTTGGCCCTTGAATCTCAACGCCTTTGATAATGCTCTCATAAGCTTTAGCCCGTCCGTAAACATCATCACTTTTAATGGTCAGCATTTCCTGAAGGCAATGGGCCGCACCGTAGGCTTCTAAGGCCCAGACTTCCATTTCACCAAAGCGTTGGCCGCCGTTTTGGGCCTTACCACCCAACGGCTGCTGCGTAACCATAGTATATGGGCCGGTGGAACGAGCATGAATCTTATCGGTTACCATATGATTGAGTTTGATAATGTACATACTGCCAACCGTGGCTCGCTCGGCAAACGGTTCACCAGTCCGCCCATCACGAAGCTGCTGTTTGCCATCTTTTGGTAATCCGGCTTCGCCAAGCATCTGTTGAATTTTGTCGGTTGGCACGCCGTTAAAGGCCGGTGAAGCAACTTTGAGACCAAGCGCCCGAGCGGCCATACCAAGATGGGTTTCAAATAGCTGGCCAATATTCATACGCGACGGCACGCCCAATGGATTAAGAATTACGTCTACTGGTACACCGTCTTCCATAAATGGCATGTCCTCAACTGGCAATATTCGAGCAATCACGCCTTTGTTACCATGGCGACCGCCCAGTTTATCGCCAACGGCAATTTTGCGCATTTGGGCCACAAACACCTGAACCTGCATGATTACGCCAGCTTTAAGTTCATGGCCGGACGAGCGCGAGAAGATCTTAACGCCAACCACTTTGCCATGGCGGCCAGTGCTCATGCGCTGCGACGTATCACGCACCTCTTTGGCCTTTTCGCCAAAAATGGCCCTGAGCAAACGCTCTTCACTGGAAAGTTCTTGTTCGCCTTTTGGTGTAATTTTACCAACTAAAATATCGCCGGGGTGAACTTCGGCACCGATGCGCACGATGCCGTCTTCATCAAGATGGCGCAGTGACTCTTCAGAAACGTTAGGAATGTCGCGAGTGACAATCTCAGGTCCCAGCTTGGTTTCGCGCACCTCGGTCATATAGTCCACGATGTGGATAGATGTCAGTGAGTCATCTTCGACCAACCGACGAGAAATAATAATGGCATCCTCGAAGTTATAGCCGGACCACGGCATGAAAGCCACCAATAGGTCCTTACCAAGAGCCAGCTGTCCATCGGCAATACTCATGCCTTCGATCAACGATTGGCCGGCTTTGACCCTGTCGCCCGAATTGACAACGACCGTCTGATTCATCGAACTGCCCTCGTTAGAACGAACAAAATGAACCGGTCGGTAAGTTGCCCGTTTGCCATTTTTGTAGCGGACTACGACTTCCTCGGATGTCGCCTTGACCACTTGGCCGTCAGCTTCAGCATTCACCATTTGCCCGGAATTTTCAGCCACCACCCTTTCAAAACCAGTCCCGACAATCGGGCACTCCGGTTTAATTAACGGAACGGCTTGGCGCTGCTGATTAGAACCCATTAATGAACGCAAAACATAGTTTTTCTCAATAAATGGGATCAGCCCGGCGCTAGAGCCGATACTTTGGGCCCGGCTGGCATCAACATGGGTGATCTCATTGGCATCAACTTCGCCCGGCTCCAACCTAATGCGCGCACTAATCCTAGCCTCCTTAAAGTAACCATTTTTATCAATTTCATTACCGGCACCGGCAATGGTTGCCTGTCCTTCTTCGGCGGCGTCAAGATAGACAATCTCGTCTGTTAGCTTGGCCTTAACCGGCCAAGTTTTTTGCTCTTTAATGACGCTTAGGCGTCTAGCTGCCGCTGGCGTAATAACCGCCCCGGCTTTGACGATGATTTTTCCCTTAGGATCCTCAAGATTAACGGCCGCAATATGACCCGGTGCTTCTTTGGCGCTAACTGCGTTAATAACTTTACGATAAGGCGTTTCAATAAAACCATATTCATTGACACGAGCATAAGAGGCTAAATTGAGCACCAGTCCAATATTGGCGCCTTCCGGCGTTTCGACCGGACAGATTCGGCCATAGTGGGTGGCATGGGCATCACGCACCTCAAAACCAGCCCGTTCGCGTGAAAGGCCGCCTGGTCCCATGGAACTTAGGCGGCGTTTATGTGCCAATTCGGAAAGCGGGTTAATCTGATCCATAAATTGGCTAAGCTGGGAGCTGGCAAAAAACTCCCGGACGGCGGCTACAACTGGCCGGGCATTAATCAGCTGGGCCGGCGTAACGGTTTCGATCTCGGACATAGACATGCGGTCTTTGGCATTGCGCTCCATCCGCAGTAAGCCAATACGGAACTGGCGCTGAACCAGTTCGCCGACCAGTTTGACTCGACGATTTGCGAGAGAATCTATTTCGTCGGCTGGCTCTTGGGTGTTGTTGAGCCGAATCAGCTCAGCAATGATGGCTAGCAGATCATCAATCCGCATGACACGGTTCTTGACTGTGTTGGGCACATCCAGGTTCAAGCGTTTGTTAATCTTGTAGCGCCCAACTTTGCCAAAGTCAAAGCGTTTAAAGTTATAAAGCATGTTCTCAATTAGAGAGCGGGCGTTTTCAACCGTGGCTAGATCGCCGGGGCGCAAGCGGCGGTAGACTTCAATCAAAGCTTCGTTAACACTTTTGGCCGGATCTTTATCAAAGGTGGCATCAATGTAATTAAGGCTGCCGCTGTCAACATGAGCAAAAGCATCTTTAATTTGCTGCTCACTCAAGCCCAGCGCCCGCAGCAGCGTGGTTACTGGGATTTTACGCTTGCGGTCAATCTTGACGTGCAGAGCTCCAGCCGCTGCAGTTTCGAACTCTAGCCAGGCCCCCCGTACTGGTATAATTTTGGCGCCGTACAGTCTGATTGTCCCATATGGTTCAGAGGTAAAGAAGACGCCCGAGCTGCGGATCAACTGGCTGACCACCACTCGTTCGGCTCCGTTAATAACAAAAGTACCCCGGGATGTCATCCAGGGGTAGTCGCCTAAGTAAATCTCTTGTTCCTTAATCTCGCCGGTTACCTTATTAGTAAGCTCGATAATGGCTTTGAGTGGAGCGTCGAAGCTGACATTATTGGCGCGAGCTTCTTGCTCGGTCAGCTTGGGATCTTCAAAGCGGTATTTTTTAAAGCGCAGACTGAGTTTAATGCCGGTATAGTCATCAATCGGACTGATTTCTTCAAATAACTCACCCAGCCCCTCGCGGATAAACCATTGGAACGAGGAGTTTTGATGGTCGACCAAATTCGGTGGACTTAAAATGTCATCTGTCGGTGTGTAATAAATACGAGATGCGATGCCGTTTGCCTTCTTCGCCGTCAAAAGCTTTTGTTCCCCCTAAAATTAAAGTTAATAATTAATAGATAGGTGTGCCAGCTCGAAGCCCACTACTTGAGGCCAAAATTTGTTTAGACTACAGCAAGGCCAAAGTACACTACTTCTTGATAGATAGAATACAGAATTATGATTTAAGAATCAAGAGTAAATTTCTAATTCCTAATTGCTCTAATTTCTAAATAAGTACAGGTTTTTTGCTTTAATTTCTCAATTGTTCATTGGGATTTAGTTAGGTCAATTAGAATTATTAGGTCAATTAGGTTAATTATCTATGAGTGATAACTTTGTCGACTAGGCCGTATTTTTTGGCTTCTTCGGCGGTCATCCAGTAGTCACGGTCGACGTCTTTTTCGACTTTAGATAGTGGCTGGCCGGTATTTTTGGCTAGTATTTCGTTCAAAAGTCTTTTAATTCTGATACCTTCCCGCAGATCAATTTCCAGATCTGTTATTTTGGCTTTTTCGGCAGCGGCGCTCGGTTGGTGAATCATAACTGTGGCATTTGGAAGTAATAATCTTTTACCTTTGGTGCCGGAGCTCAAAAGCAGAGCTGCGGCCGAGGCGTTTACACCGATGCCAACGCTTTGAATGTCGCACTTTACGAATTTCATGGTGTCGTAAATAGCAAAAGCGTTATAGACACTGCCGCCCGGGCTGTTGATATAGAATATGATGTCCTTATCCGAGTCTTCATTTTCCAAAAACAACATCTGGGCAACTACTAAATTGGCAGTATGTTCGTTTACATCCGTGCCCAAAAAAATTATTCGGTCCTTCAGCAAACGGCTGTAAATATCATAAGCCCGTTCAAACCGGCCTTCTTGCTCAATAACTGTTGGCACTAAGACTTGGCTGGTTTTATTCATATGCGAAAAGTATATCTCATTAAATTAGCACTCGTCAAGTGAGAGTGCCAGAATTGATATTACTTCTTCTCGCGGGAGTTCCCAAACTTCTGTTACACCGCGAATTACGCCATTAGGAAAATTAACTAGCACGAGAGAGGCATAGCCAATCCGGTTAACAATTTCATAACGTCCCTCTCGCTCAAGATCTTTTCGTAGAACCTCTTCCAATATACTTGACAGTCCGAATCTCTTGGCACGTTTTAAGATATCCGGATCAGGTTTCATTATTTCAAACCTGTGGATGGGGATTGGTTCCTTGCTTAGGTCTGGTTGGTTAGTAACCAGCATCATGCCAGGATCATATGCACCCAGTAGCCCCACTATTTTTGAACCATCCCGAATTGACTTTAAATGCACAAGTTCCTTTGGAGTTAATCTCGCACTGTATAAAGAACTTTGCAAGCATAGGCGTTTTAAACAATCTATTGACTGGTGACGTAGTCGACTAGTTTGGCAACGGTTTTTTCGGTCATTAGCTGGGCGGCGATTTGGCGTTGATTGTCCGGATTATCAAGCTCGGCCTGCATTTTCTCATCTTGATACTGACTCTTTAGCCTTTGGATCCTGAGCTGGAGCTCCTCTTGGGTAATGGCTACATCTTCCTGTTCGGCGACTTCCGACAGTATTAAGCCGCCTTTGACGCGGCGTTCGGTGTCTGGCCGCTGACGCTCACGGTGCTGTTCTTCGCTCACGCCCTCTTCAGCCAAATGCTCGCCCCATGTTTGACCGCGGGCCATAAGATTGCGTTTTTCCTGCTCCTCGGCAGCGGCAATTTGCTCATCAACCATGGCTTTGGGCACTGTCACTTCACTTTTGTCGATTAGCGAATTGACAATCTCGTTTTCGTAGTCCCGATCGGCCTGTTGCTGCTTTTCGGTGAGTAATTGCTTTTTTATATCGGCCTTAAGTTCAGCCAGAGTTTTAAACGACCCGATTTTGGCGGCAAAGGCGTCGTCGGTCGCCGGCTCATTCACCTCGTTAACTTTTTTGACTTCTACCGAGAAAGTCACTGGTTTAGACTGCATCGTTTTGACGCCATAATCTTTTGGAAAAGTGATTTCGAATTCCTTTTGGTCGCCGGCCTTCAAGCCAACCAGATTGTCTTCAAAACCGGGTACAAATTTATAGCTTCCCAAAATAACGTCAATGTCTTTGCCGGCGGTGTTCGGAATGGGCATACCGTCCTTGCCCTTGCCCTTAAAATCAATAATTAGTTCGTCGCCAACTTTGGCGGCACGGTCAACTGCTTTGCGCTCCGCCGCCCGACTCTGCAATGACTTGACTACGTCCTCGACTTCTTTAGCGGAAATATCCACTGGCTTCTTGGCAGCCTTGATTTTTTTATAGTCGCCTAGCTTGATTGGCCCAATAACTTCCAGCTCGGCTTCAAATTCCAGCTCTGTATAAGGTATAAATTTTTTAACTTTAACTTCAGGTTTGGAGGCCGGACGCAGTTTTTCCTGATCAATCGCCTTACCATAAAGCTGGTTGAGGGCGTGCTCGATAAATTCATCAGCCAGCGCATTGTGGTTAACGTATTTCTCGACCAAAGCCGCCGGTGCCGTGCCAGACCTAAAGCCGGGCACATTAACTTTGTCGGCAAAATGGGTTAATGTGTGATCTTTTATCGTCGTCAGATCGAATTGATCGGCCGAAATTACGAGTACAACCTGCGTCGGGCTTTTATCGGTCCTAGTTACCTTCATCCCGATTAGATCCCCATCCTTGGCTTATGCTTATCATACATTGTTGGAAGGGTATAACAGCTCCAACATAAAAGAAGGTTGACAGTTGCAGGCTGAGGTCTAACGGGATTCATCAGCCCGATTATACCCTAGCGACCACTAAGAGCTTGAACGATTTGGTCGGCTGACAGCTCTTTTTCTTCGCTGCTTTTCAGATTTTTAAGCTTGTATTTTTGGTTCGCCAGTTCTTGCTCGCCAATGAAAATAGCATATTTGACGCCCGATTTTGCGGCGTTTTTAATTTTGGCATCGAGTTTTCGCTCAGTTGGATCAACTGCCAAATTCAAACCATTTTGGCGCAGCTCAGACAAAATTGGTTGTACCGCGCCGTAAACATCACCGATTAAAATCACCGCCGCATTAGTTTCCGGCTCAAGCTTCGGCAAGAGACTATTCGATTCCAAAAAGTTTTGCAGTGTCACATCACCCATACCGAAGCCGACTGTCGGTACTGGCTCGACGCCAAATTCCGCCACTAGTCCGTCATAGCGGCCGCCGCCGAACATGGCTCGATTGTTTTCGGCGCTCTCATCGAAGACTTCAAAGACTATATCGGTGTAGTAATCCATGCCACGAGCAATTTCTGGATCGAATACAATGCTCGAAACGCCGGCCTTTTCCAGCAAGTTCAAAAGAGCAGCAATATTTTCCGGTGGTTGCTCTTTAGACCAGTATTCAAGCAGGTCATCAGCAGTTTTTTGACCGACCGCTTCTTTAAGTGAAGAGTTGAACTCTGTCTCACTCATTCTGACGCGTTTATCAAGCAGTTTAGCCACCGCTCGATGCTGGGCTTGATCTAGTCTCAAATCTTTGTAGACTGCCCCGGCAGCCTTTAGACTATTAACCCGAATTTTGTAACTGTCTGGTTTGGCGCCGTAAGTTTTAAGAATGGCATCGGTAATCTGGATTATTTCGACATCAGCTTCAAGGCCTTCAACGCCGAAGATATCGACATTAAGTTGCCAGTGTTCACGCAGGCGGCCGCGCTGCGGCCGCTCATAGCGCCACAAGTTGGGGATGCTGTACCAGCGCAGCGGGTAGGTTAGTTCCTGGCGGCGAGCGGCCACCATCCGGCTGACGCTTGGCGTCATTTCCGGTCTGATAGCGACCTTGCGGCCGCCGCGGTCTTCAAAGCTGTAAAGCTGTTCGCTGACAATTTCCTCGCCGGTTTTGGCGGCATAGATTTCAAACGACTCAATCAGTGGCGCGTCGTATTCTTGGTAGCCAAAACTTTCAACTACATCACGAAGCTTTGCGAACATCCACTTTTGAATGCGCTTATCCTCGGGATAAAAATCCCTCGCCCCCTTATACGGTTGAGTACTCAAGCTCATGTTTCGCCTCCATTATAGCCGAAGCAGTCCTTGAACTCATCAAAAGGCATACGCCAGGCATTCATATCTTTACATATACCGCCAAGTTCAACTCTGCCAGCTCTAGCAACAATCACCAGCTTGTTATCTTTTAGTGTTTGACCACTCTCTCTTATGTCAAACATTAGTTCGCACTCGCCCCCTATAACAGCTGCTTCAACCGATATCATCTCTTTTATGGAGATATCATACCTTCTTTCTCTAGCAAAACGTGCTGAACCGACTGGATATTTAGTTGCAACCATTGGTGAAACTAATGACTGTTTGTCATCCAATAGCCTTCTGTAACGAGCAACCCGACCACTCTTTGCAGCTAATATCATCTCGCCTATCTTGATGCCGAGTGGTTCAAAGCGTGTCTGAAGCCCTTCGGCTGTATATTCGATTTCCGTGTAGGCATCGGAGCCCATGAAACCGATGTCTGCATTCTCGTCAATCAAGAATGGCAGCATATCGCGGTCTTTTACCAGATAATAAATCCTACCGCCGGTTTTGGCGATGAACTGACCTCCCGAGGAACCGTGGGATATTAATTCCCTGGCCTAGCAGCCAGTCTTCGCAATTTTTCTGATTTTTGTTTTTGGGTAACAAAATTATTGATGAGACTTGAGCAATTTCTGCAAATTTCATTTTTAAATCCTTTCAAATTAAAAATTATTAAAAACGCCGGGCGAACCCGGCGTTAAATTTCAAGTCAAAGAAACAGCTAACCGAGTCGCTCCGGCAATATATGCAGATGATGCAGGTTAGTTATTACGCACATGGTTAATACATTACTACTTTCTATTTTTTTGTCAAATGCGGAAGTTAGCCATTGTCCATCCCGCCACCTAGGTCGCCCGAAGCGAGAGGGGGATCAAATGCCGCTTGAATTCTATCTAATGAATCTCCGTCCATGCCACTGGCAAATACTGCTGCCTGGCCGGGATTTCTTAAAACTTCTCGTGCCCTCTCAAACTGTTCTTGCTGGGCCATAACTCCTTCCAATTCAGCTGAAAATTCCACTCCTTGAACTTCAAGATACTCACGCGCCAGTCTGCCGAGCAATACACTCGACAAAACACCGTTATGTTGAGAAAAATCTGCTAGCGCTGCGTCGAGCTCTTTGGGCAAAATCACGCTTCTCAATGCATAGTCTGAAGGCTCAGATTCCACTGGTCCTATACGTACTTCTTCCATACCACTTGCCATAACAGCTCCTCAATTGTTTAGACTTGATTTTATCATAAAAAGTTGGTTTTGGTGCCGAGAAGAGGACTCGAACCTCCATGGATTTCTCCGCTAGCTCCTAAAGCTAGTGCGTCTACCAATTTCGCCATCTCGGCACAACAAAAGTATACCAACCTGTCCCGCACTAATTCCTGAATGTAGAAGAGGTTGAATAAACCTATTTCGAATTATCAAGAATTGGTGTGGGGGTTTCACCACATCCCCTGACGCGGCTTTAGAGCCAAAAGTATTATACCAAGGAGAATCAGGTAGACTGTGAAAGCGTGGCCGTTGCAATGATTTTTGCATCAGGTCTCGAAATCCTACCACTAAGAACGATACCTAGGTCGAAAAAGGGAGGCAATCCAGCTTTGAGCTCTTCCCGAGGCGGGGTAAGGGGCTCACCTATAGCCAAAGCATATTGTTCGGTATAAGGCCCAGTAACCGGCACCGCGCAGAACGAGTCTAATTTATCTAATACAACACCACCCACAACTTTGCCATGTCTCTTTTTCCCGGAGATCTTGACTTCGGCTTCAAGCCACTCGAGATTTACGAACATATCCACAACCCATAACACATGCATAGCTATTCTTTCGTATGTATCAGTTGCAACTTCTATATAGTTTCCCCTTTGATAGGCAACCCGGGGGCTAATGGGGACACCTCTCTCAAGTTCTATGGGCATGTTCATAAGTCTTGTTACGATACCTTAAATATAGAAAAAGTAAAACTAGCTCTTTTTACGGTAAAAAACCAGCTGGGCGTCACCGTAGTTTTTGGCTGTAATCAGCTCGACTCTTTCGAACTCCGGCGCCGGCACATTTCCGGGAAATGACAAAACTGCCAAGCCGCCGGCTTTAACATGACGATTAATTAATGTCTGAAGCTGTTGCATCTTTATCCGTTCATACGGCGGATCTAGGACTACCAAGTCAAACGTACGCTCCATATTATGAATGCTCCAGCCGCCTACGCTACCGTGTACTACTTCAATTTGCTTCTCAAGCTGTAGCTCCTTGACATTCTTTTCGATTATAAAGTGGGCCGAGTGCTCCTTTTCGGTAGCGACGGCCTTTTTGGCACCGCGGCTAATGGCTTCAATGGCAATCGCGCCGGTTCCGGCATAAGCGTCCAGAAACGTCAGTCCTTTGATATCGCCAAGAACATTAAAAAGCGCTCCCCTTACCTTTTCGCTCATCGGATGAGTTTTATGCCCATGCGGCTCGTGCAACAATCTTCCCTTTAGTTTGCCAGCAATAATTCTCATTACTATATTTTATCCTATGGCGAGAACTTGTTCAGCGGCAATTGCTCCACAGTGGATGCCCTTGAGGAGCGAGCGGCTAGGTTTACTACACTCGGCAATTCGGTTTCTTATGTCATCCCCAGTGACGGCTCCTGCTAGTATAAAAAATTCACCCTCATCACCAACCTCAATCCCTGAATTTAAGTGTACTTCTACTGCTTCTGATGTGATACATGCTACGAGTGTCTCCACTACACCGAATCCAGAGCTAGGATTATCCAATCCAGATTCTCTTAAGATAACCTCTTTACCGTGGCTAGTTAGGAAAAGATCCCTTTCACGTAATTTACGACGATCCATAAATTCCACGTTTTTAACTTCAGCTACGACCCCTTTTGGTGCTCTGGGACAGCCAGCACAAAACCGCACAACTTCAGTCATTGTTTTTATTATGATAGATTAACTTCATTTCTACGAATTAGTTTAAGTTGGTAATGGCTCGCAGCTGGCCGACGCGATAGTCAAGGTGTTTGTATTTTTTGATGTCTTCGCCGGCTTCGATGAATTTTTGAGCGGCGCCGCGGGCCGCAGCAATTAGTTTGGTGTCAGAAAGGTTGGCTACCCTTAAATCAAGTGCCCCATGCTGCAATGTCCCATAAATAGCACCCGGGCCACGTTGCTGGAGGTCTATCTCCGCCAACCTAAAACCATCGGTGATTGTTTCCAAGGCCCGCAGCCGCTGGCTCGGTGCCTTGGCGTCACTTAGCATCAAGAAGCAGTAGCTCTGATGTCCAGCTCGACCAACCCGGCCGCGCAACTGATGAAGCTGGGCTAGGCCGTAACGCTCGGCGCCTTCAATTAGCATAACTGTGGCGTTCGGCACATCAACCCCAACTTCGATAACAGTGGTGCTGACTAAAATATCGTACTTCTTCTCCAAAAAATCCTGCATCATTTTTTCTTTATCGGTGGCCTTCATTTTGCCATGAAGCAAGCCGACTTGGCGGTGCTTAAAGTCGTGCTTGCTCAAGCGTTCATAGACTTCCTCAACTGACAGCCCGCGGCTGCGCTCCGTATCAGTAATTAGTGGGCAAACTACAAACATCTGATGCCCGGCGGCTAGTTCCTTATCGATTTCTCTATATAGTTGAGCTCTGGAATTAGGTGAGCAGATTTTGGTCTTAACGAGCTTCCGGCCGGGCGGCATTTCGTCAAGAATCGAAATATCAAGTTCACCGTAAAGCGTTAAGGCCAAGCTGCGCGGAATTGGCGTGGCACTGATATGCAAAACGTGCGGCATATGCCCCGCTTTAGCCTGCAGTTTTTTGCGCTGCTCAACGCCAAAACGATGTTGTTCATCAATAACCACCAGACCCAGTTTGTGCATATCCAGCTTCTCGGCTATAAGAGCGTGAGTACCGACCATGAATTTGACCTCGCCGGCAGCGATTTTAGCGTGAACTTGGGATTTAGCTTTCGGTTTTAGTGAACCAATCAGTAAGGCCACATGGTGGCCATAGCCAACGCTGGCTAGCAGATTATATAAGGTTTCGGCGTGCTGGCGGGCAAGAATTTCGGTCGGCGCCATCAGCGCCACCTGGAATTGCTCTTCCATGGCCATCAGTGCCGCCATAGCGGCCACCACAGTCTTGCCGGAACCAACATCCCCCTCTAGCAAACGGTTCATCGGCTGGGTTTTAGCCATGTCTTGGTAAATCCGCCAGATCGCCCGGCGCTGAGCATCTGTCAGTTTGAAAGGTAGCTTTTCGACAAAGTTTTTAGCTAAACTTTCCTTAAATGGTATGGCCAAAGACTTTTCTTTATAAAGTTCATATTTGTTAAGTAGCGCCGCTAGTGTCAGCTCAAAGATTTCTTCAAAAGCCAAGCGGCGCCGGGCTTTTTCTAGTAGTGCTGATGAGCTGGGAAAATGGACTTCCCTAACCGCGCCGTGAAACGGCATAAGTTTGTGTTCGGCCAGTAACCAGTCCGGCAGATGTTCGGGCAACTGCCTAGTTTGATTTAAAACTTCGCGGATTAGTTTGCGGATGGTGAACGATTTTAAGCCTTTGGTCTCGCGATAAATTGGAATAATTCGAGCAGTATTGATTGGAAAATTACTAACCTGCTCTACCGACGGATTGTTAATGGTAAAACGGCCGCGGTGCAGCCCGTAGTCGCCAGCAATAAAGTAGGTTTGATCCGCTTTTATAGCGCCAGCTCGGTATGGTTGATTGAACCAAACTAACCGAACACTGGCTGAATCATCAGTGGCGATGGCTTCGGTAATATGTAAACCCCGCCGGACATAGCGGCCCTTAACTTGACCGATCTTGGCTTCGATAGTAACTTGGCCGGGCCTGAGCTTGGCAATCGGCACGACTTGCGAGTAATCATCATAGCGCCGCGGAAAATTATTTATTAAATCAATAGCCGTTCGAATGCCCAAGCTTTCCAGTAGCTTGGCTGTTTCGGAGCCTACCCCTTTTAGTTCGCTAACTGGTGCGTCTAAGTTCACCTCTCACTCGTGTTCGATCAACGCCGAATCTTTGTAGGCTTTACCGCGTCGCAAGAGTGCTCGTCCATTCACAAAATCAGCCGCCGCCAGCAATTCCCGCTCGACGGTTTGACCGTTAAGGTAAATAGCGCCACTGGACAGTAGACGGCGGGCTTCGGTTTTGGAACTCGCTAATCCGGTTTTGACGAGAATATCAATTAATGATGTACCAGACTTGACCTTGAGATTGGGTATTTCTCGTTTGAGTTGGGTAATTTCGGCTGGACTAGCTTTATGGAGAGATACTTGACTTGTTAAGTATTTTGTAGTCCGTTCGGATAAGTCTCCCCCACCGCCGCCATGCACCAGTTCAGTAACTGCCTTGGCTAAAGTAGTTTGGGCCAAGCGTTTGGCCGGATCTCGGCTGTGATCAGCCATCACCTGCTCTATCTGGCCCTTAGTCAAGAAGGAGAAGATTTTTAAATAATCCTCAACATCCCCGTCATCAGTATTTATCCAAAATTGATAAAACTGAGTCGGCGAGGTTTTGGCCGGATCAAGCCAGATAGCTCCAGCCTCGCTTTTACCGAATTTGACTCCAGTTTGCTTACTGATGACCAGCGGCATTGACAGGGCGTGAACTTCTTTGGCTTCTTTTTTGCGCACCATGCTAACGCCGGATAGCATATTACCCCACTGATCCGATCCACCAATTTGTAAGACTACCTCGTAGTTTTTAAACAGATGCCAAAAGTCATAAGCCTGAACCAACGAATAGCTGAATTCGGTGTAACTAATGCCGGAGCCATGCTCGCCCATACGCTCGGTCACGAATTCCCGCTGCATTAGTTCGGTCATCGAAAAATGCTTGCCAACGTCACGTAGAAAGTCAAGGTATTTCAGGCTAGCTAACCAATCATGGTTGTCAACCATGGTGTAATTTTCGCCCGCAAATAGCTGCGTCACCTGCTCTCGCACAGCTTCGATGTTTTGCTTGATCTCTTCCCGACTTTTGAGCTGACGCTCCTTGACTTTGCCGCCGGGATCACCGACCAGCGATGTACCGCCGCCCATAACTATGACAGCCTTCCAGCCAGCATCTATCAAACGTCTATCCATTACTAGAGCGGCTAGGTTGCCAATGGTTAAGCTATCACTGGAGGCGTCATAGCCGTGGTAAAAGGTTTGAGGTTTATCCAGCCATTCGGTTTTACCGAAAGTTGTATCCTTAATTAGACCCCGCCACGCCAAATCATCGCTTAGTTTCATCGTATTAGCCTTCTCCTTAACTGTAGTAAGTATAGTATATCCACTTAGCGCTTTTGTTATAATTATTGTAACTATATGAGAAATCCTTTTAGGAGAGTTAAACTTAAGCGAGCGAGACGCAGAAGCAGAAACTTAATCAAAACCCGCAGCGGCAAAGTTCTTAAGGTTCACCGTACCGTTGGCCAGCGTTGGCAAAACGTACGAAATTCAAAATCGCGGCGCAAGGTCGATCGGATGCGAGGTTTGCCAAAATCACGCTTTAAGCGTTTTATCTGGCGGCTTCATCCTAAACGGCTAGCGGCTTACTGGTTTAGCCGAGATGGTGCCATCATGGCGCTGAAAATTGTCGGTATTTCGATTGTTGTCTTCTTCGTTTTAACGATGGCGATTTTCGCCTATTTTAGAAAAGATTTACCCAACATCAAAGATATATCGGGCAGCGCACTGGGAGGCAGCATTAGTTATTATGATCGAACCGGAAAAACCCTGCTCTGGGAAGATTATGACGCAATTAAACGCGTTCCGGTTGAGGGCAGTGAAATCTCTCAATATATTAAGGACGCCACGGTTGCCATCGAGGACCGCGATTTTTATAAACATCGCGGCTTTGACTTAAAGGGTATTATCCGGGCGGCTTTTAACGATATCTTTAAGCGTGGCGCTAAACAAGGCGGCTCAACTATTACCCAACAGCTAGTTAAGATAGACCGCGGTTGGAGCGAGCAACGGACTGTCACCAATAAGATTAAAGAGATAATCCTGGCGGTTGAACTGGAACGAACCTATACCAAAGATGAGATTTTAACTGGTTATTTGAACGCCGCCCCCTACGGCGGTGTCGATTATGGCGCCCAGGCTGCCGCCGGCGATTATTTCCATAAATCAGCCAAAGATTTGACCTTGCCCGAGTCGGCCATGCTAGCAGCTATCCCTAAGTCGCCGTCAATTTATTCGCCCTATAATAAGGAGTTTTTTGATCGCGAGGCGTTCATTAGCCGCTACAATTATGTGCTTGATTCGATGGTCCAAATCGGCAAGCTCAAAAAGGAACAAGCCGAAGAAGCCAAGAAAGTAGACGTTTTGGCAACCGTTCTACCTCAGCAAACTAAGTACGCCGGTATCAAGGACCCTTATTTTGTCCTGGCTGCCAAAAACGAGTTAACTGCCCGTTTCGCGCCCAGCGGTTCGTCCACCAAGGCTAAAATTGGTGGCTGGAAGGTGATAACTACACTGGACCTTGGCTTGCAAGCCGAGGCCGAAAATCAAGTTAATAAGGGTCTGGCGCAGGTTAGGCGCCAAGGCGGGGATGTGGCCGCTTTTGTCGCCGAGGACGTCCAGACTGGCCAAATGGTGGCGCTGGTTGGTGGGGTTGATTTCACTAACCCCGAATACGGCCAGATTAACTACGCTCAGACAGCTCTGCCACCGGGATCCAGCTTCAAGCCCTATGATTATACGGCTTTGATAGAACATGGTAACGCCGGCGCTGGCTCAGTTTTATATGATATTGTCGGCCCTCTACCTGGTTACCCGTGTACCAACAAGGCCCATCCCAGGTCCGGTGGTAACTGTCTGCAAAATTACGATTTTCGTTCGCCCGGCCCAGAAAGCTTGCGCTACGCGCTGGCTGGTTCCCGCAATATCCCAGCTGTTAAAGCCATGTTAATAACCGGCGTTGACAAAACCATTCAGACCGCCGAAGCTATGGGACTTCGCTCCGGTTACAAATGTTATGCCGATACCGCCCTGACCAAAACCACTCAATGTTACGGTGCCTCGGCCATTGGTGATGGTGCTTTTTTGCACTTAGATGAGCATGTCCATGGTTTTGCAACGCTGTCGCGAATGGGTGTTTATCTCAAGCAAACTTACATACTGGAAGTCAAAGATTCGGCCGACAAAACTCTTTACAAATGGCAGCAACCAACTAAAGAACCAGACCGCAAACAAGTTATTCGCCCCGAAACAGCCTATATTGTTACTGATATGATATCAGATCCCAAGGCCAGTTACTTGTCTGGTGGGCGGCCCAAGCCACAGCGTTACAACGGTTGGAATTTTGGTATTAAGACTGGCACCACTAACGACGCCAAAGACGGCTTGATGATGGGCATGTCAACCAAATACGCCGCCGGAGTTTGGGTCGGTTATCATACCAGGCAAAAAGCCATGAGCGGCTTTATGGAAAATATGACCCAACCAATTCTGACCGGCTGGATGAACAGCGTTCACAAAGACATCAAGCCGGTTAACTGGAGCCAGCCGCCGGGCATCCAGAGGCTGCCGGCCTTTGTAGTAACCGCCCACGTTGGTGTTGGTTCAGTTGAACCGAGTCCCAGTACTGATCTGTTTCCGTCCTGGTATAAACCGCGTGACGGCGTCTCTGCCGGTTCGTCCACCATTGATAAGGTTTCTAACAAAAAGGCCACTTCCTGCACACCGGCACTGGCTAAACAGACCATTTCTGGCAGCACCAGTGCCGAGAAATTCTCGGTTGACACTTTTTATGGCTCATTGGCAGCCGCCTCGGGGAATGCCAGCCAACAAGACGATGTCCATTCCTGCTCCGATGTTTTACCAGCCATAACTCTGACAATAAGCGGTAATACGCTGACCGCGGCAGCCACCGCTGGCACCCACCCGTTCGCTGACGCCAAATACCCACAATTTCCTGGCACTATAAATTTCATTGTCGATGGTAATGTAGTCAAGTCCTACAACGATTTAAGCGATTCGCCAGCCACCCGTTCATATGACTGGACCGGTTCCGGTGGTGTACATTCGGCAACTGTTCAAGTAATCGATAGTGTGCTTTATGAAGCTTCGGATAGCGGTACGCTTAATGCCAGCCAAGGCCTGACCTTTGACTCGGCCAAAGCCGACGGTGGCCAAACCAAGTTTAAATGGTCCGGCGGCGCGGCGCCTTATACAGTAACTAGAACCGACA
>Ga0076291_103_pt1 | contig 130491 bp, 138 predicted proteins | sample RifGroA2_FD_67978 | JGI IMG/M metagenome (GOLD analysis project Ga0076291, IMG submission 67978) | Candidatus Saccharibacteria bacterium GW2011_GWA2_46_10 | reverse complement strand
CAGGGCGGTGATGTAGTACTGCTGGCCGTCCGGACCATAGATTATCCGGTTGGTATAGGCGCAAGCTAGTAGTGGTCCCTGAGGCATGCCTTCCATGGCATTACCCGGGACATTGATGATGTTGCTTGGATTTCCGTGACAGACTAGAATGTCCGGGCTTGGTGCCTTCTGATAGATGCCACCGGCACTCCGAAAAACCTCATTGTTAGACATATTTCTAAAGAAAGCTCCTTCCGGCGGAGTCATAGGTTCTGCTTGCTTCAGTCCATAGATAGCTGTGGTAGTTCGTATATCCGGACTGCCATTGGTGTGTAAATATGTCAAAAGCGGGGTTGGGTATTGATGAAGCAGATAACCCTCGTTTGAGTTATCGCCAGTTACGCGAAACTGTTTAGGATCCTCAGGGGTTTTTACAACTATCTGAGGCGGGAAGGCACAAAGTACCGGTATGCTTGAGTCGTGAATCTCGACAGTTCGGCGGGCAGACTGAGGGATTATATTAATAGTCGATCTGCCGCTTGTGAATTTAATACAGTCCAAAACGGCATTGTTATTAGCATGCAAGCCAAGCCAGCCATATGACCGTAGATCTGCAACCCTTACTGTAGGATCGCCGGCAACCCTGTAAATCATGTCATCTTCCATGGGCAATGGTTTACCGGTAAAGTCCCATAGCCGCATAGTGTTTGGGATCATCTGAGCTTTGTTACGCACATTCAGATCATCTAGTTCACCCCCGGTAATGGGATAAGCGTTTTGGCTGTAAAAATAATATTGTTGCTGCTCGCCTTGTCTATAAACTGCAGTGCCGTGACCCGGTGGATGGTCTCCAGGATTCGGATAGCCAACCTCATAATCATGAATTTCACTTGTCGCAACTGTCGCGGTTGGCTCTTTGCCCCAAGTTTTTGTATCTTCTGCTGTCCAATTATTCTTGTGCTTAATGTACCAAAATACGCCTCCAACCTTCCTGTATACATGGCTTTCTTGTGACATGACTATATCGGTCTCACCAACCTTGTCGTGTGGCGTCAACTCAGTCCCACCCGGCGACGGCGCAGTATTTCCGCCCGAACTCGACCCACCACCATTCCAAACCACACCCGTACCATTTATGTCTATATAGTTATTTGCTTGAACTATTCTATCCGTCCTTGGGTTACCATCAAGTCTCTGGTTAAATTCTGAGACCCTAACTTTGTAACCGCCACCTTCTTGAGGAAATACCTCTTCAACAAACGCAACGTGAGTACTGTTCCACTGAGCTATATCCCCGGTTTCAGGCGTACTATCCACTGTATACCCAGCATTTGCAGCACCAGTTTCCCATTTATCAGCATCCCCCCACCCTGAAATATCTTTACCAAATTCTTTAGCAACACGCCATGCTACATAAGAAGTACAGTTTCTAAGATCATACCCCCATTGATCTCGAAAGTAATATTGGCCGTCGTCAGTAGTTTTAGAGCTACAGTCAAATTCTGCACTTTTATTGTCGCATGTAGCCTTGTCTGTATACCCCCAAGTAATCATGTCCTTCGCAGGGGGCATTGCAACATGAACTGCGTCGGGATACCAAGGATAACCACTGATGTCTGCAGCCTTAGAGGACTTTGGGATACCTAAGAACCCTAAAGCAACCAATGATAGAGCAGCAAGCCTTCCAATCTTACTCTCGAGAGTAAAATTAGCAATGTTACTCATGGTGATGTCAAATCTTTCTGGCGATTTCATCTTACTCTCCTAGCCCGCCGTTAATTATTTTCACCTGGCTGCAAAACTTGGAATAACATTATCAAGAAAAGCCCCATGATCTAGAGAGTTGTTGAATGATACAAAACTAAAGTAGTAAAAATGGCCCTTCAGCTTAGCTTCAAGATCCCTTCCTGCATTAAACACATTTACGTGAGTCTCGTTTTGATTTTTTTCACAACTAAAGACTGTTCCCTTATACTCTACAGTCGGTAATCCATTGACCTTATCCTGCTGAGACAACAAACTACAGTGAGGACTTTTATCAACTATCTGTAGACTGCTGTTTACAACCTTCACATGCCAGATGTAGTCGCTTGTTTGCACAGACTCCCCCGATTTTAACGGAGTTCCTTCGCCCTCGTCTTTTACTACTTGAAACATATTATTACCTGAACTATCCCTATAAATAAATTGAGATGGGAACGGGCCACCTTTTGAGTCTTTATACCATCCTTCTGGTAAACGTATAGAAAATGAAGCTAAATTATGAGTGCGATTATAGTCCCGCGTTTCACAAACAACCCTCGTTATCAATCCCAGTTTATTCCGACTGCCATAACTGTCAAGCAACAGCATTTTATTTTCTACAAAACTACAACAAATTTATGAGGAACATAAGTGGCCGGAGCCACCTAGTGCCTTATCATTACTGTTGGCTGTATTACAGAGTTCGATAATTGATGAGAACGGCAAACTAGTCGATATTTTGTTTGCAAGCTCTAAATCATTTAGCGCCTCAGTTACAAAACTTTTTAATATTTTCAAGTATTCTTCAATTTTTGACATCGAATTTATCGCGTTATTATCAGTTATCCAACCTTCGTAGTTATCACCTTGAGTGTCTAATCTGAATACAATGCGCAAGTACTTTCCGCTTGTCTTGTATCCATACTGAATTTTGTATTTGGATGAGGAAAGATTTTGATAAAATACTGCAAGATTGAAGTCCGACGATCCTAAATATTTGAGATCATTTACTCTAGCACGATACACAAATACCTCGTATCCTGACTTTGTGCCGAATTTGTATTTGAGCACATCAGAAGACGGATAAAAATCGTTTAATACAAACGATGGTAGCTTCGAGTATTTAAAGTCATGGTTTACATTAGAGCTATAGGCTCTATAAGTGTTCGCGTATGGTTGGATATTCTTCAAATAAGCAATTTCGTCAGGATTTAAATCCTTTTCTTGTATACAGTCGTCATAGACGTTACCCGATGCACCCCACGCATCAAAAATCATGCAGGGTGTCATTCGACCATTTCTTGTTTCATAAAGACTATCGCCATGTCCGTCTGGATAAACCCTTACAAGTTTTCGTATTTTCTCAAGTTTACCGTTCCGACTGTCATCAAAAAACACGTTTATGTAAACGTATGGAGAAATTCTCTCATCCGCCGACTCAACAGCAATACTGCTATTGACTGCATTATTAATCATACTCAAAAACCTATCCTGATATTTATATGAAGTATCAAGATCGGATTTTTTTACACAACCGACTATAAGCTCAAGCCCTTTTTGAGCACCATCATTACTACCCAATATGGCAGTGCCTGTAGCTCCTTTGCTTAACTGGCAGGCAATAGTGTTGCTATGGAATTCAACAACTGCTACCTCATAATCTGAATAAATTGTGGGTATAGATGCTGTAAAATTACTTGCTTTCATAATTTTTACGAAGGTGTCTATCATCGCATTAGTTTTTTCTTTATCGGGCTGATCATGTTTACTAACATCGACACTCTTTACGGTTGGGTTAGGAACGAGTACAGCCCTGCTGAATACTGGACCGCCATACACAATCCACCATAATTTGTCTAACTTTTGATTTTCTATTTTAGTTTTATCAATCTTTTCAATTTGCTTTGATAATTCATTTATAAATTCTTGTGGGTCGTTAGCTATGATTGGTTCTGCGCTAATCGAGTATGATTTATCTGTTTTTGTATCTGTATCATTTATTGTCGAATTGCGATCTGGCCCACTGCTGGTAAGACCGAAAATAGCAGTAGTTATTCCGGCAATAATAACTACTGAGATAGTAATTGCCTTTTTCCTATCGAGGTTTTTAATTCTTGTAACCAGATCGTTTAAAGTCTGCTTCTTCATATCATGGATTATAGCCTAGGAATAGCAGCGAAGCATGAGCAAAAAATTACAACACTTCCAGATATCAATTTCTAATCACTAGAAAACGGAGGGAGTATAACCATAACAGAACTATGCTGTAGCATAGTTCTGTTATGGATTGTGTCTGATTTGTGCGATAGCATAGTTTTGTTGATGATGAGTTAGGTTGTAAGAGTAGTGATAATAAATAGTGAGAAAATATAGGGACTGGGGTTGTGTTTTTGGGAAAAAAGATTTTAAGCATTAGCAATTTTCTTTTTTACAACTTTGTGGTAAAAGTATAGTAATTCGAGCGTGAGGTGGGCTGCCACGCCGAAACTTTCACCTGCCGAAATTTCGAAGAAATTTTTGCAGGCAATGGAAAGTTTTTGCGGGCAAAGCCCGAAGACAATAATTAGGATAGGTTAAAATATAGGTATGGATTCCCCTGCCCACATGGTAACTCCAGAAACTAGAAATCGTCTGTTTGCTCAATTCGACAGACTGCATCTGCCGGATTTCGGCAAAGTAGGAAAGTTTGCCAGCATGGTTGGCGTAGCTACCGCATTTGCGGTAGCTGGAATTGGCAAAGCCCAAGCCCGAGAACAAATGCCGAATAAGGCCAAAATCGGGGCGGAGATTAGCGCAATTGATACTGGTTTTGAGAACAGCAATGATTTAATTTTCAGTCCACTCGCGCAAATTAAGGAACAAGCTACAGAGCTTTCAGGGCCACAAGTCCAGTTTTTTAACGTTGTAGCTTTAGATAACCCACAAAATACAGTCAACCCCAAGATCGAAGATTTCATTTCTGGCCTTCAGTATTACGCAAGAGAACATGGCGATGGCCTAAGGGTTAGGGTTGCGCAGTCAGATGGCCAGTATGAGGCCCCTCTAATAAGAATAGGTATGACTCAGTCAGAGATTATTTTTGATAATCGAAACAATAATGCCTTGAAAGTCATTAAAGCCGTTACTGATAGAATTGCGGAACTTAAATTCGCTTTTACAGATAGAATAAATGTTGGGTTGATTGAAGGTAATATGGGTGGTGGATGTTTTCTGCTTCCGATTGGCGCAGCAAATCCAGGAAATCTAGAGATTATTAATATCAGTACAAGTGACACACCTTGCCCAACAAGCAATTCACCAAATGGTTTTAGTGCACTTAACGTAGTAACAGCGCAGGGTTTAATCTGGATTCCACGCATAGGAAATTTCGTAAAAGATCCACTTGATACAATGTCCGATCTTTCCCTTATTAACTCACGTAGTTGGGCTTGGGCACTTACAAGATTTAACCATTCCAATACCTATGGTGTCCCTGAAAGCGGAGACTGAAGCGGGCTCGAAATTTGCTGGTTTTAAAAACTGTCCACAGCCCGAAGGTGATGTATGTAAAGTTCCAATGACCGAAGAGCAAAATATTATTGCCGAGTTTATAAAGACTGCTACCCCGCCGCCGCCAAAAACTTCCACTTTAGTAGCTAAGATTATAAAGGGCAAGAAGAAACTCGGGAGTAGAATTGAAAACTTTGACGGTAGCGGTGCAATCTATTTTAAGAATAAATTATTCAAACCCTATACGACAAATAAAATCGGACAGCTAGTAATGTTAGAATTTAAGGCTGACCAAAGTTCCTTCGTCAGTTACGTCAATGGTTGTAACCGACCTCCTGGACGTAAAGGCGACTCGATTTTGACACTATCGATTAATTGCTGGAAGAGATTTGCGTTATTGTTCCAGTTATAATCAGTTGTCGAAATCATGAAGAGATAGAATGAACGCTCGCCAGCAGCAAATACGAACCTGCCTTTCAAATCCGCTGATTTTCCGGCTGTTTCGCCGGCACGGTAATCAGCCTGCCAAATGTTTTTTGTAATACCTTTGGTCGATTTAGCAGAGAAGTCGCCCATTTTAATGGTTAGATTGCTGGGAGTATATGTCTGGACAAATTTAACCAGAGGCTCAGTGACGGTCTTATAGTCTTTATCTGATTTATTGGTTAAAACTTTGCCTAACTGCTGTAGATAATCTGAATTCGTTGCGAGAGCGCTTTGATAAGAAGAAGCTGCCAGAAAGCTTGTACTATACTTCTTGCTATCTTTGGTTTGACTATGTACAAAATCAACAACCGTTGAGCCCAGTATCGTGTGTTCAAAATACTTTTTAAGCTCTACTGGCTTGTCAAAGGTCATGGAGGCGCCGGACAATTTACTGGTAAGCTTATAGTTTTCTAGCTGCCTGTAATGGTATCTATTTAATTGTGTTGAGAAAAATAATGTATATAAAACGAGGTAGATAATAGCGCCGACAATTGTAGCCAAAATAATTATGCCGACAGTTTTTTTGTCGGTACTAAAGCCCTTAATTTTTTTAAAGACCAGGTACATCAAAAGAAGTAGCCCGACTGGCGGTAAAAGTAGGCTAATTAGGTACCACCAATTTATAGATCGAAAGAATGGTAAAATGGCTGGCTGAGTTGCTATGGTTGGTTGAATTATCTGCTGTGGTGGCATTATTTTCTCCTACAATTTATTCGCATATAACCCTCCCGAAATAATTTACTCCAAACCCGAATACATCGAAGTTCGGTAATTGCATTAAGCCACAAGGTACAGGAATGATTGGTGGAGGTGGATAGAATGGCGGCGGTGCAGGCTGAGGTATAGGTTCCGGAGGCAACGGATCCCAGCAGCCAAAAATAGCACAAAGATCTAATGGCGCTGGTACCGACCCGCTTCCGCCACCGCCTGGGTCGCCAGAAAAACCGCCAGTACCGGTACTTGTACCTTGCTCTATTTTTGTACAACCTGGACCTGTTGGGCTATAATCGGGCGGTTGAGGGCTACCTTGATACAAAGGCGCACAACTAACAGAATTTACAGGTACGCATTCTACACCCGTCCTGGCTGGATCAGTTGCCCGGTTATAAAAGCCGGGCTGACAGTAAGAAGCCAAATTGCCTGGTTGTTTGGCCAACTCGTTATTGACATCTCCTGCGGTAATGCCGTTACAGGCGGGGTTGTTAGGATCAACCTGGAAACCAATGCCACGAGAACTGTTGCCAATTAGAGCTGTGCAACCATTTGGCAGATCCCTAAATTCGCCGCCAAACTGACTGTTGGTACAATCTCCCCAGCGGTTTTGCCAGTTATAAACGGTGCATACCAGGTCTCCGCCGCCACCTTGGGGGGCATTGTTGTCTTCGCCTCCGCCTCCGCCACCACCGTCGCAGTTGGTTTGGCAACCGGGGTCGTTGTATTCGTCGGTGTCGTTGGGATCGGAACAGCCCGGGTCGGCCATATCAATACGGCACCAATAGGCGTTTGCAGAGAGTATCATTGGTCTGAAGCGCATATTCCGGTGCCAGATTGCTGGAGGGATCAATGTTGAAATCACCACCGCCAGTGGTAGTACTGGAATCCATCCGTGCCTGCAAGCGTTTGGTGGCGTTGCCGGATTTGGCCGTGACGTCAATGACCGACTGGACATTAACAAACTTAACCGGTTGGGCCGCGCCGTCGTTGCCTTTAATTTTAACCACCGCCTTGTCGTAATAAGGCGAGAAGCGAGCATAGAAATAGGCAGCCGTGGCGCCGCTGGGCAATTCATTAATGACAACATTGCAGTCGTAGTCGGCACTGCCGGAAAAGCCTCCGAGATTCTTAGATACGCAATTAACCGACTGTAAGCCGCTGGCCGAATTGTATGAAACGCTGTTGCTGCCGCCACCGGTCTGCGGATATAGATAGAAGGTCTTAGACGCAGCCTGGACACCGGATATATCGGCGTTGGCCGGGATCGGGTAAAGCGTAACTCTCAAAACTGGAGAGTATTTGCTATTACTCCAGACCGTTTCATCAAACAAGGTTTGGCCGTCGGCATTGGGTACAAACTGGTTATGCTCGGCGTTTGTCGATTGCCAAGAGAACAGCAGGCTGGACAGCGGCGCCGATGTAGTGATTTTGACTATCTGCGATTTATAAGGCGGCAAGTCCTGATAAAAAAGGCTGGTCGGTGTGGGATCGATCAGTAGGCAGGTGTAATTGGTGGCATCGTCAAGTTTTGAGGCACTGGCCAGTGGCGCACCTTGTTTGAGCAGATCATCGCATTTGGTGGCCGAGACGTTGGCACTGGGGTCGGCTAGCAGGGTCTTTTTTATATAAGAAATGGCGTCGTTAATACCCGACTGGGCGGCATAACCTGCGGCGGTGGATTGCTGGTTGGACGAAGTTGATTGCAGCGAGCGGTTCATGACTTTGGTGAAGCCGATGGAGAGCAATGTCAGCAAAAGCACCAGCACAAAGACTACGACTACGGATGTGAGACCAGCTTGGTTACGTCTTTGAAGAGGTCCGACCTTGAAAAAAGATAGGTAAAACTTTGTAGTTTTCGTTAGAGAATTCTTTGCTTTTCCCAAGGTCGGACCTCCCAATAAAATTGGCATAAGCATAATTATAACCTATAGACCTCGGCTAACGGTTGTGGTCTGTGAATTGACCGAACAGAATTGGGTAGAGGTTAGATTGGCGTCGCAAGTAACATTCTCGACCCCCGGGTTCGTTAGTACATCGTCATCGCCGTAAGCTACCTTGACGTCTAGGTTCCAAAGGTCGGTCACATTGCCGCCGGCAGCATCCTTGGCTGGGGTCAGATTGAGCTTGGCCAGACGCATTTTATTGCCCAAAAGTTCGGTTGGATTATTGAGCGAGACGGCGCCATCGCCAAACGGGCTGTTGCAGCCGGTGCTACCCGGCAGGCTGTCGCGCAGCAGGCCAAATTTGCTTTGATTATCGTGATCGGCTAAATCGACTTTTTGGTAGAGATTAAATGTATAACGAATGTTGCCGAGGCAGAGGAACTGGCTGGAACCATCGCCCGTAGCTTTGGCCGTCACAATAGTTGGTGCAAACTGGATATCGGCGGTCAGTTGGGTCAGAATCTGCTGGGCCACGGCCTGAGTTTGGGTCAGGCTGACGCCTTTGTAATAAACTTTGCCGACGCCCAGAAAACTAACCAGGCCGACCAACAGGACTGCGGCAAAAACCGCTGTGGCTATAGTCAACTCTACCACTGTAAAACCAGATGTAGCTTTAACCGTTTTCAGTTTTCCGTTCACAGTACGTTTTCGGTGGTCTGTTTTCTGTTTTCCATGGTAAACAGTAAATAGTAAACGCAAAGTAAACAGTAAATGGTGAATGGTGAATGGTTTGATTGTCTTTTGTTTACTACTCATTGTTTAACTCGGTAGTTTATAAGATAGCTTTAGTTGATCTTGGCCGGAACCGCTGGAATTGGACACCCAGGAAGTGGTAGCTGAAAATACTTTACTGGTATCGTCATAAGTGATTGAAATTGAGTACTGTGTATCGTTGAAATTGAGGCATTTGGAATCCTGGGCACCAACTTGCTCGACGCTGCCATCATTTAAAATACAATATGCCTGATCTGATTTATAGGTCTCCAAAATAGGATTATTGGTGTTGTAGGCATTGCGGATACGTTCGATTTGGCCCTGGGTAATTGACAGAGCTTGAGTCCTCTGGGTCGTACTAATGCCCACATTGAGGTTGTGGTTTGACATGGTGACAGCCAAGGCGATGGCCGAGCCGATTAAAACGATTGATAGCATAACCTCGATAATCGTGTCGCCAGAGGTGACACGCGGAAGACGGAAGACGGAAGACGAAAGACGGTATTTGTCTTGCTTATTGATTATTGTTTTTTGCTTATTGTTCATCATGTGCAATTAATGAATTTAAGTTCGGTGGTTACGCCGGTTGGCTGACTAGTGATATCAATCTGGGCTCGGCGATTACCTGACGGGCTCTCGAAACAAATTCTCCAGACTTTCGAATCGGTTGGCGCCTGGCAACCTGTGCCTTCGATGCAATTTTTTACGCCACTGGTGTCATGTCCGGCTGACTCATAATTATAGGCTTTGGCGACCGAAGTCTGCACGCCGCTGCCGGTCGTCGGTGCTTCGCCGCTAAAGTCTATATAAAAACTAACCAGATTACTGGCTAGGCTGGAGCCGTCGATGGCTTCGATGTTCGATGAAATTATTTTCACGTCACTGGCCAATTTGAAGCTAAAGGTCAGATCTGTACCTTCGGCAACTGCTGGCGTTGGGTTAGCCTCAGCTAGGCTGGTGGACGGGCCGAGCGGATTATTACCGGGGCCGTAAACCTGGCGATTACCCAGCACTTCATAAAAATATAGGTTGCTGGCACCGGTCGGCACCTCCACGGCCGTGCCAACAACCAGACAGTCTTGCTGCCCCGTGCCACCGCCTGAAGGTGTTAGAATGGCCCGCGCTGGATTACCGCTGACTATACAGGTATAACCCTCGGTATTAAAGAATTGGCTCGAGCCGACGCCGCGAATACGGGTGGCTATTTCGGAATTAGTATCTTGCATGCTCTGTTCAAAGGCGGTGCTGTTACTTTGGCCGCTGAACATCACCACCCCGCTGACAAAAATTACGCCGGAGATTGCTAATACAATTAAGACCTCAATAACTGTATACGCTCAACGTATTACATATACGCCTCGCTCGCTTCGCACCTTGGCTTCCTTGAACTTTGCTCAAGTACAAGGCCCACAGCCTAGATAACATGGGTTCAGTATAGCATAAGCGGATAGGGGTAGACCCCTATAAGTTCTGGCAGTCGGCTGACAGCAAAAGACTTACCCGTACTTCAATCTATTATTGAAATATTTAAATATAGAAATATTTCGATGTTGGGAATAAAAAGCCTTTATTAGTATATAAAGTGGTGTGCAAATAATATGTAAAGAGGCGTGCAAGGCCAGATTTATGTTAGTAGCTGTTCGTACCAATCGGTAATTCCCTGCCCAAAAAGCAGCACTATGAAGGTGGCGGCGATTAAAAATGGCCCGTATGGAATTTTGGTAGTTAGCTTTTTGTTTTTGCTAACTAGGCCCGGCAGTGCGAACAACAATCCTAAAATTGAGGCAAAAAAGATCATTAATAAGCTGTTAATTGGTATAGCCAGCAATGTGCCTGTAACTAAACCGAGACTAACGTCACCACCGCCGATATACTTGTCCGATAAGCTATAAATTAAGAAAAATATACCGCTAGCCACTGCCACCGCCCCGAGGAGGTTAAGTAGCGCCAGCCACTTATCCGGCTCATAACCAGCGATATAAACTACCCGGCCAGCGGCGGCTACCAAGAAAGTTGGATAAACCAATTTATTTGGTAGTAACAGCCAGCGCCAATCGTAAACAGCCAGTGCTAACAGGCCGACACTAGCGGCCAGCCAGCTAACAAATAGAATCCACTGTCCCGGCTCGTTAAAACTTGTCGGCCATAATAAATACGAAAGAATAAAAACGGTTGCCATGATAAGTTCAACTAGCGGGTATTGCTTGGAAATCGGTTTTTGACAGTAGCGACAGCGGCCTTTTAGCATTAGCCAAGAAAAAATCGGAATCAAATCTTTGGCCGACAATTCGTGCCCACAATGTACACATTGACTACGAGACTTTACCCAGTCTTTATTTTTATGTATCCGCCAAACCAGCGCATTAACGAAACTCCCCAAACAAAGTCCCAACACAGCCAAAACAAAAATAATCATTCCTTTAAGTATATATACAATCAGAAATTACCAAGCGAGCACCTATTTTTCCAAGCCTCCGCCGAACCCTGATTAGATGTTGTCAAAACTAAAGCGGGCTTGGCTGCCTTCGGCTGTTTGACGAGAAGATTAGCCGGTGGCTGATTTTCGAGAAGTTCCGAAGGCAAGCTCGGTTTTGACTAACAGCTACTCACGGTGAGAAGGCGCTTGCAAAAATATGGTGCGAGCGCTAGCCGTTATCGACGCAGTAGTAAGTGTTGCTTCGTTCTAGAGCAATTGTCAGGGCATACTGTTTGGATGTGGCTGACGCGCCGGTGGCGCCCTGTGGTGGACGGTCACCGTTGCAAACGGCGCCGACGCTGATCCAGACATTGCCAAGCGACCAGGCCGGCAAAGTACCGGTATTGGCATAAAAAATAGTGGTGTCGCTGCCGGAAGTTGGATCCTGAATATTAACCTTGCCATTAATGTAGCGGTTGTGCCAGTCATAACAGCTCTGGTTATTGTTATTGGCAGTGGCGCAACTTGTAAAGTTGCCGTTTACGCCCACCCAAGGATAAGCACCTTGATTGTTGGCCGAGAATGAACCCAGTTCGGAGCTTAAGCGGTTGGCTACACTTTGTCGTTTGGAATCACGGGCATTGCGCTGCAACTGCGGCACAGCGATGAAGACTATTGACAGTATCAAACCGGCAATTGCCAAAACGATCAGGACTTCAATAATAGTAAACCCAGTGGAATCGACTTTGCCGGTTCGCTTTTGGCGAACATTCCACAAGGCAAGCCCACTAGTTCTTTTTTTGATAAAATTTTTCATTAAAATATGCCCCCCTGGGAAATACGTTGGTGAATGCTTATGCTTATATGATATTACATCTGCTTGAACTTGCAATCTTTATATTTTGACGAAATTCTTACCGGCCAGCGAGTAAATTGGCAGCAGCACGGCAGCCACGATTATCAGAGCGATGATACCAACCGTAATCATCAGCACCGGTTCAATTACGGTGGCAATCGATTTTATTTGATTATCAACCTCTTTTTCGTAATAATCGGCCAGTTTGCCAAGCATGGCATCCAACGAACCAGATTGCTCGCCAGTGTGAACCATGTTGGGCACCAACTCCAGAAAATGCTTATCGCCAGCTAAGCTCTCACTTAAAGCCTTGCCGCCCTTGACCTCCTCGGCGGCCCGCAAAATAGCCGCCTCGACGTGGACATTGCCGATTGATTTGGAGGTTGTGTTGAGTACTTGAATCAGTGGTACACCGCTGGCCACCAGCGTCGAAGAAACTCTGGCGAAACGGGACATGTAAAGCTTCATAAACAGCGGCCCGATGCCCCAGGCTCGTAGTTTGAATTGATCATAGAACAGTCGGCCAGGCCGCGTTCGTACCCAGCGCACCAACAGGAAAATGCCACCGCCAAAAGCCAAAATTATTAACCACCAGAACTTCAGCAGAAAATGGGAAAGAGCCAGTAGCAGTTTGGTAATAACCGGTAATTCGACGCCGGGCAGGCCAGCATAGAGGCTTTCAACTTGGGGCAAAACGGAAGTCATCAAAAAGACAACTACACCAACCAGAACAATAATGACCAGAAATGGATATAACATGGCGCCGCGCAGGCGCGCGACAATCTCGGCATCTTTTTCTTGCTGGTTGGCCAAGCGTTCCAAGCTGACATCAAGTGTGCCGGAAGCTTCACCGGCAGCAATCAGACTAGTATAGACATCGCTGAAAACTTTCGGGTGGGCGGCCATGGCTTCGGCTAAAGAGGAGCCGGCTTCGACATCGTTAATGATCTTAGCGATGATTGGCTTGAGTTGCTTGTTGGAAGTTTGCCCCCGAACTGCGTCTAGGCTTTGAACCAGCGGCAGGCCGGAATTAACCAGCGTGGACAACTGACGCGAAAAAATAACCATATGTTTGGCCGGAATGCGGTTGAATAGTAAGCGCAAACCCTCGTCTTTTTTAGGCACAATCTCTAGTGGCGCCAGACCGCGCTCGGTTAAAAGTCTAGCGGCCGCGGCCTCGTTTTCGGCCTCCACATCGGCCGTTATTTTCTCGCCGGTTCTAAGGTTGCGGGCTGTGTAAGTAAAGCTCTGCATCAAGCGTCTCCTACCGTCGGCGCATTAACCATTATCCATTTACCATTAGCCGAATTATTAACCATTAACCATTTAACAAATGATAAATGATACTTAATTGGTAAATGTGAATTGGTAAATGATAAATACAATGACGTAGTCATTTAGGTCCTCATCAGTCGGTCTAATTCCTCGACGTCAACGGCGTAGTTGCGGGCTTCATCATAGCTGATAATGCCCGAATGTATTAGATTGACCAAAGTGCGGTCCATGCTCTGCATACCATAGTCGGCGCCGGTTTGAATGACGGCCTCCAGTTGATAAGTTTTGCCTTCGCGGATGATGTTGCGTACCGCCGGCGTGGCGATCAAAATTTCGGTAGCCACGACCCGACCGCCACCCAGCGCTGGAATCAGACGCTGTGAGCAGATAGCCATTAAAATGTTAGCCAGTTGCGCTCTAACCTGCGGCTGCTGATGTGGTGGAAAGACATCAATCATCCTATCAATGCTTTGAGCCGCCGAATTAGTATGTAAAGTAGCAAAAACCAAATGGCCAGTTTCGGCAATGGTAATGGCGGCAGCAATGGTTTCCAGATCGCGCATTTCACCGATTAACACCACGTCCGGATCCTCACGCAAGCTGGAACGCAGGGCGGCCGAGAAGCTGTAGGTGTCATAATGGACTTCGCGTTGGACAATGATCGATTTTTTAGATTGATGGGTGTACTCAATCGGGTCTTCGACAGTAATAATATGTAGTGGGCGCTCGCTATTTATTTTCTCGATTAGAGCCGCCAGGGTTGTTGATTTGCCCGAGCCGGTTGGGCCAGTAATAAGCACTAACCCCCGCGGATAGGCGGCGAATTTGCTGATAATTTTTGGCAGTCCCAGCTGTTCGACACTCTTAATTTCGTTAGTAATCAGGCGCATAGCGGCTGCCAAATTGCCCCGCTCGTGGAAGGCATTGACCCGAAAGCGACCCAGATCACCAAAAGCGAAGCTAAAGTCAAACTCTTTGTCGCGTAGCAGGATTTGTTTTTGGTCCTCATCCAAAAGCGAAAAGACCAGAGTTTCGACCAATTGTTCGCTCAAGGCCGGCGCGCCCGGCACCGGCGACAAGACGCCATCAATCCGCAGGATCGGCGGCAAACCAACCTGAAGATGCAAATCGGACGCTTTCTTCTTAACAACGTCTTCTAGCAGAAGTTCGATTTTAATATTTTGTGATATTTCAGCCACCCCTAGTTCCTAACTATCAGCCGAAGCCACCCTATTTACTTCCATAATACTTGTCAGGCCGGCCAGTACTTTGAGATAGCCGTCCTGTTTCATGGTTATCATGCCCTGGCTTTGCGCCACCTTTTGGATCATCGTAGAAGTGGGCCGTTTGACAATCAGGTCCTGGATAGCCTCGGTTACCTCAAAGACCTCATAAAGTCCCATTCGTCCTTTAAAACCCGTTGGATTATCGGGCGTCGGCCTGGGCTTAACCAAAGTATAAGCGTTTTGCGTCGCCAGAGGCAAGTTCTGATAGCCAAGATCAACACCAACTTTGGCCACCTCGGCTGGCGTTTTGGGTAAGATGGCACCAATAGTCTGCTGAATGGCCACAGTCTCGGCTTTAGTCGACTGGTAAGTTTCGCCGGGGATAACTTTGCGTACCAGGCGCTGGCCAAGGACTGTGCGAACGGTTGAGGCAATTAAAAACGGCTCTACGGCCATATCAAGTAGGCGCGGCAAAATGCCAGCCGCCGAGTTGGTATGCAGCGTGCTAAAGACTAAGTGTCCGGTTAAAGCGGCCTGCACCGCCAGGTTGGCCGTTTCTTTGTCGCGAATCTCGCCAACCATTACTACATCGGGGTCTTGGCGCAAAACCGAGCGCAGCCCGGAAGCAAATGTCAGGCCGACGTCTGGATTAACCTGGATTTGATTAACGCCCTCCATTTTGTATTCCACCGGGTCTTCTAGCGTCACAATATTAATAGCGTCGTTTTTGATGGCTTGGATCATGGCGTACATGCTGGTGGTTTTACCGGAGCCAGTCGGCCCGGAAGTCAAAATCATGCCATGCGGTTGAGCTAACGCCCGTTTGAGCATTCGTAGTGCCCGGCCGTTATAGCCCATTTCTTCAAACCGTAGTGCGGTGTCTGATTTATCAAGCAGCCGCAGCACCACCTGCTCGCCCCATACCACCGGGCTGATGGCCACCCTAAGGTCTATTTCCTTGCCAGCGGCTTTGATGGTAAATTGACCGTCTTGCGGTATACGATGCTCATCAATTTTTAGATTGGATAATATTTTTATGCGAGAAATTAGCGGCGCCTCGTTGGTCTTGGGCAGGCGCATAATTTCGCGCATTACGCCGTCGACGCGACAACGAATTTTCAGTTCTTTTTCCAGCGATTCGATATGGACATCGCTGGCATTGTTGTTGGCAGCGTAGTCCATGATGGCACTGAGCGCCCGGCTAATGGGCGAATCCTGAACAATAGTTTGGCTAGCCTTGTCGGTGGTTGATGGGGTCTCAGCACCGGCAGCCGGCTGGCCAACGTCGAGCATCGAAGTTAGCCCGTGTTGGAGCCCCAACTTGCCGAACTGCTCTAACACCCTTCTAATGCCCGACTCACTGGCGGCATAAGATTTTATCGGCCGGCCGATTTTAGAAGATAAAAAGTCAACGGCCTGAAGGTTATCGGCATTCAGCATGGCTACCACCAGATAGTTTTGCATTTCGCCAATCGGTACGGCCATGTACTGCTCGGCGATATCTTTAGGCAGCAAACTTAAGGTTTTTTCGTTAACGTGGATTTTGCTTAAGTTAACATATGACAGACCATTAACTTCGGCCAGGGCTTTGGTTAACTGCTCGTCGGTTATCCGGCCAGAGTCTATCAGGAAGGTCAGGATTGGCTGCTTTTGGCGGGCGGCTTTATCTTTTAGTTGATCGAGCTCTGGTTGAGACAAAAGTCCGCCAGCTACCAGAGTTTCCTCGACCTTGAGTTGGGTGTCAGGCGATAAAATACCCATCACGCGCCTCCTATTGGGTTGGGTTGAAAGGGGAAGTATTTTTGGTATTACCAATTTGTATCGGTTGAGTCGGATCCAGGGCATTACGATTAAGAAACGTGCTGTAGGCGGGATCGTTTTTGACATCTGGGAAGCTAGGCTTGATGGCCTCAACTACCGGTACTTTACTACGGCTGGATGGGGCGTTAAAGACCATGCTGGAAACTGTCAAGGCAATGATTGCGGCAATCACCGCCGCCGAACTAATTAAGATTATTTCCCGGCGTCTCATTTGACCTCCTTGGTGCCGCTACTCAAAATTTTAGCCGGCTGGAAATAGGTTGTCACGCTAGCCGAAACTGACAGACTGGCGCTAGAGCCAGACAGCTGCAATTTGGTGATATCAAATGGTCGGATGGAGCGTTCCAGGTCGCGGACTAGATTCTGGGCGCCGCTGTAAGTCGTTAGGCCGCTAAGGCTTAAGGGTATTTCGACAGCCTGAGGGTTGGCGGTTGGTTGAGAGCTAATGGTTGCCGACTGGTCACTGCCGGCAATGCCTGGGTTACCGATCCGGTTAATCGTCATTATTTTAGTAACTGAAGAAATCAAAGCTGGGAAATCGTATTTAGCAGGCAAAGCATTCAGCACAATTCGACCGTTTTCACCATCCGGCGGAGCGGCATTAGCATCGGCCACATTCTTGCCGCCAATGGCGTTGGGATTGGCCGAGTTGAACGAATCGTACTGGGTTTTTAAGGTTTCTATCGTATCTAGGTTGGATTTGAGCTGTTTAACAGCTTCTTTTTTAGCGCTCAGGACCTGACGATGGTAGGCCGCCTGACTCCACAGCGCCTTAGCGCTCAAAAGACAAAATACACTCACTGCCACGGCTGCGGTAATCATCACCAACATGCGGGTCTGGCCGCGGTCTAAATTGAGCTTTTTAAAGTCGAATTTAGCTTTCATCCCATTAGACCTCAGCCTTCAGCAATAAAGTTAACCTAAAGCTAGTGCTGTACTTGCCATCCAACGTGCGATGATAAATGTAAGAGAGGGGTGAGGTGCTAACGGGATAGACCCCGTTAGAAGTCTGATTTGTTTTAAACAAATCAGAAGATGTCTTTGACATACTACTTCTAATCGGGGTCATCATTGCCCTCCTCCCTGACCGTTGAATAAGACGTTGGACGGATCATCGAGGACTGATCGAGTAGAAGTTAGTTTGGGGACATCGAGTTTCGGTGCCACGCTGTTACCGCTAGAATCTATGGCACTGCTGCTAAACAGCACCGCATCAAAAGTGACATTAACCGAAAAACTAGCTCGGCCTTCACCGATACCAAAGCTGCTAAGTACCACCGAGGGAAAGGCTGTCTTGGCGGTGGTGTCCGATCCTAAGCTATAGGTGGTGAACTTCAAGGTATCTACAAAGGTATTAACCGATTTTTGTGAATCGGCGGTGCCGTCAATCTGGATAGTGTCGGCCGTCAGATCAAGTGATAAATTACTCAAATTGACATTGCTGGGTGTGACTTCGGGCATATAGGTAAAAATTCGCGACACAGCATGCTTATTTTGATGCAGGCCGGATAAAGTGGTCAGTTGGTTTTGGACTGTCAAAATCCTATCTAGGTTTTCGGTGGCCGCTAATTTTTGACTGTAGCTAGTAATGTCTTTGTCGGTATCAGACAGCTGTTTTTTCTGGATACCATAAACCGTTAGCAGCATTAGCACAAAGATAGCGGCCGAGATTATGCTGACCAAAACCGCTGTGGAGGCCACCAGCCGACGAGATCTTTGCAGCTTGACGCCAGTTTGTTTGATGTCTGGCAGTAGGTTAAATTGAGCACGGGGTGCCATCACTCCATCCTTTCTGCTAAACCGACCGCTACCGCAAAATGGCTAGAAACTACCATGGCTTGATTTTGTTGAGGCGCCGGCACATTAACATTACGCCAGGCATTACCAATTTCTACATTAATGCCGAATTTATTGGCGATATAAAGCGGCAGTTCCGGCAAGGTCGAGGCGCCGCCGGTCACGATAATGCGGTCCAGTTTAGTATTACCATAACGTTCAGCGAAAAATTTGATCGACTTTTCTATCTCGGCTATCAGGCCATCTACCACACCAATGATAGCGGCGTAAACCCTTCCCTCTAACTTATCTTTGCCCAGGCCGAATTTAAGGACAAACTGCTGGGCTTGTTTGACATCAATCCCCAGATTTTGGGTGGCCGCCCGGACGATGTTTTGCATGCCGGTTGGAATGGCTCGCACTAAATGAGGCGTGCCGCCAAAACTAATCACCAGATCGGCACTAACACTGCCCACATCCAAAACCATCTGGGGTAGCGTGGCATCAACCGCCACAATCGCCCGGGCCAAAGCCATGTTATCCGGCTCCATAGCCATGACGTTTAGACCAGCAGACTCAACTAGAGCCAAGCGGGATTCTATAAAATCATTTGGCGCACTAGAAATCAGAACTTCTACTTTTCCGGCCTGGGCCGAGTTGCCAATCACCGCCCAATCGATTTTTGATTTATCCAGGGGCGTGGGGATATACGAACCGGCCTGGTAGCGAATAGTTTTTTCCAGTTCGGCCGGAACCATTTTGGGTATGTCAATAATGGTCGTAAATACTCGTTGCGAGGGGATGTTGACGGCTACATTTTTACTACTAATTCCGGTTTGCTTGACCAAGCGCTGCAGAGCTTGGGCGAAGCCTTGTTTATCAACCACGTCATAGCCGGTACCAACTGTGCTATCCAGCGTTATTTCGCCGTAGCGATCAAGGGTCTTAATCGGGCCAGGGCCTCTCAGTTGAACGGCTCGCATGCCAAAGGTACCAATATCCAGGCCAAAGAAGTCGGATCGCCCACCACTGAAAAATGCCATAATTACTCTGAATTATACATTAGCGTTATAGATTAACGCTAGGTTTTTACCATTATCCGTTCACGGTTTTCCATACGTTTTCTGTTTTCTGTTTTCAATGTAAACGGACCACGGTAAACGCATGGTGAACAGTAAACTGTAAACTGTAAAAGGCCTGCTAGAACACTGGAGGCAGGCTGATCAGGCTTTGGATTTTGTTGGTAGCAGCGCCGGCCGAATTGAAGAATCCGCCGCCAACTACCATTTCTGGCGTAAAGTTAAAGACTTCGGCAATGTTGCCACTGCTGGCTGTTTCTCCGGGTATGGCTGAGTTCACATCGCCGCTGCTCCGGACCAGATTAACTTTCTTGGCGATAAAGGCGCCGTTAATGGTCAGCTTATTGCGGCAGGCCGCACTAACATAAACATCGGTTGGCGGATCGGTTGAGTTCGTATGACAGGTCCATATAATTCCACCCTCAAAAGTCGACTTACATCCAAATTTCGGGTCATTTGGATCGTCTCCAGGCCCGGGATCAACACATAATTCTGGACCTGGAGCGGGTTGGGCAATATAAAGACCATCCAGCTGGCCAACATCATTAGCAATATAAATATTGCCTTTTACAACCAGTGTAAACTTGGGCACATTATCCACGTTATGGGCGCCGTAAGTAATATTTGATGAAATAAAGACGTCGCCAGAGACAAATAAAGTTATTTTCTTACCGGCGGCGATTGGCGAAGCTGCAGCAACATTGGTGATGCCACTGCCATTGATTAAATACTGGCCAGTGTTAAGAGCCGCAACGTCGTTAGCCGAGACGATAGTTTGAGGCGAAGATTGTTTAGTGCCGAAATAATCTGGAATGCAGTGTGTTTGGCGAACAGTGCCTTCCAAAAAGCCGCCCCAGAAGTTATTGGCCGTGATGGTGCTTTTGTTGGCAAAGCTGGTCTTGTTGTAGCCGGTTGTACCGGTCGAGAAACCGTAAGGTTCGCCGGCGCCGCTGCTGCCTTCGATAATTCCTAGCGCCAGCGCGCCGAATTCACTGCCGGCGCCTTTGGCTTTTTGGCTGTTGGCATCATATGTGCCAAAGCCCATGACGCCACCTTTGTATAAATTAGACGGGCCAGAATAGTCCGGCGCTTGGTAGGAACTATCCGACGGATTACATGATGATGGGCCCGAGTTGAAGCCTCCACCACTGAATGTATCGGCTCCATAAGCTTTAAAATACGGGCGAGTGTCGGCTGCTGCCAGACCAACGTTAACCAAGCTAAGGCTCAAAATATAAACTAGCGCAGTCAGGACTTTTAGTTTTTTGACCACCATATACATAAGCAGTATACATTTGAGCGCCAGCTTGGGCAATTAGTGGGCAATATCGCATATAGTTTCACTCTGTTGCATATTTTGCTATTTTATGTTAATTTATTTTTAAAGAACTTCTTTATGACAAAACCGGCGAAAATCCACCCACCTATGCAAACAATCTCTGCCCAGAGATTTATTGTTGGCATAGAAAATAGGGTTAGTCGAGCTGACTTCCGTCCTGGTAAGGCGCCTGGGCCGTTTAGAATGGTGTGGAACAGCTTCAGAGAGCCAAAGTGGAGGCGTGAATTCGTACCAGTTTATATTGAATGGCTGGAAGAGGAAACAGACAGAATGGTGGTGCCATTAGAAAATATAGATGAGGGTCCATTTGCGGCTGCAGGTTTAAGGTTTACCTTTATTAATAAATCTAGGAGGCCCGTGGAGGATACTCCCACAATTTGCATTAATGATACTGGTACTGTTTATGCCAAGCGCGGCGGAGAAAGAGGCGTGTGGCGAAAAGGTGGTTATTTTGTAAACCCACGCTCCTTAAAAGCTGAAGAAGCAGCAATTGTTGAACTCGGCTCAAAAGAGTATGCCTTACATAAGAAGGTTGAAAAAGAATCTTACCAAATTCCACCGTTGAGACTGTTTAGACGTCCTCCTCCTTCAGGCGTCTTCTAGGTTGTGTACTCAGAGTTTTTAGCCAATAATTGAGGTAGATGGTTAGTAAGCAGCTTAACGCTTTGATTTCGGTTTTTGATAAAACCGGAATTGGCGAATTTGCAGCCGAGCTTGTTAAGCTCGATTTTAAAATTTACGCATCCGGCGGCACGGCCAAGGCTATTGCCAAAGCTAAAATTCCGGTCAAAGACGTTGCCGAACTCGTGGATGGTCAAGCTATTTTGGATCATCGTGTGGTGACGCTATCGCGCGAAATTCACGCCGGACTTTTGGCGGATGAAGCTCACGCCGCCGAACTCAAAAAGCTGGCTATTCCCCGCTTCGACTTAGTCTGTGTTGATATGTACCCACTAGAAAAAGTTATTAACAAAAAAGGTGCCGTCGAAGCCGATGTTATCGAAATGACCGATATCGGCGGACCAACTTTGCTTAGGGCCGCCGCTAAGGGTCGGCGGATTGTCATTTGCCGGCCCGAACAACGCCAAACGGTTTTGGACTGGCTTAAAGCCGGCCGGCCGGACGAGCCCAATTTCCTAAGAGCGCTAGCGGCGGTGGCTGAATTCGAAGTCGCCAAATATGCTTTCGCCTCCGCCAAATATCTAGGCGATGACGAGTTTGCCGGTTTCATTGGCCAGCGCCTTAACCAGACCAAATACGGCGAAAACCGCTGGCAAAAGGATGCCGGACTTTACAGCGAAGGCTTAAGCTATGATCAGCTAGGTTTGGATTGGTTTGAGCAGCTTGGCGGTACTGAGTTAAGTTATAACAACTATGCTGATATTGATCGTTTGCTCCAAACCATCACCCATATTGCCGCCGGCTTTGATAAAAATTTTGGCAAAGTTCCGGCCGTAGCCTTGGGTGCCAAACATGGTAATGTCTGCGGCGGTGCGGTTTCAAATTCCAAAACCGAAGCCATAAAAAAAATGCTCGATGGCGACAAACGAGCCATTTTTGGCGGTTCGGTGATGTTTAATTTTGCACTCGATAAAAATTTGGCCGAAGTGCTGCTAGAGCATCGTATGACTGAAGCTAAACGCTTACTGGATGTGATTGCCGCCGCTGACGTAACAGATGAGGCGCTCACTATTTTGCAGCGTAAAGGCGGCAAACTGCGGGTGGTTACCAATCCGCAGTTAGCCAAACTTAATCAAAAATCGCTTGATTCATTGGAGAGATTCCGTTATGTCCGCGGCGGCACATTAGTCCAAGACAATTACACATTTATATTGGATTTAAAATCCAGCGAACTCCAAAAAACCGCCGTAGCTATTACAAGGAGTGTCCCTGTAAATGGCGAAAATGTGGTGAAATATGAAAAAGATATGGTTTTGGCTTGGGCCATCGGCTCAACCAGCAATAGCAACACTATAACTTTGGTCAAAAATGGCAAACTAATCGGCAATGGTGTTGGCCAGCAAGACCGGGTTTCGGCGGCTCAACTGGCTATCAAACGGGCCCGTAATGCCGGCCACGATATTGGCGGTGCGGTAGCTTATAGCGATAGTTTCTTCCCCTTCCCGGACGGGCCAATGGAACTGGCCGAAGCCGGCGTCAAAGACATTTTGGCCACTCGAGGCTCGGTCAATGATGCTAAGGTTACAGAAGCTCTAAAAAAGGCCGGCGTTATTTTCTACACCCTGCCCGATTCCACCGCCCGCGGCTTCTACGCCCACTAATTAAGAAGTAGAATGGGTGCATGAGTTTAGCGATTGGGATTGCTTGCCCCGCACTAAATCCTGAGTGGAGAAGAGGGAGAATATCCCTATTTCGTAACATCAAGATTTTGGTGCTGGGGTGGGATGTCGGTCCTTCGACTATGCTCAGGATCTCCGTTGGGAAGGCCAAATGAGTCTCTCGATAGGTATTGTTGGCCTTCCCAATGTCGGCAAATCGACGCTTTTTAACGCCTTAACAGATGCCAATGCCTTAATTGCTAATTATCCATTTGCTACGATCGAGCCCAATACCGGCGTGGTACCAGTACCTGATGAACGACTGGAAAAACTAGCCAAAGTTTTTAAGACCGAAAAAATCGTGCCAGCCACGGTGAAATTTGTTGATATTGCCGGTTTGGTGGCTGGCGCTCACCAAGGCGAAGGCTTGGGCAACCAATTTTTAGCTCACATTCGGGCCTGCAATGCCATTTGCCACGTTGTCAGAGCTTTTGAAGATGAAAATGTCCAAAATAAGGGTACCTCGGATCCAAAAAAGGATATCGAAATTATCAATACCGAGCTGGTTTTAGCCGATTTGGCCACTGTTAATAAAAGACTGCCAGTTTTAGAAAAAGAAGCTAAGGCTGACCCTAAATTAAAACCCATTTACGATAATTTACTGACCACCAAAAAAATATTAGAGGAAAATAAATTAATTATTTCCGCCCCTCAAATAAATTTGGAATATTTAACCGATTTATTTTTGCTAACAGCTAAACCGGTGATTTATGTCTTCAATGTCGATGAGAAAAATTTAAATAAATTAGAAAATAATAAAAATTTAAGCGCAATAGTTGAGCCATCAGAAGCCATTATTATTTCCGCCAAGTTGGAGGACGAGCTGCGCGGGCTGGATGAAACCGACCGCCAGGAACTGCTTGAAAGTTACGGCCAAAAAGAAAGCGGCCTGGTCCAACTTATCCACGCTGCCTATAAAACTTTAGGTCTACAAAGCTTCCTGACAGCCGGCGAAAAAGAAGTGCGCGCTTGGACAATTAACAGAGGTGCAACTGCCCCCCAAGCGGCTGGTGCAATCCATACCGACTTTGAGCGCGGATTTATTAACGCTCAAGTCGTAACTTACCAAGATCTAATCGCGGCTGGTTCACTAGCTGCCGCTCGAGCCGTCGGCAAGGTCCGAACCGAAGGCAAAGCCTACATTGTGCAGCCCGACGACGTAGTTGAATTCAGATTTAATGTATAGTTCCTCCGGAAAATAGCCCGAGTGTCGGATTCATTCCGCCCGTTCGACAAGCTCAGGGCGGCCTGAGCGGTAGTCGAAGGCCGCACCCGGAGCGATAAGAAATCGCGAAGGGGTGTCTTATATTTTTAGTGTGTAAGTCCGGCAGAAGTTACTTGCCAGTTAGTACGTTCCACTAACCAATCGTAATTTGACTGGCTGCATTTGTGCGTCAGCTTATCGTTGAGCGAGGCAGCCGAGCGTTCACCACAGATAATGTCATAGGAATAGTCCAGTTTATAGCCCTTTAACTTCTTCTGCTCTGCCTCTTTAAGGCAGTTGTCTTTAAAAGTCGCGCAAGAAGTTGCCAAATCTAGGTAAGGCTTAAGCTGATCGCTATTTTCAACCGATATTTGGACGTTAACAATTAGTGATTTAGTGACTTCCACATCAAACCACTGGTCAAAAATCAGATTACCCAGGTCATAAACAATCAATTTACCCTTGTAAGCCTCGGTTTCCTGTACCACATGCGGATGATCACTAAAGATAGCATCGGCACCCAGATCAATCATTTTACGGTAAAGTGTTTGTTGTTGGGCGTTGGAATGAATAGCGTATTCCTCTCCGCCGTGCGGAAAAACCCAGACCGGGAAATAAGCCCCGTATTTGCTAATTTCAGCCAGTTCTTCATCTGTTGGCTGTCGGGCCAACCAATGATAGCCGCACATCGCTATTGGCAGTTTTTTATCTGTAAAACCGTAGGCGCCAGTATTGTCGGTGTGATTATTAGCTAGCGTAAAGACGTTAAACCAATCCTTGGCGGCGCCTAAATAATCCGGCGAGCAGGAAAAAATCAAGGAATCTACCTGGACTTGATAAGGCACTTTTTTATCTGTTACCGGACACTCCATATCAGCAATCCAGCCATCGTATTTTGACCGATCAAAGTCATTAAGCCGGGAAAAAGGCCAGTCATATTTCAACGAAGTTTGTTGAGCATAAAGATCAATTGCCCTACCCCAAAAAACATCCCCCGAAATTAAATAATTTGCATTTATGGCCGAATTTTTAATATTTTCAGCAGAATAAAAGCTTATTTTTGGCGGCCAAACAAATAATTTAATAAATTCATAGCTTGAACGAGAAATCAGAAAAAAGCCAAAAATAACCGCTAATATTAAGCCCGAACAGATTAAAATGCACCTTTTACCCATCAATACTAAGTTTAAGCGGATTTCGACAAAATATATATGCTGAAAAAATCAAAAAAATCAAAAAATATTGACACAAAAATTATTTTATTTTTTGCAAATGGTAAAAACGTTCGATGTTACCATGCTCGCCGGTCACCTGACTATCCATTTTATCGACTGTTTTGAATAAATTTTTTATCCGATTTTCAAAGTTCTTGATAATTTCTCGCCGGATCCTATCATTCTTGATAATACCTCTGTTAATCTGGCTAGGCTTGGTTTCGAATTGTGGCTTAAACAGGATGATAAGTTGCGTCTTTAAGCCAGCAATTTGGGCTAAATGAGGCAATACTTGACGCAGTGAAATGAATGACAAATCGGCCAAAATGATGTCCGGCCTGATCTTGGGGATAAAATCTCGGATATCAGTCTTTTCGTGAAGCTCAACTGCGCTACTTCGGCATAATTTTGGATGCATTTGGCCCGTGCCGACGTCCACGGCGATTATTTTTTTGGCTCCATGTTGGTGTGCGTAATCTGTAAATCCCCCTGTACTGCTACCGACGTCAAGAACAACCTTATTCTTAAAATTTAGCTTGAAATTATTATTAGCAGCTTCTAATTTGAGCCCGCCTCGGCCAACGTATTGTTGTTTTTTACTTAATTTAATTTTTTGATAATTATTTATAAAATAGCCGGATTTTTTAATTATTTTTCCGTCCACCTCAACATAGCCTAATTTTATGTAATTTTCAGCTTGCGAGCGGGTTTCAACCAGCCCTCGTCTAACTAGTTCTGTATCCAGCCTAAACTTGCTCATTTTAGGCTAATCCTAGCGGCCACTACCCTTTTACCGTCTTCGTGGCGGGCCGCTTTTATTAAACTAAGCGAATTAATTTTATAAATCTCGCCAGTTTTTATTTTTGTGCCCTGCCGACGACGTATATGCGGTTTATAATCCTGGGCAACATGAGCATTTTTTACTGCCCAGCGGGCGCCAATCTCATCGAACCACTCTAGTGAGAGTTCGTGAAGAGCCTGTAGGGTTTGATTTGGCTCAATTAAGCTGACCGAGACGTCTTTTTTTGGTCCGAACATGGCTTTTTGGCCCAATACTAAATTAAATTTATTTATCTTGGAAAATTTACCGCTAAAAGAATTAATTAATGCGTCTTCATCTAGCTCACTGACAAACCACGGGATTATAGTTAGGTGTAAGCGTCCGGGCTGAAACTGTGTACCTACAGGCAGGTCCTCTAGCATTAAGGCCAGCCAGAAGCGCAATTTGTCAGGTTTTTTGGCGTTCTCTGTAGGTTCCACTTGCAGTATCCACCGAAATTATATCGCCAGTTTTAATAAAAGCCGGTACCTTCACCTTTAGGCCGGTCTCGGTTTGAGCTTCTTTAGTAATTGCTGTAGAAGTATCGCCGCGCACGGCTTCCTCGGCAGACACTACTCTGAGCCAAACGTTTTTTGGCAGTTCGATGTTAATTAGCCTATTTTTAAAAAACTGGCCCGTGATGTTATCACCCTCTTTAATGAACATGGCCTGATTTTGCAAGCCGCTAAGTTCATACTGCTCATAGTTTGCCGGATCCATAAAATAAAACTGTCTGTTGTCTTGGTAGAGATACTGGACAGGACGAGACACGACATCGGCCGGCTCTATCTGTTCACTACCCTTGAAAGTTTTGTCTAAAATTTTGCCGTCCAATAAATTTTGTAGTTTAACACTGACGGTTGCACTGCCGCGACCCATCATTTTGTGTGAGTAATCCAAAACTTTATAGGGCACTTCGTCGAGCTGAAAAACTGTGCCTTTTTTCAGATCGGTGAAAGAAAGCGCCATAGGTCTACTAACCGTTGGCTACAAATGGTAACAGAGCGATATGTCTAGCCCGTTTGATAGCTCGGGCCAGTTGGCGTTGTTTGCTCTCGGTCAAACCGGTTTTTTTGCGCGGTTCAATTTGGCCGTATTGGTTAATGTAGCGCTGCAAGGTCTTAAAATCCTTGTAGTCGAAGTAGGCTACGTCGGTTCGGTATTTGAAAATTTTTGCCATTTCTCTATCCTAAAACGGGATATCGTCGAGGTTTATCGGCTCGTCGCCTATATCTTCGATAACAACGTCTTCTTCGCCCTTCTTTTTTTCATCTTTTTTGGCAGTCTTTTTAGTCTTTGTGTCAGCCGGTTGGGTAATGCCAGCCGTATCATCAGATCGTGCTGGCGCTCCGCCAGGACCGCCCAAGAACGTAACATCGTTGGCCACAACTTCGACCTTGCTGCGCTTTTGGCCATCTTGTTCCCAAGAGCGGCTTTGCAAACGGCCACTAACCAGCGCGGCCCGGCCTTTGGTTAGGTACTGTGCCACCCGCTCACCTAACGGACCCCAAGCCACAATATCGATAAAATCGGTGGCTTCCACCCACTCACCTTCCGAATTTTTGTAACTACGGTTTAGGGCCAAGCCAAAATTGCAGACACTCTGGCCATTTGGCGTGGTGCGCAGCTCTGGGTCACGGGTCAAATTGCCCATCAATATCACCTGATTAAATGATCTTGCCATGGTTCGCTCGTTTATTCTAACGAATTACTGCGTCAAGCTCTGCGTTACTCCTTCGAAGTATTGTTTCATACATCTCAGTCTGTTACTCAAGCTTTCCTTGTACTTCGTTGTCTAAACGACCTCCTTTCTCATTACTCACTATTAATTCTACTCTTCCTCTTCGCTTTCTTGTTCGTTCGCAGTTTCGGCGCGCTCAGCCGCCTTCTTAACTTTTTCGGCCGCTAAGGCCTCGGCTTTGGCTTTGGCTTTAAGGTCCGGTTTGGTAATCAAAAATCTGATTACTTCGTCGGTTATGTTAAGTGTCTGCTCAATGTGAGCAACGGCCTCGGCTGGCGCTTCAACCGTGTAAAAAACATAAATTGCAAATTCATTTTTTTTGATTGGGTAGGCCAGTTTGCGCTTACCCCAATTATCGGTATTGGCTATTTTGCCACCGGCTTCGGTAATAATTTTTTCAATCTTGCCAGAGGCCTTGTCCAAGTCAATTTCTAAACCCGGATCATATAGTACTGCTATCTCATATAAGTTCAATAAAGACTCCTTCCTTTGGATTCAGGCTAGCTGCCTATGCGAGTCGCGCTAACCAGAAGTTAATTAGTCACATGATTGTAGCTAAATTACCTCTGTTGGTCAACTATTTTTGGTCGTCGGGGAAGTTTTCGTCGTACATTTCTTTGGTTTCGGCGTCCGAGTCTGAATCAGCACCAAACACCTGACTGATATCACTGACCAAAACTTGCCGCGGCCTTGAGCCCTCGGCCTGCCCGACAATCCCCTGTTCTTCCATCATGTCTATTAGCCGAGAGGCCCGACCATAACCGATCCGAAGTTTGCGCTGCAGTAATGAGGTAGACGCCTTGCGGTTATTAATCACCACCTCCACAGCATCTCGCCAGGCACTGTCATCAACTGTACCCTCAGCGCTCAATATTGAGCCCACGCGGCCACCTAACTGCACCGGTTGACTGACGACTTCGTCGTCGTAAGTCGGTGAGCGCTGGTCTCGTAAAAAGTTACAGACTTTGGTGGTCTCGGCATCGGTAATCAAAGCGGCTTGAACACGAATCGGCTTGTTAAACTCGGGGATGCTAAAGAGCATATCGCCGCTACCCAAGAGTTTTTCGGCGCCAGCTTGGTCAATTATGGTACGCGAATCAACTTGAGATACAACCGTAAAGGCAATCCGGCCCGGTACATTGGCTTTAATTAGGCCAGTGATAACATCAACGCTCGGCCGCTGAGTGGCGATTACCAGGTGAATGCCAGCTGCTCGGGCTTTTTGAGCAATCCGCACCACCAGCGCTTCCACGTCACGGGCGGCCATCATCATTAGATCGGCCAACTCATCAATAACGATAACGATATAAGGCATGCCTTCTTCGGCTTTAAGGCTGTTATATTCAGCGATATTGCGCTTGCCGACCTCACCAAACGTTCTCAGCCGCCGTTCCATCTCGGCCACCGCCCACTTCAGCGCACTTATGCATTTTTCCGGTTCGTGAATGACCGGTGCCAGCAAATGTGGGATGTTGTTATAAAGGTTCATTTCGACTTGTTTGGGATCAACCAGGATAAGTTTGAGTTCGGAAGGACTATTGCGATAAACCAAACTGGTCAAAATGGCGTTGATCATGACGCTTTTGCCCGAGCCGGTCTGGCCAGCTATCAAAAGGTGCGGCATCTTATCTAAATCAGCCACGATCGGACTGCCGGAAATATCCTTGCCAATACTTATGGGCAGCGGGCTTTTAAGATCACGCCACTCTGAACTCGATATCAGGCCGTGGATAGAAACGGTAGCCGCTTTAACATTTGGCACTTCTATGCCAACCGCCCGTTTACCCGGAATTGGTGCTTCCATGCGGATGCTTTGAGCCGCCAAATCCAAAGCTAAGTTATTTTCCAGGGCCGTTAGACGGGACAATTTAACACCAGTGGGCGGCTTAAGCGTATACTGTGTCACCCGTGGACCAACATTGGCGCCTTCCACTCCGACATCGATGTTAAAATTGGCAAACGTTTCTTTAATTATCTGGGCATTGCCTTGGACATCGCCGGCGTCGGCTTTATCCTGCTTGTCGCTTAATAGATCAAGTGATGGAAATTGCCAGTCCGGATCGGAAGCCGCGGTTAGCGCAGCATGATCTTCGGCCGGCGACAGCCTTTCGGCCACATTGCGCAGACTAGCTGCTCTAGCTTGACCGGCCCGGTGATGTTCAACCGGCACACCTTCGTGCAGTTGGAAATCGGGACTCATTTTTTGCTTGAGGGCCGCCAAGTCTTCTTCGCCCGCCTCGCCTTCTGGCTTGGCTCGGACAAATAAATTCTTAATTTTCAGTAAGCTTCGTGGATCGATTGCCATAGTGAAAAAGGCGGCAAAAATGGTCAAAATAAAGAAAATCAACGAACTTAAGAACTCGCCAAACGGTCCAATCAGAGCGCCACCAACCGATTTACCAACTGAACCGCCTTGTTCAAAGGCAGTATGTAGCCAAGCAGCCAAAAAGACTACCGTTGAGACAGCGCCGAGCATCTTGGCCAGCGGAATCTGCTGGTCTTCGCTTAAGAATTTCAAGGCGCCAAGGTAGACCAAAACGGGCGGCACAATGATGGTGGCTACGCCAAAGGCCGTCCACGCCCCATCCCACAAATCCTCTGGAATAGGTGCTGAGATGATTGAGCCAAAGGCCATCACTAGACCGCCGACTATTAATAGAACCGCGCCAACACCGCGCCAAAAACCGGTCTGTTTTTTAGCGGCTTCTTTTTTCTTAGCCGCAGCCTTTTTTCGTTTCTTAGCGCTCATTTTGTAACCTTCGTTCGTTAAGTGAGTTGCACGAGAGCGTTGACGAGTGGAGTATCAGGTGAGGAAGCGCATCTGGATTGATGCGTTGACGAGCAGTATGCTTCGCGTAGGCCGCACTCGTGCAACTAAGCTGAACAGGGGTTGCAAGATGAGTGCTCTGGGCCATTAAAGTAAGTATAGCTTAAGAAGTATTAAATTACCTGCTAGAGAGCAAGTGTTGTAATTATAACACATTCCTGCTATCGTTGTCAATCGGCGATAGCAGGAAGAGGTCTGTCCTTGTGAAAAGCAAAAAGTTTGAAAACCAAAAACCACAAAGTTTTACCTATCTTTTCCCAAGGTCGAACCTCAATTAAGCTGTCAACTCAAGCAGCCTGCTTTTTAACCCAGCCTGCAATCACTGTCGTTTCGTCCACCTCAGCCGTAGGTAAGGCATAGGCGGTCTCTAAAGCCCGGAAAAGTCCTTCCTCTAATCTTTTATCGCTGGTCTTAAATGGTTTTGGTTCATATATGGATGCAAAAACCTCCTCTGGTACATCGGTTACTACATCCCAGCGCATATAATCACCGTTCTTAGATTTGACGTACGACTCTATGAAATTAATTTGCTGACCTTGGTGCCAGCCATGCTGTACAACTTTGCCGTACGGATTATTTTCTGAACGAGTATCTGTAACAATGTTGGCTTGTGTAACACTATAGATCATGTCCCTTAACTCCCGGCTGACCGGATCATCTACATAAAGTTTAAAAGGATCATCTTGTTCGTCTCGAACTGGATGTAGTGGCAGCGGGATCGATGTTTCAGTCTTAGTAAATACCGCAATCGCAATATGGTCTAGGGCCCACTCGGCACGGCTTGCACATTGGCCGTATTCCTTATATTGAGGGTTCCAGGCGTCCGCAACCATAAATAACTGTGCTACATCTTTTGGTGTTCTTATTGCATCTGGTCTTTCGCTCATTTTCTTGCCTTTTTGTTTAAAAAAGCCCCCGAGGCGGGGGCTTACATTTAGCTATTTATTCGCAACGCGCTAAATCAGCCCCCTTAAGGGAAACATGATAAGACAATTTGTGCGCTTAAAATAGCTCATGCTTGTTTTATACTCGCCGCTTAAGTATCTGTCAAGCTACTTAGTCTACTCTCGCGTCTTGGTTGAGTAGGCGTTGGCGCATTTGGGCGAAGCGGCGCTGCTGCTCGAGGGCGATTTCTTCGGGTGTTTTCTGCTTGACCGATTCACCATTGGAAGTAGTTATAGTTCCCTGCTTCTCCGGCCTTCCGCCAATCACATTAACTACCGGAATGACAATCGGACTGCGCTGAGTCCGCTCATACAGAAAGTGAGTTACGTAGTCTTTAAGCTCGGCTTTGAAGCGGTCCAAATCAACGCGTTTGTAACGCTGGCCCACCGCCCGCCGCAGTTCGGACCGAAAGTTGTTCATCAACTCTTCCTGCTCTTTCATGTAAATAAAGCCACGGCTGATAATATCGGGACTGGTTAGCAGCGAACCGGTCTTTTTATCGACTGTCAGCACCACTGCCACCATACCTTCTTCGGCCAGCAGCACGCGGTCTTTGACAACGACCGTACTGACGATGGCACCCGTTTGGTCAACCAAAATCGTGCCGTGAGGTACCTCACCACCCAGCTCTATCTTGTCTTTAGCCAGCATTACGACCTGACCATTCTCGACATTCACGATATTTGCCCGTGGTATACCCTCTTCTAGCGCCATATCAACGTGGTACTTTTTGGCTGTGAAATCGCCGTAAATTGGCAAGAAAAACTTTGGCTTGACCATGTGGATCATCTCCCGGTATTCCTCCTGACCGCCATGACCTGAAACGTGAAGCGGCCCGCCCTTATCCGCCTCGTAGGTCTCATGGCGGTGGACATGTACACCTTTACGGAACAGGTCGTCAACCATGACACGGATCAGAGCATCATTACCTGTGTAAGGAATGGCCCTACTGGAAAGGATGACCGTGTCCTGCTCTTTCATTTGGACATGCTGGTGGTCGCCCATACTCATGCGTACCAGCGCTGAGTTCGGCTCCCCCTGCGCACCGGTGCTAACTACAACAACTTGATCATCCTTCATGCTGGCTACAGAGGCCATCGGAATGAAGGTGCCTTTGGGAATCTTCAGAAAGCCGTTGCGCACCGCCATCTCCATGGTACTGATCATGCTGCGGCCATCCAGCGCGATCTTTTTACCGTGATGAACAGCGGCGTTGACAATCATCTGTACTCGGTTAACGTTAGTCGAGAAAATAGCCACGAAGATCCGGCCCGGCGCGTTGTTCATAATGTCTATGAAGCTTTTTTCGATTTCACTTTCAGATAGCGTGCGGCCCAGGGTTTCGGTAGTTGTAGATTCTGACATCAGCAGCAGTACCCCCTCTTTAGCCAGTTCCTCAATACGGGTGACATCGGTGCGCTCATGGTCGAGCGGATTCGGGTCCAAACGGAAGTCTCCAGTGTTAATGATTCTGCCCACGGGCGTATCAACGATCACCATGGTGCTACCCGGGATAGCGTGTGTCACTCTTAGAAGCTCGACGTAGAATACGCCAATTTTCAGCCGCTCATGGGTCGTCTCGTTCATGATGACAGTTTTGAGCTCGAAGCCGTCCGGCATCGGTATACCGAAGTTCTCAAAGATTTCTTCGACCCGGCCGATGGTAAAGCGGCTGCCGTAAACCGGCACATTGTATTTGGGTAAAATGTGCGGCAGACCGCCGATGTGGTCGAGGTGTCCGTGGGTTATCACAAAACCCTTGAGCTTATTTTTTATTTGGTCCAGATAGCTGGTATCAGCAATGCCGTAATTGATGCCCGGCAAATCAACGCCTAAGTCGTTGCCGCAGTCCAGCACAATGGCGTCGTTTTGGTACTCAATGACAATCATGTTTTTGCTGCCACCACCGTCCATGCCACCAAGACCGATAATTTTCAATCTTGCACTATCATCAATAACATTGGCACGTCGTGGCCTCTCGGCAGCCGCCGCTTTGGTCGTGGCATCAAGATATTGGCTGGCGATGCGGTTGGCATCGGAAACAGCCTGTTTTTGAGCCCGCAGGGCTTTGCTACGTGAGACACCTCTACGAGGTTGTTTGGAGCCATCATTTCTATTGGGGGTCATTATTTAAATTAATCCTTTCTTGTTTCTTAATAAGAGTTATTAGATCTCGAGTTGAAGTTTGGCCTGTGCCGGGCGACTTTTGGCTGGTTTGGCCTGAGCTTGTCGTCCTTCGATTGACTCAGGACGACCCTGAGCCGTTGGAACGGGTCGAAAGGCTTCGACTGGTTGATTGATCTTTGGACCAGAATTAGGTTTGCTAATTGGCGGCAGATTTTCCGTTCGAGCCAAAATTTGCGGAATTTTCTTAAAATCGTCTATTAGAGTTTGGCGCATGGAGTTGTTGTATAGTACCGCCGCTGGGTGAAACAGCGGTAAATAGACTTGGCCGTTATACCGCTTCGGCTGGCCATGGCATTGGCTGATTTTGAGTCCCGGCACTAAGACTTCCAGGCTGTGGCGGCCCAATGTAATTACTAGTTTTGGCTTAATGACATCCAGCTGGGATTGCAAATATGGTAAAAAGGCGGCCTTTTCGGGAGGGAGGGGGTCGCGGTTGGCCGGCGGACGGTATTTAACAATGTTGGTTATATAAACATCTGAACGTTTAAGGCCAATCATCTCCAACATCTCATTGAGAAATCGGCCGGCGGCGCCCACAAACGGCAGGCCCTGCTCATCCTCTTTCTGTCCCGGCGCCTCACCAATAAAGACAATCTCGGCTTCTGGGTTACCATCACCAAACACCAGCTGAGTGGCACCGCTTGCCAGCTCTGGGCAAACATTATTTTTGATAATGTCGGCCTTTATTTTCTCAAGTTGATCAGATTTGGAAACTTTTGGCATGTTTACCTGCCTATTAAATGTTTAATTAACCGGGCCAAATTTTTGAGGGCCAGGATACCAAAAATAATGGCGGCCCCGTATTCCAGTGTTCTACCCGAATCAATGGCTGCAGAAACAAACCAGTAAGACAACAAAGCGAAAATTATGAGCAGCAAAAATTCGCCTTGCCAACTATGTAAAAGCTTGAGTTCTTTGGATCTAGCTGGCGGCATCAGGCTCTTTCTTATCTTTAAGTTCTCGGACTGCAGCCTTCATTGACAGCTGCAGGCGACCGCGATCGTCAATTGATACTAATTTTACCGTGACTTTATCGCCCTCTTTAACTACATCGCTAGGTTTTTCGACCCGCTGCTCGCTCATTTCACTAACGTGTACTAGGCCGTCCTTACCGGGCATAATCTGTACAAAAGCACCAAAGTCCATGACATTAACCACCGGCACGTTATGGTAGATCTTGCCAACCTCCGGTTCGGCGGTGATGCTTTCTATCCACTGCCGCGCTGCATCAATACTTTTTTTGTCGGGGCTAGCAATCATTACCAAGCCATCATCTTTAATATCGATTTCAGCGCCGGTTTCGCCAGTGATTTTCTGAATCATCTCACCGCCCTTGCCAATGACCTCGCGGATTTTATCCGGATTGATAGTAATGGTTTCAACCCGCGGCGCGTGCGGGGATAATTCGGCCCGCGGTTGTGGCAAAATTGAAAGCATATGCTCCAAAATTGCGGCCCGGCCGGCTTTCGACTGATCCAAAGCTTTGCCCAAAATATCAATACTCAAGCCGTGAACTTTAATATCCATCTGTAGAGCCGTAATGCCTTTGGCGGTACCGGTGACTTTAAAGTCCATATCGCCGGCAAAATCCTCAGCATCGGCAATATCAGATAAAACTGCTGCTTTTTGGCCATCTGTTATTAGACCCATGGCAATGCCACTGACCGGCGCTTTAATTGGCACGCCGGCGTCCATCAACGCTAGTGTGCTAGCGCAAGTTGCCGCCATGGAGGTGGAACCATTTTGACTCATAATTTCGGTAACGGCTCGAATAGTATATGGAAATTCGGCCTCCGGCGGGATGACCGATTCCAGGGCCCGTTCAGCCAAATGGCTGTGGCCGATTTCGCGCCGTCCCGGCGAGCCCAAGCGCCGGACCTCGCCGACCGTGTAGCCTGGCGCATTGTAATGATGCAGGTATCGCTTCTCGGTGTTCTCTTCCATGGTATCTATCATCTGGGCATAGGAAAGTGGCGCCAGCGTAACGATGTTCATGGCTTGGGTCACGCCGCGAGTGAATAAGCTTGAACCGTGAGCTCGCGGTAAGAAGCCAACTTCAGACGACAGCGGCCTAATTTCGGTCAGTTTACGCCCATCAGGCCTAATATTTTCGACCAAGATAGCCTCTCGTAAATCTTTATGTAGGGCGGTTGTGAAAGCTTCTTCATACTCGTCCTTGAGTTCCTCAAAGTTATCACCTATCTCGCTGACAAAGTGCTCGAACATCTGTTTTTCTAGCTTTCTGACTATATCGCCGCGTTCCGGGTGCGGCGTCCTCAAGTTAGCGCCCATTTTGCCGCTTAGCCAGGCATCAACCCGTTTTTGGATATCTTCATCAGGTTTGAGCAGTTCATACTCTTGTGGTTCAACGCCAACTTTTTGAACCAGCTCATTTTGCAGAGCAATGGCCGGTTGTATCTGTTTGTGAGCAAACTCCAGGGCTTCGATGACCTGGGCCTCCGAAACTTCTCGGGCACCGGCCTCAACCATCATAATGCCTTCTTTAGTTCCAGCTAAGACGATGTCTAATGAACCTTTATCCAATTCTTCGGGACTGGCAAAGGCTTTGGGTTTGCCGTCAACCAGGCCAACACGCAGACCGGCCACCGGTCCTTCAAACGGCGCTCCGGTTAACATAAAAGCTGCACTCATGGCGATCATGGCCACCATATCGGGCCTAAAGTTCGGATCCATGCTTAGCACGGTGGCCACGCCTTGGACCTCATTGCGGTAGCCTTTTGGCCAAAGTGGCCGAATTGGCCTATCTATTAGACGGCCAATTAATACGGCCTTGTCGCTAGGCCGGCCCTCTCTTTTTACAAAGCGACTGCCGCTGATTTTGCCAGCGGCGTAAAACTTCTCTTCATAGTCGATCGATAGCGGAAAATAATCCAGCCCGGGCGCTTTCTCAGGGCTAATCATGACCGTGCCCAAAACGACGGTGTCACCGTAGCGGGCCACGACCGAGGCCGAAGTCCTAAAGCCAACCCGGCCGACTTCTAAGCTTAGTTCGCGGCCGCCAAAATCGGTGGCTACCTTAATTATTTTTTTACCAAAAGGGTTAATTGTGTGTCCCATTATTAATTTTAGGATCCTTCCTGCTGTTTGCGCTCAGGGTTCAAATATACGCCCTTGTGCGGCTATATATCTGTGGCTCTGTTCACAAACAGCCTTAGTTTTAATGTGCACAAGCTTTTGTCCACCTAGGCGGACATTGTAGTCTGGGCAAATTAACGGCGGATGCCGAGTTTTTTAATCAGCTCTATGTAGGCTTCCTCACTTTGATTCGAGATGTATTTAAGCAGTCTTTTGCGCTTACCGACCAACTGCAGTAGTGCCCGGCGGGCGGCAAAATCATGCTTGTGACTCTTCAAATGAGCGGTCAACTCGGCAATCCGAGCTGTCATAATGCCCACTTGCACGGCCGGTGAGCCAGTGTCATTATCCTTAGTCCGGAGATCTTTAGCAATCTCCGCCTTTTTCTCAGTAGATATCATTCGTTGTGTTGAATTCTAGCAAATCTAAGGTGATTTGGCAACCTCTGTTTGAACAGCTGCCATATTTAGATCATTAAGCTTATAAGCATCTTTAACATCAAAATCGCCAACCTTTATGCGGCGTAAGGCTGATAAATAGGCGCCGGTGCTAAGTTTGGCGCCAATGTCTTGGGCCAGTGAGCGGATGTAGGTACCGCTACTAACCTTTGCTCGAAAATTCAATTTTGGGTATTGATAGTCCGCATTTTCAATCTTATAGATCGTGATAACCCGCGGCTCCATTTTTAGTTCCCTGCCTGCTCGAGCTAATTTATAGGCCTCTTGGCCTTTAATTTTTATGGCGCTGTATGCCGGTGGAATCTGCTTATAAGTACCAATGAATTGGGAAATTGTATTTTTTAACTGATTTTTATTCGGTATTTTATCCGAGACATAGCTGATTTGGCCGTCGGCGTCACCGGTCGTGCTGACTGCGCCGAGAGTCAGTTCGCAATCATAAACTTTATCCAGTTTGCTGAATTTGGCAGCCCGCCGAGTATAGCTGCCGATAACCAAAATCAGCAGGCCAGTGGCTGCCGGATCAAGCGTGCCAGTATGTCCCACCTTGATTTTTCGGCCAGTTTTTTGCCATAAAATTTTTCGGACTTTGGCAACCACATCGTGCGAAGTCCAGCCCTTTGGTTTATCAACCAACAGAATACCATCCATGCAAGAAGTATATAGGGTTATAGGGTGAGAGGGTTATAGATGATCGACTACAACCCTACGACCCTATTACCCTGTTTTTTTGTTGTTTGGCATCAGCGGTGGTGGCACCGGCGGTGGCGCGGTGCCTGGAATTTTTGGCAATTGGGTTGGATGTAAGTCCTGTGCTATTGGTTGGGATCCCATCGAAGCTAACGGATGTCCGGCCGGATCAAAAGGTGCCGAAGCAATAGCTTGATTAACAGCACTGCGAGCAGTGTCGACTGGTGGCGTCGGCAGAGTAACCGGTTTGGCTGCATTGTCAACTGGCTCCTGGTCGCCGGGCCTGTCAAGAATTTTATCTTCAGCCCCGTGGCCATCAATCAGTGGGTCCTTGAGACCTTGTTTTTCACTGTCGTACCAGGCGGGTTGAGTATCAGCCGTAAATGGCGGACTTATAGCTGGCTGATGCTGCGATGGATCAAGTAGATCGTGCGGACCCGGCACAGCCGAATCGTCATCAGTCAGCGATCCTGCCGACTGGAAGGTTGGCATGTCCGGCAAAGGCCTTCTGGCTTGCGGCGCCGACCGCGCCTGCGTCGAATTTGTGATGATATTACCCTGTTCGTCTATGTGAATTTCGCCTGGCGTGACTTCTACTTCTGCAGTATCGGCGTTTTCCGGATGGTGCGAAACACTCAAAACACCTTTGGGTTGTGGCTTCGGCGACTGCGGTGGTTGTTTGGGCGACGGTTGGCCGCTGCCGGTTGGATGTTCGGGCGGTTCCAGTTTGCTGATAATCAACTGTTGGTTAGCTCCGGCACCCATTAATTTGGCGCTGACACTCATGGCCTTTGGCGTGGTTTTGTCGTTACTAAACCGCTGGGTTTCGGCCACAATACCGGTCAAGAAAGCGGTGGCCATCTGATTATCAATCAAATTTTGGCCCAGGCTGTCACTCATAGTCACCAGCATTTCGCACAGGCTGCTGGCGGCGGGATCTATCCAATTGATTTGGCCAAGGTCCGGCGCCTGGCTTTTACCGGCGACCAACGAAATTACGGTAGCGTCATGCAAAATCCGACCATGGGCAGTAATGGCCGCGTCAAGTTGGTTGCGGCTATGTACGCCAAGCGCCACTACCACTTCGACATTAAAATCGCCTTGGCTAAAAACCAGGTCTTTCTCGCTTAAGCTCGTTTTATAAGGGGTTATGAAGATTCTAACGAACTGGTCCTCGACTTTGTAGCGCAGTTTGTCGGCCTTGTTTTTATCGAGCGAGATTATAAAATCACGCAGGCTATCGGTATTCGTCTCAAGCGTTTTTTCCGGCTGCAGAAACTCAATAGTTGATGGCACCAGCCCCGAAAAAACAGCCGTGGCGTGTTTGTCCAGACGATTCAAAAGCAAAGTTAAGCCAATGCAGGCCGCCAGCTGATCAACTGACGGGCTGGAACTGACCGTCACTAGAATATTAGACGCCTGAGAAATGCGCTCTACTGCTTGGGTTTGCGCGGCCGCCGGTTCCATAGTTTTTGTTTTGGTTTAAGAAGTTTTTGTGAGGTGACTTCTGGGGTGAATGATAACATAACCATTACCTTTAAGCAAGAAGTTATTTTCTGGCGTCTAGTTACTTTACAAACAGGGGTTAGAGCTGTATAGTTATGCACCATGCCGATAATTAAATCTGCTAAAAAACGTGTAAAGATTGCCGCCAAGGCCAATATCCGCAATACCAAAACTCGGCAGCAGTTACGCGATACTTTCAAAGCCTTTAAGCTGGCGCTCGAAAGCGGCAAGACAGAGGCGATCTCTAAGGCACAGCATGCAGCTGTGAGTGCTATTGATATAGCCGCCAAGAAAAATGTGATTCACCGCAATAAGGCTGCTCGCAAGAAGTCCCAACTGGCCACCATGGCTAAAGCCATTGGCGTCAAACCCGCCAAATCTACAGCCAAGCAATCTACGGTAGCTAAAAAAGCAACTTCGAGAAAACCTGTTAGAAAAACGGCTAAAAGTTAGCTTCCGTACCAAATAAGGCCGCTCGCTCGGCTTGTAGTATCCTTTTGATATGGGTACGCCAATCATAGTTGGTCATCGTGGCTCCAGTGAAGGTGTCACGCCAAACACTGTTGCCGCCTTTAAAAAAGCCGTTGAGGCCGGGGTCGACATGGTGGAAGTTGACATTCATCGGGCCAAAGATGGTGTGATGGTTGTATCTCATGAGTTGCCCGCCATCCACCGTGAAATCAGCTTGATCGAAGAAATTGTCCACTTAGCTAGTAAGCATAAAACAAAAATAATGCTGGATCTTAAAGAGCCCGGCTATGAGGCGGACTTCATCAAGCTAGTACTTAAGCATTTAAAGCCTAATCAGTTTGTTGTTTCTACCCTTGAAGACGAATCTGTTAAAGCTATTAATGATATGGGTCTTGGCATTAATGTCGGCTTAAGTTTAGGCCGCCATAAACCTAAAAATAAATTGCGGACTCGCCTATCCGAAGTCTTCCCCATCAAACGTGCCAAGCGCTGCGGTGCTAAATTTCTAAGCGCCAACTATAAGCTTGTCAGATTCGGCGTGCTTAAACGGGCGCAACGGGCAGAGCTACCGGTCTATGTCTGGACAGTTGATGATCATAACCATATCATCAGGGTCTTAAAAGACAAACGTGTAGAAGGATTGATAACTAACCGGCCGACATTGGCCGTCAAGCTCAAACAAGCCCTAGAGGGTAACTAAGTAAGTCTTTAGGGCTTCATCAAGGTCTATTGCGGTAGTTTTACCCTTGATATCAAGCTCCAACGCCTCATTCACCAGCTGACGAAGTTTGGTTTCAGAAATGCTGCTGGCTAGCCTTTTGGCCCCTGTTAGCGGATATTCGGCTGTGTCGCTATCTTTAGAAATCTCCGCTGGGCTCTTTTGGCCGCTGTATTTGGCCAGAGCAATCAGGCGCAACTGCCAGACAATCATGCCCAAAATCTCTTGAGGCTCAACTTTTTGAGCTCGTTGCTCCCCATAAAGCCGTAACGCCCTTTTCTTTTGCCCAGAAAAGGCCGCATCTAAAAGCTCAAAGATCTTGGTTTGGGGGTTCGACTCGGTCAAAAGGTCAATGTTGGCGCGACTAATTTGCAAGTTGTAAGTCAGCAGCTTCAGCAGCTCGTTATAAAGCCTGGCTTGATTCGTGCCCAGCCGTTGAATGAGATAATTAGCGTCGCCAAATGATAAATTACCACTCTCTTTTTTAGCTTCATCAGCCAGCCATTTGGACAGGCCGCGGGCATCAAGTTCTGGAAATTCTTCGAACTTGGTCTGGGTTTTTAACACCTTAAAATAGGTCGTTCGGCGGTCAATTTGTGGTTCATACAAAACCAACTCGCACCACTGCGGAGTTGAGCTAATTATTTGTTCAATCTGCTCAGCAAAATCCTTATTGAAACTGCCACCCCGAACCACTACCATTTTCCTTTTTGCTAAAAACGGCAGGTTGGAAATGGCATCAATTATGGCCTGCGCATCGTCCTCTTCCCCATCAAACCGCTCCAGCGCCAAATCACCATATTCTTTTACGAACTTCTTAACTACTTCATCCAAGCGTCGTTTCAATGCAAAACTATTTGAGCCAGTTAAAGTAACTATCATTTCGGCAACCTCTGACAATGGGGACATATATGAGTACCTCTCCCAGCCACTCTTATCTTCTCAATTGGTGTGCCGCAGCGTGGGCAGGGGTGCCCCTCTTTGCGAAAGGCTTTGGCGAAACTCAAATAACTTCCCTTTTTACCGCTGGCATCAACGTAATTCTTATCTGTACTGCCGCCAGCTTCGATAGCCAAACGGAGTATCATCCGCAGTTCATAATAAAGATTGGCTAGTTTGGCTTTAGAAATTGATTTAACAGGAGTAGCCGGGTGTATTCTGGCGGCGTACAGCGACTCGTCGGCGTAAATATTACCAACTCCAGCCAAAACAGTTTGATCGAGCAGCGCGGCTTTGATTGAGCTTTTTTGACGTCGGGCTAATCTGTTGGCAAAGACTTCGAATGTAAAATCATCTTCCAGCGGTTCCGGGCCGACTTTTTTCATAAAATCAATTTCCGGAACTTCCAAAGTCGGCAGTAGCCGCATCCAGCCGAACTTCCGCTGATCGTTAAAAAACAGCCGAGGCCCATGGGCCGCACCAGCCTGCCTGCTAGCAGAGCCAGCAGCTCCGCTGGCGCTCTTGGCACGCTTCTGCGTCAAATCCTGCGCTGCTCCTTCACCGTATTTCATATACGACTCAGTTCGCTGCTCGCCTTTTCCTTGAATCGTACTCGAGCCCATGCCCCTCGATACTTTTTTCGGATAGAACTCGATGATGACACGCGTGGATTTATCCGGCAACTTTTTGATCAGCGAATCAGTTGGATGCCCTCCACCGAAGCGTCCCGCTTCAGAGGAATTAGGAATTGGGAATTGGGAATTAGCTTTTTTTACTAGTTTCTTTTTCCTAGTTTCTAGTTTCTGCTGGTTTTTGTCAACAAAAACCAGCTGGCCGGTCATTTTTAGATGAATTATCAGCGAATATTTGGTCGAAAGATCAATTATTAATACCTTTGCTCGCCGCCTTACCTCTTTAATTTTGGCATCGATTAAAAATGCATTGACGTTGGCTGGCGGATTAGGAAACGACTTCGGCCAATCATGCCAGACATCTTTAACTTCCAAACTAGGCAAAAGTTTAGCCAATCCAATTCTAATAGTTTCAACTTCGGGAAGCTCCGGCATTCCCTTAATTATAACGTCGTAGTTTAAGTTTTGGCGTATTGGGGATAATGCTTTTTGTGTCCTGCTCGAGCCCTATGTAGCACACGACCGTCATCAAAATAATCAATTAGTGCTTTGGCAGTCCGTTCAGGATTACTGGTCGGTTCATCATGACCAGCGCCGCGATAAGACAAAGCGAAGTTAAGACGAGCCTTCCGGCCTTTGAGGTGAGCCTTAGTTAGCCATAACTCCAAGCCTTTAAGAGCCGGTTGCCCATAATCAATCGGTGTAGCTACCGCAATGGGCCGCCCGTTTTCAATATGTCTCTGGACCGTAGGTCGTGTACGCCGCCAAGGGAACATTTTATCTTCTGGGTAAACTAAATGAAGAGCTTCGCCAAGGCCATTGTAATGAAGTTCCTCATCCTTAACGGCTCGAATTTCGCCAATAGCCTTATTTCTTTGTTTCAAGGCATTAGTAATAAGAGTTCCACGTTTAACTCCTTTAGGATCTAGGGCTTTCGCCTCTATAAGTCCCTTCATCATATACCCCAGCCAGCGGCCGGTAAGTCCACGATAGCTTTCCTGCCGAATATTGCCACTACTAGCTATCAGGGCTAATTGCGAATCCTTCTCCGGATCCAGTGCAGCAATTCTATCCCGTTGGGCAATTTGTCTTATCCTCTGTGCAATTAATCCACCAAGGGAGTGGCCAATCATATTAACCGACCTATCAGTGTCCAGCAGTCCAGCGTCTTTGGCGGCTGCTAGAACCGCCTCAGCCTGAAAGTCCACAGCCTTAATAGTATTTCTCTTGTCTTTAGCCGAAATAGACTCGATGTATTCTGGATCCTCATATATCAGAACTTGCCGGCCGTCGGCCGAAAGAAGTGCGGCCAGCTCTTTGTTGGACTTCCGCCCCTGTACCATATCGTTAACCACAATTATCGGATTATGGGCAGAGTTCGGATCGCCATATAGAGAGTAAGTCACTCTACCCTCGGTAAATTCCACGGTATAGCTGTTGGGATATTCCCCTAAATTTTCAGGAGTTCTATCTGCATCTAGAGCCGGTTTGAGTGTTTCTGTTGGCATAACTTAGTAGATTATAGCATAGATTAGCTGTTTTGGCAATCTTAGTTAACACCTTTGGGATTGTTTTAGTTTATACTTGTCTAAAGCATGGAGAGTTTGCAGGAAATTTTATCCAGAAAAAAGTTCACGCCGCCCAGGGAATCTCAATCTGTCAAAGATTATATTCAGCGGCGTTACAAAAGCGCATGCAGCGTCACTGTTAGAAATAACGATGTAACGGTTAGTGTTTCTAACTCGGCACTGGCTGGCACGCTTCAACTGGAAAAACAAAAAATTATCAAGGCCTGCGGCATTCGCGGCAAACTAATTATTAGAACTGGCCGCTAGAGACAGTTTTCCGTTTACTGTTTTCCATGGTAAACAGTAAATAGTAAACGCAAAGTAAACAGTAAATGGTGAATGGTAAACTTTTAGACTTTTAGGGCTTGTTCGAGGTCGGTTTTTAGCTGTTTTAGGTTGTCGTAATTGATGGCCTGCATACCCACAGCTCGGGCGGCGGCACAGTAAGGCTCGAGGTCGTCGACAAACACGGCCTCTTCGGGCTTAACGCCAAGACGCTCCAGTGCCAGTTGATAGATTTGGGGATCTGGCTTGGTGGTCCCGGCTTCGAACGAAAGGACCATATCGTCAAATAGCGCCTGTTCCTCTTTGGACAAAAAATAATCTCTTATCCAATTGGTGCCAACGTTACTAATTATGCCGATTTTATATTTGGGCTTTAGTAGTTTGATGTATTCCAGCAGCTCGGTATTTTTCATAGGCTCGGGACTGGAAAAAATATCTTCGATTGGCTGCGGTGCCCGGCCAGTAATTCGGTGCACCGCCTCTACAAAATCGCTTAGACTTATAAGGCCGGCGTCATACTGATGATTGAGCTCTTTGGCCTTTTCAAGAGCCGGTCCCTCGGGCAACGTCGCACAAAACTCCCGCCACCAATCCTTAGTAAGAACTCCGAAACAGTCAAAAATAATCGCCTTTATCATTCGAACTCGCTTAAAATGTCGATTACTTCGTCATCTTCGGTTTGCTCAAAGTATTCATAGTAGGTGCCAACCGCGCCAAGATAATACTTTTTCCGTAACAAACAGATAAATTCATCAACTTCGGCCTCTATTTCGGCTGCCGAATCGTCCGGCGCGACCGGCACGGCCACTACTATCTTGGCCGGTTTCTTGGACTTCAACTCCTCTATAGCGACTCTGAAGGTCAGGCCGGTGGCGATGCCATCATCAACCAAAATAGCCGTCTTACCGTGGAGCGGAGTCAGCTCTTTACCTTCTAAGTAGAGTTCGCGCCGGCGTTTGGCCTCGGTTCTTTGTTCGGCAATGGTTTTTTGTAACCATTTTTGATCTAAAGTCGAGGTCTCGGATTCGTTCAATACCGGTTGACCGGTTTCGGTGACCGCGCCGATAGCGTATTCCGGATGAAACGGATGGCCGATTTTGCGAGCAATTATTAAATCCAACGGTGCATTTAAAGCTCGGGCGACTTCAGCTGCCACCACCACACCACCACGTGGTAGGCCATAAACCACAACCGGTTTATCCTTATAGTCGGCCAATGCTTTGGCTAATTCTTGTCCCGCTTCAATCCGATCACGCCATCTTTTCATACTTTTATTATGATATCCAAGCTTAAGAAAAGATATTAAATTCCTAATAGTCCTTGCCGCGTCCTCTCTTTATTATTTTTTCCCATCTTTCCTTATCTCAATGTACACTCACTTCCCTTCATTGAAACATTTAAATATTTAAATGTTTCAATAGATGGCATGGGGTGGGATGAGGTGGAATGGGATGCTTTATGTATATATAGGGGGAGTTCGGTCTAAATAGGCGCGGGGTTAGCAAAAATGTTAATCTTGATGCATGCAGAGGTTTTTTCTCGGCTCATTAGCCATAGTGCCGGTTGCTATATTGGGTAACTACCTGCATTGGTCATATACAACCGTTTTCTTTTTAGCTGCTTTGGCCATAATTCCCCTGGCAAAGTTTTTGGGTGAAGCAACAGAGGAAATTGCCAGCCGTAGTGGCCCGGCACTGGGCGGGCTACTCAATGCCACATTCGGAAATGCTACCGAGTTAATAATCGCTGGGCTAGCGCTCAATGCCGGCTTGATCGAGCTTGTCAAAGCCTCGATTACCGGCTCAATTATCGGCAACTTGCTTTTAGTTTTAGGGGCTTCAATTTTTCTCGGCGGCTTAAAGCACAATAAGCAGGTTTTTAACCGCACGGCTGCCCAAGCCAGCGGCGCCATATTGTTGCTGGGCGTAATCGCCCTGACTATTCCGCAGATTTTTTTGCTGACTTCACCAGCTGCCAATGCCATACACAGTAAGGATTTGAGCGTGCTGGTGGCGATTATTATGTTCGTTATTTATCTGGCATTTCTTTTCTTTATCTTCCGGACCCACAAACATCTTTATACCGAAGAGCTCGGCCATGAGTCCCGCTGGAGTACCAAAAAAAGCATCACTGTTCTACTTGCCTCAACAGCCGGCGTTGGTTGGATCAGCGAAATCTTAGTTGAGTCAATTGAACCAGCCTTGCACAACTTGGGTTGGACGGAACTGTTCGTCGGTGCGGTTATAATCGCCATCATTGGTAATGCTGCCGAGCACGCCTCGGCAGTTGTCATGGCGGTCAAGAACCGCATGGACCTTTCCCTGCAGATAGCCATTGGCTCGGCCACTCAAATTGCTATGTTCGTGGTGCCGCTGCTGGTTTTTGCCGGCCTGCTGCTGGGCCAAAGCATGGACTTGATTTTCACGACCTTTGAGCTGGCGACCATCATTGTCTCGGTCATGATAGCCAATATTGTTATCCAGGATGGTGAGAGCAACTGGTTCGAAGGCGCCCAATTACTGTCCGCCTATGCCATTATTGCTGTCGGCTTCTTTCTCTATGCCGCCTGAGCTTTGACTATCGGCTGAGCTAAATTAATCTTTTTACGGTGGCCCAGCTCAGTAGCTCTGTAAATAGGTATTGATATTACCTCAAACCTAACTGCACTGGCTAGGGTAACGCTTAAACAGTCAAGACCATCCCTTTTAACCTCCCTTGGATGAAGGCTAGTATTTTTTTTAAGTATTTTTTTGGCCTTCTTAAGATCAGGGTAGTAAAAGGTTATTGCGTCAATCACCGGCTCAATTTTTTTTCGCTTCCAGGCTTCTTCCCTGCTTACTTGCAGCCACTGGTTAGCATAAGTTCTAAAAACCTCAATATTACTCTTGAGCATTGCATTCATTACAAATAACGGCTCATCCGTCATATAAGCTACCTCAAGTGATCTAGGTGAAATCTCTTTTCTCATAAAATCACCGAAGATGGCCTCAGGCACCATCAAGTCCATGTGGTCAACGGTTTCAATGACTTCAGCCGGAACTTGACGTTCATCTAGCAGTCTAAAAAGATGCTTGCCATACTGACTGGTTTCGGCTTCCAAATTGTAAGCTTCAGTGCGGGATGTCATTACAAACAATTATGTCATAGGTCCTTTTGACAAACAAGAGAAAAAATGCTCTAGTCTGAACTAAGGGACGTGGGTGGGATCCCAGCTGACGCGGAAATCTTGGTCGAGCGTTTTTAGCATTTTCAAATCCGCTTTGTCGAGTTTGAAGTCAAAAACCTCAAAATTTTCGGCAATTCTATCTTTGTGGGCCGATTTTGGTATCGTCACGGCACCCATTTCGATACACCAACGAATCATGATTTGGGCTGAAGTCTTTTTATGCTTTTTAGCAATAGCAACTAAGGTTGGGTCATCCATTCTACGACCGCGCGCCAAAGGCGAGTAGGCTTCAACGACAATTCCCTGCTGTTTACAAAAATCAACCAACTCGGGCGATTGCAAAAATACGTGCATTTCAAATTGGTTTACGGCTGGCCTTACCTCGCACTCGGCCAAAAGCTCTTCCAAATGATTAATCATGTAGTTGCTCACGCCAATATTTTTGGCACGCCCGGATTTGTAAATTTCTTCCATTCTTGGCCAAGCCGGCCGGCGATACATGGTCATGGGAAAATGAAGCAGTAACAAATCCACATAGTCAGTCTGCAGCTTTTTTAGCGACTTATTAAAGCTATCTTCAAGTCTGTAGCCCATATTATCAACGTCGATTTTGGTAGTAATAAATATATCTTTGCGAGCAATGCCGCTGGCTTTCATAACTTCGCCAACAAACTGCTCGTTGTGGTAGGCCTGCGCCGTGTCTATATGGGGGTAGCCAATTTCGAGCGCGGACGTAACCGCATCTTTACATTCTTTTTCATCAGTTAGCATCCACGTCCCCAATCCAACCTGCGGGATACTTGCGCCGGTGTTCAATTTCAAATTCGGTATAACCATATAAACCTCCTCAGCAGATAAATTATACCCCTGTTTGGTATGATTAACTGATGATTTGGTTAATCGCGCTATTTACGATTCTTTCCTACTCCACAGCAACCCATGCGATTTTTTATGACAAATATCGGCCGAGTATTTATACGCGGATTATTTGGTTTGGCATCGCCTTCAATAATTTCGCCAGTGTTTTCGCCCTACATAACAGCCCTGGAATCAAGCTAATGGCAACACTTGCCGTTGCGGGCAATGTTGCTATCCTTAGTCTTTCGTTAAAAAAATCTAAACGGACTTTTGGCAAGACGGAGCTGATAAGTTCGATCCTGCTGGCAGCCAGTTTGATTATCTGGCTAACAACCCACGCTCCGTTTCTTAACTTGACAATCGGCTTGATTGCCAACTTTATCGGTGGCATTCCGACCATCAAAAAAGTTATCGACGATCCGCGCGACGAGCATTTCTTTTTCTGGTTCTGGTTTTTGCTGGCTAGCAGTCTAGCCTGGATAAGCGCAGACAGTTCACAATTGTCGGGCTATTTACTACCGGCCTATGTCGTCTTCTTCGACGGACTTATGGTCCTGCTCTGCCTCCGACGCTACCTCCCAAAAAAGGCTTAGTTTGGTCCGAAAACAGAGGTGCTTATGCTTGCATTGATGGCTCGCGGCTATTTAAATTAGGACTATGGCAGATACAGAGACAAATCCAAGCCAACCGAGATTTTTAGAAAGATCGCCGGATGCCCGCCATACACTAGGCGAGATAGCAACTAGTGGCAGATATGATCATGACCGCCTGCAGCGCATTGTTAGCGATTTAGGCCGGACATACTCGCCCGACAAACAACGAATGTCTGACACGATTGTAGGCTCGGTTAACCATTTACTAGGACTTCTGGCGTCTCACGGGATCGATCTCGAGAAACTTCGTATCAAAGCAATGCCAATTGGCCTTATTCCGGAAGCGCTTGTTGACTTGCCCATCGAGGAAATAGAACTTAGCACTCGTCCCTATAACGTCTTACACAAAAATGAAATTAGAACCCTGGGGCAGCTCGGTAATCTTTCGGAATTAGAACTCGAAGCAATGATAGGCATGGGCAAAAAATCTATTGCTGAGATAGAAGACGAGCTGGCTATGCAGGGTTGGCTAGCACCAGAGTTGCTTGAACCGACTCCACTCGACCAAAGACCCGCCTAAAAAACAGAGGTGCTTACCCAGTAGTGAGCTTTCGAGATTATTCGCTCCAGCGAATATTTCATCTGCCTTACAGACAGACTCGAAAGTCTACTACTGGGCTTATGCTTGCAAAACTGGCCTTTTGAGTAATAATAGCTTTAAAGAGGAGTTTGAATGTTAGATCCGGATCATCGTAATGGAGAACCAAAACTCCGAGCCCTATACAGATGTATGCCGCTGAGGTAGCTTATGTACTTGGTGAGTTAACAGATGGCATGGATATGAGTGATTGCGAGCTACTTCAAGTACATAGGTTGGCTCCCCCGGAAGTGTCAATCGAAGAGTTACGTGACTTAGCTGCGATAATCGGCGAAGCTGGCTGGAATGCAGACGTCGCTCCATTAATTAAAGATGGTGAAGAAATTGGGCTAGGAGTAAGGATCCAAGGAGGGCTGGCTCACGAAGTTTCAAGTCAACAACAACTCTAGGGGTTCTACTCCCCAACCCTCGCCACAGCAAGTGGCTGGACAAGCCCACATCTTCTATAATAAATAGGGTCGTACCCTATAGGAGTTAGAGCTGGTTTACAGGGTCGCACCCTGTAATGGTGCTGGTGGCCCGCTCTCTGCGTATAATTTGAGTTATGAGTACTCCAATGGAAGTAAGAAAAGAGCTAAAAGATCAAGTTACAGCCATCACTGAAGGACAGGGGGCAGAAGCCGCGGGAGCACTTAGAAGCCTATACGCACTTTACTTTGCCGCTAAAGCCACAGCGAATACTGCAGAAAAGGCATTCTTGCTGGGCGAAGGATTCGAATTCTCTTTGAAGAACGGAGTTCCACATCTTGAAGACAAAGCGATCTTTGCAGATGAAGCCTACAAGCATTATTACCCAGAGCAATAACTCCGGGCTCTGTTCCCTCTCCCCCTCCCCGCATATAATTTGTTATTGACATATTCATACAATTTTCATACAATAGATATAGTTAAATTTAGTCAAGTTGAGTATAAAGAATTATGTCAGTTAAAACTTTTAACATATCGTTTCCTGCGGCTTTGGCCGATCAAATAGATAAAAAGGCCAAGGAGCAGTTTGGAAGCCGCAGTGACTTTTTGCGCTACGCGGCACTAAAGTATTTGCGTGAGGAACAGGAATTTGAGGAATTGATGGCTTATGGCAAACAAATCGGCAAAGAAATTGGGTACAAGTCAGAGAAAGCAGTGGCTAGAGATATTAGCGCAAGGCGCAATCAAAAGCGAAGCTGGAAACTATAGAGTCTTAATAGATACTAACGTCTGGTTCAGCGGAATTCTATATGGCGGTAAGCCAGAAGCAGTAATAAGATTCTGCAAGCAGAACTATCACATAATAAATTCTAGATATTTAATCGACGAACTTCTAAGTCTCCTTAGAGAACATAAAACGCCTTACAAATGGCGTAATGCTTTAGAAAAACTTCTAAATCGGATGTGTGTCTTGGTTGAATCTTCTAGCCTGCCTGAGATTAGCAGAGACCCAAAAGATGACCCCGTTATTGCCACAGCTATGGCTGGAAGCTGTAATTACATCATCACAGGAGACGAAGATTTGTTAATACTACAAAACTACAAAGGGATAAGTATAATCTCTGTCGCTGATTTCTTAAATTTAGCACCGGTGAAAAAATATTCGAAGCAATAGGCGGGCTCTGCTCTGCCTCCGCCGCTTCCTGCCAAAATACGAATAAAAATCTAAATTATTCTGAGCGAAGTAGTTTATGTGCTGTGAAAATTACCCAGTTGATGTCTCGGATTCTTGATTGATCTGCCATCTGCTGAGCGCGATTCTTCTCATTATATATTTCGGACTGAGCCACCTTAAAGCCTGCTTGTGCCGCATATCCCGTAATTTCCTCTAGCGTATAGTAGCGAAAAAAGCGAGTATTGCCACCAGAGAGTTGATCGGCTTCATGACCAGTTTCCGGATCTTCTGGTTTTCTAGCCTTAACCCGGACGCTAATCACACCGCCTGGCTTAAGGACACGAAAAAATTCTCCCATAGCTCTTTGGGTATCGTCCGGAGTTGCCATATGAACCAGCGAAGCTCGGGACCAGATTCCATCTACTGATTCATCAGAAAATGGCATCGAGAGCATGTCTGCTTGAATAAATTCCACATCTGGATGCCTCTGTTTCGCTAAATCAATTAACTCATGTGACAGATCGATACCTATCACATGAAAGCCCTGCTCTGCGAATATCGCCGTGTCACGGCCAGCCGCACAACCAACGTCAACTACCGTGCCACCCGGCCTAAGTTTTTTAGCAAACTCACCGATTTGCTCTAAATCAGCCCTGCCCTCAACAGCGTCCGCATATTCAGCAGCATGGGTATCGTAAGATGCCAGTGTCTCATCAGGGCCTGGCAGAGAGTTGCTCATCTTATGATTATAGCTTTTGAGGTCAAGTTACACTAAAAACCAGAGATGCTTATGCTTGCAAAAAGTTTGTTAAAAGCTACATTACTTATCTATGGTTGTTTCTGAATATCTACATAGCCGTGAAAAGCGTGCTCTAGACTTGGTCGTAGCTAGTAGCATAGGTTCTATGACTTTGGCGGCCGGTATGACTGCCGCGCTCGTCGTCAAAGCAGTCAATGGATCACCGATGTTTTTCCGTCAAGAACGCGCCGGAGTGGGAAATAAACCTTTCGATATGCTTAAGCTCCGGACAATGGACGATCGAAGAAGAGTCTTAAGACTAGCTAGTTATCTTAGAAGTTCCGGACTTGATGAAACGCCCCAATTTCTTCACGTGTTTTTCGGCCATATGTCGGTTGTCGGTCACCGTCCCCTACCCGTAGATGACGATAATGAGATTCGGCGGAGGATGCACGGCCATGGACATAGTGAGAACGTAGACGAGTGGCTGGAATTAAAAGAACAGACAAAACCCGGTATCGTTAGCCCGGGTCATACTTTTACTCATAACTTTCAATCTGACAGCGTGGCGCATATGTTGGGTGTGATTCACAGAGAAACTAGTTACCTTAGAGGCGCCGGGATAATGACCGATTTGCATATTCTTGCTCACACTCCACTAAGTCTTATAATGGGCCACGATCCGATTATCCCGAGAGATGGTCTCGACCTTTCCCCTGAAGTGTAAGAAATATCCCTCCTCTGCCTTCGCCGCTTCCTCCCAGGGGGTTAAAGTATCGGGCATAAGCCGGAAACAGATGAAGATAGGCTGAGCGAGAAGCGAGTAAAGCCAAAAGCCAGTCCCGAACCTCCTGTGGAAATAGTGAGGGACCGCATGTCGTCCTTTTGGCGCGGTTTGAGTCAGGCTAGATTCAATCTGCTTTTCTGGCGCGCCCGGGAGTTTTTGCTACTTTTGGCGGCCCAAAAGTAGAGCTACAACTCGCCCCAATTCTTACCGCTTGAAATATCAACCTTCAACTTCACGGGCAGTTTATAAATATTTTCCATGGTGGTCTTCAGAATTTCGCCTACAGCTTTAGCCTGTTTTTCCGGGCATTCAACCAATATTGAGTCATGTATTTGTAAAAGCATCCTTGGCTTTTCTGTAACCTGTAACCTGTTACCTGTTACCTGATCAAAATTCTGCTGAATTTTGATCATGGCCAGTTTCATCAGGTCGGCGGCTGAACCTTGAAGCGGATGGTTGATTGCCGCGCGGTAAGCCGCCTCACGGACGGCAAAGTTAGATGAGCGTACATCCGGCGTCGGCCGGCGGCGGCCCATTATGGTCTCAACAAATCCCTGCTCTTCGGCTTGAGCGCGCAGAGAATCTATATATTTTTTCAACTGCGGCCTAATTTCAAAATACTTGGCGATAAATTCCCGGGCGGCGCCATAGTCCATGCCTGTACCGGTGCTTAGTCCATGGGGTCCAAGCCCGTACATAATGCCAAAATTAACAGCCTTGGCAGAATATCTCTGCTCTTTGGTGACTTGCTCGGGCTTGATGCCATAAACCAGCGCCGCGGTCTCTACATGTATATCCGCGTCGCGGTTGAAGGCTTCAATCATACCTCCGTCGCCAGAAAGGGCCGCCGCCAGACGGATTTCGAACTGGCTGTAGTCGGCGCTTACCAGCACTTTGCCTTTTTCGGCCACGAAAGCTGTCCGGACTTTTTTACCCAGCTGCGTTCGCACTGGAATGTTTTGTAAGTTGGGATCAGCACTACTTAGTCTTCCGGTAGGAGCAATCGTCAGGTTGAAAGTTGTGTGAAGCCGAGATTGCCCGTCAACCATTTGCGGCAGCGTATCAACATAAGTGTTTTTGAGTTTTGTCATTTCCCGGTACTGGGTGATTAGACCAATAACCGGATGCAGGCCTCGCAGTTTATCAAGCTCGCTGGCAGCGGTTGAATAACCGGTTTTGCCTTTTTTAATGCCTTGAGTCGGTAGGTTTAGCTTGGTAAATAAGACCTCGGCCAGCTGTCCCGGACTGGCAATGTTAAACTCGTGGTCGGCGTGGCCATAAATTGTCTGCTCAACATCGCTGACGTCGTCTTCTAATTGCTTGGCATATTTTTTCAAATAATTAACGTCTAGCTTAATACCGGCTAACTCCATATCAGCCAAAACCGGAATAATCGGCCACTCAATTTGCTTTGCCAGTTTCTCAAGCTTTGGTGCCTCGTTAAATTCATGGCCTTGAACATGGGTCAGTTTGGCAATGACGGCGATGATTTCCGGCGCCCGTTCAATAAAATCTTCCGGCGGTAAATCCTCAAGCGGCGCACCTTCAAATTGCAGGTTGACTGTTGCTAAATCGGTCAGACTTTGAACACGCATTAAGGGGTTAATTAAGAATGCGGCAATCAGTATATCGTGGGCTACATTGCCCACGTTGATACCGATATTTTTCAGTACTTTAATGTCACTTTTGACGTCGTAACCAACAAGACCAGTAGACGGTAGACCGAAGACAGTAGACAGAGCTTTTCGGACTTTTTTCGAATTAAGTTTTGACAAATTCAGAGTAAAAGACTTCTTAGCGTCGCTTAAGATCAAGGCCTGCGGATCGGCGCCGTGCTTGCCAGCGGCTCTGGAATAAATAAAAACTCGGTCCTTGTTTTTGAGTTCGAGTCTTGACAGATCTTTGTCGGATTCAATCAAGGTGTTTCTGGGGAGCCCCAAAAGCTTTGCGCTTTCAGCTTTCAGCTTCGAGCTATCTACCTGCATATGATCAGGTAAGTTATTAAGTAGAGAGCGAAACTCCAAATCCTGCAACAGTTGGCGCAGACGGTTGGTATCAAGCTTGGTCACATCCATGGCTTTAAGGTCGAGTTTGACTGGTGCGTCAGTCCAAAGTTGGCCTAAATCTTTGCTAAGATAGGCCAGCTTTTTGCCGGTTTCGAGTTTTGTCCGCAGACTTTCTTTAACCAGAGGCAGATGCTTATAAACGCCGTCCAAGGTTTTATATTGCTGCAGTAAAGCAGTGGCCGTTTTTTCGCCAACCCCGGGCACACCGGGGATGTTGTCGGAGCTATCGCCTTTTAGAGCTTTTAAGTCCAGAAACTGCTCGGGCGCTAAGCCGTATTTAGCCGTAAAACTCTCCGGGTGAAATTCCTCAATATTGGAAAAGCCGCGCTTTAAGGCATAGACCTTGACGTGGCCGTTGATAAGCTGCAAGGCGTCAAGATCGGATGTTATCAGCTGTGTTTCGATATTTTTTTTCCTGGCCTGCACGGCCAGTGAGCCCATGATGTCGTCGGCTTCATAATCATCAAGTTCGTACATCGGCCAGCCGAAGGCCTCCAGCAGCTCATGCAGAATCGGAATTTGGGTATAAAAATCCGGCGGTGCCGGTTTGCGGCCAGCTTTATACTGCGGATAGAGTTTGAGGCGGGCGCGGATATTAGTCTTGGGCTTATCCCAAGCAACAGCAACGTAGTCCGGCTTGAGTTTTTTGATTAACTCCAGCGCCATGCTGGCAAAACCATAAACACCGCCAGTCGGTATTCCTTCTTTGGTCGAAAGATTCGGCAATGCATAATAGCCACGGTAAAAGACGCTTTTACCATCAATAATTGCCAACTTTTTCCTACCAGCCATCGCCTAAATTATACGCTGTCTACGTGACGAGGTTAGGAGTTGTTGCCAAAATCCGTCGGTAAAACCAGCAAATCCAATCCATGCTGGGCGGCCAAATATCCGACAGCTTCTTTAAGCGTCGGTTTGGCTTTCCCTAAAATTTGTCCAAATGTAGCTTCGTACTGCCAAAGTACAAAGCTGTTGATTTCACTGGCCGCTTTTTTTCGGGCCTCACGATTGTTATAGAACCTCTTGTAATATTTCTTCAAATCTTCCGTCTGTCCTCTAATTCCAGTGCCATAACCGAGCTTCAAATAGTCTAAACCATCGGCCTGACGTGTAAGAAAAAGGGTGGTTTTGCCTAGACTGAAAGGATCTAGTATTGGTAGCTGACCAGTGGCCTCTTCCGCTAAATATTGAGGAACCATAACTGCCTTGATTGTTTGTCTTGGTATAGAATCGGTAGACTCAATTACATCTTCTGCAAGCCGTGTGTTTGCAGGCGGCTTTTTAACCGGGAAACAAATTGAGTGCCCTACGTGGTGGTCAAAGGCGAGATGCTCACGGGCTTCCTTGTCAACTGGTGATAATATCAGGGGGACAACTTTACGCGACTCAAAGCCCCGAAGTTCGGGTTCGATGCCTTTTACCATAATGCCGATACAGGCACCGAAGTCAAAACCGTTGAGCGAATGCCAAACGATATTCGGGTCATAGAGAGCCTTCTCAGCCCTCTTGATTTCAGGCAAGCGGCCTCGACTAGACAATTCTGTCATAGTTGACACTATACGCCATATCTGTTAAAACAGCGATTGCTTATGCTAAACCGAGGGCCTTTTCGATTTTTTGCCGGAATTCTTCGACCGTCGAGTTGTTTTCAATAAATATATCGGCTTGCGACTTGACTTCGGCGAGGCTTAATGTAGCTTTGTCGCCTCGGCGTTGCATCTCATGTTCCTCCTCGGCGATAAATTGCTCATAAGTTTTTTTATCTTCTGGACTCCGGGAGCGCCGGGTGATCCGCTGATATCTAATTTTCGGGTCGGCATCCACCCACACCAGTGTGCCGCCGATTTCTTTCAGCCGAGCCGCCTCGCCGGCGTTGCGCATTGGGCTTATGACAACACCTTTATATTTACCGGCCGTTTTTTTGAATTTGTCCATGGCCATATCAACCAGTACGCCTAAGCCTTTTTCACGCCGCCACTCGGCACTAATACTCCGAAGCACTTCTCTTTCAATCGGTAGCCCCCTCTTTTTGGCTTCCTCTCTCAAAAAATCAGCTACCGAAACAAACATATAGCCGTGATGTTTAGCCAAAATTTGGCCAAGGCTATCTTTTCCCGAACCGTTAGTACCAGCTATACCAATGATTTGCAATTTATTATCTGGCATCTTGCAGCTCTTTAATGCCGGCCAGCTGTCTTAAGACAGTGTCTTCTATTTGCCGAACACGCTCTCGTGTCAAACCAAGCCTTTCACCAACTTCTTCGAGTGTGGCTGGCTTTTCCATCTCAGGATATAGCCCATGCCTCAACATGATAACTTCCCTCTCTCTTTCGGGTAAACATTGCAGGACGGTTTCAACCACTGCTTTAATCTCGTTTTGTCTGGCGAACTCAAAAGCTTCATCGTCTGTACCTTCAGCCGCAAAAAGGTCGCCCAGCTCAGTCTCGTCATCATCACCAACGGGCTGATTGAGTGAGATAGTAGCCCTTGCCACTTGTTGAGTCTCTTTAACTCTTTTCGAGGATAAATTAGCTTCTTCAGCAATTTCTTCAGGAGTCGGTTGACGGCCCAACTTTTGCCATAATACACCCTCAGCACGGCTTATTTTGTGGATTCTCTCCACAACATGCACCGGCATCCTGATTGTCCGTGACTTGTCAGCCAGTGCCCGGACAACACCTTGTCTTATCCACCAAGTAGCATAGGTACTGAATTTATAGCCTCGTCGCCAATCAAACTTTTCAGAAGCACGGTTTAAGCCAATTACGCCTTCTTGGATTAGGTCCAAAAACGGTAAGCCTTGGTTACGATATCGTTTTGCAATAGAGATCGCCAGCCGTAAATTGGCTTCAATCATTTCGTGTTTGGCTCGATGATCACCACGTTCAATACGCTTAGCAAGCTGAACCTCCTCGGCAGCCGTTAATAGATCTGCTCTGGTTGCATCCTTAAGAAATATCTGGAAAGAATCCAAAGACATTTCACCCTGTTCTGCTGGTTCACTTTGGGCCTTGCTGGGATCGTTCGCCTCTGGTGGAGTCATCACTTCAATGCCAAGATCCTCAATATATTGATAAAGCTCATCAGCGACTGTTGGCTCAATCTCAAGTTCATCCAGCGTTTTCGCCAGATCATCTAGCGTTAAGTTGCCTTTTTCTTTGGCTAAATCAACTAAGTGTGCGATTTCCTTACTGCGTATAATTGCTAAAAATTCATTGGTTGTAATAACTTCAGATGAGATAACTAAACCACCGAATGCCACATCGCGCTTATAGATGCTTGCAATATCTGGGATAAGGTCTGTATCTCTTGCCGAATGTTCCATTTTTTACTGCAGGTACTCATGGAGTTTGCGGGTGTCTTTGTGCTTGCGCAGTTTAGCCAAAGCTTTGGCCTCGATTTGGCGAATTCGCTCACGGGTGACCGAAAATTCCTGGCCGACTTCCTCCAGGGTGTGGCTTTTGCCATCATCCAGGCCAAAACGCAGTCGCAGGATTTTTTGTTCACGCTCAGTCAGAGTGCCCAATATTTGTTTAACTTGCTCTTTCAAAAGTTGTTCAGAAGCTGATTCGGTCGGTGTTTTGGTATCTTCGTCCTCTATAAAGTCGCCCAGCACTGAATCTTCCTCGTCGTCGCGCACGCTGGCATCAAGACTAGAAATATCCTGCTTAATCTTCATAATGTGCTCAACTTTATCAACATCCATTTCCATGGCCACCGCAATTTCTTCGTTGGTCGGCTCACGGTTAAGTTCTTGGGTCAGCCGCCGCTGGGTACGCAGTAATTTATTGATGGTCTCCACCATGTGTACCGGAATACGAATCGTCCGGGCCTGATCGGCAATCGCCCGAGTGATAGCCTGCCGAATCCACCAGGTAGCATAAGTTGAAAACTTAAAGCCACGCTCTGGGTCGAATTTTTCGACGGCTCGCAGCAGGCCAGTATTACCTTCCTGAATCAAATCCAGCAGATCAAGTCCGCGGCCAACATAACGTTTGGCAATTGATACCACCAAACGCATGTTAGCTTCGGCCATAGCATCTTTTGCCCGCTTGTCGCCGGATACAACCTTTTTAGCCAAGGCCAGTTCTTCTACCGGAGTCAACAAGGGAATCTTACCGATTTCGCGCAAGTAAAGTCGTACTGAATCATCCGAAATATCGTCAATATAGGACTTGTCCTCAACTACTACTTCTTCCTCTTCTTCTTGCTCCCATTCATTGGAGAAGCCCTTGGCATCGGGCTCGGTAGCTTCGATCAGCTCAATTTCATTTTCGGTCAGCTCGGCGTAGAGTTTCTCCAGTACATCAATGTTGGCCGGCGTGTCCGGAATCTGCTCGAAGATATCAATTTGTTTAAGACTGCCCTCTTTTTTGCCTTTAGCCAATATCTGCTGAATTTCTTTTTCATACGGAACATCTACTTTACTCGGCTTGACGGCCTTGACAGGTTTGATGGCTTTAGCTTTCGAAGATGGTGAGTTGCGCCGACCCCCAGCTTTGGCAGCCGGTTTGCCCGCCTGAAATTTCTGCGAGATTTTGGCGGGCGAGGGCTTTGGGGCATTGGTTTTCTTTGGCATATCCAAAATTCCTATTTAATAAGTTTGTTGAGTTTGTCGACTTTTCGTAGTAGTTGGTCCAGCTTACGCTCGTCAGAAGTTTTATGCATTAGCTGCGCCAGACGGCTTTTGGCAACTTTAATATATTTTCCAATTAGGCGTTGTTTGAGACCGGCAGCCTGCTCGGCCAAATCGTCGCTCGGCAGACTTTGGTATAGTTCCTCAAACAATAGGGATAGTATCTTAACATAATCGGCCAGCGGCTGCAAAGCCTTGGGCAGGGTCTTGCCGCCACGGAAGTCCGGATTAGCTTTTAAGAATTCAAACTGAGCTGGAAAAAATTATTGAGTTTTTTGATACTCAGATCAGGATCTTGATACTACAGCAAGTCTTTTTTGAATCAGAGCTGGCGCGGACTGCTTCCAGGCTACTCTCGGTGACCTCGGCCACTATTTTTAGATAATGTTCCTGCTCTAATGCATCTTGCAAGCGACGGACTACCGTCAACACGGCGTCAGAAAAATCTCGTTTGCCCTGAGCCGTAGTTAGATCAAGGCTCTCTCGATATTGGTCAATAACCCAGTCTGATGCGTACTTGCGTTCTTCAATTGCCTTACGCCAAGCAGCAACTCCTTTTTTCTTAATTAATTCGTCATTATCTTTGGCGTCGGAAAGTGTAATGATGCTTAAATCAACACCGGCCTTTTGAGCTAGCGGAATTGTTCGCTCGGTAGCATTCAAGCCAGCACTGTCGGCATCAAAGCACAGCCGAATGTCGCCGGTAAAGCGTTTGAGCAGGCGCAGATGCGGCTCAGTCATGGCCGTGCCGGCACTAGCCACCACGTTGTGAACACCGGCTTGGTGAGAAGCAAGTACATCCAGATTACCCTCTACTACCACAACGAAACCCTGTTTTCGGATGCCCTCTTTGGCTAAATGCAGGCCAAAGATATGGCGGCTTTTATCATAGACCAGGGTTTGCGGTGTGTTGATGTATTTAGGTGCATCAGGCAAATCACGCAGCAAGCGGGCCGTAAAGCCAATAATTTGGCCACGGCTATCCGCTAGCGGAATCATAATTCGTCCACTAAACATATCAAAGACCCGGTCGCGCCGCTCGGCAGCCAAACCGGCCAACTTGACTTCGTGCATATCAAAGCCGCTGTTGCCCAAGAAATCTGTCAGTGCCGTCCGCGTATTGGGTGCATAGCCGATGCGCCATTCCAGTAAAGTTTTTTTAGAGAAGGCACGGTCTTTTAGCAAATATTTGAGCGCGGCGCTGTTAGCTGTCAGCTGTTTTTGGTAGAACCTAGTGGCCAATTCGAGGGCTTTAAGAATGTAGGTCTTTGGCCTCTCGGCCTGGCTTGGACCACTGTCGAACTGCGCCAGGTCAACACCAGCTTTGCGGGCTAAAAACTCCAGGGTGCCGCGAAAATCAAGACCCTCCATTTCCATCACAAAACTAATAACGTCGCCGCCCTTACTCGAAGAAAAATCATGCCAAATCTGCTTTTCCGGGCTGACCATGAAGCTCGGTGTTTTTTCGTTCGTCCACGGGCTCAAGCCCTTGAAGTTGCGACCACTGCGCTTAAGCTGGACGTATTCACCAATCACATCCTCAATATTGAGTCTGGCCTTAATCTCACTCACAGCGTCCATATTTATAGTTTAAAGCTCAAAGCTCAAAGCCGAAAGCGTTAGCAATTGTAAATTTTTAGAAAAAGTATATAGTTTCCTGAATGCCTAATCTCCGACTCATACCCAATGGCAGCCCGGAACTGGAACCGAAACGTTTTGAACCCATTAACGTACCGGGGGTTAGAAACCTTGATCCGACTTGCCTGGGGCATATCGGCAATATTTATAATTTACTGGCCGAGGACGGGCCCGAACGATTATCAAACAATGATTTAAAAATACAGATTGTGGCTGGCGTACAGTCCCGACCGAATTTATTTGCACCAAGAGGCACGCTTGAATGGTGGCCAATCCCGATGAAACCCGAGCTTCCGGCAACAATTGGATTTGCGGCTACGCTTGAGCTTCAACCCTTCGAAAATCTGACCGATCCATTGCTTGAGGTAGAAACTCGAGCTGACGGCTGGGGAGTAGAATTTGTATATTTCAGTGAGCTTGGTAGAAGAGTCCATATGGCTAACGTCTTTAGACTTGAGCTGGCCGATAATGCTGGACCGGGATACGCCGATTTGCGAGAAATTAACGGTTTGAGCCAGGCCGACAGGCTGGTGTATTTGCGCCATATCGAACAACTACTATACGCCATCTTCAATCCACTTCCGGTCAAATAAGTTCAGTTAGCAAGCCGGGTATAAGCTGGTATCATAAAGCTTATGCCTCCTGAAGATAAAAACACAGTGCCGCCGGCTCCGGATTTTGACTTTATTTTGAAAGACCAACCCAAAGCTAAGCGCAAATTCGGCCTGCCCAAAATGCCAAAGCTGCTTTTAGTATCACTAATTGGTGCAGTTCTGGTCCTGCTGGTCATCATTGCCGGCTCATTATTCAGAGGTACGGGCAACACCGAAAAAATTTACAGCCTTATCAAAGATGGCGCCGCAATAGATAGAGTTAGTGCGCTGGTAATAGGCCAGGCCAAAGATACTGACACCAAAAACCTAGCGGTTACCGCCTCGGCCGCGCTATCCAGCCAGCAACAACAACTATCAGCCTATTTAACCAGCAAGAAAGTTAAAATTGAGACTGCCAAAATCACGCCGCTGGTTAGTGCCGACATTGACGATAAGCTCAAAGCCGCCCTCCTCAACAACACTTACGACCAGTCCTATTTAACTTATTTAAAAGACAGCATCGGAGCTTACCAGCAATCACTTAACAATACGTACAACACCGCCGGCAGTGAATTAAAAACTATTCTTTCCCAAGCCTATTCCAGTACAGACGTTATTTTGTCCACTCCCCAATTCAAATAAGCCTTGCAATTTACTATTCACCTTTTACGATTCACCATGAATTAGCCATTGGCAGTTGTCCATTAACCGTAGCCTGCTGAAAACGGATCAAGGAAAACACATGGAGAACGGAAAATAGTTAAAAGTAAAGTTAATTCTGGCTTGATACAAGGTCATAACTATGGCGAATTAAAGCTTTGATTTCTTGACCGTTGAGCTGGCCAGTCAGCACAATAGTGTTCCAATGCTTTTTGTTCAAATGATAGCCAGGCATTACCGATTCGTATCTGGCGCGCAAAGTTTCGGTTAGTTGCGGATCGCTTTTCAAGCTAAGTTGGACTGGTTTTTTTCCTTCCCTGATCAGCGCAAACATCTTCCAGTCGCCACGCGCCGCCTTGCCCTGCCCACCGGCGGAGCCGGTGACACCGGCAGGCTCTTGGCGCATCGCTACGTCAGTTACACTCCGTCGTTCTCTCACCGTACCGATCGTACGGCTCGCTCGCTTCTCGTTACTTCCTTGCGCTGCATCCAAGCGCGAGACGCTGGATGTAGCCGGTACAAAGACTTTATAGACGGCCACATCTTCACCAAATGGATAATCCAGCCGTGCCTTTGGCAGACTTAAGATGTATGCCTCAATCGCTTTATGACCAAGGCCAGATTGTGCGGACATTAGCTAGAACTTTTGGCCATGGAGTGAACCCACCAAGCGACACAAATTAGAACTAGATACACGACCAGTTCGGTCCAGAAGGTCTTCCAGGCCCAAACCGCGCCGGAATCCAATAGATCACCAAAGATCATATTGGCGACGCCACTAAAGAAACTAACCGTGCCAGCGGCAAAGATAAAGGCCGTGGCAAAACTGTTGACTGTTTGATTTTTTAACATTTTGTTGAACTCGTCCATGAGCTTTCAAAGCCTCCTTAATTGCTTATACCTAAAATGTACACCTACTATGATTTTTCGGCAATCGCAATCTCAACTACCTGAACAATAGTAGTTTACTTTTTAGATTCTGGTTTAAAACCCAGGCAGGTTGAGTTGATGCAATAATGTACACCACTGGGATGATCTTTTATGCCTTCAAACAAATGGCCGAGGTGGCTACCGCAATTGGCGCAAGTTACTTCAACTCGATGCATGCCAAGACTGTTATCGTCAATCAACTTAACAGCCTTGCTGCCGGCCACCTCGCTAAAGCTCGGCCAGCCGGCCAGCCCCGGTTCTTTGGATTCAAATTTGGATTTGGAACTAAAAAGTTCCGCCCCACAAACCATACAGGTATACATGCCGGTTTCATTGTGATTAACGTATTTACCGGAAAAAGGAGCTTCTGTCCCTTTCTGACGCAGAACATGATATTGCTCCGGCGTTAGCTTCTTTTTTAATTCTTCGTCGTCAACTTTGTAGGTCATTTTCCCTCCTTTACATTTTGTCCGGCGTTGAAATGTTCAGCAAGCCCAGGCCATCCTTTAGTGTATTGGCATAAGCTTCGACCAATCTTAGTCGAACAGACTCACGCGGATCACCGATCACACGGTTAGTTTCATAAAAACGGTTAAAAGATTGCGCCAACTCATATAGATAGGTGCAGATGTGGCTGGGCAGCAGTTCGTCTGCGGCTGCTTCGACAATCTCGGCAAACCCCCCAATCTTCCGCACCAAACTTCTCTCATGCTCATCAAATTGGAAGCTACCGTCTACTTTCTTCTGTCTACCGTCTGATTTTTGCAATATGCTGTTCGCCCTGACGAACGCATACTGCAAATACGGTCCGCTATTGCCTTCCAAGCTAACGGATTCGGCTGGGTCAAAGATGATATCGGCACCCAGCCGTTGCTTCAAAAAAGCATATTTAACCGCGCCCAAACTTACATCAAGATTCTCCACTCGATTGGCCTTTTTATTGGCTTCATTAACCGCATCCAATACGTCTTCGGCTCTGATGATGTTACCCAAACGGCTACTCATTTTAACGCCACTGGTCGGCTTCACTAAACCGTGCGTAATATGTGTGGTTTTCTTAACCAACTGCGGTTCGAATTGTTCAACCGCTTTTAGTACGACTTGCATATACTCATAAATCTCGTTGCCGGTAATAATAATTGATTTGTCAAAATGATAATCCTGCCATTTTTTTAGAATCAGACCAACGTCTTTTGTCTCATATGTCGGCAGACCTTGGCTGTTGACGAACACCCGGGTGTGCATATTATGGATCTCGCCTTTAAAAACAATGGCGCCATCGCTTTCTACGAAAACCTTGCCCATGTTGGCTTTAACAGCCGCCAACCCTGGCTCGACTGTTTCGCTTTCTGGATAATATTTTTCAAAACCTGAGCCGATTCGCTTATAAAATTCATCAAAGTAGTCATAGCTCCAACTTCGAGTTGTCCAGTAAATTTGGGCTAGGGGCGAGGTTTTATCTTTTTGCTGGTGAATTTGATAGATTTTTTGGTTTAGTTTTTTAATTTCGGTTTTGGCCGCTTCATCTTTTTTGTATAAATCGTTACCCTCGACATACCGATCGGCCAGCCATTGGGCCCGCTGGTTTTTTACGACCTCGGCCAACTCTCCTGGCTTTTCACCACCCAGTTTTTGGATAATGGTATAAATTGTTTTGGCCACATGCAGGCCAACGTCACCGCCGAAATTGACTCGATGGACATTGGCGCCAACTGCCTCCAGAAGTCTAGCAATGCTATCGCCAACTATGCTGGTATAAAGATGTCCGACGTGCAGCACTTTAAAGGGATTAGGATCAGAATATTCAACTACGACTTTCTGTCCGCTTAGTTTCTGAATTGGACTAGCGCTCATCAATTTGGTTAGTGCCCTGTCGCTAAGACGGAAATTGATAAAGCCCGGACCGGCAATGGTGGGCTGGCCATCCAGAACTTTAGAATCGATTGTTTCAACCAGCGCCGCGGCAATTTCGGCTGGCTTTTTACCAACTTGGGCAGCCAGTTGCATGGCTACATTGGTGCTAAAATCACCAAACTTTTCTTCCGGCCTTGATAGTTCCGGCTCAATATTTGAGCCGAACAGTTTTTTCGAGGCCGCTTTAATTGCCGCCTTCAACTCCTCCTGCATACCTAAATCATATCAGTTCTTAGGTTTTACCAATTGCCAAATAGTTAAATACAAAGAACCAATTACCACAAACAGCAGGCCGGTAACATTCAACATTCGTGGGTGGCCAAACGGATCGGTCAGTCTATCAGCAGTATTGAGTAGCAGACCGCCGGGATTAGTAAGAACATCCCAGCTATTCCAACGCAGGTCGCGGCCAAGATATATAGCAAAGCTGGCCGCCAGAATTACCAATCCAATTATCAATGCTGCCCGCCAATGACTTAACCGTTTAAGTAGCTGCCTATGAACTAAAAACAAACTGGTAAAACCGGCCAAAAAACCGGAAGCCAAGAGTGTGTTAATTAAGGCAATGTCATAAAGCTGGCTAATCTCACCGGTATCTTCTATATGGATAAAGTCGGTCATCACGTACCAAGTATTCGGCAATAAGGCCAGCCAAAGTAGGGTTAGGCCCAGCGCCGGCCAGCTTAGCCATCGATGATCTTTTAAATAGCGCACCAGAAGCCAAGCCAGCGATAAGGCCAGCCAAGCCAGTAAGATATTTTCCGGAATAAACCAATAGCGCGGGGTGCCGGTTATTAAATAGCGCAGTAAAAACAACCCCAGGCAAAGTGCATTGATGATGATAGCCGCTTGCAAAAACCGCTTCTCCGCCCCGCTCAAATTCATCCCGTTAGACCTCCAAAAGACGACTGAAGGTTATTAGCACGTCGAAGCAAGCACCGATCTTCAAACGATAACCAAGCTACGGAAGTTAAGTGGAGTCTAACGGGACTCATAGCTGCATTATATAGGACTTAGGCCGTCAAGAAATTAACCAACAGCGGAATTACGATTGGCCCTATCACGAATCACCATTTACATCGACCTCACGTTGACATCAACCACACATTTCCATACTATATTTTCATCCTCTCTATTGAAACATTTCTATATTTAAATATTTCAATGTGTGATCGAGGGAAAGGGAAGTAGAGGAGGAAGTTAGGAGCAAATGATAGGACAACAAAAAATCCAGACAAAGGATCCGGCTGTCAGAATTTATAAGGCACTGGCCAATCCTACCCGACTTAGCCTGGTGCGCAAATTAGCGGACAAGCCCCGGGGTGAGGATGGCGGCGAACTGTGTGCCAAAAGCCTGCTTAGTCAGCCAACCATGAGTCATCATCTAGCTAAATTGGTTGAGGCCGGCATTGTTATTGAGTCCAAGTACATTACACGCAAAAGCTACATACTCAACCGGAAACTGCTTGCCATAAATGGCATAGATGTTAACAGGCTGTAAGGAGACCACATGAGATTAATGATAATATGGGGCAGCACCAGACAAGAACGCAAGGGTGGTCCAGTTGCCTATTGGGTCAAGTCGGAGGCTAAGCAAGATAAGCGGTTCGCTAGTATCGATTTTGTTGACCTGCGCGAACTTAACCTGCCCTTTTACGACGAACCAGTTGACGCCTTCAGCATCGCCAAACCGGAAGATTACAGGCATCCGGAAGGCCGAGCTTGGGCCGAGCGGGTGATCAAAGCCGATGCGGTTATTTTAGTTACTCCAGAATACAATCATGGTCCGCCAGCAGTTTTAAAAAACGCCCTTGACTACGTTGGTAATCCTTGGATCGATAAACCGGTAGGGCTGATCAGTTACGGCGGTAGAGTTGGTGGTGCCAGAGCGATTGAACAGCTGCGTTCTATCACCATCGAGCTTGGTCTAGTCAATGTGGCTAATGCTATTCACTTTGTCAGATTTGCACGAACTTTCGAATCCGGCGAAGAACCAAGCGAAGCCTCGAATGAGAGCCTCCAAAAAATGTTCGACCAACTGATCAGGATTCATAAAGCCTTCCACAAATAAAACCATCCGCTAACTAGGGTGCTGCACTTGAGCCTAGTAGCGGATGAGCCATTGGGGGCTATCAAGCATATGTTCGAGGCGATACTGTAAATCATGTAGAATCTGGACCCTGTCCTCGTCGCCAGCACCTAAAATATTTAAGGCTACGAATGGCTCGTGCACGTTGTAACCGCAAAAAGCCAATGTGCCGTGATTAATAGGATGTAACATTTGGATTGGCGTAGCTTTATGAACACCTGACTCCTGATAATATTCGGCTGGGTGCCCAGCTGCCCCAATCAGCATGGCTTGTTTACCGCGCAGCAACCCGTTTTCATAAATTTTGCCACCATCCCAGGCCACGCCCATGGCTAAAACCCGATCGAACCAACCTTTCAAAATCGCCGGCACGCTAAACCACCAAATTGGTGAAACTACCAGAAGTAAATCTGCCTCTTTGACTTTCTGAATTTCGGCCACAATGTCCGGCGAAAAGGCCCAGTCCAAGCGGGCAGCGTGTTTTTGCTCCATCATGTAATTAAAATGCTCGCCGGTAATAGTTATAAAGTCCCATTTTTGGGCTATAGGGTTAAAGCCCTGTCCGTAAAGATCGCTTAAGACCACTGTGTGTCCCTGGCGAGTTATAACCTCGGTGGCCAAGTTTTTCATCGCCGAGGTAAATGAACTCGGCTCATGGTGGGCATAGACGATTAATACATTCATCCCGTTAGAGCCCTAACTAATACCCTTTTAGTGACAATCAAAATTTGAGTGTTTAGCATAAGTACAATGATTAGTATAAGCCCTCAGGGCCTCTAACGGGATTCACTCTTTTATTTTAGCTTAAGCACTAATAAAAGTTGCAACTGCTAGGCGGCTAGTGGACGGACAGCTTGATCATGCATTCTGAAAATCATCTGACTAATCTTCCACGTTCCGGCAGTAGTTTTAATCAGCATGTAATCAATTGTGCCACGGACCGTCCAAGCGTAACGGTCGCCGCGATCAGCCACATAGTGGACATGTTCAACTGTGGTGGAGACCTTGGCGCGGCGCGAATTCAACATTCGAACAGCCAGTTTCTTAATAAAGTGACGGGTAGCATAAAAATAGGTGCCGATTTCCCGGCGCCAGCTGTCAATCAGTCGTTTTTTGGGAACCTGCGCCGGCATTTCGCCGTTAATTGATTTGCTATCAACAAAGGGTTTGCGGACAAAATAACTCTCCAGCCGCTCCCACTGCTTAAGATCTTGTAGCTGTGCGACACTTGTAACAACTTCTTTTATCTGTTGCTTATCAGTCATTTCATCCTCCTTTGCTTTGAGTTGTTGATTTTTACGGACAGAACTGCGAAATGTCATCTACATAGATTTTACCATGACCGTTTGTAACTTATTTCACACTAATCAATACCCCAGAACTTTTTCGGTCCGGGTTCGTCGCAACCCCAAAATTTGAGTTCCAACATATCTTTTAGGTCGCTAGTGGTGTGTCCGACACCAAATAAAATCAAATAGATTCCAAGGTCGTAATTATGATAAACGATGCCAAAAACCAGAGAAATTATGCCTAAAATCCAGTGATGGGGACTATTCAGGTGACCTACCAAAACGTGCCCAATACGGCCAAGAGCATAGGCCCCGAACAAAACCAAAATGTAGACCAAGAATGTCACGATTTCAGTATACAATTTAGTAGTCAGGAAGGGTGCAGGAGCGGTTTAACTGGCAGTCCTGGAAAGACTGTGTACCGGCAACGGTACCGAGAGTTCGAATCTCTCCCCTTCCGCCAATTTATTTCCGAGCCGATAGTCTGAAATTTTTACAACTTATTTTTTTGGCTTAAGCGAAATATAGAGAGTAAACTAGCTAGCGAGAGAAAAGGTCGGGGTAGCCTTTCTGCTATTGATGTTTTGGGTGGGGTTATTTTTAACAGCTTAAATTTAAGGTGAAGATGGCCCTTATAGAATTAAATGAAGTTTCCAAGCTTTTTGGCTTCGGCGATGCCACCACGCTGGCATTAGACGAGGCCAATTTAAGCGTGGAAAAGGGCGAATTCGTGGCCATCATGGGCCCGTCCGGCTGCGGCAAAACTACGCTTATGAATATCATTGGCCTGTTGGATAGCCCGACTCACGGCGAGTACCTGCTGGCTGGCAAGCCGGCGGCCGGACTTAAATCCAACCAGCAGGCCAAATTACGCCGCGACCAGATTGGCTTTGTCTTTCAGTTTTATAACTTGATCCCGACCATGAATGTGCTGGAAAATACTGCTCTGCCCTTGGCCTACCGCGGCATGACGCCCGTTCGGCGGATGAAGCGAGCCAGCGACATACTGGAACGGGTCGGCATCCGGGAGCGCGAATATTACATGCCCAAACATCTCTCTGGCGGCCAAATTCAACGGGCAGCCATTGCCCGGGCGCTTATTAACAGCCCTAGCATTTTGATAGCCGACGAACCAACTGGCAATCTAGACAGCCACGACACCAAAGTTGTCATGGAGCTGTTGGCCGATATTCACCGCCAAGGCAATACCATCTTGATGGTCACCCATAATCCGGAGCTAACCCGTTATGCTAGCCGGGTGATTTATATGAAGGACGGCACAATAGTTGAAGAGGAAGAAACTGATATTGGTGATATCGCCCAGGGGGCACTTCTAACTTATCTGCGGCGGCGCAAAACTACGCCGATAGATGTGGTGGCCGGTGTTTCGGCACTAATGAAGGACGTTCCCGACAAAGCCCTCAAAAGCACGCCCAAGAAACGCAAAGTGAAGACACGGCGCAAACGACTTGTTAGAACGAGAGCCAGAAAGGTCAAACGATGATACAATCGGCAAATCAGTCATTAGGTGCTAGTCGTCAGTCGCTAGTTAAAAAGCTTAGGACTAGGGACTATGGACTGGGGACTAAAACTCCTAGGGGAGTTTTCTGATGTGGACGGGCCATATCAAAGCCGCCATTGCCAGCCTACGGACTTCGCGCTGGCGCTCGTCTCTAACCATGCTGGGTATTGTTATCGGTGTCAGCTCGGTGGTAACTATTGTTAGCTTGGGCGAAGGGCTCAAACAGCAAGTTATCGGTCAAATCGGCCGGCTTGGTCCGGATGTTATTACCATCAGACCCGGCAAATTAGTCAGCGGTCCGGACGGCTCCAGCTTTAACCTGCTTGCCTTACTTAACACTAGCACTCTTAGTGACGACGATGTGGCAGCGCTTTCCAAACTCGGTTCCCTGCCAACCGTGCTGCCGGTCAATTTTGTCACCAGCACCGCTACGTCAACTGAAGCCGAGCTTAATAATATTTCGGTTATTGGCACCGGGCCGCAGATGCCGCAAATGCTCGGACTTTCCACCAACTTGGGCGATTTTTTTGATGCAAAGGCTGCAAACGAAAAAGTGGCTGTTATCGGTCCGGACGTCGCCGGCAAACTTTACGGTGTGCTTAATCCAATTGGCCATTCGGTAAGCGTCGCCGGTCAAGATTTTATTGTCCGCGGCGTTTTAAACCCCTCTAGTACAGGCTTACTGGTGGCGGCTCAGACGGACTTTAACTCGGCCGTGCTGATCCCCTACCAACCGTCCAAAGAAATTGTTGGCGGCAAAACTAACTTGCTGCAAATTCTAATCCAGGCTGGCCCAAATGCTTCCCCGGACCAAGCCATCAAAGAAGCTCATGAGGTGCTACTTAAAACGCATCAAGGGGCCGAGGACTTCACGATTTTAAAGCAGCATCAACTGCTCAAATTGATTAACGGCGTCATCAATAGCGCCACCGCTTTTATTGGTAGTATTGCCGCTATTTCGCTGCTGGTTGGCGGCGTGGGCATTATGAATATTATGCTGGCCAGCGTGTCGGAACGGACGCGGGAAATTGGCATTCGCAAAGCCGTTGGCGCCACTAATCGCCAAATCCTGATGCAGTTCTTTTCTGAAGGTCTAGTGCTTAGCCTAATTGGCGGAGCGTTGGGTATTGGCCTGGCTCTGGTAATAAATCTACTGCTACGACTCTACACCTCATTGGAGCCGGTTGTGAACGTGCCGGTAATTATTTTGGCCGCCGGTATTTCAGTCCTGGTCGGCATTATTTTCAGCACCGCGCCGGCGCTTAAGGCCGCCCGAAAGCATCCGATTGATGCTTTACGCGCCTAGGCAATTTCTGTTTGTTTGTTTCTTCTATCTCTGGCCAAAATAGAAATTGGGAAATCACCACTAACCTCGGAATCAATGAGTGCGATGCCGAGTCTGTCCAATTCCATGACGAGCTCGTCAAATCTGGCTTTAGGTTGGGGGCGCCCCGATTTTATTTTTTCTAAGATAATGCCGAAGTCGGCAATCAAATCTGCGATTAAATCGTCGGTTGACCGCTGGAACTCCGTTGAAGGCTGTCGACCTAATATAAATGGAGTCAAATCTTTCGTTAATCCTTCCGTTCTTTTGGATACATCACCCAGGAAATCATCAATCATCGAGCTCCTATTGAGATCCGAGGATAGTGATCCGATCCGGTTTATTTCCTCCGGTGATAAAGATTGTTTCTTCACCCAAACCCTTAGCCATCCTGGCATATACATAATTATTGTTCCAGGGACATACGGCGGACCGAAACTTCGTCTCTCAAACTTAGGAACATCTCTTTCAAACATCTCTGTCACACCAAAACGATGGATGGTTTCGTTGTCCTCAAAAGTAACTGAACAGACACCAACACCGTCTGGTATCGGAATCGGGATGAATTCCGTGGGCGATCTCTCAGCAGCGCCTGATTGAACCATATTGATATTATACCCTAATTATGAATTATTATCAAATCGGACAGAGGCTTAGCCGAGTTTGGATTTGACGGATTCAAGAAAATTTTGAAATTCTTTGAGTCGTTTTTTGTATAGCTGCTTGGTGTATTCATATGTGAAAACGCCTGGGTATTTGGGCATATTGCCAATTGTCAGTTGTAATTCTTTAAGGTAATAGTCATTCCAGCCGGCTTGCAGGCATTTTTGCCACCGGACAGGAGAATATATTTCGAGTTTATCGGCATCGCGAATAATTTTCCCTTCAATTGTGTTTGGCTTATCCGAACTTTTATGAAACCGGATTGCCTCGTAAACCCGCTTGGCTAATTCCTCGTCAGCGCCTCGGTTTAATAAGTCATCGTGGGCTAGGATGGCTCCAGCTTCTTCATGTCCTTTATCAACACCTTGAGCTCGCGCAGCGTCATGCCAATATATACACAGTTCCAAGAAATCCAAGTCCTTATAGTCCAAGTGTCCAGCAATATCCTTCGCATTATCGATAACTCGCTCTGAATGGGACAAATCATGAATTACATCTGTAGAGCCATCGTAATAACTTTTCGCTTGGCTGATGGAATCAGCATAAATTTTTTTCATGGCTGCTAGCCGAGTTCGCGCTTGAACTTTTCGACAAGGTCGACTGGTGAGGGGTCGACATTGTTCAGTAGCGCCAGATACATAGTTACAAAATCGCCGTAAGCTAGCGTCCACAGCAGTTGTTCTAATAGTGTTTCGCCTTGGGCCTGGACGATATTTGGTGCTGGGCGACGGCCAGAAAGCAGGCGCTCGCCAACCTCAAAACGTTTTTGAACACGAGGGTGTTCAAGATTGCTACGCAATTCAACGATGGCATAAGGCTTATCTACCGGATGGGAAGTCCAGCCGGTCAGTTCATTATGATCAAACTCCGGCAGCTCGTTCCACCATGCCACATTTTTGGCGTTCTCGTTGCAGTTTATTTTCCATTTATAAGCCGCCGGAGCCAGCATCGGTCCGGCGTAGATAGCCACTGATTTGCCGGCCAGCTCCAAGGCTAATTTCTTGGCCGGATTTTTCTCGGTCGGCACCACTGCGGTCCAATCGGCAACGGACTGTTTAACGAATTCGGCGGCCGTCTCCAACGCTTCGCAGGACGGATTGCCATGACAAAGACCGGTGGCTTCTAAAATCGTGGTAATGGCTTTTAAGTTATAAAACAAGGCGTAGCGCGGCTGGACAACCTTGGGAAAATCAAGATATGGGTAATTTTTGGCGTCGGCGATTTCTTTAAGTTTGCCACCCCCAGCAATCACCACAACCACCACGCCGGTGGCCTCGGCTTCAGCTAAGGCCGAAATCGTCTCTTCGGTATTACCCGAATAGCTAGCGGCAATGAACAAAGTTTTTGGCGAAACATAGGCCGGAATATGGTAACTGCGGCAAACCTCAAATGGCAAATCGTAACCCGGCCAGCTTTTGCTAACTAGCGCCGCCAGGGCCGAGCCGCCCATGCCAGTGTAAACGATACTGTCAAAAGTCTTGCCCTTTAGGCTTGAGCTGTCAAAGGCAAATTTGTGCAGCAGTTGTTGCCACTGCCGCTCGGCAATGCCCAATGCATCCTGCCCGTCCCTTTGGTGGATATATTTGAGATCGTCTAACACAATCTTATTTTACATTTTTCATTTGTCATTTAACATTCATTGACCCATTTACCATTTGCCATTGTTTTGCTTTTAAATGCTTATGGCTTAAAATTAACTGAGAAATGAAGATTGGCAATTCATTGAAAATTATGAATTGTGAAATGATAATTGCGCCATAGGGCGCTTAGGGGGTGGAATGCTCGGCACAGGCGACGGCCAAAATCAGGGCAGCAAAGCCGCGAATAAGGACAATAAGAAGGCCACGGATACCAAGGCTCAAAAACCTGCTGCTAAAGATACGGCGGCTAGTTCAACCGGTACGGTTTTCGCGCCAACCGCTGCTCTGCCAGTCGATCCAATGATCAACCCATACGATTTATCCATCGACACTTCCGGTCAATCAGCCGCTGCTAATCAAGCCATGCCTAGCGCACCGCCGGTTTTTGCCGAACCGACGCCAGCCAATGCCCCCGCCAATACCACGCAGGCTGCCGCTGCGACGGCCGATCAGCCAGCGCCGGTCACACCGGTTGTGTCAGCCGATCAAGCCAATGATCTTTTGGGCATCAAGCAACAAGCTCTTCAGAATTTGACACCGTTAATCGATAAGCTCGAACAGACGCCCGAGGATAAATTCAAAACCATGATGATGCTACTTCAGGCCTCGGATAACCCGGAGCTTGTCAAAAATGCCTACGAGGCTGCCAACGCAATTACTGACGAGAAGGTCCGCGCCCAGGCTTTGTTAGATGTGGTAAACGAAATAAACTACTTCACCCAAAAAGCCCAACCCAATCAACAATAAGTAAAAACAAGCAGAATAAGCTAACTTGTCTCTAATTTTATTTCCTAAATTTTTTGTTCTAACTCTATAAGTTCATCACCTAGTTCGTTATAACAAAGTTATAACGTAGTGACGGTAAGGGACTATCTGATTAACTTGTGCAGGTCTTGGGCAAGTTCAATATTTTTGGCTATTCCACCGGTCTCGCTTATAACAACTTCTATCTGATCCCCAACCTTTAATTTCATAACCCGCATCATTCGCACCGGGATGGTAATGCCATCAGAGTTGCCTATTTTAATTATTCTTCTAACCATCGCTTTTCCTCATTTGTTATAACAAAGTTATAACATACTTTGAAAATGAATAACTAATAAAAATGATGCTTATAAATCTATTCTTTAGTTTTGTTTGCGCAGATTGTAGATAAAGTGGAGACCGCCGACGATTACGGTTGTGCCGATGAATATGGCGGCTATGTCGCCGGGGCCGTTGTTAGGCAGTTGAGTCGTTTGAGTTGTTTGCGATGGAGTAGTTGTGGGTTGTGGAGTTGGCGTGGCTGGGGTGCTTGGAGTCGGTGAAGGCTGCTGCGGTACATTATTGCCGGCCGGTTGATTAGTGGTAGCTGGTTTATCCTTATGAGTTATAGCTCGGTATGCCCAGCGGCCGCCAAAGACGACTAAAATGGCGACAGCCAGCGCCATCAAAAAATAAACAATCAGCATTAGCCAGCGCCGTTCGCGACGCTCTTCCAAACTAGCGATGTCCTCAACCGTCACCGGCGGTGTTGGTTCGACTATCGGTTCCGGAGTTTTGGTAATTTCCGGTTCTTTTGTCTCGTCAGGTTCATCTGCCGGACTCATAAACTAACCTCCAAACTTTCAGAAGTTATACCATATTTATAAGAGCTATTCAATAGTATTTTCGATCACACGTTCGCATTAATAAAAATCCTGCGGCCTTTGCGCTCTGGCCGCAGGATTAATGTTTGTTTCAAGCACAATTGTACACCACCAACTTAAAAAAACTACTTATGTTTTCTCAACGCCTAGCGAGTGCTCTATAGGCGATTTTCGATTCCCTGCTTATTCGCTCTACTTCAGTCGCACTTACACCCGCCACCCCTGTAACTTCTTCGACACTTATTCCAGCAGATAGCGATTTAAGAATTAGCATGCCTTTAGCTAAGTGTTTTTCGAGTTTTTGAACACCAATTTCACCACCTGTATTATCGACCCCATCCGTAGCTTCGATCTGGCTAAGTCGCTCTTGAGCAGCTTGAAGCATTGCTTCTATTTTTCCCGATGAAATGTGCGTTTTTTCAGCTATCTCCTCTAAGCTTAGCCCAACCGAAAGAGCCCGTAGTACGGTTGTCTGCGTCTGATTGAAGGTTATACGATTATCCGTAAGTAACTCCCCTGCTAAAAGCTTTTGGCTTAACCTTGATTCCTTTTCCGTGAGCCTCAAAGCTTCTTTGGAATCCTCGACAAAAATATCTGGATTCTCCAATAAAGATGTCGTTGCTCTGGAGCCTTCAGCTTGCACAGCCACATGATCTAACAATGTCTTATCATCTTCGTGCGGTGAATCATTAGTTGGATAAGCTTCAGTTGCATTCTCATCTATGCACCTTAATGCAACTGTATCCCAACTTTCATAAGGTTGTCGGAATATCTCCTTGTTTAGAGCGGCACCCTTTTCTTTAATCCTCCTATGGACTGAGCCGTCATTTAGAATTTTTGATATTTTCTGTTTTAAAACTGCAGAGCTTTCCCCACTGTTTGGAAACGCCACCTCAACCAATTCCGCCAGTGTATACTGCTGGTCAATATTGCGATATAAGAATTCGGCAATTCTAGCCGGTGGGCTATTGTTAGCAAGCGCTTTTCTAGCTAAGCTTTTCTCTTCTTTGCGGTTTTGCTCTATCTTTTGCTTTTGTTGCTTCAACAAAAATTCGTTGTGTCTTTGCACTGTGGCAATTCTTTCAAGTTCTGCATCATTAGGTCTGTCCGTCTCAGACATAGCAGTATGATCTCGGTCGCTATCAGTCGGCACGATCAGAAGTCTGATCTGGCCAGAATCTGTACGAGCTTCCAAAAGCTTGAACCCTCTGTTGGCCAACTCCCTTTCAATCTTGCCAGAGGCTCCTCTAAATGTCTCATTGACTCGTGTGTTTCTTACTACTGAACTAAGCAATTCATAATCTTCCCAATACAACACCTTGGCAAGGTCCTTAAAGGCCACCGTTCGTCCGCTCAAAGCAACCAAGGCCTCTACAATCCAATCTACATACATGCCTTGTCGGGAAAACTCTCTTTTCGTTGTCAGAGCTTCGGCAACTTCTCCTTCTCTCCACATCGCTATTTCTTCCTCAGACTTTTTTCTGATGTCTTCGCGTTCCTGATTTCTCTGTGCTTCGAGCAGGGCCCAAGAAATATCAATTCCAGGCTGAGTCCGATCTTCTAACTGACGATCGTCATCAACAGGACTTGGTGTATAGGTTTTAGATTCGGGCCGGATTATCGGGCGTTGACCCCCCAGAGCCAAACCAGCTTCGACGAGCTCGTCTTCTGCTGGTCGCAGGCGCAGGTCTAGATCTTGATGGTCAAATCTTCTTCTCGACCTTGTGCAAAGCAAATAAACAGCCTTTGTGTCTGGTTTCTGGAGCCTATGAAGAATCATGCCCCGCTCTTTTAAACCTATCCGGATAGTTTTCGAGCCGTTGATTAACATCCCGGCCTTGTTAGCCAAATAAGACGTTGTACCTTTGCCCTTTAGGCCATATTCCTCAAAATACAAAACTCTAGCTAAATCGGCATATCTCAGTGGTCGGTCCAGGAAAATCTCCAGAGCATCTAGGACCAAATGGCTCTTGTTCTTCGCGGATGGTTTTTTTTCGGCTGAAAGTTTTAGCCTGTCGGTCCGGCTGGCTTTTCCATCTCTGCCTAACAATGACTTGCGTCGCTGCACCTCAAGTTTTGCCAGTTCGCTTCTGGGAATTTTGTTTATCAGATCAACTGCTATACTTAGCGAAACATCGCCTATTTTATCAATGATTGCAGCATGAGGATGCTCTTTAAATGTTTCCTTTTTCTGAACTTCAACTGCGATTTGTCCGAATTGAATCACAAGATTGAAAGCCTTTGGGTATAAGCTTTCGGGAAAATAAAGGCCAGTAGCCATACCAAAGCTTTTTAAATATTGTTCAGCGTCTTGTTGGATAGTCACTAATATGCCTGCCTAAGTACCTGACAATTGTGCAATCTTATCTGGCTTAGTGCAAGGGCTACATGCCCATATCCATACCGCCAGCTGGCATGGCTGGAGGAGGAGTTTTTTCGGGTACATCATTAACCAGCGCGCCCATGGTCATGGCGGTGCCGGCAATACTAACAGCATTTTGAATGGCTTCTTTGACTACCCTTGTCGGATCAACAATACCGGAGCTTTTGACATTGACTAGCTTATCTGGGTGGTTGACATCAAAACCCATGCCGGCTTTGGCCTCGCGGACTTTTTCCAGCTTGGCTTCGGCATTCAATCCGGCGTTAACCATCAACTGTTTAAACGGTTCTAATAGGGTATTTTTGAGGATATTAGCGCCGGCTGTTTGAGAACTATTATCGTCGCTAGAAATCATTTGGCTTAAGTTGACTAAAGTGATGCCTCCGCCAGGCACTACGCCTTCGGCTAGAGCCGATTTAACAGAGGCCACGGCATCATCAACCCGGAATTTTTTCTCCTCGATTTCGGTCTCGGTGGCACCGCCAACTTTGATGACGGCCACTTTGCCAGACAGCGCAGCACGCCGTTTCTCCAGATTTTCCTTGTCGTATTCGCTCGTGGCGGCCTCAACTTGTTTATTTATCTGCGCAATTCTGGCCTTGATGGCAGCGGCTGAGCCGGCGCCTTCGATAATAGTCGTATCGTCTTTAGTAGCTATGACTTTCCGAGCCGAGCCAACCACCGACACATCGGCGTTTTCGAACGTCATACCACTTTCTTCAGAAATCACTTCGCCGCCGGTCAAGATGGCAATGTCTTCCAAAATCTCCTTGCGGCGGTCACCGTAAGCCGGCGCCTTGATGGCCACCGTGTTAAAGACGCCCTTTAGCCGGTTCAGAATCAATGTGGCTAGAGCTTCGCCTTCAACTTCATCGGCAATCAGAACCAAGTCTTTCTTACCGCTTTGAGCCAGTTTTTCCAGCATCGGCAGAAAGTCCTGAACCGAGCTGACTTTTTGATCAGTTATGACGATGGCTGGTTTGTCGTAAATAGCCTCCATGCGGGTAGTGTCAGTCACCATGTAGGGGCTAACGTAGCCACGGTCCATAGTAAAGCCTTCCACCACTTCACTTTCCATTTGCAGGCCCTGCCCTTCTTCGACAGTCACCACGCCGTCCTTGCCGACTTTTTCCATAACTTCGGCAATCAAATTACCGATCTCGGAATCACCAGCGCTAATTGTTGCTACTTCGGCCACCCGGCTTTTGTTGCCGGCAACATCCTCGCTTAGGCCACCTAGCTTAGACAGCACGTCGTGGGCGGCAGCTTCTAGTCCGCGCCTCAGCTGCATTGGGTCGTGGCCGGCGGCAATCAATTTGTTGGCTTCATTTAAGATGTGATAGGTCAAAATTGTGACCGTCGTCGTACCGTCGCCGGCCACGTCGTTCATTTTATTTGCGGCTTGCTTAATTAACTCGCTACCGACTTTGTAGCCCAGTGTTTCGTCATCAACATCGTCCAGTTCCACGCCCTTGGCCACATTCACGCCGTCATGAGTGACGGTCGGCGCACCGTAACTTTTGCTGATAACCACGTTGCGGCCTTTAGGACCCATAGTAGTCCGAACTGCGTTGTATAAAATCTCGGCCCCGCCTAAAACGCGGCGGCGGGCATCATCGTCATAAAATACTTTTTTTGCCATCTAAAAACTCCTTTTAGTCGTTAATGAATCAATGGACAAATGTTCAATTGTCAATGAATAGTCAATGAAAAAATGATTTAATGCATTGCGGCATTGATTGCTTGAGCATTCATTGAGTCTTGATAATTGAGCATTGAACATTACTAAGCCACCGTTGCCAGAATGTCTTCTTCTTTAACTAGGATATACTCGGTGCCGCCAACCTTAACCTCGGTAGTGCTGTAGCTTTTGTAGACAATTCGATCGCCGGCCTTCACGCTTTTGACGTCTTTGCCAACCTTCAGGACTTTAGCGACTTTAGGTTTTTCGGCGGCTTTATCAGGCAAGTAAATACCGCTGGCCGTTTTGCTGACGGCTTCTTCGCCTTCGGCTACCACCCAATCTGCTAATGGCTGCAATTTTACTTGTGGTGAGTTTGTCGAATCCACTGCCATGTTCACTCCTTCCAGTCATTCCCAGCTGAAAGCCGTAAGCCGAAAGCTTAAAGCTTTAAGCTCGGGACTTTTAGCTTGTTTTTTCTAGCACTCATAATACCCGAGTGCCAATTTCCCTGTCAATGATTTTCTTAGGCTTTATTGTTGGTGATGGAACATTTCTTCCCATGCGTGAGCGCCGACTTCCTCAGTACCAAAAGCCTCTTCATCAACCGGCCACACACCATCAATTTCTACTATATGAAATCCTTTGGGTATCCGGCCTCTTAAAAATTCAACTGGCACCGCAACTCCGTCAACACATCTTGCACCTTCATCATTACACGCTTCATAAAAAGCCATTAAATCTGCCCTCTCAAATCTATTTCCGCTCTTACAGTTTTTGCTAGAATTCTTGGGCGTTTATCTGGTATCGGCCGACCTTGCCTATCTTCCGGTGGAGATTTTTTTGCTTCTATGAGTTTCTTCGTAACTAAATCGTGCCTAAACGGTTTTACTTCCGGTCGCCCCTCTTCATCCTTCGGCACGAGTGTTTGGAATCGTTTGACCACACCGCGCATCCGATGCCGTTTAAGGGCAATTCCTACGGCAGGAGAAGGTTCTACCCCATGACTATCTGTTTCAGAAACTCTAAGGTCCTCATCAGGAACAGCATCCAAGTCTGTAGAACTTCCCTGAAGTTCTACTAAGGGATTAAGGTGCGCAATTTCAAATTGAGCAGCTGACTGTACACGATCGATTTCTTCTCTCTCAAATCCATCCCATGCTTCCCGAGCTGATTGAGTCATTTTCGCTTCCTTCTTTAAGTGTCTTAAGCCAAATGTACCATAAGCTTAATATTTGTCAATAGTTGTATAATCTAGGAAATGCCGAAACAAATATTGATGTGTCCGCCGGATTATTTTGATATCGAATATGAAATTAACGTTTGGATGCACCAGGACGATCAGCCTTCGGACTTGACCGCCCATCAACAATGGCAAAAGCTGCATGACATTTACATCCAGCAGCTTGGCTGGGAAGTTAAGCAAATAACACCTGTCAAAGGCCTGCCAGACATGGTCTTTGCCACCGACTGCTGCACGATCATCGGCGACAAAGTTATGCTCAGCAATTTCCGTTACGCGGAGCGCCAACCCGAAACCGAGCAGTTTGAAAAGTGGTTTCTGGAGAATGGCTACACCCAACTGAAGAAGGCCAGTAGCTTCTTTGAAGGGGGCGGCGACACCCTAGTTTTCGGCGACAAAATCATCGCCGGCCAAGGCTTCCGTTCCACGCCGGAAGCCCATAAAGAATTAGAGGATTACTTTGGCCGAGAAGTCATCAGCCTCAAAATTATTGACCCTCATTTTTATCACATGGACACATCGCTGGCCGTGCTTGACGACCAAACAGTTGCCTATTACCCCGGCGCTATTGACGAAGCCAGCCGTGAAAAGCTGAAAAAATCCGTGCCCAAATTAATTGAAGCGACTCCGGAAGAAGCCCGCGGCTTCAGTCTTAACGCCGTTAGCGATGGGCACAATATAATTTGCAGCGACGCTTCGGTCAGTCTGCTTAATAAATATCGCGACACCGGCTTTGAAGTCATCGGCACGCCGATCCTAGAATTCCGCAAATCCGGTGGAGGGGTAAAGTGTCTAACACTAGAGTTAGACCTTTAGCCCGACACCCTGAGCATAGTCGAATGGGCGGCGGGGCCTGCCCCGCACCAAATCCTGAGCTTAAGTAGTCTGCAATCAGATTATGGAGCATCAAGATTTTGGTGCTGGGGTCAAGTGCCTAACTTTGGAACTGGATCTTTAACTCACGTTCATTAACGGCTGGCGTGAAACCATAAAATATGTTATTGTAATATTCCTAACTCTGGAGCGGTTATGAGAACGGAAGCCCGGGAGGCTTTAATAAAAGATCTGCCGGAAGCTGAATACAATCTGGCTGTTTTTGACAAGCACGTTGCCGAGCACGGCCCGGCCAGTTTTATGGTTCTTAAAGTTGGCGGAGGCGTTCTCAACCGTCTAAATATGCTTGAAGCCTGTGTAGGTTCTATAGCCCGCTTGGGTAGGCTCGGCTTTAGTCCGGTAATCGTACATGGCGGCGGTCCCCAAATTAATCAGCGCTTAGACCAACTTGGCATTAGGAAGAGTTTTCCAGATGGATTGAGAGTCACTCCGAAGGAAGCAATTTGGGAAATCGTAGATGTCCTTGATGGTATAAATGAACATTTTGTTGATCGGTTAGAAGAACATGGGCAGTACGCCAAAGGCTTTCCAAGGGCCTTTGAAGCAGACTATATTGACCGGCAAAAATATGGTGAAGTTGGTGCTGTTACCAACTTTGTTGACGCACAGAATATACTTTCTGCCTTAGAGGATGGCAGAATCCCGGTAATAAGTTGCTTAGGACGTTTAGCTTCAGGCGAGGGTTTTTTGAACATAAACGCTGATGACGCCGCCGCATATGTCGTTAAGATACTTAGGCCTCTTAAATACGTTTCCATGACACTTGAGGGAGGCGTGACCGACGATAAAGAAACAATCATACCAGTCATTACGCCGGAGATGGTGAAAGATTTGGAAAACAGAGGATTGTTAGTCGAGGGTAAGCAAAAAAAAGTTAAGGAGGGTCTGGCTTTGGTGAATTCCGGAGTGGCTTCGGATGTCGTCATCGTACACCCAGCCAAACTTATAGAAGAGCTTTTTACGCATGAGGGACACGGGACGCTCGTCACGAGCGATGTACCCCTCAGGACTTACGAAATGTCCGCCATCAACAGTCTAGATACAGTCAGAATATCTAAGCTTATTGAAGAGGCTTTTGATAAAAAATTAGCTCCCGATTATTTCGCAACTACCAAAATCGCCAAAATTATTATGACGGCTCATAATTTTGATGGAGTAGGTGTGTTTATAGAACCCGGCGGCGATATCAGCGAGCACATGATTCTGTATATGGACAAGTTAGCAGTTGTGCCTCATGCCCGCGGCCGGGGAGTTGCTCAAGGCATAATAGAGGCCGCTGATACTGACGGTTTGTTTTGGCGCGCTGCGGCCAACAACTCTTACTTCGATAAGTACGTTACCCTATCTGATGGCCATCGAATTGTTCACTCGGCCGGCGATAAAGCTTGGAGAGTCTATTGGCGAAATGTTCTACACAAAATTATTCCAAACCTTATTAAAGCGGCAGATGAGAAAACCTGGACAGTTTTTTGGCGAAATGTTCCGCCCGAAAATATCCCGAGTCTTCTTAAATACGCCCAGAGCCGCCCGGTTACGATTCACAGGAACTAGCCATTGAATTAGTCGCCAAATTCTTAGGCCAAGATTATAGTTGCTATAGCAGCTATTACATAACTCAAAACAAGATCAAGCGTTAAGCGTCTGACCCTAGAGCTTGATTAAATATCGCCACATGCAGCCCGGCAATTTGGCGTGGTGGAACTTCTCTAAAGTTGGGAGCCGGTTCAAATATAATCTCTATTACTTCGGGTATTGGGTTAGGCTGGCTGCCGCAGAATATCTCAGACTGCAAGCGCCTGGCCCGCCGGGCTTCCTTTGAATCTGCAAATAGAGATTTGAAAACATAAAAGCCAATAACGCCTGCTGCACTAAGTTCTATACTTCTGACAAGTTTGCCTTTTTCAGCCATTTGTAAGGGCCTTTTTGGCCACGCCGACTTCGTCCCACGGGTCTTCGCGGTCATCGCGCTCAATTGTCTTTTCGTGGCCCTTGCCGAGTAGCAAAACCGTGTCGCCGGCCTTGGCTCGGCCAACGGTAAACTTAATCGCCTCTTCCCTATTATGAACCAAAAACAGGTCTTTGTTGGGCACCTTGCCGCTTTTTTTGGCACCAGCTCCTATCTCCAGCAAAATAGCCATGCCGTCTTCATCGCGGTCGTCTTCCTCGGTGACAACTACCTCGTCGGCATATTTTCCAGCTAGCTCACCCTGCACTGCCCGCTTGGCTTTGTCGCGCCGGCCGGCTGAGCCAAACATCACAATCAGTTTGCCCTGCACTACCGGCCTGAAATCCATAAACAACTTTTCAAAGCTGTCCGGCGTATGAGCATAGTCGACAATCACGTCAAAATCCTGGCCTTCATTGATAGCCATCATCCGGCCTTCTACACTTTTAAGTGAAGCAATGCCCGCTTCAATTTGTGATGGTTTCAACTTCAATGTCAGACCAACACCCACCGCCGCCAAGCAGTTATAGATGTTAAAACTGCCGGCCAGCCGGGTTTTGATATGCAACTTGAGCTTTTTACGGCCGGCCAATTTCACGTCAAAAATCGAACCAATCGGCGCCGATTTAATGTTGGTTGCCTTCAAATCACCCTTTTTTATCCCATAGATTATTGATTTTCTAATATCCGATTTAAACAGCTGGGCGCTCTCATCTTCGGCATTGATAACCCCTGTTCGTAGGCCTTTTTGATGGTGGTTGCAATTCACAAAAAGTTTTCTTTTAGCATCGCGGTAGGCCTCAAAAGTTTTGTGATAATCAAGGTGCTCGTGGGTCACATTGGTCATCACCACCACGCTGAACGGAATGCCCCAAACCCGGTGCTGGGCCAGCGCGTGACTGGTGGTTTCCAGGACCAGCCATTTAATTCCCTGCTGCTTCATCTCTTTGAGCCGCTGCATCAGCTCCGGCACGGCCACATTGGTCATGTGGTGGATCTGCGGTTTTATGTCGTTGCCCACGCCCCAGCCGACGGTCGTCATCAGCCCCACTTTATAACCGGCCTCAACCATCATTTTGTGAATCAAAAAACAGGTCGTCGTCTTGCCATTGGTGCCCGTAACACCTATAACTTTTAAATCTCGAGCCGGAAAACCATTGATGAGATTGAAAATTACCGCCTCAACCAAATGCCCAAACGGGCTAATTCGCTCAAACAAGGCCTTTGGAATTAGGGCTTTAACCAACCGCCTAAAGTTCATTACTTACGAGTATACTAGTTTTCATGCGGATTTTAGGGATAGAGAGTAGTTGCGACGAAACAGCGGCGGCTGTGGTTGAAGATGGACGCAAGTTGCTTTCGAATGTCATTTCCAGTTCGATCGATCTACATAAGGCCTACGGCGGCGTGGTGCCGGAAATTGCTGCCCGCAGCCACATCGAAAGCATCTTGCCAGTTATAGAAAAAGCCCTAGTAGATGCTTTCGGAGCTAAAAGCCAAAAGCCTAAAGCTCAAAGCCCAAACAAAAATCTTTCAGCTTTCAGCTTTCAGCTTTCAGCTGGATTTGATCCGTGGGATCAAATTGACGCTATTGCCGTTACTCAAGGCCCTGGGCTCATCGGCAGTCTGCTAATTGGTGTCCTAACCGCCCGAACGCTAGCCATTGTCAAAAACAAACCGCTCTACGCTGTTAATCACGTCGCCGCCCATCCATACGCCTTATTTTTGACTAAGACTTCCCCCGCCCTGTCTACCGTCTACCATCTACCGTCTACAGCGCCAGAGTTTCCAATTCTGGCGCTAACGGTTAGTGGCGGTCACACCCAATTAATACTGATGAAGGACGCCAAATCGCAAAAATTGCTCGGCCAAAGCGGTGATGACGCGGCCGGCGAAGCTTACGATAAAGTGGCCAAAATGCTCGGCCTGCCCTACCCCGGCGGCCCCGAGCTAGCCAAACTCGCCAAAAAAGGTAACTCAAAAACCTTCGATCTTCCCAAAGCCAAGCTAGAAAGTCCTTATGACTTCTCTTTCAGCGGCCTCAAAACAGCCGTTCTAAGGACCGCCCAAAAGCTGACTGGTAATGATTACACCTTCCCTTCCTCAAAGCTGCCCAAGGTCCTAGATGAAGCCCAGAAGGCGGACATTGCCGCCAGCTTCCAACGAACAGTCAACGAAACTCTGGTAGAAACGCTAAATAAAGCCGAAGTCAAATTCCAGCCCAAAACCATTATCATTTCCGGCGGCGTAGCTGCCAACGAGGATCTCCGCCAACAAGCCTCCTCCATCACCAAAAGCATAGGGTTACACCCTATGCATATTTACTATCCGGATATCAAACTCTGTACCGACAACGCCGCCATGATAGCCGCTTCGGCCTTTTATCAAAAGCTTTCTGCAGATCCATATACTTTGGAGCCGAATCCCTCTTTGTCAATCTAGTCGCTTGCCCCGCCCTAAAACCTGAGCGGAGCAGTTGGTAATCGGATTGCGGAGCTTAAAGTTTTAGTGCGGGGACCCCTACACTCTCGAGCCGGACCCAGCCTTATCTATGTAGCGAAGCCGCTCGTTCCTGAAGCTCCTTATCAAACTCCTCTGTTAATAACCAAGGCATATCCGGGCGCACTCCGGCTTCCCTACAGCCCGCACTGTACCCAAGCTCGCTCAACCCCTGACTGTCCAGGGTTGCACCAACAATACTCATTCGGCCACTATGCGACCGTCCTCCAGCTGCAGCTATCGGCTCTTGCACCCAGCCGATGTGCTTTGGATTTATATCTTCGATTCCGCCCTGCAGAAAATGTTCGGCATCATAAAAGGCTTCTTTGTATCTCGGATAGACTTCTCTGATGATTGCTTCCATCTGCTGAAAATGGTAAGTGTAGATATTCATACCATCAAAATCATGGTCGAAACTTTTTAGAGATACAGACAGTCCCTGCTCTACGGCTTTTTTGATTACCTCAGCCACATACGTCTCCCCTAGTTGTTCATCACGAAACGAATGGTAAAATTTATAGTGTTTCGTCGGATGTTTGGCCGCTAGCCCTTTATAATCAGCATCGGTCTTTACTACCCCAAAGCCAACGACGGATTTATCAATCTCGGCTCCTGCTTTCTCAATACACCTTTTCTCATGTAAGCGAACTCCCCCGCTGCTAACATCCGGGTTCTCGCCGGATAATAAACGACTCCAGCCCCACTTCCCCGCCAGGTTCTGAATACTTCTAAGGTAAGTAAATCTCTCCTTAATGCCCTGTTCCCTTATAGCAGCTCCCCGAAGCACCATGGTGGGTTCTGTAGGTTCTGCAGCTTTAAGGCCAACTACACCCAAAGCCCTCTCACGGATCAAACTGCCGCTCAACTTAACTTCAGTAACTGATTTAGGTATTTCTGACATTTTTGTGTTGTGTTATATCTGTAAATACTACCATACTTATGCTTATCTGTCAATCCCAATGGAACGCGCAGTACTGTTTAAAAAACTAAAGTTCCGCAGGATTGATATTGACCTCTGTTATAGTAAGTCTATAATGAGAGGTGAAGACAAAAAGGTGAGAGCAAAAAATCTTTCTGGGTACGATTTTTCTCCTTTCCACGTGAAAGACTAGTATTGAGTTACTAACTTTTCACGTGCAAAGACACAAACAAAAGATGTAGCTATGGATCCGGGCCTCTGCCGAGACCGAGTAGATTTTTTCTAAGTTTTGGGCATGGCTATCTTGCCTGGGCAGACACGTCAAAAACACTAACATCTAAAGCCGAGGACCTGTCGAGCAAGGAGCGAGACCGGTCCCCGAAGGGGCCGTTCCGCAGGCTGTTGTGCGCTTTGACAGGTAGTTGCATCAAGCCAGACAGCCGCCCGAGAGTTTTTGCTACTTTTGGCGGCCCAAAAGTAGCGAGATAGTTTGGTTCTTTGAAAAGTACGTTTTACCTCTGTAATTCTGATATACTCATCAAAGATGACTTTTCCAAAAGCTTATATTGCTTCTGAATATGAAAAAAACATTTATAAACTGTGGGAGGAAAGCGGCTTGTTCAAAGCTGACCCTAACAGTTCAAAACCGCACTTTTCCATGTCCATGCCGCCACCCAACGAGACTGGCAGTCTCCATATGGGGCACGCCCTATTTTTGACACTCCAAGATATCATCGCCCGCCATCAGAGACAACTTGGTAAGGATGTACTCTGGCTTCCAGGAACAGATCACGCCGCTCTCCCCGTTAATGCCCTGATGGAGCAGCAATTAACAGAGCAGGGGACTAATAAGCATGAGATCGGCCGAGAGGAGTTCAAAAAGCGTACCAAAGAATTTGTTGGCAATAGCCGTAATCAGATTATTTCTCAGATGAGAGCTATGGGAACAAGTGCCGATTGGGACAAACTGCGTTACACCTTAGACAATACCCTTAATCGCTGCGTGAATGAGGTCTTCTTTAGGATGTTCAATGATGATTTAATTTACAGAAAATATCGCATCGTCAACTGGGATCCAAAACTCGAAACAACTGTTTCCGATGACGAAGTCGAGCACAAAGAAGAAACAGCACCACTTTACACTCTGCAGTACGGACCATTTCAGATAACTACTGCTAGGCCGGAAACCAAGTTTGGCGACAAGTATGTAGTTATGCACCCTGATGACGAGCGCTATAAACAATATAAGCATGACGACACCTTTGAAGTTGAGTGGCTGAATGGCAAAGTAACGGCCAAAGTGATTAAAGACGAAGCCGTAGATATGAGCTTCGGAACAGGGGTGATGACCATCACCCCTTGGCACGACAAGACCGATTTTGAGATTGCTGAGCGACACGGACTGGAAAAAGACCAGATTATCGATTTCACGGGAAAACTGCTGCCGATTGCTGGAAAATTTTCAGGTGAAAATATCGAAGATGCTCGACCTAAAATCGTTGAAAAATTAGATAAACTCGGCCTGCTGATAGGTGTTGAGGATAAGCCACATAACCTTGCCGTAAACAGTCGCGGCAAAGGTGTTATTGAGCCGCAAATCATGCTGCAGTGGTTTGTTGATGTTAACCGTCCGGCGGTTGAATGGAAAGGTCAAAAACGCAGTCTCAAAGAAGTTATGCGAGCCGTGGTTGAGGACGGCGATATCAAGATTATTCCTAAACGTTTTGAAAAAATTTACTTTCACTGGATTGATAACTTGCGCGACTGGTGTGTTTCCCGCCAGATTTGGTGGGGCCACCAAATACCAGCATGGCGTAAAAAAGGTACGGATGACGACTATGTAGCGTTCCGAAATAGCACCGAAGCTGAGAATAAGCTCGGCACAAAGAATATCGAGCGCGATCCAGATACTTTAGACACATGGTTTTCTTCAGCGCTTTGGACCTGGAGCACACTAATCGATAAGGTTTACTATGAAGGCGATAAGGACCACGAGCCTCACAGGCGTGATAACCTTGAATCTCTTCTAGAACGCAGTATTGACTTCGATAAGTACCACCCTACAACAGTTATGGAAACCGGCTACGATATCTTATTTTTCTGGGTGGCACGAATGATATTGGCGACTACATACACATTAAGATCGGCCGGGCTGGACGAGGAAAAAAGTCTTCCATTCAAAACGGTTTATCTGCATGGCTTAGTACGGACCGAAGAGGGCAGAAAGATGAGCAAAAGCGATCCCGATAGCATCATCGATCCGATGGAAGTCATTCCCGAATTTGGCACCGACGCGCTGCGTTTGGCGTTGGTGGCCGGAACTACGGCCGGCACCGACCAGCGGGTAGGGAAGTCTAAAATTTTGGCTAACCGAAACTTTGCCAACAAGCTTTGGAACATTGCCCGCTATATCCAAGAAACAGTCGGTAATAACAGAGGCGAACCTGCTCCAAAAAGCCTTGCCGATCATTGGATACTTAACTTGTTAAGTATTTCTAGCGAGGCTGTAAAAAAGGCTTTAGCGAACTTCAAATTTCATGAAGCTTATGAAATTTTATACCACTTTGTCTGGGACGATTTGGCCGATTGGTATATCGAAGCCAGCAAGACCGAACCTAACAGGGAAGTCCTAAATCACGTTCTGGAGACCACACTCAAAATCGCCCATCCCTTCGCCCCGTTCGTCACCGAAACCATCTGGCAAAACCTCGAGTTCGAAGGCTTACTAGCCGCCCAGCTGTGGCCGGAAGCCGCCGATTTTGACCATACCAAAGCGAAACAATTTGATGAGCTCAAAAACATTATTTCGGAAGCCCGCCGGATTACGGTGGCTGTTGGCGTTAATAAGCCAACTCTGCTTTATGCTAAATCTGGACTCATTGAGCAAAATAAAGAGTTGGTTAAACGGCTTGGGCGGCTAGGCGATGTTGTCGAAGCGGCTAAACCGCGCGGCATGCGCCTTGTCGGCGCCAAAAATGATGCCTGGCTCGATATTGATCCGCAGATTGTCAAAGCCTATTTGGCCAATCTTAAAGTCGCGCAAAAAGAACAAGAAAGATTCGTAAAACTACTTGAAAGCCGACTGTCTAACAAAGCCTATATGCAAAAAGCCCCGGACGAACTTGTGGAACAGACCGAAAATGAACTCAGACAAGCCAAGAAGCAGCTTGACACTATATCTAACCAACTAAAATCCATGAGTTGACAATTCTAGCAAAGAATTGCAAAAATAAAATTTATAGCAATGGTCCAATCCCCTAACAATCCACCACCTATCGTCCAATTGCCGGATGAGCTTTGTGCCATCAGCGTTCTACAGGCAGTTGAAGGTTTAACGCCAGAGCAGGCCCACAGGCGCTTGGTCAGAAATTTTGGCTTTCTGGGTATGCAAGAAGTCGTCGAGCAAATGGGCAGCTTCTCGCCTGCGTTTGTTGGTTGCGGCCTAAAACTTTGTGGAAACAATTTAGTTTTAGTTACCAACAAAGATGGGAAAATCCGTTCTAGCTCGGCCAAACCCTCGTTGGACTGTTTTGAAGCGCAGTGGTAATCCTAGAACTCGAGGTGTTTTTTGACCCCGCACAAAAACTCGACGTTCCGCAATCCGATTACCGACTGCTCCACTCGGGTTTTTAAGCGGGGCAGGCGCGGGCTCAGCTAGAACTCTAGCGCTCGTTTAACTCGAGAAATGCTATCAGATGGTTCGAAGCCGTCAAAGCGCAAAATCTGCCAGCCAGCCTGGTCGGCGCCTCGCAAGTAGGCCGGGTTGTCGTCTACCAGCAGAATTTCAGTAGACTCATAACCGGCCAGCTCCTGAGCTAGTTTATAAATCTTAGGATCCGGTTTGGCACACTCCAACTTGGCCGATTCGGCAATGACTGTAAATTCAAGATCCGGTATCAGCTTTTTGGCGATCATTTCGTCAGTAAAGCCCAGCCAATTATTGGTCAGCAGCCCCGTTTTGTAATGTTCACTCACCCACTGTAGCAGCTCATCAATGTGCGGCGTGACTTCGGCATTTTCTAGATAATAATCTAGCCAGTGAAAGTTCTTTAGGCCGAGCTCCTTGGTAAAAATGGCATCAATTTCGCCGACCGTCATCTCGGCGCGGCAGGCCGAAGCGTCGTATCGCCAAAACAAAGTTTCGACCAGCTCCAGTGATTTTTGTGATTCGCGGGCTACCACCGCAAAGGCCCGTTCAAAGAACCTGGTCAAAGTGCCGTTAACGTCAAAATAAACAAACCGGACGCCGGTTTTGGAGCGTTTTTTGGCCGGTGGAGCAGGGGACTGCGATTTTTTAGTGTCTACGCCTAGCAGTTCTTCCAAAGCTGCACCGGTGACGGCCGCAATCGAGGCAACCGTAAAAACCGACGGTGATTTGATAGCGCCGCGCTCAATTTTGGCCAGAGTGGAATAAGAAAGACCGGCTTTCTGGCACAACTCCTGTTGAGTTAAGCCAGCTCTTTTTCTGGCAAGCTGTAATCGCTTACCTAGCGCCGCCTCATCCATCCCGCTTAGAAGTCCAATCCACTGCCAGTGGCTTGGCAGATTTTATGGTCGATAAAATCTCACTTCTAACGGGATCCAATGCAACGCCTCCTAAAACTCCACACTTGTCCCGTTAGAATCAAGAATTCTGGAATTCTGCCGATTTGTTAGAATCGGGAATCTAACGGGATCATGTAGCCATATCATACCAGTTGTTTTTTGAACTACCAACCTTTTAATGCCATCAGGAGTCATCCTCACTTTTTGTCCGATCGGACCATTTTTGTGGAGATAACAGATGTGGAGCGCGCTAGAAGGCAAGTTTTTGGGCGATTTCGGCCAATTTTTGGTTGTCTGGCTCGGCGCTCATATCTGGGGTGTTAAGATATTCCTCGATGCTTCCGAAGGGAAAAACGTGGATGTGTACATGCGGCACGTCAAGACCAAAGACCTTAAGGCCAATCCGTTTGTCTGGATAGACTTCTTTGAGACGCCGGGCTACTTTTTTGACGGTTTGCATCAAAGCAATGTAGTCATCGTCCGGCAAGTCCTGAAATTCGTCAACCTGCCTTTTTGGAACTACCAAAACATGGCCGTTAGTTTTTGGATGGATGTCTAAGAAAGCAAAGGTTTTATCGTCCTCGTAAATTTTGTGGGAGGGAATTTCGCCCTTGATAATCTTTGTGAAAACGCTGTCAGCCACGTATTTTGCCTCCAGCAAAACCAGGTGACAGGTTGTAGGTTGTAGGTGACAGTTCAAAAAAAACAACTGTAACCAGTAACCCGTAACCCCTAACCTTTTGATGAGTGAAACGAGTCATCACAGAATTATGCCCAAAACTATTATGGCGATGATGAAGACAATAATGCCGCTGATAGCTGTGGCGATTATCGATTGCTGGGTGTTGTTGCCGCTGTACCTTTGAAACTTCTGATAAACCCAAGCGCTAACTCCGGCCGCCAACATAAAACTAATCAGTGCGTTACTCATGGTTTAATGATAACAAAGCTGGCGGAGGGGGTGGGATTCGAACCCACGGTACCTTTCGGCACAACGCTTTTCGAGAGCGTCCAGATCAACCACTCTTGCACCCCTCCTACCTCTGTAATTTTAGCAGAGTTGGGGAAAGTATTCTTGTATAATTGACTTTGGTTATAGATAACCATAAGCTTTTATTACATTAAAAAAATCGAGGGAGGGAGTATGGAAATTAGAACCAAAACAGGCATCGTAGCCATCAGCTTGTTTGCTATGACGCTGGTCGGTATGCCGGTCCTAGCCGTAGGACCAAACTCGCACGTTAATGTTCAAGCCCAAACCATTGATCAGTTGAGTGAGCCAAGCTCGCAGGGGAGCACCCGACTGGAAGCAGCCAAGCTAAAAGCCTGCCAGAATCGTGAAAAGGCTATCAATAATATAATGGCCCGAATGGCCGAGCGGGGGAGCAAGCAGCTTGATGTTTTTAATAAAATCGCCGAACGCACCATGGCTTTCTACGTCGATAAGGGTAAAACTCTCAGTAATTACGACGCTTTAGTGGCAGCCGTTAACGACAAGAAGGCAGCCGCCCAGGCAGCCGTTGGTGATCTCAAGGCTTCAAGCGTTGGCTTTAAGTGTGATGGTAGCGACCCCAAAGGTGCGGCCCAAAGCTTCAAGGATAAGCTGAAGGCCGAAATCGCGGCTTTGAAGGACTATAAAACCGCTGTCAAAAATCTGATAGTTGGCGTCAAATCTGTACAAGGTACAACCAGCTCAAGCGGCAATAGCCAAGAAGGTCAGCAATGAATCAACGCAAATCACAAGCCGGCTTTTCGGCCATCGAGTTTATCATTGTCGTGATCGTTGTCGCGGCCTTAGCTGCGGCTGGCTACGTTGTCTACAACCGTCAAAACAACGACGGAACCGCCACTCAACCCACCAATACTCAAACGGCATCGACTGATGTACCGTCTGCACCAACTATTAGCTCTACCGCCGACTTAGATAGCGCCAGTGCGGTCCTTGACCAAATTGATCCCTCCATCAGTAACACCAGTGACAGCACCCAGCTTGATAGCCAACTATCTGCCTTCTAAATAAACATCCACACTAGCGAGGTTCTTTTTTTGAGGCGGATAGCCCCTAGACCCTTGCCCCTAAACCCTATATTATTGTGCTTATGACTATTCTGCGGAGGCTGGTGCTGTTTTTGGCAGCCACCCTCTTCGCCCTATCCCTTTGGGTACTGGCCATTGATATTGGCTTGGTTAAAACTTTTGGCAGTTCAAACAACGTCAAGCAAATCATCGCCGATAGCGGCCTTTACGAGACGATTGTGCCTAGCGCCCTCGACCAAGTTAATCAAGAGAAAAAACAGGTTGGCGAATCAACTGATGTACCTTTGACCGATGCGGCCATCAAAGAGGCCGCCCAGCGGGCCATCACGCCAGCTTTCTTAAAACAAAATGTCGAAACTGTAATTGACAGCCTGTATAAGTGGCTGGAAGGCAAAACCGCCCAGCCGGATTTTGTGATTGATCTGGCACCGATTAAAGCTAATCTAGCCGATTATGTGGCCGAGACTATCCAGCAGCGATTAATTGGCTTGCCGGTTTGCCCAACCAACACGTCAGCTCAAAATTTTGACTACTATAACGCTGGCTGTTTGCCAAAAGGCGTCAGTGCGGCAGCGGCCGCCGGGCAGGTCAAGAACGAAATTGCTAACAGCCAGGACTTTTTGGGCGACACCACTTATACGGCAGCCGATATAAAATCGCCCGATGGCAACAAACCAATTTTTTCAGGTCAACTAAAAGATGTGCCACGAGCTTTCCAAGGCTTCAAAGCCTCGCCACTTTATCTAGCAATACTGGCAGTTGTAGCCGGACTTGGCGTGATACTTTTAAGCACCAGCCGGCGCAGAGGCATCAGGCGAGTTGGCATAACTTTGTTAACGATTGGTGTTCTGGTCCTGCTGTTCGCCTGGCTGCTAAATTACGGTTCCAATCGAGGCTTAAGGGACTTTGACTTCGAGAACAAGGTTTTGCAGGATAATGTAAGTTCGCTCATTACGGATGTTTCGCAAGCGATTGGTAAAAGCTATTGGACTATTGGCGGCATTTACGCCGGCGTGGGGGCGCTGGCCATTTTGGGAGCAGTATTTATTGGCCGCGGCAAGAAAAAGACCGAGCCGGTTACTGCCCATGAAGGAAAAGCCGCCGAACCGACTGATGTCAAACCCGACGAATTTATCGAAACGCCGGCCGAACCCAAACCTCAACCAGCGGCCAGGCCAGTGCTTGAGCCCAAAAAGCCAATGGCCAAGCCAAAACCGAAAGCCAAACCAACCGTCCGCAAAATCAAAATTAGCTAATTTGCGGAATCGGATAAAAATGTTAATCTTATCTATTAAGTATTAGAAGGGGCTTAATGACACCCAGACCTGAAGAACCAAAAAGTTTATTTCCTAACTTAGATTTGACCAGTCAGCAGCTGGCTCTGGCCGAGGAGGCATATCTAGCTAGTTTGCGGCTAGAAATGGCAGAACATGGCGCTGCGCTTTCGCCTGATGGCGAGATTGAATACGATCTGGCTCTAGGTTACGAGGTTGAAGTCCGGCTCAGGCCAGGAACTTATATACCAGGCACAGTTTTCATAAAAATTTTTGACGAGGCAACGGGAGAGGAGCAGTCTGAGATTGAGAAGCGTCGCAAACTAAGACCCGAACTTACCTTGCGAGTCGCTGGTTACCTAGCAGTCGATACTAAAGCCGATATTCCGATCGCCTTAAGCACACCAGGACGATTAATACCCCAAGATTTAGATCTGGCCCCGATTTTAATAAGGCCCAAGGACGTGTTTTTTGCTGTCGATCCTGCTCCTGAAAAGCCAGCTCTTGAAGCAATTCACATTCCAAAGCGTAAAAAATCAAAAAACACGGAACTCCCGAATAATGGAGGTGTTCCTCCGATTGTCGGTGATATGTAGACTAGAGACTTTGGGTTTAATGAAAGAGGTTTTTAGTGATGCTCAACGAGTTTAAGAAGTTCATTCTGCCTCGGCAAAATCCCCCGCGAAGCCACCGAATGCATGCACTGCACTTCAACCATGCCCAAAAAATAAAGCCTTCTTAGTTGCCACAAAATTGAACCGATCGGTTTAATTTTGTGGCATGGTCTGAATACGACCCGAGATAGGTTGCATAGGGTGTAACCCTATGCTTATGCGGAGATTTCTTACGCGCTGGGCGATTGAAAAATGGGGTCACACTTTTGCGGTGGACGGTTTTTTTTGAAGACGAGATAGAAGCCACGCGGGCGGCGCTGGTTACTTCGCGGCAGATCCAGCTTTAGCCAGTTTTGGCTTATCTTTGGTTCTGTGAGCTTCGGCAAGCGTTTTTTTATCACGGGCAATTAGCCAAATAGAACCTAGAAGTACAGCCGAGGCGGCCAGTTGGGTAGCGGTTAGGCGTTCGCTTAGCCAGTAATAGCCGACGAAAATTGCCGAAAGTGGCCAGGCCAATTCCAATATGGCGGCCCGTGATGCAAGCACGAACTTCAAGCCATAGTAGTAGATTGCCAAAGCCACCAGGCCTGTCGAAAAGGTAATGGCGACAATGTATTTCCACTGGCTAGCGGTCAGCGCGCCGAGCGAACCACTACTGCCGGAAAGCCAAACAAAAGCTAATGCGAAAAGTGGCGTGAAGCCGAAGCGGGCCGCCGTCACATGAAGCGGCGATGTGTCCTTAAGCGCGTATCTGGAAAAAGCCGTGGAAACGCCCCAGCTGGCCGCCGCGCCGATGGCGAAGAGGGCGGCTACGGCCGTGCCGGTTCCGGTTGAGAAATTAACCGTCAAACTGGGAAAGGTTACAACGTAAGCGGCGGCCAGCGCGATAACGCTCAAAATGATGAATCTTTTATTCAACCGTTCGCGCAGCAGTGCGGCGGCGGCCGCTATGGCAAAAATCGGATTCAATTGTTGCAGCAAAACGACGACTGAAAACGAAATGTAATTAACGCGGCCAAGGGCAGCGGTGTAGGCAATGGTGCCAACGGCGCCTGACAAAAATGAAACCAGGCCGATTGATAGCCACTGCTTCTTCGTCAGTTTTTTAAAGGCTTTGAAAGTGGCGATGATAATTGGCAAAAGAAGCACAAAACCAAAGATATGTTCCCAAAAGACAATGACCGACGGCGGTAGGCTGTAAAGATGCCGCCGTAGCAAACCATCCAAGCTCCAAAGTAGCGACGCCGCAATTACCAAAAGCGGCGCAAATTTAATATAGTTCAGAAGAGTTCTCCTTTCTGTCTCCGAAAAGACACCCAGCACCTATCGCGATAGGTGCTGGGTCCCGACTATACGGTCGGCCCATGAATCACACACGGTCGTGCCACTAAAATAGCGACTTGACGGCTTTACGTCCGATTGGCGAATTACACGCCACCCACGAAGAATTAATTGTTAATACAAACATTATAACTTAAGCGGAGCTGGCCGGGTTGAGGCTTTACTTTTCCGTTTATGGTTATAAAATGGGTTTGGGTATTTGGAGGCAAAGACGGAAGGAAATAAAGAATGGGCCAGTTTGCTGCTGGTCGGCCGATGGTTGGCAACGATTTCATCGTGCCTACCAGAATCATGCCGGTCAAGCCGGCGGTGGTCAATCTGCCGCCACAGCCCCAGGAAATGTACATCGACGAATCGGTGCTTGATTCGCTCGTCATTGCTGATGTTGCCCAAACGCCTAAAATCTTCGAGGCTGGTAAACCGTTTTCTTTCTTCAAAGTACTACTTATGGGCGTGGTCATGGCCGCCGTGGCAATCATTGCTTGGAGTTTTTTGAGCCCGCTGTTTTCTCGTTCAGGTGTCAACTTGACACAGCCAGTTCCTGCCGTGGTAGCCGATCTGGTTAGTATCCATAATCAAAAAGTAAGTTTTGCATTGGCGGATAAGACATTCACTGCGGCCCCCGCCGACATCGAGAAATGGATCAGCAACGACATATCGGCTGAGGGGCAGCTCATCGTCAACACAGAAGCAGTCAAAGCCTATCTGAGTGAGCTGGCCGCGCCGTACTACAAGGAAGTGCTTAACAAAATTGTAACGGCTGATGGACAAGTTTTAGCCCAAGGTAAGGATGGAGCCAAACTGGATACCGACGGCGCTTATACCCAAATTTCCAATAGTCTTTTGTCTGGGCAGGGCATGAATTTTAATTTGGCGATCGTACCTGTAGTTTCGCAGACACTGACCCCAGCTGACATCGACAAACTAATTCTGATCAACACCACCACCAAACGACTGTACGCCTACGAGTATGGCAAGGAGATCAAAAGCTTCCTGGTAACAGCCGGGCAGAAGGGCGCTGAGACACCAATAGGGCAATTCAAAGTCACACATAAGATACCCTTACAGGATATGGCCGGCATCACTCCAAACGGAACGCGCTACAACCAGCGCGACGTAAAGTGGGTCAGTTATATAATTGACGAGCAAAATATCGCCATTCACGGCAATTACTGGCGACCACGCAGCGTTTTTGGTAACCAGAACACCTCAAACGGCTGTGTCGCCCTGCCCGATGAAGAGGCCAAGTGGATATATGAGTGGGCGCCGGTCGGCACAATCGTCATCACCCAAACCTAGCAGCTGTATAGAATTAATCTCTTAAGAATGCTAGAATTAACCCCTGTTAAGCGTCCTCGTAGTTCAATGGATAGAACACTGGCTTGCGGAGCCGGCGATAGAGGTTCGAATCCTCTCGAGGGCACCAAATGCAACTTCAACCCTCTCTTCAAGAGGGATTAAATGACATTTGAACACCAGGTAGATTCGAACCTTACCGCCTGATGAAAATTAAGTTTTTACAGCCTAATACAGTACGAGGTAGCTAGTGTTCAGCTAGAGTGAACTCAGAGTGCCACTGGCACTCTTCGGGTTCGAATCCTCTCGAGGGCACCAAAGCAAAAGCTTTATAGACATATCGAAAAATTGGTGCAAAATTAGGTTATGGCGAAAAATAAAGAATTTGAATCAACTAGAAAACTAGTAATTTTAAGCTTTGTAATGGTCCTATTGCTACCGCCCTTAGGCATAATTCTCGGAGCTATTGCTCTTTATCTCTCAAGGGGATATAAAGGCAGCAGAATAAGAAAATGGGCAGTAGTTAGCATAATAATCAATTTACTCGTAGGTGTGTCCTTTTATTACTTTTTGTACAAGATAGGCTGGCTTTTCTGTGAAGTAGACTGTGGTATCTAGCTACGTAACCATGACTAAAATTCTAACCTCGTCTACTACGCTGTACCAAGCTTTCTGCAAAACAAAAGCAATTATCAATTCACGATTTTCAATTATCGCTGGTGCTAGAAGCGCAATCGGCGGGTGAGACGTTCGATGCTGTCTAGGCCGCGTTCTTCGTAGGCTAAATACTGGCCTAGCATATTGACTATCTTTTCCTCGTCGTGAGCCGCAAAGTAGGCCGAAATTAGCGGCATAAATTTTTTGACCGGCACTAGGTTGAGGCTGTAAAGATCACCTTCGCGGATGATGGCGAAGGACTTGAATTGGCTAAACGAATATTGTTTGTCACCGGCGCTAAAGCCATCTGACGAAAGCTTGTAAGTTATTTCCTTCGGCTTATTCATCGAGAAAATGCCCACAACAATGCCCACGACAACGGTTATGACGGCCGCGAAGATGTCTTTGGTTAGAAAATAGACCACGGCCGCCAGCATGGCTGTGCCAAATATCAAAACCGTGTACCAACCGGTGCCGCGGCTATGATCAATGTACTCTGAGGCTGTCCATTCAATTTCGGCAAGGAGCCTTTTTTTAGGCCGTGGCTCTGCCGAACTGTTGCGGCTGCCCAAATCTGGAGTTTGGCCTTTTGTTTGGCCATCGGGTTTATAGTCCCAAGAGGCGTTTTCTTCTGCTGTCATCCCGATTAGACCTCCGCTCCGCGGCAGATTTCTACCAAAATCTTAGGTCTAACGGGATAGACCCCGTTAGAAATCTGATTCTGCTCTGGCAAATCAGAAATTTTTGTTAAAAAGTTATTTCTAATCGGGGTCATGCTAATGGTTATTGTAGCGTAAAGTTACCCCAATTTGTCGTCCTAAAGTGTTTATTGATATACTTGATGACCCTATAATGTATTGGGAAGGGTGACCGAGTGGCTGAAGGTACTGGTCTTGAAAACCAGCAAGCGAAAGCTTCGTGGGTTCGAATCCCACCCCTTCCGCCATTCGACAGGCTCATCTTTCGACCCTGAGGCTCAAGATCGAAGGGTGGTAAACCAGAGAGTCGGAGAATGGCTGCAGCCTAAACAAATTTGAAAGATCCTGCAAAGCAGATTCTTTCGAATTTGAGAGGAAGAGGCGACCTGAGGTTGAAAGTAAGCAAGCTTGCGCGCTTACGGAAACCGAACGTCGACTCTGACGAGGAGAGGTACCCAAGTGGTTGAAGGGGACGGTTTGCTAAATCGTTAGGGGGATGCAAGTCCCCGCGAGAGTTCGAATCTCTCCCTCTCCGCCATTTTTTGTTGTCCGACCCTTGTGGTCGGGACGGCATAAAATCACAGAAAGGAAATTCGAATCGAGCGGTCAGCGGCTTTAGCCGATGATTAGCGAGAGGCCGTAAGGAGTGAAGCGCGCAGAAGCTACTAGCTTCGAGCACTGGAGCGACGGAATAGCGCTAAGGCGCGTCATCTCTCCCTCTCCGCCATGTACCGTCCGGTACATGGCTCCGCCAATACTCCTTATGTTTTATGTCTATATACTTCTGTGTAGCGATGGACACCTGTACGCTGGTTTTACTGAAGATTTACGAAGCCGGCTTGCCAAACATGAACAAGGAGAGATTCGGTCCACAAAAACTCGTCTTCCTGTGAAACTTGTATTCTTCGAAGGATATATAAATAAATACGATGCCCTGAGAAGAGAAAAGTATTTCAAAACTTCGAAAGGAAAGACTAGTTTGCGTACAATGCTAATAGAAACACTAGGTTGACTTTTTAACATAAGTGTGTTAGTATAGAGCTATGTCCGAAAGACGAAAACTTAAAAGAAACTTAGCCGCCGGAACAGCCGCCTTTCTATTAGCCGCTGGAGTGGCTGGTAAAGCTGAGGCCAGAACTGACGCACCACACTCAGGCGCAAAAATAGAAACCGCTGCCGGTCATGAACCCTATAAATCCCTTGAGCAATTAACTGCTGAAACGGTTGCGGAACTTAAGGCTGGCGAACCAATTAATTTTTACTATGGAAAAGTCCATATTTACGAACGGGATGGTAGTGGGAAGAAATTTATTATCAGAAACCCTATTCTAATCCCGCGAACCGAGCATCCTGAGCATCCTAACCGGGTCGCTAGCCCAGAATACGCATTAGGCTATTTTAGACCAGAAGCCACAGCAATAGATAACAAATCTAACTTGGGAGGGCTTTGGAAGCTGCAAGTCATTGATTTTCGTCGCTTAATGAAATTTGTACCGAACTCAAATCGGCATGCAGAGCGGGGTAAAAGTGTAGATGTAATTGGTCAGGCCAAATTCAAGTTCGAAAGTTATGGTTTGGATATATATAATCCAATGACGCCGAGTGGCTCTCCGTTAATCGACCATTCTCAGCCGAAGCCTTGGCCTTGGCCTTGGCATATTCTTATTGGCATTGGCGAAAAGCCATAACCTAAAGGCGTTTGGCGAAGATGAGGGCATCAACGCGTTTGGCGCCGGCTTGGCGAAATGTTTTAGTGGCGCCGCGGAGCGTGGCGCCGGTAGTAACTACATCATCAACCAATAAAATATTTCGGTCTTTTATTAAATAAGGCAGGCGCACATAGTATTTACCTTCGGTTTGCTTAAGTCGGACGTCGCGGTGGGCGCCAAGTTGCCGCGTTTGGCCGAGTCGGCCCAGTGCATCAATGGTCGCAAGTCCAGTTTTGCGGCTTAAGACCCTGGCCAGCAGTTTGGTATGTTCAAAACCGCGCTGACGGCGGCGGCTAGTGGCTGTCGGTATGGGAACGATCAGATAGTTTAGCTTTGCAAGTTCGGCTTTGGTTAAAAAATCATGCAGTGTCTGGTTCATAATCTCGGCTATGTTATCAGCAGCCGTCCGCAGGCCGGAGAATTTATAAACATTAATTAATTTTTTGGCAGCGCCCTCGTAATTTGTGCTTATCCAAACATAGCGCGGCGAGTCTTTTCGACATGAAGAGCAAGTCCGACCACCGGCACTGGTAGCGCCGCAGGACCAGCAACGCTCACCATACGTTATGATTTCGGCGCTGCTGCAGGCTAAGCAAAACGCAGTCCCCTCAACACCGCAGCTGATGCACTCCGGCGGCGCAACCAAACCAATGACTGCTTCCAAGATACTCACGAGAGACCTTCTTCGGAGGCAATGAACCCATGCGACAAGTGTTCAATGTTCAATGAATGGTCAATGGAGTAATGGTTTAAATGGATTGAATCATTAAGGGCATTAGCTGTATTCATTCGTCCATTGGGCATTAATTAAATAATTGTGAATTGGAAAATGAGAAATGTAAAATGGCTACGTTTAACGTAGCCTGTTGTAATTATTGTGCAGTGTAACATGTTGCATATCCCTGGGTTAAGCGGTTATACTTTGATTAACACAAAAAGGCAAATTAACTAAAACTGATAAGTTTGGAGGGAATTTATATGGCTAAGGCCAGCCAACAGCAAGATGATTTATTGATGGGCGATGATATCACCGCCGCTTTTTTGAGTGAGGACGAAGCTGCAACTGCTGATGAGGCTGCTGAACCCGCAGCCGCCGAAGACGAAAATTGGGACGAAGAACCAGTTGCCGGACAATTAGCGGTTGATGTCTACGAAACCAAAGAAAAGCTAGTTGTCAAAGGCCGCGTGGCCGGCGTCAATAAGAACGATCTAGATGTCAGCATTTCTGATAACACACTAACTATCAAGGGCACCTTGAGCTCGGGATCTGAAGACGACGTTGAAAATTACTTTTTGCAGGAATGTTACTGGGGCGAGTTTAGCCGCAGCATTGTTTTGCCGGTGCCTGTTAAAGAAGACGAGATTGAAGCCGTGCTTAAAGACGGCGTACTGACGATATCATTTGCCAAGGTCAAACAAGACACAGTCAAGAAAATCCAAGTGCTTTAAGCTGAAAGCTGAAAGTCCTTAGCCTAAAGCTTTTTAATAAAGCCGCTGAGCAATTTTTGTATTTCTTGTACTTTTTCAATTAATCTATTGCTTTCTTGAAGGTTAATGTAGCCAAGCTTATCCGCAATTAGGAGCATCGACTCGACTTCAACCGCAGATCCCTTAGCAATCAACAAGAAATTTCGGAGTGACTTGTCGCTTCTACGAGCATAACCTTCCGCAATGTTATTTGGAATGGATAAACCCGCACGTTGTATCTGATCGCGGAAACTAAAGTCTTTAAGATTTCGGAATTGCTTGTAAACCTCAGTCGAGAAATCGCCCGCCTTTTGCCAGACTATTAAATCTCTAAAGGACTGAGTCGCCATAGAAAAATATTAACAACCAAACGGTCTTAAACCATGAGCTTTAAGCTTTTAGCTTTTGGCTTTTGGCCTTAAGCTTGGGTTAGCCGGTGATTTGGCGCAGGACGAAGCGGACCATGATTTGGGCTAGAGCTACAATTATCAAGCCGATGATGGCGTAGAGGATGGTGTTTTTGGCGCTGGTGACGGAGGTGTCGCTACCGCCGGAAGTTATGTAGCGCAGGCCGCCAATGATAATCATGACTACGGCGACAATGCCGACGATCAACGACAGAGTATTAATAACTCCGCGAATAACTTTGTTAAATTTTTCAACGCCTGTATCGCCGGCTGCCTCGCAGTTGCCATCGCTTAGTTTAAGATTAGAGCCAGCACATAGGCCTTCCTGAATGACTTGCGAAGTTTCTTGTTGGGAAGTATCTTGGGCGCTGGCCGTGGAATTTAAGGCCACAAAGCTAAAGACAGTTAGCACAAAAAAACTGCCAGCTATTAATAAGAATCGTCTAAAAGCACCCATGCCTCAAATTATAGGGCATGGGTGCTTGGGATTCTAGGAAAGTCTAGGTAGTACCTTTTAGAACAAACTGGACGACGGCTTGGGCTAATGCCACGATGATCAAACCGACGATGGCGTAGAGAATGGTGTTCTTGGCAGCTGTGACACTTTCTTGTTTACCGCCACTGGCCACGTAGCGCAGACCGCCATAGATGATCATGATGACAGCCACGATGGCGATTACTGCCGATAGGATGTTGATAACACTCTTGATTTTAGTTCCAAGATTACCTTCTTGGCCGGCTCCAAGTGTACATGCCTCACCTTTAAGAGTCTTGCCGGTGCCTGCACTAGTTATGACTGCATCCGAACCACATATTAAGCTGCCCTTTATACCTTGCTCAACAGTGTTGCTTTGGGCGTAGGCTGGGACCGCCAAGGCAACCGGTGCCACTAGAGTTAGTACTGAGGCCAGGACAATTAATTTCTTTTTTATTTTTTGAATCATTTTCAATCCTTTTAAGAATTATTAACTATAAGCAGTTTATATCACAACTATACAAGGTTTGGCAATGCATGTTCACTGTCCGCCGCCCGTCCTTGGAGCATTGGCTCCGGTATTCGATGAACTTGTAGAGGAGGTAGCTTCGGTGGCCTCGCGCAGAACAAAGTGGACGATGGCTTGAGCGAGCGCTACTACAATTAAGCCGATGATGGCATAAAGGATGGTGTTTTTGGCAGCCGTAACGTTTTCTTGTTTGCCGGCGCTGGCGACGTAGCGGAAGCCGCCTATGACAATCATTATTACGGCGACGATAGCCACGATAGCCGACAAAACGTTAAGTATCTTTTTAATCGTGGCGCTCAATTTGCTGCCGGATTCGGCAGAAATATCACTGACTTCTTGACCCGTTACGTCTTGCCCAGCCGCACCGCTGGCACCACACTGAAGAGCTTCCTGGGCGTTGGCTGGCTTATTACAGTCAATCGCAAAAACCTGAGTTGGCGCCCAAACAGACATCGACATCATAATGACAAGACCAGTTAGGATTCGGGCAATAAGTAACTTCATAACCATAATATTACACGACTCATGTTAGCCAATTATCCTTGTGTTGATGAAAGTCACGATCAGCCAGGCAAAGGCCACGATGACCATGCCGGTTAAGGCGCTGGTAATGATGCTGCGGGCTTGGCGGGCTCGGGTTGGACTATCGGTGGCCCGTTGACCGCCAATGCTGCCGCCGGCGGTGACGAAGACATAGCCGCCATAAACAATTAAAATGGTGCCGCCAACCGCCGCTACCAGCGCAAAGACATTGGCAACCTGTTGGAGTATGCCGTCAGGGCCGGCAATCGGGTTTTGGCCGGAGGCCTTTTGCTCCTGAACCTGTTGACAAGCTGGGCTGCTTTGGGCCGCGCCGGTTTTGCAGGCATCCTCAAACAAATCTTCGGCGCTAGTTTTTGGAGCGAATATAAAAAATGCAAATAGGCTTAATATAATCAGACTGAGCAATTTAAATCTGAACATCATTTGCGGAGTCCTCCGATTATGATATTAACTAACAATGCCGCCGAGGCGACAATGATCAGGCCGATGACCGCATAAATCACACTGTTGCGGGCCTTGGCAATGTTTTCGGGATTATCGCGGGCAAAAACTAGGCGCATGCCAGACAGGACTATCCAGACTACTGCGAAAGCACCGATGATGGCAAAGGCGATGTTAATTGTAAGTTTTAAAGTATCGTCTTTGGCTTCCGGCAAAGCCCCCCTCTCGACGATTCCCTGAAGTGCAAAAAATATTAAACTTTTCATCCCATTAGCTCCAGAAAACGCTTAACTCTATTCTTTAGATAACGTTTGCCAGGTCCTGTTTTTAGAAATTTCTCCCTAGCTCTGGCATCAGTTGAATTTAAACAAGCTTCATAATATATCAATTGATATGGACCGCGCTTGTTGGTGGACCTGGTTTTATTTTCCAGATGTTCGGTTAAGCGTTTTTTTAGGTCGAACGTGAAACCAGTATAAAAACCTCCGTTGTTCGTATTGCGCAGTACGTAAACGTAACTCATGCTGGAGCTAACGGGATAGACCCCGTTAGAAGTCTGATTCGCTGTAAGCAAGTCAGAAATTTTTGATAAAAAGTTATTTCTAATCGGGGTCATTTGGTTAAGCTATTACCGATAAAGGCTACAAATAGTGTAGCGGTGAAGGCTATACCTAAGCCAATCAAGGCGTTGTAAATACCCTTCCGAGCCGAGGCGGCTTTCTCCGGATTACCTTGAGCGGCAATGTATTGAATACCGGCTACCATTATCATTATGACCGCCGCAAAGCCGGCAATCCGCAGCAGCATATCTAAAACCGCCAAGCCAACCGGGAAGACACTGGTAGGAAATGTCACATATGGCACACACTGATTAAGTGCGTCAACTTTGAAGGTGTTCATGTATTGCCACCAATGAGGCAGGAAGAAAAAGCTGTTCTCATTAAGCTTGGCAAGTTGGTCTGCCGTACAAGCTCCGCCGGGCTTGCCAGCAGGTATAGTAGCGGCGAAGAATAAAATCTTATCGATATATAAATAAAGTGCGCTATACATTATGGTGTCTTGCTATTAAATATGCCTCCGGGGATTAACCACTGCAGGAAAGTAAACATCAGAATAAAAACGACAAGGGCAATCAGGGCATTATAGATGCGTTTTTTGGCAGCTGTTACGGCCTCGGCCTTGTCGCCGGCCATGGAATATTGAATACCGCCAAGAATAATCACGCCAGTTATTACCACTGCCACCAAGCCGCTCAAAAATTTAACTATGGTGTTTATACGCTTGATTATAGGGTTGGCTTCGGAAACTGCGTATTGAGCTAAGCAGTCCCTAAATTGTTTTTCTCCTTTGTCAGTAGAGCGGTCCGTATTCAAACAATCCTTAGGAGTGTTAGCCACACAATCTTTGACTTTTAAGCCTTCCGGGTCTTTTTCAGTATCGACAAATTTTTGGCAAGCCGGGTAGGTCGTCGCGGACAAAGGTCCTGGATCAGGAGGAATGACCGCTTGTGCGTCTGGAATCAGAACGAGTGAAAAAATAAAGGATAGTACAAATGCCCAAGCAAGCCCAATTAATTTTTTTTGAATAAGTTTTATTTTTGACATAAGAGCGGCTTTCGCTACTTATAAGAAAATATACCATAATCGGGTTCCATAAACACTTTTCCTTTGCGCAAAAACATCTATACAACACTTTACGATTATGCTATATTGCCAGCAGCTTACACAGCCAAAATGAAAAACCTCAGAAAAATCATTCTAAAGCTTGGTTTATTTATTGGCCTAATCGGCTTTTTGAGTGTTTTCTTGCTTTCCACCAAACAGGCTAATGCAGCAATTGTGCCGTCGGATTTAACCAAAGGCAGTTATACATTTCAAGACGGCGGCAATATAACGGCTGTTTATCCTAGTGGCACAGTCAAATTTATTGACAATAATCCTTTTGACTCAACTCGTAACTTTAAGCCAGATTCTTCCGCTAGCCTATGTAATTCAGAAATAAACATTACCGATAAGGACCTATCAGCTCCGGAGGTGGCAGCTGAAGTAAAGCTTAACTATTTAGTAGGGGCTGGTCAGTGTCCTAAAGAAAATCAAGTAGTTATCAATCCTAAAATAGCAACTAATGGCGTAGCCAATAAAACGCTTGGGTGGAATGGCGCTAATATTGCTACCTTAGCAGGGACTAAAGACCAAAGAACATTTGAGCCGGGTCTTAATGTTGACGAAGTTGACGGCGTTCCCAGCGTCTATATAAGTCCGGACGGCGATGGCAGCTGCCAAAGTAATGGCGTAGTTAAGTTAACCAGTGCCAGCGAAGGTAAATATTACAAAATCAAGTTCATTGCGTTCGGTGGTGATCTGCCTAAGGAAATTGATGGTGTCGTTGAACAGGAAAACTGCACGATTGACCATGTCTATTCAGTTATTCTCAAAGGGACGCCAGATACAAATGCCGGCGGCGGTCCTAGTGAAACCGGAGCTGGTGGAGGGACGTGCAGCAGTGTTGCTGAATGTCTAAAAGATGAAAGTAGGGGGGATTCATCAGCTTGTGTAGCCAATAGCAGCACGACTATGGAATGGCTTTTATGTCCGATTATCACGGCCATCAGTAAATTTACTGATGAAATAAATAATTTTGTTGAGGGTCAACTGCATTTTAGAGTTAATCAGCTTTTGCCGGCCACTGGCCAAGTCAATAAAGCCTGGGTAATAATTAAAAATCTTGTCTCCGGTTTGGTTGTAATACTAATGCTTATTATGGTTATATCCCAGGCCATCGGCGGCACGTTTTTTGATGCTTACACGGTTAAAAAAATGTTGCCGCGACTCGTCATAGCTGTCATTGCTATGCAGTTTTCTTGGGTACTTGGCACCTGGCTGATTGGCTTAGCCAATGATTTGGGCGAGGGCTTGAAGCAAATTATGCTAGCGCCGTTCGGCGGTGGCGGCAATATGGACCTACCAAGTATTATGCACCACCTGGACGGCACTTATCCGGCAGTCACTACTGTTGCGATTCTTGGTGTCCTTTTCTTACTCCTACTTACTCCCGCGTCAACGTTTATTTTACCAATATTTCTTTTCGTCGGACTTGCTATTGGCAGTGCAGTATTGATCGCTTTGGCGACTCTTGTATTTAGAAACATTCTAATTATTATGGCGATAATTTTTGCGCCGCTGGCGTTATTACTTTGGGCTACGCCCGGCCAAACCATGCAAAGTTACTGGAAAAAGTATGCCGATAATTTTGCCAAGTTACTGTTGTTTTTCCCACTTGTGGTGGCTCTGATCTATACCGGACGCATAGCGGCTTGGCTGGCCGGCGGTCTCGGCACACCTAGCCTAATCGAGTACTTTATAGTTTTGGTAGCCTTTTTTGGCCCATACTTCTTTTTGCCAAAAACCTTCAAATGGGGTGGCGCGATTCTGGCAGGCATCAATCAGGGCATTAATCAAAACAAACTGCTCAATGCAGCCAAAGGTTTTGGCTACAATCGAATTAAAGCCATGACCGCCGAACGCTCAGGCCGATTAGCCAAAGAATGGAAAGAACCTGACAAGTATCTAAGGTCGGGTAGGCGAGAATTTAATACTGGAAAGTGGTGGCAAAAAGGTGGACGCCTTAACCCATTGGCGTTTGCTACGTCCAAAACTGTTAAGGACGAGCGTGGAAATGTAATCGGAACGACCGGCCGGAGAATGTGGCAACTTCAGGGTCGAAAAATGTATGGCTTGGGTGGTGGCGCTTTCTTTGAAAAGGGTTTAAGTAACGAAGGTATGCTGCGTCGTGGCGAGGAATTTAAGAAAAGGAAAGATGAAGCCGGCTCTATTAGGGAGCAGCGGAGGAAGGAATTCGGCCGTGACCGGAAAGATGCGTCATATGCAGACGTACTACTTCCTAATGGTACTCGTAGGAAAATGATTATTCCCAAAGGCACCGGACCGCCAAGTGAAAGAGGTGCATTGTGGCAAAAAATGAAAGGCCTAAACAGCGTCCACGAACGCCAACAGGAACAGGCTGCTGTAGATCTACTAGATGACCCCGCCTTTCCTATAAATGCCGAAACCCGTTTGATGATGGATCCGACCGGTGCAGCTGGACGGCATCTAGCAAAGCTAAAGAAACAATACGGACTAAAGGGTGATTACGAAGAGGGTATAAGCGATCAACCGGGAACAAAAGACTCTCTTCTCATGAACCAGCTGGACCTATTGAAGGCCCGCCACTATCGCCTGCAAGAACTAAATGACAAAGTCGCCAGCGGCGAAGCCTTGAAAGCCGACGAGCAAGTCGAGCTCAATAATCTCCAAGCACAAGGGCCGTTAAATCGGGAGGAATCTGGGAAGATGCGCGATTTGCAGTTTATGTATGACAAAGATGTTAACGGTGGCTTCCGCAAAGCTAACGAGAGAGAAATGACCCGTGGGGAGAGGGCAGCAGTTCAAAAGAACCTTAAGCTTGCCGAACAAATACCGGGAGGGATAGAACACATCGACGCAGAAATGGATCCAGATAATGTTTTGAACGATCTTAATGCTAGTTTGACTGAAGGGGAGAAAATTAAGTACACGCCGGTAACAAAACACCCGATGCTGCAGAAGAAACTTGCTGGTACTTCCGAACAAATGATGAAGTTGGCTAACATTGCCCCACAAGACTTGCCGGTTATTATCGAAAAATTTGAAAACGATTTGGGGCTAAAAAGAGGCGAATATACAGAAGCAGACTTGTGGCGCTATTACCTTAGTGATCACGCATCATACCAAAGACTAGCTTCCACCCCTGAAGGTGTTCATAAAGGCAATGAACAGCGCTTTCTTAAAGGGAAGAGAACTAACGACCTTGGAATGATAGCCAATAATGCGACTGGCGAAATGGGATATTTACTGGAGGCTGATGAGCTATCCGATAAATTATATAAAGCTTTGGAGAGTGGCGACTCAAGCATTTACTCGATTGTTACTAACTGGCGCAGTGTCGACAGTACGCGACTGCCAATTGACCGGGGCCTCGGCGAAGGTGGTTTGCGGGCTGACGACATTTTCGGTGAACATAAAATTTGGACTCCCGATGGTACTGGTGCTGCAATCAAAACGCTGGAGCCCCAAAACCTGCTAGCGCTGTATCAGGCCACCACCGATGAAGACCAAAGGGAAAGACTCAAGGGACAAATCAAGCAGTCGCTCGAGCTACGCAAGTCAATGGGTATAAAATTCAATGACGCCAGACCGATAAGCACCCGCGATTTTCTTATAGCCGCTGAAGCCTCCCAGATGCGACGTTATGGCTGGACAACGGAGCAGACACGAGCCTTTTTTGACGCAAAAGTTGACCCCAAGGGCAAGCCGCCGGAATTACTGGTGGCTCCAGACGAGGATACATTCACCGCTAGAATCGCCAAAGAATTTGGCGACGAGGCCAAGCCGATCGCGCAGCCTGATGTACACGTTGAGACGCCATGGGAAAGTAGAGGAGGAGGTGAAGCGGAGCTTCCAAGATGGCAAATGGCGCAACAGGCACTGCAGTCGCTTAACCCGGGGACCGCGGCGCTAACTAGACAGCAACAAATAGCAGTACAGCGAGCTCATGAGGTTGGCACTAATCCTGATGGTACTAGCCAGGCGGGTAAGGATCCAACGCGACCAGCTGGAGTGGGTAATTATACTGTTAGACAATTGTGGGAAAAAGGCAAGATACTGGAAGCTGCTGGATTTGATCGGAATCAAAGACGAATACTCATTGAAAGAGGCATCGTAGGTGACTCAGGCACGATAACGACGCCTGTGCCGCCGGACGTAGCAGCCGTAAATGCTCATATGGCTGATATTAGACGACAAATTGCCGAAGCGACTGATGACGCGGTCCGTACACAACTTGGCGCTCAGTTTGCCCAAGCCCAAGCACAGTTAGCTAATCTCGGACCGGAAGTCCAGGTTGCTGCCGCCCAAACGCTTGCACAGGTCGATACATCTGCTGTCTCGGGAGGAACGCTAACCGCTGAGCAACGCGCTATGAATCCAGGACCTGATATGTCAAAGGTTGACCCGGCGGTTACTGCCGCCCTGGCCCAAGCAAGGGGCAGCACACCGGCCATGCCGCCAGTCCAGGGCTTCGCTCCACAACTGCCAAACATACTTAACTTAAACCAAGGCCTACCTACTCCAGTTAAGCCAGTAATAAACCAGACAACTGTGGTAAGAACTGTTCAAGCTCCAACGAGTTCCAGAGGTGTGTCTGTGCGGCAAGGGCCGGCCGAAGGTTCTACCCGCATACCACATCCTAATTACTCGTATGATCGCCCGGGGTCGGCCGAACAAAGGTATTTCCAAGCCCAGCAAGAGGCCAACGCCTTTCGTTATGCAATTCAAAAAGGTATTGAGGCCGGTCTTGCCAACCGACCAGGTAGTAATGTTAGTACCACTGGAATAAATCCCAGTGGCAAAGGCGGTAACGTCAGCACTACTGGAGCAGCTGATAAAGCCGGCAGGATTTATGAAAGCCGCCCCGGCGGCCCAACCGGACCGCCGCCCCCACCGCCAGCCTAAGCTCAAGTTGATATGATGCGTAAACTGAAGGATACTAACATAAGCGGGGAGCTAGAAGCTGAAAGCCGAAAGCATAATGAAGACTAAGATATGAGAAGAGCGAAAGAAAAAATTAGAGCTAGGGACTTTAGGCTAGGAACTTTAGGCTAAACATTATGGCTGTATACAAAGTACTCCAAGATATCGAGGCTGAGGATAAGCTGGTTGGGCCGTTGACGCTTAAAGGCTTTATTTATGCGGCGGCGGCTGGAGTTTTGGCCTTTATTAATTTTAAGCTGCTTATTACAACCGGCGGTTCATTCAAGTGGTTGCTGATTCTACTTTTCTTGCCACCAATGGTTTTATTTGGGGTTTTGGCCTCACCGCTCGGCCGACAGCAGCCGACTGAAGTTTGGCTGTTAGCACGCATCCGCTTTCTACTTAAACCGCGCAATCGTCTGTGGGATCAGACCGGCATCAGCAAGCTAGTGACAATAACTGCGCCCAAAAAAGTTGAGCAGCCCCGCACCAAAGGCTTAAGCGAACCAGAGGTTCGCAGCCGTTTGCAGACTTTGGCGGTAACTTTGGACAGTCGTGGCTGGGCGATTAAAAATTTGTCTTTGCCGGTATCCAGTCAACGAGATGATTCGGACAGATTAATAGTACCGACGACTACTTCGGCGGTGGCGGCAACGGTTGATATTGACCCATCAGACGACATTTTGGATGAGAAAAACAATCCGACTGCTCAGAATTTTGCCGCGCTGATGGAGCAGGCGGATGCGGCCCGCAAGTTGAATGTGGCCAATGAACTAACTCAAGCTCGACAAACAGCCGCCAACCCCGCCCTTTCTCAAAAAGAGCGGGACGCGAGGCCTCCGGCACAAGAGGTGACAGGTAAAGACCGAGCTGATAAACTGGAGCTAGCCCAAAGCGGTAGTGCTTTGAGTGTGGCCACGGTTGCCAAATTGGCCAACCGAACGAGTATTCAGCAGCTCGGTCCGAACGAAGTGCTGATCTCACTCCACGCTTAACCCTCCGAAATTTTTACCAAAATTTTGGCGGGTCAAGACCGCGAAAAAGGGTGGAAAAAATGAAATTTAAGCAAATAGAAATTAGAAAACAGGAATTAGCAAATGTCCTAGTTCCTAGTTGCTATTTACTATTTACTGCGACCGGTCATTCGACTCCGAGGGAGAGGCCCTCGGGCTCAGACTCGAGGAGAGGTGGTCTATGAATCCAAATATAGTTTCGCCAGGGCCGGCCGAGCCCAGTCAAATGCCCGCAGCTGCACCTTCGCCGGAAGCTGTGGTTTCGGCACCACCGGTTGAACCATTGGCTGGCAGTGCGGCAACTGTACTACCACCGCCAACCGCGCCGCCGTCAACCGAGCCAACTAACCCTAATAGCACTCAAAACAGCCTGCGCATCAGTGAGATTCGCGACGGTCTGGTCATCATGAATGATGGCACTTTCCGAGCAGTGGTGATGTGCCAGTCAATCAATTTTGATCTGATGAGCCCATCCGAGAAGGAAGCTGTGGAGTACAGTTATCAGGGCTTCTTAAATTCGCTATATTTTCCGATTCAAATTTTTATGCGCAGTCAAAAAATTGACTTAGCGCCATATTTAGATAAGTTGCAGAAACTGCGCACCCGACAGGAAAGCATGCTGTTGGGCGTACTGATGGATGATTACATTAGCTTCTTGGATGAGATTTCCTCTCAGACTAATATTATGGATAAGAAATTTTATATCGTTATCGGTTATCCCGATGCTAATGCCGACATCCGGCGGGCGCTGAAAACAAGCACCGGTTTTTTCACCGGCATCGTGGAGCTTTTCAGGCCGGCCAAAACGCCACATGTAGTGATTGACGAAAACGCCTTGGAAAAAGCCAAGACCGAACTGCGCAATCGGGTCAATGCCGTCATGCAGGGTTTGATGCAGTGTGGCGTCCAAAGTGTGCCTTTGGATACCCAAGAGCTGATTGAACTTTATTACGAGGCCTACAATCCCGACACAGCCACCAACCAAAAACTGGGCGACGCCAAGGACTTAAACGTCAGAATGATAACTAAAGGCCAAGGCCAAGCGCCTCAGCCGCAAGCCGGAGGCGCGGCATGAGGCGCCAATGTTCAATGCTCAAAGTTCAATGCTCAATGAATGATCAATGGTCAATGATCAATGAAAAATTAATGAAAACTGTAAATTGTAAACTGAAAATTGCATTAGGAGGTACCTCCAAATGCTAGGTTTTGGCAAAAAACCACCGATTGACCCAGTAAAACAGGCCGAGATGATGGAGGCCCAAGAGGTCTCGACGGCTTTTCAAAAAGGCATTACCGCTCTGCGCGATTTTATTGCGCCAAGCTCGCTGGAATTTAACAGCACCCATTTTCGAATCGGCACTCGCTTTGCTCGAACCTACTATGTTTATGGCTACCCACGCCAAGTCTATACCGGTTGGCTGTCCGGCATGGTCAATCTTGATGAAGTTATTGATCTATCAATGGTCATTCAGCCGGTGGATAGCCAAATCGTGTTGAACAACCTGCGTAAAAAAGTCAGCCAATTGCAAGCCGGTATCCAAATTGATGCCGAAAAAGGCCGGGTGCGTGATCCGGGCAAAGAGGCAACCATCCAGGACGCTGAAGAAATGCGTGACAAATTGCAGGTTGGTGAGGAAAGATTCTTCCGCTTTGGCTTTTACTTCACGATTTATGCCGGCTCTATCGAGGAACTGGAATTTGTCAGCCACAAAGTTGAGTCAATGCTTGGGCAGCAATTGGTTTATTCCAAACCAGCTACTGCACAACAGGAACAAGGTTTAAACAGCACCATCCCGCAATATGTTGACCAGCTGCAAATCTACCGCAATTTGGACACGGCAGCCTTATCAACTAGTTTCCCATTTACATCGGCCGACCTAACTCAAGACAACGGCATTTTGTATGGCATAAACATGCATAATTCCGGGCTAGTGATTTTTGACCGCTTTAGTTTGGAGAATTCTAACAGTGTGATCTTTGCCAAGTCCGGCGCTGGCAAAAGTTTTATGATCAAACTGGAAGCCCTGCGCAGTTTGATGTTTGGCACGGAAATTTTTGTGATTGATCCGGAGAACGAATACCAACGTATGTGTGAGGCCGTTGGCGGTACCTATATTCGCTTAAGTTTGGCCTCTGACAGCCGCGTTAACCCGTTTGATTTGCCGCAAGTGATTGATAAAGACGAAGGCGACAATGCCCTGCGCTCCAACTTGATAACCTTGCATGGGCTGCTGCGCTTAATGATGGGCGGCGCCCAGGCCCAGATGCAGGCTGGTGGTTTGGCCATGGCACCAGCCATGTCGCCGGCCGAAGAGGCCGATCTTGATGCCGCTTTAATCGAAACTTATGCCAAAGCCGGCATAACCAACGATCCGTTAACACATGGCTCACCGCCGCCAACAATTAGTGATCTGTATGACACACTGCTGCACATGGGCGGCACTGGACCGCAGCTCGCCCAACGGCTGCGCAAATACACCTCCGGCACCTTCGCCGGCATCTTTAGCCAGCAGAGCAACGTCAATATTAATAATCCGATGGTCGTTTTTAACATCCGCGATTTGGAGGATGAACTACGACCGGTGGCCATGTACATCGTGCTTAACTACATCTGGAATCGAACCAAGGTTGATAAGAGAAAAAGACTCCTGATTGTTGACGAGGCCTGGCAGCTGATGCGCTATGAAGACAGTGCCAACTTTATGTTCTCGCTGGCCAAACGGGCTCGAAAATACAATCTTGGTTTAACTACCATCACCCAAGACGTGGAGGACTTTATGGCCTCACGGATGGGTCGGGCGATTGTGGCCAATGCCAGTATGCAGTTCTTGCTCAAACAAAGCCCCAGCGCCGTGGATGTGCTAGCCGATGTCTTCAAATTGACCGAGGAGGAGCGAAAGCGCTTAAGCCAATTCCCGATTGGCCAAGGCTTGTTTTTTGCCGGCCAGAACCATGTTCATATCCAAGTCATTGCCAGCGCAACCGAAACTCAATTAATCACCGCCGGGCCAGAAGGTACCGGCACGGAGGGTGAGTTTAATTTGGATGAGGCCGGTGAAGATGCATACGAAGATAAAACTGCCGAAGATGTTGGCGAACCCCAAGAGCCAATACCAGCTCCGCCGACTCAAAATCTGCCTCAGCCAGCTGCAGTGGCACCGCTACCTAGTCAAACCAACTTAAATCCGCCACCGACTCAGCAAACTCAAGGAGTTTAGGAAACTCAACTATGGCCACGATTAGAAATAGCTTTCTAGCGAAAACTTCTGACATGCTAGCGTGTCAGATTTCTAACGTGGCCTATCCCGTTAGACCTAAGATTTTTACTAAAATCTGCCGCAGAGCGGAGGTCTAATCGGGATGGCTCTCGCAAACCAAGCGCCGCTTAATCAATCAGCCAACCCGGAAGGTTCTGAACCGGGTGAAGTTGAAATTAGAATAAGACGGACGCGGCGACTAAGACGTCAGCCGCCAGGCCGTGCCGGACCTGGTACCACACCGGAAACCGCAGGTACATTGAATATAGGCCAGCCAAAGACATCAGCCAGCGGCGTGCCAAGTCCCGGCCCCGGAGAGCAAGATGCAGGTCTTACGCTTATCGAAGGAGGCGGTGAAGGTGGCGGACCGGCTAGTTCCCGGGAAAATATCACGGGTCTACCCTCAGCAATTGGCCAAACCCAGCCAGTACCAACGCAGGGCCGAGGCGCAGGGCTCAGGGGCATTACAGGCGGCGGTGAGGGCGGACCGCCGAGCCCTCGGGAAAACTTTTCGGTTGCTCCGACAATTGGCCAATCTGCCGGCCGGCGCGGTCCAACTTCTGGTGCACAGTTAACCAAAGGACCGGAAAGTCAATTGCCCAAACGACGACTTTCAGCCGTCCCTACGCCAACCCCCAGACCAAGCCCGGAGGACATCCAGCGTATGGAGAGGGGTGGTGATCAGACTGTGTCCGAAGCGCCAAATTATATTAATAATAGTTGGCTGGAAGCCCGCTTCCCGCCACAACAATTCCGAATTCGCCCTTATCCCGGTTCCGGCACTAATAACATAGTCGACCAAAAGTGGCAGAACTAAAATTGCTCCCAAAATCGAATATTTAAATTTCAATCTTTTTATTAACAGTAAAAAAATTAAGGGGACCAGCACCCATTCGGTGTAATAGGTGTACATCGATACCACCAGCGCCACTACCCCAAAGAATTTCTTATTTTTTAATAGGAGATATACTCCAAGGCTTAATAAAAATAAGGCTACATTAGTCTCCAACGCCATCCGGGAAACAATTATATGATACGGACTTATGGCCAGTATCCCAGCTGCCCAATAGGCTGTTTTTATATTTTTAGTCAGTTCAAAAGTGATTAAACCAATTAGCCAAATCGTCAAAAATCCGGAGAGCAGTGACGGTATTCTAACTACTACTTCACTGTTACCAAAAATCCTTACCAGTGGTGCCAAAAGATAAGCATATACCGGCCCCTTATATGTTCCATGCGATTCAAATAGAAGCGGCCAACTTTTTCCGTGTTCATCTTTACCGCTAATGGCCACACTGTAGGCATCGTAGGCTATCGATATTTCATCATTGGATAAATGAGGTGGAACTTTAGCTATCCAAAATAGTCTGGTAAATAATGCAATAAATGCAATTACAAAAATATAGCGCATATTGACGGTATCAAAAACCAAAAATAATAACTGGTATTGGGATTATTTTCGATATTCATCAGTGCCACTCCGATCACCATTAGAATCATCTCTACCCATCTTCTTTTGCGTAAAGCGATAAATATACTTATGGTTAATATTCCCCAAAACTTATCCAACCACAACCAGTCTAAAGTCCTTTCGGTTTCGGTTTTGGCAATCGCTAAATATTGATTAAATAGAATTTTTCGCAAACGGTACGGTACATAATCGCCGTTTCTCTGTATCTCTTTTGTCTCTTCCTGAAATCTTACTTCATTCCAAAATGGTTTTTGGATATTCGCTCCGATATAAATTAATCCGGCTATTGCTAAAACTACTAAAGACTTTTTTATCATTCGAGTTAGTTACCATTATATAATCAGTTATGAACCAAAACATCTCGCCACTTCATCAACGAGCTGAAACACTTCGTGAACAAGGTGATTTTGATGGTGCTTTAATCGCTTATGAAAAAGAAATTAATGCAAAACCGAATTCCATTGAGCCACTTCTCGGTCGGGTACTTACTTACAAACATCTCTACCTTTTACACCATGATCAAAAATATATTGATCTTTCTTTGTTGGATATAAATCAATCACTTAATATTTCTAAAAAACAGGACAAATATAAAATATATTTTGCGTTGGCCGAAACTGACATGCTTCTAAAAATTTATTCAAATGCAGTTTCCAATTTTCAAAAAGCTTTCAATACATATCCATTTAACGATTCTCAAAAGGGACGCTATCTTGAACATCTAGGTGAAGCCCAATATTTAAACGGTGATCGGGAAACCGGTTTGTTAAATTTAAAATCCGGCCTAGAAAAGATTCGTCAATACCGTGATGTAACCGACTCATTTTTGATCCATGTCTGGGAAACGGGTTGTCTAATGAAACTGGCTTATTTTCTTCGGGATAAAAATTATTTGTCCGAAGCCGAAAGAATAATTCAAAACGATTCCCGTCTTATTATCCGTAAAAGACAGTTGGAAGAAATAAGAAAATTTAAATAGTTGGTGTCGGAATTGGGGTATCGGTTGGAGTTGGAGTAGGTATTGGAGTATCGGTAGGGGTCGGGGTTTGGGTCGGGGTATTGGTAGCCGTCGGTACCCGGGTGGCCGTTGGGCTTGGTGCGTCGGTCGGCCAGGGGGTAGCTGTCGGTTCCGGAGTTTCGGTCGGCCCCACTGTCTCTGTTGGCAAAGATATCGGCCCCAACATTATTGTCGGTTCGGCCCAAAATTCATCACTACCAAATTTTTGCTTATTATTCCACTGTATCAAGGCAACGATATTTATTAATACGATTAATATTATCCCGCCAATCAAAAATTTATTTTTGATTAAAAATACCTTCCACTCCATCCAGGAATTATATCAGCCCAACCACCCGAAACCCTTGGGCTGAATAACGGTCGGAGGGCATATCGGCAAAGCGGAAAGTATTCCGGCAATAAATCCAGCTTCGGGAATATGACCCTCCCCGGCTGACTCTCCTTGTTTCTGACCCCAGGTCTTCTCTGCCGTCATCCTGGTTATAAGGATAAATATATTTTGCCGGCCACGGTTCTGTGTTTCCAATAGATGTTGAAGTCCACTCAAACACATTACCACCCATATCTACACACCCGTATGGGCCGATATTATTTTTCTCAAAATAATCAACCGGAGTTGTTCCTTCAAACCGATAATCAGAGTTGCAAAAGGTCGGCTCCCATTTATTTCCCCACGGGAAGATTCTTTTGTCAGTTCCTCGGGCTGCCTTTTCCCATTCAGCTTCAGTTGGCAATCGATATATATGTTTGGTTTTAACAGACAGCCACCGACAATAAGCTATGGCGTCAAACCATGACACCTGTACCACAGGGTGTCTTTCTTTATTCATTAAATTTGATTCCGGCCCCAAAGGACATTTCCAAAAAGCCCCTTCTACCACCTTAAATTTCGGATCAAACACAAATCCTTTTCCTTCTTTTTCGGCCGTAGTTATATATTTTGTCTCTTCAATAAATTTTTCAAATTCAAAATTAGTAATCGAATATTTGGATATGGAAAATGTATCCAAAAATACCTTATGTTGGGGTATTTCCCTCTCCAGTAATTTCGTTTCAAAGTCAGGAAATTCTTTTTCGATTTGCTTAATCTCTTCCGCGGTCGATCCCAAGGTAAGCTCACCGGCTTTCACCACTACCATTTCAGGTTCTTTCATAAAATATGGTATCACCAAAAATAATTCTTATCTCAAACTCAATTTTATCGAACAGACAATCATAATCGTTGCCAACAAGAGACGGTAGAGATAAACCCCAGTTGAATGTTTTTCTAAAAGACGCGGAAAAATATATGACAACGGAATAGTAATCAACATACTTAGCGGTAAAGAAATCACCACCGTGGTGATAGTTGCGTTTATGCCCAAACCAAAAAACATCAATAACCTTCCAAACCCTCCGGACAAAGAATAACCCAAAGCGCCAACATATTTTTTGATCGGAGTATTTTTTAGATCTTTGATAAACAACGGAATCGTTGTCAGTAAAAATAAACTAGTAAAAAGATTGATCCATAGCATGTTGTTCCAGTAAGTTCCTTCCACCGACGCAATTTTTATGGTGGCTCCGGAAAGCGCCAAAAATAACATACAAGCAATGCCATATTTCAAATCATTTAATTTAAAATTTTTCAAACTAAATTTTTCATCTACCTTTATTAATGTTCCCGACAGAAAAATTACACCAATTAATAAATATTCAAACAAAGAAAATATTTCACCCAGAAACAAAGCCCCCAAAATTGCCGTAAAAGCAGTTCTTAAAGAAAACAGTGGGGAAATAACCGTTATGTCTAATTTGTAAATTGAATAAGTCAACAACATGTTTCCGATGGCCAAAAATAATCCCGCCAAAGCAAATGAGAAAAAATTAACCGGTATCCTTGCTTCCCCTAAAATCAGTGAAATAATCAGTACCAGCAATGAATTAAAAGTGGTCCAAAAGAAATTTAACTGCCAGGGATTTGATAGGGAATACTTGGCTGTTAATTTACCAACAATCGTTTGCAAACCAAAAACAAAAGAAGCCAACCAAATGATTAGAGTAAACGACATACGATCGATTATACATCAGGGTATTTCGTCTTTCCTTCGGGTGTGATAAATTTATCAAGTGACTTCAAAAACCTATGTTTTTATCGATGCCTCTAATATCATTTACGGGACTCGCGACGAAGGTTGGAAAGTTGATTTCAAAAAACTCTATAAATATCTTCGTGAAAGATATTCTGCCAAAATTATCTACTATTTTGGCGGTAAAGACGAGAATAACGAAAAGCAAGTTGGATTTTATAAACTTTTGGATAAAATTGGCTTCGAACTAATTCTCAAACCGGTCAAGATTTTCAAGCAAGAAAATGGCCACCAGGTTCGTAAGGCCAATTGCGATGTTGACTTAACTTTTTATGCCATGCGTGATTTCACCAAGTACTCTCGGGGAATTTTTCTAACTGGCGATGGTGACTTTGAAATCCTCCTGAAATACTTAATCAAGCAAAAGAAAGAAGTTAAAGTCATTGCCAACGGTAAAAGAACCGCCCGGGAAATCAAATCACTTGTCGGTGCCGACTTCGTCCCGATAAAATCGCTGCAAGCCATTTTAGAATATAGACACAAAAAAGGGCGGACTCTACGAACGACTCCGCCCCACGTTTTGTAAAATAATTATATCAATAAGTTGTAAAATAATCTATGACCCAACTCTTTCTTGCTTCTGCGGCTAATATAGTCATGGACGACATTGTCAAACATTTACCCAAAAAACCAACAGAATATAAAGTCTCGTTTATTCCTACCGCTGCTGAAGTTGAAGAGGGTGATCTCTGGTGGCTTCGGGATGATCGGAATAAATTAGTCGAGGCCGGTTTTCAATTAACTGAATTTTCTATAACCGGTTTAAATAAATATCAGATCGAAGATAAATTGAAAGATATTGACCTGATTTTTATCTCCGGCGGCAATATTTTCTACTTGTTGGACCAATGTATAAAAAGTGAATTTGACCAAGTATTAAGAGAAAAGATAAATAACGGCGTAATCTACATCGGTTCCAGTGCTGGCTCTGCCCTGGTTGGAATCGGTAACCAATTAGCCAAATATCTTGATGATTCCACCAAGGCTCCGGGCCTAAAATCCGATGGTTTAGGAATTGTCGATTTTGTCATTTTACCTCATTGGGGAAGTACCGATTTTCACGATGGTTATCAAAAAAGTTTTGCCGACTTATATTCCGAAAACTACAAAATTATTCCTCTGACCAACACCCAATATCTTTGGGTTAAAGATAGACAAATCGAGTTTATTGACGTTCGAAAATAGCCTTTCTCGGTCCGCTGCAATCACTGGTTCTGATTTGAATCGGGAATTCTTTATCCAATCTCTGCATGTCCTTTTCTTCAATACTCCAATCAAAAATATCCAAGTCTTGGGTCACATGTTTATCATCTAATACTTTCACTACCACAATTACCCCTTCTTTTTGAATTAACCACCCCAAAGATATTTGAGACTGGGTTTTTCCATATTTCTTGGCCATTTCGTCTAATACCACAATTCCTGGTTTTGATAATTGCCCCAATTGCAGCGGTCGGTAAGCACTTAACACTATGCCGTTTTTTCTACAAAAATCAAATGAACCGCAGAGTTCAGGTTCACGAATCACCAAATTGTAATGCATTTCATCGTAAACAATTTTCTTACCCGAATAATTAAAAGCATATTCCAACTCTGGCTTACGATAATTTGAAACTCCGATATTTTTTACTAACCCGGATTCTTGAAGCTCAAGTAGTCCATCCACAATTTCTTGCACCGGTGTCGGCCCGATTGCCCCAATCATAAATAAATCCAGATAATCAGTTTGTAAATTATCCAAGGTTAATTTGGCCACATCAATTAATGCCTGTTTGTTGGGAGCAAACCTTTCATTAGCCGCGGATGATAAAAATAATTTTGACCGATCATATTTTTTTATCGCTTGTCCTACCAATTTTTCACAATAATTTTCGGCATAGTTATGAGCGGTTCTAATCCAACTGAAACCAGCTTCAATCGCCTTTTGTATTTGTTCGCTTTGTCCCTTATCATCGTTGTTCGGGTCGTGAGTCATACCCCCCCCAACAGTCCAAGTTCCTAAACCCAATCTTGGCATTTCATTACCATTTAATAGTTTTATTTTTGGAATCATTGTTTTATAAACATCAAAATCAAACCAGTAACGACACCAAACACCCCAATAACTTTACGTAAATTAAATTCATCCTTAAACAATAAAATCGATAACACGGTAACCAAAGAAATTGACGCCGCGTTTATTGCATTGACGTAACCAACATTTGGAGCCGATTTGATAGCTTCAAATTGACCCAGATTGAAAGTTGTTGATAACACCCCAATTGGAATAAGTATCTTTAAATACATTTTTATATCACCTAACATAATTTTTTTTGATTTAATTTCAGTAAAGATACACGAAGAGACTACAAAATAAGCATAACTAAGAAAAACAAAAGTATTAACCCCCGAGTTAAACAAAAACTTTGAAGTCAGAGATAACATCCCCCAGCAGAAAAAAGAAACAAATGACAAAGGTAACCAAGAGCTTTTTACATCTTTATTAATATTTTTCTTTGTCACCATTATCATCGCCGAGAAAATAACAATCAAAAGTATTGCCACCACTTTAATCGTTGTTAGTTGAGCTCTGAATAAGAGAACTGCTACAATCGTGGTAAATACCACGTAGCTTTTGGATATCACTAAACTATATCCGGAATTAGGGGCAAACTCTATACTCCTTAATGAAGCAACATTACCCAGATAACTAAACAAAAAAGCAGCTCCTGTGGTTATAAGCAATTGAGAAAGATTTAGAGAAAAGTTTGCCTTTGTGGTTAAACCCAAAATGATATACACCCACAGTGGGATGAAAAACATAGCTAAGTTATTTAGTTGGGATGGGATTTTTAAAAGCGATGATTTACGGATAATCAAATACATGATCACCGAAGAAAAAAACATTACCAAGCTCCACCACATCCAGTTCATGTCGATATTTTACCATCGTTCTTATAAATCATTTTTCCCCAAGTATTTTTTACCCCGGAACAACTAAAGAAATTAGAACCGCATGAAATTGAATTTATTGAGGGTAATAATATTGACCTGGGAAAAATCAGCTCTTTGTTTGCCAATGACCAATATATTTTGGTCGTCAACCCGGCTTATCTCAAAGATTCTTGGACGGCTTTCCCCATCGACCGTCTCCAAAGAATGAAAGGATTAACCGCCCTTTGTTTAACCACCTCCTCTTTTGGCTGGGTGGATACTAAGAAACTGGCGGATATGAACATAATCGTCACCAATATTCCCGATGCTCCCACGCAAGCCGTGGCCGAATTTAACCTCTACATGATGTTTTCCCTCTTAAGAAAACTACCTCTAATTGTCAAGAATAACTGGAAAATGGATTACGATAACTTTCTAAACAATGAAGTTAGAGGTCTGAAAGTTGGCATTATCGGACTGGGGCGAATTGGCACCAAAGTCGCCGAATTATGTTCTGGTCTGGGTCTGGATGTTTCTTACTGGAATCGAAGTAAAAAAGATAGCTCTTATAAATCTGTTAGTTTGGAACAATTATTTGTAAAATCTGATGTTATTTTTAACACTTTGGCTACTCCTCCGGAATTAAAAGGTCTGATTAATCAAGATTTGTTGTCAAAATTAAACGAAACAACCATTGTCGTTTGCACCTCCGACACCCATGTTTTTGACGAAGCCTTTATCCTTAGCCAAGTCGCTGCCGGAAAACTCGGCGGTTATGCCTTTGAAAGCAACGAAAAGAAGATCGGGGATTTTCAGGGCAATGTCATGGTCTTTCCCGAACAGGCCTACTTTACCTTGGGTACTCAACGAAACCGAGCTAAAATTGCCATCGGCACTGTCCTATCAATCATCAACAACAAACCCATAAATAAGGTCAACTAAGCTACCAAAATTTAGGTAAAATAGACCATGAATCTAAGTATCGGTATTGTCGGTCTGCCCAATGTGGGTAAGTCGACTTTGTTTAATGCTCTCTTAGGTAAAAAAGTGGCCGATGCCAGCAATTACCCTTTTTGCACTATTGATCCCAATGTCGGCGTGGTCGAAGTTCCCGATGATAAACTGCCGGTGTTGGCCAAGATAGTTAATACTACCAAAATTGTCCCGGCGGCCATCGAATTTGTTGATATAGCGGGATTGGTTAAAGGTGCCTCCGAAGGGGAAGGTTTAGGTAACAAATTTTTAGCCAATATCCGCAATTGCGATGCTATTTGTCACATCGTCCGCTCTTTTTCTGATCCCAATGTTATCCGCGAAGGAAGTTCTGACCCCAAAAGTGATTTTGAAGTTATCTGCGCCGAACTGATTATTAAAGACCTAGAAACCGTTGACAAATTTATCTCCGGAATAAAAAATAACCCCATTGAATCCAAAACCAAAATCTTTGCCTTTGCGACACGTTTAAAAGCCGAACTAGAGAAAGGAGTACTACCGGTTAATTTAAGTCTGCCCGATGAAGAAAAACTAATGCTTAGGGAATTTTTTCTCTTAACCGCCAAACCTTACTTTATTGTCGCCAATGTCGACGAAGACACCTACAAAATCGCTGATTCTTTTAAGACCACTATCACTGATGCCAGTACTGTCATTCCGGTTTGTGCGAAAGTTGAATTTGAATTGTCCGAATTACCGGTGGCCGATCGTCAGGCTTATCTTAAAGAATTGGGAATGACTAAATCCGGCCTCGAGCGGGTGATTCAAAAAGCTTATGAAACTCTCAGTCTTCAGTCCTTCTACACTGCTGGTGTCAAGGAAGCCAGAGCCTGGACTATTCCTGCCGGCTCCAAAGCCCCCCAAGCCGCCGGAGTCATTCATACTGACTTTGCCAGGGGATTTATTATGGCAGAAATCGTCTCCTATCCTGACTTCGTCGCCAACAACGGTTGGGAGGGTGCCAAGACCAAGGGATTATTACGCCATGAGGGCAAAGATTATCCCATGCACCCCGACGACATTGTCGAATTTCGTTTTAATGTTTAAGTATTTAATTTAATCGTTTTTTCCACCGTAAACTTTCCCGGAGCCAATGTTCTTGAACTTAATTTAATTATCTCTACTTTTTGGGGGATAATTACTCCGAAATTTTTATCAACTTTTTCAAAACCTTTTCTTAATAATTCAATACTTGGAATTTCCTTATATCTCATTACATTTATATGGCCTATTTCTTCAAAGTTATTAGTATATAAAGTCCAATCCTCTTTTTTGGGATTGATGAAATCACGCAATTCTTGTCTTAGTTGAGCCAGGTTAAAACTTGGCTTAGCCAATATCTGCAAGGTTGAATAATTACGGAAATCGGCACATATTACCTCAAAACTAATTTTGTACTTTAACAAAATGTTTTCAATTTCAGCCGATATGATTTTGTCAGAATACTCCAGTTTAATATAAGGCAATAAAGTCATGTGTAACTTTTCAAAAGGGTAATAATACTGGTTTCCGGCAATAACTTTTAGTTCGCTAATCAGGTTCTCATATTTTCCAAAATCAAGACCATCGACACTCATATTAATTGTTTCGAGAAGTGGCATATCGTCATTCCACAACTTTACCTTGTCAAATTCAAAATTATCTATGTTTTCTCTGGCTTTAGCGATAAAATCATCCATGGGGAAATTATTAATCATTTCCGGTCCGACCGCAAGTGGAAAAACTGCTCTAGCGGTCAAACTCGCCACCAAATTTAACGGTGAATTAATTTCCTCCGATTCTAGACAAATTTACAAATATCTGGACATTGGTGTTGGCAAAGATCACCCCAAAGATGTCCAAATCCACTTAATTGATTTAATTGAACCCAATCAAAAATTCTCTGTTTCTCAATTCAGAAAACTGGCGATAGATTTGATATCCGAAATTCAAGCCAAAAATAAATTACCGATTTTGGTTGGTGGTAGTGGTTTTTATATCGACGCCGTCATTAACTCCAAATACAACACCCTTTCTATCAAACCGAATTTATTATTAAGATTTATTTTATTTAAACTACCGGTAAAGTTTTTACAACAATTATTAAAAATAATCGACCAAAAAACGTTATTAAAATTAAATAACTCTGATCTCAATAATCCGATCCGACTGGTTCGGAAAATCGAAATAAGTTTATCTCCCTTTCCTCAAAGGGAGAAGCGGCGAAGCCGAGAGGGATTTGATTATCTTCATTTATCCCTCACTGCCCCCCGCCAATATCTCTATGACCGTATCGATGCCCGCGTCGAATCCCGCCTGAAATTAGGTCATATCAAAGAACTCAAATCTTTACTAAAAAAATATAAATGGTCTGACCCCGGTCTAAAAATCTCGGCCTACAAAGTTTTTAACACTATCGTCTCTCTTGATCAAATAAAACAAAAGTGGAAATATGCTGAACATCGTGACGCCAGGCGTCAATTAACCTGGTTTAAAAAATACACCCGCGGTATTTTTATCGACATTACCAATCCAAATTATCAAAAAGAAGTATTTAAAATAGTTAATAAATTTTTAAAAAATTTAATAATTAAAAATTGATTAAAAATTAAAAATTTTAAATTAAGAATTATTTAAGGTACAATAAGTTATGAAACCACAAAAAATCGAAATCTCTTACAAAACTATTGTCTTTGCCGTTCTCTTTTTAATCTCTTTGGTTCTGATTTGGCAACTTCGGGGGATCTTTCTTCTTCTCTTTCTCTGTTTTATTTTTATGCAGGCTCTCAATCCCACCGTTTCCCGATTAGAAAAATTGAAAATTCCCCGTTTTGTCGGTATCCTCCTTATCTATTTTTTAATCCTTATTGGCATTTCATTTGCTGCTGCCGGAATTATTCCGGCTTTAGTCGAGCAAACCACCAGTTTAATTGAAACCCTTCCCAACACCATCAGTAATATTAATCTTTGGGGAATCAAACCCATTGACATTTCTTCTCAATTTAAACTTCTCGAAAATCTTCCCAGCAATATTGCCACTACGTTATTTTCCATATTTTCCAACATTGTTTCTGTATTCGTTTTCTTTGTTCTAACCTTCTATCTTCTTATTGAACGAAAAAATTTGGACAAATATGCCGTTTCTATTTTTGGGCAAAAAAATCAGGACAAGGTCATTCTAATCATGAATGAATTGGAAAAACGTTTAGGCAATTGGGTCAATGCCCAACTTTTTTTGATGCTTACCATTGGTGTTCTCTCCTATATCGGGTACCTGGTTATCGGTCTTAATTATGTCGTGCCTTTGGCCATTATTGCCGGTCTTTTGGAGATTGTCACCAATATCGGTCCCACCATTGCTACTGTTATTGCTGCTTTTGTTGGCCTGACCGTTTCCCCATTAACCGCTCTTATGGCTATTGCCTGGGGAATAATAGTTCAGCAGCTGGAAAATAATTTCATTGTTCCCAAAGTTATGAAGGCTACTATCGGCTTGAACCCCTTAGTCACTATTTTATTAATAGCCTCCGGTGCCCAACTTGGTGGAGTTGCCGGAGCGGTTTTGGCTATTCCCACTTACCTTACCATCAGTACCATTGTCTCAGTATTAAATAAAAAGTAACTTCGAAGATTTCGATAAGCCGGATTCTGTTTATGGGCCATCTATCTTTTCTCTCTACCTGGTGCTCTTAAAGTCAAAAGAGTAACGCACCGTTTTGAGATTTCCACGGAAAGGTTGCCCGTTTCACCCCGGCAGCTGCCGGGCTCGTCTCTGTTGCAGAGCCCCTACCTTGCGGCAGTCCCTACTTATTCGGGTTTCCTGACTTTGGTGGTCCGGACTTTCCTCTCTCGGCATAGCCGGAGTAAGCCCTTCGATTTCTCCGAAGTTGCCATATTTTACCATATATTTGCCGCGGTAACCAAAAACCCCCTCGGGTAACCGGGGGAGCCTTTGGATCTTGCTAAAAGATAACTTAACTCAAAAGGGCTGCGTCAGCTGCGGATAATATCTTGAACATTTTAACTCCGGTGGCTGGATCGGTTGCGGAAGCGGCTGGTCGACCGTTTTTAAGCATAACTTTGGTAACTTTTGATACATCCACTTCGACTGACTTTCTTGATTTGACTGAATAAAACTTGATTGTTGGCATTAAATGCTCACCTCCTTTTTAAATCTATATTCACTTCCAAACATAATACATTGTAGCCACGATTGCAATAGCGGCTACACTTAATAGGAAACTTTTGAGTAAATCTCGCTTCACCAACCCCAGTATAGCACTACTTCTGCTAGAATTAGTCACACTATGCCTACCATCCTAATTCTTTTGACTGTTTTCAATTTTCTGGCTCTTCTCTACTTGGCCTATTTAATAATAATAAAATATCGCCACCCTTCGCCAAGTTCTGATACGAAACTACCTCTCGGTGTCATTGAAAAAGTCAGCTTACTCCGTTTTAACCCATTCAAAGATTTAGGTTCTGATCAGAGTTTTGTCCTCTGTCTGTTGGACCACTCTCATTCTGGTGTTATTATTACTTCACTCCATCACCGCAACTTCACCCGAATTTATGCTAAACCGATCAAAAATGGTGAAGGTGACAAAATAACTTTGTCAAAGGAGGAAAAATCGGCTATATTAAATACTATTAACCGTTAATCTATTATGAATTCTAAAGGTCGCAATCTAGTAATTTACCTCGGTCTCTTTATAACTCTTTCGGGAATCAGTTTTTATGCATCCTCAAAACTTTTTCCCATCAAGTTTAAACCCGGCTCAAACTCGACTCCGACTGTTACTAATCCAGCTACCAAAAAAACCGGCGTTCTTGTTTTTGAAGGACCAAAAACTGAATTATGTCCTTTAAACGGGCAACTTTTTACCAAAGAAGAAAAGGATATTTGGGAAAAACGCCGGCCGCTTTTAGTGATGGTTGAAAACCACGCCGATTCCCGTCCTCAATCCGGTTTTAGTAGCGCCGATGTTGTCTATGAAGCCAACTCCGAGGGTGGTATTACCCGGTTTATGGGTGTTTTTTATTGCAACATTGTTAAGGGAACCGGTACCAACTATGATGTTGGTCCGGTTCGCTCTGCCCGGACATATTTCCTTGACTTGGCCTCGGAATATGCCGATTATCCCCTTTATGCTCATGTCGGTGGTAGTAATTGCAGTGCTCCGCTTGATCCCATCACCGGTCGGGCCGCCGGTCCCTGTACCACCAATAAACGTGCCCAAGCCCTAGAACAAATTGCCGATTACGGTTGGCAAAACAAAGGCACTTGGGGAGATCTGTCACAATTCTCCCTTTCTTATAAGGCTTGTCGTCGGGAAGAAGACCGCACTGGTGTTACCGTGGCTACCGAACATTCCATGTATTGTTCTACTGCTGAACTTTGGAATGTGGCCGCTTCCCGAGGTCTTTCAAATTTAACTGAGGTCAAAAAAACTTCCTGGGATAAATCTTTCCGTCTTTGGTCTTTTAAACAAGTCGACTCTCCTGCCTCAACCCTTTCGGCTACAAAAGTATCTTTTGATTGGTGGGGCGATCCGGCCTATGGAGTTACCTGGACCTACGACTCCGTTAAAAAAATTTATCTTCGTCAAAATAATGGTGTCCCCCTCATCGATTTTAATACCCAGCAACAGCTAAGCACCAAAAATATTGTCATTGAGTTTGTCAAGGAAAGCCGTTCCATCGACTCTCACCTTCACAATCTCTATGCCGTGGTTGGTAGTGGTGAGGGAGTTTTAATCCAAAATGGCACCAAAATTGATATTACCTGGTCAAAACCAAATCGGACCGCTCGGACTATTTATAAAGACAAACTTGGTAAAGAGGTTAACTTTGTCCCCGGTACCATCTGGATAGAAATTCTGCCTTTGGGGAACAAGGTCAGCTATGAAAGTTGAAACCAGTCTCAAAACCATTCTTACTTCCAAGACTCGCTGTAAATTAATAAATATATTTTTTACCCGTCCCCGTGAGTTATATTTTGTTCGCCAACTGGTCCGGCTCTGTGGTGAGGAAATCAATTCCGTTCGCCGGGAACTCTCCAGTTTAAAAAATATTAATCTACTT